>Ga0210383_10000013_pt1 | contig 224760 bp, 186 predicted proteins | sample IncBWC14OmetaG_FD_160072 | JGI IMG/M metagenome (GOLD analysis project Ga0210383, IMG submission 160072) | Forest soil microbial communities from Barre Woods Harvard Forest LTER site, Petersham, Massachusetts, United States - Inc-BW-C-14-O ...
CTGCCGTATTTTATGATCCTGCTACCCGGTCATCAGTTTCTCGGACAGCATCGGGCATCGCGGTTCGCGGGATAACCTGATCGGACTGCATCCGGATGCCGCGCTGGTCCGGAAATATTCCAACGAATTACAGGTGACGGCACAGACGCCTCCAACCTTCCTGATGCATGCCGGCGACGACAAAACGGTCCCGGTGGCTAATAGTATCCATTTCTATGAGGCCCTGCAGGCCAACGGCATACCGGCGGAATTGCATGTCTATCCACACGGGGGGCATGGATTCGGATTGAACAATCCGACGACGACGGACCGGTGGACGGACCGGTTGCGAAATTGGTTGGCCGCAGGCGGCTGGCTCCATTAGTTTGGCGGGTAATAGTCGCGCGGGACAAGGTTAGCGATCTTTTCTGTTTTTGCCCAATTTCCTTTTGACAGCAGCGTTTCTGGCGGGTAATAGGCCCCGTTCTCTTCGATCTCGATGGGAGTGGGATACATCAGCTCCATGGATGATTCCGTATAGGCGATCCCCAGATGCCCGTTTCCATAGATGACGGTGAAATCCCCGATAAAATAGAACCTCCGGGTCTGGTCCGGGTTAATGGAAACAAGGTTGTCATAACTTTTTACCTTTTGCACAAAACTGTCGGGCTGGCGCAGGATTTCCCAATAATGATGCAGGGTATCGATGGGGATGCTGTCCGTCGGGGTAACATTGGGGATATATAGTTTCGTGACGCGTTGCCGCTCGATATTCGGGACCTGGATCAGATGCTCGACAATAAACCCATCCTGGTAAAGATGACCCTGGTACAAACTCCTCATAAAATGCATCATCGATCCGAGATAGGCGATCTTGCGGGCGTTTTCCCACTTGTGTTGCCGGGTGCTGTCATCGGTAGGCATCTCGCGGAAGAAGGGGTAACCATAAAAGGAGATGATATTCGACTCGAAATCATAGGTGAAGGACTCGAGGCGGTACTCGAGGTCATAGCCGAGGGCTTTGTTGGTGATGATCAGCGGCTCGACGGCGGACACCGTAAGCTTTCTGCTTTTGAGGTAGTAACGGAAACGCAGCGCGTCCTTGTTCCTGATCGTGCAGGACGATGCATTGTCGGTCGTGCCGATGAAGTTGTCCCAAAACAATTTCCCCCACTTCTTCCAGCCGTTTTTCAGATAAGGCTCGACCGTAACCGCGGCCAGCTCGGAAGCCTGATTGTGGAGGGTGATCTTCAATGACGGGGGCAGGCGGCGGGTAGTGATTTCCATGGCGATGGTAGCGTAACCGATGGCGGAGACGATGAGCTGGTATCTGCCGGGCGGGATGCCGGTCAGGGTAAAGTTGCCATCGTCATGCGTGACGGTCCCCTTGGAGGTGCTGTTCAGGAAGACGCTCACACCGGGCACGGGTTTGCCGGTGGCGGAGTCTCTAACCGACCCCGACAGGGTACTGTTAACCGATCCCAACGGTGCACTGCCGGGGGACTGGGAAAGGAGATTCGTTACGGTCAGCAGGAGGAGTAGACTGATAACGATCTTTCTCATGCGAGGAGGTTTTATTCCAAACCAAAGAGCCCCTTATTGAGAAGCCGGAGCGTTTCCACCTTATGGGCGGAGGGGATCAGCAGGGATACATTATGGCGGCTTCCCCCGTAGCTGACCATCCGGATGGGGATGGGGTCGAGCGATTCGAAGAGGCGGCTAAGGACCCGGGGTGTCTGCGCGATCTCGTTGCCGACGATGGAGACGATCGTATGGTTGTCTTCGACTTCGATAGTTCCGAAGGGTTCCAGTTCCCGGACGAGGTTCTTCAATTCGGCGGCGCTTTCGATCGTGAGGGAGACGGCCACTTCGGAGGTCGTGATCATATCGATCGGGGTCCGGTATTTCTCGAAGATCTCGAAAATCTTGCGCAGGAAGCCATAAGCAAGGAGCATGCGGCTGCTGCGGACATTGATGGCGATGATCCCGTCTTTGGCGGCGACGGCCTTCACTCCGGTCGAGCCGGCTTCTTCCGTGATAAGGGTGCCTTTGGCCGCGGGCTGCATGGTATTTAGCAGTTTGACGGGCACCTTATAGAACTGGGCAGGCCAGATGCTGGCCGGATGAAGGATCTTGGCGCCGAAATAGGCGAGTTCGGCGGCTTCCTCAAAACTGAGCTGGTCGATGGCAACCGTTTTTTTGACGACGCGGGGGTCGTTGTTGTGCATGCCGTCGATATCTGTCCAGATCTCGCAGACGGTCGCATTGATCGCTGCCGCGATGAGGGAGGCGCTGTAGTCGCTGCCGCCGCGTTTGAGGTTATCGACTTCCCCGCGGGCATTGCGGCAGATATACCCCTGGGTGATGAATAGGCCGGTATCCTTGTGCTGTTGCAGGATATGGGTCAATTTGGTCTTGATGCTGCCGATCTGCGGTTCGTCATGGTCGTCGATACTCATGAATTCGAGGGCCGGCAAGAGGAAGTGAGGGATCTTTTTCTCTTCGAGATAAACAGAGAAGAGCTTGGTTGACAGCAATTCGCCCTGAGCCAGGATATCCTTGCTGAGCGCTTCGCTGAATGAGATGCGCAGGATGATCATCAGGAAGTCGAAGTGTTCGGCAACGATCGATTTAGCTTCGGCATACGCCGGCTCGGTATGAATCAGTTCTTTGATGAAGGTCTGGTAGTGGGCCTCCAATTTAGCGATCAGTTCCGCTGCCTTGTCGCGATGACCGGCGGCGATGGCGTTGCCGATCTCGACGAGGGCATTGGTGGTGCCGCTGAGGGCGCTGAGTACGACGATCTTCGGTTCGTTATCGGCGGTGATCAATTGGCTCACCTGCTGCATCCGTTCGGGCTTGCCGACCGATGTCCCGCCGAATTTCATGATCTTGAACTGGGTCATCTTATTTTTTTGGGTGTGCAAAGATAGGGAATTCCACCCCCAGTTTAATGGCGAGGGCCCGGAGATCTTCAACCACGGCGGGAACGAGGGGGATCCCTGTTGCGAGCCGTTCCGCTTCCATCTCGCGTTCGGGATCGCCGGGAATCAATACTTTGTCGTGACCGGGTGCGGGTGTTGCACTTCGAAAACGTCGGATCCAGTTGTCCATATGCATTTTGAATTCTTCTGCGGGACGGAATGCGTCGATGCGCATGGCGCCGAAGAAGTGGCCGATCCCTTTGCCCGGCATCCCGGTCGGCATGGGGACATAGGCGGGGAATGGCGGGACCCACGGTCCGTAGTTGGCGCCGCTTAGCACGGCGGAGAAGATATCGACGATGGCCCCGAGCGCATAACCTTTATGACTGCCGTGGTCGCGGTCTCCGCCCAGGGGGAGCAGGGCGCCGCCGGTCTTGAGCTCATGGGGATTGGTGGAGGGTTGGCCGGCCTTGTCCTGGATCCAGCCGAGCGGTGCGGGTTCGTTCTTACGCTGAAGAATTTCCAGTTTTCCGTTAGCGGCGGTGGTGGTGGCGAGATCGGCGACAAAAGGAGGTTCCTCTCCCGCGGGAATGGCCACACAGATGGGGTTGGTGCCGAGCATGCGTTCTATCGAAAAGGTGGGTGCGACGAGGGCGCTGGCATTTGTCATGGCGATGCCGATCATGTCCTGCCTGACGGCGGCCAGGGCGTGGTAGCCCGCGATCCCGAAATGGTTGGAGTTCTGAACGCTGACCCAACCGGTGCCGCAGGCGGCTGCTTTTCGAATGGCGACCTGCATGGCGTAGGGAGCTACGACAAGGCCGAGGCCGCTGTCGCCGTCGACGACGGCGGTGGAGGGCGTCTCATGCAGGATACGAAGGACCGGGCGAGGGTTGGCCCTGCCGGCCTCCTTGAGGCGGACATATCCGACGAGGCGTGCTACACCGTGAGAATCAATTCCGCGGAGATCTGCACTCACAAGCGCCGCAGCGGCGGTGCGGGCGTCCTCTTCCGGGCAGCCGAGGCGGCGGAAAATTTCGATTGTAAAATCCAGTAATCTGTCGTACGGAACAAGCATTTGGTTGATTATTAAGGCCACAAAGGTCGGGAAAAGCAACCTTAACCAATAACCGGGCGTTATAGCTTAGAGACCTGCTCGTTAAAAAACTTCACTGTTGCGACCACGTCGGGTACGTTCTTATACCAATTGTCTTCTCTTTCTATAGAGAAATACCCGTCGAAATGCTGGCGTTTCAGTTCCTCGAAGACGGGCGGGTAATTAATTGCTCCCGTACCTACCACCAAATCTCTGGCGAGCGTGTGACCAAGCGTATCGATGTCTTTAAGATGTACCCCATAGATATGGCCTTCCAGTTCCTTCAGGCAGACGACGGGATCGAGACCATTGCGGGCCCAGTGGCCGATATCGGCACAGGAGCCGATGTGTTGGTGACCATGGATAGCCGCGAGAACAGAATCCGGGTCCCAGTAAGGGTTGGGTCTGGGATGGTCGTGAATGGCGAGGTTGATATGATAGACACCGGCGAGTGAGTCGATGGCATCCCATTGATCCTTGCGAGGTTCGCAGGTGATGTAGCTCAACCCGAAATATTTGGCGAGGTCGAAATACTTTACCCACTGGTCGATGGTCCAGGGAGAGATGACGCCCATCGCATAGATGTGGATGCCTTTGGATTCAAGGAGCTGTTTGACTTTTGCCCGCGTGGTGTCGGCCATATCAGGGCCGAAGCTGCCGGGCATACCGCCGCCGAGCGTTTGGCCCGGGAAGGCCTCAATGTAATGGACACCAGCGCTGTCTGCCTTGTCGAGCGCCTTCACAAAGGACACGTAATGGAAGGTCCACATTTGGACACCGATCTTCCAATCTTTTGGCGATGCAGGGGGTGATGAGGCGAGCGATGCAGCGGAATTGCCTGCGGATGCGTCCTTTAAAAGAGAGGTTGGCTGTAACAATGAAAGGCAAAGAAGCCAGCAGCAGGAAAAGTATCTCATGTCAATCGATTTTAATATCAGGTTGAAAATTACCGAATTCTTGAACATGGTTTCTTTTTCAAGCTTTTTATTCGCTAATTTTAATCTGAAAATCAACGTTCAACGAAGAGTCACATTAAAAAAACCAAAATTTAACGTATGAGAAAAATGTTGTTCTTTCTCAGCTGCGTGTTCTTGCTAATCGGGGGAGCATCAGCGCAGAATCGCGTTGTGTCGGGTAAGATCACGGATGCCGGCGGCAATCCGATCCCTTCCGCCAGTGTGGTGATCAAGGGTACCAAACGCGGGACCAATACGGGGCAGGACGGAAGCTTCAAGATAAGCGTTCCTCCTAACGCCACCACGCTGGTCATTTCTTCCATCGGGTATACGTCTATGGAAGTATCCATCGAAGGATTGGGTGATGTTCCGATTCAGCTGAAGGCCGCGCCAAGGACCGATCTGCAGGACGTCGTCGTCGTCGGATATGGAACGCAGCGTAAGAGAGATCTGACCGGCGCTATTTACAAATTAAAGGATTCTACGATGAATGACGTTCCCATCCAGGGTCCTGATCAGGCCTTGAGAGGCAAGGTGCCGGGTGTACAGGTCACCCAGCAATCGGGTACGCCGGGCTCCAGCATCAACGTGCTGATCCGGGGAAGCGGGACGATCACCACAAGCAATCAACCCCTGTATGTGGTCGACGGCATTATCCTGAATACCGGCAGCTATTCCCAGATCGGAGTTGGCGATCAGTCCCTGAATGTACTGTCGGATATCAACCCCAACGATATCGAATCGTATGAGGTGCTGAAGGATGCCGCTGCCGCCGCCATCTATGGTTCGAGAGGCGCAAACGGCGTTGTGCTGATCACGACCAAAAAAGGCGCCAATCAAAAGACGAAAATAACGCTTGATGCTTCATTGGGTTCGAACTCCCCCTGGAAGACAATCCCGACGCTTACCGGTCCCCAGTATATAACCCTGGTGAATGAAGAATTTATGAACGCTTACGGAATAAATGCCGGGCAGGCCGGGCTGACGGATATGGCCAATGCGCCGGATTCCTATCCAACTACGGACTGGCAGAGCCTGATTTTCCATCATGCCCCGCTCTTCAATTACCAGTTGTCGGTAGCCGGCGGAGATGCAAAGACGAAGGTCTATGTTTCCGCCAATTATTCCGGGACAGACGGGATCCAGCTGGGAACCAACTATCACCGGTATGGCGCCCGGATGAATATCGACCATACCGTCTCCAGCAAGTTCAAGGTCTCGGGTGAGCTGGGGGTTAGCCGGAGCATCCAGAACAGGACGGACAATGACAATGATATATATGGAGTATTGAGCACGGCGGTGTTGATGCCAACCTATTTTAAGGCGTACAATCCGGATGGCAGCTATGCCTATGACCCGGACCTGGGCATCATCGAAAATCCGGTTGCCTCCGCCAAGCTGCGGTTCAACCAGGCAAAGACCAATACGGTCATCGGGGATGTGGCCGCCGAATATTTCTTCCTGCCATCCCTGTCTCTGCGGGTCCAGGGCAGTGTGGATTATATCGGCTTCAATGAATTCCACTTCCTGCCCCGCAATACGCTGGAAGGGGCTTCCGGTCCGAACGGGATCGGGCGCCAGGGTTATACTTCCGACCTGAACTTACTGGATGAGAACGTGCTCACCTGGAAGCAGAGCTTCGGGGATCACAACATCGCGGCTACGGCCGTGGCCTCTTTCCAAACAGATAATTTCCAGTCGGTCTTCGGGCAGGGGAATAACTTCCCGGGCAACGGGATCCAGGAACTGTCGGCCGCCGCGACCCCCACGGTACTGACCTCCACCTCCAGCAATCTGGGTCAGATCGGTTACCTGTTGCGGGTAAACTACGACTATAAAGGACGGTACCTGTTGAGCGGTAGTGTGAGAAGGGACGGGTCTTCAGCTCTGGGCTCAAGTTTCCAATACGGTACGTTCCCGGCCGTCTCCGCCGCCTGGCGGATCTCGGATGAGGATTGGTTCCAGAATGTGCAAAAGATCAGCAACCTGAAGCTGCGGGGCAGCTATGGTGTATTGGGCAATACCAACGGCCTTAATCCGTATGCCTCCAAGGCCCTCGTCGGCGCGGGCGCCAACTACGTAGTCAACGGGAGCGGCAATGTGGCAGGCCTTGCGCCTTTCCAGATCGGCAACGACTCGCTGAAGTGGGAGTCCCTGAAGCAGGCTGATGTCGGCCTGGAACTCGGCTTGTTCAAGGAAAGACTGCAGTTCACCGTCGACTATTACAACAAAATAACCAGTAACCTGCTGTTGGCACGCCCGCTGGTGGGCAGTTCGGGCTTTACGAGCGTGAATCAGAATATCGGGGAGATCTCGAACACCGGCTGGGAATTCTCCGTAACCGCTACGGAGTTCGCCAGCAAGAATTTCGTCTGGACAACCAGCTTTAATATATCGTTCAACAAAAATCTCGTCAAGAAGATCTCCGGCTCGCCGTTCCCATCGGGTTTTGCCAGCTGGACGGCGCCGGGATATCCGATCGGCAGCTTCTATGGGTATAAGGTTGTCGGCATCTTCAATAATGCGTCGGAGGTCGCGAAAGCGCCGACCCAATTCCAGGGTACGGCTCCGGGCGATCTGCAGTATGCGGACCTCAATCATGACGGCGTGATCACCTCCGCCGACCAAACGATTATCGGGAATGCGAACCCGAAATATTATGGCGGTCTGACCAATACGTTCTCGTATATGGGTTTTGATCTGACGGTCTTCTTCCAATTCAACGAGGGTAACAAGATCTTTAACGAGAACCGGGTATTTGCCGAGGGCATGAACAGCATTTTCGGGCAATATGCATCGACGCTGAAACGTTGGGAGCCGACGGATACGAATACGACGATGCCAAGGGCGATTTGGGCCGACCCGAACGGGAATGCGGCGCTGAATTCAACGCGGTTCCTCGAAGACGGTTCTTACATCCGCCTGAAGAACCTGATTTTTGCTTACAATATTCCAAGGAACGTAGTGTCCAAAGCGCACCTGAGCTCGGTGAAAGTCTACTTCCAGGCGACGAATCTGAAGACCTGGACCAAGTATTCCGGTTTCGATCCTGAAGTGAGCACCTTTACCAGCTCGAATCCAACGAATAATGTGTCGCCGGGTACGGATTTCCTGACCTATCCGCAGGCGAAAAGCTATACGTTCGGTATTGACCTGGGATTTTAAACGATACCGGGAAAACTTATTAAATAAAATATTATCAGATATGAAAAAACTATTTTTAATATTTCTAGCGGGCTCGGCCATCGTATCGGGATGCAACAAGATCCTGACCCAGGCTCCGGCCAGTCAGGTGGATGCGGCAACGGCGTTCACCACGGTGCCGGCGATCACTGCGGGTCTATCGGGTACTTACAACGCGCTCCAGGGGCAATTTTATTACGGGGATGACTATACGTTGCTGTGCGACCTGGAGGCAGACGGATTGGTCCATACCGGCAGCTACCCCACCTGGGAGCAGGTAGCCAACCGGGCCATCACGCCGGATAATACCGATGTTCAGGACACCTGGAACGCGATCTATTCGGGCATCAACCGGGCCAACACGGTCATCGCCTCCGCGCCGGGCATTAAGATCAGCAGCTTTGATTCACTCCCGGTGATTGGTGAAGCTAAGTTCCTGCGGGCGTTTATGTATTTTGACCTGATGCGTTTCTGGGGCGGCACCCCTTCGGGCTATACCGATCCTAGCGGGCAGGGCGTGCCACTGGTGCTGACGCCTACTGCTACGACACCGGAAGCCGCGGCGCATCCGCGGGCTACGGCGGGGGAGGTATTCAACCAGATCCTGAGCGACCTGGCCTATGCGATTGCGAATGCCCCGACGAGCAACTACCTTGGACGGGCCACTCAAACGACGGCGCTTGCTTTCAGGGCCAGGGTAGAATTGTATATCGGGCAGTATGATGCTGCGGCAGCCGATGCAGAGTCGGTGATGGCAGCGCTCGGCGGGTTAAGCAACCCCTACCCGGCTGTCTTTGCGACGAAGAATGTGCTGCCGGAAAGTATTTTTGAGCTGAATTTCAGCGCCACGGACCAGAACGGCTTGTATTTCTATTATTTTGGGCGGGATGAGGTAGCTACTTCTCCCGACCTGCAGGCCGCTTATCAGCCCGCGGACGCACGGCTACCGATCAACTTCTTTGTCGGTATCGATGCCAGCGGCAATTCGGTCAATGCAACACAGAAATACGACGATCCGGACGGATCACAGGACATTTCGCTGATCCGTCTCGCGGAGATGTACCTGATCGATGCGGAAGCGATCATGCGGGGCAGCAGTCAGAATATGACGGCGGCGTTGGCGGATATCAATGCGGTGCGCGCCCGGTCGGGAGAATCGCTGGATGTCACGGCTAGTCCCTCCCAGCTGCTTACGGATATTCTGAATGAGAACAGGCTGGAGTTCCCGGCAGAAGGGCACCGGTGGTTCGATCTGCGGAGACTGGGTTTGCCCGCGTCGATGTTCTCGATATCGGATCCGACAAAGGTACTGTGGCCGATCCCTCAATATGAGGTACTGACGAGCGGTGGAGTGATCACACAGAATCCGGGATACTAAGATTTGTTCTATGGCATAAAAAAAACCCCGCTCGCGCGGGGTTTTTTGTTTTAGTGCGGTTAGAAGGGAAGATCGTCGATCGGTTCGGTGATCTCACCGGCCGATGGGATGCGGGAAGAGGAGCTGGCCTGCGGGGCAAAGCTTTCGCCGCTGCCGCCGGAGTAGCCGCCGCTTTCGCGGTTGGCGCCGCTGCCGAGGAGCTGTACGCTCTGGACGCGGAGGGTGAGGCTTACGCCGGTGGTTCCGTCATTCTTGGGATAGGTCCTTACTTCCGGCGTACCTTCAGCGTATACCTGGGTGCCTTTCTTCAGATAGGGGGCAACTCCGGTGCGATCGGTCCAGTATGCACACTCTACCCAGATCGTCTTGTCCTTCTGGTTTCCCTGGGCGTCACGGAACTTCTCGGTATGCGCCACGTTGAAGTTGATGACACTCTTTCCATTCACGGTGTTGGTGACACAGTCCTTGCCCAGGTTTCCGATTACTTGAAGCTTGATCATAATGGTAAATTTTAGCGTTGACCGGCAATTTACGTTTTTTAAATTGGGTCGGGGGGAGAAGTTTTCCTGATTTTTCGCACGCGTGGCGGGCGGGGTTTGGGTTGGCCGATCGCGGATTTTCGCGTACATTTGCCCCTTGGTAAATTTTAAACTATGAGCCGGAATGGAAAGGTCCTGGTAGCGATGAGCGGCGGTATCGATAGTACCGTTACGGCGCTGATGCTGCATGACCAGGGGTATGAAGTCGTGGGTATCACCATGAAGACGTGGGACTATGCGAGTGCGGGGTCTTCGAAGAAGGAGACGGGGTGCTGCAACCTGGACAGCTTCAATGACGCGCGGATGGCGGCAGTGCAGCACGGGTTTCCACATTTTGTTCTGGATATCCGGGAGGAGTTCGGGGACTTTGTGATCGACAATTTCGTAGACGAATACCTGGCGGGGCGGACGCCCAATCCCTGTGTGCTTTGCAATACGCATATCAAATGGCGGGCGCTGCTGAAGCGGGCCGATGCGATGGATTGTGCCTATATCGCCACCGGGCATTATGGGATCGTGCGGGCGCTTTCGAATGGCCGGTTTACGATCGCGAAGGGTGTTGACGGGACCAAGGATCAGAGTTATGTGCTGTGGGGGCTGCAGCAGGACCTGCTGGCCCGGACGATGTTGCCGCTGGGTCCCTACCGCAAGACGGAGATCCGGCAGCTGGCGATGGATTATGGTTATCCGGAGCTGGCGAAGAAGAGTGAGAGCTACGAGATCTGTTTTGTGCCCGACAATGACTATCGCGGCTTTCTAAAGCGGCGGGTAGAGGGGTTGGAACAGCGGGTGGATGGCGGCAATTTCATGGACAAGGACGGAAATATCCTGGGCAGGCATCGGGGTTATCCTTTCTATACAATTGGTCAGCGGAAGGGGCTGGAGGTGACATTCGGAAAGCCGGTATATGTCACGGCGATCCAGCCGGAAACCAATACGGTCGTGCTGGGGGATGAGGCTGACCTGGACCGTTCCGAGATGCGGGTCGCGAAGGTCAACTGGATGAAATATGACGGGATTACGCCCGGAATGGAGGCGGTGACCAAGATCCGGTACAAGGATGCGGGGACGTTGAGCGCCTTGTACCCCGAGGGAAGCGAGCTAACGGTGCGGTTCTATGGCCAGGCGAAGGGCGTGGCGCCGGGTCAGAGCGCGGTCTTCTACGAAGGGGATGAGGTGATCGGGGGCGGGATCATTCAGCGCAGCTAGCCGGGGATCGGGCTTCGGCGGACGAGGCAATAAATCGGCCTTCCGGACGTTAGTTCCACATGAAAATCCAGCTGCGCATTTTCCTGTTAACTGCACTCGCCTTTGGGGTGACGTTCAGCAGCTGCAAAAAGAAGATCGCTTTTCCGGGGAATGTTTTGACCAACTACTATATCCCCTTGCAGGTAGGTAAATACATTACCTACCGGATGGATTCCATGGGCTTCTATTTTTATGGTCAGAACGATACGATCACCAGTTATCTGGCGAAGGATTCGGTGGAGCAGAAGACGGTGGATGGCACTGGTGCGACGGTCTGGCTGGTTACCCGGTACCTGAGCGATACGACCGGTTCGTTCTGGTCGCCTTCGATGACCTATGTCGTTTCCCCGTCGAGTTCCGCAATTGATGTTACAGAAGACAATCTCCGGTTTGTGAAGCTGGGTTTTCCGATGGATCAGGGTTTCAGCTGGACGGGCAACACCTATCTTCCGTATAACCCCTACCAGGACATCTTTTCCTACAGTGATTATATTAATCTCGACCTGACAGACTGGAACTATGTTTATACCCAGGTCAACCAGCCATTCACGGTCGAAAACGGAACCACTTTCGACAGCGCCACCACGATCCTGCAGGTTGCGGACTCTACCAATGTCCCGATCACGAATCCCAATGCATTTGCGGCAAATACCTATTGGAGTGAGACGTATGCCAAGCATATCGGAATGATCTACCGGTACACGGTGATGTGGGAGTATCAGCCCCCTACTCCGGATGGGAGCCAGGAGGGGTATAAGATCGGATTCGCGCTGAGGATGTCCATCGTGGATCATAATTGAGGCGTGAAGCGCGCAGCAAAAAGCGTATCGGCGTGTTGAGGATAGCCAATGATGGTGTTGCTCAGTTCAGGTTGGAGGTCGAAGCGGCCGTGCATCCATTCGATCATTTCTTCATTTTCCTTTTTAAAGACGGAGCAGGTACAGTAGACGAGTGTCGCGTCCGGGGCGAGGTGCGGAGCGATCTGGCTAATGATGCGGCGTTGGCGGTCCTGGTATTGGGTGATCTTGAGCGGATCGAAAAAATAGAGGGCTTCGGGGGTGCGGCTCCAGGTGCCGCTGCCGGTGCAGGGGACATCGGCGAGGATGAGATCGGCGCCGGCGGCGCTGGCGGGCGGGGGTTGGGTGCTGAGGTCGGCGACGAAGGTGATATAGTTGCGGATACCGGCGGCTGCGAAACGGGTGCGGAGGTTTTTCAGGATAGCCGCCCGGATGTCGGAGGCGGTGATGTGGAGATTGGGAAAGAGGTCGTTAGCGAGGATGGACTTTCCACCGCTGGCGGCGCAAGCGTCCCAGAAAAACTCCGGTTCCTTATTTATCTGCAGGTAAGTAGCGATTTGTTGGGAGCTATAGTCCTGGATGACGATCTCGCGGTCCGGGGTGAAATAATTTTCGACGGGGAATCCGTTGGGGAGGCGGATGGTGGAGGGAGGGATGAATTCGTGCTGCGCCGCGCCGAGCTTTTGCAGAACGGACGTTTGGTGGCCGGGCCGGATTCGGATAAAGAGGTCGGGCTGCCGGAGGAAGGAGAGGCAAAACTGCTCATGGTCAATGCTTTCGGAGAGTTCTGCCTTCCAGGGGAAGATGTCGGTCACGCGCAGGCCGATTCGGGCAACCTTATCGGATAGCGGTATCTGCGGATCCCATTCCGGATGAAAATGGCGGAGCATGTCCGCCGGTTGGTCAGAGCAGATATAAAGGCCGGCGAGAAGACGGTCGGAGACAGGGGTCTTGGGCAGGCTATGACCCAGACGATAATAACTATAGACGAGGGTACTGAGTTCTTTGCGATCGCGGGAGCCCATCTGCTTGTTGGCGCGGAAAAACTCTTTTAACCAGGCATGGAGGGGCTGGTCGCCGTTGTAGGTTTCGATGATGCGGATCGCGTGGCGGAGCTGGTTGTCGAACTTCACGATGGATTATAATTCGAGCAACGCCTTGAGCGGGTCCTTACCAAAGAGCAGCTGGTCCGGGTTCTCGAGCAGTTCCTTGACCCGCACGAGGAAGCTGACAGATTCGCGGCCGTCAATGATGCGGTGGTCGTAGCTGACCGCCAGGTACATCATGGGGCGGATGACGATCTGGCCGTTTACAACGACGGGGCGTTCCTCAATCTTGTGCATCCCCAGGATGGCGGACTGGGGGATATTAATGATGGGCGTGGACATCAGGCTACCGAAGACGCCGCCATTGGTTATGGTGAATGTACCGCCCTGCATTTCTTCCATGGTCAGCTTGTTGTCGCGGGCCTTGGAGGCCAGCTCGATTACCTTCTTCTCGATGTCGGCCATACTGAGGCTTTCCGCATTGCGGATGACGGGGACGACGAGACCCTTGGGTGCTGAGACAGCGATGGAGATATCGCAGTAGTCGTGATACACCAGTTCATCGCCATCGATATAGGCATTGACGGCGGGCCATTCCTGCAACGCGTAGCAGGTCGCTTTGGTAAAGAAGCTCATGAAGCCGAGGCCTACGCCGTGTTTCTCCTTGAACTTGTCCTTGTATTTGGTCCGCAAGGCCATGACCGCGCTCATATCCACCTCATTGAAGGTGGTCAGCATGGCCGTGGTATTCTTGGCTTCGACGAGGCGCCGGGAGACGGTCTTGCGGAGATTGCTCATCTTCTCGCGACGGTCCTGGCGGGTGAATAGCGCTACCCCGGGCGTGCGGCCGGGATGCTCGAGGGCTTCGAGCACGTCGTGTTTCAGGATTTTGCTATTGGCCCCCGAAGGCGTGATCGACCCGGCATCGACTTTCTTATCCGTGATGATGGCGGCGGCGACGGGTGTTGCTTTTATATCGTCCCGGCTTGCAGGCGCGGCGGCGGCGGCTGCGGCGGCGGCGGCTGCAGGCTTTGGTGGTTTGACGACGGCAGGAGCAGACAGGTCGGGCTGTGGCGCCGGAGCAGCCGCTCCTTCGGGATGTGCAGCATTTTCGTCGATCCGGGCGAGCACGTCGCCGATCTTGAGTGTTTCCCCCTCCTTCCCTACTGTATTGAGCGTCCCGGCCTTTTCGGCGTTGACCTCAAAGGTTGCCTTTTCACTCTCGAGCTCTGCGATCACTTCATCCCGTTCAACATACTGTCCTTGCTGTTTCAGCCATTTGACCAAGGTCACTTCGCTAATGGACTCACCTACTGCCGGTACTTTAATATCGATCATTTATTCCTCCTTCTCCCGCGGGGGGAGCGTGATTATTTAATTAGATACTGAATGCTGTATCGATGATCTCGGTCTGCTCCTGCAAGTGCACCTTGAGATACCCGGTTGCGGTGGCAGCGCTGGGCTGGCGGCTGATCACGCCATAGTTGAGGCTCTTGAGGTTCATCTGGAGGTAGGATGCGGCACCCATATTGAGCGGCTCTTCCTGGACCCAGAACCAGGTCGCGGCATGGCTATACTTCTTGTATAGTTCTTCGAGCTGACGAACGGGCAGCGGATACAGCTGTTCCACCCGGATGATTGCGACGTCCTTGCGGTTATCTTTCTGCTGGCGTTCAGCCAGGTCGAAGTAGACCTTGCCGGTACAGAAGAGGACCTTTTTCACTTCCCCGGTGTTGTCGACATAGGGGTCGTCGATCACTTCCTTAAACCCGCCATTGATAAATTCCTCCATTTTGGAGTAGCTGCCGGCGTGCCGCAGGTTTGCCTTTGGCGAGAAGTTGATCAGCGGTTTGCGGAAAGGCCATGCGAGCTGACGGCGGAAGGCGTGGAAGAGGTTGCCGGCGGTGGTGACATCCGTGATGATCATGTTCCATTCGGCGGCCATTTGTAAGAATCGTTCCATGCGGGCGCTACTGTGCTCGGGTCCCTGACCCTCATAGCCGTGGGGCAGCAGTAGGGTCACCCCGTTCATCCTTTGCCATTTTTGTTCCGCCGAGACGATGAACTGGTCGATCACCGTCTGGGCGCCGTTGCTGAAGTCACCGAACTGCGCTTCCCAAAGCACAAGGGTGTTGGGAGTAGCCAGGGCATAACCATATTCAAAGCCGAGTACGCCGTATTCGCTCAACAGGGAATTGAAGATGCGGAACTCGCCTTTCGAGTCGGGCAGGCGGCTGAGACGGTTGTAGTCTTCATTGGTGTTCTCATCGCGCAAGACGGCGTGGCGGTGGGAAAAGGTACCGCGCTGCACGTCCTGGCCGCTCATCCGGACATCTTTTCCTTCCAGCAGCAGACTCCCATATGCCAGTAGCTCGCCGGTGGCCCAGTCGACCTTTCCTTCTTCATTGAATAGCTTGACCTTATCCTGGAGGAGTTTTTCGATTTTGCGAAGCGGCTTGAAGTTATCGGGCCAGCTCATGATCGCATCGAAGATTTTCCGGAAATCCGCTTCACTGATCGCCGTGACAGGAGACTGGTCAAAATCAGCGGGTGTGGATTTGCGGAGACTTTGCCAGGCGCGTTCGGGTTTCTGGTAGATATAGGGCAACGGGTGCTGCTTCACCTCATCCAGGCGTTCCTGTAAGTCGCCCCAGAATTTCTTTTCCATCTCTTTCGCCAGTTCCTTCGCGTCCGACTCCCCATTGTCCATAAGGTATTGCGTATAGACTTCGCGGGGATTGGGGTGCTGATCGATCAGGGCGTAAAGATGCGGCTGGGTGAATTTGGGGTCATCGCCTTCGTTATGTCCGTGGCGGCGATAGCAGACCATATCGATAAAAATATCGGAATTGAACTGCTGCCGGTAACGGGTGGCGATGTCGGCACACTTCACGACTGCCTCCGCGTCGTCGCCGTTGACGTGGAGTACCGGCGCCTGAACGGCGGCAGCAAGGGAAGTACAGTAGTCGGAGCTGCGGGCATCATCGAAATCCGTGGTGAAGCCGATCTGGTTATTAATCACGAAGTGCATGGTGCCGCCGGTATAATATCCCTTGAGGTCGCACATCTGCAATACTTCATACACGATGCCCTGGCCTGCCAACGAAGCGTCGCCATGGATGAGGATCGGCAGAATGTGGTCAAAATTGCTCTCGTGGAGGATATCCGCCTTTGCCCGGGCATACCCGACCACGACAGGATCAACCGCTTCGAGGTGCGAAGGATTGGGCATCAGCTTGAGCTGAACGGTCTGGTCGGTATCCGTCTTGACCGTGCTGCCATAGCCCATATGATATTTAACGTCACCGCTGCCCATCGTCTGGTCCAGCTTGGCGGTCCCTTCAAATTCGCTGAAGATCTGCTCGTACGTTTTGCCCATTATATTGGCCAATACGTTTAGGCGTCCCCGGTGGGCCATACCGATCACTACCTCCTGGACATTGAGCGTGGAGGCCGTATTAATAATGGAATCCAGCGCCGGGATGGCATTCTCTCCACCTTCCAGCGAGAAACGCTTCTGGCCGATGTATTTGGTATGGAGGAATTTCTCGAACATAACGCCCTGGTTGAGCTTCTCGAGGATGCGGCGCTGCTTTTCCAGCGGAAGCGGGTTCAGGAACTTCTGTTCCATTTCCGTGGTGAGCCAGTCGATCCTGTCCTGTTCGCTGATGTATTTGAACTCGATGCCGACGTGACCGGCATAACATTGCTGGAGATGGTCGAGGATCTTGCGCAGGGTGGTGGTGCCGAGACCGATCAGGTTGCCGGCAAAGAAACTCTTGTCGAGGTCCTCTTCGGTAAAGCCAAAAAATCCCAGGTCCAGGTTAGCGCCGCGGTCTTTGCGGGGGCGGATCGGGTTGGTCTTTGCGATCAGGTGGCCTTTATTCCGGTAGCCGAGGATAAGGCGGTAGGCGCCAAGCTCTTTTTTCCAGTCGACGCCGTCGGTGGTCGTGAACGTTTTGGTGGGGGCATACGTGCCATTTGTGGAGGCAGAGGGGCGGGTTACGGCAAAATCAAATCCCTCAAAAAAACGTCTCAAATCAGGGTCCACGGCATCGGGGTTCTTGACAAAATCCTGGTAGAGACCCTCAATATAAGCTGGATGTGAATTAGTTATAAATGAAAAGTCCTTCATAGAAGAGCTGCCGGGCTACGCCGGCTGATTTAGGGCTACAAATATCGGCCAAAATTCATGAAGGATATCCGTTTTAACCATTTATTTGATTGACGCGGGGCGCGGCTTTGACGGACGCGGGGCGCGGCGGGTTTTGATAAATTTGGTAGTTCCGGGTTTCAATCGTACTTTTGCCGTCCTAAAATTGTCGAGTTCATGGCTAATCACAAGGCAACCAAGAAAGATGTAAGGCAAGCCGAAAAGCGCAGGGATCGTAATAAGTACTATGGCAAGACCACGCGGAATGCGATCCGTGAGCTGCGGGCTGTCAAGGAGCAAAAGGCGGCGGGCGACCAGTTGCCGGAGGTTGCTTCCATGATCGACAAGCTGGCCAAGAAAGGGGTTATCCACAAGAACAAGGCGGCGAACCTGAAGAGCAAACTGGCCCGGAAGGTGAATTCGCTGGCTCCTGTCGCCAAAACGGCGGCTGCCAAAGGAAAGTAATTTGACTTAAAATAGGTTGTTGTACAAAAAAAGAGGGCGTCAACTTCATTGGGGACGTTCTCTTTTTCTATTTTAGGCCTAACTGGGCGGAGCCCAGTTCGCACTTGACGACCGATAGGGAGGAAAGTGCCGACATCAAATATATTGAGGCGAAAAATTAAATTGTGGAACAATTTTTTGCCGAAATTCAATTATGAGAAAAACCTACTGGCTTTTGGCGCTGCTGGCTCCGCTGATTGGAAAAGGACAGCAGCCGCGGACCCCTTTCGAAGCTTCCGACGGAAAACGTACCGCCACTTATGCGGAGTGTATTGCCTTCTATCAGCAATTGGATAAGCAATCGAACCTGGTGTCGATCCGCGAGATGGGGATGAGCGATGCGGGTTACCCGTATGAGGTGGTGCTCTATTCCAATGATGGAACGTATGATCCGGCGGTATGGCACCGGAAAGGGAAGCTGGTCATCCTGATCAACAATGGCATTCATCCGGGGGAGCCGGACGGGATCGACGCGAGTATGCTGCTGATCCGGGACCTGGTGGCGGGGAAAATTCATATCCCGGACAATATCGCGCTGGCGGTGATCCCGATCTATAATATCGGGGGCGCTTTGAACCGCACTTCTTTTTCCCGGGTGAACCAAAACGGTCCCGAGGCCTATGGCTTCCGCGGCAATGCCCAGAACCTCGATCTCAACCGGGATTTTACAAAGAACGATAGCCGGAATGCGCGATCCTTCGTTCAGATCTTCCATTGGCTCAACCCCGACCTGCAGATCGACAATCATGTCAGTGACGGTGCGGATTATCAGTATACGATGACCTTGTTATGTTCGCAGTGGAATAAGCTGGGCGGCCAGCTGGGCACATTCTTTCACGACGTATTACAACCTGCCCTGTTTGCAGACATGGAAAAGCGGGGATGGCCGATGACGCCCTATGTCGAGTTCGAATCGGGGAATCCCAACGATGGCTGGGACGGATTCTACGATGAGCCGCGGTATTCGAGCGGTTATGCGACCCTCTTTCATACCATCGCTTTCATGCCGGAGACGCATATGCTAAAACCGTTCAAGGACCGGGTGCTGTCAACGTATGAGCTGATGCAAGCGATGATCGCGCAATCGTCGAAGTATGCGGGTGAGCTGCTGAAGAAGCGGGCGGAGGACATTGCTGCAGACCGGGACAGTGTGCGGCTGGCGCTGGACTGGAAGGTGGACAAGTCCAGATGGGACTCGATAAGGTTCAAAGGGTATGAGACGGGGATGAAGACCAGCGACGTGACAGGGATGCCGCGAATGTTCTATGATCACAGCAAGCCGTTCGAGCGGCCGGTGAAGTTCTATGACTATTTTGTCGCCGATGCGTGGGCGAAAGTGCCGAAGGCGTATGTCATCCCGCAAGGCTGGCATGCGGTGGTGGAACTGTTGCAGCTCAACGGGGTCCAGATGCGGCGCCTGACGGCGGATACGACGATGGCGGTCGAAGTCTATCATATCGCGGATTACAAATCCTATCCGCGGGCCTATGAGAAACATCATAAGAATACTGCGACGCAGGTGCGAGCCGATCCCGAGACCCTGCACTTCCTGAAGGGCGACTATGTCATCCCAACGGATCAGGCGGCAAGGCGGTTCCTGGTGGAAATGCTGGAGCCGACGGGAGAAGATTCTTATTTCGCGTGGAATTTTTTCGATGCGATCCTGCAACAGAAGGAGGGGTATAGTGCATACCGCTGGGAAGACGTCGCGGGAGAGTGGCTGAAGGCGCATCCGGATGTCCGGCAACAGCTGGATCAGAAGCGCAATTCGGATTCAACATTCGCTAAAAATGCGCGGGCCCAATTGGAGTTTGTGTATCAGCATTCTCCTTATTATGAGCCCGCGCATCTAAGATATCCTGTGTATAGAGTGTTATGAACGGTCTCCACCGCGGTCGCCGCCCCGGTCTCCGCCACGATCGCCGCGATCTCCACGGTCACCGCCGCCGCGATAGCCACCGCTGTCGCCGCCGCCGCGATAACCGCCGCCGCCGCCTTCGCCGCCACCGCGATCTCCGCCGCCGCTGCCGCCTCCACCGCCGCCGCGATAACCGCCACCACCGCCGCGATCCCCACGGTCACCGCCGCCGCGATAACCGCCGCCGCCACCGCCCGGGCGATAGCCACCGCCGCCACGTCCGCCTCCGCCGCCTCCATAGCCTCCCCGGTCCCCACCGCCGCGATAACCGCCGCCGCCGCCGCGACTGTCCCTGCTGCCGCCACCGCCGCGATTCTGTTCGTCGGCTTCTTTGACGGCCATCTTCTTACCGCGAATGGAAGCATTGTCGAGGGTCTCTATAGCGCCGCGAGCTTCGGTCTCATCGGGCATATCTACAAAGCCGAAGCCTTTGCTCTTCCCTGTTTCCCTGTCCATCACAATTTTTGCAAAATTCACCGTTCCGTATAGCTCAAACATTTCTTTCAGGTCCGTGTCGTCAAAATCATAAGGAAGACCCGCTACAAAAAGCTTCATGCCGATAGATTTAAGAGGTAAAAATACAGGAATAAAAATTATATATAGGAAATAATTAGAGTTTAAAAATAGAGGAAAACATCAATATGGCCTAACAATAAGCGGGATTTAGGGGTTTTACGATTTGCAATGAGTAGAAACTACTAATTGGATGGTTTGGGGGCGCATGGATTGCGGGTTTGAGGGCGCATGGATTGCGGGTTTGGGGGCGCATGAATTGCGGGATTGGCGCCCCTCTAACCGATCAGGACATTGGAAATCCGGTCAGGATGGTGCCGCCATGCTCGGTACTGTCTCCCATCCGTGCGGCCGGCATCCCGCCGAAGGTCACGGTGGTGGATCCAATGATAATGCTGTCGGGTGGCCCAACGCAGGTGCAGGTGTCTCCGACTACCGAGGCGGGCATCCCGCCAATGAGGACGGTCGGACAGCCCGGGCCGACGATCGGTCCGCCGACATGGGGTATGGGCGGCGTGCCGGGGGTCACCATCGGACATACATGCATATCTGTTAGTCTGGCTGCTGGTTGTCCCATAAGAAATGTCGTTATGCAAAGGGAATCCCGTCCTTGCCCAATTCACGCCGGATGCCGTCGATGACGTCGGGCAGGTAAATGATCAAGGGGGATTCGTCCTCTTCCGGTTGACGATTTTTGTTGAATTCTTCCTGGCGTTTGGCGCCTTTGATGCTGGCATAGTGCACGATGTTCGCGATGTTGCCGCCGGACAGCGCATATTTTTTAACCAGTTCGGGGATATCAATGAGCTGGCTGCGGTCAGGCGGCGGCGGCGCAAGTTCGGGTTCCTCCATACCCGCGTAAGCTGTAAAGACAGACACGGGTGTCGAAACAGACGCTGGCGTCGAAACAGGAAGCGATTTCCTGAAAAGAACGCCCGGAGGGAAGGTCTTCTGCCAGATCTTCTTCCGCTCATCCCCGTCGGGCATGGGGAATTTCAGGATTGCGTTGAAGCGGCGGATAAAGGCGTCGTCGATATTGTTTTTCATATTGGTCGCAAGGATGACAAGACCATCATAGTCTTCCAGGCGCTGGAGCAAATAAGATACTTCCTGATTGGCATATTTATCGTGGGCGTCGCGGACGTTGGTGCGTTTACCAAACAGCGCATCCGCCTCATCGAAGAAGAGGATCCACTTTTTGTTTTCGGCCCGGGCGAACAGGAGCTCGAGATTCTTTTCCGTCTCGCCGATATATTTCGAGACGACCATGGAAAGATCGACGCGGTAGACTTCTTTGCCGGTCTCCTTACCAAGAAGGGAGGCGGCGAATGTCTTGCCTGTGCCGGATGGTCCATAGAAAAGACAGCGATAGCCGTTCCGGAACCTGCCGTCACGGGCACTTTTTGCGGCCAGTCCTTTGTTGAATTTGAGCCAATCCAGCAGGTCATTGATCTGGGCGTTCAGGTGGTTGTTGATCACCAGGTCTTCCCTTTTTCGGTCGGTGGTCACCAATTTGGCCGGGAAGCTTAGGCTAAAATGAGGCGGAACGGTCCTGCCCTGTGTAAAGATATCGACATAGTCCTGGGATAGGTTGATCTTTCCGCTCATGGCAGGTTCCCCTTTCTCCGTTTCCTCGACCCAAAGGATCTTTCTTTTAGCGAAGGGATGGTCTGCCCAGAATAGCCGCTGGATGGCAAGCCGCTTTTGCCAGTCATCACCAGCCAGCAGAAAGAGGGCTGTCTCACCCGTGGGCATAAACCCGCGGAAGTTTTTACCTCTTGTTCCACCGATCTTGGGGAAATCGCCTGCACCGTTAAGCATGTTATCGATGGTATGATCGAAGAGGTCGGGCTGGACATGATGCACCAGTCCGATCAGAAGTAATCGGGCTTCGTCGGGAGAGAAGGGTTGATTGTTAAGATTATAGTCGGTGATGAATTGGCCGATGGGGAGGTTCCAGTGGTTGTAAGCAGGTAATACCGGCTCCGGTAATTTGGCGGTTCCGGGTGTCCGATGGAATTCTGCCGCCAGGCGATACCGGATCAGCTGGACGAGGTATTTGAGTTCGACCGGGAGGGAATCCCACATGTCTTTCCCCGACGCGGGGGAAGAAGCTGGCGCGTGGGGAGGATCGGCCGCGTGGGGAGGATCGGGTGCCGAAGAAGGACCGGCCTGATCGGGCGCCCCTTCCTCAACCGTGACATAACCAGGATGGGATATATAAACTGCCTGCGGTTGATCGTCCGGCTCATCTTCCTCATTCGGATCATCCTCCTCGTTCGGCGAAGGGGGAGGAAGGGGAGATTCGGGAGACGAGGACGACGTGTGGTGGGGGGCGTCGTGGTGGGGGGCGTCATCGTGATGGCGGTCATCGCGGTGGGGGTCATCGTCGTGGGTTCGCCTTTTCCGGCCCCCAAAATTGGGAAATTTCATAGTAAGCGTTTATTTTGATGATAACGGGTCGGCGCTGCTTTGCTGAACGACGTGGGTCAGTTCGTGGGCCAGCAACAATTTGCCATCCGCGCTTTCGGGGTTATACTTTCCTTCGTTGAAATAGATATCGTGGCCATGGGTAAAGGCCTGGGCATGCAATTCCAGGCATAATTGGGCGGCCGCGGTGTCATGGTGGATGCGCACTTTACTAAAGTCCGCATGAAAGGAGTGGTTCATTTCCGCCAGGACTTTTGCGGGAAGCGGACTTCCTTTGCCGGATTGGCGTTCGATCTCGGCGGAGACGGCGGCAGACGCGGTTGTCTCGGGCTTTTTCCGGATCTCACCGGCGCCGTGGCCTTTCTTCTTTTTCTTCTTCGGGTCTTCGGCTTTGTGGATCTCCTTTTTCTTCTTTTTGGGGTCCTCGGCTTTATGGATCTCCTTCTTTTTCTTCTTCGGGTCTTCCGCCATGTGGATGTCCTTCTTTTTCTTCTTGGGGTCTTCAGCCATATGGATGTCCTTCTTCTTTTTCTTTTCGTCGCCGCCCTCTTTCATTTGTACGGGCTTTAGCGGGTCCTCTTTATCTTTTTCCATCCGGGCGTCGTTGGTGCCCAGTTTCTCATCTTCCTTGGAGGTGGCGAGACGTTGCACAACCTGGTTCGCCATACTGTCAGCTTCCTTCTCGTGGATATCACCCGGCTGACCGATGGTCAATTTGGGCTGGAAAAAGGCCCCTTCCTTCTTCTTCTGGACCGAGGCACCCTTGGGTGCGTTGAAGAAAGGAGTGGTAGCCTTTTTTTCCTCTCCCTTCTGCGGGTTACGATGCCGGTAATTTCGAAGACTGTATGACATAGTATGAAGATTTATTGATTAATTAGACATATTATCGTCCTTAGAATTTACAACCTTTTGATCAATTCTTCCGCCAGGTCTGTATAATCTTTTGCACCATTGGACCGTTTGTCGTAGCTGAAAATATCCTTCCCGGCTTCCTGGGACTTGGCAAGCTGCATATTGGTACGGATGGCTGTTTGGAATACCTTGCCGGGAAACTTTTCTTCCAACTGGCGCCTGACGCCGACGTTCATAAGCTTCCGTTCGTCATAGCGGGTAAGGACGAGGCCAAGGAGCTCCAGTCTGGGATTCAGCTTTTTGCGGATCATGTCGAACTGCCGCATAAAGCTATACACCCCCTTCAGGGGCAGGAATTCGCCGGGGAGCGGGATCAGAACGTATTGGCTGGCGACCAGGGCGTTGACGGTCAGCATGCCGATCGCATGTGGGCAGTCGATGAAGACGAAGTCATAGGCCGGCACGAGCGGTTGCAGCAAGCTATTGAGCAGCTGCTCACGGCTGTATGCACTGACCAATTCCAATTCTACAACAGCCAGGTCGATGGAAGCCGGAACCACGTCTATGCCCTGGGGAGTTGTGACGATCGTTCGGCTCAGGTCGCCTCCGTCGCCGTTTATTTCCTTCTTCAGCTCGGTATAGAGGTTGAAGGAAGGTTCATCCGGGATGCCGAGCGACTGGGAGAGATTGGCCTGCGGGTCGGCGTCGACCAGGAGGACCCTTTTTCCGGCTCGACATAGGGCGGCCCCGAGGTTGATGGCGGTGGTGGTCTTACCGGAGCCGCCTTTTTGGATGGCGATGGAGAGGATGGGCATTTTGATTATTTTTTATTGCATGATTTTCTTTGGCCGATTCTCAGGGAGTTCTTTCAACATGGGCACCCGCTTTGTCTACAGACATTTTTCCCGTGTTATCAACCATCCTGATGGATTGAGTAACCTCCGTAAATTTTTTTCCATCATCCGGATCACCAACTACCCTGAATTTATTGGGTATGACCCAGTCAAAGCCGCCTTTTTCAAATGGTTTTGCATCTTCAGTGGCCCTGACCTCGTCCGTGCCGAAATCTTCGTTATCCTCGGCAACCCTGGCGAACGAATCTTCGGGACGGTGTTTTAACGCGTCCGGTCTAACATGCTTTTTGAAATAACCTGTAATGTTCGACGCCGGACCTGCGACTTCCTTTTCTTCCATATTCCCAAAGGATACATTTTTTGGACCATAGATAAATATAAGGTGCATGCCCGCTCCGGCAACACCGGCAGGAAATTCAATTTCATCTAATTTATCGGCTGTGATGGTAGAAGGTTCAACCACACGAATATCCAATGAACCGGAAGTCTTATCCTTCATACATTTAATTTTAATTTTTTTTGCGGCCCGGCTGGGGGCTTTCCAATTAAACGTATCATCGTCTGCTACAGGTGCAGCGGTTCCTCCGGAAGCCGACCAATTGCCTTTAACTGTGCTCGTAAATTCCACGTCCTCACCGACTCCCACGACGGTGCGACTGTCTGCCGATCCATCCGGCGCCGAAAATGCTGTTGTGCTGGTGATTACCGGAGGGGCGGCTTTTGCATCATCGGGCCCCGGGCCTTTCTGTATTTTAGCTGGCGCCGATGACAATTTGCCGACACCGTTAAAGAAATACTTATTACCCTGGGGGTCCGGGTTAAAAAAGCCATTACCCGCACCCTTACCCTTACCGAAGAACCCGGCATTTCTTTCGGCGGGAGCTGCTACGATTTTCGATGCTGGTGATTTCATATTATTAACCTATAAAAAAAATCGAAAGATCTGGTTAAATTTATTCAGTTATCTATTTTATTCAATATCCGGCCAATCGATATCCCAATAACTTTTCCAATTCGCTCCTTCCCAATTGTTCCCATGTTCCATAAAATGGGAGGCAATTTCGAAAGTGATCTCACGGGATATTACCACAGATTCAGGAATCTTCATTTCATTTCCGCCGACATAAACGGTCAGATACTTTTTGGAATTGAAATCATTGATTGCCACCAACCAATCATTTGCGCCTATTTTTGGATAGAATTGTACAAAAAAACCATTTTCATCCTTGCAAAAAACAATTATTAGAATAGCTGTTACAGGTCCATGGAAATAGATGCCTAAGTCACCTGACCCACCAAGCCAATATTCCTTTCTGGGTTCCAGGAATAAATCTTTTATTTCCAAGATGCTTGCCAGCTCACTTTCCTGGCCATTTGGTTCCCTAATTGTTATCTTCATTCTAATTGCTTTTATTCTGCGGTTATGATTACAGGTGAAGTCGAACCTCCGCTAAATATGGAAACGTTTTCCACTCCAAGTACAGTTAGTAAATTACCCAGTCCTCCCAGGCACATATTACAGGTCGGTCTGTCCACAAACATAGTAATATTCTTTCCAAGAATGCCTTTCTGCCACCCTTCCAGCAAGGCATGGGCTTCCGCATGCGTTAAATAATTGATCTGACTCCAGAATTTTGCATTAGGATATTTGTCTTTCAATAAGGCAAACCCCTTTTTCCTTAATTCAAAACCCTTATTACTTAGAGAGGAATTTTCGCCATATACAGTTTGGCCTCCAGCATCGATTTTAGCTACCGTTCCCGTTGCACCGTTGCCCTGATCATAGGCTGGAAGGTTCTGCGCCTTTCGATAATCCGATATATCGCTAAATTGCTTCAATATTTCCGGAGTTACATCCGGAGTCGTGGGTTTTCCTTCCGGATCCTTACCGAGCGATTTGTCTTTGAGGATTTCATCCGGTGTCAACGGCTCTTCTGTTCCCGTTGGCATGGAGACACGTTTGCCGCCGAGAATCAACGCCGGGTCACTGGGCTTCACATATGATTTAGCCGCCTTCCCCGCTTTATGCAATAAGATGGCCAGTACGACATCTATGCCGGCTTTGGTGATGGCATCCGCCAGATGATCACCAGCCGCACGCAGCTCTACATCGGTCTTAGCGTTTACGGATAAGTTATAAAAAGAACTAAGGTGGTCAATGATCGAGGATACCTCGTTTATTGTCAGACCCAGGCCCACTATCATAGCAAGACCGCCGATAATAAGCAGCGTATCCGTAGTCCATCCCAGTGGGTTAGTTTGCATGATCAGGAAAAGAGTGGCAAATCCCACCATGATGGCAAGCGAGGTTGGCTCAAGCAATTCCTGCAACCTTTCTTTTGTTTTTTCTTCCAGCTTTCCGCTGTCCAGTGCATACCGGATCGCCTTCTCGAGTTTTTGAGCGGGAAGTAAATTGGGGATCGAATCATCACTACCAACACATTTATTGTCGGTAGCCGTTATTTCCTGGCTTGATACTTCATTGACATCAATGTCACCTGTTACGCAACAATTTGGATTATCGAAACTTCGCCAGATCTTCAAATAGTAGTCGCCCTCTGCCAGATTACCGATCATGAAGGTATTCGTTGAACCGGTGATGCTATTACAAGTACTTATTTCATCGTCGAGCAGCAAATTGGACTTTTCCAAGCTGATATAGAAAGGATGACTGTCGCAACCCGGGATGTTCTTGTCGGGAATATCGGTTCTTATAGTAATTTTTACACCCCCTCTCTGCGAAATATGAAACTTTCTGGAATCAAGCAAGCGCTCGCAAATGGAAACGGTGCTTGAAAATTCGCTTTTCATAATAGCCGGTTCGGATGCTTTGCTTATCATCGGACCTGCACCGTTCTGTTGTACTACATGTGTCAGCTCGTGCGCCAGCAAATGCTGCCCGCCTTTGCTATTGGTGTCATACTTCCCCTCGTTAAAGTAGATATCACTACCTCTGGTAAATGCCTGCGCATTCAGGTTTGTGCTCATCTTAACGGCAGAATTGTCGTTATGGATCCTTACCGCAGTAAAATCGGCGCCAAACGAAGACTCCATTTTTCCGCGGGTTTGCTCGGGTAAGGGCGAGCCGGAGCCTTTGGAAGCATTCAGGCTGCTTTCGATTTGGGGGGAGACGCTTTGTTGCGGCGAGGCATCCGGCTTTTTCTGAACCTGTTTCTCTTCCTGTTCGCAGGCCGCACACTTCCGTTGAACCCCTTCCGGAATTTCGCCTTCGCTCTCGAAGATGGGTTTCATTTGCAATTGCTCTTCCTGTTCGCAATGGGCACATTTTTCCTGTACAAATGATGCATTTGTCAGGGGTGTCACGGACGGAGGAGGCGCTGCCGTGGGCTCGCTCATTCGCTGCACGATCTTGTCTGCTGTGGCATCCGCTTCTTTTTCGTATATATCGTTCGGCTGGCCTACGGTAAGCTTTGTCTGGATAGGACTGACCTGGGAAGAGAATTTTGGAAAAAAAGGTGAATCGGACCTACCGGGCCGAATAAAGCGCTGATCACTCCTTTTCTGGAAAAAAGGGGAATCCGGCTTAGTTTGGCTGGCTGGTGTTTTAGATTCGACCGATTTCATTCACTTTAGAATTATTGGGTTGCTATGCATAGAATATTGCCATACAGGCATAAGAGTCTGGATTATCTATTAGCAGATTACTATTTATTGCGTTGGTGTTATTTGCGCAATTCGGGGGATTCCCCGAAACGGCCCAGGGATGATTACTGTTTCCAAATGCACGATGCCAATTTTCATGAATAATCAATGCCCCGACATCCACATCTGACCAACTGCTATTAATCACATCAAAACATAACGTAATATCATGAGGCGCGTTATTTAGGTCTGTTTCAGCTCGTTCTCCGTTACATTTTTTCGCGCTCGGATTATTATTGCTACTATCGTTGCAGTGGTAGTTATAGTTTCCGTTTACATTATTAAGAATAGTGGTATAGGTAGCCAGAATTTCACTTAAATGGGCCATCCCTTGCTTGCCAAAAAATTGAGGTACGCGTTGGGCTAAGGCGGGATCGTTGTTTCTAAGCGCCGCAATTGTGTTTTGAAGCATTATGATAGCTTTATAGTGACCAGGCCAGATAAAAGGTTTGAGATGTTTGTCATCCTTGCAATAGTTATCCTGGCCGTATCTCCTCACCACATTTTTTCCTTGTTGAACGACATGGGTTAGCTCGTGCGCCAATAAATGCTGGCCGCCCTTGCTATTCGTGTCATATTTTCCCGAATTGAAATAGATATCGTTTCCGTGCGTGAATGCCTGGGCATTCAGCCCTTTGCTCATCTGCCTGGCGGAGGTATCATCATGAATCCTTACCGCGGAGAAATCGGCTCCGAAACCCGATTCCATCTGCTGACGAGTAGCATTGGGCAAGGGGGAGCCGGAGCCTTTGGAGGATTGTAGACTTTTTTCAATGGAGGGGGAAGCCGTGGCGGGTTCGGAGGATGCCGGGTTGCGTTGGACATGCTCTGCTTCGCTTTCGAAGATGGGTTTCTTTTGCAGTTCATCTTTCTCGCAGGCATCGCATTTTGCCTGGACAGGTGGAGGTGATTGCGGAGAATCATTGGGCTCACCGATACTCAGTTTGGCTTGGATCGCGGCCGGATGGGTGGGGGCTTTTGAGAAAAATGGTGGGGCATGACGGCCTGGTCTAAAAAAACCCTGCCCCACTTCCTTTCCGAACAAAGGAGTCTTTTTAATGGCGCTTGCGCCCGATATTTTTGCCTCTGTGGTCTTCATTTGTTATGCCCCTATTGGTCGTCATGGCCCCGGTAACGAGACTGTATGCGAAAATGTCAGTACCACCCTTCGGTTGCCCCTGCGGTTGGCCTCCAGATCCTGACTACGTCCCGGATTGGGTGTAACGTCACCTTTAGTAAAGTCCTCTGTAGCTCCCCATATGGCGGGAGCTTTGTCGATTCTCGATCCATCAACTTTCTTCGCGATCAATGCTTTTACAACATTGTCAACACGTTTCCGGGCCAAGGTAAGATTGGGATCCATACCCCCGCGGTGATCCGCATAGCCTTCCAATGACAGGCGTACATCCGGGAAGCGATGCAGATAGTCCAGGAACTCATCGATCTTGGCATCTTCCGTCACGCTGACCTCATCCTTCTTATAATCGAAGTAGAAGACTACCGGTTCGTGCACATAAAAATTACGGTGTTTTTCCACGGCTGCATCGAAGGTAGCGGACTGGGTATCCGCTGCATCCGCCCTTTCATTGGTCACGCGTCCGTTCCTGGCGCTGAAAGACCAGCGCAGGGAGCCGTAGACCACACCGGTGTCCACCCCCTTTGCCACTGTCTCGAATGCGTAGTCTCTATCGGCTGTCGTTTGGGGGGTATCTGTTATTTCCGCGGCTTTGATATCCCTGCTATCGTTTGATCGTTTAAAGCCGGGGATCGGAATTCCCCCTTCATAGGCCAGACCTTTTTGAGACCCTTGCGGCTCGACTGTCGTAGGATTTCCCGCAGCATCAAAATCCTGGTGGAGGACATCAGTTTCAAAACCCGGCCTCACATCCGTCCCCAGACCTTCCGTTGTCCGCAGAGCGGTCCCCCGGCCAGGCGGCATAGAGGCAATATCGATATCTTTGCCGGCGGTATCTCTATCCCGGATGATCTGTATCAATCGGATCTCGTTTGAGTAAGGAGACGCCGGGGACGGCTCAAATGTTAGATCGACATTTTCGCCCGCAGCGGTTGTAGGCGGCACAGCCTTCGCTCCCTCTATGGAATGCATGTCCATGCCAAAAGCCCCATCCGAAGTGGGTATCGTTTTCGCCAGATCGCGCTGGATCGTAGGCCGTCTTGCGGGCGAAAAGAAGCCCCCTCCCTTGCCGAAGAAAGAGGATCTGATTTTGGCCTGATCGGCCGGCATCCTGGTTGCTCTATCTCTCATATGTTTAGGCCTAAGCCGGAGCCTGGGCCTGTGCTTGTTTAACGGTAGGTTCTATTTTCACATCCGTGGCCGCCACTTCCTGCTGGGAATTAGCATCCTGTCCCTGTTGCGAATTAGGATCCTGTCCCTGGTCCCCTTGCACAAGGAGAACCGCCGGGGCAGGGACAGGGACGGGGATTGGCAAGCCTTTCAGGATAAGGATCAGGAGGATGACGATCAGGGCGATCAACGCTGCTTTGGCGACTTTACTCCAATCGGTCTCGATGCATATTTCATAGACGATCAGTCCGGATCTTTTCCTGGTGAATTTCATGGAAACATTCACCGGCATCCCGCCAAGAGAGAAGCTGAACAACGGGATCATGGGCGTTGGCGTGTAAGTAACTCCAAATGTGTAAGGCAAACCGAGCAATGACATATAGGCAGCTATCTCATAGATCTTTTCCATTCCTTCTATCACTCCCGGTATTGAATCCGGTTTAAGTTCGTCGAATTCTGTGAGGCCGGGGCGATCAATCATGTAATCCGGTCGCTTAAGCGGCGTGACGCTCAGGAAGACCTTTTTCACCGCTCCAAGGCTGGGATTGTGGCTGATGATGAAAGCCGCATATGAAGGATCGATCGGTATCAATTCGAAGGTATCGAGGTAGATGTCCGCACCTCTGGTTCCCCCCATCACCTTGAGATAATCGTTCATTCCGATCAAGTGCGCAAGGGTACCGATGAGTATCCAGCTCGCCGGATCCATTCCCCAGCTGCTAGGCGCGTTGCACAAGGTGGACAGGGAACGCTGGATGGAGATGTCTTTCTTGCTGATGTCCCGCGTAGCGTCACCTTTTGATTGCTGCACGACGTGCGTGAGCTCATGGGCCAGTAGGTGTTTGCCCCCCCGGCTGCTGGTGTCGTATTTGCCCGGAGCGAAATAAATGTCACTGCCATGTGTAAATGCCTGCGCATGCAAGTCCTTATTCATTCGCGCCGCCGACGAATTATCGTGGATCCTTACTTTACTGAAATCTGCGCCGAATGAAGTCTCCATACTTCCGCGTGTTTGATCGGGCAAGGGGGTGCCGGAACCTTTGGAAGCGTTCAAGCTACTTTCAATTTTGGGGGAGGCGCTTTGCCCGCCGGCGGCTTCCGACTTTTTTTGAATCTGTTTTTCCTCCTGTTCGCAGGCGGCACATTTGCGTATGATGTGCTCATCCGGCGATACTTCTTTTCGCTGAACGTTCCCCTCAGGGGATTCGGCCTCACTTTCGAAAATGGGTTTCGCCCGGATGGGCGTCACCGTGCCGAGCGTTTTTGCCTGTAGGGTCGGTGATGTGCTGAGACGCTGTACAACCTGGTCGGCCATATGGTCGGCTTCGCGTTCATAATGATCGCCCGGCTGGCCGATGTTAAGCTTGGTCTGGATCGTGCCGGGATGGGTGTAGCTTTTTGAGAAGAAAGGCTGAGCTTGGCGGTCGGATTGGAAAAAAGACTGCCCGCTCTCCTTTCTAAAGAAGGGAGTATGATATTTAGGCTGGCTCGCCTTTGGTATGGATTCAGCGGTCTTCATTGTTTGTCTTCCAATTGTTTTTGCCCCAAAGTCGTTTATGGCGTTTGGTCCGGCCCCACCTGCGCCTCTACTGCTTTGTCAAGATCGATCATGACGGGCGACATCGCTTTCAGAAGCGCAACGCCTTCCGGGGTAGCCATGGCAGCCTGATCACGCGGGTCCGTCAGCCAGTGCTCCGTCACATAATTTTTTAGGAATTGCAGCGGTACAAATCCCATTCCCATACTGACTTTCGGGCCTTTTACGCCCGCGGTCTTTACCCTGCCCAAGGCCAAACTTACCCTTGATTGATACACGTAAGCAATCGTTTCGTCCACTACCATCCTGCTCCAGTCGTCTACCAGCGATTCCGGGATCTTGCTGAATTCGTCGCTTCGATATGGTTGGCTGTTCAGAAAGTTGCGAACCGCAGAGAAGTGTGGTGCAAATGCTTTCTTATTCGGGGCAAATGTAGCCTCGTCCAACAGGCCCCCTGCCAATTGGTCCGGTACCTGGGTAGATTCGGCGTCGCCGACACGTTCCCTTACTGCGCGTTGCAGATGCGAGAACATATGAACGGTTTCATGGACGAGTAGTTCGGCAATTTGACCCGTTGTAGCGGATTTTGTTCTTTTCAGCTCTATCACAATAATACCCCCGTAGTTGCCCGTATTGTGAAAATGGCCGGCCGCAGCTCCTTCCGTCTTATGGCTAAGATCAAACCGGATATCGTAGCCGAAGGGCTTGCTCGTATCTCCGGGTACTTTGAAATTAAAAAACAATTTTTCCGGCTTGCCCAGTTTTATTCGACTCCCGTCAGGGCCAAGGGTACCGATGTGAGCGGGGGTAATCTTCTCGAAAATGTTCAACATCTGATCGAATAATTCTCCCTGTGCGCCCGCCGCCATAAAAGTTTTGGCCTTTTTCAATTGGCTAATCGCAAGTGGGATGGCTTCTCTTATCTTGGTTTCATCCTTCTTTTGCTCTGTCGTCAGTTCGGGGGATCTCGATAGAAACGAGGAAGGCGCCCGATGGATAATCCCCCCAAAAAAGGGCTGCCTGCTATTCTGTCTGGAGAAAGAAGGGGTATTTTTTGTTTGTTTATCTCCACTCCACATATATCATTTCTTTTAGCCACGGCAATTTGACCAAGTTGAGATTCCAGGGCAGGAAGTCCAGCAGCACGTCGATCGAGCTGGCTTCGACCTGCAGACTTAAGCGGTCGTTCCAGTTGTATAGCTTTCCATTTCGCCGGAGGAATCCTTCCCGGAGGGCGTCGACGGAACTGTTCTTTAGCTTCTCCCAGCGCTGAATGACGTTCTGCAGCAGGAGGTCGCCTTCGGAGCAAGCTTCGTCCGTCAACAAGATGTCACCGGGCAGGGGCATTTCGAGGGCGTAGCCGCAGAGCATTTTGGGCAATACGAGTTCGTATTCGGGTGCGGTGCGTTCGCCGGTAGCGAGGTAATGGACCAGGTATATTGCCTGCTGGCGCGCATCCAGGTCCTTGAATGTCTTTCCATCCAAGAGACCGAGACGGCTGAAAAAAGTGGCCAGAAAAGGATGGATGAGGATAACGCCTGCATGCGGGATGAGTATCCCTTCCTCAGGTACCTGGTCGTCGCGGAAAAGGAGGTCTTCCTCCCGGCTGGCTTTTTCCGGAGCGGGTTGCCCGGGCGGCGGCTTGACGGCAGGTGGCTTATCCTGGTGTTGCAGGGATTTCAGACGATCGTTGAACTGTTTTGTAAACCGGCCGGCACGGGAGGTCAGCGCGTCTGCCGCGATGGCCATCAATACGGGGCTGTCCCAGATGCGGTCCAGCAGGATGGATATCGCGTCGGCCTTCGCCCATTCGGCGGAGCGGGATTTCATAACATCGCGAAGCCAGCGGCGGATATAATTCCCGCGAGCATAGCCGGGTACGGCCAGAATATCTTCCAATCGTTGAGCCCATTGGATAAACAACAATTTCAATTCCGCGCCGGCTTGCGGGGTCTGCGACAGATCTTGTCCGCCCGTGAGCTCCCGGTATTTGTCGGCAAGGAATTGAATGATCCGGCAGGCTTCTTCGATAGCCAGATCCAGTTCATTCCAGTCGGCGGGGGTCGGAGGTGTCGGTTGGCGCGGAAAGTTTAACTGCGGCGAATTCGCCATAGTTAGATTTTCGGGTTCCGGAGTAGTCACCTCCGAGGTCTGGTCATCTGGCTCCCCGGTGGCCGGGGATTGTGAAACGCGGTGAGAAGTTCCGTCGCCCGTTTTTGTCCGTATTGCCGCGTAGCGAGACCGGAACCGGCTGATGAACCGATTATCCGCTCCGGTAAATGCATCAGCCAGCAGGCGCATCAGGGGCGGTCGATCCCAGATCCAGTCGAGCAAGATGTCTACGCCGCCTTCGCGGGCCCATTCAGCCGGCCGTGTCGCCGCATCTTCGAGCAGGCGGTTCCAGATAAATTCCCTTCGTTGTGATTCCGGCAAAGCCAGAAAAACGGCCAGGCGTTGGGTCCATTGGCGGATCATTTGTCTGGTTGCCCGGCGTTCCGGCGGCTTATTCGAAGGCTTGTCCTGAGGTTTGTCCGGCGGCTTGTCCTGCGACGTTGCCCCGAGAAGATGCCCCGCGGCCAGCCGCTCGATGAGTTGGAAGGCCCGGGCCAGCTCTGTTACAGCTGTTCCCAGTTCCTCATGGCGGACCGAAGTCAATGCCGTTACCAGGTTCTCAAGGAATGCGGTGTTATGCTGGGCGCTGATCCGTGCACGGAAATAGGGCTTATCCTGCAGGGCCCTTCTCAACCTGGAGATTGCCGGGTAGTCGGCCGAGAACATTTCCAGCACTTTTGAATACCACTGCTCGTCGGGTTGGTCGCTGTTCCAGGGCAAACGGCCATGTTCCATGTAATACCACCATTGGGTTAGGACGTTATTGCGCACAGCGCTGCGTGTGACCCGATCTTCAGGGTTTTCGCCGAGGATCACGCGCCAGAGCTCCTCTTTTATCCGCTGATACATGGCTGTGGTCAGGACGCCGGCCTGTAAATTGGCTTCGTCGAGGAAACCGAGGTCGATGAAGATGCGATCGATATGGATCACCACGTCTTCCGAAGACAGCTCATTGAAGATCTCATCCATCGCAGGCAGCAGCGTGTTGCGGGCATATTGCGCAGCGGCATGCTGGATGCGGAAGGCATCCGACCGGGGGCCGATGTCAATCAATAATTCCTGTCGTTGGATGTGGTGTTTCATTTGGATCGTTTGCGGGTGGTTGGGTGCTCGCCCCGGAGCAAGGCCCGGATGGTTGCGGAATCCAGATCGCGCACCAGCTGCCGCATTTCCTCTGGCTGCCATTCCTGATAGAAATGTTCCGGCTGGTCGATCTCTATTTCCAGCGCTTGCCAGGTCGCCGTGAGGTGTCCCCATCTGGTTCCGTCGCCGGGTTCGAGGATCACCTTATCCAGGTAGAAAGAGAGGACGATACCGGCGAGGGATAACCGGTGGAGGCCGGGGCCTGAGGGTTGGTTGCCGGGTCCTGAGGGTTGGTTGCCGGGGCCGGTGTGCGCCTTGCCATGGGGGGGCGTGATCCTGGCGGCCCGGATCAATTCTGTCAGAAGGCTCTCAAACCGTTTTGCAGAGGGGTTGGGGTCTTTTATAAAGGCGGCCGTTTTGCCAGCCAGCTCTTCTTCATGGGACAAGATAGCCCATTCTTCGACCTGCTCCTGATAGCGGGCGACGCGTGCGGTAAACAGGCGGCGCCTATCGCGCTCGTTGGTTAAAAAGATGAGTTCGGGGGCTCGGGGTTCGGGGGCCCGGGGCTCGGGCGCGGATGCCTCGCGCACAGGCTCGGGGAACTTCCGTGCGGGTTCGGGGGTTGCGAGCTCAGATGCCGCGCGTGCGAGCGCGGGCGCCGGGCCATTCCACCCATACAGCAAATTAACCTGCTTGAGCCATTCGCCTTCGGATGGGTGATGGTGTGCGCCCGCTTGGTCGGTGCACTCCGCACATTCTGGAAGGACGGGATGGAGATCGGTAAACAGAAAGTCGATAAACTTTTCCGGGGAAAAGGCCGGACAGGATTTTTGGCCTTTTGTTTCCCGGACCAGGCAGTCGAGCCATCCCCGATAGAAATATTCAAAGCGACACATATCCCTGGGGACCAGCCAAAAGATCCGCAGCAGGACATGCGCCGGACACTCTTGCTGGAGGATGCTCTCCAGCAGCGTGCGATTTTCGACCGTCCGGAACCTTGCCGGCCATGCGGGGAGGACGACGGTCATGATGAACGAATAGGGATCGGTTCCCGGATTGAAAGGGAAGGATGGCTCGGTGGCCGAAGAGGCGGATGGAGGCTGCGAGGAAGATGCCGCCCCGGAGGAGGATGTCGTACCGGAGGAGGATGCCGGCAAGGCGGCCGTCGTTGCCCAAAGCGATGAACATTCTGACGGTTCGCCGGATACCGGGATAGCGATCTCCTTTTCCGAAGTCCCGCCGAGGCGGGTCAGGAGCCTCGGCCGCAGCAACAGATGTTCGACGAGATCCAACCCTTCCGCATTAATACAAGCCTTTGCCCGGCCCAACCTGTCAAGGGACATCGCCGGATAAGGATAGGGCTGCGGATTGCGGGCGACAATATCCTTCCTGTCGTGCAACTGGATACCATACTTTCCTATCTCGTGCCCGTGAACGGCCTGGTAGCTTTCGCGGTCGGCCAGGAGGATCAGTAAATACTCGTAGGCGTCCCAGGCGTCCGTCACATTTGTAAAGACCTGATCGCTTCTCCAGGCCAGGTAGCAGTATGGGTTGTCGGCCGGATCAGAGGGCGGGCAGCCGCAATCCCCAGGCGCCCTTTCCACACCGGACAGATCGACGAACCCGGGTAATTTGATCTCCAGCAGGAATTCCGCTGTCGTTTTGCCACCTTGCAGGGTGGTGTTCCGGACGATGGGAAAATAGGCGGCGAATTCCAGCAATTCTTTTTGCCATTCCTTCATTGTGGGAAGGGTGGCGGGCATTGTGGGAAGGGTGGCGGGCATTGTGGGAAGGGTGGCGGGTCTTACCTTAAACGGCTCACGGCCGGTTAAGAGGAAAGGGCCCTCCGCATCTTCTTCCCAGCCGCTGCCGGCCCAGACCGCATCTTCCATATCCAGAACCCTGTTGAGGCGATGTTCGGCGTCATCGTCAGCCGGCAGAGGGATGCGGGCGACAGGCTTACCATATACGTTCCGGACCTCAAAATAGCTCTCGGCAGGGAATAGCTCGATCCAGGCCTTGACAGGGTACCGGCCGGCAGCCTGGAAAAGTTTCCGCAATGCTTCGTCCCGCTGTGCGGCCGTCTCATAGGTACAGGGATGAATGGCGCGGTAATTGGGGCAGGCGACAAAAAAGGAATAAGTGCAATCCCTCCTCATGTCAAGATGAAAACCTCCTTTGGATTGGGAGATACAAATAAATCGTTCCACGCCCCGCGATCCCCATGCGGCTGCTTCGTCCGGGAAAGTGAAGGTGCTTTCCGCCAATACTTCCCTTATGCCTACCCGGTAGCAGCATTCCGCCCAGTCGTATTCGATGTAGTAGTTACCCGGGTAATTCAGCAGGAGCAGGAAAAAGTTGAATGCAGCATAGGTCTCCGTCGGCGTCGGGAAAACCCGGGCGCTTACCCAGTCTGTCCGGTCTTCGCCAGCAAGAGCAAACCCGTATTTATCGACCGAATATTGAGCGCTATGATCACAACAGGGGTCCGGTGGGTTCGAAGGGTCTTTCCGGGGTTCGGGGTTGTCATTGCACGGGTCGTTCGGGTTCCATAGGGGCTCCGGTTTTCTTTCGCGGATGAGTTTGACGGGGTAGGATCGCGCCGCTTTCACCAGCTCGGTCACGGGATCCAGCGCGGCATACTCAAAAATATCCTGGGTCTCCCGGGGAACCAGCACCCAGCCTTTTTTCTCACCTTCCTCTTCCTGCTTATGGGTTTGCGGTTTCAGTCGGATGACTTTCCCTTCGCCGTAGTTATCGGGGTCTTCGGCATGCCGCAGAATGTTCAAATAATCCTGCTGAAAGGCTGTCTGTGCATCCGCGGCGGAACCATAGCCGGTGATGCTTTCGAAGAGCACCAGCTCGTGGTGGTGGAAATAGTCGTTGCGGCAGCGGATCGCAAAATAATATTGACCTGTTGTCTGCCGGAAATAAACGTTATCGCCGCCGAGGCAGAACTCCGGATAGGTATAGCCGCGACGACCTTTGAGGATCAGCTGTTCGCGGGCGTGTTCGGCGTCTTCCCGGGTCATCGCCGGATGGACGTGGGAAGTAACCGGATGAAATGCCCTGGGGTGATCCTTGTCAACCAGTCGGTATACATGCGTGCCCTGGCGGGATGGATCATCGAGGTGGATGAGCGGTGCGAATGCGGCCTCGTCGCCGGTGTACAATCGATCAATCTCCGCTTTTGCCTTCAGCAGATGCGGGAGCTCCTTTTCAGGTTCCGCGCCGCTGACCAGCTGACAGGAAGGAGCGGCTTTGCCATGGTCGCCTGCCGCGAGGAAAAAATCGTCCTTTTTTCTGTGTAGCCGCCAGTGCGGGCTGGCCAGATAAAAAGCGCAGGCGGCGGCGTGCGCGTCATCTCTGGTAGAGTATTCTTCGAGACTTTGGAAGGCAAAGGGGCCATTGCCCGGCAGCCCCAGTTGAACATTGAATTTCCAGCGAAAGGGTTCCGCCACGACGCGGAGGATGTAAATCCGTTGATGCAACAATTCTGAAAGTCTACGGACCAGCTCGCGGGCCAGGTCTTCACGGGCGAATTCCATTTCGCTTTCCGCAAGGTCCTCTCCACCGATGCGGATGCCGACGCGGTATGGTCCGCCGTAGGGCATTCGCCTGATATGGTAATTGGTAATGTCCGCGAGGTAATGCAGTAACTGGTAGGCGGCAGCCCGCGCCTGGTCCTCTGTGGCAAAGTCAACCGAGGAGCGGAACTGCCAGGTATTGTCGAGATCCAGCAGCTCGTAACGGCAGCGGTCCGGCTTGCCGATAACGTCCTTCTGAACATAGACCCGGAATCCATCGCCGTCTATAAATTGATCGGTCTTGTCCCGGTCCCGGCTGGCGATCAGTTTGCCGATTTCGGAATCGTCTTCAGGATTGAAGGTCCAGACGGCGGGGTCATTGACCTTTTTCAGCGCTTTTTTTCCGGCGGCATGAGCGGTCTTCTTTTCGGGGTAGGCATCGACAGCTTTGCGGATGGCGAAGCCGCGGTGGTCGAGGAGTTCCGCCCGATATTGATACGAAAATATCCAGCTATCCTCTTCCCGCGGGGTCGTTCGCCACATCCGGCACAAGATTTCCGCCGCAACCATCGCGACGCGCTCATCGGGATAGCTCTGTACCGAACGAGCCGTAAATCGTTCGTAAAACCCGACTTCCAGGACGTAGCATTCCCGATCGTCGCGCCAGACGGCGCGATAATTCTTTAGATCCGCCAGGCTTTTAAAGAGGGCGCGTACAGCCGGTACCGTCTCCTTGATTTGCAGCGGGCTGGGGCAAGTGAACAGGTCCTCATCGGCCAGGGCCATTTTGATGTTGAACTTGTCCTCATATTTATGCACTTCAAAATTGCAGAGATAATGTCGCGCGCCGTCAGCAATGCCGGTGAAGGCCTTGAACCTTTTCTCGTAGCCGCTGATATTGTCCGTATCCCATCCGCGCTTTTCATAATTGTATGCTTTGGAGCGGTCGCCGGTCAGGGCGGGCAGGTTGGTCAGGAATTTTTCCATCAGTCCCACCTGGTTGTCGGCGATCTGCTGCTGGCTGATAAACCCCGCCGACAGCAGGGCATAGTCGGTGAAAGATTCGGAAAATCTCGCCATCAGATGTTCCAGGAAGGCGGTACGGCGCTGGGTATACTGCTGCGGATCTTCCAGGATCGCCTGGAGATAGTTGTAATAAGCGGAGGACGACTGTTGCAGGGTAAAGCTGTACGAACCCTCGCCAGCCAACGAAATCAGGTTGTAGTTCGCCTGGGCGCCGCCGATGAACGGGAGGCTGGCCGCTTCGCCGGCCGCGTCGTCCTGATTGGTGAACTTGTTCTGACTCAGGAGCACAAAGGAACCCCAGATCCCGGCGAAATAATATACCCACAGCCCGTCGCTGGTTTGCAGGTATTGGACGGCGGGTGGCTGGTTACCTAGGACGAGTGTCAATTCGGCGACGGCAATATCGCGTTGATTGAATGAGGGGAAACTGTAAGGCGTCAAGGCCGAGAGCTGGGATGAAGTAATATTTCCGGCCTTTATCAGCGTATTCCAACTTTGGATGGAAACGGGGAAGGCAAGCGTGTTACCCGTGGTTGCGCTATCGGAATTGGCCGCGGGAGGGAAGCGAAGCAGGTCGCCCAATCCGGGCACAGATGATAAACTTCCCGCGAAATAGGTGCTGGCAGTGGACTGGCCTGCAGGAGGGCCGAGCGAAAATATCGTGCGCAGATTGTTGAGCTGCGCCAGGTAGTCGGCAAGAAGCTGGTCGAAGAATAACAGGAAAGCCTTAAACTGAAAAGCCTGTGCCTTACGGAGATCAGTAGCTGTAGATGGAACGCCGCCGGGGCCGATCCCGTAAATCTGCGGGAAGTCATTCTGGATGGAATAATAGTCGCCCAGACCGTTCTGATACGTACCGCCAGGGATCGCTGCATCCAGGTCAGGCGCGCCGGGAAGGTAACAGACCTTACCGCTATGGGCCGCGTTGATCTGTAGCGTATTGGTATATGACTTAAGATTGATTGTCAGTGGTTGCCCGTTCTGGAACCATCGGAAGGAGGAGCCGGCGATAGAAAATTCTGGTATCCAGCCGTCGGGCACCGGGAACTCCCAAGCGTTCGCGGCAGAGGCGTGATAAGCGGGAGGATCGGCGGCGCCACTGGATTGTTCGAGATCGAGCAATTTCAATTTGCGAACGGTCGCGATGCCACTCACCGATAAAATCTGCTGATAGACGGCCGATACATTCACGGGGGTGCCGGAAGGAATATCAGGCAGATCCGTATCCAGAATAAACCCATGACTGGGCAAACCGGTATAGGGGCGTCCCGAAAATATCGTATCCATGGAAATACCCATGGCTTGCAGCTGAGGCAGGGTGTAGAAGGTGGGGACGGGAGAAAAGAATTGATACAATGCCCCGACCATGGCCTGGTAGACCGTCGGTATGGAAGTGCCGGGGACGATCTCCAGGTCTGCGCTGATGCCGATGTATTTCTTCTTCAGGATATGGATAGCCGTCTCGTCGAGATCTTCGCATAGATTGCGGTGGGCATTGTATCGCCGGAGGACGGACTGCTTGACCATATGCTGATAGTCCTCCCATTCCTTCTTCGTTGCAAAATCCGAAAGGTCCATCTCCAGCTCCAGGTATATTTTGTACAATCCGTTGAGCGAAGGAGTTGTTGGAACGGGCGACAGGGGGGTGGGACCAGTCTGCGAGGCGGGAACCAACCAGGCGTTCCTTACCTCACCGATGTCCATGAATAATTTCCGGTAGTCGGTGATCGAAGCGGGATTGGAACCCAGGATCTGCGCCGGCGTAAAAAAATTCGTATCCGCCGCCGTGCTGCCGGGAGGATTGGCGAGCAGATTGGCGATAGGCATATTGGCCCGATAGCCCAGGTCCAATATCGCATACATCAGCACTTCAAGGGTCGTGATACCGGGGTCATGCACGTTATAGTCGGTCCAATAGTCAGCCGTTATAGGGCCCAAAAAATTAATGGCGGCCGTCCGCAGGCTTGTAAAGTCGAGATAGTCCGGGTATCCGGAATCGGACTGGCTGATACCACTGATATCGAGGTTCTCGTCGATCATTCCCTACCCTATTGTTTTTATCCTTTTCTTCCAAAAATTACCGGCGGCATTGGCCGTTGAAATGCCGACGACCACCCTCCCTGCGACCAGGATCGAACGGGGGGTTAGGGGGTCGATAAAATCGGGCGGCGTTGCCGACATCTTATCCCCTTCATGGCACATGTTCAGGGAAACAAGGTTGCCGATATAAGGCAGGGATTCGATGAATTCAACCAGGTCGGAGCGATAGAGGCGTTGTGCAAACTGAAGGCCGGCGACATTCCCGCTGAGCCAGGGCGCCATAAAGCCCTGAATATCCTGCTGCAACTGCGTCGTATAAAACGGTGCGTTCATGCCGCTCGTCAGCGCAACGGTCACGCAAATGTCCACGGGTTCATACCGGGGGTTCATCACGGTTATCTGGGCAAAGGCAGTAGCGGATGCCGACAGGGCGGTTTGAATGGAACTGAGCATACTCATCGGAACGGTGGGTTGGAGCGAGTTCGCAACCGTCAGTTGTGTCGTGTCCGGCAGTACTGCCACGATGATATTACCCGGCGCCATCGGGAAATCCCATTTATAATTTTGACTGTTGAGGGCGTAGCTATGGTTGATGCATTTGGCCACCAGTACCTGCGGGAACGATTGCAGCACCATCCGCTCGTAATCCCATTTTTGGAGGGCCCGGCCTTTGTGGCGCAATTGTTCGCTGACCCGTTGCGTGTAGGCATTTGCGGAATTCTCCGGGGCCTGCCCACCAAAGGAAGGCATGGGCTGGCTGACCTGGGTCACTGCCGGGTTGGGCACCAGCAATTTGGAAAGGGATCCTGCCGGAAGCGGGATGTTACCGGGCCGGGTCTGATCGTTGAGGTTGGGGTTGTTGAGAAAGGTGGCAAGGGCAGCCTGGGTAATAATGGCGATGGACTGGCTGACGGCAGTTGCATTTTCCGGGGCGTTGACGCTGATCCAATATAGTCCGGATGGCAGGATCGTGTTGTTGCTGCTGATGTCATCGGGGAAACTGAATTGGATGATGCCGGTCGTCGACAAGTTATTGGTAGTATCCTGCACGATCTCGAAACCAGGCCTCAACGCGACCCATTGGTTGCCCGTAAGATACTGCCACGTCAGCGTGATAGGGCCGGCTTCCGTGTCCCCGGTTCCTTCCGCAAATTGGAATAGGACGTTCAGGTTATCGCCCGGTACCAGGCCGGATAACCCGATAAAGAGATAGCCCTCGGCGCAGAAGGTGGCGAACAAAGTCGGGTATGTCGCGATATCCACCGCCATATAGGTGTTCTTGTATGGATAGAGCTGGATCAGGTTGATATCGCCGACGTACGCTGCCGCCCGGTAGTCGATGGACATATTAAGGATCGTCGGCGGCCAGGGTGCGTTCGGCTTTGGGACAATGACACCGGGAGGTTCTTTGGCCATTACAGTATTCTGTTGGCTAACAACTGTCGTATAGATTCCATGGAGGAAGTCCTGGTATTCCAGCGTCAGCTTTATAAACCCGTTCGTCGTAGTGGTGGATGAGTAGCTGGTGATCGGGGCAAAAACGGGATCGTAGGTCAGCTGACCTTCCAAAGCAAAGTCCTTCGGGACAATCTCGAAGGAGTATTCATAGGCATGGGCATCGCCGCAAAAGGTGTCCTTCTTTTCATCGTCGAAAAGGCGCCTGGTATTTTGGTGGGTAGGGGTCGCGGCCGCATGATGAGGGTGACCATAGTTACTCAGATGAGGTCCGTGGTCTGCTTCCTGTATCCAACTGCCGTTATGCAAAAGTGACAATGCGACCTGATAGCCGTGGTTGTCCAGATTGTGAATAAAGGGGGGATGCGCAGCAGGCGCAAGAGGTGCCTTGGGAAAATTTGGAGGTCCTTGATGCAAATAGGCGTAGTAATAATCGGAAAAGTTCTTGGGTTTGTTTTGCCAATTAATATTGATCATCAGCTGTTTCCATTTCTTTAAAAATATTTCCGTGCTGCCGATGTAAAAATTCGGGCCGATGAGATTCATACCCCAGTCCGGTATCGGGACCGGCCACACATCGAAATCGGTGATGATCGGCTTGGCGCCGAATGGAAAGAACGGGCTTTTTGTATTGAGGGCCCCGGTGTCGTTCTGCGCCACGAAGCTGTTCTTAACGCCGCATACCGTGATCGCGATCGTGGTTTCCGGCAGCACCGTTACGTTCCGGAAGAATTCGTAAAAGGAAACTTTGCCGCCGCAGGTGTTGACCGGCCAAGTGAGGCAGCAGGCAGGTGGCGTGGGAGTTGGGGATCCCGTCGGGTTGACTGCAGCCAGAACGTGCTCCAGGTTCATCTTCAGGGTGTCGTTCAATTGAACACATACCACGGGATCGGTGGTATTGAAGTTCTCGCCGAGGCTGGGGCTGTAAAACGTTACGGCAGGCTGGGCCGAGCCGACGCGGGCGTAGATCTGGATCAGGAAATTCCCGGCGCCAATCAGCGGTGACATCGTCATGTCCACGAAGTCAGGGGTCAGCCACGCCGTGGCGCCGCTAAACGTGATATTGAATACCGATTGAGGCAGGAACAGCTGCCGCAGGATATTTCTTTCGAACGGGGCGAGCGCAGGCGATATCTCGTCCATTTTGTTATCCCACCAATGCAGGAATTCTCTTCCACAGTTCAATTCCTTTTCCGCTGTCCAATAGAGTTCTCCCGCTTCAATTTCTTGTTTCCATTCCTGCGATGACTGGCAACTGGGGATGTGGACGACAGCCTGTGCCAGGTATCGGGTCTGGTCCTGGGTGCAAAGGAGTTCCTGGCAGTGGTCCTTCAGGAAATGTTCTTTGATCGCCGTGGCAGACGTTGAGGACAGCCCCATTCCGGTGGCCTGGTCGATCAGGGTTTGGGTGATGACCAGGTATTTCCGGGAGAAGGCCTTTTTTACCTCATCAAAAAAAGCCGGCGATGTGGGATCTCCGGAGCATACCTGGCCCCAATTGCAGACCAGCTGGATATATACTTTGCGCTGCCCTTCATTCATTAAAAGTACTTTGGAAGCAAGCAGGAAGCCGAGCCGGGCCGATGGGTAGTCGACGGGAGCAGTGGCGCCGGTGGGCGTATACTCGCTGACCTGGCCACCGAGGGTAGGCCAGCTATTGGGGCCCGGGCCGGTGAAGGCCTGGGAGACGCCATCCGCCATCAATGCATTGGGCGCCATGTAGACGCCTTCGACGTAGGAGGAAGGGGTATTAACGAATACCGTGCTGATCTGCGTAGCCTGCGCCTGAGTGATCCCGATCGGGGCATCGAGACCGAAGATGATATCGGCCTGCTTGTTGTCTTTTCCGTTTTTGAGCTGGGTACCGGCGGGCAGCGTACAGTTGGGGATTTGCTTTTGCAAGCCGAAGACGACATAGGCGTTGTCGGGGACGACGGCGGCCGGCGACAGTTGCAGCACGTTCTGATAAAAGAAGTTCAAATGGTCTCCGGTAAGGTTATTGAGGTCCCCCTGCACATTCTGGAACTGGGTAAGAAAAGAATACAACACCGCGAGGTGCGGCGGGGTATTCGCCTGTCCCCCGGATTGTAGCAGCCCAACCAGGTCTTCATTGACCTCATCCGAGGCGCCTGAGGTCACCAGCCCGATGACGTCGATAAAATCCGCCGCGAGACCGGAGATAGCGGTCTGAAGGGCCAGCATTTGACTTCGTCTGCTCCTGGTCGTGCAGGAGAAGGTTGCATCGTAGGCCGTCAGATCGGTCGTCGTCAGCCCCCAGGCGCTGTTGACCAGCAGAGAGCTCAGGTCCATGGGTTGAATACAGAAGCAGTGCACAGCGGTATTCATCCAACTGATAAAGGATTTGATGGAATCGGGCAGCCGGTCCTTTATCAGGGTTTGCAGGGTCTGCTCCAGGTCCAGTCCGGTCTCTTGCAGCAGGCTGGACCATTGATTGATGGGATAGATACCCAAATACCAGATATAGAGGAAGACCAGTTGCAGACCTTCGACACTCGGGTTGTCGGTGAACAGTTGCGTACAGGAGGCGAGGCCGGCGTTCACTCCATCTACGTCATAGTCGGCCATTTTGCTCAGGGAGAAAGGGAGCCCGGTGAAAAAGGGTTGCCAGTGCGACAGGTTCAGGTTCTGATCGTAGAAATTAACCTGGGGAGAAAATCCGGCAATATAGTTCAGCAGGTCCGAGATCTGACGGCCGTCGATGGGCATTTCGGCCGGCAACTGGCCGGGCAGAAGACGTTGGCTCTGGGCGGTACCCGGATCGTTGAGGAAAGGATGAGATAAGTGATCACAGCTGAACATGAAGAAAAGTTTTTACAGGGGTTCGAGGGCTTCGTTGGCGAAGTAATCGTATACGTAGTTAAACCGGGAATTTGATGTGATAATGGTGTAGTTGATGGTGATCGTAAATCTGCCCTGGAGAAGGTCCACCGAATCCAGGGGTGTAACTGTAACGCTATTGAGCTTGATCCTCGTCTCATAGTAAAGGATGGCGTTTTTGACCCTGTCTTTGAGGAACCCGATCAAGTGAGGGTTGAGGGGTTGGAAGAGGTAGGGCTGCAGGTCACACCCATACTGAGGCTGCATGATCCGTTCACCTATCGCGGTCGACAGGAGGATATTCAGGCTTTGCTCGATGTCTGTGTCGTCCGAGACGGTCGTCACGGTGAGCAGATCGGGATCGAAGGTGGGAGGGAAGGCCCACCCGGCGCCCAGGAACGAATTGAAATTTGAGTTTTGCGTAAGCATAGGTTTGTTGATCGTCTAGTTAATTTTGTTGGTCGCCTAGTTAATACTAACCGTTGCGCCGCTGATCGAAGCCGACGTGTCGCCGCTAAGGCTGGCTGTCGCTCCGGAGGCGCTGAAATCCACCGTCGCCGTCAGGCTGAGGTTTGTCCCCGCGGAGACGCTGACCTGACCCGAGCTGCTCGTAAGCGTTATTCCGGTACTGTCCATCGTGATCGAGTTTCCATTCTGGTCCTTGATCGAGATATTGCCCTGTGTATCGTCAAGGACGATCTGATTTTGTTTGGGTGTGATGATCGTGACACTGGTCTCTCCATCGTCAAAAAGGATCTGCATGCCGCTGCGGGAGGTAAACCCCTTTTGATTGTTGGCTGCGGTGTTGGATAGTTTTGCGGGTTTGGCGCTGCTGTTCACCATCCCGAGCACTACGGCCTCCGACGGGTCGTCGTTGAGGAATCCCACGATGACCTCATCGTTGACTTCCGGTAGGAAGAAAGACCCCCGGTTGCTACCGGCATCCAGGGTGGCTATCCGCGTCCAGATCCCCTGGGCGGTATTGTCGACCATCGGCACTTTCACCTTGATCCTGCCCTGGCCTTGCGGGTCTCCCTGAAGCTGGACGCAAACACCGATCTGGAGGCCCCTGATCCCTCCCGCGAGACCGGCAGCGGGGCGGTCGTCGATATCAGGAAACAATTCGGCGTAGCGGCGGTGGCTGAGACCGAACTGAATATGGGTATCCCACATGCCGTTGCCGACTTCCTGCCGGACAGCCGTTACAAACAGGTTTCCATTGAAGCGGGCGCCGACACCGCTAACCGTCAGGAGATCGCCCGGGTTCACACCTGAAAACCCTGTACACTTGGCGCGCCCGCAGATCTTTGACAGGAGGCTGCGAAGCATCATCCCATCTGCCCAGGTCTGTAGTTCCTGATCCTGGAGATAGCCGCTATGATGCAGCTCATAATTCTTGAGATTGATCGCCCCGGCCAACGTCGCGGCAGGGATATTGCCCGGCTCCGTCCAGGCCGGGTTGCCGGACGAGTCAGCCTGGAACAGCACCTGGTTATGATAGTCCCACGCGCGCGCCTCTACATTGTTCCATTGATTACGCACGTCCATTTCGGCCTCGAATTCGAGGATAGACGACCCAAAATTCACCTGCAGCACGGGTGTCGGGGTAGTTACCGGGGCCTGAATAGTTACGACGCCATCTTTGACGTTGACAAGCATGCCATTGGCTTCGGCCCGCATCAGCATAAAATCCCAGTCGCTGAGGTGATGCTGTACCAGCTCCTCATGGAGGAAGGTGGTCGCCGTCATGTTGCAGCTCAGGTTGGTGTAGCCGGATACCAAGGTGTTGATCAGATCGCTGTCCTTGATCTGGGTGTAATATTGGCTGTGTCTCCCGACCGTCATCCTAACTACTTCATCGCGGCAGTCGATCGTGAGCTCGCTCTGCCCGTTCTCCTTCACGCGGATGGCATGACGGACGATGATCCCTTTGAAGGTCTGGGTATTCGTGCCGTCCCTGCCCAAATTGATGACGACCGGGATGCCCGGTTTGAAGTCATCGGATTCGCTTATGGCGAAGGTGCTTTGAGACGGATCGCCGTCCTTGAACACCAGCCGGGCGGCCGGGACTTTGTTGACCTCCCGGGTGACCAGCATCGAGAGCAGCTCATAGGTTGGGTTGGCCACCTTGCCATTGATCACGACCTGGTAGGAGACAACATTGTTGGTCGACGTATTCGGGACAAATAGTTGTTGCGCCATCAGGTGTTGGTTTGGGTTGAGGTTTGAGTTGGACTCTGGTTCTGAGCAAAAGGCGGAAAATAGATCCCCATTGGCGGCGCGATCTTCCTTATGGTCACCAGGCTGTTGGCGTTGGCGACCTGCAGCACATAGCTGGGATCGTTATACATCGTATAGGTCAGCCAGTCAAGCCGGTCACCCTGCTGGACCTGCCGGTACTGGGTCAGGTCCGGCGACTTCATGGCATTGGCTGCAACGCGGGCCTGATCCGACTCGGATTGTTTGACGGTTGCGCTGACTTTTATCCGCAACGGGCTGCCATCGGGGGCAAAGAGCGTATGATTGAGGTCGACGCTGCCGACGGTCCCGGGAAAATGTACTTCCGAGCCCCAAACCACGATCAGAAAATTGGGGCGGTGCGTGTCCCCGTTGAACGAGTATACGCAATTCAGAAAGGCTTGCAGCTGGTCATGGACCGACATGTTCACGTATTGCTGCGGATAACCTTGCAGGACGCCCGTTCCGTCCAGCACGAAATCGAGCTTGAGGTCCTGCGGTGCGCTGGCTTTGTATCCGGGCTGTGTTCCCGGTTGTCCATGACCGGTACGGGTGTCCAGATCGACCTTATAGTTCTTCCCGAACGACTCGGGGTTGACCGGCACAGTGAACAGCAGATCTTTCAATTCCTGCTTGAAATCCTTATCGGCAAAGGCGTGGATCACCATCTTGGTGAGGGGGCCGCTATATAAGGAGGTACTAGCGCTCATGTCTGCCGTTTAAAATGTCCGTCAATTTATCAAGAACAGTCTGGATCAGCTCCTCATTCGGCCCCACTCCATTATTGGGTCCCGATCCGCCGGGTTTCGTTGCGCCGCCGGTCTCCTGCTGGACGGTGGCCTTGATGATCAGCTCGCGTACTTCGATGGGCATTGATTCAGGTATTAAAAGTGAGCAAATTATAATTCATCTCCAGGGTTTCGATGAGTACGTCTCCCTGCATGGAGTTCAGTTCGCCGATCTTCCAGCTGGTGGGCCATACGTTTGTCAGCTCCCAGTGCATCAGGCTCTGGTGATTCTCGTCGAGCAGGTGTACGGTCACCAGGGGGAAGGGCGTGACGAAGTCCGTCCCGAAGGCGGTGATGAGCGACTGGGTCAGCGGCGAGTCGTCGGGGCTCATGAGACCGCGTTTCAACGTCAGCGGGCCGAATTTCCTCCGGACCGGCAGGACGTGCGTGAACCGGTTCTCTCCCCCTTCTTTCATCGTTTCCGTTTCCATGGTCGAGTCGAGGCCGGTCACGGATTGAAAGGCGACATCAACGCTGGCGCCGCCGATGGTCAGACCGAACTGCACCAGGAAATGAAAATTCACCGTCTGGTACGTAGTAGATGCCATAGTAGGTCAATTAGGATGCGATCAATGTCAATCCTTCATGAACCAGCTCCATGCTTTCTATCGCGACCTCATTGGCATCCGCCTTGAGGTCGGTGGAAGTGATCTTGGTCGGCCAGGCGTTTTGCAGGATCCAGCTGAAGACCGGCGAATGCGTTTCATCGAGGAGGTCGATCTGCACCGTTGTTCGGATAGCTTTGGTCACCCCCTGGAAATAGTAGGTATCCTTCCAGTAATCATAAAAGTCCGTGTCTCCTTTGAAGGTTCCTTTTTTGAGGGTGATATTTCCATACTTGGTCATCCCCGGCTGTTTGGTCTTATTATACTTCCAGCTATTGCCGGTGCGGAATTCGATCACTTCCGTTTCGAAATCGAGCCCGCTGACTTCAGTAAAGGCCATGGTGCCCTGCGGACCCCCGTTGTCCACCTGCCAGGTTACCTGGAAATGGAATTTAGGAAGGGGGTAATTCTTGGTGGGGTCTGTCGATGTACCAGCCATAAAAAATGTTTTAAGATGTTAGATTAATAGTTGTCGTTATGGGTTCACTTCTTTGAGTGCCTTCACCAGGCTTTGTTGCTTGGCTGTCAGGGCCACCTGCTCTTTGGTCAGCTCATTGCTTTCGCGTGTCAGCTCGTGAACTTCTTTTTTCTCCGCTTCGTAAAGCTCAAGGATCTCATTATAATAATGGTCATTACAGATCGGGAAATGGAAGATGGGCTCGAGGCAAAGCGATTCTTCTGCGCCCACGCCAACTGTAGGAACTTCCTCCCCGGTGTTGCGGCCCCTTTGGACAAGCGGCTCGGGATGAGGATGATGATGTCCCTCCTCTTCGCAGGGAACGCCGCAGTGGAAAAGTTCCTCCCACAGCAGGATGAGCTTGCGATAGCCATACCGGTCGCAGATCTCGCGATGCAGCTTGATGGCGCCATCCACTGCCGCCATCAGCAGCGGTATCAGGGCAGTGCGGGTGTTGATGACGGTCGTCAGCGCCGTCCCGTAATCCGTCAGGTACTTGCCGATGCCCTGGGTCGGAGTAAGCGCCGGGTTATTCATGCATTTGATGCATCATCAACCGGTCGTACTTGTGCTGAAGACCATCGCATACTTCGTAAAACTCCCTGACCATGCAATACAGGATCTCGATGGCCTTGATGGTAAAGCAGGCGTTCCGGCAAATGTTGTCCAGCTGGGCTTCGATGACCTCCAGCTGGCGGCAGATCTTACCGCACAGCTCGCTGGCGGCCGTCAGCTCGTCATGCCATTGTTTGAGCCGGTTGTAGCGGGTCGTCGCCACGGTAAGGTGCTTCTGAACATGCGTGAGCTCGCTGGTCACCTCTTTCAATTCCCAATCCACTATTTTCTTTTCCCAGTTCCACGTGTTGTAACCGCAATCCGGGCCGGTAGGGTTGGGCGGGGTCGGAGGAGGTTCGGGGCAACATCTGTGGACTTTAATTTCGTCCCAGTCGATCTTTTCTATGACTTCGAATTCAATTAACATACAATAAGTTTTATTTTTTTATCAAATAGTTTGCTTTCACCGGATGTTTGGTCCGCCGTTCCGGGGGCCATTTCCGCCTTCCCGGGGGCCGTGTCCGCCTTCGCGGCAGCCGCAATCCTCTTCCGGCTCCTGACCGTGGGGATAGACATTTTTGACGCATTCGCAGATGTGGCAGATCCTGCATTCGCAGTCAACGAGCACGGGGTGATGGGGGTCCGCCTCCCAGGGCCGGACGCATTTACAATCAGGGCAGCAAAGGAATTGCACCGTATGATGGGCGCCATCGCAAATGCTGATCACATTGTATTTATTGACGCCGGCGGTGGTGCATTCCTGAACGGCGGTGACCAGATCGGCCTGGGTCGTAGCAAGGTCCGTGGTCCGGGCCTTGAGAGAAGTCGTCACCTGGGTGACCAGTGCGGCGGAAGCCGTTGTAAGGGCCGTCTGCTGAGTGGTGAGAATATCTATATTGGTAAAGGTCTGGATGCCGACCGTATCCTGCGCCGACTGCAGCAACGAGTCCACGTCGAATACGAGAACCTTCTTGGGGACATGGATCAGGTCGTTGTAAAGGAGATCGGCATCTTTACAGGGTTCCGGCCTGGGGTGGTGGCCTTCTTCCGGCTTGCAATTGTCCATGCTTTTGCCGGTCAGCAGCGCCCATTGCGTTGCATTGGCCTGATCGTTCTTGTAATTATCGAGGCTCGAGGCCTGATCCCGCAGTGCGGACACTTTTGTCTTCAGGTCCGTGATGCCGGCAACGACCTGCTTAAGGGTCGTATAGAGCGACGTACTGAGGGCGCTGTAGGTTTTTACGTTTGCCGTGAGACTTGCGTTCCCGGTGGTCAGCTGGTTGTCCAGGCAAATATCGAAGTTGCGATAGAGCCGGTAATTGTTCTCCGTCCATTCGAAAAGCATCTTCTTTTTCCGGTATAGCCGGACGGAGCGGTCATACGCCTTTTCCGCGGATTTCTGATCCGCTTTACACGTGTGTAAATTCGTGCAATAGAGTTCTCTTGCTGTTGAGATGACTTTCTGAGTTGGCGAATCTTTCTCTTCGCATCCGACGATCTCTCCGGGTCTTTTTTCATTTCCCGGCCAGGAACTTTGTTTGGTATCCATGATTAGTATGATTGATTAGTGATTGAATCGATTGTGATCAGGAAGCGGTCTGCATCATCTGCATGAACTGCAGGATAATAAATTCGGCAGGTCTGACGACGGACAGGCCGATCTGGACGATCATTCTTCCTTCCCAGAGATCCAGCTCCGTCATCGTTTCGCCAAGCCCAACGTTGACATAGAATGCTTCTTTCGGGGTGGTGCCCATAAGGGCGCCCTGTCTCCAAAGCTCGGTCAGATAGTTGCCGATCATCGCTTTGACCCGGGTCCAGGTGTTATTGTCGTTGGTGGCAAAAACAAAGGGCTCGATGGCGTTCTTAATGGACTGTTCCACCATGAAGAAGAAGCGGCGTACCGAGATATAGCGCCATTCGTTGTCATTACCCGCAAGGGTCCTGGCGCCCCAGACGATGGCGGCTCCGCGACCGGGGAAGGAGCGGATCGCATTGATGGAGAGGCCGGCAACGGGATCGATATTCAGGTATTCTCCCTGGTCAAAGGCGCTTACCTTAACTTCGGGGGAGAGTGCGTCGATAACCCCGATGTTAGCAGGTGCTGTCCAGACGCCGCTTGCATCATCAACCGCCGCAAAGATGCCCACCATAGCCGGTGCAGCCGGCAGCAGCATTTCGAGATTATTATTGAGGACGTTGTAGGCAGCGTAGTACGCCTGACTATTCGTCGTCTTTAATTTATCCAGGGTCGTTGTACTAAGCAGCGTGGCGCCGTTCATGAGGTTGACGGTCACGCCCGGATCCTGGAAACTGTATTGCACGTCCGTCTCAAGCCTTGGAAAATAGACGGCCGCAAATTTGAAGTTCTCCGGCATCTGGACGGTCAGACCGGTAACGGGCGTGGTGCTCATATCGGCATTCCGCAAGGCCGCGACATCTTGCTGCCAGGTATAGCCCGGGTTGCGATAGACGTCCATGACGGCCATCCGGTTTTGCATCATCACGCAGTGGGCGATGACGGCGCTCTGCAGCTCGTAATAGTTGTTGCCGGTGGGCATGTTGATCGCATCCGGGCATACAACCAACGTGATATCGTTGTACTTCTGCAGCTCGGGGCGGAAAATCCCGCTTACGAGATAATCCGACACGCTGATCACGGGGTTGGCGGAGTTGTATACCGCCAGAGAGTCGATGTAGCAGGTGCCGCCGCCATTATCAAAATAGGTTTCTACAGCATAGTACATGTTATACTTCGAAGCGGTCGCCGGGTTGACCGAAGGTGTCGCCACCGGCGGGGTCTGGGAAGTATCGATGTTCACGACAAGACCGGTTTCGGAATAGGCGCCCCCGAAATACTGCTGGTATTCCATGATGCTGTCGATCTGGAACGGAGTTTGGAGCAGATCGCCCGCCTTGTTCTCCATCGCGATTTGGGTATAGCCTACAAATACCGGCACCGCGGTGGGCACCGAAACGATCGAGGCCGGGAGGACCGGAATCTCCTGGATGTAGACGCCAGGAGTACTGAGTGGATTGGGAAGACTGGTGCCAGACATTTTGATGTTGTTTTAATATTTCAAATAATTATTACTTAAGTGGCAGTGACGGGAAACAATGCCGACTCGGGTACCCAGATATTCGAAAAGAGCTGGTTACTGTCGACTTCAATGATGGTGCTGTGGTCCGGATTAGGCAGGTAAGTCCAGGTAGGGGTTGCGGCCGTCGGATCGGTTGAAAAGAACCAGGGCAGCCAGGTCGACGGGATGGGCGTCAACGTGGTTAGGGATTGAGCGCTGGTTTGCAGGAATGGGGTCAGGGCGGCTGCCGGCGGGTTCAGGGTCTCGTTGGGACTTGCAGGGTAATATCGCCAAAACGTATAGCGGCTTTTGCAGCGGATCTCGAAGATCGGATAGGTTGATGCGGCGACATCGGGGGCCGGAAGGACAGGCTGAATCAGGTATCCGTTATTGTCGAGCAGATTGAACTGTGGGTTACTAACGGTTGTCTGGATCTGGATGACCGCCCATGTACATCGTAATTCGGCGGGCTGCTCATAGAAGATAAGATTTAGCGACCGGGTATAACCGTTATTGCCGGTCACTTCAAGCGTATACAACAGGGGATCCGAGGCTTTGGCCGTTGGCAGGGACAATAGGCCAGGTGGCGACGCGTACAGCAGGTCGCTGTAATCCAGTTCGACGCTGTCCAGCGGCGCCGTAGCGGCGGCCGGGTTTGTCCGGACTGTATTACCGGATCCGTCTTTGAGGGTGAATTGAGCCGTAGTTACGCCGTCCGATGCCTCAAAAGAGTAGTCGAACCGGGGCCCTACGATCAACCGGTCGTTTTCGTTTGCAAACCCGTTTCCTACGACCGGAGGATGAGTAGGGGTCGAACCGGTATAGTAACAGGTAACAATATTCGCTCCTTCAACGGAAAGCTCGCCCTGCTCGTAGGTGTAAGAGGACGAGTATGCGGAAATAGCCGTCGAAAGAACGGGCGCTGTCTTCGCGCTTGTCAGCTTTTCGTTGCTGAAATAATACAGTGACGGGATGGGCCTTTGCATCCTGCTATTGGTCAGCCTGCCGAACTGGCCGACCTGCTGCTGAACCAAAACCAGGATATTGCAATCGGCGGGCAAAGGGACTGCCGGCGCATAGGTGACGGTCCCGCCCGACTGCACTTCGTTGACCTGGATAGCGACCTGAAAGCCGGCCCGGCTCTTGAGAAAGATCAGCTTCTGATTCTTAAATAGCTTTATCATGCCCGGGGGAAGCAGGAACTGCACGTCCTCACTGAGTACCGGCTGGTCTTTGGCGTAGCGATTGGAAAGCCATGTCAGCCGGTCCGCCTGTTTGGCGGCCTGGAAGACCGACGTCTGATCGGGGTTTGTCAGGAAATACTCGTGGAGTATTTTCACTTCAAATAATATTTTATAAAGCAGCTTCATACATTCGTATCGATCTCCTGAATAAGCGGCATTTTGCCAAAGGTGTTCCGTTCCGTGAGCGCCACCAGTCTCAGCTTATACATAACAAACGGGATCTGTCTTCCGCCCAGCGAACCCCAGAGATGGTTGAGCTGTTCGAATGTCAGTGTATAGAGCTCCAGTGTAAAGCGTACCGCGACGATGTCCGGGTCATCGCTGAACTGGCCCGTTGTCGATGCGCCATATGAAAATGTATTTTTCGATTGCAGGAACTGTATGACGTAAGAGATCCGCTGCAGGGCGTAGATGTATTTATCGCCCCAGTAATTGCTTGTGAAAAGGACATACAGGTTTAGATAGATGGGCGGGTTCTCGTAGGTGGTCGGTCCGGCGGGCGCCGGAAAATGCCGGTAGGCCGCCTGATTCTTAAGCGTGCTTTCTTCCTCAACGTTCACGACGGTTATCACAATATTGTTGGAGAGCTTGTCGCCGTTTGAGGTCTCGAGCATTCCAATATTGTCCGTTACGACTGTAGCCGTAGCGTCCTTAAAGGCAAGGTAGTTCTCCAGCTCCGTTTGGAGCAAAGTGATGACGGCATCAATCATGGTCATGATTGAGGGATGACAAAAAAAGTTTTGATCGCTGATCAGAGCAACTTAAGCCTCATGCAGGTTAATGATAACAGGTAGTACAGGTGATAAAAGTGGGGGACGAATAAGGTCAACGGGTCAGGAAAAAGGGTTCATACAAATTTTGGATTATTTTTCTCCCCGGCAATACCCACAAAGTTGTATTTTTTCTGTGGGGCGTAAAGATGAGTAAATATACTATCGTGTTTTCACGAAAGTCGCTTACTCACAGAAAAAAGGGTGTTTTGACGGTAGGACTGCTATTGATTATGAAGCAGTTCACCGTAAATAAAACCTGGTTGACTCATAGAGGCAAACCATTAGAGGTTAGTAACGCGCCTTCACCTGCCCTACTGCAATACCCGGATGGTCCCCGCTCCATTGTAGCTGTGATATTCACCATTGTACATCGCGTCGGCGCTGACGGGACCCATATGGTAGATGCCCGGTGAAACGGCGCGGACCGCGTAATAATATGTTTGCTTCATCGCGTGCAGGTCGACGAACAGGTTGATGCGGTCGTCACGGACGTCGAGGGCGGTGGGGCTGTCATCGTCCTTTACCCAGTCCATGTCGGGGATGTCCTTGGTCCTTGGGTTCTCGATCTCGAACCCGGCAGGGAGCATATCGGTGATGACGATATTATCGACATCCGTGCTAAAGGTCCGCTCAAGGGTGATCTGGACGATCACGAGGTCATTCTGTTTAAACGTATTCCCGGTGAGCGGGCGGCCAAAACGGTCATAGAAGCGTTTGCGTACTTTCAGATAGCTGTCCTCTTCCTTGTAGGCGCCGGTGCTGCTGATGCCCTCGGTCTCCCAGTAATAATATAGCTTACCGCTCCCATGCGTGTTGATGGTTACTTTCGGTATTCCTGTTCCCGTGGCGATTTGGCGGGTCGTTAGCTTCAGCGGATTGCCATCCATCGTGCCGATCTTGCGGCCGTCGACTTCCACATCGGCGGTCACGGAGGAGCCGGCGGCCTGGCGAGCTATTTTGCCCAGCCCAAGAACGCTAAAGGCCAGCTCCTGCGTACTGAACCACGTGCGCTGTTTTAGCTTGTCCATGACATGACGGGCCATGACGGGGATCTGCGGGTTGTTGGGATCGGCGTCGACGAGGACGTCGAGCGCAAGGGACTCGTCGCGGACATCGGAGGCAAAGCAGCCGCCGGTTGTGGTGTTCGCCTCTTCCCCGCTGAAGCTCGCCGGCAGGAACTGCTGGAAGCTGCGACGGTCGCCGGCGAGGGCATAGGCGGCAGACAGCATATACCGGCAATCAAGGCTGAGCATATCCGGCCTTGCCTTATAATAGTTCATGGCGCCGACGTTGGGCTGACCGGCGAGGGCCAGCACGTAGAGACCATAGGTCACCTCCTCCGGGGCGATGCGCCGGTTGAAGGTGCGGTTGTACCAGTACATGACCGTCTCGCGGTTCTTTAATCGGTTGTTGATATAGCCGAGCATGGTGGAGAGGAGGCTGGGGTCCACGTCAAATCCTGCCTTCCGGGCCTCCAGAAGGAAGTGCGCGGCATAAATGGTCGCCCACCAGTTCTCGGTGCCTTCATTGTCCCAGAGGGTAACCGCGCCACTGTAGAGCTGACGCATTTTGATCTTCCGGATCGCTTCCTGGACGTTGGCGTTGGCATTGGCTTTCTCGGACGCATCAACTTTCTTGCTCCGGACGAGGTCCGCGATGTCGCCAAAATAAAGTTGCGGGAAGGCGATCGAGACGGTCTGCTCGGTGCAGCCATAGGGATATTCGACGAGGCGACTCAACCAGGGACCCAACTCGGCGGCGGGAGATTTGCTGAGCACCAACTGGTAGTCGACGCTGGACGGTATATAATCGCCGATACTCCAGCCTACTGGCTGTGACGATCCGCCGGGGATGGATCCGCTGCCGGTGGATTTGGTCAGCGGCGCAGAGGGGCGGATGCCGATCTCGGTCTCGTCGCTGAAATGTTCGCCTTTGGCGCTGACGTCGATGGTGACCTTCCCGATCCCGATCGTGGGGGATGCCGCCAGCTTGAAGTCCGCGCGGCCTTCGCTATTGGAACCGATATTGACCGATTGTTCCTGGTCGCCGACAGGATGCAGGGGGCCGCTCAGTCTCAGCTTGACGTCGGCGCCCGCACCGGAGGTCGTGGTATTGCTGATCGTCACGGGCAGCGTCACGGTGTCGCCGGGGCTCATGAAGCGGGGCAAGGCGGAGCTCAGAACGATCGGATCGGCCACCGTCATGTTGAGTTCCTGCGAACCGAAGTCTTCATTCTTATAGGCGACTGCCATCAGGCGGACCGAGCCGGAGAACTGAGGGATATCGAATTCAAAGCTGGCTTCGCCGCCGCCGTCGGCCTGGGCGATACCGCTCCAATAAGAGAGGATCCTGATCCGTTTGGCGGGCATGGGGTTGGTCCTTTTCTTCATGTCGGCTTCTTCATCACCGCCGGTGCTGCTGAGCGCCGCCTTTACTTCAGGGAAGAGCAGCGGATAGAGGTCATAGTCCGTTACTTCGAGCGCGCGTTTGGCATAGAAGTGCGCATAAGGGTCGGGGGTAGTAAAATTCGAGATCTGGAGGACACCGTTGTCGACGGCGGCGAGCGTGACCATGCTTCCCGGAGCGGCTTTGACGGTGACCTTCTGGTGGGTGTGGGAGCGGACCGCAGCTTGTGCCACGATCTCAACGGGCATGTGGCGCTCTTTTGCTTCCACTTTGACGGACTGGAAACCATGGGCGACCGTCAGCGGGATATCGGACAGGTCGTGCGGTTTGATCAACGTCGCGGTGATATAGACGTTGGGAATATCATCGGCGGTAAGCGGCAGGCTCACGTGGGCGGTGCGCTTATCGACGTCGACATATTGATAAGATAATACCTTGTCGGTCTCCGTCGTGATGAGCAGACGGCCGTCAAACGGGGTCTTGATGAGTGCGCCGACGCTTTCGCCGGTATAATAGCTTTTCTTATCCAGCGAGATGTCGATATGGCCTTCGTTGTTGACCTGGAAAGAGTTGTTGTCGCCGCCCCAGGCGCCCCAAGAGTAGAATTCCTTGCTTACATAGCTATTGGCACCGGGGAGGGCTACACGCAGTTCGTAATCGCCGGGGGATCGGGGTGTGAACGAATAGTGCGTTGCGTCGCCGGTGAGGCTGACGGTGGTCTCGCTGATCATTTTATCCTCTTCCTGGGATTCATAGCGAAAGTAATCGCCGTTCTTGGTCAGAACGGTGTGGTATTCATGTTTGATCACCTCCACATGCGCCGAGCCGGTGACGATCTTCTCGTTGCGGTCGAGCGCGATCAGCGGGAATTCGACGGGCTGGTTGAGCGGATAGAACCAATAGCCGTCGTCGGCAATGCCAAAAAAGACCTTTTGGGTGTAAATGTCGACGGAAGTGCTCCGGCTGACGGGGCGGCCGGTCTCGTCGAAAACGGTGGCATAGAAGGTGGCCTGGAGCAGGCCGATATTCTTAAAAATTTCGGGGACGTCATAGTTCTCCACGGCATTGCCCTGCTCGTCGGTCTTGCCCTGGCGAACGTTCTTGTCAAATGACGCGCTTTGATCGGACAGGTTAAAGGAATAGTTCTCAAAGTCCTTCGGTCGGAAATTGACCGAGTGGACCTGGATCTCGCATTCGTAGTTGCGGTTAGCTGCGGGCGGTCCGAAAAAGTTGACGGCGTGGATGTTCAGTCTAGACGCATCGCCGGCTTCCAGAACGGTCTTGTCAAGCTGCGCGGTGACCTTGATGCGGTCGGGGACGAATTCTTCGATCCGGAAGGGCTGTGTGGCGAGAAGCACGTCGCTGGAGGTATAGACTTCCAGGGAATAGCTGCCGGTGATGGCGGTGGCGGCGATATCGACGCTTCCTTCGACGGAGCCCTGGGCGTTGAGGGTTTTACGAAAAGTTTTGAGCTCCTTTCCATTGGGCAGGAGGAATTTCAGGACGATGGGCAATTCGCCGGGAGATTTCCATTGACGGTCACGGAGGATCACGGAGAAATTAACTTTTTCACCGGGTCGATAGATATCGCGCTCGGGATAGATATAGGCGTCCAGCCCGGCGGGGTTGCCTCTTCTTCCCCCCACCTCAAAACGTGACGTATTGATGCGGGTCGTGTTGAACGGCAGATAATTGAAATCGTCCACCGATTTGGCGATGATCATGGCCGGGCGGAAGCCGGCGAATTCCTTGCGGGTATAGACGATCTCGGCGACGCCATCATTGCCGGTTGTGCCGGCGCCGAGCAGCTGGTTATTGGCGCCATAGGCCTGCACCGCGACGCCAGTGAGAGGGGCCGCCGTCTTGATGGAGTTGGTAAAGACGATAATCTTTTCTTTGCCTTCTTTTGCGATCATCCCGATGTCCGAGAGCGAGACGAACCGGCTGTCGCGGACCCAATAGTCCTTGACCGAGCGGATCATGACATGATATATGCCCTTGAATTCGGGCAGCTTGTCGGCGATGTCGAGGTTGAGGATGCGGTTGACGCTGCTGGTAGCGCTGCGGGGCAGGGTACGGGTGTCGATCTCCTGTTCATAGATGACATCGCCGAGGGTCACGTTGTCGTCGTCGGGCTCGTAACTTACCGGGCCTTCTTCGTCATCACCTTCGGCCGAGCTTGTGTTGACATTGTCCGTGGCGCTGATCTTCTCATGTGGCCGGTAATTGGTATGCTGGGCCATGAGGAGGTTGTTCTCGTATATTTTGGAGACGATAACTTTTACGCGGGGGACGTTGATGATGCGGACCTCTATATTTTTGGCGCCCTTGCCGGAGAGGTAAACGCCTTTTTCGTTGGCGAAGCTGATGGCCGGCTCTAACTGCCCGAAGGTGATATTCGTCGAGTACTCTTCGCGGAGGATACCGCCGATGCGACCGCGGATGCTCTTTGCGATGTTAAGCGTATAGCTTTTGGTCTGGTCGAAACCATCGCTGCGGATAACGAACCCGGTTTCGGTCGGCTCGGCGGTGAATTTGATAGATGGGCTAAAGGAGATGGCGCCGGCAAGGTTGGCGGGGAGGACCTGTTGGCTGGTGTTGACGCGGATGGAGCCGGTTGTTCCGTCGTGCTCGGTGGTTACGTCGCCGATGGTCAGGACATAGGGGGAAGGAATGGAAGCATTGAGCTCGATCCGGGTGGCCAGGCCATTTGTGCCCCCTTCTGGAAGGAGGCCTTTTTCGATCCCGATCCTGGCGTCGAGGGTCTTGTCTTCCATCTTAAGATTGAGGAGGCGGAGCGAGATGCGGTCGGACGCGCTAAGGGTCTGGAGGGCATAGTTGACGGTCGCATCGCCCACGAGGATCCCTAGTTTGTCCTTGAGCTGGTTGGGATTGACGGGATAGTTGAACTGAAGTTCGATCTGGGGGATCGCGGAGCTGTTGTTCTCGTCCTGCAATACCCAGGTTGCGCTTGCGTTATCCAGCCGCAGGTCGGGCGTATGAAAGCTCAGGTCGGCATTGTTGGCGATGCGGCCAAACTTGCTATGCTGAAGTACGGCATTTTTGATCGTCGCCTTGTAAGTTGTGGCGGGCGCGAGAGGCTGAGCGGGGGAGAAGACAAGCTCATCGGGATGTTCCCACCGGAAGCGGCCGGGTATCCGGGGCTCGAATTCGACATATTCCGTGGAATCCCATTGGTCGACGAGGGAGTCAGGGACGAGGGTTTGGTCGAAACGGAAGGTGAGGTTGCCAAGTGCAGGGACTTCGTCTTTGGCGTTGGTGTAGTCGAGGCCAACGAAACTGCTGTTACAGGAGAAGAAAATGAAGATTCCGATCGCAAGCGACAGAACGGCGATGAGGCCAGAACGGTTAGGCATAAAAAGGTCAGATTGAAGTTTTTATATAAAGCGACGTTAATATACAAAAAGGACAATGAAAAATACGTTTGGGTCTTGTGCGCAAACGAATAAAGCCGCAATTTAGTGTGAGAAGCTAAGGGGGAATGGAAGGGGACATATAATGTCGGGGAGTGTGCCGATAATTTGAAGTTGAAATTACGATATGAAAAAGGTGTTTGTCAAGAGGTGGAGTAATAAGAAATTGTTAAACCGCGCGAGCGTGGGGTGGACGCGGGTTGGCGGGTGGCGGCGGGTTGGCGGGTGGCGGCGGTTAGGCGGGTGGGTTGTCCGGCGCGCCTTTCTCGGCGGGGCGGTTCTTTTCCTGTTGTTTCTGTTTCTAAATTGGGTTTTCCCCCTACCTGACAGGGTAGAATACTCGACAGTTGTGACGGACGACAAGGGCGAAGTCATCCATGCTTTCCTGACGGGGGACCAGCAATGGCGGATGAAGACCGATCTGGCGGAGATCTCGCCGCTGTTGCGGAAAACCATCGTCGAAAAAGAGGACAAATACTTCTATTATCATCCGGGGGTCAATCCGCTGGCGATGCTGATGGCGTTGGGGCGGAATATCCTGCATGCCAGGCGGACGTCGGGGGCTTCGACCATCACGATGCAGGTGGCGCGGGCGCTGGAGCCGAAGCGCCGGACCTATTGGAACAAGCTGGTGGAGGTCTTCCGCGCGTTTCAGCTGGAATGGACCTACAGTAAGGACCAAATCCTTCAGCTCTATTTGAACAAGGTGCCATATGGAGGCAATATTCAGGGGGTAAAGGCGGCATCGCTCCTTTATTTCGGGAAAAACCCCGATCACCTCTCGCTGGCGGAGATCACGGCGCTGTCGGTGATCCCTAACCGGCCATCGACGCTGGTAATGGGGAGGCACAATGACAGGATCGTGGCGGAGCGGAACAAATGGCTGAAGCGGTGGGCCACAACGGGTGTCTTCACGCCGAAGGAGATCGAGGATGCGCTGGCGGAACCGCTAACGGCGCGACGGGGCGTGGTGCCGGGACTCGTCCCGCAGCTGGCGCTGAAGCTGAAAAAGAGCGGGCGGACCCTCATCCGCACGACCATCGATCTGAACACGCAGCTGAAGATCGAAAAGTTAGTTAAGGATTATTCGCGGACACTGACCCTGAAGAATATCCGTAATGCAGCAGTCATCGTGCTGGACAACCAGACGCACCGCGTGGTCAGCTATGTCGGAAGCGCCGATTTCCGTGATTCGGCAGATGGCGGACAGGTGAATGGGGCGGCAGCGATCCGGCAGCCGGGGAGCACGCTGAAGCCGTTGTTATACGGATTGTGTATTGACGGCGGGCTGTTGACTCCAAAAATGACGATCACAGATGTGCCGGTCAACTATGAGGGGTATGCGCCGGAGAATTATGACCGGAAGTTCAACGGCTATGTCACGATGGAGTATGCGCTGGAGCATTCGCTGAATATCCCGGCGGTCAAGAGTCTGAAAGCGCTGGGCAAGGATGTCCTGATCCGCAGGCTGGCGCAGTGTGATTTTAGACAGGTCGACAAAGACCGGAGTAAGCTGGGGCTGTCGATGATCCTCGGGGGCTGCGGGGCGACGCTGGAAGAGCTGACTGGGATGTATTCGATCTTTGCGAACGAAGGCCGGTGGGTGAAACCGGTGTTTACGCTGGAGGATTCCGCATCGCAGGCGGATTCGCCTTCCCGGACGGATTCGCCTTCCCGGACGGATTCGCCTTCCCGGACGGATTCGCCTTCCCCCGCCCAGCGTGTCCTGAGCCCGGCCGCGACCTTTATCATCGATGACATATTATCCAGGGTCAACCGGCCGGATTTCCCGGTGAACTGGCAAAGTACGGTGCATTTGCCAAAGATCGCGTGGAAGACGGGGACGTCGTATGGGCGACGGGATGCGTGGAGTATCGGGTATAACCGGCGTTATACGGTGGGCGTTTGGGTGGGGAATTTTTCGGGGGTTGGCGTGCCGGAGCTGAGCGGGGCAAATGTGGCAACCCCGCTACTATTTACAATTTTTAATACCATCGATTATAATGATGACGGCTCCTGGTTCAGTCAGCCGCCGGATTGTGATATCCGGATGGTTTGTACGGAAACTGGGCTGCCGCCGTCGGACTTCTGTACCCACCTGGTGACAGATTATTTCATCCCCCTGGTGTCTCCTTCGCGCAAATGTGACAATATACAGGAGGTGTTCGTATCGCCGGATGAGAAGATAGCTTATTGCAGAGCTTGTTTGCCGGAGTCGGGGTATAAGAAGAAATTGTATCGGGTGGTGCCGCCGGAGATGCGGGAATATTATGATGTCAATAAGATTTCGTATGTGGCGATACCACCGCATAATCCTGCTTGCGAAAAAATGTTTAAGGAAGGCGGACCGGTGGTGATCTCGCCGGCTAACGGAAGCGAATATCTGATCAATCGGAAGGACCCGGAGCCATTACAGCTGCGATGCCGGGTGGGAAATGATGTGGGGAAGGTATATTGGTATATCAATGATCAATTCTATAAGGCGGGGGATGCGGGGACGCGGCAGTTCTTTATTCCGCAGGAGGGGCCGGTAAAGATCTCGTGTACGGATGATAAAGGGCGGAACAGGAATGTGTGGATCAGGGTGAAGTATGTGAGTTTATAATATTTCAAGATTTGAAAACTTTGCCCCTCCAGAATAGAGATGTATTCTTTTCTTCCGAATTGCCAATTAATTATTTAATTATCAACACGATAATCGAAATGGTCGATTGGGTTAACGCGAATAAAATAAATAGTCTTCCTCAATGGCAATTTTTTCAAAATGTTTGTAATTTTAGGGCACTAGCAGTTTCAAAGGATTTACCCGTCAGAACTATCTACTGAAAGGTTAATATTTCGGCTTTCCCGAACGAAGACAAGCAGCTGTACTCCTCTGGCAGATCATTGCGGTTTTTGCAATCACTGGTATGGCAATAATGCGACTCATCTTGAGTAGGCATTGTAATTATCAGTAGGATACTTCAAAACTTCGCTTATGAAAAAAATATCTTTTCTCTTGCTAGCGACAGGGATCATTTATTTTGGATGCAGTAAAAAAAATGATCACTCTTCTTCTACACAAACGACTAATCCTGAAACTCTTGTTGCCAATGCGGGTAGAGATACAAGTATTTGTATGCCTGATAGTGGAAAAGGATACATTTACAAAGGCATCCTTGATGGCAGGGGATCTCATGATAGCTTGGGCAATATTGTTTCATACGTCTGGTCAGAAGTCTTTGGCCCCTCTCCCACAGCGAATTCTCCGATTGTTGTTGGAAGTAAAGCTCTAACTGAAGTAGAAATTTCAGACCAGGGATTTGGCGGAAGTAGTTATACATTTCAGCTGGAGGTCAAGGATGATCGAGGCCAGGTCGCTTATGATACTGTTATTATAACCATTAATAATAATTTTGAATATGAATATGATGGATTATCCTGGGATTCTACGGCAGGTGCACTCACAACAATCAGTGAAAAATTTAAACCGGGGTTGATACAATCCTGGCCGGATTTTACTAATGCGGTAATCAACAATTCAAGTGCATACGTCATTAACTACAATGGAGAATGCAATGTCCTAAGCAGCTGGCAATTGGTTCCTTATGTTCCTTATGATTCGATTCAACTGACCAATATCTCACTGTTTTATACGTTGATTCAAGCGCCGGGCAATGGAATTTTATTTCCCGAAATATTTGCCAAAACAAATTCTGGGATTGATTTTAATCAAAAAGTATCCATTGGGTTTGACGTAGGCTTCACGGATCCTTGGGATTATTAGTAAAGAGGTCTTTGCTCATTAGTCGGAAATATAACAAAATTCAAAAGTGCGCAAAGAAGAACTTACATCGACGTCCGGGACACGCTTCGGGAAATTATGCGGACCAGTTGCGATAGACGCCGACCATCTTCCAGCCGGCATCGGTTCGACGAAAGATATAGGTTGAGCCCAGCCCGCAGCGGCCGCCGCAGACCATGTTGAGGTCGATGACCGCATATTTCCCATCGTCGGTAAACTGGGGCAGGGAGAAGCTGAAGACGAGATGGCTCGGCGTGCCGTCACCGCCAGGCGGGTTGAGGTAGAGGATGGAGTCGGCCTGGCGCCGGGTGATACAGATGGCTTTGGTCAGGGAATCCTGTTTCCAGTAGTAGGGATGGCGGGAGCGGTAGACCTTCTCCGCGAGCTCGTTGAGGATGCCGATGGGTATGGGTTCGAGGAGATGATGATCGGCCCATTCGTCGTAATCGTATTTGACGAAGCGGCAGGTATCGGTTCCAGCGATGAGGAAATAATTGGGAAACGTGGTGTCGACGACGGTTGGAAAGACCGCATTGATAAATTTCTCCGGAGATGGGCAGGGCACCTGCGCGCGAACGCGAGCGAACAGGAAAAGAAAGATGGATATCCATGCGTAACGCATGGTACAATTTTCCGAAAAATAAAGTTAAGGGCGCGCTAAAACGGGCGACGGGGCGATGGGCGGGGCTAATCCGCCTTATGCACACTCCCCGCGCCGCTGACATGCTGGTCGACGGCGGCGCCCCCTTTATAGTCCACGCTGCCGGCGCCGCTGACTTCCGCGTTGAGCCGGACGCTGGCGTAGACCTGGGCCGAGCCTGCGCCGGAGATCTCTACTTTCGTCGTTTCAGATTTCAGATCGAAGCAGTGGGCGTGACCCGCGCCGGTCAGTGTGAGGTCCGCGGATTTGGTCTCACCCTTGAGATCGATGTTACCGCTGCCGGAGACTTCGGCGGAAATATGGGGAGCGTCGATCTCCATTTTCATGTCACCGGCGCCGCTGATGTTCATGTAGAGATTCTCGGGATTGTTGATGGGTGTCTGGCCAATGATGTCGCAGGCGCCCGAGACGTCGATGTTATTGTAAACGGGAGACGTGACATAGATCTTGAGGTCCCCGTTAGGGTCGAGGTTGAAGCCGCTCTTTTCACGAACAATTACTTTGTTGCCTTCCTGGAAGACTTCCACGAACTGCTGGAGGTTCTCATCTACCTCTACCTTGACGGTGTGCTGGTCGCCCTGGGAAACAAAAATTTTAGCCGCACCCCCGACCTCAATATCCTTAAAATCATTCACCGGCCGGTCCTGGGTGGTGACATTGCCATTCCCATGGACGCGCTTGCCAAAGAAATTGCGGCAGGAGAAAAGGAGCATAGGAAAGGTAAGAAGCAGCAGACTGATCTTCCAGCTATTTCTGGTCATGGTGCATGTTTTAGGTTGTACGCAAATGTAATTGATTTGACGGGGAAAAGGCGTGGAGGTTACACTGGCGGATTTTTTTTAACTTCGCGTCACGATGACGGAAAAGATTCTAATTCTCGACTTTGGTTCTCAGTATACTCAATTGATAGCCAGGGCTGTACGTGAGGCTAGTGTGTATTGCGAAATTATCCCCTATCACAAGACAGTTGAATTCGACCCCTCTTTGAAGGGAATCATCCTGTCGGGCAGTCCTTTTTCGGTGAACGATCCCGGTGCGCCGGTAGTGGATGTTGCCGCGCTGCACAAACGGGTGCCGGTGTTGGGGATCTGTTATGGCGCACAACTGACGGCCAAGCTGTATGGTGGGAGTGTGGAGAAGAGCAACAAAAGGGAATATGGCCGGGCGTTGATGCATAAGCGGCAGGAAGATACGATCCTGCGGGAGGTGACGGAGCTGTCGCAGGTATGGATGAGCCATGCCGATACGATCCTGGAGCTGCCTTCGGGTTTCGAGGTGCTGGCGAATACGGAGACGATCCCCTATGCGGCGTTCCGGAAGTCGGGCCATAATGGTGATCTGCCGTTATACTGTTTGCAATTTCATCCGGAAGTCTACCATTCGACCGAAGGAAAGAAAATTCTCCGGAATTTCCTGGTCAATATTTGCGGTTGCTCACAGGACTGGACCCCGGCACATTTCGTGTCCGACACCATAGCGGCGCTGAAGAAGCAAATCGGTTCACGCAAGGTCATTATGGCGTTGAGCGGCGGAGTGGATTCCACGGTGGCGGCGACCCTGATCCACAAAGCGATCGGTGACCGGTTGGTCGGGATCTTTGTCGATAATGGAGTGCTCCGCAAAAATGAATTTAACCAGGTGCTCGAGACGTACGGAAAGATCGGGTTGAATGTGAAGGGGGTGGATGCGTCGGAGATGTTCTATCGTGAACTGGCCGGCAAATCCGATCCGGAAGCCAAGCGAAAGACGATCGGGCGGTTGTTCATCGAGGTGTTCCAATCGGAGGCGACACAAGTGGACGGCGTGGAGCTGCTTGGACAAGGCACGATCTATCCGGACGTGATCGAGAGCGTCTCCGTTCATGGACCGTCGGTGACGATCAAATCCCATCACAACGTTGGAGGTCTTCCGGAAAGGATGCACCTGGAGCTGGTTGAACCGCTCCGGTATCTTTTCAAGGATGAGGTGCGGCGGGTTGGCGCGGAACTGGGGATCCCGGAGGAGCAGCTGCAGCGGCATCCGTTCCCCGGGCCGGGTCTGGCGATCCGCATCCTCGGAGAGGTGACGCCGGAGAAGGTGCAGTTATTGCAGGATGCAGATGAGGTCTTCGTGCGGGGGCTGAAGGAGCATCATCTCTATTCCGCCGTCTGGCAGGCGGGCGCGATCCTGCTGCCGGTGAAGAGTGTAGGGGTGATGGGTGATGAGCGGACCTATGAGTTCACGGTTGCTCTGCGGGCCGTAACATCGGTAGATGGGATGACGGCGGACTGGGCGCATTTGCCATATACCTTCCTGGCGGATATCTCCAATGAAATTATAAATAGTGTGAAAGGGATTAATCGAGTGGTGTATGATATCAGTAGTAAACCGCCGGCGACGATTGAATGGGAATAATTGATGAAAATTTATATCCGATATTCTTTGTTCTTGTTATTGGCCTTGCGTGTTCATGGACAGGATACGACCGCCATTAAGACCGACAGCACGGCCCGTAAAAATGACAGCACAGCCCGGCATTCGGTGGCACTTTTTCTGCCGTTGTACCTGGATTCGGCGTTCGACGCGGGAGGCAATTACCGGTACGACAAAAATTTTCCAAAATTCATCAATCCGGGGCTGGAGTTCTATGAGGGGGCGGGGTTAGCGCTGGATTCCCTGCGTAAGGAGGGGGTGCGCCTGGATGTGCATATTTACGACACACGGTCGACGACCCGGCCGATCCAGCGGGTGGTGGCCGATTCGGCGTTTGATAGCGTACAGCTGATCATCGGCGCGGTCGCCAATGCAGGGGAAGAGCAGCAGCTGGCCGCGGCGGCACTAAAGCACCGGGTACCGTTTATCAACGTCAATTTCCCGAATGACGCGGGCATTACCGCCAACCCCGACCTGGTCATCCTCAATTCGACGCTGCGGGCGCATTGTGAGGCGATTTATCGGTATATACAGCGGAACTATCCAACGAAGCGGATCCTGTTCTTCCGGAAGAAGGGCGCACAGGAGGACCGGCTGAAGGGCTATTTCACTGACCTCGATCATTCGACGGCGGGGGTACCGCTGAAGATCCAGTATGTGACGCTGGACGATAATTTCGACAACGCGGCGCTGACGGCCAATATGGACAGTACGGAGCAGACGGTGTGTATCGGCGGAAGTCTCGATGAGGGCTTCGCGACGCGGCTGGCGGGGGTGCTGGCGTATCTGAAGAGCTATCCGACGGTACTGATCGGGATGCCGACCTGGGACAACCTGGATTATACGAAACCGGAGCTGGCGGGGAAGGAGATCGTGTATACGACACCGTTCTATAGCAACCCGGCGGATACGCTCGTCAAGCAGATCATCCAATATTACAAGGTGCGGTTCTATAGCCGGCCGAGCGATATGGTGTTCAGGGGGTATGAGACGATATATCGCTGGGGGCACCTGGTTTGCCTGCACGGCCGGGATCTGGGTGGGAATATCGGGGTGAAAGAATTCAAGGTATTCAATGACTACAATGTTGAGCCGGTCTTTCTCAATAAGCAATCGATGACGCTGGACTACTTCGAGAACAAGAAGCTGTATTTCATCCATATGACGGATGGGAATGTGACTGCGGTGAATTAGGATATGATCGAGTTTTCCGATAAGGGCTTGTATTGCCCGGCGGGCGGGTTCTATATCGACCCGTGGAAGCCGGTGGAGCGGGCGGTGATCACGCATGCACACAGCGATCATGCCCGGGCGGGGAGCGGTGCGTACCTGTGTCACCGGCTGACGGTGCCCTTGCTGGAATTGCGGCTTGGCCCGGGGCGGTATGAGGGGGTAGAATGGGGCCAGCCGGTCGGGATGAACGGAGTTCGGGTAAGCCTGCATCCGGCGGGGCATATCATCGGGTCATCACAGGTGCGGGTGGAATACCAGGGCCGCGTCTGGGTGATGACGGGGGACTACAAAACAGAAGATGACGGCATCAGCGGCGCGTTCGAACCGGTGCGGTGTCAGGTGCTGGTGACGGAGTCAACTTTCGCGCTACCGATCTATCACTGGAAGCCGCAGGAAGAAATATACCAGTCGGTCCGGGAATGGGTGGCAGAGAATCGCGGGTTAGGGAAGACGTCCGTGCTGATCGCATACAGCCTGGGGAAGGCGCAACGTTTGTTGACTTGTCTGGCGCCGATGGGGGTGACGGTGTACGTGCATGGAGCGATCTGGAATGTTCACCAGGCGCTGGTCGCCGCCGGAGTGCAGTTGCCGCCGGTGGTTCGCGTGGAGCCGGAGATGCCGAAGGAGGTCTTCCGTGGTCAGGTCGTGATCGCGCCGTCGGGGGCGGAGGATTCGCCGTGGATGCGGAGGTTTCAGCCGTATTCGGTGGGGATCTGCAGCGGGTGGATGCAGGTGCGGGGGAATGTGCGGCGGCGGAATGCGGATGCGGGGTTTGCGTTGAGTGACCATGCGGACTGGAAGGGTCTTCTGGCAGCGGTGCGGGGGACGGGCGCGGAACAGGTTTACGTGACGCATGGGTTTCAGGCGGCGCTCGCCAGATATTTGAATGAAGAGGGGATTAGCGCTGCTGAGGTCAAGACTGAATATGGGGAGGATGAGGAGGCTCCGACCGATGGAGAGCGTTAGCGGGATGCGACTATTCGCTGAAATGGTCGTTGAGTTGGGCACAAGCACGAAGACAAATGACCGGCTGGAATTGCTGGAACGATATTTTTCATCGGCCAGTGATGCCGACAAGGTCTGGGTGATCGCGCTTTTTAGCGGGCGGCGGCCGAAGCGGACGGTCAATACGACCATGTTGTGGGAATGGTGCAGAGAGATGACCGGCCTGCCGGACTGGCTTTTTGCGGAGAGCTATCATGTGGTGGGGGACCTCGCGGAGACGATCGCGTTATTGTTACCGGAAGGAAAAGGCGGAGACTTGGGGGAGAGCTTGGGATATTATTTGATCAGGCTGGGAGAATTGGGGAAAGAAGAGGAGTCGGCGCGGAAAGCGTTTGTCCAACGGTGTTGGGCAGGGATGAATCAGGACGAGCGGTTTGTCTTCAACAAATTAATTACCGGCGGGTTCCGGATCGGAATTTCGCAGCAGACGGTGGTGAATGCGCTGGCGCGGGCGACGGGAGCGGAGGCTTCGGTTGTAGCGCATCGGATCAGCGGCGACTGGGACCCGGCGACCACGGATTATGCGGGGCTCGTCAGCGGGGAGGGAGGCGGGAGCGAGCTGTCGAGGCCCTACCCTTTCTATCTCGCTTATGCGCTGGAGGAGGAGTTGCCGGCGCTGGGGCGGCCGGAGGAGTGGCAGGCGGAGTGGAAGTGGGATGGGATCCGGGGGCAGATGATCCGGCGGGGAGATGCGTTGTTCGTGTGGAGCCGGGGGGAGGAATTGATGACGGAGAAATTTCCGGAATACCAGGATTTTTTGTCCCGGCTGGCGCCGGGGACGGTGTTGGATGGGGAGATCATTGGGTTTACCGATGCCGGCGTGCTGCCGTTTGCGGCGCTGCAGACGCGGATCGGTCGAAAGAACGTCACAAAAAAAAATTTGAGTGAGGTGCCCGTGGGGTTTATCGCTTACGACCTATTGGAATTTGGTGGTGAAGATTGGCGGGATCGGTCGCTGGTGGAGCGGCGGGTACAGTTGGAGCATGTCGTACGCGCGGCGGGGCATCCGCGCCTGCGGCTTTCGCCGATCGTTGCTTTTGACAGCTGGGAGGAGCTGGCCGCCGCGCGGGCGGGTGCGCGGGAAATGGGGAGCGAGGGCATCATGCTCAAAAGAAAATCGTCCACCTACCAGGTGGGGCGGCGGCGCGGCGACTGGTGGAAATGGAAGATCGATCCGCTGGTGATCGATGCGGTGATGGTATATGCGCAGAAGGGGCATGGGCGGCGGAGCAACTTGTACACGGATTATACGTTTGCGGTCCGGGATGGGGATCAGCTGCTGACGTTTACCAAGGCCTATTCGGGTTTGACGGATAAGGAATTGGCGGAGGTGGATGCGTTCGTGCGGAAGAATTCGCTGGAGAAGTTTGGTCCGGTAAGAACGGTTAAGCCGGAGCTGGTGTTCGAGATCGCTTTTGAGGGGATTGCCGCGTCCGCGCGGCACAAGTCGGGGGTGGCGCTGCGGTTTCCGCGCATCAATCGGTGGAGGAAGGATAAGACGGTGGCGGAGATCGATACGATCGCGAACCTTAAAAAAATGTTGGAATTGTATGGGACATAGGAAAAAAATATGGGTGCTGGGCGTGATTGGGTTGATCGTCGGAGGGTTCACGCGGTGGGAGGGCGAGCAGCCCGTGCCGATACCGGCGAGTCCGCAGCGGTCGGGGGATGCGGCGGCGGGCTATCAGTACCTGACTACCGGTGATTACATCAAGAGCGGGATCCCTTATGATTATTTCCTGCTTGGCCTCGGGCGGTCGACGGAGAATTATCTCCACCGCGACAGCCCCAATTCGGTGATCGGCCATGAATATACGGCGGTGAAGGCGCCAAACGGTGAAACGGTGGTCGCACCCAATTGCCTGGAATGTCATTCACAGGTCTTCGATGGGCTGTTGGTGGTGGGGCTGGGAAATACTTTTGTTGACTTCACGGACCGAAAGAAATTGAACCCGCGGGGTGCGGAAATAGCTGAGCGGGTATTGGAGCGGGGTGACCCGCGAAAATATGAGGCGGCCGCCGCCTTCCTGACGGCGATGAAGACGATCAGCGGGCAGCTGTATACGGAGGTCCGGGGTGTGAATTCGGCGGACCGGCTGGCTGATCTGCTGGTGGCGCATCGTGATCCGCAGACCTTGCGGTGGAGAGCGGACCCGGTGATCGACGTGGCGGGAACGGTAGTCCCCACGGATGTACCACCGTGGTGGCTGCTGAAGAAAAAACATGCGATGTTCTATAACGGGTTTGGCCGGGGTGACTTCGGGCGCTTCCTGATGGCGTCGAACCTGCTAACGGTAAGGGATAGTTCGGAGGCCAGAGCCGTGGATGAGCACATGGGAGATGTTTTGTCTTATATCTATTCGATCGAGCCGCCGAAATACCCCTACCCCATTAATAAGGAGCTTGCACAGCGGGGCGGAGTGATCTTCGTGGAGCATTGTTCCAAATGTCACGGGTCACAGACCGACTACCCCAACCTGATGGTCCCCGAGTCGCTGGTGGGGACAGACTCGCTGCTTTATAAAAGCAACTATCAAAGTCCCCAGTTCATTGAATGGTTCAACCGAAGCTGGTTTGCGCAGGGGGATCACCCCGCACGGCTGGCGCCATCGGACGGGTATATCGCGCCGCCGCTGGACGGGATCTGGGTCACGGCGCCCTATCTGCATAACGGGTCCGTACCCACGCTGGAGGCGCTGCTGGATAGTCGTAAACGGCCGGGATATTGGATGCGGGACTTTGCGCATCCGCAATACGACTTTGAAAAGGTCGGCTGGAAGTACACGTTGGATACGGCGGGAAAAGCCCGGACGGAAGTGTACAACACGACGCTGCCGGGCTATGGCAACTACGGGCATCGGTTCGGGGACGCACTGTCCAATGCGGAGCGAAAGGCGGTCATCGAATACCTGAAGACGCTGTAGGCGGACTTTCTGCGTAACCGGTAGCGTAGGTCTTCTGGTGGATAAAGATCTGGTCGCCGTGGCCGTGATAGAGCGAAAAATTTTCGGGTCTCCCGTCGGCCTGGTAGACGTCGCTGACGTAAAAATTGTTGGTCACGGAGAATTCTTTATTGTCATGCCCGATGGAGAATGTCAGATAGGCTTTGAACCGGATCGGCGAGCCCGATTCGTCGTAGTGAAGCTGTCGGAATTTGATCGTGTTCACGCCGTTGGTTTCGGCCAGCTTCTTCTGGGGCAGGCTGTCGGCGACAAAGACCTGGAGCGGGCCGGTTTTTTCCAGGGTCGGAAGGTCGTTGGAGATCTCGCTGCCGGGGGGTATTAAGCCAACGTTACCAGGTTGGGGGAAGGAGCCGATGAAGGTGCTGGTATAGCGGGTATAACGGATCGTTCGGCCGTGGATAATGACGTCCTTATCAATCATGCTGATCGACTGCTGGTTGCGGATAAAGGCCGATTTCTCCCAGTTGATGGTGAGGGGTTGACTGGTCTTGTTCAGGATGCGGAGCGAAACCTGGCCGCCGTCGCCAGCCATATCGTAGATGAGCCGCAGGGTATCGTTCTCAAAAATGAATTGGTGGTACTCGTTGCGGGTCAGCTGAGCTGAATTGACGGTCATGTATTGCCAGGGGTTGCAGGCAGTCATGGAGAAAAGGGCGATGGCGGTCGGGATAATGGCGGCAGGTATAAGGCGTCGCATAGGTAATTTTGTGACAAATTAGAACGAGAAGCCGATGTTTTCTGTTAAAAGATAGTTTATCTCTTGTTAAGAAAAGGTTATGCCAAGATTAGATGGATCGATGGGATATCGGGTTATCCGGGAATGGATGGGATCGCAGGGGCGGGAGCCGTTTGCGTTCCAGGAGGAGGCGTGGGAGCACGTCCTGGCGGGCGAGTCGGGGCTGGTGAATGCGCCGACGGGGTGCGGAAAGACCTTCGCCGTCTTCCTGGGTGTGCTGATTGACCACATCAACCGGCATCCGGAGGATTGGCGCAATCGCGGCGGTCTGGGGTTACAGCTCTTGTGGATCTCACCCTTGCGCGCACTGGCGAAGGACATCGGCCGGGCGATGGAGGAGGTGATCGCGGGGTTGGAAATGAAGTGGCGGGTGGGGATCCGGAATGGCGATACGGCGCCGAGCGAGCGGGAGAAGCAGAAGCGGCGGATGCCGGAGGTGCTGATCATCACACCGGAGAGTTTGCATTTGCTGCTGGCGCAGAAGGGGTATGCGGAGGTTTTTGCTCCCTTGAAAGTGATCGCGGTAGATGAGTGGCACGAGCTGTTGGGGAGCAAGCGCGGGGTGCAGGTGGAGCTGGCGTTGTCGCGGATCGTCGGGGTCAAGGGGGGCGGGTGTTCCATTATCGGTATCAGTGCGACGATCGGGAACCTGGATCAGGCGAAAGAGGTTTTGCTGGCGTCGGTTGGTGGGGACGGCTTCATCGTGCGCGCACTTATCGATAAACCGATCGAGGTGGAGTCGATCATCCCGGATGAGATCGAGAAGTATCCCTGGTCGGGTCATCTTGGGCTCCGGCTGATCCATAAGGTGATCCCGATCCTGGAGCGCAGTAAGACGACCCTGATCTTTATCAATACGCGGGGGATGAGCGAGACGTGGTACCAGTCACTGCTGACGGTAGCGCCGGATCTGGCGGGGGCGATCGCGCTGCATCACGGATCGATCGATATGGAGCTCCGCAATTGGGTGGAGGAGGCGCTGCATGAGGGAAAGCTAAAGGCGGTGGTCTGCACGGCAAGTCTTGATCTGGGGGTTGACTTCCGGCCAGTGGAGACGGTGGTACAGGTGGGCAGTCCGAAAGGGGTGGCGCGATTCCTGCAACGGGCGGGGCGAAGTGGTCATCAGCCCGGGCAGGTTAGTAAAATTTATTTCCTTCCGACACATTCGCTGGAGCTGGTGGAAGCGGCGGCATTGAAGTCGGCGATGAAGGAAGGGTTGATCGAAAGCCGGGAGCCGATGCTGCTCTGTTATGATGTGCTGATCCAATATCTCGGGACGCTGGCGATCGGTGAAGGTTTCCGGCCGGAGATTGTGTACCGGGAATTGAAGGCTACCTATTGTTATTCGGAAATGGAAGAGGAGGAATGGCGGGAAATCCTGCATTTTATTACCGAGGGCGGTTCGGCCCTGCAGCAATATGATGAATTCCGGAAAGTCGAGATCATGCCGGATGGGTTGTACAAGATCAATAGCCGGAGGGTGGCCATGCGGCACCGGCTGCATATCGGGACGATCGTGAGTGATGCAATGCTCAAGGTACGTTTTACGAGCGGGGGGTTTGTGGGAATGATCGAGGAGTATTTCGTGAGCAGGATGGAACCGGGGGATGTCTTTACGCTGGCGGGACGGGTGGTGGAGTTTGTGGCGATCAAAGAAATGACGGTGCTGGTACGCAAGTCGAATGCGAAGAAGGCAAGGGTACCAAGCTGGAACGGGGGGCGAATGCCTTTGTCGGCGAATCTGGGAATGATGTTGCGGCGCAAGCTGGATGAGGCGTCGGGCCCTGGTGAAAAAGAAATTGAACTGAAGGTACTTGAGCCATTGTTTTCGCTACAAAGTTCCCTATCCTATTTGCCGAAGGAGAACGAACTGCTGATCGAGCAGATCGAGACGAAGGATGGGTTTCACCTGTTCGTGTATCCGTTCGAGGGGCGGCTGGTACATGAGGCGATGGCGGCATTGCTGGCGTATCGGATCAGCCGGACGGTTCCGATCAGTTTCTCGTTTGCGATGAATGACTATGGGTTCGAGCTGTTGAGCGACCAGCCGATCCCGTTGGATGACACGAACTGCTACGAGCTGTTCAGTCCGGATGATCTGACGGCGGATATTCAGCGGAGCGTCAACAGTGCGGAGATGGCCAGAAGGAAGTTTCGTGACATAGCCGTGATCGGCGGGCTGATCTTTCAGGGATATCCGGGGGAGCATACGAAGGCACGGCATTTACAGTCATCGGCGTCGCTGCTGTTCAATGTCTTCAGCGAATATGACCCGAATAACCTGTTGATCCGGCAGGCGTACAATGAGGTGATGGAGCAGCAGATGGAGGAGCGGAGGCTGCGAAACATGCTGGAACGCATTGCACGCGGGGCGATCGTGCTCCGCTGGCCGAGGCAGCTGACGCCCTTCTGTTTCCCGTTAAAGGTCGATAGCATGCGCGAAGATATGTCCTCCGAAAAACTCGAAGACCGGGTACGGAGGATGCAGGCGCAGCTGCGCTGAACCTATTTCAAGGTTTTCAATTGAGTAGCGTACAGGATGACGAAAACGATGGCGATCACCAGGTAAACGATATAGCCGAAAGTGACGAAGATGTCAAACCCGACAAAAATCCCCGTGGCGAAGGGCACGATATCGCCGAGGAGATAGAGTGAGAATCCCATCTTCTTTAATTTACGCATTTCCAGCGCGCCGTAGAAACAAAGGAAACAGGCCAGGAGGCCGATGATCAGAACGGGCAGGCGGTTGTCGAGCATGGCGCGGGCTGTCTCGACCGGATGAGGGCCGGCAAGCTTTTTGGCCCATTCGGGCGCGCTGTCGAGCTTATCCGCGTTTTGCACGGTAGTGTCGTAGGTCGCCTGGGCGCGGAAAAATGACCAAAAGGCGGATAAAAATCCAAGTCCGTTGGCGATAAAGGTTAGAATGGTGAGGACATTGAGCGTGGAGGAAAGTTTGTCCTGGTGTTCACCAAGCCAGTTATCGTCGTTCGGGTTAGCGGTGGGAGTAGTGCCGGCCATAGAAAAATTATTTTTGGTGCACGTAATGTAAGTAATTTCAGCCAAATTTGCGTATGCAACCCGCTTTTCCCCACCGGCTCCGTGGTCAGCAGCTTTGGTTATCTCCGCACCGGTGTCTGTATTGGGAGGAGGAGCAGTCGTTGATCCTGTCGGACCTGCATTTCGGGAAGACGGGTCATTTCCGGAAGGCGGGTATTGCGGTTCCGCAGTCGGTGTACCGGGAGGACTTGCTGCGGTTGTTATCGCTGATCCAGTATTTCCAGCCCAAACAGTTGTTGGTCGTCGGGGATCTGTTCCATTCACGGGAGAATAAGGAGCTTGACCTTTTCCTGCGGTGGCGGGAGGACTTTCCGCACCTGGGGATCCGGTTGGTATTGGGCAATCATGATATCCTGCGTGCGGATTGGTATGAAAAGGCGGGGATCGTGGTGACGGAGGGTATCCTGGAGATGGGCGAGTTCGCATTCGTTCATGATATTGAGGATGCGGAGGAAAATACCCCTTATTATTTCTCCGGTCATTTGCATCCGGGGATACGGATCAACGGGATGGGGAAACAGAGTTTGCAATTTCCGTGCTTCTATTTCGGTAGGGAGTATGCGATTTTGCCGGCGTTTGGGCGGTTTACGGGAACGGTGTCTATCGATCCGGGGATGGAGTCGAATGTGTTTGCGATCCTGCCGCAGACAGGACGCGAGCGCCGGCCGGCAAGTATTTTTCAGATCCAATGAATATAAAAATCACCATTATTGCCTTTGTCATGCTGGTGCTGACGGGTTGCGTGACCACGACGGTCAACGTGATTGACCACAAGCCGGTAACGCGGCCTTTTTCGAGGGTCCTTTGCTTCTATCTGGATGAGGGCTGTGACTTCTCGTTATTCGATTCCACCTTGTACAATATTTGTTTGCGAACCCATGCCCTTCGGGACAGCGGGTATGATGCCCGAAGCAACCAGGAGGCAGCTATTTCGGAAAAATTATCAACACCAGGGACTACTGTGTGGGTTTCGTCCTATCTGTTGGACTCTGCGCATACGAGTTATTCCGGATTTCTTCAGTACATCGATAGTATGAAGGTGGATGGGTTGTTGATCGTAGGGGTGGGTGGTTATTGGCATGAGGAACATCAGCAGGTTTTGCCGGTCGTTCCTGCAACCGCCCACAATCCGGTCATGGCAAGTATCATTTTTCCTGTCAAAACCATTAACGGCAATTTCCGATGCGATCTTTTTTCGACCAGGTCTCTTGTCCGACCGGTATGGCGTGCCGAGATCGGGGAGAAGGGGAATCGTACCAGTACAAAGACCGGGCTTACACGTAAATTATTGCAACAGGTAGCCGAGAGTCTGAAAAACAGTCAGTATATCGCGCACTAATGTATCTTCAATTCATCTTTTTCTTCAGCGTGCTGACCTGATCCTGCAGGTTGCTGACGAGATTGGCCAGTTGGTTGACGTCCCATCGCTGCTGGGTATTGGCTTTACTGATGATCATCTGCGCTTTCCAGACTTCCAGTACATCTTCCGTGTTGACATTGTAGGGCTGGTATGCCGTATTGTCACTGACGAGAGTAAATTTATTCCTGGTTTTATTGTTCTTCATGACCCGCTTGTAGACGATGCCTTCGTTCCGGGAGACGACAACATAGGTCTGGTTGCTTTTGACTTCTTCCAGGTCGTCTATCTTTTCGCCGACGATGACGGAACCGCTGGGTGTGGGCAGCATCGAGTCGCCGACGATCTCGAATGCGCGGTAGTTGCCGGGAGCGAGCATGGGGAGCGTAAAGGTATTGAGTTCGTCCAGGAATTCGGGGTCGGCGTAACCGGCGAGGTAACCGGCGGCGGCCTTGACGGGGACGAGCTGGATCTCGTTGGAGGCGGAAATGAGCTTCTGCGCGCGGCGTTTATTCAGGTAGCTGCCGCCTTTGGTATCGCTGAGCTCTTTCCGCAGCAGTTCGTCAAGGGTCAGCTTGAACATGTCGCCGATGGTTTCGAGGACTTCGAGACGGGGCTCGGCGCGTTCCTCTTCATAAGCCCCGAGGAGGGAGCGTTTGATTCCCAATTTAGCAGCGAATTCTTCCTGGGTCCAGCCCCGCAGTTTGCGGAGATATTTGAGGTTTTGGCCTGCTACTGACATAAGCTAATGAATTTAGCACTAAGATACTAATCTTTTTATCTTTTCAAAAAAAATCTTGGTTCGGGGGTGGGAAGGGGCCTTGACCGATTATTCGTACCTTTGCGTTCCTGTCAATTTGACTTTCCGGGGAGGATAGCATTATTTTTGACGGGGTGTAACCAGGAAACCCATAAAATCATTAATACTTAGCGAATTATGTCAGGTATTTTCTCCATGTTTTTCGGTGGAAATAAGTCAGTAAAGGACATCAAACGTATCCAGCCGCTGGTGGAGGAGATCAACCAGCACTTTTCGGCTTATCAATCCCTGACGAACGACCAGCTGCGCGCGAAGACGGTCGAGTTCAAGGCGCGGATCAACGATCACCTCAACCAGATAGACACCCAGGTCTCGGAGCTAAATGCCCGGGCGGAGGCGCTGCCCTTTTCCGATATCAACGGTAAAGATGTCATCTACCAGGAAGTCGACGCCCTGAAGAAAAAGCGGGATGAGCAGGTCGAGGAGGTGCTGGAGACGATTTTGCCGGAAGCGTTTGCGGTAGTCAAGGAGACGGCGCGCCGGTTTAAAGATAATACTGAGGTTGTGGCGACGGCGACGGAACTGGACCGGAACCTGTCCGTTAAGAAAGAGCATATCCGGATCGAGGGGGATCAGGCCATCTACCAAAACACCTGGATGGCGGCAGGCAGTCCGATCACCTGGAATATGGTCCATTACGACGTGCAATTGATCGGTGGGACGGTTCTGCATCAGGGCAAGATCGCGGAAATGGCGACGGGGGAAGGCAAAACGCTTGTTTCGACGCTTCCGGCCTATCTCAACGCGCTGGCAGGGGAAGGGGTTCATATCGTGACGGTCAACGACTATCTCGCACGGCGGGACTCGGAGTGGAACGGGCCGATCTTCGAATGGCTGGGGCTGACGGTGGATTGTATCGACAAGCATGAGCCGAACAGTGAGGCGCGGCGGAAAGCCTACCTGGCGGACATTACTTACGGCACCAACAACGAATTCGGTTTCGATTATCTGCGCGACAATATGGTGCACTCGCCGGAGGAGATGGTGCAGCGCAAACATCATTTTGCGATGGTCGACGAAGTCGACAGCGTGCTGATCGATGATGCGCGGACGCCCCTGATCATCTCGGGCCCGGTGCCGAAGGGGGATGACCAGCAATATCATATCCTGAAGGGGCGGGTCGAGAAGTTGTTTGACGTCCAGCGGCGGGTGACCAACCAGTTCCTGATCGAAGCGAAGAAAAAACTGGCCGATGGAAATGACGATCCGAAGGATGGGGGGCTGGCGTTGTTCAGGGCCTTCAGGGGCCTTCCGAAGTCCGGGCCGCTGATCAAGTTCCTGAGCGAACCGGGGATCAAAGTGAGGCTACAGAAGTCAGAAAACTATTATCTGGCAGATCAATCGAAAGAAATGCCGAAAGTTGACGCGGAACTGTACTTCCATATCGACGAGAAGAACAACCAGGTCGATCTGACGGATAAAGGCATCCAAATGATCACGCGGGAAGGGGAAGACCCGGATTTTTTCATCCTCCCGGATATTGCGATCAAGCTGGCCGATATCGAAAAAGAGTCCATCCCCGACGAAGAGAAGCTGCAACGGAAGGAAGCGCTGCTCAATGAATATTCTGTAAAGGCGGACCGGATCCACACGGTCCAGCAATTGCTGAAGGCCTATACCCTATTCGACAAGGACGTGGAATATGTGGTGCTGGACGGGCAGGTGAAGATCGTCGACGAGCAAACGGGTCGTATCCTTGACGGACGCCGGTACAGCGACGGGCTGCATCAGGCGATCGAAGCGAAGGAGAACGTCAAGATCGAAGCGGCCACGCAGACATACGCGACGATCACGCTGCAAAACTTCTTCCGGATGTATCATAAGCTGGCGGGGATGACGGGGACGGCGGAAACGGAGGCGGCGGAATTATGGGATATCTATAAGCTTGACGTGGTAACGATCCCGACCAATGTGCCGGTGATAAGGAAAGATGCGCAGGACCTTGTATTCAAGACGAAAAGAGAAAAATACAAAGCGGTCATCGAGGAGATCGACCGGCTGCGGACAGCGGGAAGGCCCTCGCTGGTCGGTACGACATCGGTGGAGGTGAGCGAGCTGCTGAGCAAGATGCTGCAGGTAAAGAAGATCCCTCATAATGTTCTGAATGCGAAACAGCATGCGCGGGAAGCGCAGGTGGTGGCGGAAGCCGGCCTGCCCGGAGCGGTGACGATTGCGACGAATATGGCCGGCCGTGGTACGGATATCAAGCTGGGACCCGGCGTGAAGGAAGCGGGCGGGTTGGCGATCATCGGGACGGAGCGGCATGAAAGCCGCCGCGTCGACCGGCAGCTGCGGGGCCGCAGCGCGCGTCAGGGAGACCCGGGTACAACACAATTCTATGTCTCGCTGGAAGATGACCTCATGCGGATGTTCGGGAGCGACCGGATCGCGTCGCTGATGGACCGGATGGGTTATAAGGAGGGTGAGGTGATCCAGCACAGCATGGTAACAAAGAGCATCGAGCGGGCCCAAAAGAAGGTGGAAGAAAACAACTTCGGCATCCGGAAGCGGCTGCTGGAATATGACGACGTGATGAACAAGCAGCGGAATGTCGTCTATAAGAAGCGCAACCACGCGTTGTTTGGCGACCGCTTGCAGCTGGACCTCGATAATGCCTTTTATATTGTTGCAGAGGGTCTGATCAACTCGTTCCGCGAAGGAGATGATTATGAAGGGTTCAAGTTGTCGACGATCGTCAACTTCGGGGTCGACACGAAGATCGAACAGGAGGAGTTCCTGAAGGCTGATGCGAACGAGCTGGCGGAGAAGCTGTACCAGGAGGCGATACAAAACTATGAACGGAAGCTGGAGGAACTACGCAAGCAGGCCGTCCCGGTCTTTAGCAATATCCGGACGACGCAGGGCAGCCATGTCGAGAATGTGGTGGTGCCGTTCACGGACGGAAAGAAGCGGACCAATGTCATCGCCAATCTCAACAAAACATTAAGCAGCGAAGGCCGGGAGCTGACCAACGCGGTGGAACGGCAGATCACGCTGGCGATCATCGACGATACGTGGAAGGAGCATCTGCGGGCCATGGACGACCTGAAACAAAGCGTTCAGACAGCCTACCTCGAACAGAAGGACCCGCTGGTGATCTATAAGGTGGAAGCCTTTGAGCTCTTCCGGCGGATGGACAGCGATGTGAACCGGGAGATTATCGGTTTCCTGTGTCACAGCGGGATCCACTCGGGTCATCATCATCAATCCGGGATCCGGGAAGGACATGAACAGCGGACGGACATGAGCAAGCTGCGGGTGCGGAAGGATGAGCTGGCGGCGGCTGGCGCCGGTCCGGCGACGCGGCCGGGTCCGGGAATCGGCGCACCACCAACCAACGGAATGCCGGAACAAGGAAACGAATATCATGATCCTTCGGTCCCGGTGAAGCAGGAGCCGATCAAGGTTGGGCCGAAGATAGGGCGGAATGATCCCTGTCCCTGCGGAAGCGGGAAAAAATATAAGAATTGTCACGGCCGCGAAGCTAACGCGTGATCAGCGTGATCCGAAGCAAGGTCGGTTTCTCGCCAAAAGCAGGCCCGCCCCAATCGGTCTCGTCGCCGTTAAGGATGCGGAGCGGATGGAAAGCGCCGTCGGCGTAGCTCCCCTCTTCTACTTTCAAATATTCCCAGGGTTTGGAATTCGTGAATGTGATCCGGCAGAGCGTGCCGGTGACTAAAAACGCATTTTTCTCCAATTGAATGATCAGGGCTTTTCCGGTGGGTTCCTTGTTTGGCTGCATGGGGCTTCTACCGGTGCCGAAGGTTACGGTGGCCTGCCAGCCGTCGAGTTGTATGGATTGGGCCGTGTGATCTTCCGGCTCGACAAGGGCGCTGGTCTTTCCTTCAAGATCCCACTCCGCCAACTGACGTGACATTTTTGATAACAGCGCATAATCATTTTCCATAAAGATGAGGTCCGACATCCCGTCGACGCCGAAGAAGGCAAAACCGATGCCGCCATGGGCAAGGACCGGGTATAGATACCTCAATTTGTCGGGTGTGCCGCCAACTTCCGGGACGAAGAGGGTATTATCGGCACGCGAATACAGATCGATCACTTTTAAAATTTTGTCGCTGCCGTTCAGATAGATATCGGGTGAAAGGAGATCGATGGCGGGCGCCGCGGCCTTCCAGATGGGGATGACGTTGTCGGTGGGGCCGCCGCTTTCATACGTTCCTGCTGCCGGATGGGTGATCGGGTCGCGAAGGGCAGCGTTGACATAAAGCGGCAGGGGATATTCGGCTTTACCGGCGGCGGCCACCTGGCCAATAAAGGAAGCGACGGACCACGCGTGAAAATATTCGTCGGCGTCGCTGCCAAAGACCTGTTGCCAGGACCCCGGCCGGGACGACGGATGGCCGAGGGCTGTGAGGATCTCCGGTTTTAGCAATGCGGCTGGGACGGGTTGTGCAAAGCGTTTCTGTGCGGCGGCGGAATAGTCCCGGACGCTATACCAGGAGCCGGGTTCGTTCTCGATCTGGACCATGATCACGGTATGGTCGGGGTCGATTGTCCGGAGGTGGCGCATAACGGCGGTAAAGGCTTTTTTGTCAGCCGCCAGGGTGGCATCGGCGACGGGAGAGGGGGAATCGACGGGTTTGCCGTCAGGACCGATACAGTTCGGGTACTCATCGGGGTGAAGTTTCATCCAGGCAGGCATATAATGGTTGCTGCCGTTCTTCCAGGTTGCGAACCAAAGAAGGATGAGGCGTGTCTTTCTGCCGCGGGCCTGGGCCACGATGGTGTCGAGCAGCGAGAAATCGAAATGATCCGGTTCCGGCTCGATCTGCTCCCAATAGATCGGGAGCTCGAGCGTATTGGCATTGACAAATTGATAGCAGCCCCAGACCTGTGGAAGGATAGCGGGCCACGCGCTGGAGTTGTGCGCCTGTACGCCCAGAATGAGGAAGGGTTTGCCGTCGACGAGGAGGGCATGGCGGCCGTCTTTTTCGACCAGTGTAGGGATCGGGGACTGGGGGCTGGCCGTAGACGAGGCCAGCAGCGTGATGAACGCGATGAAATATCTTGTCATTTCTGAATTGGGGATTTTCGTTATCTTAAGGTGATAATACGTGAAATTCATTGATCAGAGAAAAAATATTCCCCACCCATGAGCAGCGGACCGGTCATGGATTCCGGCTCCGGGGGCATGAAGTGCAGCGGATCGAGACCTTTAGTGATGCCGTTTTCGCGTTTGCGGTGACGCTACTGATCGTTTCGCTGGAGGTGCCGAAAAGTTTTGACGACTTACTGGTCTCGATAAGGGGGTTTTTCACCTTTGCGATCTGCTTTACGCTGCTCATGATGATCTGGCATGAGCAGCATGTCTTTTTCCGTCGATATGCGCTGGATGATACCTGGACGGTGGTGTTGAATTCGATGCTGATCTTTATCGTGCTTTTCTATGTGTATCCTTTAAAATTCCTTTTTTCGCTATGGTTTGGCGAATTGATCTATGGCGCAGGTAAAAATCCGTTCTCGATCCGGGAAGACCAGGTGCCGCAGCTGTTCGTCGTGTATGGGTCGGGCTTTCTCATTATCTATTCGATCTTCTTCTTCTTGTACCTGCATGTGCTCCGGCGCCGGGCGCATTTGCAATTAAGTCCGTTGGAAGTGTTCGACACCACGACCAAGCTGTATTCGCAGCTGACCATGATGACGGTCGGGGTATGCGCAGTGATCCTGGCGCTGGTGTTGCCGGCAAGAGACGCGGACGAGTCGGGGTGGTGGTATTTTGTGATCCCGCCGGCGTTCTGGTTATTGCATTGGCGGAGGGGGGTGGCGCGAAGGCGAATCAAGGCATTATGAAAAATCTCCTACTTTTTTGGTTGTTGTTTTCGGTGAATGCATTAGCGGCCCAAAACATCGGGTTGAGCAATGCAGAGATCCGGACATTGAAAAAATGGCTTTCTTCGCCGGGAACCGATCGTAGTCTTCCTGAACGGTTTCAGGAACAGCGTGCTCTCGCCGTTCAGGCGTTGTCGGAGGCCCCCCACCCGATCGATACGATCCGATCAGAGGGTCTTTTGCAGGGCGATCCGAAAAAGACAGCGACGCAGGCGGCGCTAAAGGATATGGGGAAAATGTATGCGCTGGCGTTGGTGTATAGGCTTTTTGACGATACGGCGTGCCTGGTGCAGCTCGAGCGATATCTCAATGCCTGGGCGGAAACGGACAAGCCGCGCGGTGATCCGATCGACGATACTAACCTGGACCCGGTGATCGAGGCCTTTGATCTGGTGAAGGACGACATAGCGGCGGGGACGGCGCGGGCGGTGCGGGACTGGCTGCGGGCGACGGCGGAAACGGAGATCACGGCGGTGTATAACCGCCCCAACCGGGGCACTTCGTATAATAACTGGCACTCGCACCGGCTGAAGATCATCGGTGAGATCGCGTTTGCGACCGGGGATACGGCGCTGGAGGGGTATGCGACGCGGGGCCTGGAAGCGCAGATCGGGCGGAACCTGCGGGCGGACGGGCCGAGTGAAGATTTCGTCACGCGCGATGCACTCCACTATCATGTTTATGATCTCGAACCGCTGCTGCAGCTGGCAATCGTGCTAAAGCGGGCAACGGGGGTCGACTATTATTCGTGGGTCTCTCCGACAGGAAGCTCGATCCGGAAGTCGGTGGACTGGCTGGTTCCTTATGTGACGGGGGAAAAGACGCATGCGGAATTTGTGAACAGTACGGTGGAATTTGACCGGCGGCGGGCGGCGAATGGGGAGGCAGCGTATAAGTCGGGGGCGTTGTGGGAGCCGAAGAATGGGGTGAGGACGCTGGTGCTGGCGGGATATCTCGGGGGGTCGGCGGGGCTGATGGATGCGGCGAGGAAGGCGGCAGGGACGGACGACCGGTATCTGTCGTGGGAGAATGTGGTTGTTGAGCTGGAGATGCGTTAAAATGGCTTAAGCTATGCAATATCGACCCGGCTTTGCGATCTTGTCGCTCCTTTTGGCAATATCGCCGCGCGCGGATGCGCAGGTTGCTACCGTGCAACCTATGACGACGTTCAGCAATGACGTCATGACCGAAACCGGAAATATGTTTGGGCCCGTGAAATTGATTTCCAATGCCACGTTCCCGGAGAGGCCAGGGCCAAACATGAATTACCTGAGTAATCTCTTCTTCGTAAAGGGGTTTGAGTCGAATTGGAACCCGGGCGGATCGGTATTTGTCATCGACGATGAAGTCGATTTCCGGAATTGCAGCAATTATCAACTCATGCAGCCCGTGTTGCCGGATGCGATGTATCTGGGCGCCCGCTTCGTCATTAACCGGGGAGTTGAAATTGACGGCGCCAATTCAAAGAAAGCCATGCAAATAGAGAATCTATTTTCCTGGGTCGGGGTAACGATCAACCATAGTCAGCTTGACGCCATATCGTTGGATGACTGCAATGCAGGTGTCTGGGTACGTAACGACGAATTGCACGAGGGCGTTTTCGTGATCGGGAACCACCACCTGAAGGGTTCACTCTTGTGTGACAGCAACCGATTCGTGGATGCGTTGAGCCATATCCGGGTCATTAACTGGACACTGGTGAATGCGGCGAAAATCACGAATACCCTTTACAAGAACCTCCGCCTTAATTTTGATGGCGACAGTATTCTAACCGACATCTACGTGAAGAATGATCTCACCATTGCGCAACAGGTATATTCGGGACCTGAGTATGGAAACCGGATGGAAATCGACTTCCAGGACTGTTATATCGATGGGTCGATCAGGGTCGCGAAGAATGGACAGTTGGCAAAGATTAGCTTTGAGCGATGTCATTTTGGGCCGCATGCTACAACGATCAGTCTACTCGCAGACACGGTGAGCTTTGAAGACTGTCCAAACCTACCCGCCTCCGCCGAGCTTCAATTGACGGCCAACCACGATATCTGCTGGCTTCGGCTCAAGCGCACGAATCTTGGGGATGCCAGCTTCATCTACGCGCCGAATTTTCACCTGGCTTTCGATACCCCGACAGTGCCGGATGAGTATACGAGCAGGTACGAGACGCTGTTGTCCAAGTTCAGGAAGGATGGCGAAGAGGAATCTTATCGACGGCTGGATATCGAATACCATCACTTTCAGGCAGCGAATGGAAGTCGTTGGGACCGGATCGAAGATTGGGCGCAAGAGGCCTGGTGGAACTATGGGTACTCCAAGCTCAAGGTGTTGCTATGGACCTTTCTTTTCCTGGGAGTTTTTTTTCTGTTCAATGCCCTATTTTGGCGAGGGTTACAGGATGTTTACCCTATCCGGCAGCAGTACGCTCTTTTGGACCGGAAGGAGGGGCCTGTCCGATTCCGGATCCAGGAATTGCTGCGGATCTTCCTATATACGGTATATGTGTTCTTTTCTATAAAGATCGACCCGGACAGGCTGAAACTGAGCAATCTGTGGCTTGTCTGCTATTTTGTTTTTCAATGGCTCGCAGGGCTGTGGTGTTTGTTCTTTATCGTCAATGCGTTGTTGAAGATCGGCTGAGACCCTGTATAGCCGATCAGGACGGGGACCTCGTAACTATAGATGATAGCGGCCGCCGAGCAGGATGCCGTTGGTGATCGTCCTGGAGGGGATGTAGATCTCGCCGTCAAAGATCTCCTGCCGGAAATAGGGTTGGACAAATACGGCCCAGCGGTTGTTGATCGGGCGTTCGAGGTCAGCGCCGAGGAAAAGGGTATGGCCGTTTTCCTCAACGGGAACGCCAATGCCGCGGTTAATAAAGGAGCCTACGGCCCGGGCGTAGACGTTATAGAGCACACCGCCGGTAACGGTCAGGTTACAGTGGAAAAAGTTGGTGGTATACCCAGCGAGGATGGGGATGCTATAGTCGGAGAAATGGAAGGGCATGGTGGTGAGGCCGCCGACATCCGCCGTGGGAACGTTGAGCTGCTCGTATTGAAATCCGGTGGTGAAGGACCAATGGCGGGCGAACCGAAAGGTGATGCGGGCGCCTACGGTCCAGGAAAAATTATAGTCCTTGCCGGGAAAGTCGGGTGAGCCATATACCGAGATGTACTTGAACGGATGGAAGGGGGCGAGGGGGTGGAGGGTTACGGGTGGCTGCAGTTTGCCGGCAAGCGTTCGGGTATGGGTTGGAATGGTGCGCCGGGTGCTGATGGCGGGAGGGGCGGTGAGCCGGGCGATCGCGGGGAGGATGATGGGGTAATGGGTATGGGGTGGGGCTAATATGGGGCTGGATGTGGCGTTCGCGCTGGAGTTAGCGGGAATGGATCCCTGGTTCACGGATTTGGATCCCTGGTTCACGGATTTGGATCCCTGGTTCGCGGGTTTGGATCCCTGGTTCGCGGGGTAGTTGGGATTCGCGGGTTTGTCGCGGGTGGCGGCGAGGTTCACCGGGGCGGATGCTTCGGGATGGGAAGGGGCGGGTCTTTCCGGTTTGGCAACGGCGGAGGCGGGATTGTGTGGGGAAGGGGCGGGATTGTGCGGGGAAGGGGAGGGATTGTGCGGAGAACGGACGGGGTTGTCCGGGGTGGATACGGCGGGCTGGTTTCGGTCAGGGGTCGAAGTTAGGTTAAGCGCGACCGAATCGGAGTGTCGTTTGGTGGGCGCCGATATTTTAGAGTAATGGTTAAGCTGGGGGTTAGTGGGGTGTTTGGGCGTGAAGATCAAATTGGCGGCGAGCGCGACGGATACCGTTGCGACGCCACCGCCGAGGTAGCGCCAGTAGCGGAGGTGGTGAAGGTGGCGCACGGGGGTACCGAGGCCGGTGTGGATACGGCGCCATAGGTCACCGCGGACCGGGGAGGAATGGTTGCGAAACCGGTCGCGGAAAAGCCGGTCGAAATCGTTGTCGTTAAGTGGCATACTTGTTTGGAAGTCGTTTACTTTCAATAATCTGATCCCGGAGAGCCCGGCGGGCCTTTAGCAGCTGGCTTCGACTGGTCGCGGGGCTGATGTCCAGCAGGGCAGCAATTTCGTTATGGTCATATCCTTCGATCACGTAGAGGTTGAAGACTACGCGGTAGCCGTCGGGCAAGGCGCTGATCAGCTTGAGGAGCTCCGCGGCGCTCATTGCGCTCAACGCCCCCGCATCGGGGGAGGGCAGCGCCTCCGTCTCCCGCGCGATATCGGTGAAGCGGATACGTTTTTTCTGCAGTGCTTTCAGGGCGCAGTGTACGACGATACGCCGGATCCAGCCTTCCAGCGAGCCTTCGAACCGGTATTGGTCGAGATGGGTGAAAACCTTGATGAACGCGTCCTGGAGCATATCTTCCGCCTCCGTCTGGTCAGCCGCATACCTACGGCAGACGGTCATCATAATGCCGCCAAAACGCTGGAATAGCTTGTGCTGACTTCTGGCGTTTCCCTTCAGACAGTCCTCAATCAATTGTTTTTCGGTCAATGTGCTCCCGTTAAACCCAGGTTTTATACTTAGATGATTCTTTCGGTTGCGAAAACGTTGCCCGGTGTCGAACAACCATCGTATCGAAAACGGACAATTCCCTATGCCGGGGGTAAAGCTATGTAACTGCCGCGCAATTGGTTAACGGGCTGGCACCATCTTAGCAGAAAATTGGCAAAAGTTAACGGCATGCTCAACAATTACTGGCGGATCGCCTGGCGCTTCCTGTTGCGTCATAAGGTCTTTACTTCCATCCACATCCTGGGGCTTGCCCTGGGCATTTGCGGATGCCTCGTCCTTTTCCTGATCACCCATTATGAGCTCAGTTTCGACCGGCAGTGGCAAGATGGCAACCGCATCTACCGGATCGTCGGAAGTGCCCACCGGTCGGACGGCCGGGAGGAATTTCTGAACAGCCCTGTTAAGAGTGTCGCGGGTTTCGAGACGCAGATCCCGGGCTTTGAGGCAAAGGCCGCGGTGTTTAGCATGGACGGTCACATTGCGGTGCCGCAGGCGGAGGGGCCCGGGAAGAAGATGGACAACCGGGTGGGAGACATGTATCAGCGTACGGCGATCATTACGTCTTCCGGGTACTTCGATATTTTCCGGTATCAATGGCTGGCGGGGAATGCGACGTCGATGGATGAGCCGTATCACGTGGTCCTTACCGCAAGCCGGGGACGGCTGTATTTCGGGAATGTTGCGCCGGCTGAAATGATCGGAAAGACGGTGGTCTATGACGATTCGGTTCCGGTGCATGTTTCGGGGATCATCAGGGACTATGCCGGAAATACCGATGCGGGCTTTACCGATTTTATTTCGATCACGACGGCTACGCACAGCTATTGGAAAGCAGATATCCCTACGACCGACTGGACAATCCTGTCCGAACACCAAAGCGAGGCCTTTGTCAAGCTCGAGAAGGGAGTAAAGCCGGAGCAGGTCAATGCGCGGTTTGCGGAGTATATCCGGCAGCATACGAATTTCCATGGGTCCGGAGTGTCGGTTAACTACTATTTGCAACCTTTGAGTAATCTGCATTATACCGCGGATTTTCATAGGGGGGATGACGGCGATAACTGGCGCAAGGTTTACCCGCCGACGGTCTATGCGCTGATCGGCGTCGCCATTTTTATCCTGTTGATCGCAGCCATCAATTTTGTCAATCTCTCCACGGCGCAATCGATGACCCGGGCCAAGGAAGTGGGGGTGCGCAAGGTGATGGGCAGCCGCAAGCGCAATATCCGGCTACAGTTCCTTGTCGAGACCTTAATGGTCACGCTGCTGGCGACGCTGTTGGCCGTGTTGCTCGTGAATCCGGTGCTGGCGCTGTTCCATGAATATGTGCCGACAGGGGTACGTTGGGTGCCGACGAATCCGGGGACGCTGATCTTCCTGGGGACGGTGGTCCTGCTGACGACGCTTATTGCGGGCTTCTATCCGGCCTGGGTCATGTCGCGGTATGCCGCGGTGGAAAGCCTGAAGGGCATGGTTTCCGGAAGTGGCCGGGGCAGTCTCAACCTGCGACGGGCGCTGATCGTCTTTCAATTCACCATCTCGCTTCTCTTTATCATAGGCGCCATCGTCATCGGCAAACAGATCGGGTTCATGCGGAAAGCGGACAAAGGTTTCGTCACGGACCGGGTGCTGACGTTGTCCAATTGGGGGGTTAAACCACAGCAATTGGAAACATACGCGGAATCCATCCGGCATTTACCGGGGGTTGCAACTGTCATTAACGAAGGCACTGCGCCGATGGGTTTTGCGCAAAACGGGGAGGGGTATGCGGCCACGCATTTGCCTGATGCGTCCAGGCTCGTATCGGTGCATTATGGGAATGAAGATTATATCCCCTTCTATGGCATGAAGCTGGTAGCTGGGCGGAATATCTTTCATTCCGACAGTCTGCGCGAGCTGGTGGTCAATGAGACGTTGGCGAAACAGATGATGGGTTGTAAGACGCCACAGGAGGCGATCGGCCGGGTGTTGTATGGGGGCCCGCCGGGCGACAACGGCAAGGGCCGGCCGGTGGTCGGGGTGGTGGCCGATTTTCATGTGAGTTCGTTCCATGAGGCGATCCCGCCGGCGGTCATCGAAAATACAAAGGACCGGCTGCAAAGTGTTGCCATCAAAGTGGCCAGCGCCGATCCGACCACGGTCAAAGCAGTGCTCGCGGGCATGGAGAAGGAATGGAAAAAGCAATTCCCCGACCAGCGGTTCTCCGCCGCTTTTCTGGATGAGTCGATCAGCTGGCTGTTCCAGCAGGAAGAGCACACGGCATGGCTGGTGAATCTGGCGATGGGGGTGACGATCTTTATATCCTGCATGGGGCTCTTCGGGCTCGGGTTGTTCACGACGCGGCGGCGGGCAAAAGAGATCAGCATCCGAAAGGTGCTTGGCGCAAGCGTGGCGTCGATCACGACCCTGTTGAGCAGGGATTTCGCGTGGCTGGTAGGGGTGGCGTTCGTTGTCGCGACGCCGGTCGCGTGGTGGCTTAGTCACCAATGGTTACAAGATTTTGCGTACCGGACGGGGTTGAGCTGGTGGGTTTTCGTACTGGCGGGGATTGGGGCGCTTGGGATTGCGCTGGTGACGGTGGGGGTACAGGCGATGCGGACGGCGATGGCGAACCCCATCAAATATCTTCGAAATGAGTAACCGAGCGAAGCGAGAGTTACCGAACGAGGAGGACCGTGGCAAAGCAGGTCCGACGAAGTTCATACCGCTTTTCTACAGAATCGTGTCTTATCATTGGTGAAGAAAAACACCAAGCCATGAATCGGGCGATCCTATCGGCCGTTGCTACCGGCTGTCTGATCAGTATCTCCGCGGCCGCCCAGCGCGTCAAGTCCGCGGATGTTCCGACGGCGGTAAAGACCGCGCTGCAAAGCAAGTATCCTTCCGCGTCAGCTGTCTCCTGGGAGAAGGAAAAAGGGAATTATGAAGCCAACTGGGGCGAGAGATCGGGAGAAGATCATTCCGTGCTGTTTACGCCGGCAGGTGCCTTCGTGGAACAGGTTGAAGCGATGCCGGTCGCGCAGCTTCCGGCGGGGGTGACGGACTATGTCCATTCGCATTATCCGGGCGCCAGGATCACGGAGGCCGGGAAGGTGACGGATGCGGAAGGGAAGACACGTTATGAGGCGGAGGTGAAGGGAAAGGATCTGCTGTTTGACGAGAAGGGGAATTTCCTGAGATTTGATTGAGGTCGTTTATGGAGTTTTACCGGTTTGGCGTCTTGGTGAAAACCGGTTAGCATGTTTTCGCGTTTGCTTCGTCTCGCCTGGCGCAATATCCGGCGGTCTCCCAGTTATTCGATTGTCACCGTAGCAGGCTTGTCGCTGGGGATCTGCGTTTGTATCTGCATCTATGTTATTGTCCATTTCGAATTTTCCTACGATGCTTTTCATCCCGACGGGCAGCGAATCTATCGCGTGATCGGGAATCTGACCTGGCCTTCGGGTGAGAAGGAGCGGTATATGGTCGTGCCGCGGGCGGTGCTGGAACATGGGCGGAGCAGCCTGACGGGCGCCGAAGCGGTGGCCGGGGTCATCCCCAATCCGGTGCGGACGGTGATGGCGGGCGGAAACCGGACGACGGCCGAGGGCGTGGTGATTGCCGAGGGCGCGTATTTTGACATTTTTTCCTACGACTGGCTAGCGGGTGATAGACATGGGGCATTGGACAGACCGTTCACGGTGGTGCTGACGCTGGCCAGGGCAAAACAATATTTTGGGCCCGGGTTGCCGGCCGACTATCTCGGAAAGCGGGTGGTCTATGACGATTCTTTGGCTGCGACGGTGTCCGGGATCGTAAAGGATTGGGATCAGAACACCGATCTGCCGTTCACTGACTTCCTCTCCTACCCCACCATTGCCAGCAGCTTCCTGGCAGGAAATTACAGTATGGATGAGTGGTCGCGGCCGAACATGACGGTCTGGGTCTGGGTGAAGCTGTTGAATGGGGAACGGCCCGGGACACTCGATGCGCAGCTGGCGGAGCTGATGCATACGCATGCGGGTCCAAATGTCCCGCTGACGCTGTCACTTCAGCCCCTATCGGAGATGCATTTCGATTCGCAGATCATTGAAAACCCCATCCGCACCGCATACCGGCCCATACTCTATGGGCTGATCGGGATCGCGCTGGCGATCCTCGCTTTGGCGATCGTCAACTTCGTGAATCTTTCCACGGCGTATTCGCTCGGGCGCACAAAAGAAGTCGCGGTCCGCAAGGTGCTCGGCGGCAGCCGGGCGGGGCTTGTGCTCCAATTCATGAGCGAGTCGTTCTTGCTGATCGCACTGGCGGCGGGTATTGCCGTCGTTCTTGTCAACCCGGTGCTCGCGGCCTTCCGGGCGTACCTACCCCCGGGCGTGCATTTTCAGCTTCTGAGCCGGTCTACGGCGGAATTTGTCGTGGCGCTTGTTGTCGTCACCGGCTTGTTGGCGGGGCTTTACCCGGCGCGGGTTGCCGCTGCCTATTCGTCGCTGCTGCGGCCGCGGGACGGAGGGGAAAGGGGACTGTTGCGACGGGGGTTGATCGTATTGCAGTTCACGGTTTCGCTGGTGTTTATCACGGGCAGCCTGATCATTGGGCGGCAGCTTCGGTTTGTGCAAAATAAAGACCTGGGTTTTACCGCCGATGCGATCATCCAGATCTCTTTCCCGCACGGCGACAGTCTGAGCAGGGTAAAGACCATGGAAGAACTATTGCGGACGGTGCCGGGGGTCAGCGATGTCACGAGGCAATGGGTTGCACCGATGACGGACAACAGCCGGCGCCTGTTTATCGGCTTATCCCGGGCTGACGTTCTGAATATAGCGGGTACGCAGGTAGCAGGGGATGAACATTTTATTCCGCTATACGGGATACGTTTGCTTGCCGGCAGGAACCTTCATGCCGCAGATAGTGTCAAGGAGGTGGTGATCAATGAGACGCTGGCGCGAAGAATGGGGTATGACCGCCCGGTTCAGGCGCTTGGAAAAATGCTCTACTTTGGTGGTTACCGACCTTTTCCGGTAGTTGGGGTGGTAGCGGACTTCCATACGCGATCGCTGCATGATCCGATTACCCCGGTCTGTATCATCAACCGGAGCGACAGGGAATTCAATCTTGCGGTCAGGCTGGCTTCGAAAGGCCAGGGCGCGGGGATGATGAAAGGGGCGCAGGAACGAATGGAGCGGGTTTGGCGGAAAGTGTACCCGGCGGGGACGTGGAATTACCGGTTCTATGATGAGACGCTGGCGCTTTTGTATGAAAAGGACCGCCGGACGGAGATGCTGGTCAATGTGGCGCTTGGGCTGAGCATCTTTATTTCGGGTATCGGTCTTTTTGGGTTGACTCTGTTCACGGTGGAAAAACGCGCGAAGGAGATCAGCATCCGGAAGGTACTGGGGGCGAGCGTGGTGAATGTGCTGACACTGTTGTGCAGTGAAGTGGTTGGACTGGTGGGGATCGCGTTTATCGTTGCCTCACCGATCGCCTGGTGGCTGATGCATGCATGGCTGCAAGGGTTTGCGTATCGGATCGCGATCGGTTGGTGGGTTTTCGTGCTGGCAGGGGCTGCGGCGACGGGAGTGGCGCTGATCACGGTGAGCCTGCAGGCGGTGCGGGCGGCAACGGCCAACCCGATAACCAATCTAAGAACGGAATAATGTTTACACCATAAATTTATAGCCCATCCCGTAGACGGAGGTGATATACCCGGGGCATCCGGCGGCGGCGAGCTTCTTCTTCAGATTCTTGATATGTGCATATACAAAGTCCACGTTGTCGTGGATATCCTTCTCTTCCGCCAGGTTGGTGGCGATGGCTTCTTTGGACATGATCTTACCGGGGTGTGAAGCCAGGAAAAGCAGCAAGTCAAATTCCTTTCGCGTGAGATCCAGGGGACTCCCCCGGACAAATACTGTCTTACCCGGCAGGTCGATGGAGAGGCCGCCGGTCATGAGGAGCGGACTGCCGGTGAAATTCCTGCGCCGGATCAAGGTAAGGATGCGGGCGTTTAATTCGCCCAGGTGGACGGGTTGGGAGAGATAGTCATCGGCGCCGGCGTTGAGCCCGGCGATGCGGGCTTCCGGGGTATCCTGGACGGACAGGAAGATGATCCCGCCGGAATAATCCATTTTCTTCAAGGTATGCAGGATACCGATGCCCGGCGCGTCGGAGGCGGTACAGTTGATCAGGATACAATCGTAACCGGAGAGATCGACCCGGTCGGGGAGGTCGACCCTGATCGGGGATAGGTCATAGAGAAAGCCTTCCCGCCGCAGATATTGGAGGAGGGGACGAGAGCTTCCTTTTATTTCTTCAATGATAAGGAGTTTCAACGCGAGTAGTGTTTTTCGGCTGCAAGCGTACGACTCAATTCTGGAAACAAACGGGATTATGCCCGCGACAAATCTGTGCCAACTTTGAATTCATCCTATGCCGATCGTGAAGGCATTATTTATTGGTTATTCAATTGTAACCGTATTGATATTTCTTCGATGCCGGAATCTGTGCAGCTCCATTTAGCACCACATTTGCACGATCACAATTATTCTCTGCTATGCCTATACGAAGTTACGCGCTGAGCTGCCTGCTGCTTTTAGCGCTCCACAAAGGGTTTGCCCAATCGGGAACGATAAGAGGAAACGTGTATGACGTGATCAGTCATGACGGGTTGAGCGGCGCATATGTTTCGCTGGATCAGACGTCGTTTCGCGCGGCCGCGGATGTCAAGGGCAACTTCGAGCTGCGGAATATTCCCGCGGGCGAATATGAATTAATTGTTACCACTGTGGGGTATACCCCGATACGGCGGCATATCACGCTGAAAGCGGGTGAGGTCCAGAAAGTCTATATCTCACTGAATCCGGGTGGGAAGTCGCTTGAAGAGGTAACGGTGTTCGGGCGAGCGGATCGGGAGAAAGAGACCGGGTCGCGTGACCGAGAAAAGAGCGCAGCGAATATGATCAATGTCATTTCCAGCCAGGCCATGGTCCGCTCCCCCGACGTCACTGCGGCAAACGTGCTGCAGCGGATGAGCGGCGTCACCATCCAGCGTTCGAATGGCGGCGACGAAGCCTACGCGATCGTACGCGGCATGGAACCGCGATACAACAATACCCTTCTCAACGGGACCAAGATCGCCAGCCCGGACAGCAAGAACCGGTATGTCCAGCTCGGCATCATTCCATCGGATATCCTCAGCAGCATCGAGATCAGCAAGTCATTATTGCCGGACATGGAAGGCGATGCGACGGGCGGCACGATCAATATGGTGGTGAAGGACGCGCCCGACAAGACCTCCTTCAAGGCCACGGCAAGCATCGGGTACAGCCAGCTGTACTTTAATGAGAAGTATATCTACTTCCCGACTTCCGGTATTCAGAGTCAAAGCCCGATCCAGCGAAACCCGCCGGGCTATGTCGCGCAGCCGGGAGACTTTTCGCGGTCCAATCTCGACTTCAAGTCCGAGCAGGCGCCGCCCACCGCGCTGGTCGGCTTCTCGTTCACGCACCGATTCCTGAAAGACAAGCTGGGCTTTGTTTTGGCCGACAATCTGCAAAACCAATACTACGGCAATATCAGCTCCCAGGCCGGGACCACGCCGGGGAATGACACCACGGGGAGACTGCAGCGGACGGACGCCAATAATTTTTCCCAATATACGCAGCAGCTCAATAACGGGCTGGTGGCGCACCTGGATTATGTGTTCAATGAGAAGAACAAGGTCAATATCGACGAATTCTACCTATACAGCTTTTTGGCGCAAAGCCGGTTCAATATCGATACCACGCTGATCGGGACGGGCCGGGTGGGCCCGGGTACGGGGCAAGTACACCTCGATGCCGTTTCGCAGACCCAGCGTCTCTATGTAAGCAACCTGCGGGTTTCCGGCCAGCACTATCTCCTTCCCGGGTTGAAGCTGGACTGGGCGGGGATCACTTCACAGGCCGGCGGCCGGCAGCCGGACAACGCCGATATCAGCACGGACTTCCTGATCAATGGGAATTTCACGCAAACCGCCACGTATTTCGACGGCATATCCCGCACATGGCAAAACAATAACGACAAGCAGTATTCGGGCGTGCTAAACCTGGACGATAAGATAAAGGCGGGCGTCAGCGGCAACCTCGAGCTCAAGGCCGGCGGGTTATACCGGTATAGCTCGCGGTACAATACGGAAGACGACTACAATCTTGTCTCGCCTTCCACGAATTCTTCCGGCGGGGCGGCGACAAAAGAAGTCTGGACGAACATCAACGACATCCAGTGGCAGGTGTTCAATTCGGCCGGTACGGGCTATAACCCCAATAGTTATAAGGCGACCGAGACCATCGAAGCGGGGTATGTGATGGTACGGTACGACAATATCAAATGGGAACTAGCCGGCGGACTACGGGTCGAGCACACGGATGATGAATGGAGCACCCGCGTCCACAGCCCCACGGAGCCCAGCTATGGCGGGCAGATCTACGAAGACTTCCTGCCCAGCGCGGCGCTCAAGTACAAGCTATCCAACCTGGAAAACCTCCACTTCTCGTATTTCCGGTCGATCTCCCGGCCCAACTATTATGAGCTGGTATATGGCGCCGGCAATCGGTCGGCGGCGAGCAACCAGATCGTGGTGGGCAACCCCTATGTGATGCATGCGGTGGCGGACAATTTCGATATCCGATATGAGATCTTCCCCAAGGGTGAGGAACATCTGTTCGTCGGCGTCTTTTATAAACATATCAATGACCCCATTGAGATCCGGCTGCTCTCGTCGGGGACGGGGAATTACACGGTCACGCCGCTTAATTCCAATCCGGCCAACAACCTGGGCGCGGAGGTCTCCTTCACGCAGTATTGGGGCCGGTTCGGGATCACGGGCAACTATGCCTATACGCACTCCGCCATTTCCTCCCTGCAGATCAACTTCAAGGGGGATAGTGTGTCGCCTACGCGGCCGATGCAAGGTCAGGCCGAGCATGTCGGCAACCTGTCACTGTTGTACAAGGACACGAAGCATGGCTCGTTTGCGCAGCTGGCGTATGAATACCAGGGGCTAACGCTGGCGCAGACCGGGTCTTATGCCGGCGCGGACTTTTACCAACGACCAACCAATACGCTGGCGTTTTCGGGTGAAAAGGATATCCATAAACATTTTACGGTATTCGGAAAGGCGAACAACCTGTTGAATACGCCGGTGAAGGAATATGTGCAGAATACCATACTGGTCCTGAAGAATACCTATTGGGCCAGCTATGCGATCGGGGTCCGTTATGCCTATTGATCGAAAGTATCCATTAAAACACTCTTTATATTAAACTAGGAAATTTATGAAAATCAAGCTTTCTCATCTGTTCACAACCGGCGCGATGCTGACCGGCCTGCTCGCGGCCACTTCCTGTTCGAAAAGCAAGACGACAGCCAATAGCGGCCCACAGCTGCCAGCGGAAGCGATCCGGGGGACCACGCTGAATGGCGGTAACGTGAAAGGCGTTATGCTTACCGACTCCACTTATACGGTGAATGGCGACCTCACTGTGTTGAAGGGGGATACGCTTACTGTCCAACCCGGCGCTACGATAAATGTACCGGGTAACCATGCCTTTTATATCCAGGGGGTCTTTCAATCCCTCGGTACACCGAGCCAGCCGATCGTCTTCACGGCGCCGGTTGCTCAACCCGGCCAGTGGGGAGGTTTCCAGGCCGACAGCTGCCAGGGCTTCACCGCTTACTGGACCAAGATCCTGTGGGCCGGTGGACCGGACTCTTCCGGCGGAACGCGTGAGACCATTTCCATCTCGGTGCCGATCCCTGTTGATATCGAGGACTGCTGGTTCGTAGGCGGTCAGGACAATGGGATAGGAATTTCCGCTACCGCAACGGTCAAGGTCCTTCGCAACTCCTTCTATGGCGGTGGTACGACCGACGGCGAGGCGATCGACTTCCACTCCGGCGTAACGGGCGTCGTCGCTTACAATGTCATCTGGGGCCAGGCGGGCAGTGCGGTGAAGGTCTTTACCAGTTCGACGATCCAGAACCCGCAGACGAATGTCGAAGTCTATAACAACACCTGCGTCGACAACGGCTTCCGCCGGGGTGCGGCAGAGCCCGGCCGCGGCGTGCTGGTGGACGCATTCTCTCAGGCCAGGGTCTATAACAACCTGCTGGTAAATAATTACTGGAGCCTGGATATCACGCAGACGGCGGATATTGTGCATACGGTATACAACAACAACTTCTTTTATGTGACGGTCGACTCGCTGCTGGTCTTCCAGTATCCCGCGGGTGAAGCCGGGACCGCGCAGAGCGGCGATATCATTGGCCAAACGCTGGCCACGTCGACGAATCCGAATTTCGTCAACTATACCGCGCCGCCGAATCCTTCAGCGCGGATCATCCCCAGTGCGTTCGATTTCCATCTGCAGTCGGGGAGCCCGGCGCTCGGCAAGGGTTTTACGGGGTCCATCACGGGCCTTCCTTCCGGCGTTCCCGGACCGAGCGGCGATATCGGGGCGTATGTTTCCGATACTTCGTCCGGGAAGGGCAACCGGCATGCGGTGGGATATTAATGTTTTGCGCCGTTATTCTTATCGGAACTGGGGCAAAGACAGCTTTGCTCCAGTTTTTTTGTCGAGCTTCGGGCTTAAAATTCCCAGGTATGAAAAAATGGTTCCGACCGGCGGCGCTGGCCGTCCTGGTTTCTACCGCCTTCTCCGTGAAGGCGCAGCAATATGTCTTTGACAAGAAGATCGCGTTACCCGGCGACGCGGGTTATGACTATATGGCGATCGATTCGGTGAATCATCATCTGTTTGTCTCGCACGGGACGGCCTTCAACGTGGTGGACCTGGCGACGGAGCAGCCGATCGCGGTAATCGACGGGTTGAAGGGGGTGCATGGGATCGCGTTTGCGAATGTGGTGAACAAGGGGTTCATCAGCGACGGGCGGGGAAAGGCGGTGGTGGTGGTCGATCTGACGACTTTCGAGAAAGTAAAGACGATCGATCTGCCGGCGGAGGATGAGGATGGGATCATCTATGATCCGTATTCGCAGCGGGTCTTCTGCTTCTGCGGGGACAGCAAGGCCGTTTGTGTGATCGATGTGCATACGCTGGCGCTGGTGAAGCAGGTCGATCTCGGCGGCGGGCCGGAGTTTGCGGTGTCGGACGGGAAGGGATTGGTGTATAACAATATCGAGGACCAGAGTAGTCTGAAGGTGATCGATGTGAAGACGCTGGCGGTGAAGGCGACGTATCCGCTGGCGCCGTGCGGCGGGCCGACGGGTATCGCGTATGATCCGGGGAACCAGCGGTTGTTTACCGGGTGCCGGGCGAATAAGGGGTTGAGCGTGGTGGATGCGGTGAGCGGGAAGGTGATCACGACGCTGCCGATCGGGGCGGGGGTAGATGCGGTGGTGTATGACGCGGCCGACCGGCTGATCTTTGCGAGCAATGGAGATGCGACGACGACGATCATCAAACAAGCGGGCGCGGACCAATATAGCGTGATTCAAACCCTGGCAACGCAGCCGCGGGCGAAGACGATGGCTATGGATATGAAAACGAAGAAGATCTATCTGAGCGCGCCGCAGTTCAAGCCGGGGACGAGGGAGATCGTGCCGGGAACTTTTTCCGTATATGTTTATCGGCCGTCATGACGAAAAAAGAGCCCCGGTAGAAACCGGGGCTCATCTACACTGTCAACATTTGGGTCACACGTTCTTCAGGGCAATCCATTGGAATAGTGGATGAATTGCCGATCCTGTGACGCAACATCAATAATTCGGGTTTACAACTGCAGCACTGGATGCAGAGGGCGTATTTTTAGTTGTCTCATCCGCCGGCACATCCCAATAGTCCATATAATTATAGTTGATGTACGCATTTGTGTAAAGCACTCCGTTATAGATCAAATTGTTCCCCCATCTGCCGCCGCCTTTTGCAACGCCGTAGCTCCAGCCCCATCGTCTCAGATCGTAGAATGAAAGGCCCCGGTATGCCAATGCTGCCAGGCGTTCCTGCGTCAGAACATTCAATGCCTGCGCCAGCGTCAGGTTGCTGCCGGCTACGGTCGGGACACCTGCCCCCTGGTACGCCCTGACCGCATCGATCAATGCCAATCCATTTTGGATTTGCCCGGTTTGAATATAGGCTTCAGCAAGCATCAGCGCGTTCTCTTCGTAGGTAGGCCCGATATAGATCTCAATCCCGCCTACTTCCCGGGAGCCCAGGATCGGAATTCCTTTCAATCCCGAATCTACTCCATCTACCAAACTGTAGCGTGTCGAGTTGGTACTTGCATCACCGGTAAAAATGCCATTGATCGTAGTAAAGTTGGCCAATCTTTTATCCCCCGCCTGGAATTCCTGCACCAATCTTTCACTTACCTTATACGTGGAAACCTGATTGCTGATCGAGCATAAAGAGGCCACCGAGCCGCCCGGTGCAGTAAAAAATGAGTTCACCGCCGACGACCTTCCCGTAAAGACATAGTCCCCCTGTTGAACTCCTGAAGTACAAAAAGTAATGATCGATGTCCAATCGCCCGATGCAATAGCGGGGATACTTGCGCCTGTAATCGTGGCGGCCGGGTTGCCATTTACATAGGGCGACAATTTATTCAACAGGATATTTCTTGCCAACATGGTATTGATGGTTCGGACCCATTGCGCGGAACTCAACGGAAGACCCAAACCTACCTGGCATTGTTGTGGGATCAACTCCGCGATGACGGTACTATAATCGCTCTGGTTTGAAATACTATTTAACGTCGTAAGCGCATTGTTCAGCTGGTTATTGGATTCTGTAATAATCGCCGACTGGCTCACAAAGGCATTGTTAATCGAGTCTGCTTTGTTTTCAATCAAACCGGCATAGTACATGGTACCGATCTGCGCGTAGGCAAATCCTTTCCACCAATAGCACCAGGCCTTGATCGTCGCAACTTTATCCGCGCTTAACCCGCTCACATCGGGAAGCTGCGCCAACGCCGTATTCATGGCAGCAATCATCGCATACATGTTGCTCCATTCATAATACAAGGCATTGTTCGCAGCCGCCGTTGAAGCCGTATTATTAAAATCCCGGATAATGGATACCTCCGGGCTGGGATTGGATACCACCGTACCGGGGGCACCTACGGGATCGGGCGTAAAACTGTCCGGGACACCCATGGTAGTCGTCTGGTTATTGGAGCCGGCGCCTCCCCCCGCAACATCCCCCATTAATTCATGATAGCCCCAAGGCAAAGAAAAGTAGCTGTTACCCAACCACCCGTCGCCATAGTTAAGACCGTCCCAGTAAACGCCTCCCAGGGCATAGGCTGTGATGCCTGCTTCGTTGGTTACGTTACCGGCCAGGGTGGGAGAATTTGGGTTAATCTGGTTTAACTCTTTTTTACAGGAGCTTGCCAGCAGGATCGAGACAAGCGATAATATATAAAGATTTATTTTTTTCATGATCTGTGCATTTTAGATGTTGGCTTACAGTGTAACGTTGATGGTAGCCTGATAAGCTTTCAGGTTCGGAATCGTACTGTGGTCAATGCCTCTGTCGAATGACGAGTTAGAGGCGCCGGAGCTGATTTCGGGGTCAAGCCCGGGGTATTTGGTGAACGTCAGCAGGTTTCTGCCGCTGAGCACCAATTGACATTTCTTCAGCACACTTTGTGTGGTAAATTTTGAAAAGTCGATCCCCAGGGATACGTTCCGCAATCTCCAGAAAGAGGCATCATAGTAGAACAGGCTCTTCGTAATATTGTTACCGGTGCCATGCGCCGTGGTCCCCAGCCCGTAATAAGCGCTGGCATAATAAGCCGTCCATGCGCCGGTTTGGCCGTTGATGGTTAAGGGCTTGGTCCAGTCGCCGCTGATCCCTTCCCTGTACATCCATTCGTCGGTTTGATTGTACAGGTGAGAACCGTCGATCCAGTCGAACTGGAATCCTAAGCTTATGAGACCTTTATAGGTAACGTTGTTGATAAAGGATGCCGTAAGTTTTGGATTCGGATCGCCCAGGACGCTGGGGAAGCCGGAGATGTAGAGCCATTTTGATAGATTATTTACCACATAGCCCGTGCTGGCAACCGAATATTGGCCTTGTTGCGCTACGGGGATCTGCGGTGTTTTACCGTCCGGCCCCAATTGATTCACACTTTTCAACATGTCGTAGCCATAAATCTGACCGATCTTGGTGCCTGCTCTCAAAATTTCGCTTGCCGACCCTGCGGAAGAGGTTAGCGGGATATCACCACCTACGATCGAATTGATCATGGAGGTTTGATGACCGAAGTTCGCCGTGAAATCCCAGTACCAGCTCTTATTTTGATACACAGGCATATTCAAGGATAGTTGCCAGCCGTTGGAAGACAAGGCGATCACGTTATCGATAATGCTGACAGAACCGGTAGACGGCGGCAGCACTCTCGAATAAATGGCGTTGTTGGTATGTCTTTTCCAATAGGTTGTTGAGAAATTGAGGTTTTTTAGCCAACTGCCCCCAGCGCTTGTCTGCACCGTAAAGTCAACGCCATATTCCGTCTCGGCGGAAACTTCCACACCCAGCGCAGGGTTATTCGATGTTTGAGGATTGGGAAGCGCAAGCTGTGATCCCGTCGGTTGGCTATTCAACGTAGGTTGCCGTTGATAAGCGCCGGGTTGAATACCCGCCTCACCGTAGGAAGCTCTCAATTTAAAGTTGGGCAACGCATCATTCAATCCTCCCCAGAAACCAAATGAAGGCAGATTGACATAACCATTGACATGCGGGAAGGTAAACGGTGTATGCCCTTCACCGAACGCGGAGGAATAATCCGTCCGGAAACCGCCGGATATACCGGCCCAGGGGCCGATGTCAAACCGCTGGTCAACGATATAGCCATAGGTTACAGCCGTTTCATTATATTGATAGTTGAGCGATTGCGATTGGGTCGACAGGAACAGGAAAGGTGGCAGTAATGGCAGGGAATAGCCGTAGAAATCTATTTCCTTATAGGTATTTTTCCTGTAATCATATCCTGCAAACGTTGTAGATTGGATAGGCAACTTCCAATGGAAATCATTTTCAAAATCCAATTTGATCGTAGCGCTTCCGAATAGGTTTTGTTTCGTTTGGTCATACTGCCAGTTATCCACTTCACCGGTATTATCGGTACCATTGTTCCAATCAGACCACGAGCCATAGTAATTCGAGTTGGCGTTCATGCTCTGATTATAAAATGTCCAGATATCATTTTCGTTTTTAAACGTAACCCCATAACGACCATTCAATGTCACAAACCTGTTTATCTTGTAATTGGCTTCAAAACTTTGGATGATATCTTCTCTGGTCCCATCACCGTTACTGTAATGCAATTGGTAGAACGGGTTGAATGCATTGGCGCCAATATTGATATCGGATACAAAATAGGCCGCGGCCGGCACACCTCCCGCAATTGTATCTTCCAGGTTATAGAAGGAGGGTGTGTTCAGGAAACCATATACAGAGCCCACATTCGCATTGCTCGTTCCATAACCATAACCCCCTCCTCCGGGGGCCCCCATGCCGGGATGCAGCGTATTCTTTGTATACGCCAGATTGGTAATAGAACGGAGGGTAAACCCTTTGAACAATTCGATCCCGACGTTGGCGGTAAGGTTGGTTCTGTCTACATAACCATTGTTCTTCAACAAGGCGGAATTTGTCCGGTTGTTCGCAAGGGCGATATTGTAGTCTGCCTTGTCGCCTCCACCGCTGATGGATATCGTGTTGTTGTAAGAGGGGGCGCTTTGAAATACCTGTTTGAAATGGTCATAATAGTGCAGGCTCCCTTTATAAAGCTGATTATCTTGATTCAGCGGATCAAGTATTCCGTAGCGGGAGTCACTGGAGCCTTCACCGGCAACCGGGTTTGGGTTGTTTTCATCGCCGCTGCGGTATGCCATGTCTCCTAGAACTGCTCCGATCGTTGGATCCACCGTCAGCGGTTGACCCGCGTTAAATCCACCGGCGTCATCATACGCAATAATATTTCCATTTGCATCTGTCAAATAGGGGTGCAATTTGGCATTACTGAAATGTCCCGAATTTATAAACGAGCTGGAACCGTAACTGGAGGAAAAATTGATGGTCAATTTACCCTTTGTACCTTTTTTGCTGAAAATCTGAATAACTCCGTTGGCGCCCTGCGCGCCATATAAGGATGAAGAGGCGGCGCCCTGAACCACTTCAACTCTTGCTACTTGTGAGAGATCCAGTGTGCTCAATTCGGCAAAAGGGATTTCCACGCCATCCAGCAAGACGAGTGGTCTTGTTCCTCCCTGAACAGTATTGATCCCCCTTAGTACGATATTTACCTGGTCGCCGGGATTCCCGGATACGGTTGAGATCTGCGCTCCGGCGATCTTGCCAACCAATGCCTGGTCGATCGAAGCAATCGGCACCGGCGGAAGTTTGTCCCCGCTGACCGTTTCAACGGAAAAACCCAGGGTCCGCTTGCTTGTAGCGGTACCTACTCCGGTGACCACGACTTCGTTCAGGGATCTGGAATCGGTGTTCAACGCAATGTTGAGGACCGGGGTAGCCCCAACTTTAATCTCCCTTGTCTCATAGCCAATGCCGCTGATAATCAGGAAATTACTTTGCAGGGCTTTGATGGTGAATGTACCGGAAGCATCGGCGCTGGTGCCCCCTTTGGCGCCTTTGATCCGGATGGTTGCCGAAGGGATCGGGGTCCCTGTGGCGTCGGTAATTTTACCGGTAATGGTGATGGTTTGTGCGTGCAATCCGACGCTGACGAGCAGCAGCAGGAGGCCCGCCAGGAAATGGCGATTTTTTCTCATGTGTAGTAGTTGTTGATGGTCAAAAATTAAATCCGATGGTAGCAATGTTTCGGGATTGACGAGTGGGGTACTCCGAAGGCGGGCGTCAATTCCGGGTGGAATAAAGTAAGGATTTTTAATCCGAATTTAATCTCGGTCCGATTTTTTTTAGAAAACCGTCAATTTTGGGGGATTTATTCACAACGATCTGTTAAAACGAGCCGGAATTCGCCAAGAAATATAATTTTTCTTTAATAAAAAGTGAGCGCAAGACGAATTAAAATTTATTCTATGTCGCTAAAAAATCCAAATTCTTAAGAAAATATCTGTCGCTATCTCGAAAATTAAAGTATAGAATTAATCTATATATTTAATCTTTGCGGCAGGCTGGTCCGGTTTTTTACCGGCGTTGAGACCGGTCATGCACCAGGTACGCATCTATTCAAGCAGTCATTTGGGGCGTACCTTCAGCGGTAAATGCTATTTGAAGAAAAATTGATTGACATGCAATATATGGTCATCGAAAAATTCAGGGCGGGAAAGTTGAAGGCCGTCTACCAACGATTCGCGGAGCGGGGAAGATTGATGCCCGAAGGGTTAACCTACGTCAATAGCTGGATAACCGAGGATCTTTCGACCTGCTACCAGGTTATGGAAACCGACAATTTCCATACGCTGGGGCAATGGATGGGCCATTGGAACGACCTGGTCGATCTGGAAGTGATACCGGTGATCACCTCACAGGAGGCTAAAGCAAAAGTAGATGCACAACCAGGATGATCCCGAATCGTTATGCCTGTGAATTAACGATTGCCCTGATCGATGCGAGGTGATGGTCGTCATGTTCCGCAACAAAGTATGCCAAATCGATGACCCGCATGGGCGTCTTCAATCTGGGGTGCAGTGCAGTATTCAAAAGTTGGTCATCTCCCAGGTCCACCAGCCTTTCGACCAATAGCTTCCTTTGTTTTCTAAAAAGCTGCAAGAGTATTTTAATTTCAGCTGCGTTATGATTTGCGGTGTTTGTTCTTTGATTACTCAAATCCGCCGCCCGTAATTCCGCTGCTCCCGCTAAAATTTCCTCCAGCCTGGCGAACCATAAGGGCTCGAGGTCGGAGAGGTGCCCGATTTGCTCCTGGATCGACCAAGCACCCCCAGGTTTAAGTATCAGTAAGTCGTGATTGAGTTGGCTTGTCATTTCTTCTATTCGTGCGGGAGTACCGCTTAGACGTTCGATGATAGACGGCAAGAGGCCGTTGTCGTCTATTGCCGGAAATTTTCTGTCCAACCATTTTGTTTTTTTCATAACCCGATTCCTTTCATGTAACCTAGCGAATTTGTCTTGAAAAGCGGTAAAATTTGGTGGGAGAAATGTCAGTACCACGGGATGGACAGGGGTCAAAGACGGCCACTTTTGGCATAGAATATGCAGTTGGTCTAGCGAGTTACCTCTTCCCTAGATCTCCTGATCGTCCCTTCGCTTAAGAAACCACATGCGGGCCCTTCGCGCAGCGTCGAGTTGCTGTCGCGCGCATTCGTTCATCCGCGAAAAACTACATAATCAACCTGTTGTGACAATATTTTGGCCGGGCTAACGACCATGGCCATCCTATGAGAAATCGAGGACGATAAAGGAATGTCCCCAAGGGAGTTCCGCGCCTGACCCTCCCTCCGGACAAAGGGAAGTTGTACCCTGGTTCCGCTTCCGGCCGGGGGAGTGCAGGTAATGTTCCGATCAAGCCCTTTCACCCGAAAAAATCCTCTAGCTATGATAATGTTACAATCCAATGTCAACCGCGCCGGGCGCCAGCAATTCGCGGAAATGAGGCCAGTCCGTGATGGCGATCTCCTCCCCTCTTTCCTCCTCCTTTTGTCCGACGGTGTCACCAAGCTCAATACCGCGACTATTCCACCCGGCAGCCCGGTCGTCCTCGTGCTCTTCTCGCCGGAATGTCCCTATTGCCTGGCGGAGATCGATTCCATCGTCGGGCAGATCCACACACTTACGGACATCCGCTTCTATTTCGTGACGCCGTGCGCGATGGGTGAAATACAGGAGTTCAGCCGGCAATATCGGTTGGACGCCTATCCCAACATCGTTGTAGGAATGGACCCTAAAAATTTCCTCCTGCGTTTTTCCGGAACCAAGGTCATACCATACACCGCGATCTATGACGGGGATAGGCGGCTTAAGGAAGCCGTATTTGGTCAGACAAACGATCAAAAAATTAAAGAGGTTATCTACCGGTAATCGTGGTCCGGCGGGGTCCCACTTCCGGGGCCGAGGAACAATTGTTACGGATGTGGGCCGAAATTAAAATTGTGCGCGGTTAGTCTCAACAGCAACAGGCGACCGTCTTTCCCCCTGACCTGACAAACCAGGCGTTTGCCTTTTGCGAGATGAAAGGGATTGAAGGCAAAGGAAAATGGGGAATATTTAGTATGGTTGATGGTCTCGGGTTGATCATTAAAGACGGGTTGGAATTCAACCTCCTGGATAGCGTGGCGGCGGACCAGGTGTTTGTCCTGAAGATAGAAGCGAATAGTCTCCGGATGAAAGTCAAGTGCGGTGTGGTTGGCCATGCGAAAGGTCAACCATTCCAGGCTGTCTTTAGAGAAAACGCCGGTGAGACGGAGAGAGAGGTGGTCGTTGCGGGTTGAGGAATGAAGTCTTGGAGACTGGGATTCGAGTTCGCTGGCGTCCTCGCGAAGCGTTGGTAGTGGGGCCGGGAGGTCGGACATTCTGATGGGAGCGCCAGAGTCGGGGCAGACACGGAAATTAAGGACGGTGGTGTCGTCGACGTATTTGAGGACGAAGGAATACAAGTGACCGTCCTTCCCGTAGGCGGTGAGGTTGGTTGTCGTGAAGTGGCGGTGAAGGGCCTTAATTTCCATGACATTGTTGACGCCATGAACCTTCTGGGCGATGATCTCGGCGCTGACCTTGACGCCGGACTGGATGGCTTCGGGGAAGACGAGGTTGGTCATTTTGTCCACTGTCACGGGGATAGGCACCGAGGAATATGGCTTTCTTTTCAGTGAGCTTTTGCTCGTTATAAAGAACAGTGGCGCGGGTATCGCGGGAGCTTTTGACGATGGAAACCATGGAGGCATTTTTGTAAGAACACAAAAATGGACTCCGAAAGGAATAATTCCTTTAGACTAGAATAGGAGTGGAAAAAGTTTTGGGCGAGTACCCGCTATTTCTTCGGGAACTGCTCAGCAAACGAATACATCGGGCATTGCCGCTACATGCGGTGATCAGTACGGCGGCGGCCAGGAAGAGGGGCTTTTTCATATTCGTTTAGGTTGATTCAACTAAAGATATAGAAAAACGATTATATCCGTTCTGGCAGCGGAAATGAGTGAGCAGTGTACCCGCGAGAAGTGCTTTACAATAGGGTACGGATCAATTAGGTGTATGTCGGTTTTTCAATTTGCGAGTGAGCCTCAAAATAACGACCGGCTCACGCAGCAAAAAATAGATCGGGTTACAGAAATGTTGTCAGGATTTTTTCGATTCGCTGTCGTTGATCCATGACAGCGCAAGACCCCGTCCTATCCCTCTATCAGCTGATGGCGGATCGCATATCGGGTGAGGTCGGCGTTACTCGTCAGTTTGAGCTTCTGCAAGATCCTCGACCGGTACGTACTGACGGTGGTCGGCGTCAGCGAGAGGCTCCGGCTGATCTCGATGAGCGGAGTCCCTGCGGCCAGCTGCCGGAAGACCTCAAACTCGCGGCTGGACAGCTTGTGATGCGGCAGCTCGGTCGTTGTGGAATTGGCATTGTCCATCAGCTGTTCGGCTATTGAGGGGGTGATGTATCGTCTTCCCTGCAAGACGTGGCGGGTCGCGGCGAGGAGCTCGGCCGAATCCATGTTCTTGGTCAGATAGCCTGCCGCTCCGGCCTTTAGCGCCCGCAACGCGTATTGCTCCTCCGGATGCATCGTCAGGATCAGCACGGGCAGTCCGGGCTGACGCTCCCGGATGCGGGCAAGCGCCTCCAGGCCCCCTGCCAATGGCATCGACAGATCGGAGATCACAAGGTCCCATTCCGTATCCTGAACCTGCCTGATCAGTTCCAGGCCATCGGCGACGACGACAATGCGGGCGTCCGGGTATTCCACCCGCAAGATCTTCTCCAACCCCTGGCGCACGATATCATGGTCATCTGCGATGAGTATTCTCAACATACTGAAAATTAAATAAATTATGTTAAATCCACATATTATAGTACATTTCTAATGATGTTATGGGGGTAAAGACTATTTCGCTGATCAACTACGCCTGGCTGGCGGCCGCCGTCCTGACGGCCTGTTCGGGAAAACGGCAGGAAGGGTATTCGCCGACGTTCGAGGCGATGGGCGCCAATCGGAAAGTGCTGACCATGGGCGTGCCGGGCCAATCCTTCTATGAATCCACCGAACAGCTGGTGCAGTACCTCAATAACCACCTGGACAGCGTGAAGATCCAAACGGTAGCGTGCGCCGGCATCGACGAATACCAGGAAAAGCTGCGAAACGGCTATTTCGATCTGACCATCATCAACGGCTTGCAATTACTGGGGGCGGAGCGGAACGGCTATCGGGTGGTCGGCCGGATCGCGGATGACACGAAGACCGTTATTTTCGTTAACAAGGATTCGAGCGTCTATGAGTTCGGGGATATCCAGGGACACACGATCTGCCTTCCGGGACAGCACACCCTCTCGGGAACGATGATGCCGCTGCTTTATCTTTATCAGCAGGGCGTCAACGTCAACGGCGGTCTCCGCCGTCTGTATGTACCCACCTTCGAATCGGCGATGCTGAATGTCTATCTCGGTCATGCGGCACTAGGCGCTACCTGGAAGCCGATGTGGGAGACGTACATGAAGCAAAGGCCGGAGCTCGCCGGCAAGCTCGAAGCCCGCTGGGAAACGCCGCCGCTTGTGAATGCCGGCATCCTCTTCCGGGTCACGATCGACAGCACGCTGGCAGTAAAGCTGGCCGGCCTCTTCTTCGGGATGAACAAAGACGACCAAGGGCGGCGGGCGCTGCAGCGTTTGAACATCTCCGGTTTCGAGCCAGCCGATAGCACTACCTTCCGGCCCATGGAAGCTTTCCTCCGTGAATACGATGAATATATTAAATAGATATTGGCCTTCTTCCATCCGCGGTCAGCTGGTGCTGGGCATCGTGCTGGTCCACTTCGCACTGATGTCCCTGTTCGTCGTCGATCTGGTGAGAAAGCAGCTGCGATTTCTGCAACAACAAAGTAAGGAACATGCCCTGAGCCTTGCGAACGAGCTTGCCGTGAACTCCAATATCTATGTCATCGGGAACGACTTCGACGGCCTCGAACGACTGACCCTTTCCTATAAGAATTTCCCTAACCTGGAATATGCAATGGTCCTCTCCCCGGATCAAGTGGTCCTGGCACACAGCAGTTCAGGGCTTCAGGGCGAAAAGGCGGTCGACAGCGTCAGCGGCCGGCTGCGGCAGGAGGCCCAAAGCCAGATCCTGCTTCAAAACGATCATATCCTCGACGTGGCCGCGCCGGTGCTGCAAAACGGCAAGCTGATCGGCTGGGCCCGGGTGGCGATCAACCAGGACTATATTTACGCGAACGGGACGTCGATCATGCGCAATGGTGTGCTTTATCTTCTGGTGGCGATGGTGTTGGGTCTCGTGGTCGCCCTGTATATCGGAAAGCGCCTGTCAGCCGGGCTGACCCGACTGGTAGCCGCGGCGGAATCGATCCGGAGCGGTGACCGCAGCCGAAGGGCCGAGCTGTCGGGCAGCTATGAGCTGGTCAGACTCGGGATCGCCTTTAACGAGATGCTGGATGTGCTGATCTCCAATGAACGGAACCTGACGACGGTGCTTGAAAACATGCCCATCGGCGCCTATATCCTGCAGGATGAGCGGTTCGTCTTTGTCAATCCCGTTTTCGAACAGATCACCGGCTACGATCGCGTGACGATCCTGGAAAAGCTACGGCCCGAACTGCTGGTCCATGAAGAGGACCTGCCGATGGCGCAACGGCGCTATGAACGGCGGCTTAGCGGCGCCGCCCGTAACGATCAATATTCCCTTCGGATCATCCGGAGCGACGGTTCCGTCATCTTTGTGGAGGCCAACATCTCCCGGATCGTCTATAACCAGCGGCCGGCGACGATCGGCACGATCACCGATATCACGGATCGCCTGCAGGAAGAGAACCGGATCAATAAGGCGGTGATCGACGCGCAGGAGAAGGAGCGGACACAGATCGGAATGGAACTGCACGACAATGTGCAGCAGATCCTGGCGGGTTCGCTGCTGCGGCTCGACTATGCGAAGACCTGCCTCGATGACCGGGCATCGGCGCTGGAGGCGCTGGAACATGTCAAAGGCTATGTGAATGAAGGCATCCACGAGCTGCGGAGGCTTTCCCATCAGCTGGCGCCGGCCATGCGGACGCCGGAACGATTGCCGGAGAAGATCAATGAGCTGGCCGGCAGCATGAACTCGGGGGGCCGCCTTCAGATCGAGGTGGAGTCGGATGCGTTCCTGAATGCGGGAGAAGAGGAGCTGGAACTGGCAATCTACCGCATCATACAGGAGCAGCTGAATAATGTATTGAAGCATGCGGACGCGAAGCGCGTGACGATCGTCCTGCGGGAGGTGGACGACGGGCTCCTGCTCTCCATCAGGGATGACGGCAAGGGGTTCGATCCGGCGGAGCGGGCGCCGGGAATAGGACTGGAGAATATGCGGCGCAGGGCGGTGGCGATGGGCGGGGAACTGAGGATCCTGTCGGCGCCGGGGAAGGGATGCGAGCTGATCCTTCAGGCGCCGCGGTAGTCATTCCACCCGGAAGAATATCTCAAATACCGATCCTTCGCCCGGTGTTCCCTGGGCCCGGATAAAACCGCGGTTATGGTCCATGATGCGGCGGCAGATCGCCAGGCCGATACCGGTCCCCGCGTATGTCTCGCTGCCGTGGAGGCGCTCGAACAGGTTAAAGATCTTTTCGCCCGCTTCCGGCTCGAAGCCGATCCCGTTATCCCGGACCTCAATCCTGTCAAAGCGTTCAACTCCAAAGACATCGCGCATTTCGGGTACCCGGACCCGTGAGGCGGATATCAAAATACGCAGGGGCCGGCCCGGGTCACGGAACTTGATCGAATTGCTTACCAGGTTCACAAACAACTGCTGCAACTGGAAGGGAATGCCGCTGACCTTCGGCAAATGGTTAACGTATAAGGCGGCGCCGAACTGGTCAAGGGTGTCCTGGAACTGGGATTGGACCTCATGGAGCAGCAAATTGAGGTCGACGGGTTGTAAGTTTTCCCCGGCGCCCACGATCCGGCTGAAGCTAAGGAGGTCGTCGATCAACCGCTGCATGCGGCGGGCGGCGTCGGCGGAGCGTTGCAGGTAGGATTGGCGCTGCAGGGGATCAAGCGTCTCGCCGTTCTCGCCGGTGATGGCCGAATAGTAAAGTTGGATCTTCCGCAGCGGCTCTTTCAGGTCGTGGGCGGCGGCGTAGGCAAACTGCTGGAGTTCTTTGTTTTGGGCCTCCAGCTGGCGGGCATACTGCCGGAGCCTGTCGTCCGCGCGCTTTCGTTCCGTCAGATCGCGCGTCACTTTGGAAAAACCGACAATCTCACCATGGGGGTCATGCAGCGCAGTAATGACGATACTACCCCAGAATGCGGTACCGTCTTTGCGAATGCGCCAGCCTTCGTGGATGGCTTTACCCTCGTGCGAGGCCCTCCCGATGAGCTCTTCCGGTAAGCCGGCGTCCCGGTCCTCCTGCGGGTAGAACATCCGGAAATGCATCCCGACCGCTTCTTCTTCGGTGTAGCCCTTGATCTTCTGGGCGCCTTTGTTCCAGTTGCGGATCACCCCATCCCGGTCGAGCATGAGGATCGCATAATCTTCTACTTCGTCAATCATGAGATGATATTGCTGCTCGTTGTGGTAGAAAACGTCCAAACTTCCATGCGATCCTTCCTGGGCCATTCTGAAAAAGTTACAACAAAAGTGCCATAAAACCCTGGGGCTGAATGGCCCGATTGGCTTAACTTCGAGCGGAAAGCTCGCATCAACCCAAACAAACTGTGGTTGATTTGCCCCAACAGCCCGTCTGACCAATGAAGAACGGACAACCTTACATACTTGTGGCGGATGACGATCCGGATGACCAGGAAATGCTGGCAGAGCGGTTCCGTCGGCTTCATCCGTCTGCCGGGGTGGAGTTGGTGGCGAATGGGTACGAGGCGCTCGACTTTCTGCGCGACTGTCCGGAAGAGGAGCTACCGGAACTGCTCGTCGTGGATTATAAGATGCCCGGCATCACCGGCGCCGAAGTCCTGGAAGCTCTCCGGAAAGATGAACGGTACCGAGACCTACCCAAAATCGTCTGGAGCACTTCCAACAACCAGGAGTACATCGACAAGGCGATGAGAAGCGGTGCAGATAAATACTTCACGAAGCCCCATGATATGCGCACCTTCGATGTCATGGTTGAGTTCCTGAGCAAGCTGTTCGAGTCCAGACAGAAAGGGAGCGCTCAGGGGTCGGGGAGCCGCTGAGTTCCGAAGAGTGGTGGTGGTTCAGTATTGTCGATGATCTCCCTGCCGTCCCGTTGCGCCAGACGGTTGTGCAGGATAGTCCAGATCTTGGGATCGATCATGGTCCCGCCTACCTTAAGCAAATGCAACTCTTTTTCCCGGATGCGCTGCAGAACGGCGCGGAGCTGTTCTTCAGTAGCGCCGGAATCCAGGCCGATCAGAAAGGCCTTGGTGTCCGAGATAATCCCGGACCGAATCTCCTGAGCGGTTGAACTTTCGGTGATCATAGAGGTTGCGTGTGGGTCGACCTAGCTGCCACAAATCCTAAACCGGGAATCATTTCGTGCGGGAAATGAAGAAAATTTAATTCCCGCGGCATAAGTGTAAACACTTATAACCCTTGGACTGTTGCGTAAACACTACCGACCCCAGCCCATTTAGGTAATTGTACTTAAAGCCCAAAAAAGGGATATGTCTGCATACAATAATTGAGTTAGATGCGCGATTTTTATATAGAACAGCCGATGCTTACGAAGGTAAGTGACCAACCGGCGGATATCGTGTAAAACAAGCTGGCCCCGAATGCATCTGCTGAAGGGTCCGCGGTATCCGGCCGAGGTCCGACACGTACAGGTAAAACAAGCTGGTCCGTTCTTACTCCGGATCCCTGAACGACGACCCTAATGAAGACTGAAGCTGATTCTGTATCCATCCTATCGAAAGACCAAAAGCATTGCCCCTGCCGGAAAATATTTCGCAAGCTGCTTAGGTTTCACAAGCTCCCGTCTAACCGGCGGGAGCTTTTTTTATGTTGTGGGGGAGTATAGCGCGAGCGAAGGTATCGTAAATGTCCGATGCCTTACTTCGGTTAGTACTCGACGCTAAGTAATGTCCAGTAAGGCCGCATGAGTTTACTGATGAAATGTCTAATGAAGGAGGGAAATAATTAGGATTGGGCGGTTAAGTGTTGCAACTTTAGGAGGTCAAAGCAAAACACCGTACCCTGTTTAACGTCCATTTAGCAAATCCAATGTCCGAAACCATCCAATGTCCTGACCATCCGATGTCCTATGCTCTGAACCCTAGACCCGATAACCCTATTGAAAGCTGCTGACGTGCTTAACCCTAAGCTGTCATTGAACTCAGCCCGCCGGAATCCGGCGGGTTTTTTCAGTTATTCGGGTCGGCGAATTCAAGGTTTCGGTGGATCATTCTGCTGTGGAGAATACGCCACATGTCCGGATCGAGCACGACGCCTTCCTGATGGAGCAATTGTTGCTCCCGCTCGCGGATCCGCTTGAAGATTGCCTTCAGCTGCTCCTCTGAAGCCCCTATTTTCAGGCCTCTCAGGAAAATCTCAGTGTCCGCTATAATCGCTGATCTAAGTGAGGATAAGTTGTTGACTCTGCTGATCATTTTTCCATCTGTTTCTCTGTGTCATACGTGCAATTCCCGGACCATTCGAAATTGAGACATAACCGCCCTCTTCGGGTATGTGATTTGCGAAAGCTGACCGTGGTCACGCCGGGCCTTTTGGAGATTGTCCGAATTGTCCTGTAGGACGGGTATTCGCTCCGATCATCGCGGGAAGACCGCGGGTATATTTGTGGGATGAGCAAAGGGCCTGAGGTGATCATAATCGACGATGACCGGTGCACGCTGGAGTTGAATAAGCTGACCGTTAAAATGGTACTTCCGGGGGCGGAAATCCGTGGGTTTTTATCGGCCCGCGCCGCACTCGAATATTTGAGGAATATAGATGCGGAAGGCCTTGCGACCGATGGCGAAAAAGGAATCATTGTTTCCGATCTCCATATGCCCGTCGTCGACGGGTTCCAGTTCCTCGATGAATTTGCCTTTCTTTCACCGGCGGTACAGAACCGGTATCTGATCTTCATCCTGTCCGCCGATGCCCGCATCGCGGATGCCAAGTTGCTGATGAATAAGCCCAACCTGGCCGGATTCTTTTCAAAACCATTGAGCATCAAGAAATTCGTCACCCTACTCCGGAAGGTCGGCTATCCTTTCTAGATAGAATGTGCCCGTTAAAATCCAGTATCCAGCCAAAAGAGGGTTTCAGCTTGAAACCCTCTTTGTTATGATGCCCCTGGCCATGTTTACCTCCTGGGAGTGCTGCAGGTAATCCTGCTGAAATTTCAGCGGGGTCTTGCCGGTCTTTTTCCTGAACAGCCGGATGAAATAGGAATTGTCGTCGTATCCGAGGTCAAAAGAGATCTGGGCGACGGTGAGCCTGGAATGGATGAGCATGCGTTTGGCTTCGAGGATGACCTTGTCGGTGATGAGATCCGATACGGTCTTGTTAAGGATGAGCTTGATCGTCCGGTTAAGATTGCGCTCGGACATAAACATCATTTCCGCATAGCGGCCGGGTGACTTGATCTCCCGGAAATTGGCTTCGATCAGCAATTCGACGCGGCGCGTATGGGCAAGCTGGGTCTGGTTGTAGGGCTTGACCTGATCGGGAGGCAGGTAGAGCCGGGACAGGTCGATATAGAGCACGTCGAGAAGGGAGCTGATCTTCTGGAATTTCATCAGCTCGCCCTGGCGGTACTCGTTGAGGATGATTTGAAAAATCTCTTCCACTTTGGGGAATTCGTCCGCTTTCAGGCGGATCATCGGCGAACATCTCGTGCTGCCGAAGAACGGGAACTGGTCCAATCGTTCATGCGAGAAATAAAGATTGTAGAAGTCCCGGTTGTGAAAAATGACATAGCCGTCGGCGTCGTCGGAGTTCTCCCACCAATGCACCTGGCCGGGAAAGATCAGGAACAAGTTGCCCGGCCGGATCTCATAGGTTTGAAAATCGATCTCATGGATACCGGTCCCCCGGGTAAACAGGAGGCTTACATAAAAGACATGGCGATGCGGCAGGAGAATGGTCTGCGCGTGCAGCTTCATATGTTCGGCGAACGTATTGGCATAGAAGTCGGTCTGCGTTCCGATGTATTTGAAATCGGAAATGTCATAGACAGGGATTCGTTTATGCGCCATATCAGCAAGCTTGAAGATTGTCCGGATTGTCCTATGCCCCGCGTATCCTGGTCCATCGAAGTGAAGAGGGGGCGGTTAAATTTGTCAGATGAGCAGCAGAACAGAAGTATTGTTGATCGACGACAACCCCAATTCGCTGGCGCTCACCGCAAGAACCGTGAGCAGGGTATTTCCGCGACAGAATATCCGGCTATTCTCTTCAGCCAAAAATGCGCTGGATTTTCTCGCGCTGGATTTTCCGCCGGAAGATAAAGCTAACACAAATTATTCAAAAGTCCGACCGGGGTTGATCCTGTCCGATCTGCATATGCCCGACCTCGACGGCTTCGCCTTCCTGGACCAGTTCCTCCTGCTGCCGGCCGCGGTGCAAAGCCGCTTCTCCATCTTCATTTTGTCAGGTACAGCCGGGAAAGAGCATATCCGTCGATTGTTCGAGAAGCCGAGCTTCGGGGGGTTTAGCTACAAACCGTTGACTTTGGACAAGCTAAAGCATTTGTTGATTCAGGCCAATCTCTCGGGTTAGATCAGCCGAGACCCCACTTCGAGGTGTAGGCGATGAGGCCTTCCTGGTCTTCGGTGTTACCGATCCAGCCGATATAGCCGTCGGGACGGATGAGGCAGAGGGACTTGTCGACTGGCATGGGAATTGTAAATTACTTCATACCTATTATTTTCACCAATTTAAAATCCGTCATTAATGGCTGCAAAGAAAGAAGTCACGAAGATACTCGTGATAGAAGATGAAGGCGATATTTGCCTGTTGCTGGAATTGTTGCTCGCCGGCAGAAAGACCGTCATCGACCACGTACATACGCTGACGGACGCCAGAGCATTCATCGGGCGCGAGCAGCCCACGCTGGTGCTGCTCGACAACCGTCTGCCGGACGGGCTGGGGATCAACTTCATCGGTTATCTCAAGCAGGAATACCCGCAGATCAAGATCATCATGATCACGGGTGTGGATGGGATGGCGGAAGAGGCGGTGCTGGCTACGGGTGCCGATCGCTTTATCAGCAAACCTTTCACGCAGGCGCAATTGCAGGCGTCGATCGACCAGGTATTGAACTGATCTTAGCCATTTTTCTTCGGGGGAGCCGGGGGAACTTTTGCCCCTTCCTTCCGGGCTTCGGAAAGCCCGATGGCGATGGCCTGTTTCCGGCTGGTCACCTTCTTCCCGCTGCCGCCGCTCTTCAACGTACCGGCCTCTTCTTCCCTGATTGCCTTTCCGACCTTTTCACTTGCTTTTTTTGAATACTTTGCCATAATTGATGAGTTTAGGTTATTTCGCCGAAAAAAGCGGGCCAAATTATAAGGCAAGAAATTCCCCAGCGGGATGATCCGGCGTGCGACGGCTGGTCAGTCACAAAGCGATAAAATGCTCGCGGTGATGGCGGCGAGTTCGGTCACGTCGTTTGGCTTTGGGTAGTATCCCAACGCTCCTTTACGGAGACATTCATCTACATGCTGACGATTGGATGACGTGCTCCAGACGACCTTGGGCAGGCCGGCATATCGGGTGTTGGCGCTGAGCTCGTCCAACACCTGCGCGGCGTTAAGGATGGGCATTTTGTAATCGAGGATGAGCATGGCGGGTAATTGCTCGTCGGGGCATTCATCGAGCCACGCGAGGACCTGTGGCCCGTTGTTGACGATCTCAATCTGGACAGATGGTCTATGTTGCAGGATTGATTCCCTCAACAAGTCCTGATCATCGCCGTCATCGTCGGCCAGAAGAATGTATCGATTAAAATGGGTGGTCATTGTAGAGGTGTAGTCAGGACGGAGACATATCCCATTATTGTGCCATTTTTAGGCGTTGCCGATCCGCAAATTGTGATCGCGGATACTGTGGACGGGAGATCTGGCCGGGGGCTTTTCGTTGTTTGCCGGGGCGTTCCTCCCCGCGAGGATCAGGGAGGCAATCAGGATTGCAATGGCGCAGCTTCTGAGAAAGGAGTCGATTTGGCGTTCTCCCTGGCTTTTCATAATCAATTGATTTTAAAGGGTGCGGTCAACGCCGCATAAAAATCGGATTAAAATTACATTAAAATTCAATTAAAACCAAGGCGAGTTTTGTTAATGCCCGGGTTAAAAAAAGCCGCCCCGGAACGGTCCCGGAGCGGCCTGGATGGTGACGCGCCGCGGTAATTGATAACGCAGCCCGCCCTATGGGTGACTCTTACTTATTGGTTTCTTTTGGATTAAGGGCTTGTTTGATCCGTTCGAGCACATCCTGCAGGTGGTATTTGCTAACCTTGTCGGTCTCACGGGGGATCGCGGCAGTGATCTCGGCTCTCAGCTCGACGAGCTGCGCCCTTGCGATCGACGGGATATCGGTGTTCTTGATATCCCCCGTAAAGATGACCAGACCCCTGGGCAATCCGGCAGGCAGCGCCACGGGCGGAGTGGGGTTAACCAGGTTGTCCAGCGCCTCGATATATACCTTCTGGAGGCTGCGGCGATAGATGTCGATAGGCGCGGCGGCCACCAGTTCGCTCCACACGCCTTTCTTCGCATCCGTGAGCAGATCATCCACGCCATAGGCGGTGGCGCCGTACCGGCCGGTGCAGACGGTCAGCCGATACAGCCGGGCTGCCGACAGCAGGCTGCGCAGGGTATTCGCCTGCACGCGGCTGAGAAGTTCTTCCGTACCCGGATTAGCGAATTTATTCAGGACATCCTTGTTGAGCAGCCAGGTCGGCGTAGCGAAGAGCTGTTTGTTGAGGAAATCCACGGCGTCCTTCTGGGTAGCCTTGGGCGTGGCCTCATAGACGTCCCCGGGTTGCTCTACGCTCTTGAAGGTCTCCTGCACGCCACCGACATTCTTGGTAACATGACCCATCCAGCGGGCGTACTCGTCGACCAGGTTGGCGTACATTTCACTGAGGTTATCGTATTGGTCGGCCTCTTCCTTGCACCAGTCGGGAAGATTGGGCAGGATGCGTTTGAGGTTCTTGATCCCGTATTCGCTTGCCTTCACGGCGTTGTCACTGAGGTCTTCGGTCTGGGCGCGGGGATCGAAATTCTGGCCTTCGCCGCCGAACCACAGGCGGGGGTTCTTCAGGCTGTCGATGGCCAGCTTATTCATTGTTATCTTATCCGCTTCCTCATCCCTGGCGTCCGGGTCGTACTTGTAACCCCATTCGATCGCCCATTTGTCATAGTCGCCGATCCTGGGATAGAGCCCCTTGGGGGTGATATTGTCCTCCGGCTGGGCTACATAATTGAACCGCGCGTAGTCCATGATGGAGGCGGTATGCCCGTTTGCTTCGACCCAGGTCTTGTCCCGCAGTTTCTCGACGGGCGTTTTGCTGCTGCTGCCCATGTTGTGACGCAGACCAAGCGTATGCCCGACCTCGTGAGAGGAGACGAACCGGATCAGGTCGCCCATCAGCGCGTCATCAAACTTCATCTTGCGGGCCCGGGGATCGACGGCCGCACATTGGATCATATACCAGTCTGGGAGGAGCTTCATGACGTTGTGGTACCAGCCGATATGCGATTCGAGAATTTCGCCGCTGCGGGGGTCGGCCACATTGGGGCCGTAGGCGTTCTCGATATCGCTGGCGAAGTAACGGATGACGGAGTACCGCGCGTCCTCGAGGCTCATGGTCTTATCGTCCGCCGGCCACTCCTTGCCGACAATGGCGTTCTTAAACCCGGCCTTTTCGAACGCGGCGTTCCAGTCATTGATGCCGGCGATCAGGTAGGGCACCCATTTACGGGGGGTGGCAGGGTCGATATAGTAAATGATCTGTTTCTTTGGCTCGACGAGCTCGCCGCGTTTGTATTTGTCGAGGTCCTCCTCCTTTGGCTCGAGACGCCAGTGGTGAATGAAGTCATCGGTATAAACGCGCTGCTGGTCGTCGTCATAGACCGTGTATTCGCTGATGAAAAAGCCCACCCGGGGATCGAAGGCGCGTTTGGCCATCGGCGTTTTAGGCAGAAGCAGGAAGGAGTTGTTGAGCTCTACTGTAACTGCGCCTGCCGCTGATTCCGCAGGCAGGGATCCGCCGAAGGGAAAGCCGGCACCAGGCGCGGCAGGCGCCGGTGAAGCGGCATAGGTCTTCACCGACCGGATCTCGGTGTTGAGCGGATAGGTATGAATGCTGGCGATATAGGACCGGTCAGATGCCAGGGCCGCGAGGTTAAACCGGCGTTTGATGGCCGGGGTCAGACTGACCACCTGGTTATCGCCTTTGAAAAAGTCGGTGACCTCAATGACGACCGTGCCGGAAGTGGAGTCCGCGCTTTTGCCGTACGCTTTCACGTCGAACTCGGCAGCGATCGGATTCATGTTCGAATTTCGGACGGCCTGCGCGATCGGTTGGCTGGAGTCTTTGGCTATGTTAACGATGGTGAGCACGTCCAGGAAAACGGTATTCGTGGGACCTTTCTCCCAGCGGATGGTCTGAACATTGACCTGCTCCCCGCCATAGTTGCCGCCGGCAGAGGTTTTGTCATAGCGGGTGCTGACCAGGATGTCGCGGCCGAAGATGGAGTCAGGGATCTCGAAGTACCATTTGTCCTCTACTTTATGGACAGTGAACAAACCGGAATGGGTGATGGCTTTGTCCGTGATGACCTCATGATAAGGTTTTGGGGGCTCAGGTCCGGACCTTGCGGCGCCCGGACCGCTGCGCCCGCCGGGGGTAACCGCAGGATTATTGCCGGATGGATTGGGATTGCCGGGTCGTTGCTGCGCGATTGCACCTGACAGTCCGGAGACCAGCAGTAGAACAGTCAAAAGTTTTCTCATAAAGTTGATATGCTTAGTTTTATAAATATCATTCCCCGGTGTGGGGCGCTGAAATTAACGCAAGGGGGCGCTAAGGGGGCATTAAAATATGACGAGTGGGAAAAGGAGGACAGCGGGCGGATCAAAATGCGGCTGGGCATGCCAATCTATAAAGGAATCTTAAAATTGGCGTATTCGGCCCTTGGGGCTTTGAGCCAATAGCTTCCTCCATTAACTTCACTTCCGTTAATCAAACCTTTAATTACAAACCCTCGTCCAGATGAAAGTCAATACTACGCCTAAGCGTTTCCTTTCCGTACGGCTGACTTCCGAAGAACTGGAAGAAGTCAAGCAACATTCCCAAACCTCCGCCTGTCGCAGTCTGACAGAGTATGTCAAGAAAGTTCTCACTAAAAAACCGGTAACCGTGAAGGTCCGCAACCAGTCACAGGATGATCTGCTGGCGGTCTATATCGGTATCAAGAACCGGCTGGATCAGCTGGAGGAGGAGGCCCGGGACAAGAATGACGGTGAGCGGGTCCGCGAACTTGGGGAGATCAGGTCGATGATCCGGCAAAATTTTGAACGGTGGAATAGGGACTAATCATCGCCCTTAATTCGGGCTTCCTCCTTTACAAATGCGCTGCGGCGCGGGGCGGGGACAGTGCTGTTCTCGCCCTTGACCGCTTTCCAAAGGACCTCATTGAGCAAAGCGTCGGGGACGGCATCGGCGCGGGACAGATCGAACTGCGCCGAAAGGATGGCCGAACGCGTCATTGCGGTATTTCGTTGATTGATATCGATACCCGCCGGGACGACGTTGTAGGCGGCCGCATCGGGATTCGCGGTGAAGCTGTTGAACAGGGGCGTCGCAGCGGCGTCATACTGACTCATCGGCGGCAGACCCAGGATCAGCTCCATCGTGCGGAGGATCGCCGTGGTGGAATATAGTGTGTGATCGACGGTCCCGTGTCTAATATACGGGCTGATGACATAGGCAGGAGAACGGTGCGCATCGACATGGTCGGGACCGTCCTGGGCATCGTCTTCCAGCACGAAGATGGCCGATTGGGACCAGATGGAGCTGTGGGAAATATGGTCGACAAGCCGGCCCAGCGCAAGGTCGTTATCGGCGATCATGGCCATCGGGGTATGGTCACCTTTGGTGAGGCCACTGGTGTGGTCATTGGGCAGATAGATCGTATTGAAGTGGGGTACGGCACCAATCTTGACGAGCGAATCAAAGTCCTCTTCAAAGAGCTGTTCGCGACGAACATCCTGGGTATCGAGATTCCAGCCGATATAGGAACGGCAATAGTGAGCAGGGTCTTTGAGGACGTCGAGGGTCGGCGGGCCATTGTCTTCGAATTCGCCGTAGTTGCGGAAGGATACGCCGGCACGCTGACAATAGTTCCAGATAAAACCGTTGGTGGGGTTGGCGACGGGACGGTGTCCGTCAAAATCATAGTCGCCGCCGCGACCGCTGTAGTTGCCGGGCCAGGTCTTTTCCGTAAAGTCGGTCGCGTACCCGGCCATCGACCAATTGTGGCCATCGGCGCTGACTTCCGCGTCGACATAAAAATTATCCAGCAGGACGAATTGGTTCACCAGCGCATGAGCATTGGGAGTAACTTGTTTCCCAAACAGGCAAAGGCTGGTATCACCATTCCCCTGCGGCAGGTCGCCGAGGATCTGGTCATAGGTCCGGTTCTCCTTCAACACATAGAATACATATTTGATCGGCGAGGTCTCGCCGGCTTTGCGCGGGATGGGGTTGCCTTCGACGCCGGGCGCTTGCTGTTCCTTCTGCTTGAGTACGGAGTATTCGCATATACCTGAGCGGTATAGGCCGCCAGGGTTGGCGCCGCGGGCGTTGGGATAACGGAAAGCGTACCCTTTAACATGCTGCCGACATACTGGTCGAGGATCTCGCCGCTTTTCTTATAGGCGTGCTTGTCCTGCCGCTCGCCGGGTTGAGGTTCGCCCGGGTTTGGCAGAGAGGAAAGCCCCTTACCGTTGGTCACGAAGATCTCACGTCCGCGGGTGCGGACACAGGTGGGGTACCAGCCGACGGGAATAAAACCCAGCGACCGGCTATGACCGGGATCGGCAACATCGAATACCGCGAGATAGTTGTTGTCGGCGTTGGCAATATAAAGCGTCTTTTCGTCGCCGGAGAGGCAAACGCTGTTGGTGGTCGAACCGATCGGCGCGTCGGGTGAAAGGGCGGTATGCAAGGTCTCGACAAGGCTTTTGGTTTGGGCGTTGATGACCGAAACCGAATTGGCATTGGCGTTGGCGACATAAAGCCAGCGGCCATCCGCGCTGACGGCCATGTCATTCGGGTGGTCGTCGGTGCTGACAGAGTCGGTCAGCGTTTGGTGTTCGGTGTCGAATATCCAGATCTTACGGCCGCCCCAGGCGGAAATGTAGAGCACGGAAGTCGCCGGATTGAGGAGGACCGTATAGGCTTCCGCGCTGAGGGGGACTTTCTTCGTTACCGTCATGGTCCTGGTATCGCAGATGTAAAGGGCATTGTTTTCTTTCGTAACAACATAGAGGCGGTCGTGCGCTTCATCGAGGGTGAGGCCGGTGGGGCTGATCTTGTCCAGTGGCCAGGGGCGGCCGAGGGTGATCGTATCCTTGCTGATAAGGGTATCACCGGTCAACTGATAGCGGATGATGATATCGTCATTGCCGCCAGAGACGTAGAGGTAGGGGTGACGTTTGGCGAAGGCCAGGCCAAGCCACGACGCATGGATGGGGACGCTTGCCATAAGGCGTTTGCGTTTGAGGCCGATGATATCGATCGTCTGACGGCCGTTGCCGTTGTTGGTGACGGCGAGGTGGACACCGTCGGGACTGAAAGCCATGTTGAGGGGGAGGTCGGAGGATAAGGGGATCGACTGGCCGGCCGGAGTAAGGCTCCATCCGTTTGGGAGAAGGGTCGCCTTCGGCGATTGCGCCGACAATATCGCCGGGACCAGGACAAACAAAAGAAAAGTAAACCGCCTCATGGTGACCCAAAGGTAGTAGGTCAGTGTTAATTGGATATTATTAAAAGGCCCCGACCTTCAGGTCGGGGCCGAATGAGTTAGGGGATTGGCGCTTCGCTAAGCCCGTATTTCGTCATGTACTTGTGATAGAGTTGGGTTTGTTTATTTTCGAGACTTACTTCACGACCCTGGATAAAGGCGTGTTCGATGTTGCTGGTGCGGATGTCGAGGATGTCGCCGGAACTGATCACGATATTGGCGTCCTTGCCGGGTTCAAGGGAGCCGGTACGGTCATCGACGCCCAGGATCTTCGCGGTGTTGAGCGTGATCGCCTGGAGCGCCTGCTCTTTGGTCAGGCCATAGGCGGCGGCGACACCCGCGTTGAACATCAGGTTGCGGTAGCGCGTCTCTTCGTGCTCGTCGTTGATGCAATACAGGACGCCGGCTTTCTGGAGGACGGCCGGGGTCTTGTAGGGCTGGTCGATGTCATCGTCTTCTGTAGTGGGAAGGTTGTGCATCTGGGCGAGGATGACGGAGATATTATTCTTAGCGAGCAAGTCCGCGATGAGCCAGCATTCGCTGCCGCCGACGATGGTCACGTCGAATCCGAATTCTTTTGCAAAGTCGATGGCGACGAGCATTTGTTTGACCTGGTCGCCATGGATGAAGAGCTTCTGCTGTTTGGTGAAGAGTCCATGCACGGCTTCAAATTTCAGATTGACCTCCTTGTGGGCGGTCTCTGCGGCGTAGGCTTTCGCTTCGCGGAAGAATCCCTTGATCTCTTCGATCTTTGCGAGCGCTTCTTTGGTAGGATCGGTCTGGGGCGGGTTGGCGCCAAAACGACCTCCGCCACCACCCCCAAAACGCCGCGGGCGGCTGAGGAAGCTGGGGAGATTGAGGTGGATGGCATTGTCCATTTTATAGGCCGCGTCCTCCCAGTTCCACGCGTCGAGCTGAACGACGGTAGAGGAGCCGCTGATCGTGCCGCCCTGCGGGGTGACCCCGGCCAGCAGGATCCCATTCCCCTTGAGGGTATTGATGATCTTCGAGTCGGTATTGTAGGCTACGATGGAGCGAATATTGGGGTTGAGGTCGCCAAGCTCGCGGAAGTCGTCGGAACCGCGGGCACCGCTGCCGATCTCTTTCAGTCCGAGATCCGTGACCGGGAGGATCAGGCCGGGGTAGATCTGTTTGCCCTTCGCGTCGATCACCTTCGCGTCGCTGCCTGGGGTGACGTCTGAACCCACCTTTACGATCTTGCCGTTATCGACCTCGATCGATGCGTTCTCGAGCACCTGGCCGTTTCCGACGTGGATGGTGCCGCCGATGATGAAGAGTTTGCCGGTATACGGTTTTGCGGGGAGGACATCGTCCTGGGCCCGGGCGAGGGTCAGGGTTATCAATGAAAGTGTGAGAATATATAGTCGTTTCATTTTAATCAGTTTAGTTGTTGGCATTTGTTTGCGTATCGCCGTCGTCATCATCGCCTTCATCGATGGTCAGCAGGCCGTCGTGATGGGCGTGGTCGCCGCAGCTCAGCTCGATGCGATAGCTGGGAGTGGCGGGAGCCATCGAGGCGCCCGTCCGCTTCTCGGCGATCATTTTCTGGATGAGACGGTTGCGTTCGGTGGCAATGTATTTCCTTAATTGCAGGTCCCGGTCGATATCGTAGTAAATGACCCCGTCAACGATCGTCTTCTCGGGTTTCGCGTAAACGCTAAGCGGGTTATCGGTCCACAGCACGAGGTCGGCGTCCTTCCCTTCCTTAATGCTCCCGACGCGATCGGCGACGTGGAGAGCGATGGCCGGGTTGAGCGTACACATCTTAAAGGCGTCCTCTTCGGACATACCGCCATATTTAACACTCTTGGCTGATTCCTGGTTGAGGTGCCGCTGCTGCTCGGCGTCATCGGAGTTGATACATACATTGAGGCCCTCACGCTGCATGATCGTCGCGTTGTAGGCGATCGCATCGGTCACTTCGATCTTGTAAGCCCACCAGTCGGAGAAGGTGGAGGCGTTGCTGCCCTGGGCCTTCATTTTGTCAGCGACCTTGTAGCCTTCGAGGATATGTGTAAATGTATTGACCGTGAAACCGAATTTGTCAGCCACGCGCAGGAGGGCCGTGATCTCGCTTTGGACGTAGGAGTGACAGGTGATAAAGCGCTTGTGGTTGAGGATCTCTACCAGCGCATCCAGCTCGAGGTCGCGGCGGGTTGCGAGGGGGGCAGCCTTCCGTTGACGCTCATAGTCGCGTGCGCGGGTAAACGCGTCGGTCAGCACTTCTTCGACGCCCATACGGGTATCGGGGAAGCGATTATTATTGGTAGAGGTGGTGCGCTTGACGTTCTCGCCAAGGGCGAACTTGATAAATGGATCCCAGTTCCTGAATTTGAGCGCGGTATCGGTTACGCCCCAGCGCATTTTGATCAGCTGGGTCTGGCCGCCGATGGTATTAGCGGAGCCATGGAGGATATGCGCGGAGGTGACGCCGCCGGAGAGGCTACGATAGATACTGACGTCTTCCGGATTGAGGTTGTCGGCAATACGCACTTCGCTCGTTACGGATTGGGCGCCTTCGTTGATCGAGAAGGCGGCGATATGGGAGTGTTCGTCAATGACGCCGGGTGTCAGGTATTTGCCGGTCCCGTCGATGACCTGGGCGCTTCCGGCATCGAGGTTCTTGCCGATCTTCGTAATCTTGCCGTTGCGGACAAGGACATCGGTATTCGGCAGCCGGCCTTCTTTTTCGTTGGTCCAGACGGTGGCGTTGCGGATCAGCAGGTCGTGCTGGGTCGGCAGGGAATCCCAGCCATATCCGTCGAATGGATAAAGGATCTTGCCGAGCCGGCCGGGTCTTCTGTTTCGGCCGGTTGCGGTTGTATCGGGGGCGAGGGCTTTTGAGAAAGTAGCGGTCCAGATCACCAGGTTGCCTGCGGAATCAGTCCCATTACCGTTCCAGGTATCTCCGTTTATTATTCCGGAAAGATGGCTGGATGAAATTGGGCGACCGCCGCCGCCAGGACGTCTGCCCCCTGTTGGCGCCCCAGCGCCGCCTGCGGGGGCGGGAAAGGCAAGCGATATCAATTTACCATCATAGTCAAATTTACTCGACGTCGTGTCTTTGCCGATCAGGCTCGCCGAGGAGGAGGATTTCACGTCAAGGGTGAGGGTCTTCGATGTCCCGTCGGCGGCGGTGATCACGAGACTGTATTCGCCGCGGATATCCTTCCAGGCTTCTTCCTTAACGTCGAATTTTTTGCCCTGAACCCAGTTCTCGACGATATCGGTCTTCTCGGAAAAGACGGGCCCGGTGGTGATCAGGAAGTTGGCGAGCTTGCCGGCTTCGAGGCTGCCGACCTTATCATAGACGCCGACCAGGGTAGCCGGGGTTTTGGTCAGCGCTTCGAGCGCCTTCGCTTCGGTCAGGCCGTAGTCGAAGGCCTTGCGGACGTTGGTGAGGAATGTTTTGGTGTCACGCAGGTCGGAAGCCGTGAGACAAAAGTTGATGCCGGCCTTTTCAAAAGCGCCGGGGTTGGTCGGGGCGAGCTCCCAGTGTTTCATATCCGCGAGCGATACGAACCGGGCGGCATCGGGGTCTTCCACATCCATGGCTTGGGGGAAGTTGACCGGAACGATATAAGCGGCCCGGGTAGCGGCGATATCGGCAATACGCTGGTATTCGTTCTCGCCCGCCTTTATAATATATTGGACCCCAAACTCCTTTCCAACACGGTCGCCATGGAGGTCCTGCCATTTGTCGTCCCCTTCGAAGATCTGAGGAAGCGTCTGCTCTTCATTCCACGCCTGCAGGCTAAGGTTAGTCCCTTCATGAGCCGGTTTTGTCTTGTACCATTCGGCGTCGAGGTAGGTCTGGCGCAACAGGGCGATGGAACCCATGAGGGAAGATGGATAGCTCTGCGTGGACGTGCCTTTATTAAGCGAATAATGAGCGGAGGCGTGTTGTTTGACGACAGCGAAGTTCTCGTTCTCGTCGGTCAGCGTGACGACTAAGCCGGTGCCACGGGCGATACCGTCCTTCAGGTGCGAAAGGACCGTCCCGAAGCCGGCATCCCGGAGAGGTTTGGCATGGGTTTCGTCGGTTGTAAAAAGCTTGGAGGCATCGGTCTCGGGATGGACAGCCTGATTCCAGTTGTAAGCGCCTTTGGTATTGGATTCCATCTGCGCGGGGGCGCGGAAGTCGAATGCCGGCCGGGCGGCCCCCCTGTCGGGGACAGGCATCCCGTAGTCGCTATAGAGGTCGATAAAGGAGGGATAGATGTACTTCCCGGTGCAATCGATGATAACGGCATCCTTTGGAACCGCCAGACCGGTTCCGGCGCCGACGATGAGGCCGTCACGGATGACCAGCGTAGCGTCGGTAAGCGTAGTGGCGCCGTCTTTTACGATCGTAGCGTGCGTGAAGGCATAACAGTGCTCTCTCGGATCGGCTACGCCGTTAACAGGGAAGGTGGACTGTGCTTTGGAGAAAAGTGAATGACAAACCAATAGTAGAAAAAGAGGCAAGGTACTGCCCCTCGGCGGGAAGTTTCTCATGTAGTAGTGTTTAGTCAGGTTGAAAATTGAACCAATTTACTTAAATGGCCTAATTTTGGCCACGCAATTCCGGGACAATTTACATTAACGGCAAAATGAAATGGTTGATTCGGTGATTACGCTGGCAGGTTATATCGATCATACGCTATTGAAGCCGACGGCTACACATATTGAAATCGAAAAAATATGTACTGAGGCGTCGGAATACGGATTTGCGGCAGTCTGTGTGCCGCCGCCATTTGTGGCGATGGCGCGGCGGGCTGGGGTGCGGACGGCGACGGTGATCGGGTTCCCGTTCGGATATTCGGTCACTTCCGCCAAACTGACGGAGGTAGATCGTGCGATCGTGGATGGCGCGGATGAGCTGGATGTGGTGATCAATCTGGGCGCCCTAAAGGACGGAAACTGGCTGGATCTGGAGGAGGAAATGCGGATGATTGTCAATTATGCGCATGATTCCGGCCGGTTGATAAAGGTAATCATCGAGAGCGGAATTCTGACGAAGGAAGAGATCATCCGGTGCTGTGAGCTATACGCTCCCCTGGGGGTGGACTTTCTGAAGACGTCAACGGGTTATGCGGAGAAGGGGGCGACGGTGGAGGCGGTACGGTTGATGCGGGCGCATTTACCGGCCACGGTACGGATCAAGGCATCGGGAGGCATCAGGGATGCAAGGTTTGCGCGGGAGCTGATGGCGGCGGGCGCGGACCGGCTGGGGTGCAGCGCGAGTGTAAAAATTGTAACGGAGGGGGTTGGAGCGGCGGATTTTTATTAAAAAGAACCTATGCATAAATTATTGTTCCTGTTTTTGTTGTTGACCGGGTCACGTTTAATGGCGCAGGTAAGAGATACGGCGATGCTGCCGCATGTGGACAGCACGAGCCCCGTGGTGGTAGAAAAAGATCCGCGGATCGATCAGCTGGTGAAAAAGCAGATCGAGATCAATGAGGTGACGACGAGGGAGAGCCGCCGATATGTGCAGGGTTTTCGCATCCAGGTGATGAATTCGCCTGACCGGGGAAAGGTTTTCGCGGCGAAGGGTAAAGTCTTCGAACAATTCCCGGATTGGAAAGCGTATTTATTGTATCAGTCGCCAAATTATAAGCTACGCGTCGGCAACTTCAAGACACAGGAAGAGGCGCAGGATGCGATGAAACAATTGTCGAAGCTGTTTCCGTCGGGGCTGTATGTGATCCCGGACGTCATTGAACTGAAATTATCCGATCTCCCTAGAGCAGATACGACGAATCCATAAACTATGCTAAAAGAAAAGATCCACCAACTGGCGAAGCGTTATGCGCCCGACTTTATTTCGATCCGGCATTATCTGCATGCGAATCCGGAGCTGAGCTATCAGGAATTCCGGACCTCAGCATTTGTGCAGGAAAAACTATCGTCCGTCGGGATCCCATTCCGGGTGATGGCGGAGACCGGGGTGGTGGGGATGATCGAAGGCAGGAATCCGGGTAAGCGCGTGATCGCGCTGCGGGCGGATATGGATGCCCTGCCGATCCGGGAGGAGAATAACGTTCCGTATAAATCGACAAATGACGGCGTGATGCATGCCTGCGGGCATGACGTGCATACAACGATCCTGCTGGGGGCGTCGACCATTCTGTATGCATTGCGGGACGAGTGGGAAGGCACGGTGAAGCTTATTTTTCAGCCGGGTGAGGAGAAGAACCCGGGCGGTGCGAGCCTGATGATCCGGGAGGGGGTTCTGAAAGATCCGGCGCCACAGGCCATTTTCGGCCTGCATGTCCATCCGGGTCTGGAGGTTGGCAAGCTGAGCTTTCGCGGCGGGATGGTCATGGCGAGCGCCGATGAGATCTACATTACGATCCGGGGGAAGGGTGGTCATGCCGCAGCTCCGCATCAGACGGTCGATACGATCCTGGTTGCTTCGCACCTGGTGGTGGCGCTGCAACAGATCATCAGCCGGAATCGCAATCCGTTGTCACCGTCCGTTCTGTCGATCACGTCGGTCCAGGGCGGATATACGACGAATGTGATCCCGAGCGAGGTGAAGCTGCTTGGAACGTTTAGGGCCATGGATGAAGAATGGCGGTTCCGGGCGCATGGGCTGATCCGGAAGCTGGCGACCGAGCTGGTGCATGGGATGGGGGCGGAGATCGATCTGCATATCGATGTCGGTTATCCGATGGTCTATAATAATGAGGCGCTGGACGCCCTGGCGCGGGTGGAAGCGAGCGCGTATATGGGCGCGCAGAACGTGGAGGAGACGGAAGTGAGGATGGGTGCGGAGGATTTCGGGTATTATACGCAGCAAATCCCAGGCTGTTTTTACCGGTTGGGGGTGAGGAATGCGGAAAAGGGGATCACGTCAGGGGTGCACACTCCTACTTTCAATATTGACGAGGCCGCGATCGAGATCGGGGTCGGGATGATGGCGTGGCTGGGAAGCCATATAGAGCTCGTCGATCCGCTTTAGCTCCTCAAATTTTGGCGGATGGCTGATGCCCCAAATCTGGAGGGCGTTCAGGCCAATGTTGAAAAAGTTGTCGGTCTTGCCGATAAAATCATCCTGGCCTTTGAAGTCCCCACCGGGGTCGGGGTTGGCGCGGTGGATCGAGCCGGAAGTACCTTGTGACCCGTCCATGGCGTCTATCGCATAGATGGGCGCCTGGAGACAGACCGCAGTGAGGGAATCGTCGGGTGACATCCGGTGAAGGGTAATCCCGTCGGGTCGCGCCGGGTGCCCGTGGACCTGGCCGATGAGGATGCGGTTGCTGCGGAGGGAGCTATCGGCGGGGATGGGGCAAACTATCCCATGATTCCGGTCGGATTCGATATAGGGGTGTGAGTCATGGTTGCTACCCGGGTCGCCGTGGAGAGAAGAGATCAGGCCGGTCGTGCGGTCTATAAAGAGATAGATCTGGTATTCTCTTCCCGTGATCACGGAGGAGTCCCTGACCCATTGCAGGTCGGCTTGGATGTGCGTGCTGTCGACGGTGATGGGGCGGCTGGAGTCGATGAGTTCGCCTTTATTTTTGACGCGAAAGAATGTCTCTGAGTCGATAAGGCGGTAGGATAGTTGTTCCGCGCTGTCGCTGCCGAGGTATTTGGCGTCCCGGTAATTGTAATATTGGTTGCCGTGAGCAGGCCAGGTGTGGGTGCTGGCGCCTGAGGGGCCCAGGGAGGCGCAGGCGGGGAGAAGGAAGGCTCCGATTGCCAGCCATAGGCTGTAGGACAGCAAGCTTTTAGCGGACATAGATAAGATAAGGTTTGGACGTGCAATTTAAGTGCTGTCACTGAAGTGAAAATGCGGTAAAGGAGGGTTTGTCATCATTTTCGTATTTTGCAGCGTTATGCAGAAAAAACAGCTCCGCAAAGAGCAGGCGCTTGAATATCACTCAAAAGGGCGACCCGGGAAGATCGAAGTCGTGCCGACAAAGGAGGCGAAGACGCAAAGGGATCTTTCCCTGGCCTACTCTCCCGGCGTGGCGGAACCTGTGAAGGAAATTTACAAAAATATTGAAGACGTCTATAAATACACGGCCAAGGGCAACCTGGTAGGGGTGATCACCAATGGGACGGCGGTATTGGGGTTAGGGGATATGGGACCGGAGGCCAGCAAGCCCGTGATGGAAGGAAAGGGGGTCTTGTTCAAGATCTTCGCCGATATCGATGTCTTTGATATCGAGATCAATGAGAAGGACCCGGTGAAGTTTGTGCAGATCGTTAAGGCACTGGAACCTACGTTCGGGGGCATCAACCTGGAGGATATCAAAGCGCCGGAATGCTTCCTTATCGAGCGGGAACTGCGGCAGCAATTGAAGATCCCGGTCATGCATGATGACCAGCACGGAACGGCCATCATCAGCAGTGCGGCGCTGTTAAATGCGCTTGAGCTGCAAAAAAAGAAGATCGATAAGGTACGGTTTGTGATCAACGGGGCGGGAGCTGCGGCGATGGCCTGCGTCAAACTGTACACTATATTGGGGGCGAAACCCGAGAATTTCATCCTTTTCGATAAGGACGGGGTCCTGTCTTCAGACCGGGCTGATCTGGACGAAGATAAGTTGAAATACGCGGTCAATAAGAGCGACTGGACACTGGAGAAGGCGATGAAGGATGCGGATGTTTTCGTCGGGTTGAGCGTGGGGAATGTAGTAACGCCCGAGATGGTCAAGAGCATGGCGCGGCGGCCGATCGTTTTTGCGATGGCCAACCCTGATCCGGAGATCGGCTATGAGCAGGCGACAGCCGTGCGGGAGGACATCATCATGGCCACCGGACGTAGTGATTACCCCAACCAGGTCAATAATGTACTGGGCTTCCCCTTTATCTTCCGGGGGGCGCTGGATGTCCGGGCGACGCAGATCAATGAAGCGATGAAGCTCGCGGCGGTCAAGGCGCTGGCGGACCTCACGCGCACCCCCGTCCCCGATATTGTGAATATGGCCTACAACGAGAAGAATATGTTGTTTGGACCCACCTATATCATTCCGAAGCCGCTGGACCCGCGGCTGCTGTCGACGATCGCGCCGGCGGTGGCAAAGGCCGCAATGGAAAGCGGCGTAGCCCAGGCAAACATCGAAAACTGGGAAGCGTATGGGATCGAATTGAACAAGCGGCTGGGGCTGGACAATCAGCTGATGCGGGTGCTGAGCGCCAAAGCGCGGATGAATCCCAAGCGGCTGGTATTTGCCGAGGCGGATAATGTCAAGATCCTGAAGGTGGCGCAGCTGCTGTATGATGAAGGGGTGGCCTTTCCCATGCTGCTTGGCGATGAGCGCAAGATCCGGCATATCGCGGCATCCAACCAGATCGATCTGGAAGGAATACCGGTGATCAATCCGTATAACGATGAGTATGAGGAGCAGCGGAAACGTTTTGGCGAGCTGTTCTTTCAAAAGCGGCAGCGTCGCGGTTTTAATAAATATGAGGCATACAAGATCATGCGGGACCGGAATTACTTCGGGTGTATGATGGTGGAGACAGGAGAGGCGGATGCGATGATCTCCGGACTCACCAAGAATTATCCGGATACGATCCGGCCGGCGCTGCAGGCGATCGGCACGGAGGAGGGAGTAAAGAAGATCGCGGGGATGTACCTGATGCTGACCAAGAAAGGGCCTTTGTTCCTGGCCGATACGACGGTTAACTTCAATCCGACTGCGGAGGAGCTGGCGGATATCACGCTGCTGGTGGCGCGGGAGGTACAGCAGTTCAACCTGGTCCCGCGGGTAGCGATGCTGAGCTATTCGAACTTCGGGACGAGTGATTCGCCGGAGGCCCGGCTGGTGGCGGAGGCGCGGAAGATTGTCAAGCAGAAGAACCCTGAGTTGATCGTCGATGGTGAGATGCAGGCGGCGGTGGCGTTAAATGGCGAGCTGATGAAGGAGAACTATCCGTTCAGCGAGCTGGTGGATCAGGAGGTCAATACGCTGGTCTTTCCAAATTTGGCCGCGGGCAATATTGCGTATAATCTGTTGAAGGAGGTGGGAGGCGCCGATGCGATCGGCCCGATCCTGCTGGGGTTGAAGAAGCCGGTACATGTGTTGCAGCTCGGCAGTACGGTTCGAAATATCTATAATGTAGCGTTGGTCGCGATCGTTGACGCGCAAATCAAATGTAAGAATCAGACTTCCGAAGATGAGACCCGGAAGGCGCCGTGGTGGAGGCGGACGAAACGATGAAGTTCTTCGAAGAATTCGGCCTCTATCTGCTAACCTTGAAAGGGATGTTCTCCAAGCCGGAGAACGGGAAGATGTATTGGAAGGAGTTCATGCATCAGTGTTCCGAGATCGGGATCGGATCGCTTGGCATTGTCGCGATCATCTCGGTCTTTATGGGCGCGGTTTCGACGTTGCAGACGGCCTATCAGCTGGTGAGTCCCATCATTCCGCTGTCGACGATCGCGCAGATCGTGCGGGATACCGTGATCCTCGAGTTCTCCCCTACCCTGGTCTGTATCGTGCTGGCGGGTGTGGTCGGCAGCAAGATCGCCAGTGAGCTGGGGAATATGCGGGTGAGCGAGCAGATCGACGCGCTGGAGATCATGGGTATCAATACAAAATCCTACCTGATCATGCCAAAGCTGCTGGCGGCGGTCGTGATGATCCCGATGCTGGTGGTCATATCGGCGGTATTGGGGATCCTGGGCGGGCGGCTCGCGGGGACGGCGACGGGGATCCTGTCGGCGGCGACTTTCGATAAGGGTCTTCATCAGTCGTTCAAGCCTTATAATGTCTTCTTTGCGATGGCGAAGAGCTATACGTTCGCCTTTATCATCGCGAGTATCCCGGCTTACTATGGATATAACGTGCAGGGGGGTGCGCTGGAGATCGGGCGGGCCAGCACGAAGTCGGTGGTGGTCAGCTGTGTACTCGTACTTTTTGCGGATTATTTGTTATCGGCGCTTTTATTATGATCGAGATCAAAAATATCAAGAAGGGATTTAGCGGCAAGACGGTCATAAATGACGTCAGCTCGATCTTTGAGACCGGGAAGTGCAACCTGATCATCGGAACCAGCGGGAGCGGCAAAACGGTGCTGATGAAATGTCTCGTAGGGTTGTTCGAACCGGACAGTGGCGAGATCTGCTATGACGGGCAGAATTTTTCGGAAATGAATGAATCAGACCGGAAAGTGCTCCGGCAAAGTATCGGGATGTTGTTCCAGGGCTCAGCGCTGTTCGACAGCATGACGGTGGAGCAAAATGTGATGTTCCCGCTGGATATGTTCACCAAAAACACGCCGGCGGAGAAGATGAAGCGGGTGGATGAGGCGCTGGAGCGGGTCAACCTCGTTGATGCGCACAAGAAATTCCCGGCGGAGATCTCCGGGGGGATGAAGAAGCGCGTGGGGATTGCGCGGGCGATCGTGCTGAACCCGAAATACCTCTTCTGTGACGAACCCAATTCAGGGCTGGACCCGCAAACTTCGCTGCTGATCGACAAGCTGATCAAGGAGATCACAGAGGAGTACAATATTACTACGGTGGTAAATACGCATGACATGAACAGCGTAATGGAGATCGGGGACCATATCATGTATATGTATGAGGGGATCAAGGAATGGGAGGGGAGCAACAGGGAAATCATCTTTAGTAAGAATAAATTGCTAAATGACTTTATTTTTGCGTCGGAATTTTTGAAAGATGCCAAGGATATGCGAATGCTGGAGATGAAAGGGAAGATCGAGAACAACCGGAACATGGATGACTTATTAAAATAAATTTCTATTGTCATGTCAATTTTAGTCAACAAGCAGTCCAGGATCATCGTACAAGGCTTTACAGGAACGGAAGGGACTTTCCACGCGTCGCAAATGATCGAATATGGCACCCAGGTGGTCGGCGGCGTGACCCCGGGGAAGGGGGGCGCGACACATTTGGAGCGGCCGGTTTTCAATACGGTGGCGGATGCTGTTCAGGCGACGGGCGCAAATGTGTCGATCATTTTCGTGCCACCGGCTTTTGCGGCCGACGCGATCATGGAGTCGGCTGAGGCGGGGATCGGACTGGTGATCTGCATTACGGAGGGCATCCCGGTCCAGGACATGGTAAAGGCGAAGATGTTTCTCCTGGGCCGGCCGACCCGGCTGATCGGGCCAAATTGCCCGGGGGTGATCACGGCGGGAGAGTGTAAGGTGGGGATCATGCCGGGGTTTGTCTTTAAGCCGGGGAAGATCGGGATCGTATCTAAGTCGGGTACCCTGACCTATGAGGCGGCGGATCAGGTGGCCAAGGCGGGATTGGGGATCTCCACGGCGGTGGGGATTGGTGGTGACCCGATCATCGGGACACCGACGAAGGAAGCGGTGGAATTGCTGATGAATGATCCGGGGACGGAGGGGATCGTCATGATCGGCGAGATCGGCGGGAGTATGGAGGCGGAGGCCGCCCGTTGGGTGAAGGAGAATAATCGCAAGCCGGTGGTAGGTTTCATTGCCGGGCAGACGGCGCCCGCCGGGCGGCGCATGGGGCATGCGGGTGCGATCATCGGCGGGGCGGATGATACGGCGGCGGCGAAGATGAAGATCATGGCGGAGTGTGGGATCACGGTGGTGCAGACACCGGCGGAGATCGGGGCGACGATGGCGAAGGTGATGAAGAAGTAATTTCGAGGGCGATATTAAAGAGCCGCCCCCTTGCGGGGGCGGCTTCGTTATTTGAAATTAGAAGCACCGGCGGTGGAAACGGTCGAACCGGAGGTCACGGCGATCGAATCGAATGTCACGGCGGTCCTGGCGAATGTCGCGGCGGTCATGACGGATTTCAACGCGGTCATGGCGGATATCGCGGCGGTCTGCAAAGGGTGTCTGGGCCTGGGTAGCAACAGCGGCGAAGAGAAGGCCAACGGTGAATAAGATCGTAAATTTCGTTTTCATACATCTAGTTTTAAGTTGTTGTGAGCTTAATATTGGGCTCGGATATAAGAAGGTTGTCGGGTGCAACTGTTTAAGCGCGCAGCGTTATAGCAGTGTTAAAACGCGGGTCGGGTGTGCAAATCCGTTGGTTGCGGCATCATAAACGTTGATGAAAATGCGATTATAGCATTGCCTAAACTCGCTAACTATGATACCTTCCCGAACCGCCTTCTTTCTTTCCATTTCCATTTGGGTGGTACACTCCGCAATCGCCCAGGTTCCGGGCCATAACTATGCACGTCAATGGCGTGCTGTGGATTCATTGACGAGGCGGGCGCTGCCAAAGTCTGCATTATCGGTAGTCGATTCGATCTGTGCGGAGGCGAAGGCGGACCGCGACGACATACAGTTTACCCGGGCCCTGATCCTACGGCTCAGGCTTTTCAACCTTCCGGCCGAAAAAGTCTTTCCGACGGCGGTCGGCGAACTGGATGAAGGCATGGCGTGGGTTGGAAGGCCAGCGAGGGCAATCCTGCAAAATCTTGCCGCTACGTTGTATTGGGGCTATTTACAAAACAATACCTACAAAATTCAAAGCCGGTCGACTACCGTACCCTTTAGAAATGACGACATTGAAACCTGGACCGAAAGAGATTTTCGGGAAAAGATCAGCTCGCTTTTCGAGGCTTCGCTTCGGGAAGATACGTTACTCATGAACGTACGTGAAAAAGACTACTCGGCCATCCTGCACGAAGGAAATGCCCATGCCCTGCGGCCTACCCTCTTCGATCTGATGGCTCACCGGGCGCTGGACTATTATCTCAACGGTGAGGACGATATAGACGTTCAGGAAAATGTCGTTCAGCCCCCTGACACGACAGCCTTTTCAGCCGCCCGGACATTTGCGGAACATCGGTTTGGAGATGCTGACAGCGGTTCGCTTCATTATCGGGCGCTGGTACTCTTTCAGCGCCTGCTCCGCTTGCATGGGTCGGACGATCGGCCCGATGCGTTGATCGATGCCGATATCGAGCGATTGAATTGGGTGCGATCCTGGTCCGACCTCCCCGACAAAGATGCGCGTTATGCTGCCGCGCTGGAAAGCTTGACCCGGCAATGGGGAGAGGAACCGGCAGCGACGGAAGCCTGGTACCAGCTGGCGTCGCTCCATTCCGTACGGGCGAGCCAATATCACGCCTGGCGCGATAATCGGTACGACCAATGGACCGATACGGCAGGCCGATACGACTACCTGCCCGCCGTCGATACTGCAAGAAAGTAGCGTTGGAAAAGGACAGCTGCGCCGGGAAGGTCCATTGCATTGGGGTAGCAAGTGTAGAATGTATGTATGCGCCCGAGTTCACCGACCATACAGAGGGAATCCGGGTCGTGTCTCAATAAGGGTTAATTTTAGTCAAATTTCTCCTATGCGAGGGCATAAACTGTTTGGGACCATTTGTCTTTGTCTAACGGTATTGATGGCGCGGCCGCAGCGTGGAGCGCCGGGCACCGGTCGCGGAGCCACCGACTATGACGGGCGATGGCGGGTAGTGGATTCGCTATTGAATTTTGCCGGGCTGCCTGAGTCGGCGTTGGCTGAGGTTAGGAAGATCGAATTGTTGGCAAAGCAGGAACACAATAGCGGAGAGGAGCTAAAGGGGATGATCTTTAGCGTGTGGATTCTGCAGCAACAAAGCGGTTACGCTGATACGACGGGTATCCGGTGGATAGAGGAGCGGGTTGTTGAGGCGGCACAACCGGAGCGTTCGATATTGGAATCCTTGCTAGCCAGATTATATTGGGGCTATCTTCAACGCAACCGGTACCGGCTGTACACCCAGACGACGACGGCCCAGCGCATTAATAATGATTTGACTACCTGGGCGGTGAATGATTTCCATCAACGCATCACCGAATTGTTCCTGGCGTCATTGAGGAATGAGATGCTGCTGCAACAAACAAGTTTAGCGGAATGGGAGCCGGTCCTCATCAAGGGCAACTTGTGCCAGTTGCGTCCCAGTCTGTACGATATTCTGGCCCATGAAGCGCTGGAATATTTCCAAAGCTCTGAGGCGAGCATCGCTCAGCCGGTGGATGTATACGGTGTCGATGATCCGGCGGTTTTTGCAGATGCGACGGTCTTCTCAGGACACTTGTTTACCGGGATAGATACGAGTTCCCCGCATTATCAGGCGCTGCTGCTTTATCAAAGGCTGCTTAAATTTCATCTCGCGGATGGCCGGCCGGACGCGCTGATCGATGCCGATATCTGGCGGTACGGATTCGCCCACCAGTATTCGATCGATCCGAATAAGGTTTCACTATATAAGCAAGCGCTAACTCGCCTGACAGACCGTTGGGGGGATGACCCCGCCGCGGCGCAGGCATGGTATCTGCAGGCGAAACAGGATGAGGATGAAACCGCGGCCGACAGGATGGTCCGTGCAAAAGCAATTTGTGAACGGGTGTTACGGGAGCCCGACAGCAGTGAAGGGAAAATGAATTGCCGGATACTGCTTGCGGATATTGTTCGGCCAAATCTCGAAGTAGAAGCAGAGCAGTTCGATGTCCCTGGGAAGCCGTCGCGTTGTCTCGTGGGATGGTCAAACCTCAGCCGGATTTATTTCCGGATTGTCCGGATCGATACCTCGATGTGGAAAAAAGAACAGACGCAGAACGACGGCGATTGGTCGGATTGGCTGGGGGCGCCGGCATTTCGCTCCTTCAGCCAGGACCTGCCGGACAGCGGAGACTATCTGGGCCATAAAGCGGAGATCCCAATCGGGTCGCTGCCACCGGGAGCCTACGCCTTGCTGACCAGTACTGACCCCAGCTTTGACAACCGTACGTCCATCGTACTCGGACAACTCATAAATATCAGTTCTTTCGCATGGCTGACGGAAGGCCGAGACTACTTCATGGTCGATCGCGAAAGCGGGCAGCCGCTTAACGATACCCGCATCCAGATATGGACGAGAAAATATGATAACCGACAATCGAAATGGCAAGTGTCAAGAGCGGAGACTTACCATACAGATCAACAGGGTCATTTCAAGATTAAGAGAGTTAAAGGGAAAAGGTATGATCAATACCTTCTCGAGTTCCAGCGGCCGGGAGAGGACCTATACCCCGCAGATACGCGAGGCACCATCTACTTTAACGAGGAATCCAGCAAGGGGGCGACAAGGGATAAGAATCAATTTGAGCAGGAGAATACCCGGGTGTTTTTCTTTCTGGACCGGTCGATTTACCGGCCGGGGCAGACGGTCTATTTCAAAGGGATAAGCATTACGCGCGACTTTGATACCCGGGAAATAAAGCCAGTCGCGGGGCGGAAAGGAATGGTAATTCTGTTGAATGCCAATCGGGAGAAGATCGATTCGATCGAGCTGACGTCCGATGAATTCGGCGCTTATCATGGCGTCTTTCGGTTACCCGAACATGGGTTGAACGGTCAATTTGAGGTCCTCGATCCCATCGGGCAATCGTCTGTAGAGATCTTCAGGGTGGAAGAATATAAGCGACCGCGATTCGCTATCAGCTTTGATCGTTTGAAAGGCGCCTATCGGGTGGGCGACAATATTCGCGTAAAAGGTTCGGTGATCGCTTTTGCGGGCAATAGCCTTGATGGAGCAAGGGTGAAGTACCGGGTCACCCGGTCGGTACGTACCCCGCCTTACTGGTTATTAGAAAGGCGACCATATATCCGTTCGCAGCGTCAGGAGATCACGCATGGGGTGCTCAAGACCGACGCCAACGGGGATTTTCAGTTCGTGTTCGACGCCCTCCCGGACCGTAGCGTTCCGGCAGCGTCCGATCCGCGTTTTGAATACCTTATTGAAGCCGATATAACCGATCTCAATGGCGAAACTCGGTCGGGGTCTACGACTGTCGTTGCCGGCAATACCGTATTTGATCTTGCCATTGAGGCGGAAGAAGGAACGTCGATGAGGGCCGTGGATGAGGGCAGCATCATCCAGACGGATAGCCTCCGGGCCATCCGGGTGAAGGTAACAAACTTGTCATCTGAGCCGGTACAGGCAATCGTGCGGGTGGCGGCCTATCCCTTGCAGGCGCCGAACCGGTTGATCCGCGAGCGCCCGTGGATGGGGACGCCCGATCGATGGGTGATGTCCGAACAAGCCTTTCTCGATTCTTTCCCGCATGACCAATACCGGGAGGAAGCGAAGAAAGAGACCTGGCTGAGGGGGCCGTCAGCCTGGCAGGGAGTGGATTCGACGGGCGGTCATTCGCTGGCCATACAATTAAAGCCCGGCTGGTGGTTAATTGAAGCTATGATAACCGACAGCCTAGGCAAGGTGACGAAGGATGAGCAGTATGTCGAGCAATATGATGCGCAGACGGGCGGCCCGGTCAATCCGGAATACATGTGGGAGACAAGCCCAGAGCCGCGGACATCCGTGGAACCGGGACAATCGGTGCGGATCCTGACCGGGTCTTCGGCCCGGGACATTTTTGTCGTCCGCCAGGTGGAGCGGCCTGATCCGGCGTTCCGGGTTTACGATCAACCGAAGGGGGAGGATGGAGAGGAAAATTCGCCAAAATATTCGTATTTATCCGCTACCAGCGGGGGGCTCGTCGATACATGGCCGATTGCGGAGGGAGACCGGGGAGGGTTTATTGTCGCCGATGCATTTGTAAAAGATAACCGGTTTTATGTTCACCGGACGTTCGTAAACGTCTCCAGGAATAATAAGGATCTACAGATCCACTATACCAGCTTCCGGGACAAGACGGAACCGGGCAGCGCAGAAAAATGGAGCGTAAGTATCACCGATCGGCAGGGTTCGCACGCGAAAGCGCGGGTGCTGACGTCGATGTATGACGCTTCACTGGATCAGTTTGTGGTCCACTCGTGGGCGATACCTGATCTGTATCCCAGATTCAGCATACCGTCTGCCTGGCGGAATATCGATGATTTCAGTTCGTTCTCGTCGATGCCGCAGGGACAGCCGGGGCGGGAATTGCCGGCGCGTTTCCCGGTATATGACCGGTTGATGACGTTCGGGTTGGGGGATTATTTCGAGTGGGATATGGTCTACGACATCGCACCATACCGCGGAAATCGCCACATGAAGTTGCCGAGTCCTTCTCTGAAGAACGACGCCGTAATAGAAAGGAACGTGATAAGGGGCGGATCGTTCAAGGACGTCGGTGAATTCTTGGTCGGCGAAGCGGCGGAGCGATTGGAGCCGCCTTCGACGGCGCAGGCGCCGCCGATCCAGCTGCGCACAAATTTCAACGAGACCGCCTTCTTTTTCCCTGACCTTGAGACGGACAGCTCGGGAAGCGTGAACTTCTCCTTTACTATGCCGGAATCCCTGACGAAGTGGAAATGGATGACGCTCGCGCATACGCGCGATCTTGCTTTTGGGTATTCGGAGAAGACGATCGTCACCCAGAAACAGCTGATGGTCCAGCCGAATCCACCGCGATTCTTGCGGGAAGGGGATAAGATCAATCTTTCCGTCAAGGTCGTCAACCTGACGGATTCGGAGATGACGGGGCAGCTGGGTCTATCGCTGACCGATCCGACGACCGGGGAGTCGGCTGACGGGTGGTTCCTGAACCGGCAGCCCAATCAATATTTCACCGTCCCGGCGCGCGGGAGTTCAGTCGTGGAGTTCCCGGTGGAGATCCCCTATCAATACAATCGCCCGGTCAGTTACCGGATCGTGGCGGAGGCGGGGACGTATAGCGACGGCGAGCAGGCGATCCTGCCGGTAGTCAGCAACCGGATGCTGGTGACGGAGACCCTGCCGTTGAATATGCCGGGCGATGGGGTCCGGTCTTTTACGTTCGGGAAACTGTTGAAAAGCGGACGGAGCGAAACGTTGAATCATCACGCGCTGACGGTGGAATTTACGGCAAATCCGGCGTGGTATGCCGTACAGGCACTGCCTTTTTTAATGGAGTATCCGTACGAATGTGCGGAACAGACGTTTGATCGCTTGTATGCGAATACGCTGGCCAGTAAGATCGCCCATGGTTCCTCACGAATCGCCCAGGTTTTTCAACGCTGGCGAACGGCGGATACGTCAGCCTTACTGAGCAACCTGGAGAAGAACCCTGAACTGAAATCGGTCCTGCTGGAGGAGACGCCCTGGGTGCTGGAGGGCAAAACCGAGACGCAACAAAAAAAGAATATCGCACTCCTTTTCGATCTGACCCGGCTTAGCGGACAACTCGGATCAACGATCGACCGCTTAGCTAACCTACAGGCGGAAGATGGCGGGTTCCCCTGGTTCAAGGGCGGGCCAGATGACCGGTATGTCACACAATATATCCTGACGGGTCTGGGCCGGCTGCAGCGGATGCAGGCTTTGCCGCCGGAGCTGGCAGACAAAGTAAAGCCAATCGTGATCGCCGCGCTGGACTATGCCGACAAGCAAATCAAGGTCGACTATGAGCGGGACCCTAAAACAACGGGGGGGATCCACCAAATCCCGCCTTTTGCGGCGCAGTATCTCTACATGCGAAGTCTGTTCAACGACTATGGAATACCAGGTGGTTCGTTTGCCGCGGTCAACTACTATCGCAAGCTGGCACAGCAGGAATGGGTGAAGGCCGATAAATTTATCCAGGGCATGGTGGCGCTCGCCTTGTTCCGGACCGGGGACGTGGCGACCGCGCGGTCGATCCTGGCTTCTTTGCGGGAAACGTCGATCCGGAATGAAGAACTTGGGATGTATTGGAAAGGAATGGAAGGCGGTTACTACTGGTACCAAGCGCCGGTCGAAACGGAGGCATTGATGATCGAGGCGTTCCGGGAGATCGGCCACGATATGGCGGCGGACCGGCAACTGAAGACCTGGCTGCTACGGCGGAAGCAGACCCATCAGTGGGCATCGACAAAGGCGACTACGGATGCGGTTTATGCGTTGCTGACGGGTGGAGCGGACTGGCTGGATCAGCAGCGTGAGGTAAAAGTACAGCTCGGAGACAAGGTGGTGGAGATGGGTGGCGAGGCGGGCACCGGGTATGATAAGAAGATTTTTGATGCGCCATTTATCGACACTTCGATGGGTCATATTAAGGTGTCGATGTCGTCAGTACGAGGCGGCGGCTCTCCGGCCTGGGGAGCGGTGTATTGGCAATATTTCGATCAGTTGGATCAAATTACGCCGGCTGGGGAAGCGAGAGCGCCCCTGCGGTTGGAAAAGCGAATTTATGTGCAACGAAATACCGCCCGGGGGCCGGTGCTGGATACGATCGCGGAGAATGGGACGCTTCATGTCGGTGACCGGGTTGTGGTTCGGATCGTGCTGCGTTCCGACCGGGACTTAGAATTCGTGCATCTGAAGGATATGCGCGGGGCTTGTTTCGAACCGTTAAATGTGTTGAGCGGGTATCGGTGGCAGGGCGGCCTTGGTTATTATGAGACGACGAAGGACGTGAGTACTGAATTCTTTTTCCCGTCGGTCCCGAAAGGAGTGTATGTTTTCGAGTATCCGTTGGTGGCAGAGCAGACGGGGGAGTTCAGTAATGGAGTGGCCAGCGTGGAATGTCTATATGCGCCGGAGTTTGCTTTCCACACGGAAGGGATCCGGATAAATGTGGAGGCTGGGCAATGACGCGGGTCGATGTGTTGATCGTCGGGCAGGGCATCTGCGGGACCTTCCTCAGCCGGGAGTTGGGCCGGGCAGGTCTTTCCTATCTCGTCATCGATGAGGAGCGGGCGGATTCGGCTTCGCGGGCAGCGGCGGGGTTGATCAATCCGGTGACGGGGCGGAGGTTTGTGAAAACGTGGATGATCGAAGAGGTGTTGCCGTTTGTGCAGGAAGCGTATGATCCCGGGTTCCTGAAACCGGTTCAAGTCGTGGACTTTTTTCCAACGGCGCAGATGCGGCTGGCGTTTGTGAAGCGATGCGAGGAAGGGGGTGAGTACGTTCGGCTGGCGCAAGCGCAGGAGGAGCATCATTGGGATGCGCTTTTCCGTTATGAGCTGGGGTATGGATTGATCGGGTCTTGCTACCTGGTGGATATGGGGGGTTTGCTTTCACAGGCCCGGAGTGAGATGGTTGCGCGGGGGGCGTTGAGGGGGGAATGTTTTGAGGCCGCGGAATTGGTGGTGGAGGGTTCCCGGGTGCGGTATCGGGATCTGGAAGCGGGGTGGGTGATCTTCTGCGACGGGGTGGCGGGGGCGGCTTCCGGCGGGTATTTCTCCCGGCTGCCCTTTGCGCCGAATAAAGGGGAGGCGTTGATCATCGAAGCGTCTGAACTATCCGAGCATTCCGCGTACGTTTTCAAACGTGGGATCAGTCTGGTGCCGTGGAGTCAAGGGTTGTTTTGGGTGGGTTCTTCGTATGAATGGTCGTTTGATGATCCCGGGCCGACGGCGGCATTTCGGGAGCGGACGGAGGCGGTACTGGCGGGCTGGCTTCGAGTACCGTTCAGCGTGGTGGACCATGTGGCGTCGGTGCGGCCGGCGACGCTGGAGCGGAGACCGTTTGTGGGATTGCATCCTGTGTTTCCGACGGTAGGGATCTTGAATGGGATGGGGACGAAGGGGTGTTCGCTGGCGCCGGTGTTTGCGCGGCAGCTGGCGGAGTTGTTGGGCGAGGGGAAGGCGGTAATGCCGGAGGCGGATGTGGGGAGGTTTAGGAGGGTGCTGGGGGGATGATGTCACAATTTGTCCCCTCATGTTAAAATTTTCGATTTTTGGTGCAGTTAAACTTCAGTTTGTGCAGGTTTTCCGATTGAATAAATAGTGAAAAAGTAATTTTATCCCCTAAATTTTTCACTATGGAATTGCAGATGATTCGGCAGAAAATCTATGAGATCAGGGGGCAGAAAGTGATGCTGGATTTTGATCTCGCGGCGTTGTATGGGGTGGAGACAAGGACTTTAAATCAGGCCGTTAAGAGGAATATTGATCGATTCCCGGAGGATTTCATGTTCCGGCTGACGGAGGAGGAATGGATGCGGTCACAATTTGTGACCGCATCGGGAGGAGGGAACTGGTCACAAAATGTGACCAGTTCGGAAGGCGGATCAGAAGGTATTGATAGTCAGCCAAGTGAGAACTCATCACAAAATGTGATGAGTTCGGAAGGAAGGATGATATCACAAATTGTGATATCATCCCAGAAAAAGCGAAAATCGGGAGCGCTACCTTTTGCCTTTACCGAACACGGAGTGTCAATGCTTGCCAGCGTACTGCGGAGCGAGAAGGCAATACAAATGAGCATCGCCATCGTGAGAGCCTTTATTGCGCTAAAGCAATTTGCGGTCATGACGGAAGGCTTTGAGCAGCAGATTCGTGTAATCCTGGACCGGCTGGACGGCCATGATGTCCAGTTGAACAGCATTTATAAAGCCATTGAGAATCTGCTGAATGAAAAAGCAGACAAAGAGGCGGAGGAACAGAGATGGTTAGAAAGGGAAAGGATCGGGTTCAAATGACACCCGCTTTCTCTCTCGTAGGCGCGGTCTCACGGCGAATGATGGTCGTGCTCCCACTGATGAAGCTGAGGGGGTCCTGGTTGAGGACGGTTGCCATGGCTTCATAAAGTTCGGGCAGCTCATGACGGAACTGGACAGGGCTTTCGAAAAAGATCTCGACAGCGACGGCCCAGAACTCATGATAGTTGGTTGCGGCATAGTCACCAAGCAGGTTCCTGACGCCGGTCTGCTGCATGGAGGTGAAGATAGGGCGGGCCACTTTGGAGAAATTGGGGAATTCCTTTTTGAAATGACGGTCTTCTTCGGTCTGGGTGACGTAATTGACATAGGCGAGGGCATGTGCCATTTCGTGGAGGCCGACATTGCAATTGGGGGTCAGATGGGAGATCCCCTTCATAAAATTGTCCCAGGAGAGATAGATACCAGTCTGATCCACATGACCCATAAAGGGCCGGGAGTAGAAACCGTAGTGATAGTCATCCCGGAGGATAAAAATATCGTCGAAGTAGTTGAGCTTGAATTTTTCGAGCCCAAAAGTCAACTGGACGGCGACGGCGCTGACGAGGATGGGCATTTCGGCGCTCTCTTCCACCTCAATATACCGGAAGTTCTTGGAATGCTCGAAGAGCCAGGTACGAAACAAAAATTTGCGCTGCTCCTCCAGGCTCAACCGGTTGTAGTAGGTCAGATGGCGGGAGACAACAGAGTGATAGAAGGTCTCTCTTACAATAAAACGCTTAAACTGGTGCCTGTTGTAAAGGCGTTGAACAAGCAGCGTAACGGGGCGGTTCAGCAGGAGAATACCCAATACCAATGAACAAATGACAACGATTTCCATAAGGTTCATTTTTTCCTTGTGAATTCGAGAATCGATCGCTTCAATCGGGTCTAACATTGGTCTTGGATACGGAACTATGGTCTTCAGAATTAGAGGGGAAAACCTAGTGGTGGGTTTAATCAAGAGGAATGAATCGTACGGATAAGCACCAAAATACTGAGAAATTTGGAAAATCAAAAGGGGATGTTAAGATGTTTTAGCTCAAATTTTTCAAATTATTGATAATCAATTATTTACGCCGGAACTGTCAAGAACTTCTCTGTGGTGAGCGGATTCTGGTTGAGCAGGGTGCATAAGGCGGTATAGAGGTCGGGGAGCTGATTTGAAAAGTCAGCGCTGCGTTCAAAAAAGGTCTCGATGCACACAGCCCAGAATTCCTGATAATTAGTGGCCGCATAGGGGTTCAGGATATTGGTCTCTCCGGCTTTCATCCGCTCAAAGATGGGGCGGGCGATGGCCGAAAAATTAACAAAAGCATCATGAAATGCCGGGTCGCGCCCTTCGTGTGAAGTGAAATTAACATAAGTGAGCGCATGAGCCATCTCGTGAAGGCCGACATTCTGGCCGTCGCCGTAATCGGCAAACTCACGTGTGTAGTCTTCCCAGGACAGGTAGATACCGTCCTGGCTGACATGGCCTTCATAGGGGGTTGCGGTGAAACCATAGGTATATTTGTTCCTTACAACATAGATGGTCGAGAAGTAGTCGAGCAGAAAATGGTCGAGCCCATAGGTCAGCTGGACAGCGGCCGCGCTGACCAGGAGGGGGATGCTTTCCTGCGCCTCCATATCAATATATTCAAACCGCTTGCTTTGTACGAATAGCAGCGCGCGTTTGAGGAACCGCTCGCGGCCTTCCATTGACAAACTCTTATAATAAGGATTGTAACGCGAGAGGAGGCTATCGTAGTCCACTTGCCGGGTTTGAAGGAGTTGGTCGATCTTTTCCCGCTGATACCATCTCCTGCGTCGGCGAATGACAAAGAAGACCAGGAGCGCCGTCCCGATCGTTAGCATATTGGATGTAGCGCTGGACATCGGGGTGAAAATACGGGTTTTTGGCCTACCTTTGCCCACCATCAAAGAATTTTGGCATGTATCGAACGCATACCTGCGGAGAGCTAAGGAAAGATCAGATCGGTGAGTCCGTCACCCTGGCGGGCTGGGTTCAGGCCGTACGTAAATTCGGCAGCATCACGTTTGTCGACCTCCGGGACCGGTATGGGATCACGCAGCTGCTTTTTGGGGAAGAGCTGGAATTGACGGCCAATCCGCTGGGCAGGGAATTCGTGATACAGGTCAAAGGTCAGGTAGCGGAACGGACCAGCAAGAACCTGCAGCTGCCGACGGGTGATATCGAGATCAAGGTCTCCGGTTACGTGATCCTGAACAAGGCGGCCACCCCACCATTCACGATCCAGGATGATACCGATGGCGGAGATGATCTGCGGATGAAGTATCGCTACCTGGACCTCCGGCGGCCTGCTGTGCGCAAAAATATGGAATTGCGGTATGCGGTAAACCGCGCGGCCCGGGAGTATCTGCACCTGAACCAGTTCATGGACCTGGAAACGCCTTTCCTGATCAAATCCACTCCCGAGGGGGCGAGGGACTTCGTTGTTCCTTCGCGGATGAACCCGGGTCAGTTCTATGCGCTGCCCCAGTCGCCCCAGACCTTTAAACAATTGTTGATGGTAAGCGGGTATGACCGGTATTATCAGATCGTCAAGTGTTTCAGGGATGAGGACCTGCGGGCGGACCGGCAGCCGGAGTTCACGCAGATCGACTGTGAAATGAGCTTCGTGGAGCAGGAAGACATCCTGAACATGTTCGAAGGCATGGTGAAGTATATCTTCAAGAAAGTGAAGAATATCGATTATACGGAAAAGCTGGAGCGGATGACCTGGGAGGACGCGATGTGGAATTATGGAAATGATAAACCAGACATTCGGTTCGGGATGAAGATCGCGAATTTAAGGTCAGCGTTCACGCTCGGCGGCAAGCTTCTGGCTGCGGGCGAGCTGATTGAAGGTGCGGGGTTTGGAGTATTCGACAATGCGGAAACGGTGCTGGCAATTGCGGTTCCGGGTTGTAGTGAATATACGAGAAAACAAATAGACGAACTTACGGACTGGGTAAAAAGACCCCAAATAGGGATGCAGGGGCTTGTGTATGTCAGGTGTTATGAGGACGGTTTCAAAAGCAGCGTCGATAAGTTTTACAATCAAGAACGGCTGAGCGCGATTGCGGCGACTGCCGGCGCTGTGCCGGGAGATTTGATCCTGGTGTTGGCTGGCCGCGAAGAGCGGACGCGGAAGGCAATGAGCGAGCTTCGGCTCGAGATGGGCAGGCGGCTGGGGCTGCGCCGCGAAGAAGAGTTCAAGCTTCTGTGGGTACTGGATTTTCCGCTCTTCGAATATGCAGAGGAAGAGAATCGCTGGGTGGCGCGTCATCATCCGTTCACCGCACCGAAACCATCGGATATATCAATCATGATCGAGAACAGCCCGGTGATCGAATACCCCGAAAAATACCTGGAGCATCCCTACAACCATATCAAGGCCAATGCCTACGACATGGTCCTGAACGGGAATGAGCTCGGAGGCGGGTCGATCCGGATCTACCAGCGGGAGTTGCAGGAGAAGATGTTTGCGGCGCTGGGGATGACCCCGGAGGAGGCGCAGCATAAGTTTGGATTTCTGCTGGGCGCCTTTGAGTTTGGCGCGCCGCCGCATGGGGGCATCGCATTCGGACTGGACCGGCTGTGCGCCATCCTGGGCGGAAGCGAAAGCATCCGCGATTTCATTGCGTTTCCGAAGAATAACAACGGGCGGGATGTCATGCTGGATGCGCCGGGCCCTATCGATGACCGGCAGCTAAAAGAATTATCCATCCAGGTCAATATCGGGGGGAATGTAATATGAAAACGATGCTAAAGATCGCTTCAGTACTGTCGTGGTTCAATCTTATCTTCTGGGGCGTGCTTCTTGCCATTGGGATATTGTTCTGCCTGGTGTCGATGCAATTGCTGCCTTTGGCTTCGGCGGTGCTGATGAGTGCTATTCCACTGAGTTGTTTTGCGGCACTCAAGCTGCATACCAGCATCCGACGCCCGGATATCCCGCTGAGCCACCAGACGCCGATGGGGATCCGTTTCGTTGGGTTAATGGCCCTATTCTTCGGTACCACGTTCATTTATTCCGGGGTTTCCTTTATCGCCGACCCCAAACCGGCGATAGAAGCGTTTCAGCAAACGCTCAGCCAGATGCCCGCATCACAATCGCACCTGGTGTCGGGCTTGGGGATGGCCGAGCTGGTCCGTGTAGTGGCGATCGTTTGGCTGGTCCTGGGGCTTCTGGTAGCGGTCAATGTCATCTTGAATCTCCGGCTGCTCCGCTGGTATTATCTTCAGATCCGGCGATAGCGGTCCTTCCAGGCGCCGATGAGGGCGATGAGCAACCCGATAAAGGTGAGGAGGATGAGCAGGAATTCCAGCGGGTTGAGTTTGTTTCCTTTTCCGTCGATCTTTCTCGTACAATCGGCTATATACGTGTTGATACCGGGGTATTGCGGATTCAGCCTGCCGACCTTTTCGAACAGGTGAAGGGCATTCCGGTATTGATGGGCTTCATAGAAGCCGAGGGCGTCGGCGAATAACCGGGCAACGGAGCTGGGAACCGGTCTGATCCCTGCGCTGTCGAGGAATTCATTGAGGATGCTGACCGGGACGGCAAAGTTGAGCCCCGCAGCCAGCCCGCCGTTATTCTCGAGGCTTCCAAACGTCGTCAGGCCGATCACTTCTCCCCTGTCATTACACACCGGGCCGCCGCTGCTCCCATGGTTGATATTGGCATCCATCTGAATGAGGGGCCAGCCGCCGACGGATTTCTTGATCGCGCTGATAATGCCGGTTGTAAGCGTGGGCTCGATAGCGGATTCGGCCGAAACGAAATCGTTATTTGTTACGGGGCCGGGGTACCCAAATACAAACAGTTGTTGCCCCACCTGGGGTAGTTCGGGCGGGGCCAGGGTCAGCATCGGCATTTCGGCGGGTACCTGGATCTTCAGGATCGCAATGTCCTTGCCGGGCATCGGCTGTCCCTGCACAACTACTCTCGCAAGCTTCTTGACGGTATCGGATCCGCGGTCGCTGCGATAAACGACGTAGATGTTCCTTTTCACGTCATAGAGGATCATGGAGAACAGACGGGAATAGACGGAGGCGTAGGTATTGTAGAGCAGGCTGCGCTGTTGTTCGGTGAACCTGGTCGCCCAGGCGTTCTCCAATGCAGCAATGCTGGCTTCGCTGATCTGGCGGAAGGCAGTGAGGATGAACTGACGCCGGATAAAGTTCTCATCGCGCTCGATCAGGTGGCAGTTGGTCGCTACGTACCCGTTGCTGGTGATAAAGAAGCCGCTGCCGGAGGCGGTGATCTGCTCGGGTTGCTTTATATAGTCGAAGGTAGTCTTGAAATAACGCTCGGGACGATTATTCATGTCGCGGAGGACCATATCGAGCTTTTGCTCGGGCATGACGCCGCCGCCGTGGTCGAGGCGCTGGATCGAATCGAGCAGGGTATTGAAGGCCCGGTCATCCATCTTCATACTGTTGACATAGACGTTGGCAGTATACTCGGTGCGGATCATGACGACGCCGGGGCGGTTGAGAGCATAGTTTCCCACAGCCGACAGCCGGGTGTCCTGGGCGGCCGCTGTCAAGGTTAGGATTGAGAGTAGGAAAATGGACGAGAATCTCATGTTTCAATAAAACAGGAAAAAGGATAAGTTGTTGTACTATTGTCACTTAATTATTTGTTATGGAGGCTTCACAGGTGCCGCTGGCAGAGCGGCTAAGACCCCAAACGCTCGATCAACTGGTCGGTCAGCAGCATCTGACCGGCAAAGGTAGTGTATTGCGCACAGCGATCGAACATGGTAAACCGCCTTCCATGATCCTGTGGGGGCCTCCCGGCACCGGGAAAACAACGATCGCGGGGATCATTGCCCATTCCCTGAAGGTGCCGTTCTATACCCTTAGCGCCATCTCCTCCGGCGTCAAGGAAGTGCGGGAGGTGATCGCCGAAGCGCGGGATACCGCGAGGGCCATCCTGTTCATCGATGAGATCCACCGGTTCAACAAAGGGCAGCAGGACGCGCTGTTGGGTGCGGTAGAGAAGGGGATCGTTACGCTGATCGGCGCCACAACAGAGAACCCTTCATTTGAGGTAAACAGCGCCTTGTTAAGCCGGTGCCAGGTCTATGTCCTGAAACCGTTGACTGAAGAGGACCTGATGCGGCTCCTGCATTCGGCGTTACGGGAAGATGCCTGGTTGCGCGGTTTGGATCTCCAATTAAAGGAGACATCCGCACTGATCAATATCTCGGGTGGTGATGCCCGGAAGCTGCTGAACCTGCTGGAAGTGGTTGCGGATGCGCTTGGTAAAAGGGGTGTGATCACCGACGAGGCGGTCATGGAGATCGCGCAACAGCGCATCGCCTTGTACGACAAAAAAGGCGAACAGCATTACGACATCATCTCGGCGTTCATCAAATGTATCCGGGGAAGCGACCCCAATGCCGCCGTCTACTGGCTGGCGAGGATGATCGAGGGGGGTGAGGATGTCAAGTTCATCGCCCGGCGGATGTTGATCCTGGCGAGTGAGGATATCGGTAATGCCAATCCAAATGCGTTGCTGCTCGCCAACGCTTGCTTCGATGCCGTTAATAAGATCGGCTATCCGGAGGCGAATTTGATCCTGTCGCAATGTGCCATCTATCTGGCAACCTCCCCCAAAAGTAATTCGGCAACGACGGCAATCGGCGCAGCGCAGGCTGCGGTGCGGGAGCATGGAGATCTTCCGGTACCGTTGCCTATCCGTAATGCCCCAACGAGATTGATGAAGAACCTGGATTACGGGAAGGGCTATCAGTACAGTCATTCTTATGAGGGAAACTTCTCAATGCAGGAATATTTACCAAAGGAGATCGCAGGGACCGCCTTTTATGATCCGGGCAAAAATGCGCGGGAAGAAGAGTTGCGGAAGTTTCTAAAGTCACTATGGGGAGAAAAATATGGCTATTAATTGGGTTTGTAAACATTTCAGCGAGTTAACGACGGAAGAACTGTACCATATCCTTCGGCTACGCAGTGAGGTTTTTGTGGTCGAGCAGAACTGCGTATTTCTCGACATGGACAATAAAGATTATGATTGTCACCATCTCATGGGGTGGAAAGAAAAACAGCTGTTGGGATATTCCCGAATCTTACGTGCGGGAATTTCCTATGTGGAATCTTCTATTGGCAGGATCGTAAGTTCACCTGTGGCAAGAGGTATGGGAATCGGCCGGGAATTACTGTCGGAGAGCATTCAGGCGCTCTACCGGCTTCATGGCAAGCGAGATATACGTATTGGTGCGCAATATTATCTCAAGGATTTTTACGAAAATTACGGTTTCGTCCAAACGGGGGAAATTTATTCCGAAGATGGGATTGACCATGTTGAAATGTTGTTAACTGCAATTCATATATAAGTCGTTAAGTGATATTCCTTAATTGGGAATTCTGTCTCTAAAATAGTCGCCTCCTGATACACAATTATTCGTTAATAATGCGTTTCTTGTATGTCGCCTCTTTTCAATTTTGATTGAAGAAGATGCAGTCCAAACCATCGGAAAACTAAAACCAATATCAATGAAACATTGTTTACACTCCTTGTTATGGAAGTGTTTGTGTGTATCAGCCATTACCCTATGTATCATTTCTCCCGCTTTCGCTCAGGAAGAGGCCAGGAACATCACGGAATTTGGCTTTACAACCGGGCCAATGGCATACCTGGGTGACTTAGGTGGTCACGTAGGAAAAGGCACGACCTTCATCAAGGACTACAACATGAATAAGACCAAGGCGTCGTATGGCGCATATTATGAGGTCTTCCCCTCGCCTTGGCTTGGCTTCCGGCTCCAGGCAACTTATGGCATGATCGGCGATTGCGATTGTGATATCAAGGAGCATGGCGGTGATGAAAACACCCGATTCAATCGTAATCTCGATTTTCAATCTGTTATACTTGAAGGTACGCTGATGGCGGAAGTCTATCCCACTACTTTCCTGGAGGATGATCCTGAAGATGTGCAGGGCCGGCTGCGGCCTTATGGGCTGATCGGTCTGGGCGTGTACCACTTCAACCCGCAGGGCAGTCTGCAGCAGGGAGGCAACGAGATTTGGTATGACTTGCGGCCGCTGCATACGGAAGGTGAGGGATGGGTAGCGGGAAGCAAGGAGTATTCGCTGACCCAGCTAAATATTCCGATGGGTTTTGGAGTTAAATATTTTCTCAGTGAGGACGTAAGTATTTCAGCCGAGCTTATCTACCGGAAACTATTCACGGACTATCTTGATGATGTGCACTCGACCTATGTCGATCCGTCGCTTTTCGCTCAGCACCTTACTCCGACGGAGGCTGCGCTGGCGGTGAAGCTCTCCAATAAGTCGACTGAAGGCTACAATACGCCGAGCTATATGGCGGGTGACAAGCGTGGTACACCAAGTAACAATGACGCCTACTTTACGTTTGGCTTCAAGTTAGGTATCCGGTTGACCGGCGGTAATAAGGAGCGGTGGTTTAATTCGACGCACTGTCCGCTGCTGAGATTTTAGTTCAGAAGTTTATTTTTTGTTACAATAGTTGTTGATCGTACTCTGTTTTAAATTAATTGTTGATCCGTACCCTATTTTTTTAATTGATTGAAAAATCAATGTGCCTATGATCCGACTCGAACACCCTGAGAAAACTATCTTATCTGCGAACCTGAAAGGCGGCGTAATGGCCCTTAGTCTGGCGCTGTTCGTACAATGTTCCGCCCTTGCCGCTCCCGGTTTTACCGGCGGCAAATCAAGTCCTACTTCCGATACAGGTTCAGAAACGATCCACAGTATCCAGGTGAGCAAAGCTCAAACCAGCAAAAAGCATAAGATCAGACTGTATCCGGATGCCCGGCAGCAGGTTCTCTTCTTCTCCGCGAATGGGGAAGACGGGAAGGTGTATCAGTTATATTTATTCGATATGGATGGGCGGCTGGTGCACCAGGCGCAGATCCGCAACAAAGAAACTACAGTGCTTACGACGATTTCCGAAGGCAATTATCTGTTCGAGGTGTTTACGGATGATGAGCGGATTGAGAGCGGGCAGCTGACGGTTCGTTGAGGTGCTTTAACGTACAACCAATAAGCTGACAGGGAAATTGGTAAAATCCGAATATCCGAGGTTTGTAAAACCTGATCCGTTCCCTATTTAGGTACCCTTTACTAAAAGATTTTATTAATCACTTCCTGTTGTGCTTATTGGCTAATTAAAAAAGAACCCCCTTGAACGAAAAGTAGGGGGTCTTTTTTTTCATCTAATGTCCGGCCAAGTGGGCTTGGCCGGCCCGGCCCTCCTTCGGAGGGCCGTTCTTTTGCCGGCCCCGCCCAAAGGGCGGGGCCGCTTATTTTAAAAATATCTGCGCAGCCTCCGCCCAACTATTGATCCGGTCGTACCCGGTAACATTGAGATTGTGTGCTGCGGTGAATAAATAGGGTTTCCCCTTGAACCCTTTCAGGTTCTTGAGGTGATCATCGATCATAAAGTCCCCGAAAACAAGGTCCTTACTACCGCAGAGGGCCACCTGCTTCCAGGTCAGGAAGGGGAAATGGTCCTCCAGCCATTCCAGTTTGTCCTTTAGAGAGTTGGGAAATTCCGTGGCGGCAGAAACGATAAATAGTTCGTAGCGCAGATTCAGCTCCCGGAGGACGTCCACGCTGTCCTTCATGACGGGTAGATGACGGAAGAATCCCGGACCGCGGAGGCGTTCCCAGATCATGGGTTGATCTTCGTCGGGGAATCCCTTTATCCAGGATCCGACCAGCATTTTGCTGTAGTCGACGTCGCCGCCATGCTCCTTTTTATACCATTCAATCATAGCACCCATCGGGTCGGCGATGACCTCATCCATGTCAATGATGATCCGCTCCATTTATTTCAATTCAGATTTTAAAAACCGCGCGGTGAAGCTTTCCTTATTCCCCACCAATTCCTCCGGCGTCCCTTCGAAAAGGATCCTGCCGCCGCCGTCACCGCCCTCGGGCCCCAGGTCGATGATATGATCGGCTACCTTGATCACATCCAGGTTGTGCTCGATCACCAGCACGGTATTGCCGCGGTCAACCAACTTATCCAGCACTTCCACCAGGTGGCGGACGTCTTCAAAATGCAGACCGGTCGTCGGTTCGTCGAGGATATAGAATGTCTTCCCGGTATCCTTTTTGCCCAACTCGGTCCCCAGCTTTACCCGCTGGGCTTCGCCGCCGCTGAGGGTGACGGCCGACTGTCCGAGCGTGATATACCCCAGCCCGACATCCTGAAGCACCTTGATCTTCCGGTAGAGATAGGGTACGTTCTGGAAGAATTCGACAGCCTCATCGACGGTCATATCCAGCACATCCGAGATGGATTTGCCTTTATAGCGGATCTCGAGCGTCTCCCGGTTATAGCGCCTGCCATTGCATTTTTCACAATGGACATAGACATCCGGGAGGAAGTTCATTTCGATCACCCGCATTCCGCCGCCTTCACAGACGTCGCAGCGGCCGCTCTTTACATTGAACGAAAAACGGCCGGCATTGTAGCCCCTGATCTTTGCCTCGGGCACGGAAGCGAAAAGCGTGCGGATATCGGTAAAGAATCCGCAATAGGTGGCGGGATTGCTCCGGGGGGTGCGACCGATAGGCGACTGGTCGATCTCGATCACCTTGTCGATATTATCCAGCCCCCTGATGCTCTTGTATTCAAGCGGCGTCATCCGCGAATTGTACGCGTGTTTGCTGAGGATCGGATACAAGGTCTCATTGATGAGCGTGGATTTGCCGCTGCCGCTGACCCCGGTGACGACAATAAGTTTCCCGAGTGGGAATTTGACGTCGACGTTCTTCAGGTTATTACCTTTTGAGCCCTTCAGCTCAAGGAACTTACCGTTGCCTTTTCTCCGCTCGGCAGGAACGGCAATCTTCCGACGGCCGTTCAGGTAGGAAGAGGTTAGGGTATCGAGCTCCAGTAGGGCCGGAGGACGACCCTGCGCGACGATCCTGCCGCCATGAAGTCCGGCCATCGGCCCGATGTCCACCAGGTAATCCGCCGCCAGCATGATGTCCTTGTCGTGCTCGACGACAAGTACGCTGTTACCGATATCGCGAAGGTTCTTCAGCGCATGGATCAGCCGCTGGTTATCGCGCTGATGAAGACCGATGCTGGGCTCGTCGAGAATATACGTGATCCCCTGAAGCTGTGAGCCGATCTGGGTAGCGAGGCGGATCCGCTGAGATTCGCCGCCGCTTAGCGTCCGGGAGGGGCGACCCAGGGTGAGATACGTGAGCCCGACGTCCAGCAGGAACTGGAGACGTTCCCGGATTTCTTTGAGGATATCCTTTGCGATGATGTTCTGCTTCGAGCTAAGTTTCTTGTCGATCCCGGAGAACCAATCGGCAAGCCGGTTGAGGTTCATCGCGCTGAGCTCCGCTATATTCTTCTCGCCCACCCTGAACCAAAGGCTTTCTTTCCGAAGCCGGGTCCCGCCGCATGTCTCACAGGTTGTCAGCTCCATGAACTGCTCCACCCATTCGCGGAGGGAGTCGGAGGTGCTATTGGCAAACCATCGGCGGAGGGAATTGATGATCCCTTCGAATTCCTCCGTATAGGTCGGACCGCCTGTGCCTTCAGTCCCAAAATCGACATCCAGACTGTTGTCGCCGCTTTCATTGCCATAAAGCACGAGGTTAAGGGCCTTCGCGGGCATCTTGTCGATCGGAGTATCCAGGCTGAATTTATTCTTCTTTGCCAGCTGCTGTACCTGCTTGAACGTGTAGGCCTCCCGTTCTTCACCGAGGGGGGCGACGCCCCCTTCATTAATGCTTTTCGACCGGTCCGGGATAACCGCCTCCATGCTGATCTGATACACCGCACCCAGCCCTTTACAGGTGGGACAGGCGCCATACGGCGAATTGAAGGAAAAACTGTTCGGAGAAGGTTCTTCATAGCTGATCCCGGTGTCTTCGCACATGAGCTGTTTACTGTATTGCAGGAGACGGTTGTCGTCGTTGAGCAGGATAAATAGAAGGTTTTTACCCATCTGCAGCGCCTTTTGGACGCTTGAGCTCAGGCGGGTCTTCATATCATCCGTGACGGCCAGCCGATCGATAACGACCTCGATATCATGGATCTTGTACCGGTCAACCTGCATCTTGGGCACCAGGTCTTTTACTTCCCCGTCGACGCGCACTTTGAGATAACCTTTTTTGCGGATGTCTTCGAACAGCTCCCGGTAGTGGCCTTTCCGGCCGCGCACCAGGGGAGCAAGAATGGAGATTTTCTTATTCTTGAATTTTGAAAAGACATTGTCGACGATCTCCTCTTCACTGAACTTGACCATCCTCTTTCCTGTATTGTAAGAATGAGCCTCCCCGATCCGGGCAAATAAAAGGCGGAGGAAGTCGTAGATTTCGGTCACCGTTCCGACGGTGCTGCGGGGGTTCTTGTTGGTGGTCTTCTGCTCGATGGAGATTACGGGGCTCAGGCCGGTGATCTTGTCCACATCGGGTCTTTCCATATCGCCGATGAACTGGCGGGCATATGCACCGAAGCTTTCCATATAGCGACGCTGGCCCTCGGCGTAGATGGTGTCGAAGGCGAGTGAGGATTTTCCGCTGCCGCTGATACCGGTGATGACAACCAATTGGTTTTTGGGAATGCGGATGTCGATGTTCTTGAGATTGTGTACCCGGGCGCCGGATACGTCTATCACTTCTTCTTCCGGGAGTAGTCCGGGCTCATTATTATTCCTCACCATGGCGCAAAGGTAAGGACAACGAATGGAACGGGCGGATGTTTTACTAAAAAAATTGGCCGGAGCAACGCCCCGGCCTAATAATAGTGCAAGGTTTAAACGATTATGGATGAACTATTTATGTAAAGTAACCGTCGGAACTTGAACGACCCTTGTGGAATCGACGACGATATTGGTGATCGTGGTATCCTGATAGCCGTTATCACCTTTAAACGTAAGATTCCACGTTCCGGTTGGCACGTTGCGAATTTCATATTGGCCGCTATACCAGGGTATCGCATAGAGCGTGTCGCTGCCGTTGATCGCTTCCACAAGCGCGCCGGCGCCATGCGGCAGGACGATGCCTTCGATCTTGGACATAACCTGATCATTGAAGACAACGATGTACGGGCTGAGGTAGAAGGTGCCGCTCCAGAAGAAGATCGAACGGTTGAGGTTGAAGTCCAGCCACAGTTTCAATTCGTTGTTGGTGACATTGGCCACATCGGTCCGGCTCACGTTGATGGTGAACCAGGGGCTGGGGCCGAACACAACGAGCGGATAATCTGCCGTGCTGTCGATAAATACTTCGTTGCCGCTGCCGATGAGGATCTTGATCTTGAGGATCTTCCCGGTTGTGATCAGGCTCGACGACAATAGGGTATCGGTACCGTTACGCAGGGCCAGGAGATTGTAGATTCCCGGAGTGATGCCGAGCGTATCCCAGATAACGGATTTATTGGAAGGACCACGGCCCTGACCGCACCAATCATCATCCCACTGACGCGGGTTGTCAGGAGTGTTCTGGGTTGTAGACGTATCTACTTCTACCACCACCATCTGGATATTGATCAGCACGCTGTCGTATTGGACAGGGGCATCTGTCATATAAACAGAAAGCTGGGATTCTCCCTTTGGAATGTTGGGATTGGAATTAGATGAGTTGTTCTTGTTACATGCAACGATGGAAAATACGGCAGTGATGCCGACAATGGCTGTCAGCCAAGCACTCATTGTTTTCATGTTGTGAAGGTTTTAGGTATAAATACTTCATCGTCCGGGTAGAGTTGCCAAAAACCGTTCCAAAATGGCGTTATCGATCCGTTAACGGGATTATTAACAGCAAAACCAACTGGAAATAAATCGGTTATATTTTAACGTGTTTAAAAAGCGGGCCCGAAATTTGGTAATTTGACTGAAGCAACGTTATCTTTGCACCAGTTCTTAAAACATCTCTTATCAAGAAAGGCTGAGGGAAATGGCCCGTAGAAGCCTTGACAACCTGCTGATGCTTGGACACAAGCGGAAAGTAAGGTGCCAACTCCATCCCGAGGAAGATCGGGACAGATAAGTCAGATTCCGGCTTGATAAATATCGATACAACATATTTAGAGCTCTTCTGACAGATCGGAAGAGCTTTTTTATTTTGCTCATGTCTTGGTAAGTGGTGTCGCTGAATGATCATTTTTAACTCTTAAAATTGTTTGACATGCAAGCGACAACACAACTCATTCACAGTATTCCAGTGGACCCTTTGACCGGCGCCATATCGGTGCCTATTTATCAGACATCTACGTTCGTGCAGGAGGCGCCGGGCGTGAATAAAGGCTATGACTATGCGCGAACCGGCAATCCCACGCGGGCTACGCTGGAGAACCTGGTGGCGCAGCTGGAGGGCGGGAGCACCGGCGTGGCGTTTGGAAGCGGTCTGGCGGCGATCGATGCCGTGCTGAAACTGTTGCAGACCGGCGATGAGATCGTAGCGGTGGACGACATCTATGGCGGCGCCTTCCGGCTTTTCGAGCAGGTATACAAGAAATTCGGGATCACGGTGCACTATGTGGACACGACAAATGTTGCGGCGATCCTGGATGCGCTGACCCCGAAGACGCGGCTGATCTGGATCGAGACGCCTACCAATCCGACCCTGAAGATATCCGATATCCGGGCGATCGCGGCATTGGCGCATGCGCGGGGCTGCTGGCTGTGTGTCGACAATACATTCGCATCGCCCGCTTTGCAGAAACCGTTGGCCCTCGGAGCGGATATCGTGGTGCATTCGGGCACAAAATATCTCGGCGGCCACAGCGACCTCATCGCGGGCCTTGTGGTGACGGCCGACCCGGAGCTCGGGCAGCGGGTGAAGTTCCTGCAGAATGCCTGCGGAGCGATACTCGGACCTTTCGATAGCTGGCTATTGATCCGCGGGATCGAGACCCTCCATCTGCGCATTCGCCAGCATTGTGCAAGCGCTTTGGCGATTGCGGAATTCCTGATTTCGCATCCGGCGGTTGATCGGGTGTACTTTCCGGGACTGGCCACGCATCCGGGTCATGCAGTGGCGAAGTCGCAGTCCAAAGGTTTCGGCGGGATCGTGAGCTTTTCCCTGAAGACCGATACGGTTGAAGCGGCGACGGCTTTTGTGACTTCGACTAAATTATTCAAGCTTGCTGAAAGTCTCGGCGGCATCAAGAGTTTGGTATCGCATCCGGCGCAGATGACGCATAAGAGTATTCCGGACGAGCGGCGCCGCGCAGCGGGGGTAGCGGACAGTCTGATCCGGTTGTCGGCGGGGCTGGAAGATACGGAAGATCTGATAGAAGATCTACGGGGAGCGCTCGATACAGTGGTTGTTAAAAAAGAAAATCACCTTCAAATAGCATAATGGAAACACATAAGCAGCTTACAATCGGGTTATTTGGTTTTGGCGTGGTCGGTGAAGGGTTGTACAAGGTTCTGCAGCAGACCCCATCGCTGAAGGCAACGATCAAAAAAGTTTGTATCAAGCATGCCGGCAAGAAGCGGGAGGCGCCGGCCGAACTGTTCACCACGGATCGCGAGATCCTGTTGAATGATCCGGAGATCAATGTGATCGTGGAAGTGATCAATGAGTCGGGACCCGCGTTCGAGATCGTGTCGAGGGCGCTGCGCAGCGGCAAATCGGTGGTCAGCGCGAGCAAGAAGATGATCGCGGAGCATTTACCCGAGCTGTTGCAGCTTCAATCCGACACGGGTGCTTCGTTCTTGTATGAGGCCGCGGCCTGCGCGTCCATTCCGGTCATCCGTAACCTGGAGGAATATTACGACAATGACCTGCTTCACTCCATCAAAGCGATCGTGAACGGGAGCACGAATTTTATCCTGACGAAAATGTTCGAAGAAAAGCTCGGATTCCATGAGGCGCTGCTGCTGGCGCAGCAGCTGGGTTTTGCAGAGAGCGATCCCTCACTGGACGTGGAGGGCTATGATGCAGCCAACAAGTGGACGTTCCTGCTGACCCATGCCTATGGGATCGTCGGGCCGACAGATGACCTGGTTTTCAGCGGTATCCAGCATATTCAGGCGGGAGATGCGGCGGTTGCCCGGGAAAAGCATTATGACATTAAGTTGGTTGCCCAGGCAAAGAAGCTGGAGAATGGCAAGGTAGCGGCTTTCGTGCTCCCTCAGTTTATCCGGCAGGACGATCACCTGGCTTTCGTTCGCAATGAGTATAATGGGGTGGTGATCGAGAGTGGTTTCGCGGATAAGCAGTTCTTCTATGGCAAAGGGGCGGGCTCCTTCCCTACTGCGTCGGCGGTACTGAGCGACTTGTCGGCGCTGCGCTATCAATACAAATACGAGTATAAGAAACTCTATCACCACACACCGCATCAGCTGACGGATGACTTCTATGTACGGGTGTATGTCAGCTTCGACGATTGGAAATATGTGCCGCGGGAACGTTTTGAGTGGATTGAAGAGTGGCATGCCGAAACCGACCGGAAGTACCTGATCGGCGTCATCCATTTCCGGGAGATCGCGCAGGAGAACTGGTGGAGGGAGAACCACACGTCGCTGTTGTTAACGCCGGAACCGATCATCGAGGATGTGGAGATCCGGAAGCTGAAGAAGAAGAGTCTCGAGCTTGCGGGAATTGTCTAAAGTCGATATAATTGTAATTCATCTGACCGATTTCTCTTGTGCATAACGTGATAATTTGAATTCCTTTATTCAATTTCACCGTGGCAAAATCTTTTAAATAGTTCCAGTGGTGCCATTGGCGCCAATGGATCGGTTCGTCCTTTACGTAAGTTGTCGGGATGTCGATAAGGCCCGTTTGATCAATATCATTTACGGAAATAGAGATTTTTCCGCCCTGGCTGGCTGTGTACATCATTCCGAGCATGTATGTGCCCGATTCTTTTACAAGAACGGTGTATTTTATCCACTCGCCCGGAGCGGTCCATCCGACATAAAGCTGGTCCTTTTCCGGCGCGACAAAATTATAGGGATTGTTGTCGATCGGCGGCTCCCTGAATTTTGTATACGATATATCCACGCCTTCCTTCTTTCGAAATTCATTTAAGTAGGTGCCGTCGGCAGGATTTAATTTTCCGCTCCCCTGATTGATCGAATCGCTGTCATGATAAGCTATGCCTTCTCCTCCAACGTCATAGTACGCGCATTGCAGCCTTCCGGGGATGGCCTGCATCCCAGGGTGCAGGGAATCCGTATATGGCTTGCCCATATAATGTTGACCCCGGGAATTCTGTCCGATAAAAAGGGCCGATAGGAAGAGCGCTATCGATGAAATATAGGACATCTTACTTCCCGAACCGGTGCGACCAGCCCAGCGAAAGGAGGAGGTTTCCGGTGTTGTTGGAGCCGTCCGCACTGTATTTCTGGATGTTGATGAACCCATATTCGAACCGGGCGTCGAAGAAGACCTTGTTGCGGGCGTCCATAGGCAAAGCCAGGCCCACGCCGCCGGTGACACCGACATTGAAGCGTTTGATACTGGAGGTGATATCGGTGTTGGCGGTGAAGTTCTGGGGAGGCACGGGGTATCCCTGAACGGTGAGGGGGTCGCCTTTCTGGTCGACGTAAATCGTGCTGGTGCCTTTTGTTTTCTCCACGGCGTGCAGGAGGTAGCCCACATAAAAACCGGCGTCGGCATAGAACTGAAGCGTCCTACACCAGGTAAACTTAGCCAGAATGGGCAGCTCAAGGTAGTTGAGTACCGCTTTGTTATCAAAATCTGCATACAGATAGGAGCCGGGGGGTACCAGTTGCTGGTAGCTCGCGGGGAGGTTGGTGATCGGCTGCATGCCGTTCCGTTGACCGCCCTGGCCAGCAAAATTCAATTCCGCCTGGATGGAGAACCGGTGATACACCGGCCATTCGGCCTGGATGCCGAAGTTGGCGGCGAGCCGGGAGGTATAGTCGCTGCTCAGCTGGTTTCCGCCGCCGCCGCTGAGGTCGGGGATGCTGAGGCCACCATGCACACCGAACCAGGCCGCCTGAGCGAAGACATGTCCGGTCTGGAGGAAAGTCAGGAGTGCCAGGATGGAGAGTACTTTTCTCATAAAAAGTCAATTTTGACAAGAAAATCTTAACATGAATTTACGAATTTCTAACAGTGGGGGGCTACAATTGGTTCGAAAATGAACCTTTTTTTAATGCGCGGGCGGTCGACGCTAAGGGGCGGTCGACGTTAAGGGGCGGTCGACGCTAAGGGGTTTCGACCGGTTTTAATGCGCGGTGTGATCCGCCTCTTCCTGGTGACGCCAGAGGTCCCGGAAGATAGGGCTGTGGGCGCGGAGGTCTTCCAGGCTCCCTTCGGCGGCTACCCGGCCCTGATGTAGAACGTAGATATAATCAAATCGGGGAAGCAGGTGCAGGCGGTGGACGGAGGAGATGACGGCCTTGTCGCGGAAGGCGGTGAACAATCCATCGTAGATCAGGGCTTCGGTACGGGGGTCTACGCTGCTGGTGGGTTCGTCGAGCAGAACTACGCTGCTGTCGCGGGCGGCGAGGATGCCGCGGGCCAGGGCAAGGCGCTGCTTCTGGCCGCCGGAGAGATTTACGCCTTTCTCGCGGATATCGGATGCAAGACCCTTGGGCAGGTTCCGGACGACTTCGGTAAAGTGGGCGCTTTCGCAGACCTCCATGATCTCGGCATCGCTGAACGGGAGGCCGAGGGTGATATTGTAGGCGATGGTGTTTTCGAAGATCTCCGGTTCCTGGGGGAAGAGGGTGACGGCTTCATTGAGGCGGTCGAGCAAAATCCGCGGGTCGGGGGCGTGGGGCGAGGGGGTGACCGGACGGGACGATTCCGTTCTGACTTCGATCTCGAGGCCGGGCTCCGGCTGGTAAAGACCGCGAAGCAGAGCCAGGAGGGTGGTTTTCCCGCTGCCGCTCTCCCCGATCAGGGCGATGCGGCCGCCACGCGGGATCGTCAACTGAAGATCGTGCAGACTTTGCGCATATTGGCCGGCGTCGTAGGTGGGCCGGTGAGAAAAGTTGAGGTTCCTTAAAGTGATCGTGCTCCAGTTATCGGGCAGCCCGTCCAGCCGGTCGGCGCGGTGCTGTTCGGCATAGGCGTCGCTGATCCCATCCGCCGTTTTAACGTAAGTATTGTACTGAACGATCTGGGTATACTGCATGGCAACATCCTGGAACACACTACAGAATTGGTTGACATACAAAAGTAGGGAAGCCAGACCGCCGATTGGAAATGAGGCCCCCGGGATCCAGGTCGTGTACACGTAACCAAAGGCGATGAGGCCGTAGATAGATACGATCATCATCTCGGCACAGAACCACTTCCATTCGTTTATTAGGAAGCCCCGTCGGAAGGGTCGATAAATTGCCCTCACTTTGTTCATCAATCCGGTTTCCATGCTCCGCTCCAGCCGAAGAGTGATCACCGTCATGATATTCGAGAGGCTGTCAAACAAAGTGGCGGAGACGATATGCTCCTTTTCGTTCACTTCATTGAGGGCCTTGACGAATGGCCGGTCAAATTTTCGGATGATCAGAAAATTCAGGACACCGAGGCCAATGGCAATACTGCCATAGAGCGGAACAAAATAAAGCATGGCGGCCACGGATACGACAAACTTCATGATTGTGTAGACATACATGAACCCGCGGTCGAAGAAATCCCGGAGCGCCTCATACGCTTTGCGGAGCCGGTTGATGGTCGCTCCACTGTGATGGTCCTGCTGCCATTTGACGGGCAGGTGCAGGACCTGGTGGTACTTTTCCTGTAAAAAATTGCGGCTTAGATTGAATGCGAGACTGCGTTCCATGACACGGCCGGGTCCGTGGAAACACCATTGCGTGAATTTGATCGCGATATATCCCGCGACATAGAGCAGGGTGTAGTGGAGCACATTGCGGGAGTCATGCTGTAGCTTGTCCAGGAACCAGCCGAAGAGCAACGGATTCAGAGAAATGACAAGGAAGGCCACGACAAACATCGAGTAAACAAGAACGAATTTCTTCTTTTCCCGGCTATAGTGCCAGGAGGTCCGCAACAAGGAGATGTATGGGTTCGCCATCCTGAGGCGAAGGTACGAATATGGGGATCGCTTCGATAAAAAGGTGGTAGACAAATTTGCAGCTTTCATCAAGTAATCGGGTTGGATGATGTAAAAGATTGGTGAGAGGCGGGGCTACGGTTTTCCTTTGTGAAAAAATTTATGCAAGATCACAACAATGATGGCGTAGACAGAAGGGGATTCCTCGAGTGTATGGCCTGGGCGGGGACGGGTGTCCTCTGGATGATGACGGGGGGAGTCCTGAAGTCCTACGGGATGAGCCAGATGATTGACCGGACGACCGGACGGCTACGGAATGGTCTGGTCGTGCCGGCATCGGATTTCAGCTTCGTTCAGATCAGCGACAGCCACATCGGTTTCAATAAGCCGGCCAATCCGGATGTGGTGGGAACTTTGCAGGCGGCGATCGACAAGATCAACGCGATGCCGGCGCCGCCGTCTTTCGTGCTTCACACCGGTGATCTCACCCACCTCGCGCAGCCGGACGAATTCGACACGCTGGATCAGTCGCTAAAGAGCGTGAAGGCGGAGAAGATCTTCTATGTACCGGGGGAGCATGATATCACCGATAACGGGAAGCTGTATATGGAGCGGTTTGGGAAGGGAGCTCAAGGCGATGGCTGGTATAGCTTCGATTCGCAAGGCGTCCACTTTATCGGGTTGAACAATGTCACCAATCATGTCGACGGGGGGCTGGGGTATATCGGCGGGGATCAGCTGAAATGGATGGAGAATGACCTGAAGGGGCTTTCAGCCAGCACACCGATCGTTGTGTTCGCGCATATCCCGTTATGGGCGGTTTATCCGCAGTGGGGTTGGGGGACGCAGGACAGCGAACAGGCGTTGGGGTATCTGAGACGTTTTGGGTCCGTCTCCGTATTGAATGGCCATATCCATCAGACGATCCAAAAAGTTGAAGGCAATATTACCTTTCATACGGCCAATTCGACGGCCTTTCCACAGCCGGCGCCGGGAAGCGCGCCTTCGCCCGGGCCGATGAAAGTTCCGGCGGAGAAATTGCGCAGCGTGCTGGGGCTTACCAGCGTGAATTATCTCGAACACAATCACTCGTTGGCAATCACCGATGACCTCTTACAATGAAAAACACATTGATATTACTATTTGGGCTGGCAGCCGCGGCAAATCATTCCAAGGCGCAATACACCCCTACCGATCAGGGATCGACGATCAAATTCACGATCAACAATTTCGGGTTCGGGGTCGATGGAAGCTTTACCGGTTTGCAGGGCAACATTGAATTCGATCCGCAGAATCCCACGTCCGGCAAGTTCGATGTCAGTATCGATGCCAGTACCGTGAATACGGATAATTCTCTCCGGGACAGTCATCTGCGGAACGACGGTTATTTCGATGTAAAGAATTATCCGCGGATCCGGCTGGTATCCACCCGGATCGAGCCCACGGGTGTTGCCGGTCTGTATCAGTTCACGGGTCAGCTGACGATCAAGAAGACGACCCTGCCGGTTAGTTTTCCCTTTTCGGTGACGCAGCCGGGTGGCAGCCTTGATTTCAAAGGGTCATTCACGATCAAAAGGAAAGACTTCGACGTAGGAGGCACCAGCACGATATCGAACGAGCTAACGATATCGCTCAATGTAATCGCCACGAAATAGATCTACCGATGAAACAGTCGACAATCGTATTTGTGTTGATCGCAGCGGTGGGATTGTGCGCGGCGAAGACGGGTAAGCGGGTATTTGAGAATCTGAAAGTCTTGCCGAAAGATATCTCTTCAAAAGATCTCCAGGGTATCATGGCGGATGATTTTGAAGACGGGCTTGGCGTAAGCTGCGGGTTCTGCCATGCGTCCGCGGCGGGCGGGCACGGGCTGGACTTCGTAAGCGATGCCAAACCGGAGAAGGAGATCGCCCGCAGGATGATGCGGATGACGCTTGACCTCAACAAAAAATACTTTAAAGCGCGCAAGCCGAGGATCGGCAGCAATATCTTGACGATCACCTGTGCCACCTGTCACAAGGGGGAAGCATTCCCGGATGGGGACATTTTGCACTGATGTATTATCCTACAGAGTCTTTCGCGATAACCGTCCAATCGTCGCCACCATGTCCCTTCGCTATCCACCGATCCATTTCGGCTGCAATGGCAGGGATCACGGCAAGGGTGACCCCGCCCTTTTTTGCTTCCTGCAGAAAGAGACCGGCATCCTTCCGGGCCATGCTCAGCTCCCAGGACGGCTTGGAATAGTCGCCGGAGGTCATCCGTTTCAGCCGGGTGGTCAGCACGGCGCCGGGATTCCAGTTGTCGAAGAGCATCGACAGGTCACTGATGGGTACGTGCATGCCTTTGGCCAGCATCAGCGTGTCAGCGATACCGGAGGTGAAAGCGATGAGAAAGCTGTTACCCAGCAGCTTCATGGCGGCGGCCCGGCCGGTCTCGGGGCCAAAGTTGAGGAGTTTGCCGGTCATTTTGCTGAGCGTCGGGGTGAACCGTTCGACCACCTGCTGATCGCCGGATACCAGCATATAGCCGGTACTTTCGAGGGCATTTGGGGGGCCCATGAACACAGGGGCGTGCAGATAGATAAACCCGCGGGATTTCCACTCATTGGTACGGCGGATAGCGCCTTCTACGGAGGTAGTGGTATGATCGATGATGGCGGCGCCGGGCTCGAGCGCATGCGCCACGCTCGCCTGGACCTCATCGACGGAGGCATCGTCCTTTAACGTAAGATGGATCCGATCGACCCCTTTCACGGCTTCCGCGGGAGTAGGTTTTGCGATGGCGCCAAATTGTTCCAATGCCGTTGCTTTGGCGGCGGTCCGGTTCCATACCTGGACTTTTTCGCCCCGGTTGATCATTGCCCGGACGAAGTTGGCGCCCAGCAAGCCCATGCCTAAGAATGCGATCATGATGTTTTTTTTATAAAGTTAGGTAATCAATTATTTAATTTGCGTGCAAAGCGATAGGCGATGAAAGATCATTCACAGTCGATGAAGGCGGAGACATTCAAGACTCTGCATGAGCGGGCAGGTCTCGTTGTTCTTCCCAATCCGTGGGATGCGGGGTCGGCGAAGCTCCTGGCGGCGATGGGTTATGAAGCGCTGGCGACGACGAGCGCCGGGCTCGCCTGGATGCTGGGGAAGCCGGATGGCGCGGCAGCCGTCACGCGGGAGGAGTCCATGCGAAATGCGCGGGAGATCGTAGATGCAACGGGTCTGCCGGTGGCGGCGGACCTGGAAAACGGGTATGGGGATGATCCGGAGGACTGCGCTACGACAATCCTGCAGGCTGCCAAAGCGGGGTTGGTTGGCGGGTCGATTGAGGATGCGACCGGAAGGCCGGGTGATCCGATCTATCCCATCGAGCTGGCAGTGGAGCGCGTCAGCGCGGCGGTAAAAGCTGCGCGCAGTCTCCCCTTCCCGTTTATACTGGCGGCAAGAGCGGAGAACCTGATCAATGGCCGGGCAGACCTTCCCGATACGATCCGGCGGCTGGAGGCCTTTGCGGCGGCGGGTGCGGATGTGCTTTATGCGCCGGGGTTGAAGACGAAAGCGGAAGTGAGCGCAGTCGTCAAAGCCGTGGCGCCGAGGCCGGTTAACGTTCTGGTGGGGACGGCGGTCTTGCGGCTTCCGCTCGAAGAGCTGGCGGAGCTAGGGGTGAAAAGGGTCAGCCTGGGGTCGGCCCTGGCGCGGGTGGCTTACGGGGCAATGATGCAGGCGGCGGAAGGGCTGGGCCGGACGGGTGATTTGTCCTTCGTGGGCAGTGCCGTCACCTATGCGGCGATCAACGACATGTTAAAAAAAAGTTATCCTTAAACCCAACTAAACGTGGGGCACAAAACAAAGTCCAATATTGCAATGGGTCACCCATGGGTCTAAAACTAAACCATAAAATCGGATGAGGCACACACTGATCCTGCTGCTTATTTTTGTGGGCGGAGCCTTGTCCGTACGCGCCCAAACGCGGACCGAAGATTCGCTGAAGCAGCTCAGGGATTTGCGTGACATTGCAGATTCGATCTTCAATCGTCATGCCAAGCCGACGCCGACGGTTGAGGGAAAATTCCACAATTCGCCATTCCCGGCGGTTGGATACACGCTCGCCACGGGCATTGCAGCGGTGTTCAGCGACCGGATGGACTTCCATGCCGGTGACACGACGACTAAAATAACGGACATCCTGTCCAGCGTGACCTATTCCCAATACAACCAAATTATCGCCCAAAGCTATGCCGATATCTGGGCGGGTCATGACAAATACAATATTATTGCGGACTGGCGGTATATGAAATACCCGTCGACGACTTTTGGGCTTGGCGGACATACGCAATATACGGACGGCTATACGATCGATTTCAATTACGTCAAGCTGCATACGACGGTTATGCGGTACGTCGCACCCAATCTTTATCTGGGTCTTGGTTATTACTACGATTACTTTTACAAGATCCGGGAGGTAGACCCGCCGCCCGGGGTGCTGACCAGTTTTGAGAAGTATGGGCTGACCGCCACCGAAGCGGGGAGCGGACCGGTAGCCAGGGCTTTGTACGATTCGCGGGACAATCCGCCCAATCCGCTTAGAGGCTGGTATGCCAGCGTGACGTATCATCCCAGCTTCCCTGCCCTGGGAAGTCAGGGTTATTGGGCATCCTTACAGATCGATCTGCGTAAGTATATCAAGCTGCGGGATGATGGCCGGAATGTCCTGGCGCTATGGCAATTCGACTGGCTGAGCGTGGGCGGTAAAGCCCCTTATCTGCTGCTTCCGAGTACGGGCTGGGATGACATGTTCAATACCGGGCGGGGATATATCCAGGGCCGGTACCGGGGGAGAGATATGGAGTACCTGGAAGCGGAGGACCGGTTTGCGATCAGTCGCAACGGGTTGATCGGCGGTGTCGTCTTTGCAAACCTCGAATCATTCAAGACGGCGCTGGCGGCGCCGCAGCTCCATGATTTCATTCCGGGATACGGCGCGGGGATCCGGATCAAGCTGAACAAACACTCCAATACGAATATCTGTGTGGACTATGGTTTTGGGCTGGAAGGGTCACAGGGGATCGCGGTCAATGTGGGGGAAGTTTTCTGAGGTAATCCCGAAGCACATTATAGAAATGATTTCCATCCAGCTTCAATTTCTCCAGTTCGATCAGCGCCTGCTCACGGCCGTTAGCCTTGTATAGGGCAAAGGTCCGGTTGAGCGCCACGCCGGGGGAGTAATTCACCATGAGCAGCTGGTTGTACAGTTGAAGGATCTCTTCCCATTTCTCGGGTGTATCTTCCTTGATGCAGTGCCAGGAGGCGATCCTTGCTTCCAGATGGTAAGAGCTCAGCTGGTCACCGCTGGCCGACAGCGTGAGGTATTGCATGCCGCGGCGGATGAGGTCGGTATCCCAGAGGCGTTCGTCCTGCTGGTCATAAAGAATAACATCGTCTTCACCCGGCTGACGCGCATTAAAACGCGAGGAATGAAAACACATCAGCGCCAGGAGCGCGTTGGTCCTTGGCTGGTTTGTCCCTTCATATTCGGTCAGCAGGACGCCGAGCCGGATGGCTTCCCAGCAAAGCTCCTTCTGAAGAACGCGATTGCCGCTCCGCGAATAATACCCTTCGCTGAACAGGAGATAGACGATATGGAGGACGTTGTCAAGCCGTTCGGGGATCTCGCGTGGAGAAGGCATTTCCAACCGGATGTCCGCGGTCCGCAGCTTTTCTTTTGCCCGGAAAAGACGTTTGTTGACGGTTTCCTTGTTGGTGAGGAATGCTTCGGCGATCTCGTCTATCCCGAAGCCGCAAAGGATGCGCAGGGCAAGACCAATCTGCGCTTCACTGACAATAGCGGGGGTACAGATGGCAAACAGCATCTGAAGCTGGCTGTCACGGATATGCTGTGGCGAAAAATCGATGTCGAAAGCGGCGAGGTCGTCCTCCTTTCCGGCCGTCGCCCGGATGGCAGGGATGACCTTATGCTCGTAGATATCGCGTCGCCTGAATTGATGGATCGTCTTGCGTTTGGCTACTGTATAAAGCCAGGCCGTGGGATTGGGGGGCATTCCTTTCGTTTCCCATTCTTCAGCGGCGGTCAGGAAAGTATCGCTGACGATATCCTCCGCCGTTTCGATATGCTGCAAACCAAAAAGGTTGCTGATGACGGCAACCATTTTGGCGAATTCCTGCTGGAAGAGTTCTTTTAGCGGTTCGTTGGGCATATCAGTGGCTAAAGAGAGGCCGGATCTCAACGCTTCCGCCCTGATCGAGAACCGGGCAGCCATGCGCCAGGGTCGTCGCGTCGTCGAGATTTTCCGCCTTGACAACAATGAAGCTGCCCAGCACTTCGCGAATCTCTACGAAAGGTCCATCGGTGATGACACCGCCGGGTTTCAGCACTTTGCCGGCCATATCGAGCCGCTGGCCTCCGGCGGACATTCTTCCCTGGGCGGCGATGCCACCGGCCCAGTCCTGCCACTTCTTGGCAATGGTCTTAAATTCTTCCGGCGGGATGTTGCCGGGATCACCATTCGGAAACCGAAATAGGAGCGCAAATTCTTTCATGTTTTGTCTTTTAGGTTAATATGGGTCGGAGCCGGCCAGATTGGACAGGTCGCCAAAAATATTTTTTTTCTCTTGTCCAATTTTCGTCCTTTAACTTGTAATAGGTATAAAATTAATTTTATGGACGAATTTATGTTGATTCTCAGACACCAGGACGGCTCAAAGATAGCCTCTCCGGAGCAAATGCAGATTTGGATGAAACAGACGATGGATTGGATCGGCGGGATCGCTGCACAAAACAAATATGTCGGCGGCCAGGGTCTGTTGTTCGACGACAGCCGGGTGGTCAGGCGACATTCGGTGGTCACTAACGGACCGTTTGGCGAGATTGCCGAGACGATCGGCGGTTATATGATCGTCCGGGCCGAATCGGTGGATGAAGCCGTGGAGTTTGCCAAGGGCTGTCCTGTCCTTCAGGGCGAGCCTAACAGCGTGGAGGTCCGCAAGATCGCGAGGAGGGACGGGACTCACTGAATATGGCAGAGAGCGAGCTCATACCGCATTTGTTCCGTTCCGAGTACAGGAAAATTGTTTCGGTCCTCTGTGCGCGTATGGGGTTTGGGCAGATGGAAGTGGCGGAGGACATAGCCAGCGAAACATTCCTGGCGGCGATGCAGACCTGGCCCTTGGCGGGTCTGCCGCCGCATCCGGTGGCATGGCTGTATCATGTGGCCAAGAATAAGGCCCGAAACTATTTACAGCGGGAGGCGGTGTTCAGAGGTAAGGTGGTTCCCGAGATGAAAAAAGTGCCCGCAGAGGAGCTGGAGATCGATTTATCCCCGGCAAATATCGAGGACAGCCAGCTCCGAATGATGTTTGCCATCTGTCATCCGTCGATCCCGGCGGAGGCGCAGATCGGGTTGTCGCTTCGTATCCTTTGTGGATTTGGGATAGAGGAGATTGCAGACGCCTTCCTGACCAATAAGGAGACGATCAATAAGCGGCTGTACCGGGCGAGAGAGAAGTTGCGGGAGGAGAAAGTAGATATCGCCTTGCTAAATGCGCTCCAGATAGAGGACCGGTTGCCGGCGGTGTTGACGACGATCTATCTGTTGTTTACCGAAGGGTATTATTTACGCAATGACTTCTGCGGGGAAGCGATGCGACTATGCCGAATGCTGATCGACAATCCGCTCACGGATCAGCCAACGGTAAATGCGTTACTGGCCCTGATGTGTTTCCATGCGTCAAGGCTGGATGCGCGGATCGATCAGCAAGGAGAGCTGGTGTTGTATGCGGACCAGGACGTAAGCCGCTGGAATGCCGGGCTGATCAGCGAAGGGGTCTACTACCTGCGGCGGTCGGCTACCGGTCCGGCGCTCATGAAATACCACCTGGAGGCGAATATCGCCTATTGGAATTGTGTGAAGGAGGATAGCGTGGAGAAATGGGAGAATATCCTGCAATTCTATAACTATTTGCTGCAACTCGAATATTCGCCCGTCGCGGCGCTAAACCGGACGTATGCACTTTCCCGGGTTCGGGGAAAGCCGCCGGCGCTGGCGGAGGCGCTGAAGTTGAAACTGGAAGGCAATCCGTATTATTACGCGTTGCTGGGTGAATTGTATACGGGGATCGATGACGGGAAGGCGGTTGCCAGTTACGAGCAAGCTATTCTGCTGGCCAAGACCGAGGCGGACAGGCTGGCGTTGAAAAAGAAGATCGGGTTATGACTTCTTTGCCTTGCCAAGCGCGACCTTATAGTCATCCGGGGTACCCGTGATCCTGACGTTCATGCACCGGAATTTCTTTTCCTTGTCGCGGTATTCGATGGCATCGACCTGGTCGGGGTCGACCTCTTCTTTCTTTTTCCCGAACAACATATGGAAACCCGCCTGGGTCACCAGCTTGAGTGGGATGCGCAGGAAGTATTCCATCCGCATGTCCATCGACTGCTGGCCGGCAATCTCTATATAGCCCAGTGACGAGTTGATGTTCATGTCCGGAATATAAAGGACGCCATTTCGGAAGGTCAGGCTGTTGCGAAGGGTATCAAAACGGACCATCATGAGGTTCCTGTCGCCGAAATAGGACGACAGCGCCTGCATGGGCGCGAAGTTGACCAGGACGCCGTTGAGGATCTCGAGATCGATGCGGGCATTGGTGTTCTCCATCAGGGGTGTGAGGTCGGGGTGGACCTGCATATCGGTTTGGATCTGGCCGCTCAGCACACCGTGGAGGTTCTTATTGATAACATAATCCTGGCCGAGGTAGTCCAATTTCAGCAGGAGCTTTTCCATGTCGACGTCCTCGGCGTTGATCCGGCTGTGCAGCATGATCTTCGTCGGATTGGAGCCGTCGAATTGTCCGCTGGCATTGATACTGCCGCCCGCGATATTCATAGACAGCGTATCGAGATAAAGATGCTGGTTGGCGGTCATCCGCCCGATAACCGCAAAGTTCCGGATGCCGAGATGATTGCAGCGCAAGTGACCGATATTGACGGCGGCGTTAAAGTCGATAAAAGGTATCTGGAAGATATTGAATGCCTGAGCGTGCGCGGATGGGGTGACCGGGCCGCTCGCCAGAATCACCCTGGTACTGTCCAGTGGAGGTGACGTATCAAGCGTCGCGATAGATTGTTCCTCCTGTTCTACCGATGCCACATAGCTTGCCAGCTGATCCGCGTCGAGAAGGTTGGAGGCAAACCGAAGATAATTTTCCTTCTTTCTTCTCGCGGTATCTTTCCCGGTATACAGGCGCATACTGAGATTGAAGTCGCTGTTGCCGAGCTTCCCCTTCAGGGTATCGATCTTCAGGAAGTTATCGGTACCGAATTTGATCTTGCCGCTGATACTGTCCAGGCGGTAGGGATGCTGCTGAAACGCCGCCGAAATATTAGCGATCCGGATATTGGCGAACTGGAAAACGGAATCGTAGCGGAGTTCTATTTTGGATCGAACCCAGATATTCGAGCCCACTTCGTTATAGATGTCCTTGGGCAGGTATTTCTGGCCGCCGGGACCAACGACGTCGGCGATGGCCAATTCGTGTGACTTGAGGTCGAACCCGAGGGTCGTTCTTCCCCTTTTGACCTTCTCGAACCAAAGAGCATAATTGACCACTTTGGCGCCAAAACGGATATCGCTGCTGTCGATCTGGCCGGCCAGATTGCGAAGCAGGAGGGCCGTATCGTTTATGGTGAGATCACCGCCGAAATCGTGGAAGTCGTGCGGGTATTTCTTAAAGGATACCGAAAGGTCGTGCACGTTGAGCTGCCCTTTTGGTAAGGGCTTGGGATGCCGCAGTTCGCTGACGGAGGTTTGGAGGGATACCCCGATATTGAAGTCCCTTAATTCTTCCTGATCGGTCCGTTCCGCGGAATCTTTCGCAAGGAGCTCATGCAACACGGCCAGACGGCTATGTGCGTTGAAGTTCAGTGTAACGGGTTTTTCCTGGTCATGGAAGAGGGCAGGCAGGTCTTCCAGGGAGCCGTCGATGTGGAAGTCGGAATGGCCGATATTGCACACCAACGAATCGAGCTTCACAAAACCGCCCTTCATGTTGGCGTGCAGGTTGAGATGGTCTACCGTATAGGGATAATCCGGGATGCGGAAGGTCAGGTCGCGTACGGTCAGTTCGCTTTGGATGCCTTGGGTCAGCTCGCTCAATTCTTTTTGTGGCTGGCTGAGGTCCACCAGCTCGTTGAAGTTCATCTTTAGGGTGATCCGGCCGGTAATCCGTTCGAGGTCCCGAATGCCGAGAAAGGCGCCGAAGAAACCAAGTTCGAGATCGGAGTTGACCTGCATCTGGATCTTGGGGTCGGTGAAATCCCGCATGGTGAAATTTGCCCTGAAGCGGCCTTCGCCCGGACGCGCATAGATATCGTTGATCCGGAGCAGGGAAGTCTTCAGTGACATACTGTCGCCATTGGTATAGTAGCCGGTGAAGTCGAGGGAGTCGAGTTTCTTTTTAGTGGAGGTGTTGTGCAGCCAGGCATTGCGGCAAGAAAAGTTGAGGTCGATTCGGGGCTGAACGCCTTTCCTGATCGGCCCTTTGATCGTGCCCTTGAAGTCCAGGAGGCCATCGTAACGGAACTGTTTCAGGTCCTCCGCCACTTGTTCCGGCGCGAACGAAAAAAGCTGTCCGAAGTCGGGGCGATCGCCGGCGAATTGGAGGTCGACGGTATTGTCATGCATTTGATCGACCGTACCGCTCAGGTTAAAAAGGGCTTTTTCCAGTTGCAGGTGGACTTCCGACAGGTTCAGAAGTTTGGAGGCTTTGGTATAGGAGAATTTGATGTCGGTGGTAACGTGCTTGTGTCTTAGCAGGGTCGTATCGCCTCTCCGGGTGAAATCGACGATGAAGTTACCGTCGAGTGTGCCGTCCATCAGCCGATTGTTGTTTGTAAAGGAGGACTGGATCCGGTCGATATGGGTGAACAGGTGCTGCCCTTCCTTCGGATCGAGGTAGGAAACATCCATATTCTTCAGGACGATCTTTTGGATATCCAGGTCCAGGGTTGAAGGTTTGGCATTCGTGGGCGCAGCCGTGGTGTCCGGGCGGATCTGGCTGGCTTCGATGATATTCAGCTGACCGTTGGGTTCTTCGATGAGGTCGAGGTGGCCGTTCTTTATGGAGATGACCCTGACATTGTATTTCTGCTTTAGGATATCGGGGAGGCTGAACCCGGCGTAAACGCGTTCTGCTTCATAGATTGCTTTGGCGGAATCGGCTTTATTGGGGAAAAATTTTACGTTTTGCAGGCCGATGGAGATATATGGAAAATGCTGGAACACGGAGATCTCGCTACCCTGGATCTCGAGACGGCCGGGGATCTTTTCGTTGAGGTCCTTCACGGCCAGGTGGACGATGCGTTCTTGTTGGGTGAACAGGAGGGTGATAGCTACAACGATGAGGATCAGGAGGATTAATGGTGGAAGCCCGATAAGGCGGAACAGTCTTTTTCGTGCTTTTGGTGTCATATCATAGAAACGTTAATTGGCGCGGCCAATTGCAAAATAACGTCAAAAATGTGACACCTGCGAAGTACCTAAATATTAACCCGGTACGCGGTTATCGTCTTGCCGAAGAAGCCGGGAACATAAAGGGTCTTTGTCTTCTGGTCATACCAGATATCGGCGGTATTCTTCTTCTCGGGCTTGCGATCGAGCATCTGGACTTTCCGGCCGTCTGCATACACATAAAACACATTCCCGATCCATTCGCTTACGATGAGGTCGCCATTCCCTACTTCTTCAACGCCGTCGCCGCCATTGGGGAGGTCACAGATCACCTTGAGATTCTTCTGAGGGTCTGCGAGGAGCACCTGTTTACGTGCCAGGATATACAAGTTCTTGCCGGACGCTTTTAGGCCGTTAGCTCCGTCGAGGTTATCCATGAATAACGTCGGGACATCGTTCGCGATGCGGTATACCTTCCCGGATTTACTGTCGGACACATATACGACGCCATCGTTGTCGACGGTGATATCGTTAAGTCCCGATTCGCCAGGGACGGGGATCTTTTTGATGACCTGCCCTTTTGGAATGTCTATGACGACGACGTCGCTGATATCGGCGACATAGAGGCGGTTGCCGTAGCGGCCCATCCCTTTTGGGGCATTCAGACCGGTGATCCAGCTGCCGTTGTACTGTTTGCCGTCAGGGCTGAGACGGCCTACCCCACCCTTGCCATCCTTGTCCCACGGCGCGCCGTCGACCAGGGAAACATAGAGGATGTTGTTTGCAGGGTCCGGCAGGACCGACTCGGGGACCGCGACGACCGTATCGGTTTCCCAGAGTTTCGTTAGGGAAGGCTGCTGGGCGGGAAGCGCAGCCGGCAAGAGGGAAACAAGGGCGGCTGTGAATAGGGCTGATCTCATGATGGGTAAAATTTGGTGCGAAAATACTAACTTTCTACAAAGTTAATCCATGGAGCTAAGAGCAATACGGACTTCGCTAAAGGAGATCCAATCGCTTCGGTTATTGTATCTGCAGGAGATCAATGCCCAGGTCCGATATAACGCGTGTCATGAGCGGGGTTGGACGGACGCGTATCTGCTAACGGCGAATGGACTTCCGGTGGGTTATGGGTCGGTCAAAGGACAGGAGATCAAGGGCAGGGATACGGTGTTCGAGTGCTATGTGATCCCGCCGTTCAGATCCTGGGCCAACGGACTTTTCGAAGCCTTGATGCGGGAGTCGGGGGTGACGTTCATCGAATGCCAGACCAATGACCCTGTGCTGCCGGCCTTACTGTATGCATTCGCCTTCAATATCCTGTCTCCTGTCATTCTCTTTTCGGAAAGCAGCGTGACCCGCTATTCGATCCCGGGCGTGATCTTTCGGCCAAGGCAGGACGGAGATATTCTGTTCGAGCATCATCACGAGCCGGAGGGAGACTATGTTCTGGAAGTAGAAGGGAAGATCGTCGCATCGGGTGGTTTCCTGACACACTACAATATGCCGTTTGCGGATATCTACATGGAGGTGACGGAAGGGTTCAAAAAGCAGGGGTTGGGGAGCTATATCGTGCAGCAGGTCAAACGGGAATGTTATCTCGAGGGAAGGGTGCCCTCAGCGCGCTGCAGCATGGAGAATGTGGCATCAAAAGCAACCCTGCTAAAGGCCGGGTTGGCGATAGCGGGGTATATGCTGATCGGGGAGGTGAAAAAATAATTTATTCTTTCAGCCGTTTGATAAAATATTTCGGGGATTCTTCGTAACCCTCTCTTTCGTAAAATCGATGAGCGTCCGTCCGCCGGGTATGACAATGTACTTCGATCCGGTCACAGTTCCGTTCGCGGGCGAGTCGGGTGATATAAGCTTCGAGCTGTTGACCGATCCCGTGACTTCGCGCGCTATCTTTCACCGCGAAATAGCTGATCCGGGCAAAGTCGCCGGCGGTCGCGATCTGGGGGATGAAGTGAAGCGAAAGGAAGGCCACGACTTCGGCGTCCAGCTCATAGACGAGCAAGACTTCATCCGGGTGAGCGCAGAGGCGCCGGATCTTTTCTTCCAGGTCTACGGGTGGTTCATAGTCCAGCTGGCTGATGAGGGCCAGGATGGCTTCGGTGTCGGCAGTTTGTGCGCGGCGGATCATGGTTGTACGAATTTAGTATCTTTAAAACAGTTATGATACTCCAAAACAAAATCGCAGTTATCTATGGCGCAGGCGGCTCGCTGGGGGGCGCAGTGGCCAAGGCCTTTGCCCGGGCCGGCGCCAGAGTATTTCTGACCGGTCATCGGATCGAGTCCATTCAAAAGGTTGCCGACGAGATCATTGCTGCCGGTGGAAAAGCGGAGGTTGACGTGGTGGATGGGTATGATGAAGCGGGTGTTGCGTCGCATCTTGAGAAAGTGCGACAGCAGGCGGGCAGCGTCGACATCACATACAACGGCGTCGATATTCCCGTGGTACAGAACATCCCGCTTACCGAGATCCCGCTCGATGACGTTGTACGGCCGGTCATGCAGTCGGTGCGGACCCGGTTTCTGACGGCCAAAGCCGCCGCGAAGATCATGATGGAGCAACGGTCGGGCGTAATCCTCTCTATTACCGCGACGCCGGGCGGGATCGGCTATCCGTATACGGGAGGTTTTGCGGCAGCCTGTGCGGCGGTGGAGAGCTTATCGAGGAATCTGGCTTCGGAACTTGGGCCCTACGGAATCCGGGTAGTAAATATCCGGTCGGGCGGGTCGCCGGATTCGGCCGTCTTCCGGAATGCGATCGAGCAATTTCCCGATTTGATGGAGAACGTACTGGGCGGGATGAAGGAGGATACCATGTTGAAAAAGTTGCCGCCCATGGCGGATATCGCCAATACAGCGGTATTCCTGGCTTCCGATCTGGCGGCTTCAATTACCGGGGTAACGGTCGATGTGACAAGCGGGACGACGGCGGCACTCAACTACCGGGTCAAACTGGCGACGTTCGGACAAGGGCTATCCCCACAGCAATCGTCCAGGTGATCAGCGTTGCGACAAAAAGGTGAAATCCGTAAAGACTGGCCGGAGAGATTCCGCTCAATATGAATGTCACGCCGGCAATCGCGACCAGCGTGCCCAATACTGCCATCCATCTCGGAAGCCGCCTGGTTTTCAGGATCGCGATGGACCAAAAAAGGATGGCCAGGCAGAAAGCTCCCGTGTAAACATAATCAAAAGCGGCATTGACTGCATGACTGTATGCCAGGAAGGGTCTCAACATATCGACCGTATCCGGCGCTGCGTCCTTGTATTGCAGAACAAAGAGCGGCAGGATCAGGCCATTGGTCGATCCGGCGAGTAGCGCGGCGATAAGGGCCACTAACGACATCGCAAAGGCAGAAACGGCGAACAAATTTTCAAGTCCTATTCGTTTCGTCAGTCCCCAGAATCCAAGAGCCGCAAACGGCAGAGAAAGGATGGCAATACTGTGCGTGATCAGGATCATAGGAATGACCATCAGCAGATGTCGAAAGTTTCCGCCGGCCGGATGAAAGACCATGGTAAAAAGGATCAGGATTGTGAAGACGATCAGGGCGATGCCCGCTTGCTTTTCAAATGCACGGCTCATGTAATTTTTAGGTAAACCTATGGAGGTCTCGCGACTTCAGTCTTGATTGTAATCAAGAAATGATCTTGCGCCGGACACGACTGAGTGTCTCGGGCGTCATCCCGATATAGGATGCGATGACTTTCAATGAGAATTTCTGAAGGATCTGCGGCTTGCTGCTCAGCAGCAGCTCGTATCGGGCTTCCGGAGTAAGCCGGTTGCTTTGAAAATCCTGGTTTGCGGAGCCAAATTCGAATATTTTCCCCAGGCGAAAGAAGATGTCGGAGGTCTTGATGAGTTCGTGGAAATCAAGCAGTGCGAGGTCGAAAATTTCGCTGTCTTCTGTCGCCTCAGTTATTGCCATGGCGGGCAGCTGGGAAATCAGGCTCTTGTAGTCCAGCATCCAATCATCCTCCACAAACAAATTGCAGGTGGCTTCTGTCCCATTGTCCAGTCGTTGGAATTGCCGGAACGCGCCGCTGTTGACAAAATAAAAATTCCGGCAGGTCTGGCCTTCGCGGATCAGTTGGTCCCCTTTCTTTAATGAACGGGGGATCAGGGAGGCGGTGATTTGCGCCAGCTGCTGGTCGGAGAAATCCGCGAAACCACGGACCGATTGTCGGATAGCCTCAAACATGGGTCTAAAATTTAGTATTTAATACGGATCGAGATAGCGGTATCGCGGTCAAGGGAGAATTTGGCGTTTTGGAATTTGGGTGGGCCGAGGAAGCCGCTGGCGTTATTGGACGAACCGGTGCCTTCGGTGGGAATGCCGAAGAAGTTGACGTCGAGCTTGCCGTTGCCATTCTCGTCGTGATAGCAGGCGACGGCATAGGTTCCCTTAGGCAGTTTGTCGAGCCGGAACGTGCTGACGCCGTTGACGATGCGGGCGTAGACCAGGCGGAATGCAGCCTTGGGATCTTTGGGGAAACCCTTTTCGTTGTTGTAGAGGCTGAGGTAGAGAGTCCCTTTGTCACTGTGGATACCGGATACGGTAATATCGAGTGTATATTCCTGAGCGGAGACTGAAATTCCGGTTACCAGCATCATCCAACCTAATATCAAGAAGTCTCGCATTTTGTCGGGAATTGGAAAATCAGGAATTTTGATCCTGTCAAATTTAAGCTATGGAACAATATGTTGTTAAAATATTGTCTATCCATAATGTTACGCATAATGTGCGGGCCTACCGGATAGAAAAGCCGTCAGGGTATCGTTTCGAGCCGGGACAGGCTACAGATGTGTCGATCAATCAGGACGGCTGGCGGGAGGAGAAACGGCCTTTCACCTTCACCAGCCTAAATGAATATCCTTATCTGGAATTCACGATCAAGTCTTACCATGATCATCCGGGTGTTACAAATCGGCTTTATCAGTTGAAAGCCGGGGATGAATTGATCATCCACGATGTCTGGGGCGCGATACAGTATCGGGGTGAGGGGTGTTTTATCGCCGGGGGTGCGGGTATCACGCCATTTGTCGCCATCTTCCGGCAGGTATTCCGGGATAAGGTAGTTGGGAATAACAAGCTGCTGTTCTCCAACAAAACGGTCGGCGACATCATCTACCACGCCGAATTTGACGAGATGCTGGGCAGGAACGCGGTTTATATTCTGACTGCTGAGAACAACCCCTCCTATCGAAAAGGGCCGATCGACAAAGCGTTCCTGCAAAAGGAGGTGAAAGATTTTTCCCAACCCTTCTATGTCTGCGGCCCGGATCCGATGGTGGCTGAACTGACGAAGACCCTCACCGACCTCGGGGCCAGTCCGGAAACGGTTGTATTTGAGAAATAGTTTCCCGGGTGATCTCGTAAACAAAATTTAGCTTGGGCGCTTCCCCATAATAGGCAACCGTCTCTTCGCCCACTTTGCTGGCGCCGATCCGCTGGATGGCCACTTGCGAGCGGAAATTGGTTGCGCCGACATGAAACTGCACTTTGTCGACGAAGTGGAAGATATGGTGCAGCATGAGTCGTTTTACAGCCTGGTTCAGGCCCTTGCCCCAGAACTTTGTGGCATAGAAGGTATAGCCGATCAGGATGGATCGACCGGATTCGTTGTAGTTGTAGAATCGGGTACTCCCGGCAATCTCGTCCGTCTTTAAGTCGATGATCTTGAATGCGCCCTTACTTTCGATGGCGCCCCGAAAGAATTTCTCGAATTCATCGCGCTGCCATCGGTCCTTATTGGGGTGTTGTTCCCAGATCTTCGGATCGGCGGCGACGGCGTAAAGGGCTTCAAAATCTTCTTCGCGGAGGGGAGCCAGGAGGACGTTCCCGTCTTCCAGTGTGGGTTGTATATCGATGGGCATGCGCGCGGTCAGCTTAGTTTTTGATTGAAAAAGTCGATCGTTCGTTGCCAGGCCAGTTCTGCGGCGGCTTTGTCATACCGCGGTGTCGTATCGTTGTGAAACCCGTGGTTGACGTTCGGGTAGATGTACGCGGTATATTCCTTGTTGTTGGCTTTCAGCGCAGCTTCATATGCGGGCCAGCCGTCGTCAATGCGGGTGTCGAGGCCTGCATATTGCAGGAGGAGCGGCGCTTTGATCTGCGGGACCTGATCGAGGGGCGGCTGCATCCCATAGAAAGGAACAGCTGCGGCAAGATCGGGTAGCTTCACCGCCATCAGGTTCGCGATGCCACCCCCAAAACAAAATCCAACTACGCCGACCTTACCATTGCAGTCGGGATTCTTCCGCAGGTATTCGAAGGCGTCGATGAAGTTTTGGAGCATTTCATTCTGATCCCTCTTCGCCTGCATTTCGCGCCCTTTGTCATCGTTGCCGGGGTATCCACCCAACGGGGTTAACGCATCAGGGGCGATGGAAATGAAGCCGGCCAGGGCAAGGCGTCTGCCAACGTCTTCGATATAAGGGTTGAGCCCACGGTTCTCGTGGACCACAACGACGCCGCCGAGCTTCTTGGTGGCATCCGCCGGCTTGGACAGGAGGGCTTTGATGGTTCCGCCGCCTTTGGGGGAATCATAGTTGATATAATCCGATTTGATCCGGGGGTCGCCTTGCGCCACCTGAAGCGTATTTTTGTAATCAGGCATCAGGAAGCTCATCATTGCCGAAACGGTAAGGCCGCCGACGGCATAGATAGAAAGTTTCTCCACAAAATCGCGTCGGTTGATCCGGCTGTGCGCGTAATCGTCGTACAGGTCAAAGACTTCCTGGCGGATGTCTTCTTTCTTAATTCCGTCATGGTTCATAACATTGGAGTATTTGGTGAGCGGGGATGTGAATTTACGCCTTTTTCGTCATAGGACACTTCAAAGCCAGCCTGATTAAACGCGTTCCGCATTTCCACTTTTGAGCTGTCGGCGTACACGGGTGCTTTTTTGACGATGGTTCACAATCTACCTTTTTCCTACCTTTATTGCGATGATAACAGGAACCCATACGATCCTCTATAGCACCAACCCGGAAGCGGACAAAGCTTTCCTGCTAAACGTTCTTCATCTCACCAATGTAGACGTGGGGCATGGATGGCTTATTTTTGCCTTGCCGCCTTCTGAAATAGCGGTTCATCCCGCTGATACCAATGGCCCAAGTGAGCTCTTTCTCCTGTGCGACAACATCCGGCATTTTATCCAGCAAATGGCCGAAGCGAATATCCCCTGTGAGCCGGTCCAAAATCAACGATGGGGCTACCTGACCTATCTGACCCTGCCCGGTGGAGGGAAACTGGGTGTCTATGAGCCGCTTCATCCGAGGCCGGCGCCGATGCCGTAGTGGAACCGGTTCGCCGGATGGAACCGGTTCGCCAGTTTGGCATTCGCTTGTGGAGAAAGATAGGCAAGATGGCGATAGGCAGGGACGGTAACGTCACTTTTGACAAGACGTCGCTCTGAGGAGACAATCGCTTTGACCTACGGCCACACGATCTTAGTTGGGCAAAGCAACCAATTGGGTAATGGCTTGCTGAGGGAGTGCCCGATTATAAATCCTGATCTCATCGATCGCGCCGTTAAACCAGTTGGGGTACAATGTATTGTTAGGATCGTTATTCCTGCCGATTTCCAGGTTCATTGAATTGGGAGTAAATGAGACGGATTCAGTTGTCACACTAATAAGGACGCCATTGACGTAGAGTTTAGCTGATACGCCGTCATAGGTGAAAACCAGCTTGTACCATGAGTCAGGCGTCAGATAAGCGGTAAAATTCCCTGAGCCGGCCGCGCTGCCCGGAACATTGTTATCGCCATACGCTCCCAGAAAGACCTCGTGCGTAGTATCGGGTATGCTTGCGCTTTTGTAGTCATTAAACTGCATCAGGTACATTCCATTCGCCTGGTCCCATCCCTTAACCAGGATGAAGTTGCCGTGATCGGTGCCATAATAAAACCCATTGACCTTGACAATAGCATAAAGCGTAATGCCATTGGGATTAAGGCTGGAACTATTGGCTACTTCCATATAATTCGAGACCCCATTGAACAGATAGGCATTGTTCGCGTTCCCGTTCCGGTCGGTCGTGGGAGTAGCATTGTTAAAGATTATATTGTTATTGAACCCGCTGCTGTCGTTAAGGTTCCCACCATTGAAATTATAATAGGCCACCAGCCCGCTGGTTATATCATATACAGTGTCATGCAACGTCGTCGTGTCGTACTTATAGACTGCTGAATCACGGGTGACATATAGCGTGTCAGTGGATTTCTTTGTACATGCGCTGAACGGGGTGCCGGATATCATGGCAAAAAGCAGGGCAACCGGTAAAACGAAGATCAGTTTAAGGAGTTTCATATCGGGGGGTGAAATTTACAGGACTCAAGATAATAAAAAAGCCCATAATGGGAGGGACAAATTCATATCTGCGCAGATTTGGGCAATAGCCGTGCAGTCTGTGACAATAGACGTGCAACCGACCGAGCCTCCTGACCCGGAACCGTTTTTTCTTTACCTTTGCGCCCTATGCACACGATCAGCCCGGGCGCGCGTTTCCGGAAAGCCATGGAGAAGGAAAAACCCCTGCAGGTGGTAGGGACCATCAATGCCAATCATGCCTTGTTGGCGACCCAATCCGGATTCAACGCCATTTATTTATCAGGTGGTGGCGTGGCCGCAGGCTCGCTGGGTATTCCCGACCTGGGCATTACTACGCTGGATGACGTCCTGACCGACATTTACCGGATCACCAATGTTACAGACAACCCCTTGCTGGTGGATGTGGATACGTGTTGTGAGCCTTCGGCGTTTAATATCGCCCGGACCGTCCGGTCATTGATCAAGGCCGGGGCAGCGGCATTGCACATCGAAGACCAGGTAGGCGCAAAACGTTGCGGTCACCGACCCGGGAAGGAGATCGTGAGCAAGGATGAAATGGTCGATCGCATCAAGGCTGCCGTTGACGCCCGGACCGACGAGCATTTTGTCCTTGGCGCCAGAACCGACGCCCTGGCGAATGAAGGGATCGACAAGGCCATTGACCGGGCTATTGCCTATAAGGAAGCCGGCGCCGATTTTATTTTCGCCGAAGCGGTTACGGAGTTGGGGCAGTACGGCCGGTTCGCGACGGAAACCGGGCTTCCTATCCTGGCCAACATCACCGAATTCGGAATGACGCCGCTGTTCACCGTTGAAGAGTTGCGCGGGGCGGGGGTGGGGATTGTATTGTACCCGCTGTCTGCTTTCCGGGCCGCCAACAAAGCGGCGCTGAACGTCTTCCGGCATATCCGGCAGGATGGCACACAGAAAGACGTGATCGATACCATGCAAACTCGCAAGGAGCTGTATGAAAGCATCGGCTACTACGGTTACGAGGAGCGATTGGATAACCTTTTCAAGCGCAAATAAATATGTCCGACAATCAAACAACCACCCCTCGGCCCAAGAAAAGCGTAGCCTTATCGGGAGTGGTAGCGGGGAATACAGCCCTATGCACCGTAGGGAGAAGTGGCAACGACCTTCATTACCGGGGCTATGATATCCTTGACCTGGCCGAAGGCGCGCAATTTGAAGAAGTCGCTTACCTGCTCATCCACGGGTCACTACCAGGCAAGACGGAGCTCGCTGCGTATCAAAAAAAACTGAAATCCCTGCGCGGACTGCCGGAGCCGTTGAAGAAGGTCCTGCAGCAGCTTCCGAAGTCAACGCATCCGATGGACGTCATGCGCACGGCTGCATCCACATTGGGCTGCATCGAGCCCGAGCGGGAAGACCATAACCCGGCAGGCGCTAAGGATATTGCCGACCGGCTTTTGGCGTCCTTTCCGTCGGCGCTCCTTTACTGGTACCATTTTTCGCACCATGGCAAAGCCATTGAAGTGGAGACGGATGATGATAGCGTCGGGGCTCACTTCCTGCATCTGCTGCACGGCAAAAAGCCGCCGGCGTCGTGGCAAAAAGCCATGCAAATCTCCCTGAACCTGTATGCCGAACATGAATTCAATGCCTCAACTTTCACCGCCCGGGTAATCGCCGGTACCGGTTCAGATCTATACTCGGCGGTGACCGGAGCCATCGGCGCCTTGCGCGGGCCCAAACATGGGGGCGCCAATGAGGTGGCTTATGAGATCCAAAGCCGTTACTCCTCCCCGGATGAAGCCGAACGGGACATCCGCGACCGGCTCGGGAGAAAGGAGGTCATCATCGGTTTCGGTCATCCGGTCTATACCGTTTCCGACCCGCGGAACGTGGTGATCAAAAAAGTAGCGCGGCAACTATCTGTGGAGGCGGGCGACATGCGGCTTTTCGATATCGCCGAACGCCTCGAGACGCTAATGTGGAATGAGAAAAAGATGTTTCCCAACCTCGACTGGTTTTCAGCCGTGTCCTATCACCTGATGCAGGTCCCCACATCGATGTTCACACCGCTATTTGTCATTTCGCGCGTTACCGGCTGGAGCGCTCATGTGATCGAACAGCGGGAAGACGGAAAAATTATCCGGCCGAGCGCGAATTATACCGGACCCGAAAACAGAGAATTCATCCCGATCGAAAAACGATAAAAATGTCTTCACACCACTCGAACGAACGGCCTCAACCCGATAAGGTCTTAGTCGATCTCGCGGATTATGTACTTAATTATAAGATCGGAAATGATCTCGCCTGGAAAACGGCCCACTATTGTCTGCTGGACACGCTGGGCTGCGGTCTTGAAGCCCTGACTTATCCCGCTTGTACCAAGCTGTTAGGCCCGATAGTCCCGGGAACGATCGTTCCGAACGGCGCCCGGGTTCCGGGAACATCCTTTCAACTTGATCCGGTGCAAGCCGCTTTCAATATCGGCGCTATCGTCCGCTGGCTGGACTTCAACGACACCTGGCTCGCAGCCGAATGGGGGCATCCGTCAGATAACCTTGGGGGTATTCTGGCCACAGCGGACTGGCTTTCCAGGACAGCTGTGGCTGCCGGCAAAGCTCCACTGCTGATGAAAGACGTGCTGGACAGCATGATACGAGCACACGAGATCCAGGGGGTCCTGGCACTGGAGAATTCGTTCAACAAGGTAGGGCTGGATCACGTGTTGCTGGTCAAGTTGGCGACTGCCGCCGTTGCCGGCCGGCTGATCGGCCTTTCCCACGACGAGCTGATCAATGTCGTGTCGCTTGTCTTCGTTGACGGACAGGCGCTGCGCACCTACCGCCATTCACCGAATACCGGGAGCCGTAAATCCTGGGCCGCTGGTGACGCCACTTCGCGGGGCGTAAGACTCGCCCTGATCGCAAAGACCGGCGAAATGGGATACCCGTCCGTACTTAGCGCCAAAACCTGGGGCTTCTATGATGTCTCGTTCAAAGGGCAGTCATTCAAGTTCCAGCGGGAATATGGTTCCTACGTGATGGAAAATGTGCTGTTCAAGATCTCGTTCCCCGCGGAATTTCATGCCCAAACCGCGGTGGAAGCGGCGATGACGATCCATGGGAGGCTCGCACAGATAGGCAAATCCGGCGCCGATATCAAAAAGTTGACCATTCGCACGCATGAGGCCGCCATCCGGATCATCGACAAAAAAGGACCGCTCAACAACCCCGCCGACAGGGATCATTGTATCCAATACATGGTTGCCGTGCCCCTGTTATACGGAAGGCTCACTGCCGCCGACTATGAGGATAATGTAGCGGCAGATCCCCGGATCGATGCGCTACGCGAAAAAATCGTGTGTGTCGAAGATGCACTATTCACGAAGGACTATCACGATCCGGAAAAACGCTCCATCGCCAATGCGCTGACCGTTGAGCTTGCCGATGGCAGCAAGCTGGAGGAGGTGGTAGTGGAATATCCGATCGGCCACAAGCGGCGACGGGAAGAAGGGATCCCCAAGCTGCTGGAGAAGTTCAGGATCAACCTGGCCCGCAGGTTCCCTGAAAAACAGCAACGTCTCATTCTCGAAGGGTCGCTCGACTATGAGCGGCTGATCAATACTCCCGTGCATGAATTTGTGGACCGCATGATCATTTAGACCGGAAGGCCAGGAGGGCGGCGAATGTAATCATGGCTGAAATACTTAGGTAATAGCCCACCGCCGAAAGACTATATCTCGTCGCCAGCGTGGTGGCAAGATAGGGTGTCAGGGATGCGCCGATGATCCCGGCCAATGTAAACGCCAGGGAGGAGCCGGTATAGCGGACCGCTGCCGGGAAGAGCTCAGCCAGGGCCGTTCCCAGCGGGCCATAGGTCAATCCCATCAGGAACATCCCAACCGCCAGAAAGACGCCGGTAATTGTCAGGCTTCCGGTGCTGAAGAAGGGAGAAAAAACCAGCCCGAAAAAGAAGATACCCGCTGTCGCCCACAGCAACATGCTGCGCCGGCTAAAGCGGTCGGCCAGGGCCGCCGATAACGGAATGCCCACACCAAAAAACAGCATGGAGATCAATTGAATGATCAGAAAGCTGCCCCGGTGGTAATTCAATTTCGATGTTCCCCAGCTCAACGTAAAAACTGTCAACAGGTAAAATAGGAGAAATGTAGTAATCGATGCTGCAGTGCCCAGAATAATCGCCCTGGTGTGCCGGGTGAAAACGTCGGCCACGGGGATGCGCACCCGCTCGTTCTTCGCGACGATATTGAGGAAGTCTGGCGTTTCCGTAAGCTTTAACCGGACATACAGACCCACCCAAACGAGGATGGCGCTGGCAATAAAAGGAATGCGCCAGCCATAGTCAAAAAATTGCTGATTGGTCAGCGTATTGTTCAGGATGAGGAAGGTACCGCTGGATAAAATAAATCCGATCGGCGCACCAAGCTGGGGGAACATGCCATACCAGGCTTTCCGGTGAGCCGGCGCATTCTCCGTCGCCAGCAGGACGGCGCCGCCCCATTCGCCGCCCAGACCCAGACCCTGGCCGAACCGGAAAAGCGCCAGAAGAGCGGGCGCGGCAATACCGATCGAGCGGTAGCCAGGCAAAAGTCCGATGGCCACTGTAGAGGGCCCCATTGTCATCAATGCCGCTACCAGTGTAGCTTTCCGGCCTTTCCGATCGCCAAAATGCCCGAAAAGGGCGGATCCCAAAGGTCTCGCAAAAAAAGCCAGCGCAAAAGTGGCTAAAGATTCCAATGTTGCGTTGGACGGATCGCTTGCCGGAAAGAATAACTTGGGGAAAACCAGGACTGCCGCCGTGGCATAAATATAAAAATCAAAAAACTCGATCGTAGTGCCGACGAGGCTGGCCAGTAATATTCGGGCAGTAGAATTCATAATATTCACATGAATGTTAAACCATATCCGAGTAAAGATCCGCCAAATACTACCAGCGCGGTATTCAACTTCGGAAATCCAAACACAACCACCGTACTGAGTAACGTGATCAATCCGGTCTTCCAATCGGTTACCGTCGCGCGGCTGAATGTCCAGCAGACGACCAGAATAATGGCCACGGAGGCCACATTTACCCCATCCAATAGAGCAGAGAACATTTTGGATCGCCGCATGCGCGGGACCAGCGGATTAAGCAGTCCTACCAGAAGAAAAGAAGGAAGGAAGACGCCCAGTGTTGCCCAGCCTGCCGCCTGCCAGCCGCCCATTTGCCAACCGATGAAGGTCACGGACGAAAATACCGGACCGGGCGTGAATTGCCCCACCGCAATGGCATCCATGAGCGTTGATCGAGAAAGGAGGCCCTTTGCCACTAATTCCTTATCGAGAAAGGCGAAAAGTACATAGCCGCTTCCATACAGAATGGCTCCGATCTTTAGAAAAATCAGGAAAATCGGGAAAAAACCATTCACCTGACCGGTGGCGCGCCGGGCGATATACAGACCAAGCGTGACAAAACCGGCCCCAAACATCGCATACACTTCGTCCAACCCGAGCAGGCAGGCGACCAGGACGATCACCCCGATGACGCCAAGTGTCAAAGTTTTCACTGCCCGTTTTGCCAATACCAGCGCAGCCGACAGAATAATCGGAATAATAGCCGCCTTGATCCCGTATACCCAGGCATCGACACCGGGCAAATGACCATATCGTTGATACAACCAGGCCACCAGGCAGGTAATCAGCACCGCCGGCAGAATAAAGCATGCGCCTCCGACCAGCAACCCTTTCCAGCCGCCGCGCTCATAGCCGATGTGAATAGCCATCTCGGTGCTGTTGGGGCCGGGGATGAGGTTGGTCGCCCCCACCAGATCCAGGAAATGTTGATGATCCATCCAACCACGCCGGTCGACCACTTCTTTTTGCATTAAGGCGATATGTGCCGCCGGCCCTCCGAAGGCTGTAAACCCGAGCCTGCCGAAAAACCCCGCCAGTTCCCTTAAGCTCGTTTTGCTATCCATGCAGCAACTTATCCAGATAGCTGTAGCTGTTGGCGATATTCTGCAACGGCTGCGGCGCCTGGTCCTGCTCGACAAAAAAATACTTCATTCCTGATTTGCGTTTGTTGTCGAAAATACGTTTGAAATCGATGACACCGGAACCGACCTCCGCAGGGGACATCGTTGTCTTGTCCAGGTCCTTTACATGCCACAGCGGGTATCGGCCGGGATGAAGTTTGAACAATTCGACCGGGTCCTGCTTGGCTTTGGTAGCCCAGGCCAGATCAAGCTCCATTTTCACCATGTCCTTATCGGTATTGCTGAGAATATAGTCAAATGGCCGGTGGCCTTCTACTTCGTCAAATTCCGTCACGTGATTGTGATAGGCGAACTGCACGCCGTTCTTTTTGCACGCTTCTCCCGCCTTGCTGAACACGTCGACGGCAGTTTTAATCTCATCCATCGTACTGACAGGAATGCTGGAACAAACCAGATAGCTTAATCCGCCTTCGGCCGCTTCATCGGCCAATTGCTGGTAATTTTCTGTCAGATTCGCTGTTTTGGGCCGGTTCTTCATCCGCTCTACCATCTGTTGGATCCGGGCAGAATCCTGAGCCGTCTTTGCCATTTTCATGATCCGCTCGATGGAAAAGGGTGCGCCGCCCACGTGAGCAGACCGCCAATGCATTCCGGCATCTTTGATCATAGCAGAAAGTTCCTTCGGCGTAAAGCCATACCAGTTCCCTTTCTGTGAGCCTGCACTTTCCATTTGGGTATAACCGATCGCGGCCACCTTCTGGAGCGTTCCCTTCGTATCCGTGGTCATCAGCTCGCCGAGTGTATACAACTGAAGCCCGACCGGTATGGCGGGCTTATTCGAAAAAATACTAGCCGCCTGGCCAAGCTGCGGCAATAAAATGGCAGAACCCGTAACTGTCCCTAATTGTTTAAGGAATTTTCTTCTGGATGGCATGGCAAAAGTTTTTTTGTGATTGATCCCTTAAATATACGACGCGATTACTTGCCAACATCGGGCAATTTAGCCGGGCCTTTTGCAATCTGGTAATTTGCCAGTTGAATTTGCCCGCCGTCTCTTAAAAAAATAAACATTTCGGTAAGCACCTCTTTATCAAATTGGGAATTGCACACTGCCCGGAGCTGAACGGGGGATCCCATAATGACCGTTATCCGTTTGTCTATTATCCCTTTAAAGTCTCCAAAGTTGTTGTGAACATCGCTCAGAAATGCAAAAAATTTGTCCTTACCGATCACCTGTTTCAATCCCGACGCTTCCTGAGCATAGATCGTTTCGAAGTCTCCCGAATTAAATCGCTGATGCAGAGTATCGATCTCCTTTTGGGCCAGTTGTTTGTCGTCCGCTACAAATTCTGGCTTGATTTTCACCTGGCATGAATCGCAGAACAAAACCAGAAGGCAAAATAAGGTCGCCGATATTGAAATATGCCTCATCGTAAAGGAAACTTTTGATGGTATTGGTAATCTGAAATGGAAGAATCCAACCGAACATAGGTTCCCCAATAAACCGATTCCAATTGATAGACACACATACCTTCACTTGTTTCTATGACTACGGTGTCTTTGTCAATCAGGACATCATATATTTTAGGGTAGCCATTACATTCCATTATTTGTTCCCAGCCTCTTCTCGTATGGAGTTCTACGTGATTGTGAACGGTGGTAATACTGCTGGTAAAAAACCATCTTGCAGTGATATCGCCCTTTTTAACGGTATGAATATCTAATGGTTTTAAATAAAATAGGTCGCAAGAGGACAGGAAAAGTAAGAACCCGCAAATGACAAACTTGAATTTCATTTAGGACGTATTTGCGCTGCAGTAATCTGGTTAACTTGAATTAAGAATCTAACTAAAGATAAGGGATTGGGATAATAAAGTTTATCATTAGCACATAATGCGTTGAAGATCAAAGCAGAATTCAGGACTTAATTTATTTTTGTTATATTCGAATTCGATTTCTGAATTGGGCATTTTTGGCTCGTATGCAAGAGGCGACTTCAATGAGAAAAGCTTCATCTATGTCTGACCGTAATCTGACTTTCCTGTTATTGGACATTAAGGCTTCGCTCGCCAAAATTTTGGAATATACAAATGAGATGACATTTGAGGCATATGAGGCAGACTCAAAGACGAAAGATGCAGTGGAGCGAAACTTCGAAATTATTGAAGAAGCCGCATCACGAATTCCGGATGACTTTAAAAAATTGCATCCCGCTATCGAATGGCAAATTATTAAAGAGTTTCGAAATTTCGTTATACGCGGATACTTTGGCGTCAATAACCAGATTGTATGGGACACCATTCAATTCCGGTTGCCAGATTTGTTGCCAGAGGTTTCAAGTTTGATATCTACCGCCGAATAATCATCTTCTTAGCTTCATAACGCAAATCACAATATGAAAAATAAGCTGATCGCCATCTATTTGGTCTTTGTTTGCCAATGCGCCGGCCTCCACACCTGTGAGGCGCAAGGCGGCCCTCCCGGCGCCCCTTTACAGATCACACCGGCCATTACCCGTGCCTTGATAGATAGTCTCGGGCGGGTCCTGTACGATCGTTATATCTTTCCCGATACGGCCAGGAAGTGGGCCGCCTTCCTCGAAGCGCAATATAAAAAAGGCGCCTACGCGGAGATCAAAGATCCTAATGACCTCGCTGACCGCCTTCAGCAGGACCTGCAAAAAGCCCACCATGACGGCCATTTTCGCCTGATGTATGCACCCGGGTTCGCCAGAGATCTGGCAGATACCGCCGACATGGCCGAACGGCATCGGGTCGGCGATTCTCTTCAACTGATCAATATGCGGCGACGAAATTTTTTATTTATGAAAGTGGAGATCTTACCTGCTAATATTGGTTATATCAAGTTCAACGGTTTTGTGGGCCTTCTGAAGGAGGCCCGTCCAACGATCACCGGGGCCTTTCGGTTTCTCGCCAATACACAAGCCGTTATTATCGATCTGAGAGACAACGGTGGCGGAAGTCCGGCAATGGTGAGCCAGATCGAAAGCTATTTTTTTCCGGTAAAGACGCATATGAACGACATTATCGATCGAAAAAATGGCACTGAAGTATTCTGGACGGATCCTGCCAAAGCCGACAGTGTATTCCTTCAGCAGCCCGTCTATATCCTCACCAGCCACCGCACTTTTTCGGGCGCGGAAGATTTTTCCTACGGCATGCAAACCGTCCACCGCGCCGTCATCGTCGGCGATACAACCGGCGGCGGCGCCCATCCTGTCGGGCCGGTTGCGGTCGGACTGGGTTTTGTGGCCAATATCCCTTTCGCGCGCACCCTGAACCCCTATACGCATACCGACTGGGAAGGTACCGGGGTCATTCCGGATATTCCCGTCCCTTCCGCGAAGGCCCTCGAAGCGGCAGAGAAAGCCATCTTCACACAATGGTCACAAACGGCGGCCACTGGTGCGGAAAAAGCAAAGGGGCAATGGCAACTCGAAGACCTGCTCGCCAGGAGTTCGCCGGAAACCCGGAACCCGGCTTCCCTTACCCCGTATATCGGGACATACCAGGGCGGGCTGGTCTTCTATACGGACCAATCGGGCTTTTACTGCCGAAATGCAGAACGGGGCAATGAGGTCTTTAAATTGATCCCTATATCCAACGACAAATTCATTCTTGATGAAAATGTCCATGTGGAGTTTACAAAAGATGACAAGGGAAATGTCACGGGCATCGATATGTGGTGGAGCGAAGGGCAAAAGTCACACAAGCCAAGAGAAAAATGAGGAACCAAACCGCTGACCAATGCAAAAAAATCTAAAAATTGGAGATCATGTAAGCTGGAATTCTGAAGCCGGCCGGGTGACAGGCACAATTGTAAAAGTACATACAAAAGATTTCGACTATAAAGGATATACTCATCATGCTACCGAAGATGATCCGCAGTTTGAAATAAAAAGCGACAAAAGTGATCATATTGCGGCTCATAAAGGGAAAGCCCTTACTCGAATAAAATAGGTCATTCGTCACCTTTGCCTATAGGATGTTCGATTTCCCCGAAAATCTAAGCAGATCCTGACAATGGAACTAAGCATTGTCATATGCCAAGGAACTGGATAGCTCACGGCAGGCGTTTGTTTGCTGCAAAAGAGTCGCGGCTACTTGCTCGGCGGTCTTAACGGCATCTGCGCCGGCAAGGAAGCGGCGGGGTGGCTTCTCTTGGCTGGAAATCGTGATCAGTGCCTGAGCGAGTTTGGCCGGGTCCCCGGACTGCTGACCATTATAGCCTTTCCAAAATTGCATTTGTTGTGCTCTGCGCTCATTATAGTCTTCGATGGGATGGCTTGCAAAATTTGTTGATTCCTCAGTAAGAAGTTCGGTACGGAAGAAACCCGGGTTGACGACGATGGTTTCGATACCAAATGGTTCCACCTCTGCTTGGAGCGACTGCATCCAGCCCTCGATTCCAAACTTTGACGCCGCATACGCGGTGCCGAACTCAAATCCGACAAGGCCGGCGGTTGACGAGATCGTAATGATCTGACCTGAGCGTTGTTTGCGCATAACCGGCAAGACAGCACGAGTGACGTGCATCGGGCCGATGAGGCTTGTTTGTATCTGCTGCTCCATTTGCTCGGGCGTCAGCTCCTCAAAGTATCCCGCGTAAAAGTTCGCCGCATTGTTGACCAACACGTCGATTCGGCCGAAGCGGTCGATAGTGGCCTTAACCATGGTCACGGCATCCGTCGGTTTAGTAACATCGAGTTTTACAACCAGAAGGTTTTCGGCCTTACCAAGAGCTTTAGCCACTTTATCGGTATTGCGACCTGTGGCGACAACTTTGTAACCGGCAGATAATGCGGCCTTGGTAATATCGACTCCCATGCCGCGCCCTGCGCCGGTGATAACCCAAACCTTGCCTTTTTTGATGTTGTTGCTCATGGTCGTTGTATTTGGAATACAAAGGTCACCATAGGCACGATGCGGAAATAAAAGGAATCAAAGGGAAAAGTATGATTTTCAAAGGTGGGCCGCTCTTATGGACTTAGGTATGTGTCCGGTTTTCTTTTTGAAAAAGTTGTTGAAGTAGGTAGGATATTCAAAACCAAGGGCATAGGCGATTTCTGAAATATTCCAATCAGTGTGTCGTAGGAGGGCTTTTGCTTCGCTCACAATGCGCTCCGCAATATGCTCCGTGGTGGTTTTTCCGGTAATTTCCTTTACTGAGCTGTTTAGGTAGTTGACATGTACGGATAGATGTTTAGCATAATCCTGGGCGGCTCTTAATTCAAGCGATTGATCGGTGCTTTCAATCGGGAATTGCCTCTCCAGCAATTCAAGAAATATTGATGTGATTCGTGCGGCGGCATTTTTCTGCTGTGCATAGCTTTCGGAAGGCTGCATTTTCAGGGCTTCGTGAATGAGCAGATTACTGTAATTTCTAATGATCTCGTCCTTGTAGAGGTAGTCGATATCTTGTTCGGCAATCATTTTTTGGAAGATGGCCACAAAGCCTTTTTTTTGCTCCTTATTTATCGCCAAAATGGGAGTGCCGCCGATCTGAAATAATGGTGACTGCAAAAGGCCCTCGGAGCGCTCGCTTAGTTTTAGAAAGTCTTCGGTAAAAAGACTGGCATAACCCTCGTTTGTGGTCGAGAGAAGCTCGCAGGAATAAGGGATGTGGGGATTGCCAAAGAATAGTATGGTGTCATCCGTCTCAAAACTTCTGTCGGCATAATGAAAGAGATAATTGCCCGTGTTGAGGCTAATCTTATAGAAATCTTTACGGCTGTAACTGTGGCCTTTTCCGGTAATGCTGTCTATTTCATAGGCTTTGAATCCTTTCAATTTCACTTCCGTATCGAAGTCGGAAGTAGGTGTGCGCCTAAACTTGTTCATGGCGCAAAGTTAGGAAAATCAAATGTCATAACTTCCAGGGAACTATAGCGCTGGCTACTTCATTTTCCGCACCCTACTTAGTCATGACTTTTTGAACCCATTTCTTCACTTCGGTTTCCGCCTCTTTTGCCTTTTCACCCTTCATAACAAATAAGACGCCGTCCCTTTCGATCCCGCCCTCGATAGAAAACCCCTCCATTACCTTGCTGTTCGGGCAGAGTTCCTTAACGGACTGGAAGCCACTTCCTACACCGTAACCGGCATTTGTATTGAATGGAATGACGGTTTTTCCGCTCAGATCATATTGTTTCAAGAAGCTTTTCATGGGCGGCGGCATCTTCATATCCCAAGTTGGAAATCCCACAAATACGATATCGTACTTACCAATGCTGTCTATCTTAGTCTTTAAAGGAGGCAAATATCCGGTCTCATTCTCTTTTACAACCTGCTGTACCGTCGCATGGTAGTTTGCCGGATAGGGCGTCACCAACTCCAAGGGCACCAAAGTCCCACCCACATTTCTTTGAATCATCTCTGCTATCGCCCGGGTATTATTCGTTCGAGACAAATACACGATCAAGATTTGCTTCTTTATAGAAGCGCGAACCTTTTTTACTTCTTGTATGGTCACCGAACCGGCCTTATTCCCAAAGTTGTTACGGATGTAAGTAAGAAGAGCTGCTATCTCTCCATCCTTTAATATAGCTTGCGACGGCATCTCGTTTCCATAAACAACGCTATTAACAGTTATTTCGCCATTCAGTCCATTGAGTAGTATGTTAATGAGTCGCGATTTATTTCCAAGTACAAAATCGGTTTTACTGAGGGTTGGAACCATGTTCTGCGCGCCTGCACCGTCGGCCTGGTGGCATGTGAGGCAATGTTGCGCATAGAGAATCTTTCCGCTCAACACGGAGGAGGCGGAAGTTTCCTTTTTTTGGGCAACGGAAAATATCCAGAAACACATCAATGGCAGTATAAGAATTCTATTCGCATATTTTCCTTTGAGTCTCACGTTGGACGATGTTTATGGTTTTTTATAGGCAATTCGATAGATAACTCCGGCCGTATCGTCCGAAACCAACATTGACCCATCTTCAAGAACGAGCACATCCACTGGCCGACCCCATGCTGTTTGAGTAGCATCATCCAGCCAGCCGCTTGCAAATGTCTCGTACCCTGCCGCTTTGCCATCTTTTATCCGTACAAGGCTGACCCGATAGCCGATCTTTTTCGACCGATTCCAAGATCCATGTTCAGCAATGAAGATTTGGTTTTTGTACCCGGCGGGGAACATACTCCCCGTATAAAACTTAAGCCCCAGCGCCGCTACGTGCGGACCAAGATTTTGCGCCGGGGGAGTAAACTCCGACGCCTCGTGACTGCCACCAAACTCTGGGTCTTTAATCGTTCCGCTATGAAAGTAAGGATAACCAAAATTCATCCCGGCCTCTGGCGCGCAATTCAACTCATCGAACGGTATGTCATCACCGAGCATATCCCTACCATTATCAGTAAACCACATTTCTTTAGTAGTGGGGTTCCAGGTAAAGCCGACGGTATTGCGAACCCCGCTGGCGAACTTTTCAATACCGGTGCCGTCATCGTTCATCCTAAAAATGGAAGCGTGCCGCTCGTCGGGAATCCCAATATTGAATGGCGCACCGACAGGAACATATAACTTGCCGTCCGGTCCAAAGGCGATATATTTCCAGCCATGCGGCCATTCCGTAGGAAATTTGTCATAAATGACGTCGCCCTTGCCTGGGTTATCGAGCTTGTTTTCGATATCGGAAAATTTGGTAACCTTGCTAATTTCAGCGACGTATAGATTGCCATTTTTGATCGCAACCCCATTTGGGTTATTTAACCCGGTTGCAATAACCCATTTCTTATCGGCTATATGATCACCATTGGTATCCTTTACGGCATAAACCTTGCCTTCGGGTCGCGTTCCAACAAAAAGCGTCCCGGAAGGAGACATTACCATGGAGCGGGCACCTGGAACCTCAGCATATATACTTATCGAAAAGCCCGGAGGTAGCTTAATTTTGTTCAATGGCAAGTCCGCGCTCGCACTCGTGATAGCGGGAATCGACCCATCGATCGGATTTGACTCCAGTGAGGCGCTTTTATTCGAGTTACCAAGGAAAATCAGCCCAATCAACACCGTGATTACGAGTGGAAACTTTATCTTTTTCATGGTGGTTTTATTTTAGATTATTTTACTTTGTATGCGATAATGCGATTTGTCCCAAATGAGGGAACATACAGGGTTTTTGTTTTGCTGTCGTAAGCAATATCGTTGGACATAATCCGACTAGCACGGGTATCCAACAAAAGCTGCCTTGTTCCATCAGCCTTTACATACCATAGCATACCCTGGTAGTTACTGATGATGAACTCGTTTTCCGCGACCATCACAATTCCGTCAAGCCCGCTTTCGAAGCCCTCGGCAATAGTCGTCATCGTTTTGTTGACATCTACTTTCTGGAGCCTAGTTGAGGTCAACACGTAGAGGTCCGTCTTCACCGTCAATAGGCCGTTTGCGCCTGGCATGTTTTCGAGATAAACGGTGGCTTTGTCTCCCTCAATTCTGTAAACCCTGGCCGCTCTCGTGTCGCTTACATATATGACTCCTGTTGAGTCCACGGCTACGTCATTCAATAGTTGAGCGTTCTCGATCGGGATGAGTTTTACGAAGGAAGCTTTACCTACGTCGACAACGGCTATCCCCTTGGGGTCGGTAGTGTAAAATAAGCCGTTGTACAAAGCCGATCCCATGTTCCCATGAAGACCCGTAACCCAGTCTTTCTGGATCACTTTCCCATTAAGGTCCAGACGGACAACGGTGCCAGACCCGGTACTGGACACAAACAGTGTATTTGATCCCGGATCATAAAGCGCTGATTCTGGATTTCGTAAGGTCGTCGAATCGGATTCCCATAATTTCTCGAGACTGTGTTGTGCAAAGAGCGGCCATCCGATTAGCATCAGCACGCCTAATATCAATGACTTTTTCATGGTTTTATCATTCGTTTTAGACTTGGTTCTTCTACGGTTTCGAAGCGGCCATTTTAACAGGTCTTAACAGCGTTGAGAAGGTTAGCGAGCCCATTTTCCATCTGCCATCTTCCTTAAGATAAACTTCCGTCACCATAAAGGCGTGAACAACTTCGTTGCCGCCGACAACCGCCAGTAAATCGATATCGTTCAAGAGGATGGCCGTATTGCCAAAAATATTTACTGACGCACCGTAGATTTCAGCTTTCTTATACCAGATGAACCCGTTTTTAATGGTATTCAATTCCTGCGTTTTTCCCCAGCTTCCGCCCATATGAACAAAGACGCAGTTTTCCTCAAACAACCCGTTTAGCGTGTCTACCTGTTTGTCCGACATCCACTGCCATTTTGCTTTAGAGAGATCGACCAGTTCTTGCTCTGCCGTTGTCGCCGTTTTCGAGGTCGAAAATGGCAAGTTGGCTTGGGCTTGGGTTAGCTGCGCATACCCGATGAAAATAAAGGTGGCGAAAATTGCTTTTTTCATGATTTTGATTTGATATGATCGAACTACCGGTTTACCATTTTTTGTGCGGATTCAGAATAGCGATTTCCTTGGACTTCAATGTTAGTCAAGGCTTCGTTAATTTCCTTCAGATCACCATCGGCTAGCTGTATGTTGGCTGCGCCCAGATTCTCCTCGAGCCGGTGCAGTTTGGTTGTCCCGGGAATCGGGACGATCCATGGTTTTTGAGTCAGCAGCCAAGCCAATGCGATCTGTGCAGGCGTCGCCTTCATCCTAGAAGCAATTATTCCGAGCAGACTAACCAAAGCCTGGTTGGCTTTACGGTTTTCTTCGGAGAAGCGGGGAACGGTGTTGCGAAAGTCATTCTTATCAAACGTTGTGTTTTCGTCGATTTTCCCGGTGAGAAATCCTTTGCCAAGCGGACTGAAGGGGACAAAGCCTATCCCGAGCTCTTCGAGGGTTGGCAGGATCTCCTGTTCCGGCTCCCGCCACCAAAGCGAGTATTCACTTTGCAGCGCCGTCACAGGTTGGACAGCATGAGCCCGTCGAATAGTTTGCGCTCCCGCTTCGGACATGCCAAAATGCCTGACCTTTCCCTCACGGATCAACTCCTTTACAGTGCCAGCCACGTCTTCCATGGGTACATTTGAGTCTACCCGGTGCTGATAGAACAAGTCGATCACATCAGTCCTAAGCCTTTTGAGTGATGCTTCCGCCACCGCCCGGATGATCTCGGGCCGGCTGTCTGTCCCAAGGGACGGCTTGCCATCCTTAAAGCCGAATTTGGTCGCTATCACCACATCGTTCCGAAACGGCGCCACGGCTTCACCCAGCAGTTCCTCGTTTGCATAGGGCCCGTACGCTTCGGCAGAGTCGAAGAACGTAACGCCCCTCTCAAAAGCCGCCCGGATTAACTGGATGGCATCCTGTTTGTCAACAGCAGGGCCATAACCAAAACTGAGGCCCATACACCCAAGACCAAGCGCAGATACCTCCAGACCGCTCTTGCCCAATACTCTCTTTTTCATTAGTTAATTTTTTCGATTTATTACACATCCAGTTTTCTTTCACCCAGCCACTTCACCATTTTGGGATCCCGGTGGTCAAAGAAGCTGCTGGCATTCGTGTCCAAGGTCTTGATAGCCTCCATATCTTCTCCGCTAAGTTTAAAATCGAAGACGTTAAAATTCTCTTCCATCCTTTCCTTGCGAACAGATTTGGGAATCGCCACCACATCCCGTTGAATCAGCCAACGCAGGATTACTTGCGCGATTGACTTTTTATATTTTCCCGCTATCGACTGCAAAAGTTCATTGTGAAATATATTATTCTTTCCTTCCGCGAACGGCCCCCAGGATTCAATTTGCACTTTATTTTCCTGCAGGAATTGCTGCGTCTCATTTTGCTGATGGAAAGGATGCGTTTCCACCTGGTTGACCGCCGGTACTATTTCGTTGTGGATGATAAGGTCCATCAGCCGGTCCGGCTGAAAATTGCTTACACCGATGGCCCTTACCCTGCCATCCTTATACAGCTGCTGCATTGCCCGCCATTCGCCATAGACATCTCCGTATGGCTGATGAATAAGGAACAGATCAAGGTAATCCAGTTGTAGTCTTTTCAACGATCGTTCGAAGGCGCTCTTTGCACCCTCATAACCGTTGGACTGAATCCACAATTTGGTGGTGATAAACAAGTCCTCGCGCGGCACCCCGCTGCGCTTGATTGCCTTGCCAACCGCTTCCTCGTTCAGATAAGACTGTGCGGTGTCGATCAACCGGTAGCCGCTACCGATAGCATCCACTACGCTCCGCTCACATTCCGCCAGATCGGTGACCTGGAAGACGCCAAAACCAAGGATGGGCATTTCCACTCCGTTATTCAACTTAACCTTTTCCATAGTTTATATAATTGACTATAATTTTTATTCTGCTTCTACCTTACCGCTTTCAGATGGGCCTTTTCCATTACATCCAACCGCGCTTTTCTGGGATCGGGTTCACCAACTGCGGCACCCTCCACCGTTATTTCCAGAATTTGGTCCTTTTGCGGGTCGTAGGCAGGCCATTTCGGTAGGCCGTCCCCATTGGGATTGCCGGTTTTGGCAAAATTTGCCCAATACGTTGTTATCATGGCGGCAACCTCCTGATCTTTGGGATCGACTGTTGCGCCAGGCTTGGTTCTCAGATTACTGAATACGTATGAAATCTCGGAGCCATGCGCCGCGCCGTACCGCATCATTTGACGCATGGAAGGCGATACGTAGGAGAAAAGGTAGACATAGGCAGCTTCGCCTTTGGCGACAAAAGCCCTGGCCGTAAAGCGGGCAGGCTCCGCCCAAACATTGTCCGTATTGACCAGCGTATGCATTTTGCCAAAATCAGCATTGCCGTCCGGATCGTATGCCGCTTTCGCCTCGTCTTTAAAGCCGCCAAATAGATTCAACAGTTCCTCTTTCGATGCCGCATTGACAAATCCCGCCGGAACTTCCGCGCTGTTATTTCCGATTAGTAGAGCGACCTTCGGAATCCGACCTGCGTTATAAGCACTCTGGGCAGTTTCTACGACCAATTTACCATCGAGAATAGGCCCGGAATAGGTTTGGGGTCCACCGGGACCGGCGGTTTCCTGACCGCCGTCCACAATTTGTTCCACCGGCAACGCACGAAGTTTGGCAAGAGCCGCCGCATCTTTGCCGTCGATGCCATGTTTCTTTGCAAAATTCACCCCGATCGTTTCGGCAGCAACCGGATAGTTGGGGTCGATGCCATCTTTATTGATTGGCCGACCGGTCAGCACTCCATCCCGACCACCGCCGGATTCGCTGATCGCCTTTTGAAACAGTCCTTGTGCCGCAGGGATGGTCAGTAGCGAGTGCACCGACACCCCGCCGGCAGATTCGCCAAAAATGGTGACATTATTTGGATTGCCGCCGAAAGCCGCAATATTCTTCTTTACCCATTCGAGTGCCGCGATCTGATCCATATAGGCATAGTCGCCTTTGGGTTCTTCCGGATGTTCGGCGCTAAGCGCCGGGAAGGCAAAGAAGCCCAAGCGACCCAGGCGATAGTTAAACGTGACCAGGATAACCCCCTTTTTGGCAAATTGAACACCGGAAAAATCAGGTTGGGCACCGCTCCCAAAGACAAAAGCACCGCCATGGATCCACACCATTACAGGCAATTTTGCACCAGCCTTCGTCCCGGCCGGTAACCAGATATTAAGAAACAGACAGTCTTCGGCTGAATTTTTGGAGATCGCCCCTGGCGCAGCGCCAAATCCCGCCTGGGCACAATCCGCTCCGAATTTGGTTGCATCCCGTTCCCCCTGCCATGCGGGAAAAGGTTGTGGCGGTCGCCAGCGATTGGGGCCGACGGGCGGCGCGGCATAGGGTATGCCCTTGAAGCTGGACACATTATCATCGGTTACACCTCGAAGTATGCCGGATGCAATTTGTACTTTTAGGTGGTCGCCGGACTGAGGTTGTTGAGCCTGTAAACTGCCAGCTATAAGAAGAGTTAACGCAAAGGAGGAGACTTTCATGGCAATTTTCAATTTTTGACCCAACAAAGGTCTGCCCTATCTTCGACCGGATTGGTATACGGATTCCGGTTTTACCTACCATTATTGCTGATTTGGTGCACCGGCTATCCGATTAACGGGTTAATGCGGTAATTTTGGTTCACTTAAATTGGCGCACATGGATAGCATAAAACGTTTTGACACCGTCGGCGACTACAATGCCTTTAACAATAATGAAACCTTACATCCGCTGGTGAGTGTGGTTGACTTATCGAAAGCAAGCCCGCGACAGGGTATGAAGATGTACTTTGGGTTTTACACGATCTTCCTGAAAGAAGTGAAATGCGGGGACATGCAGTACGGGCGGCATACGTACGACTATCAGGAAGGAACGCTGGTATTTCTTGCTCCCGGTCAAACGGCTGGTATCAATAGCAATGGCGTAACCTATCAACCAAAAGGATATGCGCTTGTTTTTCATCCCGATCTGATTCACGGGACCGTGCTCGGACGCCATATCCAGGACTACAGCTTCTTCGGCTATCAATCAAATGAAGCGCTCCATCTGTCCGAAAGGGAAAGAAAGATCGTTCTGGATTGCTTCTCAAAAATCGAGTATGAGCTGGAACATTCGATCGACAAGCACAGCAAAAAACTTATTGTATCCAATATCGAGCTCTTCCTGAACTATTGTACCCGGTTCTACGACCGCCAATTTATTACCAGGGATAATGCCCATAGGGGGATATTAGAGAGATTTGAGAACCTATTGAATGACTATTTTCAAGCTGACAAACCGCAGACTCTAGGTCTGCCCTCGGTAGCTCATTTCGCTCAAGAATTGAATTTATCGGCCAGTTATTTTGGCGACCTGATCAAAAAGGAAACGGGAAAAACGGCCCAGGAATATATTCAATGGAAAACGATCGACATAGCAAAAGAGAGAATATTTGACGCCGATAAGTCAGTCAGCGAAATTGCTTATGAATTGGGTTTTAAGTATCCGCAGCATTTTATCCGTGTCTTTAAACAACGCGTTGGATCCACCCCCAGTGAGTACCGAAATCTGAACTAAGTATTGAATCTTACCTGCATCCATTTTCCAAATTAACACGTTCAGATTAATTGTAGACATTGAATATCGGCTGAAAATAGTTTTCATCGTGTGGTTTGGTCTGCACAAGGAATACGATAAAATTGACGCAAAAAAAGTAAGTTATGTTAAAGCCAATAAGAAATAAAGGTCAGTATGAAGATGCCCTGGCACGGGTATATGCATTAATGCAAAAAGATCTTGAGCCAGAATCGAAAGATTCCGATGAGGTGGAAATACTTTCTATCTTGATAAAAGAATACGAGCAGGAGCATTATCCGATCCCCAACCCAAATCCTCTGGAAGCTATTAAATTTCGCCTTGAACAAATGGGCATGTCCGAAGCGGAGCTTTCCAATATTTTGGGATATCGTTCGCGCAAATCCGAGATTTTATCCGGTAAAAGAAAGTTGAGTTTAACTATGATCCGCAAGTTGAATGAGATACTTCATATTCCGGCAAAAGTTCTTATTCAAGCCTATTAGATCTCGTAGTTCGAATCCTGGAAAGACGCAGAAAATGAACCGATAAGAAATGACCACCAGTGAGTTGCAATTTTCGATTACAAAATAACTCACCTTATTACTCGCATCAGTAGCCGAAAATTGGCCGATTTCGTGGAAAATCAGCAATAAAAAACGCTGTAAATCAATGACTTACAGCGTCAGTCGGGAAGACAGGACGCACCGTTTCGGCGAATGAGATTTAAATTCAATATGTTATTATCATCGGCGGACCGCTATTCACCTATCTACTCACTGGCACCGATAGACTTGAAAGAACCGCTTTCAAAGAAATAAACCGGCATCTAGGCCATTTTGTCCGAAATGTGTTAAGGTGACTGTATTCGAATCGCTCAAGGTAACTTAAATTCTAATTGAAATTTATGAAATAGGAAAACCCTCGCCAGGCGAGGGTTTTAAGTTATGGTCGGGGAAACTGAACGATTGTCGAACTCGTGGATAGCGGATGTGATAGCTTTTAATGTATTTTACTGATTTTCAATCTTGTAAAGAAATTAATTTAATGTTGAGTTTTTGGCATATTTTCGACATGAATTTTCTTTAATGATAGTTCATTCGACATGAAAAGTAATTTATGTCGATTCCTTTACAAAAAATCACCATAAATGCCCTATAAGAAAGATTCTCCATTTAATGATCTTCCTCCATTGCCACCGGAAGGCATCGAGTTGGAGACGCCTCTTATATTAAAGAAATTAACACATGCAGCCCGGAACCTCGGAGAATTGAATGGGCTTTGCGAAACATTACCGGATCCGACGCTATTGATAAATACTATTATTCTGCAGGAAAGTAAAAATAGCTCCGCGATCGAAAATATCGTAACCACCCAGGATGAACTCTATAAAGCCACCTTGGAAGATAATTCAGAACAAAATCATGCGACCAAAGAAGTTCTAAGCTATCGGGATGCCTTATATGTCGGGCTGGACCGGATGCAAGCTAAAGGTGGTCTTATCCTTACCAATACAATGGTAGAAATTGTGCAAACCATAAAACAAAATCAGTCAGGTATCCGGGCTACACCCGGAACGGCTTTAAAAAATGCCATTAACGGAGAAATAGTGTACACCCCTCCCGTTGGGGAAACCATTATACGTGAAAAACTAGCCGCACTCGAAAACTTCATCAATGAAAACGACCTTTCCGCTGTTGATCCAATCATTAAGTTAGCACTGATCCATTATCAATTTGAAGCTATCCATCCCTTTATTGATGGAAATGGGCGTACCGGTCGAATTATTAATACCTTGTATCTGGTACAACAGGGGCTGCTCAGTCAACCGGTTTTATATATAAGCTCCTATATCATGCAATACAAGACCGAATATTACCAGTTATTGCGGGCGGTCACTGAATCCCGCAACTGGACCGACTGGATTATGTATGTGTTGACCGCTATTGCAGAAACATCCAAGATAACGACAGTAAAAATCAGGAAGATTCTTTTGCTCAAAGAAACCCTGGAAAATGCCGTAAGAGAAGCCTTGGGTAGTTCCTTCAATTATGAGCTATTACAGGAAATGTTTGCATTGCCATACCTAAAAATCGACACCCTGGAAAAGAAGAAAATCGCACATAGGCAAACCGCTTCTTCCTGGTTAAACAAGTTAAGCAACGCAGAAATACTTCGCCCTCAAAAAATTGGAAGGACAACTTATTTCATTAATTATCAGTTAATGCAGATCTTGGCTAATTGAGCATTTCAAGAAAGGTCCCTGACAATTTAGGCTTGTGAGTTGAACTGGTGGTGAAACATGATGATTTGTCGAACTTTTATTTGACAATTTAATTGAAATTCAGCAACTTACATTATAGCAGATGAATGTTAATTCGTAGAATAGTCAATTAAAATTAGCTTGATATTCAACCAGTTGTGTATATTAGAGAATTGAGGCATCAGCCATTAAAGAATGAATTCGATAGCATTTGTTGATACAGAGACTGAGCCAAAGAGTCGAAAAATTCTTGACATTGGAGGTGTCAAGGATGATGGAAGTTCTTTTCACAAAAACTCGCTAATCGAATTTATTCAATTTCTTAAAGGAACCCAATTCATTTGTGGGCATAATATTTTCAATCACGACATAAAATATATTGGCAAAGCACTTAATGATGCAGGGATAAATTCTGCCAATATCATTGATACCCTATTTTTTTCTCCACTTCTTTTTCCCACAAAACCGTATCATGCCTTATTAAAGGATGACAAACTACAATCTGAGGAGGCTAACAATCCTTTGAACGATTCAATCAAAGCAAGGGATCTATTCTATGATGAAGTAGCCGCTTTTAAGGAAAGAGATGAAACGCTTAAACAAATTTTTTATTTGCTTTTAAATAATATAGAGAAGTTTCACGCCTTTTTTCGGTTTATTGGATACGTCAGTACAAATATAGAACTTGAAAGCCTGATTCGTACGAACTTTAAAAATGAAATATGTGAACAAGTTGACTTAACGAAAATAATTTTAGATCAGCCAGTAGAATTGGCATATTGTCTATCGCTGATCAATTCTTTCATTCGACATAATAAAACACATTCAATTACACCGCCTTGGGTGTTGAAAAATTACCCCGAAGTTGAACGGATAATGTTCCAGTTGAGAAGCACACCCTGTGTAACTGGTTGTGTATATTGTAACAGCACTTTGGACATCCACAGAGGTTTGAAACGTTTTTTTGGATTTGCTGCCTTCAGAACCTACGGATCAGAACCACTACAGGAGCGAGCCGTCAAGGCCGCTGTTGACAATAAATCAATACTCGCTGTTTTCCCGACAGGGGGTGGAAAGTCAATCACTTTTCAGGTTCCTGCTTTAATGAGTGGTGAAAGCTCAAAAGGATTGACAGTGGTCATCTCCCCACTCCAATCCTTGATGAAAGACCAGGTGGACAATCTTGAAAAAATTGGGATCACCGAAGCTGTCACTATAAATGGGTTGCTTGATCCCATTGAGAAAGCCAAATCATTAGAAAGAGTGGAAGACGGGTCGGCTTCCATTCTCTACATCTCGCCAGAAGCATTGCGCTCACGGACCATTGAACAATTGATCTTGGGAAGAAAAATTGCTCGTTTTGTAATTGACGAGGCACACTGCTTTTCCTCCTGGGGGCAGGACTTCAGAGTCGATTACATGTACATTGGCGATTTTATCAAATCGATCCAGGAAAAGAAAAACCTGGAAGACGGAATTCCTGTTTCATGTTTTACTGCAACAGCAAAGCAAAAAGTCATAGAAGACATTCGGGACTATTTCAAGGAAAAATTATCGCTGAACCTTGTATTATTCGCTTCCAAAGCATCAAGAACAAACCTTCGATATAAAGTTTATGAAAAAGGAAATGAAGAAGAAAAATTTCAGGCAGTAAGGGACTTAATTGAAGAAAAGAATTGTCCGACTATTATCTATGTGTCAAGAACTAAAAAAGCATATTCTCTGGCGGAGAGGTTGACGGAAGATGGTTTTAATGCAAAACCATATCACGGGAAAATGGAGATAAAAGAAAAAACTGCCAATCAAAATGCCTTCATATCGGGAGAAATTCCGATCATGGTTGCTACCTCTGCTTTTGGAATGGGAGTTGACAAAAAAGATATTGGCATGGTGATTCACTATGAAATATCAGATTCCCTTGAAAACTATATTCAAGAAGCAGGTAGAGCCGGACGAGATGAAAATATGGTGGCTGACTGTTTTGTATTATTCAACGAAGAAGATCTCAGCAAGCATTTTATTCTTCTGAATCAAACTAAACTTTCAATCAAAGAAATTCAACAGGTTTGGAAAGCGATAAAAGAAATTACAAGATTTCGATTGACAGTTTCGAACTCGGCCCTGGAAATTGCGAGAATGGCCGGTTGGGACGATAATGTCGTGGAAATTGAAACAAGAGTAACTACGGCAATTGCAGCGCTGGAAAATTCCGGGTATTTGAGACGTGGGCAAAACATGCCCAGAATTTTTGCAAACAGCATTCTTTCCAGGAATGTACAAGAAGCCATTGACAAGATAAATACCTCATCAAGATTTGAGGAAAAGCAAAAAGAAAAAGGGATCAGGATCATAAAAAGGCTTTTTTCAAGTAAAAGCAAGAAGCAATCAGTAGACGATCCTGCTGAATCAAGGATTGATTATATTAGCGATCATTTGGGAATTGTAAAAGAGGAAGTGATAAATATTGTAAACCTGCTGCGTGAGGAAAAAATTCTCGCTGACGCAAAAGACCTAACCGCATTCATCAAAAGAGGTGAAAGTAAAAATCGATCTCTTCATATCGTTGAAATTTTCAGCAAGATCGAAAAATACCTACTTTCTGTATTTGAAGAACAAGAAAAAGCATATCATATCAAGGAACTGAACGAAGACGCTGAGATTGCAGGCTGTGAAGATGTAGATATTAGGAAAATTAAAACCATAATCAACTTCTGGTCAATAATAAACTGGATTAAGCGACAGAATTTGGAATATTCCAAGAACCACCTCTCGGTAATCTGCCTACATCCAAAAGATATACTTAAAGGAAAATTGGAAAAGCGACATGAGCTGGCAAAGTTTATAGCCGAACTTCTTTCCGAGAAGAGCAATTTAATTTCTTTAGGAAACGATGCTGCAAAGGAAGAAGTGTTGATTGAATTTTCAGTACACGAATTAAAGGAATCGTATGAACTGAATCAAAAACTCTTTAAATCTGAGATAAGCATCGATGATATTGAAGATGCCCTATTTTATCTATCAAGAATTGAAGCGATAAAAATTGAAGGGGGATTTCTTGTTACCTATAACCGATTGACTATCGAGCGACTTGAGCAGGATAACAAGAAGCGATACAAAATGGAAGATTACCAAAAACTAAATCAGTTCTATGAAAACAAGGTTCAGCAGATTCATATAGTTGGCGAGTACGCAAAAAAGATGATTAGCGACTATCGGGATGCTTTGCAGTTTGCAGAAGATTACTTCCAATTGAATTACACATCGTTTATTAACAAATACTTTAAAGGAGCAAGACAAAATGAGATTAAACAAAATCTGACACCGGCTAAATTTAGACAGCTTTTCGGAGAACTTTCTCCAACACAACTTAAAATAATCAAAGACAACGAATCAAAATATATCGTAGTTGCAGCGGGTCCTGGAAGCGGTAAAACAAGAGTATTGGTCCACAAACTCTCGTCGCTGCTCTTAATGGAAGACGTAAAACATGAGCAACTGCTTATGGTCACTTTTTCAAGAGCAGCGGCAACGGAATTCAAGAAGCGCCTGTTACAACTTATTGGTAACGCTGCCAACTACATCGAGATAAAAACATTTCACTCTTATTGCTTCGATTTGCTCGGAAAAATTGGAAGCATCGAGAAATCAGATGCGATACTAAAAAAAACAATAGAGAGGATCAAAAACAAGGAAGTTGAAGCAAGTCGAATTACAAAAACGGTATTGGTAATCGACGAAGCGCAGGATATGCATGAAGATGAGTTCAATTTGATAAATGCGCTAATGGAACAGAACGAAGAAATGAGAGTAATTGCAGTTGGAGATGACGACCAGAATATTTATGAATTCAGAGGATCAAACTCAAAATACCTTGAACAGTTTATTCAGGTGAACAAGGCTACCAAATATGAATTGGTTGAAAACTATCGAAGCAAGAAGAACCTGGTTAATTTTACAAACCAGTTTGTAACACTTTTTAGCAACCGTCTGAAAGATGCTCCGATTATTTCCCATCAAACAAGCAACGGATTTATTAAACTGGTCCACTATCAAAGCAGCAATCTTATTACGCCGCTGGTGCACGACATAATCACAACTGACCTTATCGGAACTACTTGCGTTCTTACAAAGACTAACACAGAAGCCCTTCATATTACAGGTCTTCTATTGAAACATGGAATTCAGGCGAAATTGATTCAAACAAATGACGGGTTCAACCTCTTTAACCTAATGGAAGTCAGGCACTTTATAAGCCTATTGAATGGGGGTGAAGATGTCTTCGTAATTGATGATGAAGTTTGGGAGAATGCAAAACGAGAACTGATAAACAGGTTCCGCACCAGCACCAATTTGGATATTTGTATTAACTTGATCAGAGATTTTGAATCCATCAATACAAAGAGAAAATACAAATCCGACTTAGAAGTTTTCATCCGGGAATCCAAACTGGAAGACTTTTTCAGCGAAAATGGAGAAACAATTTTTGTTTCAACAATCCATAAGGCAAAAGGAAAAGAGTTTGACAATGTCTTTTTAATGCTTGAAAACTTCAATGCTGCCACCGACGAGGCCAAACGCCTGTTGTATGTTGCCATGACGAGAGCAAAACAGACCTTGGTAGTGCATTCAAATACAGATCATTTTAATAGGTTTTCAGTAGAAAATCTAGAGCGAAGGGAAGATCGAGAAGTCTACCTGCCGCCCAATGACATTGCTATGCATCTTAGTTACAGAGACGTCTGGCTGGACTATTTCATCAACAAGCAACAACTCATTGCTCAGCTTTCGAGTGGTGATACTCTAATTTTGAATGGAGATGAATGTTTGAATTCAAGAGGACAATCAGTTTTGAAATTTTCAAGACCGTTCATTGCACAAATTGAAGATATGAAAAGGGAAAATTATAAATTGAAGAGTGCCCGAGTAAACTTCATTATCTATTGGCTCAAGGAAGGAGCCGCACAAGAAATAAGAATCTTCCTGCCAGAGCTTTTCTTCGAAAGGAGAAATAGCCAATAATCTTTCACAAAATCTATTCAAAAGGATATTCCTAACCAAAAGAGTCTTCAAATTCAATGATTTGAAGACCCTTTAAATTTAAGTCGGGAAGACAGGACGCACCGTTCGGGGAAACGACACTGAAAGTCAATATATTAATTATCACTGGTGGGAGGTAACTCACCTATCCACTCACCGACACCGATAGACTTGAAAGAACCTTTTTCAAAAAACGAGCCCGTTTCCGGTATCGCTTGCTGTTAAAGATAACGCTTTGTCAATCCCCGAACAGAAAAATTCTTCAATCCGTTTCGTCCAGGATTCGAAAATCCTACTATCCCGCATTCCTTCATTTAAGCGCCATATCAAACCTCCCTTCGGTAATGTGAACCGTATCGTTGCTGTTGTCAATCGCGTCGAATGAAAACTTGCCCGCCACAATGGCCTTGGCAGAATCATAATAGTCGATGGTGACCTGCCCGGTAACCTGGGCGGTCGTACTATACAAATGAAACAAGGCGCCGCAGGGGAAAGCGGAATAGGTGGCCCATTGGACGTGCAGGTTTTGCCTGTTGCTGTCGGGTTGTACGGTGAGCGAATAGGTTACCCCTTGGGTTAACTGAACGGAGTCAAGCTCGATGCCAATGGCGGTAATGCTGCATTCCGGCTTGTCCTCATAGTTTAATATCAGATCGAGGTTCCTGTAGGCGGCGTAATATTCATTACCCGGATCCAGCAGCGGTATCTGCGGGATAAAGAGACTGCCATTGACCAGGCAACCCATGGTGTTGAGCCCCTGATGGGTCTCCGGAGGCAAGACGTTGGTCGGACTGGAGCTCTTTCGACAGTTGCCCCCGGCGCAAAAAGTAAAGATAACCATTAGCGTAAGCGCCAGGGGCATTGTCTTCATATTGCATTATTTTAGGATCACCACCTGCTGGGTCGTCCAGCGATTGTTGTTGTCAAAGATCTGTAAAATATACGTCCCGTTCGGCAGGCTGGTCAGGTCAAGATTGACAGTCGTGGCCCCGGCCGGGAAACCAAATTGTTTCAGCTGATTTCCGGCAACACCGCAGACGTTGACCCGATAGATCTTTTGAACCATGGTCGACTGGCCGCTGGAGCCCGGCACCTCGGCTGCGGCTTTTGTCGTGGCGTTGGCCGCTGATAAGGTCACCATGCCGGTGGTCGGGTTTGGCGCTACCGCCATCATGGCCTCACCACCCATGCACTGCGCATAGACCGTGATACTCGTGGATTCAGGATTTCCGCAATTGTCGGTATAATTCAGATCGACCACGCCGCCCCCGGTCACCGAAATAGTTGTGGTGGAGGAAGTCGGGTTGTTGATATAAATGCTGCTGTTGTTCCCAAGGTGACCGACCGACCATCTCCAGTTACTACCATCGCTGACGGGTGTGGCGGCCAGCGTCCAGGACTGCGTGCTGCCGGAGCAACTTCCCGGCGTGCCGTTTATCCCCGCGGTAGAGGGGGCGCCGACTTGGATACTCATGCTACCCGAGACTGTTTGGCCGCAGGAAGCGCTGGTAGCTATGGCCTGAAGGGTGACGGTCCCGTTGCTCACCCATTTAAGCGTCACCTGGGTACCGTTCGGGGTCAGCGTGACAAGCCCGGCCGGGCTTGCCGACCAGGTCACCTGGGCGTCATCGGGCGCGTTGATCCCCGGCAGGGTATAAGTTTGGGAGCCGGTACAAAGTTTGTTCGATCCGGAGATCGTCAGGCTGGAGCACTCAAAAGAGCAGTTGTCCACGATCTGCGGTCCGGTGATCTGGGCATATACCCAGTTCCCATTATGCCAGGTCGGGGCGATGTGATATTCGTTACCGGGTGTGGTGAGGTCGAAGGCGGTGACAAAAGCGGAAAACGGCGTATTCTTCGGCGCCGCGGGCGGGAAGGCGCCTACGTATTCGGTCAGGTAATCCGAAAGGCCAAGCGTCGTCTTATTGCTGCCGATATCCAGCGCACTCGGCACCGGTACAAAGTCAAAGGTTTGCACATTGGCATTGACGGTCATTTGAAATTCGACCAGCGAATTATGAAAGGATTGATTGGTTAGATTAACGGGCACCGGATACATTCCGCCGGGAAAATAATCATAGGGGAGGATCGATGCATTGGCATACACATTCCAGTTCGTCCAATAGGTGGTGACGGGAATAAGCCAAAGGACTTTTTTGGTGTAGGAAACCGTCCCGACATATTGCTGCGCGGAGGTCTGATTGGGCTGCGCGTAACAGGAGAACCGGACATTGAACTGGTTGTTGCCCGGCAGTGCTGCGAGGAACAGCGATGGCTGGCCGATCAGAGGTGCCGCGAAAGGAAGGGCGAACGTGCCGAGCAGTTCCCCAAGAAAGGTCGTAGTGGAATTACCCCGGACATCAAGGAGCGCCTGGCCGGGAGAAAAAGGTTCCGTCGTTCCACATTCCGAACCATCGGAAACAGCTACCACCTTCAACGGCGCACCCGAGAACCCGACAGGATAACCCATGGAGGTAAGTGTCGATTGCCAGCTCGAGTGGATCGAATTGTCCAGCGTCGGGATCGGGGTTGGAGTGAGAAAGTTGATCAGCATTTCGCGCGCTGCCGGAAAATCCTGCAGGTTGAGCCCGGCGTCGACAATATTGCCGACATATACGTTTGGATAATAGATTGCGTAGGGAGATCCCGCATACAATTGATTCAGGTTTTGGACGGTGCCGACAAAGCTGCTGGGTGAGGGATGGATAAAGGTCGAATAAAAATTAAAAACGCCGGAGAACGTCGTTTTGATGTACAGGCTGCGCGCCTGACGCGACATATATTGGTAGGCCAGTGGAACATTCGCGCCCTGGTGCGGACCATCCCAGCTGATAAAGAGGGTGGTCTGGTGATTCACCGACTTGTTCTCCATATCCTTCAACGCATAGCGGGTGACCAGGGCGCCCATACTTTGACCGATGATGATATTTGAATTGGTGGTGATCTTCGTTTTATTGACCCAGGCGATAACCTGTTCAAGCAGCATGGCATTCCGTTCAATGAAATCGGTGCCATGTTTCCAATCGACATAGATGATATCATAACTGCCGCTGAGGATCATATTCGAAAAATTGGGGGAAATATCCGCATCACTCGCATATCCGTTTCGCAGTTGCTGCGTAAAGTCATACAGTGTTTGCTCACCGGTGGCCACTTCCGGTTTGAGGACATCGCCGGCATCAAAACCTTCGGCGATGATCAGCGGATTGCGGATCTTCTGGTCGGCGTTGGCATAGAGAATGGTAATATACCCGGCCGCATATTCCCCATACATCGGGGTGGTCGCCTGGATCGGCATGACTTTGCTGACGCCGCCGCCAAAAGGCAGGTACCATTTCGCCGGCCGGTTCGCGCCGGCAAGACTGCTTCCCCGTCCCGGCATGAAATTGTATGTAACCTTGGCAACGGAATCCAGCTGGATATCGGTCCGGGACTGGAGGACCGCGCCGTTGGTCAATTTCAGGGTAAAGCTCCAGGTCTTTGTACCGCCGGAGCTGTAGGCAAGGCTATACAGCTGGCTGGTCGTGAATACCCTTGAGCCCAGTCCATCGGCGAAATCGACGCTCATGCTGCTGATCAGGGAAGCGGAATTACTGAGCCAGGTATTCGCCGGAAGGACGACTTGCAGGGCATAGGTGCCGTAGGTGTTGTAACTATTGATCGATGGCGAGATCGCAAAGACGTTTTGGGTCACATAGGGATTCTGCCAGACGCCATTGACATATTTGTCGGTTACCTTATTATTGGCGATGGTGATGAGCCCGCTGTCAACCGAATTAGGCGAGAACGCGGCGTACTGGTAGAAAAGCCCCGCAAGGGTGATCACCCCCGCCTGGCGCTGGGTCTGCCAGACGCTGTCGAAATAGATCGGGTGCACCATGCTCCCGGCGTTGGTGGATATTACACCGGACGCCAGTGTATTGTAAATGTCTTTCACCGTCGCGTAGGTGGTTTTGGTACTGTCGGCGATCACCAGTCCGTTATAGGCAGCCAGGTTCGCAAACTCCATGGCAAAGTCGCGAAGGATACCAAATGGAACTTTACTGGTGTTGAGGGAATCGAAGATCGTGTCCATCTGGGTGTTAAAACTGCTGTCATAGCTATAGGTGCTCTGGGCCGACGCGCCAAACGTGCCGGAGAGGAGGATCAGGAGAAGCACCGGAAATAAAAAGGTAACCGTGGCGCGTGTGCGCGTAGCAGGCAATCTTAGTAACATGGTAGAATGGTTAAGTCTAGAAAAGGTAGGGCAAAAAAATGAAGAACCTTCAAGTATTTTCAGAGAACAATTGAAGTTATTAGTTCGAATGCAGGAAAGACGCTCGACTCCGTGGATGAAGAAAACACAATCAGCGAGTTATAATTCTAGTCACGAATTCACTCGCCTAATTACTCGCAAGCAGAGCCGAAAAACATCGGAAAAACTAAACAGTTTAGAATTAAAAACGCTGTAAATCAATGACTTACAGCGTCAGTCGGGAAGACAGGACGCACCATTTTGGCTAAATGGATTGAAATTCAATATGTTATTACCATCGATGGGCCGCTACTCACCTATCTACTCACAGGCACCGATAGACTTGAAAGAGCTTTTGTCAAAGAAATAAACTAACGTTTGATACATTCTGTAATTAAAGATACCAAATCATTCATTAGGCAACAAAAATGATGACCGCGAAGTAACATCCTGGATTCGAAATTCGCACAGCCAGTCTTACCATCCGGTCATAAGCGAATTTCAGTCTAAATCGCTCCATTTGCCTGGACGCGCGTTTTTTTGTAGGTTTGCCCTATGTACACTAAGGACCAGATATTAGACTTACTCAGCAGGAAAAAGCCCGAATTGCAAGGCCGTTATCCTATTTCTGAATTAGGCCTATTTGGCTCCTATGCTCGCGGGGACAATAATGAAAAAAGCGATATTGATATTCTGGTCGATTTTAATGGTCGCATCGGTATCGGATTTATCAAATTAGCGCATGAATTAGAGGACCTATTCAAACAAAAAATCGATCTTGTTTCCCGCCGAGCTATCAAGCCCCGTTATCTTCCTTTCGTGGAAAAAAGCCTGATTCATGTCTGAAAGAGATATCCCGTCATTACTCCAGGATATTCTCGAAGCCATCGGCAACATAAAAGATTTTACAAAAGGTATAACTTTTGAGATGTATTTGGTTGATCTTAAAACCAAACACGCTGTTGAACGGAATTTTTCAATTATCGGGGAAGCGGTTGCAAGAATCGACAAGTCTTTTAAAGATCAACACCCCTCTGCCGATTGGAGGGAGGTAAAAGATTTCCGGAACATCATTGTTCACGATTATTTTGGTATTGATGATACCATAGTCTGGGATATTATACACCTGAATCTTGATCAGTTAGAAAAAGAAATTGTCGTTATTCTGGCATCCCTTTCATGAAGCAGCGGCTGCGGACAGGCACAACTCAATCAAGAAGGCGGCAACCGGCCAAACCGAAGGCCGGCAGGCATTCCCGTTCCGGAGATCTTCTACCAAACAAAAAGTGAAAAACTGCAACTTTAAACGGTTCTTTGCATTGTAGTCAACAATGCCGGCATATAAGTTCAAAAACGAAGAAGAATTAATTAGTATTGCCAAAAATAACCCCAGGATATTTGGCGAGCTATATGAGGTATACTATCCCAGGATTTTCGGCTACATTTTCAGGATCACCGGAGACCATGCCCTGGCGAGCGATATTACCGCCGAAACCTTTTTAAAAGCCTGGCTAAAAATCGGCTCCTTTCGATGGAAAGGGATTTCCATCTCCCCTTGGTTTTTCAAAATTGCTACCAACGAGTTGAACCAATATTTGAGGAAGAAAAAGTACAGCCCCCTGATCCTTCAGGATCTGTATTTTTTTGATAAGGAAAAGTCAAAAAACACCCCTTGCTATGGCCGTGAGAACAATGAGGTTACCGCGAAAATGGATAAAGCGGATGAATTTATGCAGCTCCGCCAAAAGTTGAATACGCTGTCCCCAAAGTATCAGGCCGTGCTGGCCTTGCGTTACTTCGAAGAATTGAGCATTCGAGAGATCAGTCAAATAGTCGGCAAAAAGGAGAACACCGTCAAATCACTGCTATCCAGAGGCCTGGAAAAACTTAGAATTTTATTCCCATAATTTGCAACCAACGTTTTGTTATTGCATTATAACTATAAAGCAGCCAAAATGGATAGAATGAATTTGGTGGATTACCTGAAGACCATTCCCAAACCTACCCCAACCGAAACAGGCGAAAAGGAGAAATTGAAAATATTTTTGGTGACAGCAAGGAAATCATCGAGGATTGGCCTCCTGCTGATTGGTTTACCGTCTTTGCTCATTTCACTCTTCATTTTACAAGCCTTATTTCACTTTAAGTTCGGCTTTATTCGATGGTTTGGAGAAAACACACCCTCTCTTCCCACTCCGGCAAAGGCGGTGCTGATTTTTGTTTTTCTCGTCGGATTTCCAATGATTGCCATGGTGCTGAATCTTTTGTCCCTTTCTCATTTTCAATTTGACGAGCGAAGCAGGGAATTTCGCGTCACGTTTAGGATAAGATGGTGGAATATTGTTATTGCATTGGCAGGTGGCGCGTTGGCGACTTTTTATATCCTGCACATTTTGGCTGATACATTGCTTGGTGGCTGATAATATCACCCGAAATAAAAGCAACAAAAATGAAAAATCGTTTTTCCCCGGCGTTAAAAGAAGTGATTTCAATTAGCCGCGAGGAGGCTATCCGTTTGAAAAGAGAGGCCATTGGCACAAGCCATCTCATACTGGCGATTATACGGCAAGGGCACGCCAGTACGATCGATTCATTAAAACACGCCACGATTTCCTTGCCTGACTTGCAAAAAGAAATTGAAACCGATATCCGAGAAATCAAGCAAGCCGACATCCCTGCGGGGAGGGTAGTAATTTTTAAGAATCGGTTGTTTGGTGGATTTTCTTCTTCGCGGCCGACTGGCCTCCGCCTGACCAGAGAAGTGGAAAAAGCGTTAAGAGTAAGCGTAGTGCTGGCTGACCAGATGAAAAGCCCGATGGTCGAACCGCACCATTTACTCCTTGCCATTCTTAAAGACAAGAATAATTTGGTCACTAGAACCTTGAGCGGTTACGGCCTAACGTATGAGGTGGCGGAAGCAAGACTTCGGCATGTCTTGTAAATATCCAACGATTTCATTTAACATGAAAATGGATGGACCAAAGCATGTGGGAATAACGGATTTAGATCTCTGGAGCAAACAAAAAAGCTGTCCGAAATGCGTCCAAACAGCATATAGTTAATTGAAAATCAATAATTTATAAAGTCGGGAAGACAGGACGCACCGTTTCGGCAAATGAGATTGAAATTCAATATGTTATTATCATCGGCGGACCGCTACTCACCCATCTACTCACAGGCGCCGATAGACTTGAAAGAGCTCTCATCAAAGAATGAATTACCATCTAGTACATTCTATTATCAAAGATACCAAATCATTCAGCAGGCCACAAAAAAATGACTGCTTAATAACGTCCCGGATTCGAAAATCGCGTAGCCGGTCCCCATCGTATCATAGGCGGGTTCCGATCAGATATCTGAAAAAAATCTCATTCACCCGGATATTCTTGTATCGATCGGTCTGTTCCAAACTTGATACCCGCTGATATAAAAAAACGGTGAATCATCTCAAGCTTCTGATTGCAAGGGTCCCATAGCCATATACCATCGGAGCTTGGCTCATACCTGTCACAGTGAAAGCAAAGCAGTACATACTCTCTCAGTTGGCCTGTTTTATCAATGAACAGTATAGCATTGCGAGGGAAGAAACACATATTAACGGATCCGATATTTCCGTGTCTTTTTGCAACATTGTTATATAGGATATCTGTCAATTGCCCTATTTCCGCTTTATTTAAGACTCGCTTTTCTATTATGCTATCGAGAGAAATGCGATGCTGATTGATGGGGTAGTTATTTTTGTGATATCTAAACGAAACGAGCATGATTGTGTCGGAAACATCAAACGGATAGAACTTTAACCTTTCGGTTTCAGAGTATTTGTTTTTGTGAATACAGTTTTCGTCAACTCCTTTTGGCGCACTAATAACGGCACCAGGTGCCGACTGTCCATTGGCAGAAACGAAAACAATGAGAAGCAACGATAAAGTAAGTAAGTATTTCATCCCACCCCAATTTATACATTTTAAGCTGATTATCCGGTAAGCCCCGCCCGCCTTTGGGTATCACCGTTAAAACACCCTTTTTGAAGTTAAATTTTGTACCTTTAAGCATAATTATTCAGTATGAATTGGAAAGAGCATTTATCTTCTGACCCTTCTATTATGCTTGGCAAGGTGGTCATCAAAGGCACACGAATACCAGTAGATTTGATTCTGGAAAAGCTGGCTTCAGATTATTCCTTTGACGACTTAAAAGAGGCATATCCGCATATAACTACCGAAGATATTCAGGCATGTCTATTTTTCGCCGCGGATAATTCCAAGCATGAAAAGACGTTGGCAGTCGCGTAGAAATGAAATACCAAATTGTCGCCGACGAAAGTGTGGATTTCAGAATTGTGATCCAATTAAGACAAATAGGTCAAAGCGTATACGCTATTGTCGAGCAACAACCCTCCATAAAAGATGAAGAGGTGCTGGCTATTGCGAACGAGAATGATGCTTTACTTATAACGGAAGACAAAGATTTCGGGGAATTGGTTTTTCGCTTGCAATATCCGCACCATGGCATACTATTGATTAGGATTGCAGATGCCCAAGAAAAAATAGAATCCGTTGTAAGAACTATTGCTAAGCATTATTCGGAACTGCTCAAAAAATTTTCGGTAATCAACGGCAACAAGCTTAGGATTAAAGAATAGTTACAGTCCAGTTCACTCGTAATTATTCCTAATGTGAAAAAAAGCTGCCCGACCAACGTCAAGACAGCTCTTAATTAACTGAAAATCAATCATTTAAAAAGTCGGGAAGACAGGACGCACCGTTTAACGGTAGAACGCTGTATTTCAATATATTAATCTCATCGGATAACCTCAACTCACCTAATCACTCACAGGCGCCGATAGACTTGAAAGAGCTTTTTCGAAGGATTTGCAGCTTGAATAGCTTGCTATCCGATTCTAAGGTAACAAATTATCGAATTGGCAAACAAATATACTCGTTGAATTATGCTGCTTAGGATTCGAAAATTTAATTAATGAAGAAACCCGATACGCCGCTTGACCGATCTATTGTCTTTACGTGGAAATCGGCCGCGTATGCCGTGATTTAGACCCCTATAAACTGGACAAATTGGCTATCAGAATAGAGACATGTTGTTGATAGATTTTCTTCTGTTTCGGACGGTTTTTGTTGGGTAGTTTTATAGGGAATGGATAT
>Ga0210383_10000014_pt1 | contig 220630 bp, 166 predicted proteins | sample IncBWC14OmetaG_FD_160072 | JGI IMG/M metagenome (GOLD analysis project Ga0210383, IMG submission 160072) | Forest soil microbial communities from Barre Woods Harvard Forest LTER site, Petersham, Massachusetts, United States - Inc-BW-C-14-O ...
GGCGCACCCGCTCGTCGCCGAGTGGTTCGTGGCGAAGTTCGGCACGCCGACCGAGCCGCAGGAGCAAGGCTGGCCGCACATTCTAGCCGGCCGGACCACGCTTATCTCGGCGCCCACCGGTTCCGGCAAAACTCTGGCGGCGTTTCTCGCCTGCATTGACCGGCTGGTGCGCAAGGCGCTGGCCGGCGACTTGTCCGATCGGACCGAAGTGCTCTACGTTTCTCCGCTCAAGGCGCTGGGCAACGACATTCAGAAAAATCTGGAAGGCCCGCTCGGCGAGATTCTGGCTCTGGCCGGCGAGCGCGGTCTGCTCATGCCGGAGATTCGCACCGCGGTCCGTACCGGCGACACGCTGCAGCCCGAGCGTCGCGCCATGCTGAAGCGCCCTCCGCACATTCTGGTGACCACGCCGGAGTCGCTCTACATTCTGCTCACCGCCGACAAGAGCCGCGCCATCCTGCGCGACGTCGAAACCATAATCGTCGACGAAATTCACGCGGTCGCCGACGACAAGCGCGGCGCACATCTGGCGCTGTCGCTGGAGCGGCTCGAGGCGCTCTGTCACAAGCCGCCGGTTCGAATCGGCCTGTCGGCGACGCAGAAGCCGATTGAAGAGGTCGCCCACTTCCTCACCGGAAGCGGAAGAAAAGATCCCGTCATCGTCGACATTGGCCACAAGCGCAAGCTCGATCTCGGAATCGAAGTTCCGCCCATGCCGCTGGGTCCGGTCGCGTCGAACGAATTGTGGGATTCGATTTATGACCGCCTGGTGGCGCTGGTAGCCGAGCACCGCTCGACACTGGTTTTCGTGAACACGCGCCGGATGGCCGAGCGCCTATGTCACGAACTGGGCGAGCGCATGGGCGAAGACAATGTGGCAGCGCATCACGGCTCGCTATCCCGCAAGCTCCGCCTCGCGGCCGAGAAGAAATTGAAAGACGGGCAGGTGCGGGTGTTGGTGGCGACGGCTTCGCTCGAACTGGGAATTGACATCGGCACCGTCGACCTTGTGGTGCAGGTCAATTCCTGTCGCGCGATTGCGGTCGCGCTGCAGCGCGTGGGCCGTTCCGGTCACTGGCGGGGCGCGATTCCGAAGGGAAGGTTCTTCGTCACTACCCGCGACGACTTGGTGGAATGCGCGGCTCTGGTCCGCGCGATCAAGCAAGGAGATCTCGATCGGCTGATGATTCCCGAGTCCCCGCTGGATGTGCTGGCGCAGCAGATCGTGGCGTCGTGCGCGGCCGAAGAGTGGGACGAAGACGCGATGTTCGCGCTGGCGCGACGGGCTTATCCGTATCGCGGCCTGAAGCGCGAGACCTTCGATTCGATTCTGGAAATGTTGTCCGAAGGGATTGCAGCCAAGCGCGGGCGCTACGGCGCATATGTACATCGCGATCGCGTGAACGGCAAGTTGCGGGCGCGGCGCGGCGCGCGGCTGGCGGCCATCACCAGCGGCGGCGCGATTCCCGACAATTCTCTCTACACCGTGGTTGCCGAGCCAGATGGAGTAGTCGTCGGCACGGTCGACGAAGATTTCGCGGTCGAGAGCAATCGCGGCGACATCATGCTGCTCGGCAACACGTCGTGGATGATTCACCGCATCGAGACCAACGCCGGCCGGATGCTGGTGCAGGATGCGCACGGGGCGCCCCCGAGCGTCCCCTTCTGGCGCGGAGAAGCCCCGGCGCGCACGCAGGAGTTGTCCGCGCATGTGGGCGAGTTGCGGGAAAAAATCAGCCAGAGCCTGCCCAGAACTTCGCCGGTGGGATTTTCCGCGACACAGCCCGACGTTGCCGCGACAGTTTCATGGCTCAAAGAAGAATGTGGAGTGGATGATTCCGGCGCCGAGCAGATGATTGAGTACGTGCTGCAAGGGCGCGCAGTTCTGGGCGCGGTGCCAACGCAGATGACGGTGATCGCGGAGCGTTTCTTCGACGAGGGCGGCGGGATGCAATTGGTGATCCATGCCCCGTTCGGCGGGCGGATCAACAAGGCGTGGGGTCTTTCGCTGCGCAAACGGTTCTGCGTGGGATTCAACTTTGAACTGCAAGCCGCGGCGACCGACAACGGTCTGAACATCGCACTGGCCGAGCAGCACAGTTTTCCGCTGGGCGATGTATTTCATTTTCTGCAGGCCGAAACAGTGCAGCCGATCCTGGAGCAGGCCGCGCTGGATTCTCCCATCTTCGGAACGCGCTGGCGCTGGGACGCCAACCGCGCCCTGGCCCTGTTGCGCTTTCAGAACGGCAAGAAAGTTCCGCCCCAGATCCAGCGCATGCGTTCCGACGATCTGCTGGCGTCGGTGTTTCCGGACGCGGCGGCGTGCTTTGAAAACATCGAAGGCGAACGCCAGATTCCCGATCATCCGCTGGTCGGTGAAGTGATGAAAGACGTGCTCACCGAGGCGATGGATGTCGAGGGTTTGAAATCGCTGCTGCGCGGCATGGCGTCAGGCGAGATTCGTGTGATCGCGGTCGATACGCCGGTCCCGTCGCAGTTTTCCCACGAAATTCTGAATGCGAATCCGTACGCATATCTCGACGATGCACCGCTCGAGGAGCGTCGCGCCCGCGCCGTCAACATGCGCCGAGTGCTGCCCGAGTCGGTGCTTGAGGAAGTGGGCGGCCTGGACGAGGGCGCAATCGCGCAGGTGCGCGAAGAGGCTTGGCCGGATGTCCGCGATGCGGATGAGCTGCACGACGTGTTGCATACCCTGGTCGCGCTGCCGGGATTGGATGGCACAGACCAAATTCCCGCTTCTCGCGCAGACAACGTTCGAGAAATGGCGCACCCGGTTTCGAACTCCCGATGGAAAGACTACTTTGAGCGATTGGTTCATGAAGGCCGGGCGGGGGTCGCCGCGTTTGAGGGACGGCAGTATTGGGTTGCGACGGAGCGAGCGCGGAGTTTTCTGGCGTTATTTCCTGCAGCGGTGTTCGAACAAACCTTGGCTGACGTCGAGTCCACGCAGAGTTCGCGCGACGATGTTTTGCTCACCCTGGTCACTGGATGGATGTCACATCTCGGTCCGGCGACCGCTTCGCAGCTTGGCGAGGCCATCGGGCTGCCTGCTTCCGACATCGAGAAAGCTTTGCTGCGGATGGAGGCCAGCGGTACCGTGCTGCGCGGCAGCTTCAGTGGCGCTGCCTCGCGGGCAGGATTGCCCGCGCCACATGAGACGGAATGGTGCGAGCGAAGGCTGCTGGCGCGAATTCACCGGCTGACCGTCGGCATGTTGCGCAAGCAGATCGAGCCCGTCACAGCCGCGGCTTTTATGCGCTGGTTGCTGCGCTGGCAGCATGTGGCTCCGGGAGCGCAGGTTGTAGGCGAGCGCGGCACGCTCGAAGTCGTACAGCAGTTGCAAGGATTTGAGATTCCGGCGAACGCGTGGGAGCGCCAAGTACTGGCGCGACGAATCGCCGACTACGATCCGCAGTGGCTCGATCAACTTTGTCTCACCGGAGCAGTAGGCTGGGGAAGGTTGTCGCCGCATCCGGCCACCGTGGATTCGGGAGGTTCGGCCAACGCGAACAGTTCTTCAGCGGCCGCGGATCAGGTCACGGCGCCGCGGCAGCGGCGGGTGATCCCGACCAGCGTCGCTCCCATCACACTCTTCGTCCGCGAAGAAGCCGACTGGATGGCGTTAACTAAGAATCCCCACTTCTCCCAAAAAACGGGAGACACGGAGCATACGTCGCCAGACGAGGGCCGCGGACTGAGCCACGGCGCAAAGCTGGTGCTCGAATTCCTGCGTCAGCGCGGAGCCTCCTTCTTTGCAGACATCGTCCGCGGAACCAGCAAGCTCAAAGCAGAAATCGAGACTGGACTGTGGGAATTAGTCGCGGCGGGCTTGGTGACCGCCGATGGCTTCGACAATCTTCGAGCGCTGATCGATCCCAAGCGCCGGGCCGGGCAGGGCAGCGGGCGCAGCACGCGTCCACGCCACAGTTCCGGCCGCTGGGCGCTGCTGCATGCGGAGGTGGCCGCCGAACGCCCACGCGCGGTCGAGGCCGCGTGCTGGATGCTGTTGCGCCGTTACGGAATTGTGATCCGCGACATATTGGCGCGCGAGTCGAACCTGCCCCCGTGGCGCGAGCTGCTGATGGGATTCCGCCGCCTCGAAGATCGCGGAGAGATTCGCGGAGGCCGCTTTGTCGACGGCTTTCTCGGCGAGCAATTCGCCCTTCCGGTTGCAGTGGAATCGCTACGCGCCATGCGAGGCCTGCCCCCAGGCAGCGAGACAGTGACGCTATCGGCCGCCGATCCCCTGAACCTGGTGGGCATTCTGGTGCCGGGCGAGAGAGTCCCTGCTATTTCCGGTCGGAGCGTAACTTACAGCGGAGGAGCCGCCCTGATCAGTCCCGCCGAGCCGACGATGAAGAGCGAGTCCGCAGCGAGCTGAGCAAATGCGTTGGAAGAAGCCTCCAACTTCTGAATTGTTGGTTATTTCTCCTCAAAGTTGGTCGGCGCAATGATGGGATTTTGCAGTACCTTGTCCGCGGTCATAGTCCAATCGTAGGCGATCGTGTTGCCATTCTGCAGTTGCTGACTGTACCGAAGATCGTACTGCCGGGGGAGGGTTAAGCTGTTCTCGGTCTGGAAATCGCTGAAGCGCTCCTCCAGGGAATAGTGGCTTGTCTGCTGACGGGCGTTCTGTATGTCGTTATGCGCGATATTGGCCGACGTCTCTATCGTATAGGTCGTCATCACGTGGTGATGAGTCTCGGGCTCGAAATACAACTTAACGATCATGTTGCCGTTGTTTTTCGAGAGATACTCGATTGCATCCAATTCTCGATCGTCAACTTTCTTGCGGCCGAGGCTTTCGAGCTTGATGTGGTGCTCGTCGATACTCTCGAGGGCCCAGGCTGTGCCAAGTTCTCCGCCCAGCAAGCCATCTTTGACGATGTTATCCTGGCCTACGATAAACGCTCCGAGCGCGCTCCACCGGTGCGTGGAGTTAGCAGCCGCAGCCGATGCTTTATTGCCGTCAAAGACAAACTGCTCTCCCCACCACTTGTTGTCCCCGAACTTCATTACAAACTTCGACTTGCGCCCCTCGGATAAGCGCTGCCAGCTACCTGAGGTCTCGCCCGCGCCGCCAGTGATAATCTTGAACCGCAGCGTGCCCTGAACCGCGAGCGAGGTCACAGCCGCCCGCGCCTGCGCTGTGCCGATGGAATCAAGGTGCTGGGCAACAATATCTTCCGCCTTCGTGTCGGCGGCCACCGCCCCCGAAAGCGCAGCCAGTCCCATGCAAATCATCACTATGGATCGCATCGCCAATGTCTCCGAGTCAGTCACGGATTCTACTACGAGTTAGACCCTCCAGAAGTCAGCTGTCGGGATGGGCTAAGTCATCGGTCTTCGCTTTTGCGAAGCCCGATCCTCGCTCACCATGACAATGCGTCGGGACTATTGTTAGCAAAAAAAAATCAGAAGCTCGATGAGGGGGTCCCCCGAGCTTCTGACCGGAAAATCTCGGCTAGAACTGATTGAAAGCGCTTCCCCCGTCGCTTTTTGCCGAGCATCCGCGCTTTCTCCGGTGCACGCGGAATTCCAATCCGGGAAGGAACTCCTCTGCCCACCCGCCAACCGGTGCAACCCTTTTACTTACAGCTGATTAAAGCCGCCTTCGGAGTTTCGAGAAGGTTCCCACTTTGCTTGGCCACCGCGCCAAACTCTATCTCATCAGATAGTCGTACTAACCGTTCGGATATTGGAAACGGATTACGTCAGACATGCATTTCTCTCCGCGCTGTGATAAGAATTCTGCACGGAATGGGAGACCCCCGATTGCGTCCTAGACTCCTGGTGATAGCCGGCCCTGCCAAAGATTCAACCATTCCGTTGCCTGACGGTGAGGCCACGCTCGGCCGCGATCCCACCAACGCGGTTCCGGTTCCCGACGCCTCGGTCTCGCGAAAACACTGCCTGCTGCGCAGGGACGAGGACGACCGCTTTCAAATCAAGGATCTCGACAGCCGCAACGGCACCCTGATCAACGGACTGGCAGTCAAAGAACAGTGGCTGCGTCACGGCGACGAGATTGCCACCGGCGACTCCGTGTTCTTATTTCTCCTCGAAGACGAGGACCAGGCAGTTCCCCCCAGCCGCGTGGAGTTTGATGACAGCCAGCCCACAGCTGAAACCAAACTGATTCATCCCAGAGAAGTTCTCTACCTGCAACCGGACCGTCTGCTGCGGGAACTGCCCGCCGGGTCGGCGGTGGCGCGCAATTTGAATGCGCTGCTCAAAATCAGCCGCGTGGTACATGCCATCCGCGATCTCGAAGAATTACAGGCGCAGTTGCTGGATTTGACTTTCGAAGTCGTCCCCGCCGGAAGGGGAGCGATTCTCTTGAGCGATGGCGCGGGGCTCGAGTTCAATTGCCTCTATGCGCGAACCCGGCAAGCCGGGCAGCCGCAATTGGTTCGCGTGAGCCGCACGATTGCTCGCCAGGTGATGAAAGACAACGTCGCGATTCTAGGCGTGGACGTCGCTGCCAGCGGCGCGCTACGCGAAGTGGAAAGCCTGGCAGCTTCCGAAGTGCGGTCGCTGTTATGCGTCCCGCTCACGGTGTTTCAACGCGTGATCGGATGCATTTACCTCGACAGCACGAACGCAACGAACCGCTTTCAAGAGGATCACCTGCAACTCGTCGCCGCGATTGCCGGAATTTCGGCCGTAGCGCTGGACAACGCACGGCGTCTGCAATGGCTCGAGCAGGAAAACCAGCGCCTCACCACCGAAGTCCGGCAGGAACAGAGTTTGGTGGGCGAAGGCGCGCGAATAAAGGAAATTTTTCAGTTTCTCGCCAGAGTCGCGCCCACGGAGTCCACTGTGCTGATCGAAGGCGAAAGCGGAACCGGCAAGGAACTCGCGGCGAAGGCGCTGCATCGCAACAGCCACCGGGCGAACAAACCGTTTGTAGCCATCAACTGCGCCGCGATTCCGGAGACTCTGTTGGAGAGCGATTTGTTCGGTCACGAGCGCGGCGCCTTTACCGGCGCGGCGGTGCAAAAAAAAGGGCGGCTGGAAGTCGCCGACGGCGGTGTGGTATTTCTCGACGAGATCGGCGAGTTAGCTCCCGCGTTGCAAGTAAAGCTGCTGCGCGTCTTGCAGGAACGCGAGTTCGAACGCGTAGGCGGTACGCATACCATCAAAGTGGACATCCGCTTGATCGCGGCCACCAATCGCGACCTGAATGATGCGGTCCGCACCGGGCAGTTCCGCCAGGATTTGTACTATCGCTTGGCGGTTGTGCGCCTGACTATGCCTCCGCTGCGCGAGCGCCGGGAAGACATTCCAATGCTGACCCGGCATTTCGTGCAGAAGTACGCCAAGCGCAGCAAAGTGAAACCAAAGCCCGTCTCGCGCGAAGCCATGGCCGCTCTGGTCAACTACGAGTGGCCGGGAAACGTGCGCGAACTCGAAAACGCCATCGAGCGAGCCCTGGTGATGGGATCGGCAGACATGGTGCGGCTCGAGGATTTGCCGGAGTCGTTACTAGAACAGGAATCGGCAGCGGAGATGCACGAAGGCAAATACCACGCCAGCGTAAAGGAATTGAAGAAGCAGCTAATTATCGATGCAGTCGAACAGACGCGCGGAAACTACGTGGACGCCGCAGGAATTCTGGGCGTGCACCCCAATTATCTGCACCGCCTGATCCGCAACCTGGGCTTGAAAGAGGCCCTCCAAAGCGGCCCGCACGGCAGAAACAAGTTTTCCGCGTAGGGCTCGGAACCTAAGGCCCCGACGGAGCATTCCCACTGGGCTTTGAGCGCATCGCCCGTTTTCATCAGCCATCCCGGCAGTCGTAAATCGCCATCCAAATCGGCGTAGGCAAGTCGACCGGGCTTTAGCTTTCGAGAGGTGCGGATTGTCGCTAAAATCAGCCCTGCACGGAGGAGCTACGATGCAACGCCGCCGCGTCTTCCCTTTACTTGCATCCGCCGCGCTCGCAGGGGCCACGGCCTTACGAGCAGGTTCCACCGGAGACCCACCGCAATGCTCCCAGTCTCACCTCGACTGGGTCGCCAAGGTACTGGAGCGCATGGAAACCATCAAGATGGGCAGTACCCGCAAAGCCCTGCTCACTGTATTCACAACCGAGGGTGGCCTATCAACGGGATTGCGCCGCACGTTCGTCAGTCAAGACTGCCCGTATTTCAAGGTTGATGTCGAATTCAAAGCAGTCGGTCGGCCGGACCGCGACGCAGATGGCCGAGTTACCTTGGGCGAGGCCGACGACGACATCATTCTCAAGGTATCGACACCCTACTTGCAGTTCAGTTTCTCGGACTAATGCGTGTTTGGCGAGTTACACTTCGACATGGTCCGCAGAGGGTCCATCGCGGGTTGGATCGAAACTCTGGGGCAGGACCTTCGCTATGCGGCTCGCGGGTTGTGCAAGGTGCCCGCGTTTACTCTGGTCGCGGTGCTCACGCTGGCGCTTGGAATCGGCGGCACGACAACCATTTTCAGCGCCGTTGATGCGCTGCTTCTGCGTCCCCTTCCTTATCCCGACCAAGATCGGCTCGTAGCCCTATACAACAGCTTCGCGAAATTTTCGCGAGAGCGTGGACCAGTCTCGGCCACGGACGTAGCCCACTGGAGAGCCGACAACCAAGTCTTCGAGCAAATCGAGTCCGTGTCGGGGCCGGACATGGTGGCAATGTCGAGCCCGGGTAATGCGGAGCGCGTTGGGGTGCAGCACGTCAGTGTGCGGCTATTTTCGCTGCTGGGTGTCAAAGCTTTCCTGGGCGCAATCCCCACGGACGCCGTGACTGAGAAGCGGGGATTGGACGGTGTTGCAATCAGCTATGAATTCTGGCAGCACCATTTCGGGGGTGACCCGAATGTGCTGGGGCGGAGCGTCTTCGTCGACACCGCGTCAACCACGGTGATTGCGGTTCTGAATCCAGGATTCAACCTCTTTGGCACAGGAGTCCCCGAGGTTTACTTCATCCACGGCATGTCAGATCCAGCGGACTCCGGCATCGATGATGCGCGATTCCTGGTTGGCATTGCAAAATTGAAGCCCGGAGTGTCTGTCGAGCAGGCGCAAGCCGCCATGAATGTCACAGCCCTTCATCTGGCCCAGGTCTTTCCCAGAGTCTACAAAGACGTGGGAGTTAGAGTTGAGCCTTTGCAGAAGGGCCTGTTCGGCTGGTCGGCGGAGGTCTTCTATCTGCTCTTCGCGGCGGTGGGGTTCGTTCTGCTGATTGCGTGTACGAACGTCGCCAACCTGCTGCTGGTTCGCGGGGATGGGCGGCGCAGGGAACTTGGAGTGCGCGTTGCACTGGGCGCGAGCCGAAGAAGTTTAATCCGGCAACTATTGACCGAGAGCGTCCTGCTCGCCTTAGGAGGCGGACTCGCCGGTCTCGCTTTGTCTTTTGGAGGGATCCGGATTCTCAAGGCGATGTCCGCCTATCTGTTTCCGATGGCAAGAGTTTCTGTAAATGGCCGGGTATTGTTCTTCACTTTCGGCATCTGCGTTCTGACTGGCCTGGTGTTCGGGCTAGTCCCGGCTTACCGGGCATCGAAAAGCGATCCGAATGAATGCTTGCGAGAGGGAGGCCGGACCACAGCCACCAAGTCCCGTCATCGCACGCGCAACATCCTGGTGGTGGCCGAGGTTGCAGTGGCGTTGGTGTCGTTGATTTGCGCGGGACTGATGATCAACACGGTGGCTCGCATCCTGCACACGAGCCCGGGTTTTGATCCGCACCACTTGCTGACGGCGGAAGTGAGGCTGACCGGGGAGAAGTACATGGACGCCACTGGTCAGGACAAGACCGGGTTTAATGTGATCCAGCCGGGAGTGAAAATTTTCTGCCGGCAGGTGCTGGAGCGGGTTCGAGAAATCCCCGGCGTCGAGAGTGCGGCTTTGGTCGACTGGCTTCCGCTCGCCGATGACGCCCAACATGCTTTTCCGGGCTTCACGATTGTCGGCCGGAGCACGGATCCCTCGGCAGAGAAGCCAACCGTCATCCTGGATGGTGTAAGTGCGGGCTATTTTCAGTTGATGGGCATTCCGATCGTGCGAGGCCGCGGCATCACCGAGCAGGATACGGAGACATCTGCGCCGGTGGTGGTGATTAACGAAGCGACGGCGCGGCAGTTCTGGCCCAACGAAGATCCTATCGGTCACGAAATCACGTTCGATTCCTCGCCAGAGGAGCGGCCTCGACAAATCGTCGGCATCGCGGGAAACGTCAAAGTGTTTGGGCTGACGGAGAATTCGCGAACGCAAGCCTATGTCTCTTATCTGCAACTGCCCGCGCATACCGTTCCGGGCTGGACGGAGAGCCGGGTTCACAAAAGCCTGGTCATCCGCACGCGATCCACCTCGGCGGCGCTGATCGAGAGCCTGCGGACAACGATTTCGGGCCTGGCGCCAGATTCTGCCGTCTTCGGTGTTACGACGGTGGAGAAGACGGTCTCGAACTCGGCGCGACCCTGGGCGGTTCTCTCCGAAATGCTGGGGCTCTTTGCTGCGATGGGCTTGATTCTCGCGGCCATCGGGATTTACGGCGTGATTTCGTATTCCGTCAGCCAGCGCAGCCATGAGCTTGGCCTCCGCATGGCACTGGGAGCGCAACCGCGACATGTGGTTCGACTGGTATTGAGGCAGGCCATGATGCTCTCGTTCCTCGGCGTGATCATTGGCGTGGCCGCATCGTTTGCCGCCGCGCCCTTGCTGGCCGAATTCCTATACGGGGTGAAGCCCCACGATGTGCTGACTTTGCTTCTGGTTTCATCCCTTCTAATTGCCGTGTCGTTTCTCGCCAGCTACATCCCCGCTCGCCACGCCACTCTGATTGATCCCATGGAGACGCTTCGGCACGATTAGGTGGCCTGGTATCCCCATTACGCTCATCAACCTTGACGGAGAGTCGATAGCACCCCGCACTTTTCCACAGCCCTCGATAGAAATAAACCTCAATCTTGTGACGGACAACCTTGACCGAGAAAACGGAGAGCCCATAATGGAACTGTGTCCGCAAATCCAAAATCCAGCTCCGGTTCGTTCCTCCCACCGCACCACCGAGCCGGCAAGCCGGCACCCCTAACCCCTTACTTCTTAATATTTTGGCCGCAAATCCATTCGAATCAATATTTTGCGAACCGGCGGGCGTCTCCGCGAGCGTAACCGCAAAAGAATCAATACTCTACCGCGATCGAGAAAAAAATAATTGAGGCGTACCCATCAAGCAAAAGGAATCTATTCAAGGCAGCGGCAACTGCAGCAACCGCGCAGGATCAAGATAAATCCCCTGCCACCGGACCCTTACATCAAGGTGTGGACCAGTCGCCCGCCCGGTTCCCCCGCTAAGTCCAACGATCTGCCCGCGCTTGACCGGATCACCTTCTTTTACTTTGAGCTCGGAAAGATGCAGGTAAAGCGTGAGCAAGCCTTGGCCGTGATCAATCACCACGAAATTGCCTTCGTAATAGAGAAACCGCGCCAGCAGCACCGTTCCGCTGTTCATCGCAGTCACGGGAGTTCCGGTGTGGACGCGGTAATCCAAGCCGTAATGAGTGCTCAGCGCTTTGCCGTTGAAGACGCGCTGAATGCCGAACACGTCGGAAATGTCCGCCTCCGCCGGCGCGGCGAATTGCCCCGACCAGCCGCGCTCGGCCGTCACGCGAGTCAAGTACTCCTTCTTAATTTTCGACGCTTCTTCAATCTGCTTCTGCTGCTCAGGATCCGGCTCAGTAAACTTGCCCTCAACGCTCAGCTTGCCCGGAATCTTAGGATAGTTCCCGTCGGCGACCGCGAACCTGCGAGTCAAGGTCAGGCGAGATGGAGTCTTGCCCGCAGCCGGCACAGCGCTCAACTCGAGTGGATACTCGCCGGGAGTCGTGTCCAGATTAATGCCAGCCAAAGCAAACCAGGTTTTGGCCGACGCGTCGTAACTGAATGTGAACTGGTGCCCGAGCCACGAGCCAGTGAGGGATTCAATTTTTCCCGGCGGTTTCACCTGAAACAAAACCGGCCCGCCGTTGACCAGTTGCGCGGGCTGCGCCTCAACCGTCCAGTCGGAGTCGGAGACAGCCAGTGCGTTGGTCGAAGATATGGTCGGAGATATAAAGACCAGCGCGCAGCTGGCGAGAATCCAGAGATTGCATGGCAAGAGCCGCCGCGCTTCTCCCGACCGGACAGCCAATGCCGGCTTTCTCCAAATTGGTTGAGGCGGCTTTGCAGGAGTCACCCCACCAGCGTAGCACTTCGCGTAATTCACGCCGTCTATAATCGCGGGCATGCGCACCCGAGTTCTCACTGCCGTGCTGGCCGGCTCGCTATGCGCGCTGGGCACATCGCAGACGGCGCCCACGCCGCTGCATGCGGACCGGGTTGTGATCCTCAAGAAAGAACGCACGCTGCAACTGTTGAATCAAGGCAAGGTGATCAAGACTTACAAGGTCGCACTGGGCGGCGATCCAGTCGGGCCGAAGACGCGCCAAGGCGATCACAAGACTCCCGAAGGCGTCTACGTTCTCGATTCTCGCAATCCTCACAGCCAGTTCTACAAGTCGATCCATATCTCGTATCCGAACGCGAGCGACCGGGGGGCGGCCCGGCAGAAGGGCGTCTCGCCCGGCGGAGATGTGTTCGTGCACGGCCTGCCGAACGGTTACCGCTATGTGGGAGCCGCCCACCGCCTGAAAGATTGGACCGATGGATGCATCGCCGTCACCGACGAAGAGATGGACGAAATCTGGCGGGCAGTATCAGATGGAACGCCGATCGAGATCCGCCCTTGACCACGACAGTCGCCTGTTTAAGTTGTTGGGAGATTTGGTGGACCTGGTCGGGATCGAACCGACGACCTCTTCCATGCCATGGAAGCGCGCTCCCAGCTGCGCCACAGGCCCACGATGGGGACACTACGGGCTCTCCGTTGCGGAGGGCCTCAAGTATTCTCGCTGACCGAGCGCAGATAGTCAACGCGAGGGGTTTGTGCGCGCGCGCGTCGCGAATTTTCTTAGGCTCTTCCGAAGGCATGTGAGATGATTGACCAAGAAAGCAGCCGGAGCCACGGCATGAAATACCGAATTGCGATCTGGGCTGGCGTGGGCCTTCTGGTGGCCGGGGGCTGGGCGCTTTATGCGCTCGCGGGTGCGCCCCCCGCGCTGAGCATCGGCGACCCGCTTTTGCCACTCGTCCGGCTGACTTGCCCGATTGCCATTCTCGGCAGTTCTCATCCGATCAGTCTGTACTCGGTGCTGCTGGCGAACACCGCAACCTACGCGCTAGCCGGTCTGATTATCGAAACCCTGCGGCATCGTCTGCATCCTGCGAAATAATTAGGTCCCCGCGCAATTCTTCCGTTTGTTTCCACAGGGCACTTCTGTCATAATTACTCGTGCACCCCACCTGCACAATTTCTCAAACACAATTTAAAGCGAGGAAGAGATGCCAGCGAAGTACATCTTTGTGACGGGCGGAGTTGTGTCTTCACTCGGCAAGGGATTAGCCGCGGCTTCCATCGGTTGCCTGCTCGAGAGCCGGGGGATGAAGGTCAACATCATGAAGTTTGACCCGTATCTGAACGTGGATCCGGGAACGATGTCGCCGTTTCAGCACGGCGAAGTTTTTGTCACTGATGACGGCGCCGAGACAGATCTGGATCTGGGCCACTACGAGCGCTTCACCCACGCTAAACTTTCCCGCGACAACAACTGGACGACCGGCCGGATCTACGAGCAGATCATCGCCAAGGAACGGCGCGGCGATTACCTGGGCAAAACGGTGCAGGTGATTCCGCACGTCACCAACGAGATCAAGGCTGCGATGAAGAAAGTCGCGCAGGATGTGGACGTCGCGATCGTCGAAATTGGCGGCACGGTGGGCGACATCGAGTCGCTTCCCTTCATGGAAGCGATCCGGCAAATGCGGCAGGAACTGGGGCGCGAGCATACTTTGTTTGTCCACGTCACGCTGGTGCCGTTTATCGCAGCGGCGCAGGAACTCAAGACCAAGCCGACGCAGCACTCGGTGAAAGAGTTGTTGAGCATCGGAATTCAGCCGGATATTTTGCTGTGCCGTACTGACCGGTTTCTGGCGAAGGACATCAAGTCGAAGATTGCGCTGTTCTGCAACGTACCGGATGAAGCGGTGATCACGGCGAAAGACGTGGCATCCATTTATGAAGTGCCGCTGGTGTTCGCCAATGAAGGCGTCGACGCGCTGGTGCTGAAGAATCTGCACCTGGAAGCGAAGGATCGCGACCTTTCGAAGTGGGAAGACATCGTGCACCGCGTCTACAACCCCAAAGACACGGTCACGATCGGCATCGTGGGCAAGTATGTGGAGTACGAAGATTCGTATAAGTCGCTGAAGGAAGCGTTGGTGCATGGCTCGCTCGCCCACAATTTGAAGTTGCAGATTAACTGGATTGAGGCCGAGGGGTTAGAGGCCGGAGACGGCGACAAGGGTTACGAGGCGCAGCTCGAAGGCTATGATGGACTTCTGGTGCCCGGAGGATTTGGCAAGCGCGGCATTGAAGGGATGCTGTTGGCCATCCGGTATGCGCGCGAGAATAAGGTGCCGTACTTTGGCATTTGCCTGGGAATGCAGACGGCGTGCATCGAATTTGCGCGCAATGTGGTGGGGCTCGCGGAGGCGAACTCGAGCGAGTTCGATCCGGCGACGCCACATCGCGTGATTTACAAGCTGCGCGAGTTGCGCGGTGTGGAAGAGTTGGGCGGAACCATGCGACTGGGAGCATGGCCGTGCAAGATCGAGCCCGATACGCTAGCGCAGAAGATCTACGGGAAGCTGGAGATCAGCGAGCGCCACCGGCATCGTTACGAGTTCAACCGCGAGTACGAAGAGCCGATGGTGGCGGCGGGCCTGCGCATCTCGGGGTCAACGCCGGACGGAACTTACGTGGAGATGGTGGAGCTGCCGGACCATCCGCATTTCATCGGTTGCCAGTTTCATCCTGAATTCAAGTCAAAGCCGCTGGAGCCGCATCCGCTGTTCAGTACGTTTGTCGGAGCAGCGTATGAATATGGACTGAAGCGGCGCGCGGAGAAGGAAACCGCGGCAGTGGAAATGTTCCACCGGCCGGAGAAAGTCGCGCAACGGTAAGCATTCACCCCGGAGCACGGAGAACGCGAAAAGATTTCCCTGTAGCTCCGTGTCTACTTAGGTGAAGAATCATTAAGGAACAATTCGCTGGTCAATTCCTTCCAAGTCGGTGACATTCACATCGGATCAGGCGATTTATTTCTGATCGCTGGGCCGTGCGTGATTGAGAGCGAAGAGCACGCGATAAGGATGGCGGAGATTATCAAGGGTGTGGCGAAGGCTCTAGCGTTTCCGTTCATCTTTAAGGCCAGTTATGACAAGGCCAACCGCACTTCGATCCGAAGTTTTCGCGGGCCTGGACTGAAAGAGGGCCTGCGCATTCTGAAGAAGATCAAAAACGAATTGCAGGTGCCGGTGCTGACCGATGTTCACGAGACGGCGGATGTTGGGAAGGTTGCCGAGGTGGCGGACGTGTTGCAGATTCCTGCGTTCCTTAGCCGGCAGACCGATCTGGTGGTTGCCGCCGCGCTGAGCGGACGGCCGGTGAACATCAAGAAGGGGCAATTCGTTTCGCCGTGGGATATGCGGCACGCAGTAGACAAGTGCCGCGATGCGGGCAATACGCAGGTTTTTCTGACCGAGCGTGGAGCGAGTTTCGGATATAACAATCTCGTGGTCGATATGCGATCGCTGGCCATCATGCGCAAATTTGCGCCGGTGGTGTTCGATGCGACGCATTCGGTGCAGTTGCCGTCATCGGAGTCCGATGGAAATGGCCCCGCGGTGAGCGGTGGACAACCGGAATTTATTCCTTTGCTTTCGCGTGCGGCGGTCGCGGCCGGAGTGGATGGAGTGTTCATGGAAGTCCATGACAATCCGAAGGAAGCGAAATCGGATGGAGCGAACGCGCTGGAGTCGACCAAACTGCGGGGAGTGCTAAAGGAATTGCAGGCGGTGAAGCAGGCTCTGGATGTGGCGCGCGCCACGCCGTAGATTGAAATCCCTCCTATGAAGCATGTTGCCAACTGGGCGTTGAACGTTGCCGCGCAGCGCGGGGCGAGCTACGCGGATGTGCGCGTGGTCGCGCAGCGCAGTCGCGCGCTCACGACGAAGAATGGGAAGGTGGGCAGCGCGTCGGATGCGGAATCTGTCGGCTTCAGCGTCCGGGCGATTGCCGATGGAGCCTGGGGATTTGCGGCTTCGGCCGAGCTTGGGCGCGGTGCGGTCGAAGCAACGGCGGCGCGTGCGGTTGAGATTGCGCGCGCTTCGGCGCGGGTGAAGCTGGAAGATGTGCAGCTAGCTCCGGAGAAACCTGTTGTCGCGGAGTGGAGCACGCCTTACAAGATTGATCCTTTCACAGTTTCCGTGGAACAGAACATTGAACTGCTACTGAAGATTGACGCCGAATTGCGCTCGGTGGCCGGCATCACGCTGGCGGAAACGAACTTGAACTTCAATCGCGAAGAGCAATGGTTTGTGTCGTCGGAGGGCGCGGATATTCATCAGGCCAAGCTTTCGACTGGCGCTGGGTACGCGGCGTATGCGTTTGCCGGAAGCGAGATTCAGAAGCGGTCGTATCCGAATTCGTATGGCGGGCAGTGGCAGAACAAAGGATATGAACTGATCGACGAACTGAAGCTGGTGGAAAACGCGCGGCGCATCGCCGAGGAGGCGGTCGCGCTGCATCGAGCGGATCAGTGTCCCGAAGGGAAGTTCGACATTATTCTCGACAGCTCGCAGTTGGGGCTGCAGATTCATGAGTCGGTCGGGCATCCGATTGAACTGGATCGCGTGCTGGGGATGGAAGCGAATTTTGCGGGGACGTCATTTCTGACGATCGACAAGCTGCGGGAATTGCGCTACGGCAGTGAACTCGTGAATGTGGTCGCGGATGCGCGGCAGGAGCATGGTCCGGGGCTGGGAACTTTCGGTTTTGATGACGAAGGAGTCGCGGCGCAATGTACGCCGATTATTACGAATGGGCTGTTCACGGGCTATTTGAGTTCGCGGGAGACGGCGCACACCATCGGCGAGGGCCGCTCCGGCGGGACGTTGCGCGCCGAGAGTTGGAATCGGCTGCCGATGATCCGCATGACGAACATCAGTCTGTTGCCCGCAGAAAAGCCGCTGAGCCTGGAACAATTAATTGCGGCGACCGATCACGGAATCCTGATGCAGACGAATCGTTCGTGGTCGATTGACGACAAGCGCTACAACTTTCAGTTTGGCTGCGAGATCGGATGGGAAATCAAGAATGGCAAGCGCGCGCGCATGGTGAAGAACCCTTCGTATTCGGGGATTACGACCGAATTCTGGAATTCGCTGGATGCGATTTGCTCGCGTGATGAGTGGACGCTGTGGGGCACTCCGAATTGCGGCAAAGGCCAGCCGCAGCAAGTGATGGGAACGGGGCATGGCGCGGCGCCGTCGCGGTTTCGGGGGATCAAAGTGGGGAGCGCGTTTAAGAGCTAGCCTTAAAACTAGTTCATCGCGTCGTCACTGAGGCACGGAGAAGTGCAGACGATCGATTGCTGACTACTGAATGCTTACGAAGGAACAAGCCGGGGACGTCTTTGACCGCATCCAGAAGCTCTCGACCGCGGATGAGGTTGAGGTGCTTTTCTCCGGGGGACGGTTCGCGCTCACTCGTTTTGCTAACAATACGATTCACCAGAACGTGGCCGAAGAGAACTATGTGGTCTCGGTGAGGGCTGCGTTTGGGGGGCGCACGGCGCGGGCTTTTACCAATAAGTTTGACGATGAAAGTTTGCGGCAGGTCGTCAAGTCGGCAGAAAGTCTGGCGAAAGTTCAGCATCCTGATTCGGACCTGTTGCCAATGCCCGACGCGCACTTCGCGGGCTGGGGAGGCGAGTCGCCTGTCCCCAAACCCACCATTCCGTCCCGGCATTTCGAAATTACCGCTGCGGTTACTCCGGAACTGCGCGCTGAGGGCGTCAAGAAAATTGTGGGCGTGGCGCAACAGCACAGCCTCACTGCCGCGGGAGTTTTTTCCAGCGCCGAATCTTTGGAAGGAATATTCAACTCACGCGGGCTGAGCAACTGGCACCGGCAGACATCGGCGGATGTATCGATCACCATGCTGGCGAACGATTCGTCCGGCTGGCAAAAAGCGAATTCACCGGATGTGGCGAAACTTGATCCGCTGGGGCTGGCCGAAACGGCGGCGCGCAAGGCCCTCGATTCGGCCCGTCCGCGCGAAATTCCGGCAGGGAAGTGCACGGTAATTCTGGAACCCGCCGCCGTGCTCGACATTGTCGGATTCATGTTCTGGGACTACGCCGGTATGGCGATTCTCGATCAGCGCTCGTTTCTGACGGGACGAATCGGCACGAAATTGTTCGGCGACAACATTACGATCTGGGACGATGTGGCTCATCCTCTGCAAACCGGCTCTCCGTTTGATGGCGAAGGCGTGCCACGGCAGCGGCTGGCGCTGGTCGAAAACGGAATTGTGAAACGGGTCGTCTACGCGCGAGCGACTGCGGAGCGAATGAAGCGCTCAGAATATAAAGACAAAGTTGGCCGCATCGAAGCCACCGGCCACGGCTTCGCGCTGCCCAACGAAGTGGGAGAGATGCCGCAGAATATTGTGTTTGCTCCGGTGTCCAATCCGCAGACGGTCGAGCAGATGATTGCGTCCACCGAACGCGGTGTGCTGGTGACGCGGCTGTGGTACATCCGCGAAGTAGAGCCTTTCGAAAAGATGCTGACTGGAATGACGCGCGATGGCACGTTCTATGTGGAGAATGGGCGCGTGCAGGGCGGCGTGAGAAATTTCCGCTTCAATGAGAGCTTGATTCATATGCTGTCGAGTGTGGAAGCCATGAGCGTGCCCGTCCGGGCGAGCGGAGAAGAGTCGATGGACATGGTGGTTCCGGCGATGAAGGTTAGAGACTTCAACTTCACTGAAGTGACCAAGTTCTAGGTCAGCCGCAATCGGCGATTCGGGCAACTTCCGGGTCCGGGTTTCGCTCCGTTTTTCCCTCCGTTTTCTGTCCGGAAATCGCCGGAAGTTGACCGGGATTTGACCCGAAATTGATGGGTTCCGGCAGGCTGTTTTGGAGCCAAATGTGCCTCGCTGAATCTCCTCTAAGTCATTCAAAGAAAATAAGTTACACCCCATTTGTTCCATGACTTCGGTAACTTTGTTTGCCCCATTTGTGGGTGTACGCTGCCCTTGAGTTGGAGAGAGTCCGGAGAGCGGAAACGGTGCTCCCGGAAGGAAGGGTCTTCTCAGCGTGGCAGCAGAAGGCAAGGCACCGATGACCGAGGCGCAGGCGACAACGGCGGGGCACTACGAAGATATGCAGAGCGCGCCGCGCTTTCCGCTGCATCTATCGGCGTCGGTCACCAGTCAGGGCAGCGCGTATTCGGCGGAGACGGAAAACATCTCTGCCAACGGCGTGCTGTTTGCAATGGACCGCGACGTTCCAGTGGGCTCGATGGTGGACTTCACGATTCTGTTGCCGGCTGCTGTTGTGGGTGCGCGGCGTGACGTGCAGATCGACTGCCGGGGCCGGGTTGTGCGCAGCTTCGAAGACCGGGGCCGGCGCGGTGTGGGAGTAGTGATCGACGAATACCATTTTGAACGAGCGTAGGCGCAGGGAAACTGAATGGCTACCATTCCGGTGAGCGTGGAAGAAAATCTCGGAGCATTCGAAGACGGCGGCAAGGGCCAGTTCGTCCGAGTGATTGTGGCCGATACGCAGGCCATCTTCCGCGCCGGTCTGCGCAAAGTGTTCGCGCTCGAAGATGACATTCGCGTGGTGGGCCAGGCCGAGACTCTGGCGCAAACGCAATCCGCAGTGGCGAAATTTACGGCGGATGTTTTGATTTTCGAAGCGGCTTTGACGCCGAATCCCGTAGACGCGGTCGGCGAGTTGCTTCGCCAGCATCCGCAGGTGCGGGTCGTAGTCGTGACTCCGAATGCCGATGAAGATTTGACGTTGGAATTGTTTCGCCGCGGAGCACACGGCATTGTGTCGCGGGAGGTTGAACCTGAATTATTGGTCGAGTGCCTGCGCAAAGTCGTGGCAGGTGATACCTGGCTCGACAGTCACGCCGTGCGCTGGGTGATGGAAGCGTACCGCAACCAGAATAGCCGGCCATCGGGATCGCGCCCGAAGGTGCAACTCACTCCCAAAGAAACACTGATCGTCTCCTGCGTAACGCAGGGAATGAAGAACAAAGAGATTGCGTTGCGCGTGGGCACTACAGAGCAAGTGGTGAAAAACTATCTGCGCAAAGTCTACGACAAGCTTGGAGTGGCCGACCGCCTGGAACTCGCGTTGTACTGTCTGAATCATCACGTGGTCGACAATACGAAGGTGCCGCCGCTGCCGGCTTCGAACGGAAACGGCAGTGCGAATGGAAACGGCAACGGAAACGGGAGCGCCGCGAGCGCTGCCGCGGCCGGTATGTCGGCCTCGAGCGCGCCTTCAGCGCCCGGTTCCGTAGTTCCCGCGGGCCCGGATTCTGCCGGGAAACTTCCCTCGTAAGCTCTCGACTTCTGCGCTACACGATCCTTTCAAGTTGCGGTTTCGACGACTTCACCCATAGAATTGAAGAGCACGAAACGGCGGGAGAATCGTGAAGATTGTTTCTGCCGAGCAGCAAGCTTCCGTAAGTCGTTCCTTCCATCCGATTCACGCCGGAGAGATGGCCGAGTGGCTGAAGGCGCACGCTTGGAAAGCGTGTTTAGGGGAAACTCTAACGTGGGTTCGAATCCCACTCTCTCCGCCATACTTCAAAATCACAGCCAAACATGCGGTTCAGCGAGCTTGCTGCACTGGGTTGTCGCCTTGCCTTTGGACTGCGGGGCAGGCTATGAGGTTTTTGATGCGAGCTTTCGTGGTGGAACGTTCTGGTTCAGCCGGAAGAAGTTATTGGGATCGTAGTGGGACTTGACTGCTACTATCCGGTCCCATCTCTGGTGATAAGCCTCAGGCACGCGATCCTGCTCATCGCCGCTCATGAAATTTATGTAGACCCCCGGCTTCATGGCGGGACGAACTTTGTTGAAGACTCCGCGAATCCAGGCGATGTTGTCGGCGTCAGAGGACGGTTCCGACCAATTGGCCAGCAAATTCAGGATGAACGGAGAACTGCGATCACCGAATGCGGTCTCGTCCGCGCCGACCCGCGCCGCGGCGCCACCAAGATACGCCAACTCAATCTGGGTTTCGGGAGATGGAATTGTGACGACTGCCTCCACCAGGCGGTCGATAGTGCCGTCGCTGAGATGACTGAAATAACCCGACTTCGTGTAATAGCGACAGCCATGCGGAAAATCGGAATCTGCCATGGTTTGTAGGTCGAGGAACGGCACAACTTTGCTGTTGACAGACTCCGGGCAGCACATGGCGAGCACACGCTGCAGATAGGGACGACCTGATTCGGGATCGCCCGTCCAGATCAAGGAACTGCCGGCGACCGGCCGTCCGCGGAGTTCAAGGGGGACCTTGTTTGACTGGGGCGCAAGGCGCAGGTCGATATTCCACTTGAAGTCGAGTGGTGCGTCGGCCATAAAGTCTCTCCAGCATTCAAGTAGCCCGCGAATTTCGGGTTCTGGAGTCAGCCCTCCAGCGAGGACCACTGACGTCAAGGGATGGAGTTTCACTTCGAATTCGGTCACCACTCCGAAATTGCCGCCGCCTCCACGTAACGCCCAAAATAACTCGGAATTCTCCTTCGCGTTGGCGCGGACGACGGAACTGTCTGCAGTCACGAGAGTGAACCCCTCGACGTTATCGCATGACAATCCAAATCGCCGCGTGAGCCATCCGGTGCCTCCACCCAAAATCAGTCCGGAAGCTCCGGTGTGAGACACGACGCCGGAGGGGAAGACAAGCCCGGCTTTCTGCGTTGCACGATCGATTGAGCCTAACAGGCAACCTCCGGCGATCTTTGCCCGGCGCGTCTCGGGATCAACCGTCACCTGGCGCATTCTGGTTAGATCGATAACCAAGCCTCCGTCGCACGTACTAAAACCAGCCAGGCTATGCCCTCCACAGCGGACAGCTGTAAGAATCCCGGTCTCGGATGCGGCCCGGACCGCGCTTTGCACATCGCTCACATTCGCACACCGCGCGATAAGGCCTGGTGTGCGAGCTACCATTCCGTTCCAAATAGTTCGCGCGTCTTCGTAGCCGCTATGACTGGGGCGCAGCAAGTCACCTTGGAATAGGCGACTCAGTGACGAGTAGACTTCTTCGCTGGCTTCAACCATTGCGTACTTTCCTTGCAGAGCGTTCTTGTAAACCACGAGATCGGCGTTTCTAAATGGTCTGGCGTCGCCGGCTGCGCAGGTACAAGAGTGATATAAGACCCAGGAAAACAGAAAACGCCGGAACCGACCATTGCAGCCCGTCAACAAAGAAAGTTGTGACTGAGATCGCAAGAAGTAGCAGAATGCCGACAACAGTGAACAAAGGATGAGCCCACAGGCGCATGGGCAAGCTCAACAGGCGCTCGCGTGTAATGGTCTTGCGAAAACGGAGGTGCGTGTTGAGAATCACGAGCCACACAAAAAGCATTCCGGCAACGGCAGTCCCATAGAGCGTGAGGAAAGCATTCCTGGGAGCGAAGATGGCGAGCAGAATAGCGGCGACAATGCCTGCGGTTGATGCCAGCAGCGCACGATGCGGTACACCGTTGCGGCTCACTTTGCCCATCCACTCCGGAGCATACCCGCCCCTGCCTAGAGAAAAAAGCATTCGAGTGGAAAGGTAAAGGTTCGTGTTTACGCTCGACAGTGCTGCTGTAAGTACAACGAAGTTCATGATCGCCGCGGCGAAGGGAATATGCGCGGCAGCGAATGCTGTGACAAAAGGGCTGCCGGAAAGAGTGGATGAACCCGCGGTCTGGTTCCACGGAACCATTGTCACCATAATCGCGATGGCCAGCACATAGAACAAAATGAGTCGCCAGACAATGCTTCGCATGGCGTGCGGAATCGTTACGTCCGGATGCTCTGCTTCTCCCGCGGTGACAGCGATGATTTCTACTCCCATGTAACTGGTGACTGTGATGGTGAGCGAAAGCCACACTCCTTTCCATCCTGTAGGCAGAAATCCTCCATGCTGCGTTAAATTGGCTACGCCAATTGCCCCGCGGGAGCCAACGCCGAGAATCAAGGATAGTCCCACGATGATGAAGCCAACGATGGCTGACACTTTGATCATGGCGAACCAATATTCAAACTCACCGAGGCGGTTGACCTGCATGGAATTGAGCGCGACCAGAGCGGCTGAAACCAGCACGACCCAAATCCATTGCGGAACATTCGGAAACCAAAAAGAAATATAGATGCCGGCGGCCGTGACTTCCGCTCCGATGGCAATGATCTGTGCAACGCCGTAAGTAGCTCGAACCGAAAAACCGGCCCAGGGGTTGAGATATTTCTCCGCGTACACTCCGAAGGCGCCGGCAACCGGATGGACGACCGCCATCTCCGCCAGCGCGTACGACATGATCAGAGCGATGCCCGCGCCCAGGAGATAAGAAAGAATCACGGCGGGTCCAGCGAGGCGAATGGTGACGCTGCTTCCCAAGAACAAACCCACACCGATGGCGCCGCCGATGGCCATCATAGTGAGCTGCCTTTGGCGCAACCGGCGGTGGAGACCTTCCACTTCCTGCATCGGAAGCGCCTCGCGGGCAAGGGCACCCTCGGGCGCTGAGACCTGGCGGGCTAAGCGATGTTGAGCTGAGCCTTGTTGATCAGTCATAGCTGCCAACGCTGGCAGGGTGAAGAACCATAAGGTCGGCGTTCTTTTTGAGAACTTCCGCGACCGCCTGCACGTCGTCCATCGTGTTGTACACGTGGAACGATATCCGCAATCCGTCGTGGCGATTCGATGCGACGATGTTGTTTTCGGCGAGCTTCTGCACCAGAAGGCTTGAATCTTTGGATTGCAACACTACCAGTGGTCCGGCGCTATCAGCGGGCGTTTTGGCGCGAATGCCCATGTCATGGGCGTGGCTCAACAGCGACTGTGCGAGATTCTCGACGTGGTTTGCAATATTCTCCATTCCAATTTCTTGCAGCAGTTGGAATCCGGGCAGCGCCGCATACACGTTGGGCACGGAAGGAGAACCTGACTCGAATCTTCGGGCCGTGGAAGATAAATCGAAGAGTTTAGGATCGTAGGCGAAGGGATTGGCCTGCGCAAACCATCCACTGACTGTAGGAATCAACGATGAAACGAGCTCTTTGCGCACGTACATGAAAGCCAGGCCGGGCGGGCCGAGCAGGTATTTAAGCGTTCCCGTTACAAAGAAGTCCAGACCCATGGCTTTGACGTCGATGGGGCGGGTTCCGCAGTCCTGATAATCATCGAGCATGACGAGAGCGCCCGAGCGGTGGGCGATCTGTGTGATGGCGTTTACTTCGGAACGAAATCCGTTCTTGAAACAAACATGGGTGAGCGGCACGATCAGCGTGTTGTGGTCTACCAGCGTTTCGTAATTCGCAGCCGGGATGCAGTTGCCCTCTGCAGCCACAAATTGCACGTCGGCGCCGCGACTCCGTTGCGCGAGCCAGACATGGCCCATCGTGGGGAACTCGAACTCGCCCAATACAACTTTCTTCCGTTCCCGGAAAGTCAGCGCGCTGGCGACGCCATTGATGCCTGCCGAAACACTGGTCACAATGGCAACTTCATCCGGGCTGGCATTGATGAACTGTGCGAAGGCGGTACGCGCCGCCTCGTATTGATTGACCCACAACTCCCAGGGCGAGCCTTGCTCGTGCCAACTCGCCATGAACTCCTCCATGCCAGCCTGCACCGCGTCTGATAACGGCCCCTGGGAGCAACTGTTGAGATAGATTTTGTGTTTGAAGATTTTGAAACGAGAACGAATCTCCTTGATCTGCGCGTCAGCGATTTGCTTGTCGGTCAGCATCAGTTGTTGATCTCTGCCAGCGCCCTTCCGAATCTGCGCACCTCTTCGACGGTATTGTAGTGGACCAATGACGCTCTGACGGCGCCAGTCTCTTTGGAAAGTCCGAGTTGCTTCATCAGCCGCGGTGTATACATGTGGCCGTCGCGCACGCCGATATTTTGTTTTGCGAGTTCCTCGGTGACTCTTGCCGGTGCGATGTTCGGCAGGTTGAAGCACAGGGTCGGCACTCGTTGACCGACCCGATCTCTTTCCGTTACGCCATAGACAATCGCGCCATTGTCGTTGAGCACGCGAAGCATCTCGAAGGAAAGCGATTCTTCGTAGGCTCGGATTGCCTCGAGCGCCCGGTACAGGGAGGATCGCCTCGGTTCGACCTTCTCCGTTACACCGTTCGTGGCCAGGGTTCGGCCCAGAGCTTCCAGGTAGCCTACCGCCGCTTCCATTCCGGCTACATTTTCGTAAACAAAGGTACCCGCCTCAATTTTTCCCGGCGGCTCGTCGGGAATGAAATCCTCACGGAAGGTCGGGAGCTTTTCCAGTAGTTCACGCCGTCCCCACAGAAACCCCATGTGCGGTCCGAAGATCTTGTAGCCCGAACACACCAGGTAATCGCAATCGAAAGCTTGCACATCGATCAATCCGTGAGGGCCGTAATGCACCGAATCGAGAAAGATTTCAGCCCCGGACGCGTGGGCTACTCTCGCTGCCGCCGCGACATCGACAATCGAGCCGATGGCATTCGAAGCCAGCGTGCACGCTACAAGGCGCGTCGTCGAACCCACGAGCGGGATGAGGTCGTCCACATGCAGATTCCCATCGTCCCTCATCTTCCACCAGGAGAACTTCGCTCCATTCCGTTCCAGCGCGAGCCAGGTGGCGACGTTCGCCTCGTGATCCATGTCGGTTACGACGATCTCATTCCGCTTATCGAGCGTCTGTCCGATCGCCAGACTCACCAAACGAATAAAGGAAGTGGCGTTCATGCCAAACGCTATTTCACTTGCGTCACGGGCATTCACCAGATCAGCGACGCTGTGCCGCGCACGCAAAACCATCGCGTCCACTTCGCGGCTTTTCGCGTAGCGTCCCCCTCGCTGCACGTTGCACTCGAGGAGATGATGATTCACCGCGTCCAGCACGACCTGTGGAACCTGCGCACCCGCTGCATTGTCAAAAAAGATGAAGCCCGGAGGCCGAGTCAGCGCGGGAAAGGCGGCACGAACGGTTTCAATAGGAAAGGCCGCATTCGACGCGGAGGGAACTTCGGGGTTGAGAACACTTCGTGATTCGGCCTGCAAAACTTGCTCCCTTATTTAAAAAGTTAGTTTTACAATCTTGCAAAACAACCAGCGCCAAACCTATACTCCGCTGCAACAACTCGTCAACCCTGAGAGCAAACTCATGCCGGTGTCTGCGACCAATTCAAAGGTGATCTACGACGCTTTGAAGGAGTGCGACATCCGCCTGGTTTCAGCTCTGCCGGAGACCTGGTTGGTGCATCTCATCAAAATGGCGGATGCGGACCCAGAAGTAATTTTGGTGCGATTGGCAAAGGAGGAAGAAGGGGTCGGCATCTCGGCCGGAGCTCACTTCGCCGGCGTTAGGTCGGCCATGCTGATGCAGAACCACGGATTTTTGGCATCGATTAACGGTATCGTTTCGTTTTCACATCTGTACAAGATCCCTCTCTTGATGCTCATCAGCTACCGCGGTTCCTTGGGGGAGCGCGACCCGTGGCAAACGCAGGGCGGAAATGTTACCGAGCCGCTTTTGCAAGCGTTGCGGATCCCTTACTTTTTTCTCGATGCGATCGACACTGTCAAGAAGCGTATTCGGCAGGCGCAGACTCTCGCCGAAAGCAGTTTGCAGCCGGTCGCCCTTCTCCTGACGCGCGACTTGATGTGGGAGGAGCAGTAATGCTCCGCCTGGATTGTCTTCGGTCGGTTTATCCGGAACTGGAAAACTGCCTTGTCGTCACGATCATGGGAGCGGTCGCGGCTGAACTGCACTCCCTCGGGCACCGTCCGAATTTCTTTTACCTGCAACACGCGATGGGACTGGCCTCTTCGACAGGGTTGGGCCTCGCGCTTTGCTTACCGGAACAAACCGTGCTCGTGTTCGATGGCGACGGTTCGCTTTTGATGAACCTTGGCAGTCTTAGCACCATGGCGCGCTATCGCCCCAGGAAATTGGTCCATGTTGTTTTCGACAACGAAAGTTTGCTCTCGGTCGGCGGCTTTCCAACGGCGACCAGTACAGGCACGGATCTGGAAGGTATTGCACGCTCCTCGGGCATTCCCCGAGTGGCCACAGTCCGTAGTGTGGAGAGTTTCAAGACTGCCGTCAGTGACGCCATGCGCGGCAACGAACTCACAACCATCGTTGCCAAGGTCGAAGCCAAGGGACCCACTGCTTATGTCACGGACCTGTCGTTGCTTGAGAATCGGTTTCAATTCCGCCGGCATATTCAGTCCCTGAAAACAAGCTGACGCGGCGCCATTTCGGATTGCGCTCAAGCGAACACGGGCTGTCGGACGAAAATATTGATGAGGAACCCCAATGTCACTTGTCTTGGCCACACTGCTCGACGAACTTGCTTCTGGCGGGCTGCGGGTTGTGGATCTGACCCAGCCCTTAACTCCGCAGACCCCTTTGCTGCCTCTACCCACGCAGTGGAACAACACGCCTGCGTTCAAAATCTGGGAGTTGTCGCGGTACGATGGACGCGGCCCCGCCTGGTACTGGAATGGTTTCGAGACCGGCGAGCATACCGGCACTCATTTTGATGCTCCGGTCCACTGGGTCTCAGGCAAAGACCTTCCGGACAACACCGTGGACCGCATCCCGCCGAAAAAATTCGTCGGACCTGCCTGTGTAATCGACATCAGTGCGGAGGTTGCGAGCAACCCAAACTATCTGCTGACGCCAGAGCGGATCCGGCAGTGGGAAGAACAACACGGACGCATCCCGGTGGGCGCGTGGGTTCTGCTGCGTACGGACTGGTCGAAGCGGACCGACCCGAAGGACTACATCAACCTAAAGGAGAATGGACCCCACACTCCCGGACTAGCCAAGGAAAGTTCCGCCTTCCTTGCCGAGGAGCGGGATGTGCTAGGTGTTGGCGTGGAAACGGTCGGGACCGATGCCGGTCAGGCCGCGAGCTTTGATCCACCCTTCCCGAACCACTATCTTATGCACGGCAGCGGCAAGTTTGGGTTAGCTAGTCTCTCTAACCTTGATCAGCTTCCGCCGACCGGCGCCATCGTCATCGCCGCGCCGCTGAAGATCGTCGGCGGCTCCGGCAGCCCTCTGCGGGTCATCGCCATCACACCCTGAAGATGATGACACTTGTCGTTGCGATCCCCGAAAACACAGCGAAGTTCGGTATTGCCCCCATCGGCTAGAAGGGGCGATTACGAATTATTTCTTACGCTTTCGTGTTGTTTCGATTCTGATGTACTATTTCCGCATCGGCTCTGGTGCAAGGCGCGGGCCTCGTGCTGGACGAACGGAAGAAAACAGTATCGATCATCCGACATAAGGCGCCAGTCGGCGCCGTGGAGCGATAAACATGAAGCTTTCAATCCTCTTCGCATTGCTCACCTGCGCCTCCGCGGCGTTTGGCCAGACAAACTCCTCCTTCTATGTGGGGGCGACGGGAAATGATTCGAATCCCGGCACTCAGGCCGCGCCTTGGCGCACCATCCAACACGCCGCAGATACGGCGCGGGCAGGCAGTACAGTCTATGTTCGGGCCGGAGTCTACGAAGAACTGGTGAGCCTCAACGCCTCCGGCAACGCCAGCGATGGATTCATTACTTTTCGAAGCTATCCGGGCGAAACGGCGGTGATCGACGCAGCGCATTTCACTCCCACCAGCAGAACCGGTGTAGTCACGATTCAGAACAAGAGCTATGTGAGAATCGAGGGCTTTGAAATCCGGAACTTTCGCACGGCCGAACATCGGCTCGCCCCGTTGGGTATAAACGTGATTGGGTCCGGTTCCCATATCGAACTCCTGAACAACAACGTCCATCACATTGAGAACAATTTTGGCGGCCGCGACGCCCCCGGGAGTGGCGGCAACGGCTTTGGCATTGCCGTATACGGTACCGACGCCAAGGCGCCCATCACTGATTTGGTTATCGACGGAAATGAGGTGCACAACCTCAAAACCGGTTCAAGCGAGTCATTAGTAGTGAACGGGAACGTCACGAACTTCCGCATCACGCACAATGTTGTTCACGACAACAACAACATCGGAATCGACGTCATCGGTTTCGAGCGCACGGCGCCCGATCCCGCCGTTGATCAGGCTCGCGACGGGATCGTCCGGGGGAATGTGGTTTACAACATTACATCGCGGGGCAATCCGGCATACGGCAACGATGAAAATTCTGATGGCATTTATGTGGATGGTGGAACCCGGATCCTGATTGAACAGAATGTCATGCATGATGTGGACTTTGGAATCGAGTTGGCAAGCGAGCATAAAGATCGCGCCACCAGTTACATCACCGCTCGAAACAACCTCATCTATCACTGCCATACCGCGGGAGTTTCCATCGGAGGCTATGCGCCAGAGCGAGGGCACACCGAGCATTCGAATGTCGTGAACAACACTCTCTACGAAAATGATACGTCGGCGACGGGGTCAGGAGAGTTCCAGATGCAGTGGAATATGTCGGACAATATTTTTGAGAACAACATCGTTTATGCGGGGCAGCGCTGCCTAATCACGCTGAACCGATCACAGGTTGACAACGCCCGACCGCCTGCCGTGATCGATCACAACCTTTACTATTGCGCTTCTGGAGCGAATGCGAGCACTTGGGCAGGCGCATCCGGCGCAGTGACGGGATACGACAAATATGTCGAGTCCACGGGGAATGACCGTAATTCGCGCTTTCTCGATCCGCATTTCGTTGATGCTGCCGCGAAAAACTATCACCTGCAATCCGATTCTGCCGCAATCGCTGCAGGCACGGCTGACGGAGTGCCGACGGGACAACTGGATCTTGACGGCTCACCCCGCGTCACATCTGGGAAGATTGACATCGGCTGCTACCAAAGAAAATAGGAGTGGTCCATGCTGGGATCGGACTTGAACCGCCGTGAATTTCTGAGGATTTCAGCCGGGGCGGGCGCCGCTATGGCAATGCCAACGTCAGGACAGCCTGCCGCTTCATCCAAAATGATCGGCATTCAGGTCGGAGCAGTTTCGTTTGTCGACGAAGGAACCGAAAAAGTCCTCGATGTGCTTCAGGAACGTGCTAGCGTGAATACGCTATTTCTCGCGGTCTTCACCTACGGCCGCGGCATTGCTGGAAGACAGATTCCGGGCCAACCGCTGCCCGATCATGGCAAGCAGGAATACGACCTCAATTTTCACGGCGGAAATTTCGCCACTCCTCATCCTGAGTACTACAAAAATACTGTTCTCAAAGACACGCGCGCGCCCGACCACGGCGGCCTCGACATCCTGGCCGAAGTTCTACCCGCAGCAAAGAGGCGCGGCATGAAGGTCGTCTGCTGGCTCGAGGACGTATTCCGCACCGATCTGCCGAACATCGAGAAATTGCAGGAGCGCGATCTCTACGGACGAAACGCCGATACGCTGTGCGTCAACAACCCCGACTACCGGAATTTCCTGACCGGCCTGGTCGAGGATTATGCTCATTCCTACGACATCGACGGAATCATGTGGGGATCAGAGCGGCAAGGTGCCCTTTGCGACAGCTTGGGTGCCACGCATGACACGCCACCGGTCGATCCTGGCAACGTCACTTGTTTCTGCCAGTTTTGTCAGATCAAAGCCAAAGAGCGTGGCATCAATATCGACCGCGCACGCCAGGGATTTCTGGAGCTGGAAAAATTCGTTCGCTCTTCGCGCAGCGGGAAACGCCCCGTGGACGGCTACTATGTTCAATTCTGGCGTCTGCTGTTGCGCTATCCCGAACTGGCGGCATGGGAGATGCTGTGGACCGACAGTCTTCGCGAAACCTACGCCGCAATCTACAAGACGGTAAAGACAGCGAAGCCGGCGGTGCCGGTGGGTTGGCACATCTGGCACAACAATTCCTTCAATCCGATCTACCGCGCCGAGCAGGACCTTCATGAGCTCTCGAACTACTCCGATTTCATAAAGGTCGTGATGTACAACAACTGTGGCGGCGAGCGCATGGCGTTATACGTAGATAACGCCGGATCGACTCTGTATGCCGATCTCTCAAAACAGAGCCTTCTCGACTTCAACTACGCCGTCATGGGATTGAAAGAAGGCAGCTACGATCAGATTCCTCACACCGGACTCTCGCCTGACTATGTTTTTCGCGAGACGAAGCGCGCGCTCGAGGGCGTTGCCGGCACCGACACCCTGATTTGGCCCGGCATTGATATCGATATTCCCACCGAAGCCAACAACAGCAAGTGCTCGCCGCAAAGCGTGAAGGGAGCCGTCCTTGCCGCTCTCCGCGCTGGTGCACCCGGCGTGATCCTGTCGCGCAAGTATTCCGAGATGCGGCTCGCCGACCTCAGCGGAGCTGGCGATGCCATTCACGAGTTGAAGACTTAGGGGTGAACGCTGGTACGCGGCGATTCGCGCCGGGCAACCGGCTTTCCCACTTGCGTCGCTGAAGAGTCTGTGCCGAGTCATAACTTCCGCATAGCCCGTCATCCGCTCACGATCAGCAAACACTATGCGACATAGCGTTACCAGTCTGGCGGTTCACATCCGCCTCGCCCTCCCATGGTGTTTCCCCGAGCTAGCCATGTTCGACTCGCGCCTTTATATCCGAGTATGCCGCATCGATGAGCCTGCTCAGCGCTGCCGTGTTTGTGGCGGTTCCGGGCCTCAGTTTGACGTGGCGCATGAACCTGCCGGTGCCCTGTAACAAGCGTGCCGGATCTGGCAATGATGCGCCGTGAAAGAACCCCACGTTTACGTGCGAAGTGAACGCATTGACGTAGCCGAAGGGCGCATCTCCCAAACATGCGACTGGGCAGCCGTCGTGCAAAAGCTCCCGAACTTCGTCCCCGCATTTTCGCATCTCCTCAAACCACTGATGCGCGATGTCTCCCAATCCGCCGGCATGCTCTTTCATCCATGCATCGATGGCGGGATCGCGCTCGACAGCCCCGTTGAATCGTAGAAAATCCGTTTTCATCGTCCCTCCACTTTCTGCTTTCGAGATCATCGATTCCGTAGCCTCCCAACCTTGCCCTTCAGCAAGATCCAGATCTGGAACAGCCGTTTTTGTCATAGGGAGTCGCTCCCGGCGAAAGCGGAATATATCGGTAGTCAATCATGTTAAATTGATCGTCAGACGGCATGGATCGCGTTGGCGATGAAGTACGCCATTCTCTACTATCTATTGTCTGCTCTCTAAGGAGACTGCATGACGGTTCTGATCCAGGATCTCACCTACGCGTTTCGCCAGTTGCGCAAGACGCCGGGCTTCACCATCACCGTCATTCTTACCCTGGCACTCGGCATCGGCGCCAACGCGGCCATCTTCACGCTGGTGAATGCCGTCCTCCTGCGCAATCTGCCCGTGGCCGATCCCAAGACTCTCGTCCGCATCGGCGACAGGAACGATTGCTGCGTCAACTCTGGCTACAACGACAATGGCGACTACTCTCTGTTTTCGACCGAGTCGTATCTCCTGTTCAAAAAGAACCTGCCGGAGTTTGACGAACTGGCAGCGATGGAATCCGGATTCGATTATCGCCCGCTGACGGCGCGTCGCGAAGGCCCGCAGACCGTCGCGAAATCGGTGATGGGCGAATTTGTCTCGGGCAACTACTTCCGGACCTTTGGACTTCAGCCCGCCGCTGGGCACTTCTTCACCGACGCGGACGACGCTAAGGGCGCCGCCTTTACCGCCGTCATGAGCTACGACACGTGGGCTCATGACTACGGCTCCGATCCCGGCATTGTCGGCAGCACTTTCCTGGTCAATACCCAACCGGTCACTATTCTCGGCATCGCGCCGAAGGGTTACTTCGGCGACCGGCTTACCAGCAACCCACCGCAGTTCTATTTGCCGATCGAGTCGATGGCCGTGATCTTTGGCGTTCCCTACCTGCACGATCCTGAAGTTGAATGGGTCGACATTGTCGGTCGGGTCAAGCCGGGCGTCTCGCTCTCCGCCGTTCAAGCGAAGGCCAGCACATTGCTTCTCCAGCAGTTCTCTACCTTCAAGGTGTTTTCGAACGAACGTGCCAAGACATTTCTTGGTCGCACTCATGTTGTCCTTACACCAGGAGGTGCCGGCATTCAGCAGTTACAAGAGAACGCCAAGTCGCAACTGCATCTACTCAGCTGGATCGCCGCTCTGGTTCTTCTCGTTGCCTGCGCCAACATCGCCAATCTGCAGCTCGTACGCAGCATGAGCCGGCGAGGAGAGATGTGCGTGCGCACTGCTTTAGGAGCGCAACGCAGTCACATCATCCGCCAGTTGCTCACTGAAAGCGTTCTTCTCGCCGGGCTCGGGGGAATCGTCGGCTTGGCCGTGGCCTATGCCGGAGCGCGCATGCTACTGGCGATGGCCTTCCCGGGAGCGCAGAACATTCCAATTAATGCGGCTCCCTCGCCCCTGGTAATCGGGTTTGCTTTTGCCCTTTCATTCCTCACCGGCATCCTGTTCGGCGTAGCGCCTGCTTGGATCGCCGCGCAGGCGCAACCCGCCGAAGTGCTGCGCTCGGGTTCGCGCACCGTCGCCTCGGGAGCATCTCTCTTGCAGCGCGGTCTCGTCGTCGTTCAGGCATCGCTTTCCCTGGTGCTGCTGGTCGGCGCCGGCTTGTTCGCGCAGAGTCTCAACAAGCTTGAGAACTCCGACATGCGCCTCGACTCGAAGAACCGTTACATCATTCACATCAACCCGCAGGCCGCCGGATACGCCACCACGGAAGTTGAGCAGCTTTATCGCACCATGGAGGCCCGGTTCCACGATATTCCGGGCGTCGCGAAAGTGGGGATCGCGACTTACACGCCCATGGAAGACAACAACTGGAGCACCAGCGTCCAGGTGCAGGGCAAGCCCGATCCGAACAAAGGCGCGTCTTTTGTCAAAGGCAATTCCGAGTACTTCGACTCGGTCGGCACGCGTGTGCTGATGGGGCGTGGATTCCTGCCGCAGGATCTGCTTTCTGCGTCCCCGGTGGCCGTGGTCAACAAGGAATTCGTGAAGCAGTTCTTCAAGCCAGACGAGAACCCCATCGGTCACCGGATTGGTTCGCCGGGTCCGCAGAGTGCAGGAGATTTTGAGATCGTCGGCGTGGTCGATGACACCACGTATACGGCAGTTCAGTGGAAAGATCACGCCATGTTCTTCGTGCCCATCACGCAGCGTGCGGCCAGCGAGAAGACGCCGGTCGAGTCCGATATCTCGCTCTATGCCGGCGCCATCGTCATCGCGGCCGATCGCCCGATGTACGAAATGGAGAAGGTTGCGCAGCGCACGCTCTCCGGGATCAATCCAAACCTGACGATCGTCAAGTTTCAGAACTTCGACCAGCAGATTGCCGACCGATTCAACGACAACCGGATGATCGCACAGCTGACTTCGCTCTTCGGCGGACTGGCGCTTCTGCTGGCCACGATTGGACTTTACGGCGTGACTTCGTACACCGTGGTCCGTCGCACGTCGGAAATCGGCATCCGCATGGCCCTCGGTGCTGAACGCACCCGCGTCATCGGCATGGTGATGCGCGGCGCGATGACGCAGGCGATCCTCGGCCTCATTGTTGGTGCGCCAATCGCCATGCTCTGCGTCCGCTATATCAAGGCGCAGCTCTACGAGATCGCGAGTGTCGACTTAGGTGTCATGGGACTGGCCGTCGTCATTCTGGTCGTCGCCGCTTGCGTTGCGGGGATGATCCCGGCTCGCCGCGCTGCATCCATCAACCCCGTCCAGGCTCTGCGCGTTGAATAGCGCAGACAGCCGTCCAGAACTCTGCTGTCAGAGTTGCGCGTCGTCAAGGGTTGTCTGGAGGCCCGCGCGCATCAGCAGACGTCCCTATGCACCCGGGACTACGCTCAGCTTGCGCTTTGTAACGCTTGCGTCGCCCTTGCGCTGGGCTTGTTAGTCTTTATCCAAACGTGAAATCAAGTGTCTGAACGCCAAGATCGAGGAACTCGATCTCGAAGGTTCGGTCTACGATTGGACCTTTTTGCCGGATGAGCTGATAGAGTCGGGGCTCTCGAATTTCGCCGGAGCCGTCCGGGGCCGTGTCCACGCCGCAGTTGCCGCTGGGAGCGGCGCCATCCAATCTCACGACAAACCGCACGGGCTTGCCGTCCTTCGCAGGAGCCAGCACCAGGTTCAGGTCGCGGCTGTGGAATCGGAACACGATCTTGCCAGGCACTTCCTGCAGCACGGCGCTCTCGGCATTGACGTTCCACAGCCCGCTTAATCCCCAATGATTTAATGAGAGTTTTCCGGGCGCACTGAAAGTCTGAATTGAGTCTCTGTTCACTTTTTCTTGTGAAGTGAAATTCTGTGTCCGGCGATACCCGATATAGGTTTCCGGAGACTGCTCATCCGCCCAGTCAGGAGCCGCCTCGATTCCAACACCGGAAACGCTGGTCGTGCCGGAAGCCAGTCCGGCTGCTCCGTTTTCCTTCAGAAGTTCCTGAATGGCGCGCTCGATTTCGCCATAATCGCCTTCCCCAAAGTGGTGGTATCGAATTCGGCCTTTGGCGTCGACGAGATATTGGGCGGGCCATGCTTGATTGTTAAACGATTGCCAGATCCTGGTCTTGCTGTCGATGGCGACTGGAAAGGTAACGTTCAAAGTGCGCGCGGCATTCTCCACGTTCATCGGCTCGTGCTCAAACGAAAACTCCGGCGTGTGGACGCCGATGACGACTAGGCCTGCGTCCTTATATTTCGCGGCCCAGCTCTTCACATAGGGCAGGGGCCGCAGAGAGTTGATGCAGGTGTAGGTCCAGAAATTGACCAGCACCACCCTTCCACGAAGCGACTGACGGCTCAAGGGAGCTGAATTGAGCCAACCGATGGCACCGTCCAACTCAGGCATGGCGCCTTCGTCGCCGAGTGAAGGTTGAAATCCGCGGCGTAACGCTCCGAACAAACTGCCTTCCGCTTTGGCGGTACTCATAACGTGAAACTTCGTGACTACATTCGCGTTGGAACACAAAGCGAGTGCGACAAATCCGACGATGCCGGCTACGCCAAGTGCTCGACGCGCCAAATCTGAGGTAAATAAAACTCGCCTCATGGTCGTTCTCCATTTCTGCGTAGGTTAAGGTCGATTGAAAGCGTTGACATCGACGATGGCTCTGGCAATCGTTTCCTTAGCCTGCTGACCACACTACCTAAAGCCATCGAACGCTATCGCCGCGTATATCCAAAGGTCACTCCTTATCGGCGCGTTGGTCGGGCCTGCAGCACCGATTTGGCTCCTTGCAGCCGGGAGAGGTTCATTGGGCAAGCCGGTTGTATTTCTTTAGAAGCTCGCGCAATCGGTCATGAGGTAGAGCGATCACTGTATGTCCCTTTAAACCGGTCATGGTGTCAGCGGCGATCAGGGCGTTAACGACCGCTTCTTCCGTGGCTTGCACCGTGGCCAGGAAAATGGGGTTGATCTGATCGTTAGGCAGCATGCTCAGTGGGCGAATACCCGTGGAAGAATCGGCTCCCGCATTCGCGGTGGAAAACGCAATGAAGATGTCGCCCGATCCATCGCCCGAGTAGCTTCCGTCTCGTCCCAGTCCGAGGGGTACGCGCTTTGCGACGCGCTTCAATTGGGTCGGAATCAGCGGAGCATCGGTGGCGACTACTACGATAATGGAACCGACATCGTCATCCCAGACTTTCGGGCCGGCAATCTCACGTCCGACTGGCACACCGGCAATCCGCAACTGATCGCGCTGCCCATAGTTGCATTGCACCAGCACGCCGACCGTGTAGCCTCCATACTTTGCCTCAAGTTTGCGTGACGCCGTGCCGATTCCGCCCTTGAACTCGTTACAGATCATTCCGGTGCCACCGCCCACGTTTCCTTCTGCTACAGGCCCGCTATGCGCGCTGTCGAGAGCGTGAAAAGCATCCTCGGCTTTCACGTGGAATCCGTTGATGTCATTCAAATAACCGTCCCAGGTCTCAGCCACAATCGGCAAAGACCACGCGTACCCATCTTTGTCGACCCCGTGATGTTTCAGGCGCCAGGCGATCACCGCGTCCCGCACGATGCCCACGCTGTGCGTATTCGTGATCATGACCGGGCCCTCGAGAAAACCCGACTCTTCGACCCAGGTTGTCCCGGTCATCTCACCGTTGCCGTTTTCTGTGAACCATCCGGCGAAGACCGGATCATTGGAGTCTTTGCCGCGGGGTAGAATCGCGGTCACCCCCGTTCGCACCGGCGCCGCGCCCGCCGATGTCGCCGCATCACCGGAAATCAGCGTGGTGTGGCCAACTTCCAGACCGCGGACGTCAGTAATGGCATTTAGCGGTCCGGGTACGCCATCGAAAGGAACACCCAGTTCCCGCGCCCGAGGTTTGGTTTGAGCACATACCGAACTCGCGAGGACTAGACAAACAAAAAATGCACAAACAGGAAATATACAAATAGAAAACACATTAACGTTGTTGAGACGGGACTTCGGCATCAAGGTTCCTCCAGACTCTCCAATCAGAATTTCCGCTGTACGCGGACTACAGCGCGCTTTGTTTTCTTGACTTCCCATACACCGTCACACTAATGTTTTCAGCACAAAACGTGACCTGAAAGTTTTGTCGGTCTTTGCGGAAGACTCGACTTCAGAGTTCTCCTTTGGGCCTCGGGTTCCGTCGCTTAATTCCTGCGCAAACAATAGTACAGAGGGGGCAACGATGAAGTCTTCCATTCAGAAGAGGCTTTTCTTGTTTCCGGTTTTCTTCGTGCTGTCGATTTCCTCCGCTTGGGCGCAGACCGGCACAACCTCCTTGCACGGCAAAGTTGTGGACAGTACTCGGGCGGTGGTGGAGGGGGCCAGCGTCACACTCGCTAACCGAACGCAGGGGTTCAGCCGGAAAGCGACGACTCCATCCACCGGCGAATTCGAATTTCTCGCGCTCCCTCCCGGTGCCTATGTACTGATCGTGGAAAAGGCTGGCTTCACGAAATACGAGCAGACCAACCTCCAGCTGCTTGTCAACGTACCGACCAGTGCGAACGTTGTCCTTGAGGTCGGGGCCTCTACTACTCAGATCGAAGTTTCGGGGCAAGCTCCAGTAATCAACACCGAAGACGCGACCATGGGCATAGCGTTCGGCGAGAATCAGGTTAGGGAACTGCCACTGGAGGGGCGCAACGTGCCTGACCTGCTCACGCTGCAGCCCGGAGTTGCCTATACGGGCAATCGAGCAGACACAAGCACCGACGATACTCGCAGCGGCGCAGTGAATGGCGCGCGCAGCGACCAGGGCAACATCAGTGTCGATGGCATACGCGTGAATGACGAGGGCGGCCACGCCTTTACGTCCGTTTTGCCGGTGACGCTCGATTCCGTGCAGGAGTTTCGTGTGACCACCTCCAATGCCAACGCAGACGAAGGAGGAACCAGCGGCGCCCAGGTCGCTCTGGTGACCAAAAGCGGCACCAATAATTATCACGGCTCAGTCTACGAGTACCTTCGCAACACCTACACTAGCGCGAACGATTACTTCAACAAACTCACACAGCTGCAAGGTTGCACCCTCCCCAATCCGAATGACTGCAATACCCCTCCCAAGCTCATCCGCAACATCTTTGGCGCTTCCCTCGGCGGACCCATAAAAAAGGATCGCGCGTTTCTTTTCATGAATTATGAGGGGACGCGGCGCGCCGAGCAAACCGTAAGTTCCGGGGAGGAAGTTCCCAGCTTGGCGATGCGCGATGGTGTTCTGCAGTATCTATGCACTCTGAATTCGGACGGCAGTCTCAACACGACGCAATGTCCGGGCGGGTCCAGTTCCAGTGTGCAAGGCAAAAGTGGTCAGACTTACACTCCGGCACCCGGATATATGGCCCTCGGTTTTCAGCAATTGACGCAGCTCGATCCCATCCAGGCCGGGCCCGACGCCGCCGCGATGGCATACTTTCAAACTCTGCCCACCCCGAATAGCAATGTGACGGGCGATGGCTACAACTACCAGGGATTTGTTTTCGCGGCTCCGACGCATGAGACGCAGAACGTCTACATTACCCGCGCCGACTACAACCTCACCCAAGACAGCAAGCAGCGTCTTTCCCTGATGGGAGCGCTGAGAAATGATTCCAGTGATGCATGCGGGGGATGCCAGCCATATTTCCCCGGTCAGCCTCCGCAAGGGCAGACTGTCTACCATAACAAAGGGCTCGTCGTAGGCTACTCCGCGGTGATTCGTCCAAACCTGATGAGCAATTTCCACTACGGATTTGTTCGAGAGAGTTTTGGAACAATCGGCAACTCGTATCAGCCGTGGGTCACCTTCAATTTCACTCAAAGCATCACTCGAACCCAAAATTTCCAGCGCCCGATGCACAATTTTTCAGAAGATTTGTCGTGGATTCACGGGAAGCACACGATGCAGTTTGGCGGATATCTTTTGTTCATGCGCAACCCCCGGTCCAACTTTACTTCTTCGTTTGACAGCGGAAGCACGAATTCGTCCTTCACGACTACCTCCGGTTTCGCTGACAAAAACAGTCCCTTGAACCCGGCGAGCAACGGTTATCCCAGCGTGGATCCGAGTTTCGCCGTGAGTTATGACTATCCGATCACGGACCTTTTGGGAATGGTCACGCAAGCCACTACCGTTTTCAACTACAACCGGCAACTCCAGTTGCTTCCGCCCAACTCCGCTGTCTCGCGTCGCTATGCGCAAGACAGCTTCGAGCCCTACGTGCAGGACACCTGGAAGGTCACCCCCAACCTCACACTGACTCTGGGCTTGCGTTATTCGCTCTTCTCTCCGGTGTGGGAGACCAGTGGTTTGCAGGTTTGTCCCAGCCCCAGTCTAGGGCAGTGGTTTTCCGCGAGGGCAAGTGCCGGCGCCAGTGGTACTCCTTCGAGCCAAGATGTCCCCTTGCAAATCGACTGGTGCGGTCCTGCCAACGGGAAAAAGGGATATTGGAACTGGGATTTCGGCAACGTTGGCCCCCGCATCGCCTTCGCCTGGGCGCCCAATAAAACCGAAGGTTTCCTGAGCAAGCTTCTAGGCAGCGGCAATAAGTCGTCGATACGTGGCGGATTCGGGATGGTTTATGACCGTTTCGGGCAGGGCATTGTCGATGAGTTCAGTGGGAACTCGTTCGGTCTGACGACAAGTCTCAGCAACCCAATCCAGCCGCTCAACAGTTTGCCTCGGTTAACGAGCGTCAATGTCATTCCGCCAAGCCTTCTGCAGCCCACTCCTGGGGCCCCGAGTTTCCCAGAGACGATACCAACCATGCAGTCGCTCGGTGCGTCCAACTTTGGCAGCAGCCTCGATACTTCGCTGAAGACTCCTTATTCCTACGACCTGGACTTTTCCGTGGAGCGCGATCTCGGCGCAGGATTTTCACTAGATCTTGCCTACGTGGGAAGACTCTCGCATCGCCTTCTGAGTTCACAGGATGTCGCTCAGCCGCTCGATCTCAGGGACAAACAATCCGGCCTGGATTACTTCTCGGCCATCCAGCCGCTTGCAAATCTTTATGAATTGCAGGGTGTGACGGACGCCACCTTTAATGATTCCATGGTCAGCCCGGCCGTGGGTCAGTATTGGACTAACATGCTCCAGGCGCCGATCAATGGCGGCTCTTATGCGCTGGGCGCGCAGACTGGAGGCTGTGGTCCAAACTTCCCTGCCTCGACCACCGATCCTCTTCTGGCTGTCTTCGATCTTTTCTGCGGAGTATCCGGTGTTGAGACTACCGCCCTTCAGGCTCTCGATGTACCTTTTGTATCCGGATTCGGAAACGGCGGCATACCGGACGCTACCGGTGATCCCAACTGCGGCCAGACTGGACACCCACTTTGCCAATACTATCCGTCTCCGGGGCCGAACTCTTTTTACAACCCGCAGTATGTGTCATTGTTCGCCTTGCGTTCGATCGGGTTCTCGAATTACAACGCCCTGCAAGCCACGCTTAGGCACCAGATGAGCCACGGCGTTCAGTTCGATTTGAATTACACCTATTCGAAGTCGATCGATCTTTGCTCGGGCGCCGAGCGCCTGGGGAACACCGGCTCTCTGAACTTCAGCGGCGGTTGCCAGATGTTCAATGCCTGGTCGCCGAATCTTTTCCGCGCCGTTTCCGATTTCGATACCACTCATCAGTTGAATGCGAACTGGATCGTCGATTTGCCTTTCGGCCGAAAGCGCGCTATCGCCGCCCAAGTGAATCGCGCTGTCGATGCCGTGATCGGGGGCTGGCAGCTTTCCGGCCTGTTCCGCTGGACGAGTGGGTTCCCCTACACCATCTACAACAACCCGGCCGACTACCCAACAGACTGGTATTGGGAAGGTGCCGCAGTGCCGACCGTGGCGCACGTGAAAAGTGGGGCTTATCACCAGGCGAACGGCAACGTGAACCTGTTTCCCGACCCCGCTACGGCCCAGAATTTGTTCAATCCGGCTTTGCCCGGTCAGGTCGGCGTGCGTAACTTCGTGCGAGGCGACGGTTTCTTCGGCCTCGACCTCGGGCTCTCGAAACGCTGGAAGATGCCTTGGAATGAAAACCAAAATGTGGCTTTACGCTGGGAAGTGTTCAATGTGACGAACTCGACCCGCTTCGACTTCAACGACCAGAATTCCTCCAGCGCGGCGGAAAGCAACAATTCCATTGCAGTCCCGAACTTCGGCAACTATACGCATCTGATGACTAACCCGCGGGTCATGCAGTTCGCATTGCGCTACGAATTCTGAGTTTCAAGCTTCTGGGAACTAATCGTGCCTCGCGATTGTATCTCCGGAGGAACAATGATCGTCTCCGCCAAGGGATGATCTCCTCGTGGCCGACTTATCAATACTAAATCGCGGTTGATCACGGTGGTGAAATTGCGGTCACCGAGGGTAGCGAAAATCTTAGGGCTTGGCCAAGGGCTTGGCCGATGTGCCAAAGAATTTCGGCTGCTCCGGGATTGCAGCACCGTCGGCGCGTGGATCGGACGCACCGAGATTCAAACCGGTTTTGCTGTTGTGAAGGATTGCCTGGCCACGCCCCATCAGTGACGTGTAGTCCGTGTGCACTTGCAGCACATGGCCCATCCTGCCCAGTGCTTCAAGCGTATCGGGCGTGACGCGTGATTCGATTACGATCTTGCAGCCGAGTTGCTGGCGATCGGTGAAACGCGGTTCTTCCATCGCGGCCTGAATGTTCATGTTGTAGTCGACGACATTGGAAACGAATTGGGCGTGAGCCAACGGCTGATTCAGGCCGCCCATGATGCCGAAACCGATGTGCTCGTCCCCTCGCTGCATGAAGCCGGGAATGATGGTATGGAACGGGCGCTTGCGGCCGGCAAGCGCATTCGGAGATGCGAGGTCAAGCGAGAAAAGGCCTCCGCGATCCTGTAGGGCGAATCCCATGTTCAAAACAGTTACGTTCGATCCAAAGTTGTTGTAGTTGCTCTGGATCACGGAAAGAATATTGCCTTCCCGATCGACGACGGTGAAGTAGGTGGTGTCGCTGGTGCCCAACGCCCCTGGCGCGACTGTGCAATTGGCTTGAGTTGGGTTGATGAGTGAGGCGCGTTTTGCGGCGTAATCTTTTGACAGAAGCTGATCGACTGGAATTTTGCTGAAACGCGGGTCGCCGTCATACGCCTTGACGTCGGCATACGCAAGCTTCATGGCTTCGATGCGGGTGTGCAGTTCACCTGGACCATGTGGACCGGCGGGATCTGGTTTGAATTGCTCCATAATATTGAGCATCTCAAGCGCTGCGATGCCGTCGCCGTTGGGCGGGAGTTCGTAAACAGTCCAATCGCGGTACTTCGTAGAAATCGGCTCGACCCACTCAGCCGAGTACGATGCGAGATCGTCGGCGGTCATGGTTCCCCCCAGCTCGTTGGAGGTTTTAAGAATGGCCTTGGCGATTTCTCCCCGGTAGAAGGCTGTCTCGCCTTGGTTGGCCACGAGCGTGAGTGCGCGTGCCACATCCGGATTGCGAAAGATCTCGCCGGTCTCAGGGACTTTGCCGCCGGGAAGAAATATACGGCTGCTTTCTGTATTCGTCAGCAAGCCATCGTGGTCGCCATCCCACCAGGCGTGAATGATCTCAGCCACCGGGAATCCGTGATCGGCATAAAAGATCGCGGGTTGAAAGAGGTCGTGCCAGGCCAGTTTTCCCCACCGATCATGTAACTTAGCCCATCCGTCGACCACCCCCGGAACAGTTACGGAATCAATACCGAACTGTGGCATCTCTGCGATGCCTTTTGCTCGGAGATGCTCAATGGTGAGAGCCTTCGGCGCCCAGCCGCTGGCGTTGAGCCCGTAGATCTTGCCTGTCTTCGCCTCCCAATAAATGGCAAAGAGATCGCCGCCCATACCGTTGGAAGTGGGTTCGGTGACTCCGAGCACAGCGTTGGCGGCGATTGCGGCATCGATGGCAGAGCCGCCCCGTTCGAGGACTAGCGCCCCGGCTTGTGAGGCCGCTACCTGACTGGTGGCAACCATGCCGTACTGTGTGGCGACGACGGAGCGTCCGTAGGAACGGTCCTGGGCAGACAAAGAAAATGAGGTTGATACGAGAACAAACAGCGCAATGGAAGGTCTGAATGTGATCGTGCGTTGAGGCTTCATGGGTCCACGAAGAGGTTATGAGCGCACTCGTTGAAAAGCAAGCGCCGAAGCATAGTGCAGAATGGAGGCCGATCCGGATTAGCAAAAACGCTTTGCGGCGATCGGCGGACGTCCGGACTATCGGCCAACCGGAAGTTTTCCAGAAACCGGCTCGCAGAAATCCCGGCAGCGCCGACGAGCGCCGCTCCGCCTGCCATGCTTTCTACGCCGTTAGCCCGTGGTGACTTCACGGGGGTCCACGTCGTGTTTCTATGTTGCTTCGATTGTATTGTGCCCCTCGCGCAGTGCGCTGCTCACTCCTTCAGCCCAAGGAACCCTCAACTAGAGTTTCTCGAAGAAGTGGGCGGTCTTCTTGCCGGCATCTTCGGTGTAGTAGACCGTGACCTTGGTCGTCTTCTCTGTTCCTTTGGCTATGTCTTTGCCGGCGTCGGCGGCGGCGTGGCCTGATAGCTTGAACGTTTCTTCTGTGCCGTCCGCGGTTTTGACGGCCACCGTTTTGCCGGCGCGGTCGATCTGTGTGATCGCTCCGTCCACAGACTTGATTCCGCTTTTTCCAACGTCATCGACCTCGACTGCTGTTTTCTTAGCGCCATCGGCGGTGTAGTGCGCCACTACTTCCGAGCCTTCCTTGAGCCCGTGAGCGAAGTCTTTGGCCCCCGCGGTCGTCGCTTCGGCGCTTGACTTGGCTCCGTGGACGGTGGTTTTGTCGACGAACTGGATTGTGTGCTCGGTACCGTCCTTGGTCTTCACGACCATGGTCCTGGTCGCGGAGTCGAGCTTGGTCACGGTTCCGTGCACGGCACTGACCACGTCCCCTGCGGCCCAGCCCAAGGTGCTTGACAGAAGGAGTGCGATGGATATGCGGACTACCTGATTCATCTTCATTTTCAGTCTCCGTCGAGATTTGATTGGGTTAGCGAGCATCACGAACCGTCTTCCAGTCCATGCCCCAAGTATGAACGGTATGTGGATTTCTTGCCACTCCAGTTGCGACAGTTTTTGCGCTGCATTTTTCTACAGGCGGCGAAGGGGATCCTGTGGCGATCTGGCGACAGCTAGAGCTTTGGCTCTGCGGTCGGAGCCAACCCTGGAACCCTCGTTTCTTGCGGAATTGAGCACGTTACTCAGAAGTCTCCGAAACGAAACGGCTTACCTTACACAGATGGCTCGCACCGCCGTTCCACCACTTCATCGTGAGCCCCTTTTCTGGGCAATTGCGTTTTATAGAGTAAGGCGGATTTTCGACATCGAGTGAACTTGACGTCGAGATCATTCCGTACGCTTCCAGGGAGGAACCATGAGGAATCTCGCAGACCAGACCAAGACCATGCTCACAACCACTACGGAACGAACTTGTGCGCCGAGGCAGGGCAGAGTAAAGAAAAACAAATTCCTTTGCCGTGAATCAGTGGGTAGCCACTTCGTACTTCTCCTCGGCTTGTTCCTGGTTTGCACAGCTGTCGCTAACGCCCAAACATACCAGAACCTCGTCGCCTTTGTTGGGAGCAACGGCTGCTGTCCGCAGTATCCGGCGATGATGGCGCAGGGGCGGGATGGCAACCTCTATGGCACGACTCCGACTGGCGGGCTGAACAACGTAGGCATCGTCTTCAAATTGACGCCTTCGGGTAACCAAACCATCCTTTATCAGTTCGATACCACCCATGGAAGCACTCCGAACGGAGGGTTGGTGTTGGGCGTCGACGGCAATTTCTACGGAACTACCCAGCTGGGCGGCGCCAACAGCTTTGGCAATATCTTCAAGATCACGCCGGCGGGAGTATTGACCGTCCTCTACAGCTTCACTGGAAATGCGGACGGCGGTTATCCGGTCGCGCCTCTGACGCTGGCTTCGAACGGACTTTTCTACGGCACATCGTACCCGGGAGTTGCCTTCAAAATGACGCCCGCTGGGAAGTTCACGATCATCAACAAGATTCCCACCACGACGTATGGGGCGTTGCTCCAGGCCAGCGATGGGAACTTTTACGGCGTGACGGAATTCGCAGGCACATACTCCGCCGGCACCGTCTACAAGATCGCCGGCAACAAGGTCACAACGCTTTATAGCTTTGACGGCCCGCACGGCTCGTACCCGACTGGCGGAGTGGTGCAGGGGACGGACGGCTACCTTTACGGCACCACGACCGCCGGAGGCAGCACGAATGCCGGCGTCATCTACAAGATCACGACAGCGGGAGCCTTGACGGTGCTGGTGAACTTCGACAACGTTCACACGCTCAATGGCTACCAGGCTTTTGCCGGCCTGGTAGCGGGGAGCGATGGAAACCTGTACGGCCCCACGATATGGGGCGGCAACAACGGGGACGGCGTAATCTTCCAGATGACCACCGGCGGCGCTTATACCCCGCTCTCCAGCTTCATAGAGGCTCTGACAGATGGCGCTTATTCCACACCCATGCAGCACACCAACGGCACAATCTTCGGCCTTAATAAGCGGGGAGGAGTAAAGGGCGACGGCGGCATCTACAGTTTCGAGGCTGGCCTTCCTCCGTTCATCCTGATGCCCTCCACTTTGGGGCCGGTGGGAAAGTCGGTAGGAATTCTTGGCCAGGGCTTTACTGGCACGAGCAGCGTCGAATTCAACGGCACCCCGGCCAGCTTCCATGTGGTCTCTGGTAGTTATCTCACCGCCACGGTTCCATCGGGCGAAACTGGATTCGTCCGCGTAAACACAGCCTCGGGAGATTTGGTGAGCGGCAAGATATTCAAGGTCACTCCGGTGCTGAAGACCATTACTCCAACCAGCGGCGCTGTCGGTACCTCGGTAGTGCTCACAGGCACCGGCTTAATTCAAGCCGAGAAAATTACACTGGGTGGAGTGCCAGTGACGAGCTTCACCGTGAACTCCGACCATGAAGTGACCATTCGGGTGCCTGCAGGCGCCAAAACCGGGAAAGTGGTCGTGACAACTCCGGGCGGCACGGCTTCCAATCCGACGGTGTTCACGGTTACGCCTTAAGAAAGCTGTTCCATGTCGACGGTGCGTGAGGCGGAGGCTGGGGTCTGATGTTTCAGTGCACAGTCAGCTTTGCCAGTGCTACCTCGCACTTGCTCAGGCCCTGTTTGACGGATTCCTCGGTGGTATCACCACCGAGCGGATCTCCTGAGGCCTGGCCCGGTGCCTGCCGCAATACGGAAAGACTTCTCTCGTACCAGGAGTGGGACTCGCGCAGCAGCGCCACCTTGCGGGGCGGGCCGCTCTGCCCAGCCAGACTGAACAATGCCCTGCCCAGCGCCGCATATGCCGCCGCCTGGCCGGCGATTTGATAGCGATTCTTGTGGTCGATTTTCTCGAACTCAGAAACCGCGTTGCGAATCTGCACTATGGACTGGGTTGCCTTACCTTGTCCTAGCAGCGCGTCTGCGATGCCGAGCTGCATGAGCAGACTATTGTCCCGGGCCATAGCATTGGTGGGATCAGCCTTGTTCAGCTTGGAAAAAACCTGCCGGGCCCTGGTGTAGTAGTCCAACATCTGCTCAAGATCACCCCGCCTCATAGAGATCGCCGCGACCACGGCGTACGCCTCCCCCAGATATTCCTGTAGAGTCGCGTTGTTCAGATCGGATCGAGCCAGCTGCTCCAGAATCGCAGTCCCCTTTTGCGCGGCATCGACGGCGTGGACCAGGTCGCCAGTCGTACCTAACGCCCTGCCCAGGCAAACGTAATCCCCCGCCAGATGTGTGCGGACGAGGGAATTCGCATTCCCATCTGTGGCGATAGTTTCTCGAATGGAAGCACCCTTCCGGTAGTTCTCCACGGCATGGGCAAAGTCCCCGGTTTGCGTGGAAACATTGCCCGCTTGCCAATAGAATCCCGCCAGAAAATCTTTGAATTCGGGCTCAGAATGGGTTTCAACGATCCGTTGCGCGAGCACGATTCCCTTTTGTAGGTGGGTCAACGCGCGCGTGTAATCTCCGGTGCCCTGGAGTGCGAAGCTCAAACGGAAGTAGTCATTGAGCAGAGCGAGTTGCATCTGGCGATCGGCAGGATGCGCGGTGGCAGATGCTTCCCGTATGGCTAGCGCCTTCTCGTAACTCTTCAGCGCTCCGGCGTAATCGCCGAGATTGGCCGCACCCGAGTATCCCAGAAGGTCTCCGACCCTGTCGTAAGCGGCTGCCAGTTCGCGCTGCAGGTCGGTGTCGCCGCTGGCTTCCTGCGACAGACTATCTAAATATTCCAGGGCACGATTCACCAGCAGCTTTCTTGCGGGCAGCGCTCCGGGGAGGTCGCGGATGGAATCGTGCACTTCGAACATGAGCGAGTTCGCCAGTTTGCGGACGTCGTTAAAGCGGCGCTCGGCCCGAGCGCGTTCCACTCGGGCTACGCGCGCTTCATGCAGGGTAATGATCAACCCCGTCATCAGTGCGATCACCATTAAGACGGAAGCCGCGACCGCGGCTTTGTGCCGGACCACGAATTTCGTTGTCCGATACCAGGCGCTGTCGTTGCGCGCGCGCACGGGCACGCTCTCCAGATGCCGGCGGATGTCCTCGCCTAGATCGTTCGCTGATGCATAGCGGCGAGAAGGCTCTTTCCGCAGAGCCATGAGGACAATGTTGTCAATGTCGCCCCTGAGCCGCTTGCGTAGTTTTTCCGATGAAATCTTGGGAACGGTACCAGCCCGGGTTTGAGGATTTCCCTCGCTTGCGCCCTGTGAACGAAGCACCACGGAGCTGAGCTTCTGCGGCTCTTTCTCACAAACCTCCCGCGCAAATTCCCGGGTCGACCCGTTCACTAACTCGTAGGGACTTCGCCCGGTCAGCAACTCGTAGAGAACCACCCCCAGCGAGTACACGTCCGTAGCGATGGTCATGGCCTCGCCCTGGATCTGCTCGGGACTGGCATAGCGTGGCGTCAGCACCCTGAAACCTGTCATGGTCACGGGCGTCTCCGCTTCGGGGCTGGATTCAACGATCTTGGCGATCCCGAAATCGAGCAGCTTGGGGATGCCATCGGCGGTGACCAGGATATTTCCAGGTTTAATGTCGCGATGAATAATGAGCCGCTGGTGCGCATAGTGCACACCTGCACAGACTTGCAGAAATAAACTCAAGCGTTCGCGAGTTGAGAGTCCGCGCTCGTCGCAGTACTCCGTGATCGGTCGACCTTCAATCAACTCCATCACGAAGTACGGCATGCCCTCGTCGCTCGTGCCGCCATCGAGAAGCTTTGCCAGATTGGAGTGATCGAGGCCGGCCAGAATCTGCCGTTCATTCTTGAATCGCGAGAACACTTCGCTGGAATACTGCCCGGCGCGTACAAACTTCAGCGCAACCACCTTTTTGTACTGATCGTCGGCCCGGAAGGCTCGATACACTTCGCCCATTCCACCAACTCCGATTTGCTCGACGACCTGGTAGGGACCGACGCGGCGTCCCACCCAGAAGTTTTCATCGGGGGAAACCGAGGCAGAGACCAGTGTAGCGGCAGCTGCAGCCAGATTCGCTTGGTCTAGGAATTGGTCTTTAAGGCGCTGTTCTGATGCCAGCAAAGGCTCGAGATCGTTTCGCAGGGATGCATCGGTAGCGTAGCTATGGTCGAGGTAGGGTAAACGTTCCGCAGGGGGAAGCTCCAAAACAGTTGCAAGCACTTGCTTCACGTGCTGCCATCTTTCCGGCGTCATTCTGCCACACCGGTTTCCATGGCGTGATGCAGCCACACCCGCGCCGTCGCCCACTCCCTTTTCGCGGTTGCCGGCGAGATGTCGACCACACGGGCAGCTTCTTCAATCGAGAGTCCACCGAAGAAACGGAGTTCGACGATCTGCGATTGCCGTGCGTCCAGGGAGGCCAGTTGTTTCATGGCCCGGTCCAGCCCAATCAGGTCGAGGTTCATTTCGGGCTTGCCCGCTACGTCGTCCTCCAGCACGAGGGTGAGCGCGCCGCCTCCTCGTTTCTCGGCATTGTGCATGCGGGCATGATCCACGAGGATTTGCCGCATCATCTGCGCCGCCAGCGCAAAGAAGTGGGTTCGGCCTTGCCAGTTGGCAGCCTTGCGGTTTACCAGACGCAGGTAGGCCTCATGGACGAGGGCAGTTGCCTGCAAAGTATGATCGCTGCGCTGTCCGGCGAGGTTCTTCTTTGCCACACGACGCAGTTCGTCATAGACCAGAGGAATCAGAGCATCCCTGGCCGCCATGTCCCCGTCATTCCAGCGGGACAGTAGTTCGGTGACCCCGTCCCGAGAAGGTGTTTCCCCCACAGAATCCCCCAAGCAGGCCACCAGCGCGCCCTTTGGCTACAGAGCGTAGCCCTGAACTGTGATCGAGTCAAACCTCGCGAGAAGGCCAAAATTGGGCGATTGCCACAACTTACGGGCCAGGGGGAAGGGCTTGGCCCTGATGGTACAGCTCGGCAGAACTGGTTGCAATCTCGAAAAACGCCGCTCGCCGCTTACTACGAGATCTGTTCCGTCCTGCTATCTGGTGAGCCAGTTCTTCCCACTCCTCCGTTTTAACAGGTAGTAGGGCGAACTCCAGGTTCTCCGGACGTTGCTCACCGTTCGGACCACAGATGATCGACTGCGTTCCTAAATCAGAAATCTCGCGCTTTAAGGAGATGTCATGCCACGAACATCGTTCCTGTCAAACATGGTCAAATCATTCCCGATGAAAATCAGGTGGACTGGAACCGCAGCGATCATGCTGACTTTGCTGCTCGCTTTCACGGCGCGGCTGAAAGCCCAGACTTATGTGCCCATCATTTATCCGGGGTCGGTTGCAACCGAAGCCCACGGGATCAACGCCTTCGGGCAGATTGTGGGCACGTGGACAGATTCGGGTGGCAACACTCACGGTTTTCTATTCAGCGCCGGCACGTATACTTCGCTCGACTATCCCGGGTCCATTGATACGGTTCCCTGGGGCATTAATAATGCCGGCGACATCGTTGGCTATCACGACAACAACGTGGGGTTTTTCCTCAAAGGAGGGGTGTTTACCGCGCTGAGCAGCGCCGGTCTTGACATCAACAACGTTGAATTGATTGCGACACCAGGCGGACTTATCGACCTCAACGGGGGTTTCATCATCATCGACTACCCGGGCTCCCTGACGACCAACCCCGAAGCTATCAGTGACGCTTTTCAGACTGTGGGTGACTACACTGATAGTGTTAACAACCCGCACGGATTTTCTTACAATGCCATAAGCTACACCACCATTGACGTCCCTGGCGAGGCCGTAACGTTTTTGCAGGGAGTAAATGTTCCGGGACAAATTGTGGGCTACTTTTACGATTCATTTGCAAGGCCGCATGCGTTCCTGGACAACGGGGGTACCTTCACCAACTTCGACTACCCCGGGATTACCGATTACACGTTCGCGTACCATATCAACGATTTCGGTCAAATCGTGGGTAGGGCCTTCGTGCCCGGAAACCCGGGATACATCGGTTTTCTGCGTACTCCTGCCGCGATAAACCCCGTGCCCCACATCCACCGGGCGCTTTTTCCAGACAGCAGCGCACCCGGCAGTGCGGGATTCACGTTAACTGTTGAAGGCACCGGTTTTGTGCAGGGAGCCGTGGTGAACTGGAACGGCAGCTCGCGTTCGACTTCCTTCCAGAATAGCGAAAGGCTCACCGCGACCATCAACGCTTCGGACGTCGCCGCGGCGGGTACGGCGTTGGTGACGGTCGTGAACCCGACCCCCGGTGGTGGTACGTCGAACACGCAGTTCTTTTCAATCACCAGTCCGGTCTTGACACCCACCTTCAACTCGTCAACTTTGACAGCCGGTGCGTCCCCGCAAAGAAACATTGCGGCAGACTTTAATGGTGACGGCATCATGGATCTGGCGGTGGCCGACGGAACCAACAATCAAATCCTGGTCATGCTGGGCAACGGCGATGGAACATTTCAGTCTCCCGTGCCCTACCAAGTCGGCGCCGGCCCGTCGACTCTGGTCGCGGGCGACTTCGATGGTGACGGCAAGCTCGACATCGCCGTCGGAGACAGTGACACCGGTATCTATGTGCTGCAGGGCAATGGGGATGGCACATTTCACGTTGACCCAATCATCAGCGTCGCCGAACTTGGTCCGTGGGATCTTGCGGTGGGAGATTTTAACGGAGACGGCAAACTGGACTTAGCCTGTGTAAATCAGACTGCTGGCACCATCTCTATTTTTCTTGGCAATGGAGATGCGACATTCAATGGAGATGGCTTTTTCCAGCCGCCTGCGACCGTTGCAACCAATGCCGGTCCAGGACAGATGACGATAGGCGACTTCAACGGCGACGGCATTCTGGATATGGCGGTCGCCAATTTCGGCAGCTTCGCAGGGGATACAGTTTCTGTATTTCTGGGCAACGGCAACGGAACGTTCCAGCCGAAGGTGGACTACGACACGAGCCTCGCGCCCCTCTCGGTTGTCGCCGCAGACTTCAACGGCGACGGCAAGCTCGATCTGGCAGTCGCGGACAGTTGCGGCACTTCAACGCCTTGCGGCAGGCCGGGATTAGTCTCGATTCTGTTGGGCAACGGAGATGGCACCTTCCAACCCCACGTGGACTACCCCGCCGGCTCGTTCCCCTACACGATCGTCGCCGGTGACTTCAATGGCGATGGCAAGCTCGACGTAGCCGTAAGCGATCTGGATTCATTTCAAGTGACGATTCTCGCGGGAGTCGGGGATGGCACATTCCAGCCTTCGTCCGTACTATCGACGAGCGGGTCGCCGGTCGGCCTGCTGGCTGCCGACTTCAATCGAGACGGCCTGATGGACTTCGCCGTAGGCACGGGTAGCGGCGTCAACATCCAACTGCAATACTCGTCCACCACGACGACGATCACGCTGACGCCCGCTGTGCTGAGTTTCGGCAATGAGGGCGTCGACGTGGTAAGTGCGGCCAAGACGGTGACGATGACTAATACCGGAACGGCAGTGCTCAACTTCAGCAGCATCAGCTCGACCGTCGATTTCGGGATAGACTCCGCTACGTGCGGAGCTACTCTGGCCCCGAAAGCGAAATGCACGGTAAAGATTACGTTCGAACCAGCAGCGCTGGGCGCCGTTACCGGATCGCTTACTTTCGCGGACAACGCCGGTAACAGCCCCCAGACTCTCTCTCTCACGGGAACGGGAGTGGCTCAGGCGACGCTGACTCCTCCTTCCGCCACGTTCGCCAAACAAGCGATCGACACGACCAGCTCAGCGAAGCTCTTAACTCTGACCAACAACCTGCCCACGCCGCTGAGCTTCAGCATCAGCCTCACGGGTGCGGATCCGGGGGACTTTGCCTCGACCACTAGTTGCGGCAGCAGCGTGCCAGCGAAAGGCAAATGCACGATCTCAGTGAAGTTTACTCCACAGGCAGCGGGCACACGCACCGCGACACTGACCGTCACCGACGGCGCGAACAACAGTCCGCAGACCGTTTCTCTGACGGGCACCGGCGAAGTGCCGGTGACGTGGACACCCACTGCCCTGACTTTTCCCCTTCAGCCGATCGCTACCACGAGTGCCGCGAAGGTTGTAACCCTTACCAATAACCAGCCGACGCCGCTGAGCATCGGCCTTAGCGTCACAGGCGCAAACCCGGGCGACTTTGCCCCGACCAGTAGTTGCGGCGGCACTGTTCCGGCAAACGGGAAATGCATGATCTCGGTGACATTCACGCCATCGGCAACGGGCTCACGCACGGCGACGTTGAACGTGACCGATGCCGCCAGCAACAGCCCGCAGACCATTTCTCTGACGGGCTCCGGCGAAGTTCAGGTGGCGTATACGCCCACTTCCCTGACTTTTGCTCCTCAAACGGTGGGAACCACTAGCGCCCCGAAGGTTGTAACAATTACCAACAACCTGCCCACGGCGCTGAGCATCCAAGGCTACTCCTTAACGGGCGCAGCTTCATTTGAGTATCCCGTTGTAAATACCTGCGGCACCAGCGTTCCGGCAAAAAGCAAATGCACGATCTCGTTCGCCTTCTCTCCACAGTCGACGGGCCCGCAACCGGGGAGTTACGGTATCTTTGACAGCGCCAACAACAGCCCACAGTACATTGCCCTGAATGGAACCGGGAAATAATATTAACGACTGAAAACAAAAACAGCCCTGCAGAATGCAGGGCTGCTTTTGTTTCCGTACAACATTAGTAGAGCGGCACGCGAGGGTCTGCAGGGCGGCGGGAGGGCCGTCAGGCGACGCTGCGCCGGACGGCTGCCGGCCAGAGAGCGTCGTTTTTGTCCAGGGATCGGTTGGTCGAAACGTAAGAGTATTCAGGCACAATCTCTTTGATTCTTGCGCGGATATCGTCTGGGTGCTCGACGAACAAGGCAGCTTCAAGCTCGTCCAACTGTCGCGAGAGGTTTTCCCAGTGTTGGACGGGACCACGTGCTCGTTTGATCTTGGGAAACGATGTTTCGTCGACCTCTTCAATCTCGTAGAAGAGTTCCTCGATCAGCTTTTCTCCCTGGCGCAGGCCGGTGAACTGAATGGGCACCTGGTCTTCGTTTCGGCCCGAAAGTTTGATTAAGGTTCTGGCCAAGTCCAGCACCAGTAGAGGCTGTCCCATGTCCAGAACGAAGGTGTCACCCTTTTCGCCGATCGCCGATGCCTGTAGCACAAGCGACACGGCTTCGCGAATGGTCATGAAGAAGCGTTTGATCTCCGGGTGGGTGATGGTGAGTGCTTCGTTGTTCCGCAGCTGATGCTGAAGTAGCGGAATGACACTTCCATTCGATCCCAGGACGTTGCCAAAGCGAACCGATAAGCAACGCATGCCGTTGGTCGGCCGGTGAGCGATGATGAGTTCCCCAATCCGCTTGGTTGCTCCCATTACATTGCAGGGATTTACCGCTTTATCGGAAGAGACGAGGACAAAACCGTGACATTGGAACTCACTCGCCATTTCGAGAAGACTGACTAATCCGAAAATATTGTTCTGCAGGGCCGCTGAAACGTTCTCTTCCATCAGCGGGACGTGCTTGTACGCCGCTGCGTGAAAAATCGTGTCCGGCCGGCTGACCTGAAGAAGTCGCGTCATCTGTTTGCGATCGCCACAGTCTGCAACATGGCAGCGCACCAGCGTTTGCCCGCTGCGTAGAGATAGTTCGCGCTCCAGATAGAACATTCCAGTTTCGCTCTGATCCACACATAACATGACGCGAGGTTCATGTTCGAGAATCTGGCGGCAGAGTTCGGAGCCGATGGATCCGGCAGCTCCGGTGACCAGAACCGAGCGCTGATAGATGGCGCTTCGCACCGAGTCCAGATCGATTTCGACTGGGTCCCTGCCCAACAGATCTTCCACGTCCACGTTGCGGAAATCGCTGATGCTTACTCTTTGCGCAATTACGTCCCTTAGCGCCGGTACGGTTCGAAACTTCACCGCCGCGCGCTCGCACACTTTTACAAACCGTTGCATCTGTTTGGAGGAGGCCGAGGGCACCGCAATCAGCACTTCGTCAGGCGCATAGGTGAGCGCCAGGTCGGGAAGTTGATCGACAGTCCCGAGGACCGGGATATCTTCGATTTTAAGGCCCACCTTGGAGCGATCGTCATCGACGTATCCAATGAGAGCGTATTCACTACCGGGGCGGCCAATCTCTCGAACAACAGCTTGAGCTGCGATTCCCGCTCCGATGAGTAAGACTTTCTTGGAAGCCGCCAAGTCCTGCCGCACCGATTCGGCCAGCACGCGGGAGAAAATCCGCACTCCAATAAGAAGGCCCGCCGTCAGCAGCGGTTCAAGAACGTAGATTGCCCGCGGAAACGCAGAGAGTTTCGTCAGGTATTGCGTCGTCAGAATGAACAGCAACGAACCAAGGAGTACGCATTTCGCCACATCCAGCGCATCGCTCAGGCCTGTGTACCGCCACCATCCGTGCAACAAGCCGAAACGCGCGATCATGAGCATTCGAATCACAATCAGCAGGAGTGCCGATGTAAAGAGCATGCGCCGCTGCGGCAACGAGAAGTCGAATTTCAAGAACCACGCCAAAACCAGCGAGACGAAAATCAGCGCGGCTTGAAACGCACCGACAAACCACGAGTTCTTCCGCAACAGCGTTCGAGCGAGGCTGATAATCTTCATTCGAATGTATGCATCAATTCAGATCAGAAAATAGAAATGGCAGGACTTGACTACTCCAACAATCCAATAGCAGTTCGCACCAAAATTCCGAGGTCGGAGAGAAAACTACGATGCTGTTGATAATCGAGCGATAGCTTGAGCTTGGCGGGAAGGACCTCTCGCACGTAGTGCTGCTCGATTCCATCGGCGGAAAGAATCTGATCTTCGTGCCGATAGGCAAGGCTTGCCGGATCAGTAATCCCAGGGCGGTCCTGCAAGATGACTGCATATTGGGGGCGGAACATTTGCACGTAGCGTTCGACTTCAGGCCGGGCCCCCACGAGCTGCATGTCGCCGGCGAGTACGTTGAAGAATTGCGGGAGTTCATCAAATTTGTAACGCCGTAGAAACCGTCCCGTGGGCGTAATGCGTGAATCCGCAGGGTCTGTCAGAAAACCACCCTGGTCAGCGTCGGCAACCATGCTGCGAAATTTCCAGAGCCGAAATGGCCGAAACCCCTTGCCAATCCGATTCTGAGAAAAAAAAACAGGACCACCGTCGCCAAGTTTGATGGCCACCGCGATCGAAATAAACAATGGCGAAAGACAGATCAGTCCGACGGCAGCGCAAAGGAAATCGAACACCCTATGGAACGAGCCTGAGCTCGTAATCACAGGCTGGGACTCCGCGATCGATTCCGGTCTCTTAGGCACTGAGGACATCGACCCGCCTCGCAGAAGTGTGCGTTTCAACGATGCTGGTTACGGCATCGATCACGTCTTCAACATCCTGATCGCACATGCGGGGGGATAGCGGTAAAGAGATCAGACGCTCGTACTCGCGCGCTGCGATCGGGAAATCTTCAGACTTGAAGTGGTATCGTTCGCGATAGTAGCGAAGCAAGTGAACCGGTATGAAATGCACCGAGCAACCTATGTTCCGACTGTGCATTTCCTGAATGAACTGGTCGCGAGTGATGCGGAGGCGATCCAGATTGAGCCGCAATGCGTATATATGCCACGCGTGTTGAGAGTCACTTCGCTCGGTTGGCACTTCCAACTCTTCGTGAGACCTAAAGGCAGTCTGGTATTGATGAACAACCTCTTTCCGCCTGGCATGGAACTGCGAGAGCTTCTTCAACTGGACGAGCCCGAGCGCCGCTTGGATATCGGTCATGTTGTATTTGTAGCCGGGACAGTCCACGTCGTAGAACCATGACCCATTTGCTCCGTAGCGCTTCCAGGCATCGCGGTTCATGCCGTGCAAACTCCAGCGCCGGGCTTCTTCGAGCAATCCCCGGTTTCCGGTGAGCATTCCTCCTTCAGCGGTGGTCAGGTTCTTGGTGGCATAGAACGAGAAACAGGTCAGCACGGGGACACTCTCAGCGGCAGAAAGCGCTCCGATCGGACGGCCGTTATAAGCAGCGGGCAACGAGTGAGCCGCATCTTCGATTACGGCCAGATGATACTCCGCCGCAATTTTAAGAATGGCGTCGCGATCGCACGGATGGCCATACAGATGCACAGGCATGATGGCTTTGACTCGCAAGCCGAGAACTTTTTCCGTTCTCTCGATTTGCAGGCGGATGCCGTCCGGATCAAGGTTCAAAGTCACGGGCTCGACGTCGACAAAAACCGGCGTCGCTCCTACGTGTTCGATGACGTGAACTCCTGAGCAGAAAGTCAGTGGAGTGGTAATTACGGCATCTCCGGGGCCGATCCCGAGGGCTAAGAGCGACAGATGCATCGCAGCGGTGCATGAACTAAGGGCGAGCGCATCAGGAGCGTCGACGAACTGCGCGAACTCTTCTTCGAACCGCTTCACCTTCGGGCCGGTCGTAATCCAATCGGAGCGCAGGGTGTCGATGACTTCGTTGATTTCTTCCTCCCCGATCAACGGAGGAGAAAACGGCAGTAGCTTATCGCGACGGATGGGATGACCTCCTCACTGTTAGTGATCCTCGAACCAGGCCGTCAAGGCTTTTTCAGCAGACACAGATAATGCGTGCATAGCGGACGAATCAGGGAGCCGAGATAGTAGATGGTTGGTCCAAAACGCCCGATCGCCCTACCCAGAGGCGGCGCCAGCGTGATCTTACGGTGTTTCATTGAGAAACCTGGAAAGAGCCGGCGAACCTCTGTCAGTCCGATGCCACGAACATCCGGATTTGCGGGATTGTCGAAGGCAAAGTCGTACCATAGCAGTCGTCCGCCAGGCACAAGCACGCGATTGATTTCTTCGGCGGCGCGGCGCTTCACGTCGTCATCCAAAACCGATGTAAACAACATGAATTGAGAGACGAGATCGAAGCTGCCTTCCTGAAATGGAAGGTGCGTCGCGCTGCTGCACATAATCTGCAGACCTGGAGAAGCGGAACGGGCCTGTTCCACAAAAGGTGGGAACAAATCGACTCCCCACAGCCTTGATGCATCGGCGTCATATTCAAGGTATTGACGGAGCGTAGCTCCCCGGCCGCAACCGACGTCGAGAATTCGCAGGCCAGCCAGCGATCGTAGTCCATCCGCGCGCAGCATCGATGCCATGGTGACTTCCCGCTCATGCAGCGCGAACAAGTGGCCGGGGTTGGTTCGCGAGTAGCGGTCCGCGGGGAGTGAATGAACGCGGTGTTCGTAGGCCTTGCGCAGGCGTTCAAGTTCGTGGTGTTCCCTTTCTCGAACTGCCGACTCGTCAATAGCGGCGGACATATACACTAAGCGTGATTTCGAAAAACGACAGGCGCGTCACTTGGCGCTATGCAATGCTTCGCCCGTAGTTGGCCGGTGGTTAGTGACAAAAGGAGACGCCGCGTTCTTGAAAGCGAGAGACACGTGGATGCCGCAAGTGCATCCTGGACATTCTCTGCGGACCATGGCTGTGCATGCCTGCCGATAGCGTTCCGAATGGACCAGTTCCTTTAGATCTTCTCGCAGAACATTGCCGACAGGTTTAAGCACGTAACATCCGGCCAACACATCCCCGTTCGAAACTACAAAGAGTTCGATGAAGCCGAGAACGCAGGGTGGTTCTTCCAGTGTCTCCCGGCTGAAGTACTTCAATATGTAATTGAGTTCATAAGCTGGCCGTTTCAGTTTGTCCCTGAGGAAGCGGACGATGCTCGCGGTTTCGCCAGGATTCGGCCACAAATCGGAAGTGGAAGTGTGGCGGAGAAAATAGGAACGGTCGTCCAGAATATTGAAGGCGAAACCGGCGCCGGCCTGCTTGGCCTCGTCCGCCAGGGCTTCCAACTCTCCCGCGGAGCGGGCGTTGAGTGTAGCCACCACCTGAACCTGCTTGCCTTTCAGAAGCCGGATACCTTCCATGGCTAACTTGAAATATCCCTTAATTCCGCGAATTGCATCATTCGATGCTTCAAGGCCGTCGATTGAAACTGCGACTTTGGTGATAGGGGAATCGTTGATTTCTTTGCTCAGCTTCTTCAGCAAAAGACCGTTGGTTTGCAGAGTGATCCGCTTGAATTTAGCCATATCCGCTTTTTGCATGATCTGAAACAGATCGCGACGGAGTAAGGGCTCGCCGCCGGTAAAGCGCAGATATCGAATACCGAAAGTTCCCAGGCTGTTGATGGTCTCCACGGCCTTTTCGGTATTGAGGCCGTCTTCCCATCGGGTCTGCCAGTAATTGCAGGTAACACATTTGGCCTGACAATTTTCCGTAAGTTTGAGACTGGCGGACAACGGTTTTACCCTCGCCGGTAGCAGCGATTGGAAGAATTGGCTGCCCATCCAGACGCGAGTCAGATACGGCAAATGAGTCCAAGGGATCGACATAGGCAAACGAAGGTTATGAGGTCAGTATGCGACGATCTTCTGATTGCGGAAGGCTTTCACCATCCCGAGCAAAAATCCAACGTTGGCCAGACAGAACGAAAACGAATAGCCAAACACCCATGCGGATCGTTGTTTTCTCGCGAGTCCCCACCCGATCACTGCTGAGAGGTAGAAGAGGACTTGAAGCCACCAGAGAAAAACGACGTGTCCCCTTAAAGCCAGCAGGGTATTGCAGATCAGGATGATTGCGAGGAAAAATGGTGTTAGCCAACGCAGAAGCTTGTGCGATATCAATCCGAGAGCCGTGAGGGGGAAGGACAACGGATTTAGAAGAGCCGGCCGTGATAGTGTCCCCGTCCAGTTTCGCGACGTCATGCGGATTCGCGCGCGAAGTTCGCCCTCAATGCTGTGGGGCATGGCGTCGAACACGGTAGCCTCACGGTCCTGAACCACTCGATATCCCTGGGAGCGAACGTCCAGAGGCAAGATGCAATCATCGCCATAGCAGTTGGGGAGTGGCCTGAAGAGTTCCCTCCGCACCAGCAACCCCTGTCCGCTTCCAGTCGCGAGGATGCCGAGGTCGGATTCCGCAGTGCGTAAGAAAAGTTCATAGCGCCAGTAGAATCCCTGCCCTTTCTCAACCGCGTCTTCGGCATACCCGAAAAATACCGTGGCGGTGGCCAGGCCCACACTCGGGTCAGCCAGATTCGCGACCAGAGTCCGCAGAACTCTGGGCGGTACGGACGTATTGGCATCGGTAAAAAAGAGAAGATCTCCACGCGCGTGCTGCACCGCAAGATTCTGCACGCCGCTCTTTCCCAACCGGCGATCGCTCTGGAGCCACTGGATACGAGAGTCACCCGCAACGAAGCGGCGCACGATCTCCTCGGTTCCGTCGGTCGAGCCATCTGACGCGACCAGGATCTCCAATCGGTCACTGGGGTAGAGCAGTTCCAGACAGTTCTCCAGTTTGAGCGCGATCTGCTGTTCCTCGTTATGAACGGGAACGATGATGGAGACGAAAGGGTCATCATCTACCTTGGGGGCGCTATGTTTTCGCGAAAACACCGACGCCAGCACAAACACGAGCATCGGATATCCTGCCCACACGTATACCGCAAGAGCCAGCGAAAGCCAGAAAAGGTATTCCACTGCTCTCATCGAACGTCCCCTTCGGCGGTGAGAGAGCGAGGACCTGCCGCGGCGCCCTCCCCTGCGATATCTACGCGCGGCGGACCAAGTTCAGGATAAGACTTCTGGTATCGATACCACGCGTAGCGGAAGCCATTTCTCTGGTGCAGATAACTGCTGCGGCTGAGTTTTCGTCCCAGGGTCTGGCCCTCCGCATGCCACACTCTCAATTCAGGATCGTGGACGATAGGCAGGTCCAGACGCCGGCACATTTCGGCGACAATGAACTCCTCGGCGTAGAGGAAGAAGTCGGCATCAATGAAGCCTCCCGCTTCAAAAAACTGCCGGCTGAAAATGAGAAACGCGCCGTGAGGAGCATAGATCGCACGCTGCACAGCCCCTGCTGGAGGAGCCGTCCGCTGGTAGAAGCGATAACGCACTCTCCGGACGTACGGAGACAACCATTGCTTGAATCTCATGGCATAGTAGTTCGATAGCCACAAACGGTAGCGCAGCATGCGGAGTTGGCTGGGGCGGTGACGAATGCTCGGATTGGCATCGTGCTGAGTCAAAGCGGAAATGATTGCCGGAGCGAGCATTCCCACCGCCAGCGAATCTTTCTGGAAAAGCCGCGACAAAAAGCGAGTGTCTTCAAAAACGATATCGTTGTTGCTGATGATTACCCAGTCCGGTAAACCATGGTTTACCAGAAAGCTCTGTAGTCCCAGATTGGCGGCGCCAAAATAACCAAGATTTTGTTGAGCCTCGACCAGTTCGACATTACTGAATCTGCAAATCGCTGCCCTTATGCGCGACACATCGTCAGCGCCTGAATTGTTATCGACAATCAGAACCTGGCACAGGGCAAACCCTTCGAGCCGCGACGCGCTTTCCAGGAATTGAAGAGTGCAGCCGGCGTTCCGGATATTTACCGTGATGATCACGACCCGCGAATCGTTATTCACTGTGCTCTTGTACCAACGATCTTTCATCCTTACAGCGGCGAGAGCAATGCTACTGACTACGTTCGTTTAGGTTGCCCGCCATCGCAGCCACGGTCCAGAAGACTACCTGGAACTGCTCTCCCTCAAACGATGCCTCAACCATGTTGTGCATTACCGCCGCCAGCAATGCTACCCATACTGCCACGTTGAAGGCAGACGCATCAGTGGCTACGGCGAGCCACGCTTTCCTCAAGACCAAAGCGACGATAAATAAGAGAGCAAGCCCAGTCGGTAAACCCATCTCCGCCAAAGAATCGATGACGAGATTGTGTGCGTTATACTGATGACCGCCAGCAATGGTGGGAACTATCAGGTGATGGTTGATCGCGTCCCCAAGTTCCCCAGGGCCCACACCGAGGACGGGGTTTTCCAAGAAGGCTTCCCATGAGGCGTGCATAATCTCGACCCTCGCGTCGTCCGGATTTTCCCATCGATAGAGGAACAGAGCGGCATTTGTTTCAAGCAGATCCGCCGGTACCAAGGCCAGGGTCAAGCTCATCGCGAGTAGCCCGACCACCCCATGTCTGATCTTCAGGCCAGCCTTGCGCAGAAAGGGCAAGCTAAGTAATGCCGCGCCCAGGATGGCAAGAATTGCTCCGCGCGACATAGTCGCCAAAAGGCCCGAGCACATCAGCATTGAACACAAAATGAAAATCCACCTTCTCTTGCCCCGGTTCAGGCAGGCACCGGCGATGGCGAGCGGGATCAAGAGAATCAGGATTGAGGCCACTGAATTACTGTGGCCCATCGTAATTTCGATTTCGTCCTTCAGCCCTGTCAGTCCCTCGAAACTCTCGTAGCGGAGGCTCTGATAGTCGCGAAGAAGAAGTATGCTGGCGCATGCGCCAAAAATGGACGGTGCAAATAAGCCCAGACGGGCTTTTCTGGCGACAGCGTAGACGAGAATTCCAACAGCAAGAACTTTCGAGGCAGCTACTCCACGATACATGTCCCGGAGGTTCACCAGGGTTGAAAACAGGCCAGCTATTACGCACAAGACTCCGATCGACACGATCTGTCCAGAAAACGAAGGAAAGAAGCCTTTCCAGAACACCTGATAGATGACCCAAACCGCAAAAACAAAATCGAAATAAAGAATATCGGGCTGTTTCCCGGCCACGTGAACGGCCACACCTCCGAGAAGAAGTGAAAAGAGAGGAACCCAAATGCTAGGAGCTTTTGGTATGTGGTGCGATGTCGTCATAGCCGAACACGCGCTACAACCGATGTAGAAGACTTCTCAGAGATTGTTAGGTCAACGTACTCGCTGGAAAAACACGGTTCATCGAGGTTTGCGGAGCGATAGATTAAATGGGTGGATCCGACGCGGCCGATAGAGATTTGTCTGTCAGATTAAACTCCTATCAAACTTGGACAAAAGGCCATCTATAAGACCCAGGGCCGTGTATTTGGCTTTGATGAGCCTCTGGCTCTCGAAAAGGCCGCAGGTGATGGTCAGCTTCAATACTTGGCCGAGACTTGCCAATATCCACGACGGCTCGGAGAATAGGTACTCTTTCGCCATGACGATGTTGTTCCGAACAAGGTAGTACTTGCGTATGGGAGCGTGGTTAGAGGCCGCGACCCGCTTCCAGAGCAGCCGGTGAAAAGTCGGTTGCCCAATGTCGTGAGTCATGAGCGGCTTGCGTGTAACGATGACTTTGAAGCCCTTCGAGCGTGCTCTAAGGCAGTATTCCAGATCCACACAATCAATAAAGTATTTGTCGCGAAACGGTCCGATTGCCTGGTACGCATTGAGCGAGAGAAGGCTTCCCGAAGTGATAACAACCTTTCGTTCCGTCCAGGAGAGAGCACCGAATGATTCCTGCGGCCACCGTTCTCGCCCGGTTACACCGTTAAGGTAGTTCGATCCGACAATGGCGAGTTTGTTTGGGTCTGGGAAATCGCCGCACGACTCCAAGAGATGATCTGCAATGCCCACCGCTGGTGTCGTATCTTGATCCAATAACAGCGCCCAGTCGAATCCGTGCTCCATGGCCAACGCCAGGCCTTGATTCAGGGCGGTTGCCACACCGAGGTTCGCACTGTTGTTGATCAATGTGATGTTCAGTTCTGGAGGAGCCCATCGCAGGGCATCGAGTACTGCCGGACTTGAGTTATTGTCTACGACGATGATTTCGCCAACCTGGCTACGAAGCGTGGCCAAGTGAGAGAGCAACCCGCTGCCGGGGTTATATGTCACTACAATCGCACACATTACGTCCTTAGTAGTCGTGCTGGCAGTGGCACGCACCACCGCCGAACTCACTTGATTGCCCAAAGCACACATTCCTCACCCGAGTTCGCATCTCTTGCATGCTCAACCATCGAGCGGCACACATGACCCATGATGTAGCTGCGACGGAGAAGCCTGCTTGTGAAACCTGAACTGAGGCCGCCGCCTTTGATGAGAAGGCTGCCGTACCCGAATAGCTTGGCGTGTGCAACTGTCGTCCACGACTTATAGTCCAGGAATCCCGACCTCGCCGCGACCGTCGAAAGTGTCTTTGGGGAGAAAAGGTGAAAGTGCCTCGGTGGCTCCAGCCCGCGCCAGAACCGGCCGAAGTGTTTGTGCGCAAAGCTGCTGGCGTTTGGGGTAACCACGACAAGAACTCCGTTTTTCCTTAAGATGCGCCGGCACTCCGTGATGAGCCTGATCGGATCTGGGACGTGCTCTATCACGTGGTTCAACGTAACGCAGTCAAAAGACTCACCGGCGAACCCGATGTCTTCCAGCGGGGCCAGATGTGCCTCGATTCCGAGGTTGTCCCGCGCATAACCCACGGCCACGGCATCGACGTCCTGGCCGTGGACGTCCCAGCCAAGCGTTCGCAGTTGCGCGAGGCGAACTCCGTTACCACAGCCGACGTCGAGCAATTTGCCAGGTTTGCGATTGTCCAAGTACATCAACGATAGGCGTTTGCGCTCACGACGAAGGGGACTTGCCCAGAGGAGGACGCTGGAAACTCGCTTCCGCAAGGCGTCGACTATCCGTCCGCGTCGCACGACCGCCTCGCCGTGAGTGTAATACTGTGCATACGCCTTGCTGATCTCCTGGTCGAGCGGAGTTGGATCCAGCCACATCAGTCCGCACTCTGAATTGGGGCAGACTCTAAAACTCCAGTTGCCTGGCACTCCGAAGAGCAGATCGCGAACGCCCTCGTGAATCAATTTTCCCTGGGAGCCGCAAAGATAGCAGACAAGTACTTGATGAGATTGGATTCGGGTCGTCGCAGCACGGGTGTCTTTCACCGGTGCTAGCGGAGAACCTGCAACTGCCTCAAGTAGTTCTGCACCAGAACTCGGTCGTCGAGCCCGAGAATGAGATACCATGCGACCACTCCATAGGTAAGGTAGGCAACGATCAGAAAACCGACCTTCAATGCAATGCTGCTGGGTAGAGCCGCCACGGCTAGAACGATCACAGCCACCGTGACCGGTACCAGGCTCCTGCTCACCTGTGCAGAATGAGTTGAAGAGGACCGCCTCGCCAGGAAAAATAGAATAACGGCATCCACTACGACGCGCCCAGTCCAAACCATGGCGGCCCCTTCAATCCCCCATCGCCGAACCAGCCACCATAAAAGCAGCATGTAGACAGGAAGTTCCAGTAGATGCACCTTCGCGGTAAGGTCAGGTCGCCCAGCGCCTTGTAGGAAGGTGAAGGGCACAAGAGCCAGGCTGTTGATAAAAACTCCAGCAGCGAGCCATTGAAGAATGTGCGTGCTGTGGGTCGCGAAGTCGGCCCCCAGCCACATATCGAGCCCCTTCCGCGCGAAGACTACGATCAGCAGTATCAACGGGAAGAGTGTGAGAAATGTAAGCTTCAGAGTGCGATCGAAAAGGATGCTTGTTCGCCTCGCATCTTGCGCAAAACTCGTGGAGAAGGCGGGAAACATTACGCTGATCAGAGCACCGGGGATCACCCAAATCTTTGTTATCAGCTCGTAGGGAGTCACGTAATACGCAACCGCGGTTATTGATATCAGAGATCCGATTAAGAATCGATCGAATGTAACCATGAACGGACCCACGATGTTGGTGACCGTCATCCAGCCGCCAAAACGCAGAAGAGCGACGACGGTAGCGCGTTCGAAAGTCACTCGATCAAGCAGGGCAGGGATCACGCGGATGCACAGCAGGAGATGAGCAATCCATGCAGCGACCCGGCCACCGACGAGCACCATGACCACTGCAGTCAGACTCTTCGAAAAGGGCAATACCAACAGCGGACCCGCAAAGGAAAACACTCCCATCGGGATCCGCAGGGCATTGACGAAGTCAAAGCGTTGGTGTGCCTCTAGAAGGCCCCGCAAGCCCACACTGGTGATCACCACCGGAACTGAGAGCGCAAGAAGGTAGAACGAATCCAATGTCTCCGGTTGAAGCGCAACCGGGATGTTCAACACATGACGCACTAACCAAGGTGAAAAAAGAATGAGAAGGAGTGTGCCCAAGAGGCCAAGCAACAGCATTAACACGAGAGACGTCCAAACCAGGTTGGGAATGTCGCTCTCTTCGCCATTCCCGAGTTTCCGCGCGACCAGTTGGGTCAATGCACGGCCCAATCCAAAGTCAAACAGGCCGGCATATCCAATCAGTGACCAGGCTAAGGCCAATACTCCGAAACGCTCTTTTCCTAATCCCCTAATTAGGACCGGAATGCAGAAAAGCGCCACGAACATTGGGGCGCCGTTACCGACAAGGTTCCAAACCGTGTTTCGCGCGAGGACGCGGCCACTGGTTAAGTGTGCATTCTGAACCGCCGCTGACTGAGGCATCTGATGGGCGAGACGGTGAAACAGTGATGCTGGATAACCTTGAAAAACCGTTACTAGTCTGCCGCCACGGCGGCGGGCACCGGCCTGGATCGCCGGTCGTTGCGGCTGTTGCGCCAGTTCACGCGAGGCATCAAAAGAGCGGAATCCACACGGTCGCGGTGCTCCAGGGCAATGTTGACCAGGGAATCGAGCAATGATTCGGAAAGCAGGTGCGGCTTGAGGCCGAGTTGAGTCAGCTTTGTATGTTTTGCATTGTAGTAGTGCTCCTCTGCCTCCACACGAGGATCGGGGAGATGATCCACCGTCACCTCGAAGCCCAAGCGCTTGCCGGCGACGCGTACCATCTCGGCGAGCTCCAGCACTGAGAATTGCTCGGTGAACTGGTTGAATACTCTGAACTCTCCTCGCGCCGCCGGATTCTGGCAAGCCAGTTCAATGCAGCGCACTGTGTCGCGAATATCTAGGAAGCCGCGCGTCTGACCACCTTTGCCGTAGACGGTGATGGGATGCTCGATCGCGGCTTGCACGCAGAAACGGTTGAGAGCTGTGCCGAAGACTTCGTCATAATCGAACCGGTTCACCAACCCTGGGTCTAATGCGGTCTCGTCAGTAACCGTGCCATAGACCACACCCTGATTCAGGTCGGTGGCGCGTATGCCCCAGATCTTGCAGCAGAAATGAACGTTATGGCTGTCATGTACTTTCGAGAGGTGATAAAAAGATCCGGGTTGTTTAGGAAACGGCAAAACATCTTCGCGTCCGTTGTGCTGGATGCGGATGTAGCCTTCCTCGATGTCGATATTTGGCGTACCGTATTCGCCCATGGTGCCCAGTTTAACCAGGTGGCAGTCGGGCTGGAATTCCTTGATCGCAAATAGGACGTTCAAAGTGCCGACGACATTATTCATCTGGCTGAAAATGGCGTGTTGCCGATCGATCATCGAGTAGGGGGCCGAACGCTGCTCGGCAAAATGCACCACGGCCTCCGGAGCGAACTCCTGCATAACTTGAGCCAGGAATTCGTACTCCAGAATGTTACCCACGAAACTGGGAATCTCTTTCCCGGTGAGCCGCTGCCAAATTCGCAGCCGATCAGTCAAAGGAAGGATCGGAGTCAGAGTCTGCGCTCCGAGCTCGTGATCCCAGGAACGGCGGACAAAGCTGTCGACAATTGCGACTTCGTGTCCACGGTTCGAGAGGTGCAAGGCGGTTGGCCAACCGCAGTAGCCGTCGCCGCCGAGAACTAGAATCCTCATAAGTCGCTCTCCTCAGACTTTGCAGTTTTGAATCGGTGAATCAGAATCAGAATCGATCACGACGCACGGTATGGCAGCCCGGTCGGGATACATGTCAGCCCTTCTTGTCCGTGGAGCGCCTGAACCAGAGAAGTTTGTCTCGCATCTGGTGCAACCGCGTTCCCCTTGCGGCGAGACCCAGATCGCCCTTGACGATCGTATACGCGTCCTGCGCCAGCAGTTTTCCCGGATGTTCGGGATCAAGGTGGTCCCAACCCGTCTTGCCTATCACCCATACAACGGCGAGCGCCGCCGACAAAAAGGTGCCCAGAAACATAATCAGCAATCGCGGGGGGAACGATTTCTTTTCCGGGAGCCTCGCGGCATCCAGCACCCTGACGCTCGGAGTTTCTTTGGCTTCTTGTACTTTGGCCAGTTCGCATTGTTGCGTCAGGAGTTCATACACCGTTTCCTGAATCTTATTGGCGCGGTAAAGTTCCGCATAAGTCACGCCAAGCAGGGGCAATTTGCGAATCGAGGGATAGAGATTGTCGTTCCCGGCAGTTCCCTCGGGCGATAAGTCGCCACCTCCCATTTGATTCAGCTTGGTCTGAAGCTCCTCAATTCTCGCCCGCACCGCACGTACGCGAACATTGTTATCGGCGTAAATTTGGCGCAGGCCCTCCAGTTCTGATTGCGCCGCAATCAAATGACCCTGCAAGGTCGCCGCCGCTTCCACCATCGCCTTGCCTTGTTCCTTGATGTCAATCGCTGTGTTGTCGCTCGCGAATTTGCTGAACTCCCTGGCGGAAATATCGAGATCCTGCTTCACCGACTTCAGACGATCTTCCAGGAAAACGCGCTCGCGATGGGCCGAAGAAGTGTTCAGTTCCACGACTAGCCGGTTGAGCTCAGATACGTAAGATTCGGCAATGGCTTTCGCTCTTTGCGGACTGTGATCGGTCACCTGTATCGCGATGATTCCGCTCTTGCGGTCTTCCGACATTTCCGTGTTTTCCTCAAGCGTACGTCTGGCGGATTGCATTTGGCGCGCGCCGTATACAGATTTGAGGTCGAATTTGTCGACGAGACGATCTTCGACAGTCTCGCTGCGCAAGATTCCAATAAACAGAGAGCCTGAGGTCTTCAAGCCAAGCAGGTCACCGGCCAGCATCCCGAGTCCGCTGTCACCGTGGCCGCTCATCGCCATCAGGGATGCCAATCCGGAACTCAGGTCGTTGTCGGGCGGCATCAGCTGCGTTCGCGCTTCATACCGGCGAGGAATGAGAAATGCGAACAGAGTCGACAGAGCAAGACCATAGGCCGCCACTCGCAGGATCAGGAGACGCTGATCCAGCAGCAGACGCAGACTGCTAAACGTAGTCTGGCCCTCGAACTCGCCATAGCTGCTGATCCGGGGTGGATCAGGCAGAACGGTCGAGCCAGATATTCCAGGGTCGGGCTTTACGCGAATCGGAGTACCGGGCATTGGGGCAAGTCTCAACTATGATTTGCTGCTCTCGTCACTTTGACGTTGGATCAGGGGTGGTTCACTTTCTCCCGACCTTTGGCAGGAAGCTGAATTCAAATGATGCGGTGACGTTGGATTGCCGGTTCGCTGCCAGCAGCGGTATTTCCCAGCGTTCGTACTGCAAGCTGCCCGATAGGCGAAATCCCGACCGAAGCAGGAAGTCTGAGTTCACCTGCACATCATTTTGCGTTCCACCCTGCGGCAGAAACGCCCGGTCGATTTTTCGATGCTTCAACGCGATTCCAATTTTCCGGGTCGCGCTGAGCCAGTAGTTGCTGGTGATCGATTCCCCCTGGGCAGCCCGGCCGATCCAGCTTGCCATCAACTGGCCGCCATTGGTGAATCCGTTCACATATTGAAAGTTGTGATAGAAGCAGCCGTTGCAACTGGGGAAGTCCACCGGGCTGGTCGATCCGCCCTCCAGCCTCAAATCGAGTTTCGGAATTGTTGGCAGCTGGGGAGAATAGAGCCCGCCTTGCCAGACAGATTTTTGGGGAGTGTTGAGGGGAGAGATTTCGTCTTCACTGAAGCCCTCTCCGTATAAAGTCAGCCAGTTTCGCAACTTCGGAATGCGATAAGAAAAGTCGGCGACACTGCGGCCGTCCCCCAGAGGTTCATTATTGGCCTCGTGAAGGTTCAACGAACTCTCAAAAAGTGTTTTCCAGGTCAGCGGATTGCCCGGGCCGCCATAAATGCTGGTTTTCGACATACTGAACTCGAAGTTCTCGGTGAACTTGAAACTGATTCTGGCGCCACTGAGGAAGGGCTGCGAGCTCAGATTCTTGCCATATTGGCCTTGAGCTATTGTCCCGAGAACGCTGTTGTTGATGAACTGCTGTCCGGTCAGGCGTCCTAGAAAAAAGTCGAGCCGCAGAGCGCCTAGATAGCCAAGAACTGAAGGCAAGCGAAAAGGAGAAACCCGGTTCACCCGGAACATATCGATGGGCTCGGCGTTGTCCGTAAGGGCCATGGCGCCGCCCGCGCTCGGGCCCCACCACAGGCTCTGACGGCCAAAGGACAGCTGCCAGTTGGCTAGATTCATTCCGACATAAGCGTCCAATGGACGGAAGCGGCTGGTGGTGGCAACAGGTACAGCTGGGGCGTTGGGCGGAAGATAGTCCGCGGTGCTGACGAAGCTCAGAGTAGCGGCTGATGGCGCCGGACCGGAGGGCGCATACTGATATTCTCCTCGACCGTAAAACACAAAGGGTCCAGAGACCGCCCAGGCCGAAAAACCCGACACCATGTTGAATCCTCGCTGAAAAGGCCGACCGTAGTCGTCCGAAACCGTTTGGCCAAAATGATAGCCATCCGTCAGAGGCGTACCGCTGATTCCCAGTGACCTCTGATAGACGGATTCCAGTTGAGCATGAAGATTTTGCTCATCATCACCCAACCCCTCAGACTCCGCGGAAAATTCCTCTGAGAGTGCCTGCGACAGTTCCAGCACCTGCGGAGATCCATCGCCATCCACTGATAGGTCGGCAGCTTCGCTAAGCAGGCGCGCACATTCTTGTCGGGTCCACGGACGAATCCCCAGGCTTTCGGTCTTCAGATACCCCAAGCCTGCCAGTCGTTCCATCGCGGGATAGATCCAGCTGTCCAGAGGCACGTAGGGTGATCCTTTAAATCCCGGCGCACGCATTCCCGGTTCCGTGACAAATTCGTGCGCCGACTCCCACGCTCCCCCCCCAAGTTCGGGGTCATGCCTCCGGCGATACACGCTTTGAGAAATCAGGAAGCCCAGCGTGCTGCCGATAAATACGTCCGACGGAAAGTGTTCGCGTCCGTGAACTCGGGAGAAGCTGACGGCAGAAGCCATTCCGTATGCAAACAGCCTGGGCAGGGTTCCGGGATATTCATGCGCGATCACGCCCGCAATTGACCAGGCGGCTGCGGCGCTCTCTGAAGGGAAAGAAGTGCCGGAACTGAAGAATTGGCCGCTGCCACCCTGGTTGGGTCGCTGCCGTTGCAGGGAATACTTGAGGGCCTCGACCTCGATCAGGCTGTTCAACGCCGCCTCGCCCGCCAGAAATCCAGTCTCTCGCCAATGCGGGTTGTGCGTTGGATAGCTGAACAGATACAAACCGGCGCCCGCGCCCACCAGGCTGGCGAGCCCGGCATCCGAGATTTTTCTGTAGTGGTGAAGCGTCGAAGGGCTTTGCGAGAGCGAAGCACTGTATTGCCGGTCAGTTGCGAAGAGGCCGGCGGTGAGTCCGCCAAGCGGGACCAGCCAGGTCGCATCCGAAAGTCGAACCCGAGTTGGACTCGTAATGATCTGTTTCTGGTCCTGCAAAATGTCGATAAAGTGTCCGGCCAAACCCGTGTGCGATCCCTCCGCTGAGGCGACAAAACGATCGGAGTGGAAATGAGTCTCAGCAGGGGCGGGCCAGGCAGGCATTGCGGTTGTCGAAGCGCTCTTTTCGTCGTTTGTGTTCTGCGACTCAGCTTGATTGGTCGAATAGAAAGCTGTGACAAGTATCAGCGTCATAAATCGTGCCATCGTTCTCACGCTGAAACTCCAGACTACGGATGCAGATATCCAATGGTGAGCGCCGCGGTTGAAGCGACCTGCGCTGCCTGCAGAATAGCGGACCAATTTCGAGCTGCTATCTTCGGCGCCTTCTCCGGTACAACGATCGAATCTCCCGGCTTCAGCACGGCGTTCATGGGATCTCCTGACCAGAACCCGGAATTGTTCTTGGCGGAGAGCACCGAGCCATCGGCGCGGACCACAAACACTGCGCCCTTGTCGGCGATTTGAGTTACCCCGCCAGATTGGCTCAGGTACCACTTTGCACTCCGGCCCGGCAGGTAGCTCACCGCGGTCGGATTGAACACCTGCCCACTTACAACGACGTAGTTGGTTCTCTTGGGGATGATCAGTTCGTCTCCATCGCGCAGGGCAACGTCCGCCGGAGATTTGGCCAGCGAGCCGAGGTTCGAAGGAATATGCACCACCAGCCGGCCGATCGGGGCGGTTGCCTCTAACTGCTGGAGCGCGGTCTCGGTCTGCGCGATGGCCGTCAGTTTCGCATTCTTCTGGTCGGCATCCCCTTCTGGCAGGCTCTTCAGATAAGTTTCTTCTGCTTTGATCCGGTTGACCAATTCGAGATGCGACTGCATCTCAACTTCCCGGACTTCCTTGCGAATTAGCACCGCTCCATAGGGATAAGCTTCCGCCGTGAAACCGTTGCAACGCTTGAGCAGCGAACTCAGGCGCTCTCCGGGTTCGATTCCGTACGTGGCTGGATGCTGTACCTCGCCCCTGACCGCAATCGACGCGCCAAGGTCATTCCATTGCGGAATCTGCCGGATCGCGAGAACATCTCCGTTGCGAAGAGGTACGTCTTCATTGACGTTTCCAGCCAGAGCAGCCGCCAGCTTTACCTCCATCCGCTCGGTGGAGGTATTGTTCGTCCGGAACCGGGTAAGGTCGGCGGTATCCGCAAACGCGCTTCGCTTGAGTCCGCCTGCAACCATGATTAAGTCCGCCGCCCGCATGTTGGAAGTCAAAGGATAGCGACCAGGTTTTGCAACCTCGCCCGTGACGTTCACCGTGGGAGCGTCGATGCTCTCCATCTTGCGATGGATCAGCAGACGATCGCGCGCTTGAATCACAACATTGTCCACAGGGTTTCCGGCCAGGGCCTCACCCAGGTCAATGCTCAGAATTCTGAGCGTGCCGTCCGCCTGCGTGCGGAACAACTGCGCGGAGTCCAGAGCTGCATCGGGTGTGATTCCGCCGGCCAGGTAGACGGCATCCCGAAGATGGGCTTCCCCTGCCGTGCGGTAGTCGCCTGGGGCGCGGACCGCGCCGCCTACCGATACATTCGGCGGGCGTTCGAAATCATACCGGCTGAAGATTCGCACCGTGTCTAAACGATTCAGGGCCGGGGCTGAGGCGGGGTTGGCCAGTGCTGCGAAAACGTCGAAGCTCTCAACGCTGGGATGAAAATCTGGCGGATTGAGGCGAACGATTTCTGCATAGTGCGGCGCCGGCTCCGGAAGCAGGTCTGCGTACGAGGAGATCAGATCCGTCACTTTCATCCCCGGTTTGTAGGAATAGCGCCCCGGCCTCAAAACATGTCCCTGCAGGTAAATTGCATCTTCGTTGTAGGCGGCAATCGGGAAAATGTGAACCTGATCTCCATCCTGGATTTTGAACGCGTCGAGTTGTTTGTCAACTTCGGCGTGGTCAGGATTCACCGCCAGATCCAGGGTAAGCATGGTGCGCTTTTCGTGGGCTTCGACGCGTTGCACCTCGATATGGCGAAGCGCCGCGGTGGGAAGGATCCCGCCGGCTAGAGCAAGCACGTCGGCAAGCGAGTGCTCGTCGAGCACTTCGTAAATTCCCGGACGGCGCACCATTCCGTCGACTGTCACCTGAGGACCGAGCGGAGGGACGAGTAACGTATCGCCGTCTTCCAGTCGCTTGAGATCAGCCCGCACGCCATGCAGCAGCAGATCGTAGGCGTCTACCTGCTGCACGAGTTGCGTTCCGCGGGAGTGCCGGAGTGTGCGCAAGGATCCACGCGCCGTAACTCCTCCCGCGGCAAACAGCGCGTTCAGCGGGGTCGAAAGCGAACTGATGTCATAGGCGCCGGGCATCGTCACGTCGCCCACGACGTAGACGCGGACCGTTCTCACCCGCGAAAGCGACACATCCGCCGATACTTCGCGGTAGACACTCCGTAGCGCGTGCTGAATTTCGAACTGGATCTGGCCGAGATTCTTACCGCTTACCAGAAGCGGTCCGGTTTCCGGAAGCGCTACGCGTCCCTCTCGATCCACAAGTCGAACAAGCCTCTGCGACACACTGCCCCACAAATCGATCGCCAAGCTGTCGCCTGTTCCGACGACATAGTCCGGGCCGACGGGGAGGTCCATCGGAATCACGTCGGGCTCGCTCACGTTATTGCGGAATACTTCGAGACCGAAGCGTTCCGGCGAACGCGGCGACACAGCAGCCTGCATATACATGTCATACAGGGAGGGCACATCGGAGTACGGGTTTGCCGGTCGCACCATCTTTACCGGCGTTACGTCTTCCTCGAAGGAATCGGAGGTTGCCGGCCGCCGATTTGAATACTTTGGGTAGGAAGATCGGCTCTCCGCAAGCTCTTCCCGCGAGCCCACATGCTGTTTCGTTTTGTCCGGATACGACGTGCTGTCGTTCGGTGGCGTCAGGCTCTCCAGAGCAAGAGGGTCAGAAACCTGAGATGGACTGGAGCCATCCGTGCGTGATGGCATCGTTTCGGATGCCAGTTCGACGCCCGAGGGCTGCTGTGCAGAGTCCCTCGTCCCAGTCTGCAGATTCGTCTGCAGTGTGCGCAGCGGGGAAGCCGGCAAATCGGGCAATACTCCCGGATCCGTGTTTCGATTACGCGGTTCATTCCTAACTGGCGAAGTTGGGCGCCTCCGTTGAGAGCCGACCCTTTCACAGTCACGATCTTGCGGATCGCATTCGGCGGCGCGTTCGACTTCGCCGCCCGTTTGATCGCGTTTCTCGGGCCGCAAAGCGTCGCTATCCTCTTGCGCTTCAATCTGCACTAACTGCCGCGCCCGTTCCTTCAGCACCAGTTCCTGTTCTTTCGCGAGGCTCGAGTCGGGGTTCGGTTGCGGGAGCAAATAGCCATAGCGCTGCAGCAGTCGGGTCGCTACCGAACGAAAAGCTACATCCCGGTCGAGCCTTTCAAAGATCGTCTCTTGCGACAGGTTCGACTCCCGCACGACCTGCCCGTTGTCGGTCGCTTCTTTGGCAATCCATCGTCTCAATTCCACAAGCAGGCCCGCATCCTTTACCAAAACCTCCCGGATTTGAAGGGAAGAGGCCGCGACCTGGTTCTCATTTTCCTTTGCAAGATCGGACTGCGTGCCGTTGTTGCTTCTGGAGTAAGCATCTTGTTGAGGGCGTTGCCATCTGTTCGTCTGGCCATGCGCCCACTGGCAAAGAATCAGGAAAACGAGGCATTGTGTTCCTGTGAGCATCGTCTTGGGGATGAGCTTCTTGAAGATGGAAGTCCGGTGAGGTGACATTTGGTTTCTCTCGACTGCCGGCGCGATACGCGGTCTCCGCCGGTTCACGCGATGAATTCCACGTCGGCGCTATCGACTTCGACTGCTACTGAACGCATGATCAGATGGATTGACACGACTATGCGGCAGCGGTCGCCGGTCCTCAGGATGACGCCTTCCAATCCCCTGAGCGGACCGTTTCGCACTCGAACGCGGCGTCCAACGCTTAAATACGGGTGGGGTTCGATATTTCCTGATGCAGACAGGTGGCTTTGCAGCGTTTCAATTTCGGCATCCGGCAGAGGTGCAGGTTGCCCGTTAAAAGTCACCAGCCGCACTGCTCCGGGAATTTGCAGCACTCGCAATCGATGCTGCAATGCCATCCGCACGAACACGTAACCAGGAAACAACACCAGTGCCAGTTCTTTGCGGCGATCCTTCCAGCGGCGTAAGGATCGGTACAGAGGGAGGAAGCAATCGACACCTTGCTGCTGAATCTGATCCGCTACACGTTTTTCATGGCGCGGAGCGGTGTACAGTGCGTACCAGTTCGCTGCGCTGCCCTCTGACAGTGGGCCTGGGAGTGCGTGCGTGGTTGGAGTTGCGAGTGCGCCCATAAACTCTCCGATGGAAGGTGCTGGATATAGCTTCGCCCCCTCACTTACAGGGTGCTGTGAGCTAACCCTCTTGCTTTCAGTTAATGTGCAACCAACTCAGCCCTTCGTTCGATTGCTCGCATCTACTAACAATCCCGGGACATAACAACGTAGGTTGCACGCCAGCCCAGGTAGGTTGCTTCCTGTGAAAATCTCGAAAGACAAATGAGTTAGCGCCGAACCGACGAAGCGTTGACTCGTTCCAGAGTCTGTCTCAGGGAACTTACAACGCACTTATGGATTCTCAAAGCTCATGATCCCGATCCGCGTTCTGTTGCAAACCGCCATTAACTCACTTGGAAACCCTACCTTCCACGGTCGTTTCTGACTCAAGATCATGGTGTTACTAAGAACAGATGAAGTCCTTGTTGAGGGCGTCTCTAGCTGCACTCTGCGACTCGACGGGAAGCCTGTGCTCGAGCCGATCTTTGTGCTCTCCGCTGAGGGATCGTGGGTTCGGTGGTCAAGAGTCGAAAGCCGCATGCGATACCCTTTTTAAGGTTTTGGTTTGCCAACAGAAATTAAACTCCAGGTGTAGGCGGAATTGTCTTGGAAATGTAAACAAAATGTCATAAATATCGAAAGCAGAAGTTTGCCGCTCTAGTCATCGATCAGCGGGTTCGGCGATTACGATCAACCGGCGCCTTTTCCGTGCGCGTCCGATGAGAGAGAAAACGATCTCGACGCTGAAGCATACAGCCGTAGCGGGATGCGCTAATCGCCGACAAAACGTTACAAGTTGTTGACAAGAATGTGACACGGGAGATGCTGGCCTCGACGAACATTGTGTCGTTTCCGCGGCAGGGGATTTTCCTGCGCGAACAAAGTCTGGGCCACATGCAGCCGCCGGATTTCCTACATAGAGATGCCGAGACCGCGCTTTGCGAACACTTTGTCGCAGCGGGTGCGCTTTGTAGCCTGTCCACCAACTCCGAGCAGATACTCGATGCGGCGCGCAGTGCGTTTTTGGCTGCCAGTTCCGAGTCAGTCCCGGTCGATTTCCGCCTGCGCTTCTGGGTCGACTCTACCGATGCTTCGCGGCCGCCCTGGCCGAAGCCTTATGTCCGGGGACTCGACAACTTGGTATTTATCGGACTCGATGCCCGCAGTTCCATGCTCGCGGACTTGCGTACCCGGCGCGTGATCGGCCGGATTTCTCCTGGGCTGGCAGCCGATTCGCAATATTGGAGAACCATCATCTTTCCGATTCTGCTTTCCGTCGTCGCAGGATCTATCGGGCTGGTAGAGTTGCACGCTTCTTGCGTGGCCAGTGGTCAGGAAGGCCTAGTCCTTGTCGGCCCCTCACGCTCTGGAAAATCGACCCTCGCCATGGCCCTGATGGAGTCCGGTTTCCGGTTGCTGTCGGACGACCGCACGTTTCTTTCAATCAAGGACGGGCAACTGCGCGCATTCGGATTATCGAGGCCGCTTAAATTGAGGGAGGACGCGGCCTCGTGGTTTGAGGAGCTTTGCGATCGGGAGCCCACTGACCTGCAGGGCGGAGAGAACGTTTTCTACTGCGAACCGAAGCATCGCTCTCGATCGGAGGCACTCCTCCCTTGTGAACCACGCGGGGTGGTGTTTCTCGAACGAGAAGAGAGGTCGGTCGTTCGCTTGACCCCAATGGATCCCGGTGAGGCACAGCGCCGCATGGAGGCGGATGTGATGGCTGAGACTTCAGACGTGATGGCTGCCCAACAGCGCGCTCTGGATGCTCTGTTAGCTCTTCCTTGTTGGCGCCTGCAATACGCTGGCGGACGGCCACAGGAGATCGCGGAACGGATTCTTAACTCGTTTTATGGGAAGACCAGAACCTTGCTCGGAGCTTAGTTTGTCGAGGAGAATGCAAGCCGTGGCAGAGAAAACGGGAGTCGCCGCAAGATGCGCGACACCCTTCGCGATCAAGCCCGAATCGGGGCGCCTCGGGGATGCTGCTCGCCCGGAGAGCCGTCAGGATTTGCTCCGCCGCTTTACGGCGACGCCCCATGTTGCAAATGTGCGAGTCATGGACAGGACTATTCGCGTTGAAAGCAGTCGGCCCCAGATTGTTGAAAAAGCTCGTGAGTTCTTTGTGCGACACGAGGGCCCGCCAGCCGCGACCCCGGACTTTGTGTGGCGAATCGTGGGTGAGGCGAACTGTCGAAGCGGTGCGATTGATATCCAGTTGGCTGCCTTTTCGGACCCCGGCATCCGCTACGGAAACATGGGGCAAAGGAGTTTTCTCGCTGTCGATATCGAGGCGCGAAAGGCCGTCGCGTTTGTGGACGAGCGAGCCGTCGAATCCGAGCCCGAGTTCAACTGTCGGTCCCTGTTCGACACGCTGTTCTGTATGTGCGCGGGAAGCTTAGGCTTGATGTCTCTCTCGGCTGCGTGTGTGGGGGGCGGCCCAAAAGGAGTCCTGGTGTTCGGTTCCCCGAATAGCGGCAAAACGACGACGAGCTACCTGGCGGCGAGACAGGGATTGGAGTTTCACTCCGACCAGGTGGCCTTCGTTGAGATGCCCGAAGGCAAAGTGAGGGTATGGGGTGATTTGCTGCCTGCAATCTTTCGTCCGGAATCACTTCAGTTTCTTCCCGAGCTTCGGAGTTCGGCCCGCGAATTTTCTTATCCCGATCTCAGGGTGCACTACCTGTCGAAGCGTGCGTTTCAGGCCGTAAGGGCCCATCCGGTCGGTCCAGTGTGCTGTGTTTTTCTGGATCGCCAATCAGGCGAATCGCGCATGGCCCCTGTCTCGCCTGCAGAATTCAAGCGCCGAGTCACCGAAAACGTGCTTTTTCTTGAGGACCAGCGCTTCGACTCGCAGAGTGCGGCCGTCTTGCAGGCACTGAGCGCGTTGCCGGCTTATGAGTTAACCTATCGTGATCCGGAAATGGCTGCGACGTTGCTTTGCGACCTGCTAGGGGACAAAGCGCGGTGAACTTCATCGAACCGGTCAGACTGCGTGACTGCATTGCCATCGCCGCGAACAACTTTGTCACAGGCCGCAGCGGATACTCGTCCCCGCAAGATCGGACTGCGCGCTTGGATTGAGAAAGCACTGCTGCTGATATTCGTCGTTGCCTTCGTGACTCTTGCACTCGTGCCTGCGTTGAACAACATTGGCTCAGACTTCCCGAACTATTACTTGGGGGCGAGGCTGTACCGCCAGGGATATCCGCTGGACAAGATGTACGACTGGATATGTTTTCAACGGGAGTGGGATCACGTCAGTGATCACCATAGTCTCGTTACCTTCCAAACTCTGACACTTTCCTCGGTATTACCGATCGCGCCGTTTTCCTCACTTCCACAGCTGCCAGCGAGGCGGTGCTGGTTGCTGTGCAATCTTGCCTTCATGGTTCTGACGGCGACGCTGCTGGTCCGCTGTACCGGCTTGGGGTGGGCCCGCGTTGCGTTGCTGATGTTCCTGGCGTTCTTTCCACTGCGCAGCAACTTTCTGTACGGGCAAATGCACCTGTTGGTGCTGCTACTGCTCACCGTCACTGCCTTCCTGTATTTGAGGAGGCAACATTTTTGGTCGGGCATGGTCCTTGCGGCCGCCGCCGCTTTGAAGATCTACCCCGCGTTATTTCTGATTTACTTCCTGCTCAAGAAGCGTTGGGGGGCGTTGGCAGGTCTCATCATTGGACTGGGCGCCGCAGCCTTACTGTCGATTTATCTCTTCGGAGTGGATGCGAATCGGCTCTATGTCCAGGAAATCCTGCCTTGGGCCTTGCGGTCACAAATCGTAAATCCCTATAACATTGGGTGGGGCTCACTGAACGCGCTGCTGGCTCGGCTGTTTATTGCCGAACCCGAACTCAACCCGACGCCATTTGCCCACCTGCCCTGGTTGTATGCGCTCCTGCTCTCCCTGAGCGTGAGTCTCATTCTGACCGTGTTCTTGCGAGCAATCATTTTTGGAGTGCGACATGAGAGAATCCGAGACCAGGAAGTCGATGGTCAGAGACTTCAGGATCAGCCCGCGCTTGACCCGGCCCGGCAAAAGCTGGAGTGGGCAAGCTTTCTGTTTCTGCTTTTGCTTTTGACCTCTCAGCCGGCGCCTTACCATTTCGTCGCCCTTATCTTGCCGGTTGTGCTGGTCACGGACTACCTGCTTGAGCGCCGCCAAGCGACCATGGCTGCCTCATTGATCGTCGTCTACGTCCTGGCGTGCGGCCCCTACAGTCATCTGCTGCCGCAAGAGCCAACTGGATGGCGGATTCTACTGGCTTTCCCACGGTTGTTTTTCATGATGGTGATGGGAGGGCTGTTGTTGAGCATTCTGGGCGCGCCGTCGGGAAGCTATGAACTCCGATTCCGGAGGCGCTCGTGGATCGCGACGGCAGTTGCATTTGTAGCGTTATTCCTTGCTGGTTTTGTTTCCCAATTACGGCACTTCCGAGGGCAATTTGACAATTACTCTTCCCGCGTCGTCACTGTCAGGGATGCGGCAACGGCTATCGATCCGGTGATCGGGTCTGACGGCTTGTTTTTCACCGCGCTGGTTCCACGCTTTCTTTCTTCGGTTCCGGACACATACGCGGTTCATGAACTGAAAGACGGCTCACTCAATTCCTTCGCTGTGGGTGGCGATTGGTTCCATCCAGCGGTGGGAAAGGAACGTGACCGCGCCTGGGCGGAGCTCGCCACGACCGGCGGATCCAAAATTGTGCGCTTTAATCCAGCCGCGTCGGTAAACTCCCTCGCTCAAGCGATGGTCGAGGTCGAAGACGCAGAACAGCCTGTACTCTCATCGGATGGGGCTCTGGTCGCTTTCCTTCGCGAAGTTCATGGCCGAAACAGCCTGTGGATTCGGCACATCGGCGTAAACGAAGATACGGTTAGTGCGAGCAACGATCAACAAATCGCTGGCCCGCAATACGACGTACGCGAAGCTGCCTTTTTCCCTGACGATGGCATCGTTTTCAGCTCCCGACATGACACGCGTTTCCGGTTATATAAAGCAATCATCGGCTCGGGGGTTATCGAAGAGATGACCGTTCCAACTTGTTCAGCACGCTATCCGGCCGTCTCGCCCAACGGAGAATGGATAGCTTACAGTTGCGAACAGGGAGGAACCTGGCAGCTTGAGGTGATGAATCTGAATTCTCGGCAGCGGATCGGACTTACCAATGCAGACTGCAATTCCATCAGCCCCGCCTGGAGCGAAGATGCGAAGGATCTCATTTACGCAACGGACTGCGGCCGAGGACTCGCGCTGACCGCCCTGGCACGATTGCACGTATTTCGATAATCACAATGAGGTGACCGAACCCTGACGCACTCTGCTCGACCCGATCTGCATGCTCGAGAGGCGATGTCAGCTCCCTGGGAGGTAGGGCCTAGGCCGGGGCTTGTGTTGCTGGTTCTGCTCGCCGGCGGCATTTTCCTTTATTTGCAGCTGTTCATTCTTCCGGCGACGCCGCGTGCGGCAGTCGGCGACCAGTCCATTTACTTGCACAGTGCTGCGCGCATGGACGCGGGTCAGCTGATCTACCGAGACTACGACGCCTTCACTTTACCTGGTACGGATGTGCTTTATGCGGTCCTATTTAGATTGTTCGGTGTAAAAGCTTGGATTCCGCAAGTGATGCTGCTCTTCGTCGGGGTCATGTCGAGCTGGCTCAGCGTCAAGATCTGCGCCAAAATAATGAGTGGTTCAGCGGTTTTTCTTCCGGGGCTCCTGTTTCTGACGTTGCCCTACACCAGCTATCTCGATGCGACTCACCACCTCTACAGTGCGCTTGCTGCCACGTCTGCACTTGCGGTCGCGATCGAAGGGAGAACAACGGCTCACCTGGCATGGGCGGGAGCTCTTTGGGGGCTCGGAACCTGCTTCACCCAATCGTTGATGTTAGGCCCGCTCGTCATGGCTTTATTTCTAGTTTGGGAGCACTGCCGAAGAAAAGGACCACGAACAGCGCTCTTTAAGAAGGAAGGCTCTCTGTTGGCAAGCTACGCTGCTACGGTTGCTGCCTTCAACTCCTATTTCGTGTGGAAGGTGGGACCGAAGCAGTTCGTTTATTACACCGTAACATTCATTGCGAGATACTTTTCCAGTTATGAGATCGGTACATGGAAAACGTACATGCTGGGATGGCCGTCGACTCACAACTGGGCGAACTGGCCAGACCTGATAGGGTGGCCTGTCATTCATTTGCTGATTCCTTTGGTGTACCTCTTGTTTTTTGTGCGCTACTGGCGCGAGTGGCGACTAAGGCCACAAGAACCCTGGGAACCGCTGATGCTTCTCAACGTCACCGGCCTTTGCCTGTTTCTGACGATCGCGTCTGCGCCTGCGTGGAACAGGTTATACACCGTGTCTCTGCCTGCGTTGATCATGCTGATCTGGTTTCTAAATTCTCCATTCCGACTCGAGCGTGCGCTGCTGCGAAGTTCGTGGGCCATCGTCTTTATCTTGGCAATCGGGCGGCCCATCGTGACGCAAACGCGCTGGAAGGCTCTTCTGGATCTTCCGACCGGACGTACCGCCTTCCTTGACCCCGCGCTGTATCAAGAGACAAAGTGGTTGCAGGAACGAACCCATCCCACCGAATATTTCTTCGGAGACCAATTGCTCTGCTTTGCGTTGGAGTTGCAAAATCCGAGTCGCGTAGCCTACGTCACGCCATTCGGTTTTACCCGGCCGGAAGAGATTCGGAACGTCATTCAAACTCTCGAACTGCACAAGGTCCGATTCGTAAGTTGGTATCCGGGGTTGGACGATCCGGCGGATGCGGAAGGAAACAATCTAGGCCCGTTGCGCAGTTATCTGCAGAGTCACTACCACGTCGCGGAGCGTTTCACAAACGGGCATACGATGTGGGAACGCAATGACTCAGCCACTTCACTCTCGGTAACACATAGCTAGGTGCAAGTCGGCGCCGTTTCCGGTTGAAGTCTTTTCGCGTCTATGCTCGGCTTGGGCAATTTCACGATGTTCTTGAGTTGTCGGTTAATCCACAGTTCGATTGGAAAACTGTAAAAGTCGAAATTCAGGCGTACTCGTGCGGGATATGCCGTGAGGTGCTGAACCGCCTTGGCAATGCGTCCGTGGCCGGTTGTGGCGATGGGCTCGCGATCGAATGCGATTCGCAGGTAATCTCGCATGGTCTGCACTCGCTGGTGATCGCTGCCTTTGAGCCAGGGCAAAACAGTGTATCGCGGGAAATAGTCAGCCCAGCCTTCGAGAGTCTTCGGCACTTCGATGCCCAACTTCGCTGCCTGATGAAAAATTGGCGAGCCTGGATACGGCGTGAAAATATTGGTCCAGAACTCTGCGCCCGGAAACTTCTGGCAAATGTCCATCATGAAGTTGACGGTCTCTCGCCGCTCTTTTGGTCCTTCTCCGGGAAATCCAAAAATAATGTTAAAAGACGGGATCACGCCCGCCTTGATGCAGCGTTCCGTAGACTGGTAAATATCGCCAAGAACCTGAAAGTCTTTGTTCATCAGCTTCATGACCGTAGGAGACGCGGTCTCGATCCCCTGGCAGATTTGATGTAGCCCGGACCGGCGCAACAACGCCAACTCGCCGATGCTGAGGCGCGCCGTCAGGTTCGTGGTGGCCTGAACGCTCCACTTGAAATCCGCTCCCGCTCGAATCAATCCCTCCGCGATTTTGAGCGACCGGTCGAGGTCGACCAGAAAATTGTCATCGGCCATCCACAACAGTTCGAGACGGTAGCGTCGCGTCAATTCGACGGTCTCTTCGACTACCTGTTCGACCGGCAGCGCGTTCCACTTGCGCCCATACACCCCCGCGTTCGTGCAATAGGCGCAATTGAAGGGACAAGCCAGGCTGGAAACATACATGGCCCAGCGCCGCCCGCAGATTTTTTCGTATGCGTCGAAATCGGCAAGCTGGTAGGCTTTGGCCGGCATTTCCTCAAGCCTTTTCAGCGGCCGTTCGGCGGTGAAGTGAAGCTTGCCGTCAACCTTGAAGCCGACGCCAAGAACATCCGCCAGGGAAGCGTCGTCCCGCAAGCGGTCTGCGACCGCCAGCATTGTTTCTTCCCCTTGGGCGCGAACCACAATGTCCACGTAAGGCGCTTCGAGCGTCTGCGTGGGAAGCAGCGAAGGGTGCCATCCCCCAAGTATGACCGGAAAGCTGGGATCCCACTTCTTGATCGCCCGCGCGACTTCGACCGTCTCGCGGATCATGGGCCCGGTGACGAGGGAAATTCCCAGGCATAACGCGTCTTTCACTTCCTCCATAATCCGCTTTTTGTAGTCGGGACAAATCGACGCGTCGATGATGCAGACTTCGTATCCCGCTTCCAGCAGCGGAGTTGAGATGGCCAGGATCCCCAGCGGAGCAGTGGCCTCAATGCTGGAAAATGATGCAACGAAGAATACGATTTTTTTCGACGATTTCACGGGAGGGCCTTTCGTCGTGTCATGCGTAAGTCACAAGTCGACCGAACTCAAGAGAGACCCAAAAGTACCAACTGGCGACTCGGTATTTGTCTCAGAATTGTCAAAACTCTGCAAAATTCGACGGCCGCTCACGAAGCTTTCTTCGATCGATACGGATTACCCGGCCACGGAAGAGACGAGGCAGTTCGCGGGCTTGCCCGGTTCAACCAGCGCCATCGAGGAATCTCAGCAATGTAGCGCAGCTCCGCCAGGATATAGAAAACGCTCCGCCTGAACAGCTGTTGGCGTCTCCACCAATCGTAGTCCCAGATCAGAGCAGGATTCGCTTTTATGGAGGAAACCATGCGGCTCAGGCGAGAGGCTGCCGGCCGATGATGAGGCTGGAGTTCTTTCACGTGCGAAGTGCTTTTGTACTGATGAAAAAGAAATAGAGCGAGTTTCGATCGGGGGAACAAGCAGAACTCATAGACTGGAAGCCCACCCAGAGCCCAATCGCGTGCGTAATGGTCGATCCAGGCGCGGGGCGCCGGACGAATACTGGCGCTCCAGCCCTGAACCACCTCGGGGACGGGCGCAGCAAAGAGGCGGGCCGCCATTTCCGTGATGATGACTACAAATTCCCGTAACACTGCGCTGTCGCCGGCCCTCTGCTCCACCCGGTTCCACAGTTCGGAATCCGAAGCTCGCCGCTGCAGGAAATATCCGATCTCAAGCAGGGAAGAGATCCGTATCCACTGCGTGAAGAGATGATGGCAAGCGTGTAATACCTGCAGAAGAAAAGCATCTTCATCGGCTTGCGCAGGGAATGTCAGGCCGTTCCAGTTTTGCATTCTGGCCTGCCCGATTGAGAATAACTTCGGGACTTCATGCACGCCGTGCATATCGTGGTCCCAGATCTCGGTGTGCAATTCGACCGCGTGGGAAGCCTGTGGAGAATACTGGACGTCGCTGCGTGAAGGCTCTGCTGCGGAGGCGATGAAGATCGATTCCTTGCTCGATCGAGAGATCTTCGAGCGATACCCCGCGTCGGTCAGCAAACGGCAGGCGGCTGGCAAAGACTGTTCGTCGACCAAGTAGTCGAGGTCGGCTTGATGCCGCAGGGTGGCAAGCGGGCAAAATTGAGGAACAAGCGAGAAACCTTTGATCACCGTGTAACGAACGCCGGCATCGTTAAACTTACTGTTGATGGCGTCGAACCTTCGCGCCATCTCCTCGATCCGCAACCGATTGCAGGCGAAGTTTTGCTCCAGCCGAGATAAGACGAACGACGGCATGCTAGAGCTGGCTCGTTCGTCCTTGAGTCTTTGCAGGAAATAGAATGCCAGGCCGGCGTCACCCAGCCACTGAAGAACATATTTCCACTGCCGCGGAGTGAACTTCTCCATCGCATCGAATGAGTCGCGGCGGTTACCAGAAAAACTCAGGAATCGAACGACAGTTTCCGCCGGAGAGCTCTTCATGAGTCAGTTCTCCGAAGGCGGGGATCCGCGCCGCCGGAAGTGGCAAACCAGGACTGCCGGCCATTTGCAAGCCTCGACGAATGCGTCCAACTTTCCGGCTCGTTCGAAAATTGGTTTTTCCGGTTCACCCAGAAATAAGCGCTCATGCATCTCGCACTCAAAGCCGTTCCGTCCAAACACTCGCACGATTTCGTCGGCCGTGCGGGGATGAGTCTCGATGTGAACAGGCATTGCGCCCAGTCGAAAACCGACTCGCCAGCCCAGCGCATACGCCTCAGGATGAAGATCGGTCACGAAGACATCAGCACCGGCTTTAGTCACGCGCCCCAGTTCGAGCGCCACCGATTCCAGGTCGTGAATATGTCCCACGGCAAACGAACAGATCGCCAGATCGAAGCAGTTGCCCGGTAACGGGAGATTTTCACAGCCTGCTCTAATAAGCCGCCCGCGGAGGGTGGGCTTCTCTCCTGCGACTCGAAGCATCGCGCCGGAGTAGTCAATGCCCACTCCGGACTCGCCCCCCTTTGCCCGCAACCTTTCCATCCACCGTCCGGTGCCGCAGGCCAGATCGAGGATCGACTTGTGACAGAGGTCGGTCAACAAAGGCGACAAATAACGCTCTTCACGCGCCAGCAGTGGATTCGGAGCTCGATCATAGTCCGGAGCCCACCACTCATACCCCTCTGCGGCAGAGACCTGGTGAGCCTCGGCGAAAGCAGAAGGCTTACCCGCCGCGGATTCGGTGTCCATCCCGGGTGCAGCCCTCACAGGCTCTCTGCCTTCGGCTTTCGCAGTTCGATGACTTGCTGCATCCACTTCAGTTCCAGCGGCGCTCCATACACTCCAAGCCGGTAACGCCAACTGCTCAGCGCCTTCAACGCCAACCGGCCCCAATTCGGCAACCGGATATCCTGGACCGTCGGCCAGCGGGACGAGACCACCAGCTCAAAGTTGTCGATCAACTGTTTCGTGGTCGGCCGCAGCCATGGCGTCTGGGGATCTTTCTGCGTGGCAAAACGCTGCCAATGCTCGGTAGCCCACTCATCCGGAGTAGTCGGAAACTGGACTTTGTCTTCGACTTCGCCGTACATGCCAGCGCGTTGCGGCACGGGAGTGTAATGCTCGACGATGATCTCGGCGTCGGGATTCAATCGTTTCAACTGACGGATGAATCCAATGCAGTCGCGGGTGTCGCCTTCCGGATCCTTCGGATTTCCAAAGATGATGGAAAATTCCGGGATAATCCCAAACCGCCGGATGCGCGATGCCAGCGCAAGTGTATCTTCGGCGCGCAGATCTTTGTTCATCTCCTTCAGGATTGCATTGGAGCCCGATTCCGCTCCAAAGAAAATCATGGTGCAGCCGGCGCGTCGTAGCGCTTCTAACGTAGCGTCCGAATACTTCATCATGGTGTCGGCGCGGCCTTCGCACCACCACCGCAGATTGAGGGGCGCCATGCGGTCGGCAAGTTCCCGGGTGTGGTCTTCACGCAGAAAAAAATTGTTGTCGTAGAACTGTACGGCGTCGACTCCGTAGGTTTTGACCAGATGTCGCAGCATGCCCTCGGTGCGGGAGGGTGACTCCATTTTTTGCCGGCTGCCAGAAAACGTCACCACTCCGCAGAAGTTACAGCGGTAAGGGCACCCCAGGCTCGCCTGGTGCACGGCCGTTCGCCGCCCCAGGAAAGTGGGCAGAAGGTATTGCTCTGCGGGCAACCGGTAATATGGATAGGTTGGAAAATCATCGAGCCCCCTCATGGGGCGCTCCGGATTGTTGCGCACCGTGCCGTCCGACATCTTGTAAGAGAGTCCGGCGACGTCATTAGCATCGCGCTGGCCGCGAATCACCTCCAGCAGTTCGAGGAACGTCTGTTCTCCCTGGCCGCGCACCGCATAGTCGACATAGTTCGCGTTCAGAGCGGCCGCCGTGTAGTTGGAGGCAAAATAACCTCCCCAAACAATCGGCAAGTCCGGAAATCGAGAACGAATTTCACGGCAGCTCGCGACTGCGCCCACAGTTTGCGGGCCCGGCATCACCGTCACAGCAAGCAGTTCGACTCTGCCGCTTTTGACGAAGGCAATGAGACTTTCGGTGGGATGCGGGTCCAGGTTCCCGTCTACGATCTCGTATGTCTCCTTGCCCTCGACTACAGCGGCGAGCGAGAGGATCGACAGCGGAAATCGTCGATTGCGCGGGCGGGTTGCCTTCGGATTATAGAAAAGGATCATTTTCTCCGACACCAACCTCACTGCTGTTGCGGGAGCGGACGAGTTCATTCCTGTGGAACTGAATATGGCCGCTACGGTAGCAATTGCGGAGCCGGCATTTGTCTCAGTTTTGTCAAAATTCTGCAATTTTGAATTGCCGCAATCTCGGACAGTTTCTAGTCCTAATTCGTTCGGCTGATGCCGGGCCGGACCTGGCGCAAAGTGACAGACATTTGACAATCCGATGACAAGTTTTAAGGGCTCGCAACCTAGAGTTCAGTAGCCGAAGTCTCCAAAAGTGAAGCGTTTTGTCCGGGACGAACAAAGTCGTTTTGTTCTATCCGCCCTACGACGGCCCGCCGTTGGGCGCCCCATTATCCCTGCTTTGCCTTGCATCCCCCTTGCTGCAAGCAGGATTCGACGTCAAGTTGGTCGATAACCTGCTATCCCCGGATTACGAAGAGACCATTCTTCGCGAATCGCAAGACGCCCTCCTGCTCGGCATTTCCGTCTTGACCGGGCCGCATATCGGAGCCGCGGTGCGGGTATCCAAGGCGGTCAAGAAACTCCGCCCGACCCTGCCGATTGTTTTTGGTGGATGGCACGCCAGCCTGGCCACCCAGCAGACGTTACGTGAGCCGTTCGTGGATGCAGTCGTGCGAGGCCAGGGTGAGTTGACCCTGCTTGAACTCGCTCAGCGGATTGCCGGCGGGCAAGATTGGCACGGCATTCGTGGTTTATCGTTCAAGGACGCCGCCGGAAGAGTCGTTCACGAGCCGGAACGGCCAGTGGCTGACATAAACACGCTGCCTGCACCGGCTTACCATCTCGCCGATCCTGGCATCTACGCCGGCGCCGGCTTGCGTCAACTTGCCTACACCAGCAGCGTGGGCTGCCCCTACCAATGCAATTACTGTACTGACCAGGTGTTCTACAAACGGCGCTTTAATGCGTACGAGGTGGAGCGGGTGGTGGGCGATCTTGCCGAATTGGTCCCGCGTTATAACATCCAGCATGTACCGCTGTTCGACTCAAACTTCCTGGTCGATCGAAAGCGTGCCGTGGCGATCGCCAAAGGAATCATTTCCAGTGGAGTTCGCTTTCAATGGGACTTCCAAACTTCCACTGATTTTCTGGCGCTCATGAGCGATGACGACGTGCGCTTGCTGGCGGAAAGCGGCGTGCACCACATCGGATTCGGTACCGAGTCCGCGTCTCAGGAAGTGCTGGCCCTGATGAACAAGCGCTTTCAACATGTGGAGCAGATGGTGGAGACCGCCCGCAAGACTTACCTGGCGGGGATTCACGTCGTCTTCAATATCATTTTGGGCTATCCCGGCGAAACCGAAGCTCATCGTCAGCAGACGTTCCAGAAGATGAGCGATATCGCCAAAGAGTATCCCAATATCAGCTTTTCGCCGAACATTTTTACCCCCTATCCCGGAATTCCCATTTGGCCCCAGCTTAAGGAAATGGGTGTCCGCGAGCCGCAGTCTCTCGAAGAGTGGGAAACCCTTGCTCTGGGCACCAACGTTCTGCCCTGGCTGCGCGGAGAGGAGTTAAGGAGGCTGCGCCGAAGTCTCGAGTATTTCCTGCTGAATAACCAGATTCGCAAGGTTGCGAGAAAAATGCCATGGGCACGCCGGAGTGTGCAGCGCATCCTTGGCGCCCCTATCCGATGGCGAATCGGTAGAAGCAGTTACTCGTTTCCGTGGGAACTATGGTTGTCGCGCAGCGTGAAGAAAGTCGTTACCCGCCGTTCGCTTTTGACCGGGCAGCCCCTGGCCGAGCGTACGCAGGAAGTGTGCTGATTCGAGTTAGGGACAACCCAATATGGCGGACGTACTGCTGACTCATTCCTATCACCTTTATTACGACCGCAAGCAGATGCGGAAGATGCAGCCGTATCCTCCGCTCGGCACGCTTTACGCTGCCGCACTGTTGCGCGAGGCGGGCCTTTCCGTCGCGGTATTCGACACCATGCTGAACGATCCGGAGACTGGATTTCAGTCTGCGCTCCTGGAGCATCGACCACGAATTGTCGTGGTGTTCGAGGATAACTTCAATTTTCTTTCAAAGATGTGCCTGACCCGCATGCGCGATGTCGCGTATCACATTTTAGAAACCTCACAGCAAGCAGGGGCAACCGTATTAGTCAACGGATCGGATGCTTCCGATCATGCCCTGGACTATCTGCAGCAAGGTTTTCGCTGCGTGCTGCTGGGAGAAGCCGAACAGACTTTGCTGGAAGCGGTCAACCACCTGCTGAGGGGAGATGATAGGGCACTGGACCAGGTCGCGGGCCTCGCCTATCTGCACAAGCAGACCGGAGAAGTCGTGAAGACTGAGCGGCGAGGCTTGATGCAGAATCTGGACCAGCTTCCGTTTCCCGCTCGCGATCTCGTCGATACCGATCAGTACCGAAAGGCGTGGAAACCGGCTCACGGATACTTTTCACTGAATATTGTGGCCAGTCGCGGTTGTCCCTACCGGTGCAATTGGTGCGCCAAGCCGATTTATGGGGATTCATTCTCGGTTCGCTCGGCTGCCAGCGTCGCGGAAGAGATGCGCCAGCTCAAGTACGAGTTGGGCGCTGAACACCTATGGTTCGCCGACGACATCTTCGGCTTGCGCCCCAAATGGATGCGGGAGCTAGCCTCCGAGGTGCAGCGATTAAATGCCGCCATTCCTTTCAAAATGCAATCCCGTGTCGACTTGATGACCCCCGACAACGTGTCGGCCCTGAGGCGCGCCGGGTGCGCCGAAGTTTGGATGGGCGCGGAATCCGGATCGCAGAAAATTCTGGATGCCATGGACAAAGGCACGCGCGTCGATCAAATCGCCAAGGCTCGCGAGAATCTCAGGCGGGAAGGCATTCGAGCCTGCTATTTCCTGCAATTCGGATATCCTGGTGAAACCTGGGATGACATTCGAAACACCATCAAACTGGTCCGCGACACTCGTCCCGACGACATCGGTATCTCCGTCTCTTACCCGCTGCCCGGAACCAAATTCTTCGACCGTGTACGAGCGCAACTTGGCGAGAAGACCAACTGGTCGGACAGCGAAGACCTCTCGATGATGTTCCAGGGCGCCTATACCAATGAGTTTTACCGTGCGCTGCATGACGCCTTGCACGCTCAGGTGGACTGTTGGAATTCGGGTTCCGGTACAGCGTCGCCGAGAGAAAAGCTCGCCCGCCACGCACCCGAAGAGCTGTGGAGGCGAGTCATGCAGCTGGAAAAGACCTGCCGCAATCCCAGGCCCACTGTGCTAGACGGCCGCCCCGAAGAAAAATTGGTCCAGTTGCAAGCTCAAAGCTATGCCACGAACTTTGACGATTTGCTGAGCGTTCTCGCCAGCTAGCACCTCATGGACATCCTGCTCACTCACGGTTATTTCCTTTACGAGGATCCCAAGGAACTTCAAATCATGAAGCCCTATCCGCCTCTGGGGATCCTCTATATTTGCTCGCATCTTCGTGAGCACGGAGTTAATGCCGAAGTGTTCGACTCCACGTTTTCGTCGCGTCAGGAGTTGTGGGATCTCCTGAAGCAGGGACCACCATCCATTCTCGGTGTCTATGCGAATCTCATGACGCGACCGATTGTGGTCGAAATCCTGCGTGTCGCCAAGCAATATGGATGGCAAACCGTTGTCGGAGGGCCGGAGCCGGGCGCCTATGTTCAGGAATATCTGGCGGCGGGAGCCGATGTAGTCGTAATTGGAGAAGGTGAAGTAACCCTAGAAGAGCTGGTTCCGGCGCTTCAATCCCATGCGCAGCACGAGGCCACGCTGCACAAGATCGACGGGATCGCCTTCCTTGCGCCGGATGGTTCTGTCGTGCGCACCAAGCCACGCGAGCAAATCAAAGATATCGATGCGCAGCCCTGGCCTGCCCGTGAACTGATCGACATGTCTCGTTATGTAGAGGTCTGGCGCACACACCACGGGATGGGTTCCGTTTCTCTGATCACTGCACGCGGCTGCCCCTACCACTGCCGCTGGTGCAGTCACGAAGTGTTCGGAAAGACGCATCGGCGCAGAACGCCACGATCGGTAGCGGATGAACTCGAATGGCTGATTGATCGCTACCATCCGCAAATGGCGTGGATGGCCGACGACGTCTTTACCATTCACCACGGTTGGCTGTTTCAATATGCCGCCGAATTGAAAAAGCGCGGACTGAAGCTCCCCTTCGAGTGCATCTCACGGGCTGACCGGCTCAATCTTCAGGTCGTAGAAACACTGGCCGAGATGGGATGCTTCCGTGTCTGGATCGGCTCAGAAAGCGGCTCGCAGCGAATCCTTGATGCGATGGAACGCGGCGTCACGGTAGAGCAGGTGCAAACTGCTGTGGCCCTTTGCCGGTCGGCCGGCATTCAAACCGGGATGTTTCTGATGTGGGGTTACGAGGGCGAGGAGATGTCTGACATTGAAGCCACGGTTGAACACGTGAAGAAGTCAGATCCTGACATTTTTTTCACAACGGTCGCGTATCCCATCAAGGGCACACCTTACTTTTCTGAAGTAGCCGAGCGGGTGGAGGGCCTCAAACTCTGGAGCGAGGGCTCCGACCGGGAGTTTCGCATCCGGAACCGGCACTCGCGCCAGTTCTACAAGTTCGCCGATAAACTGCTTCGCAGTGAAGTCGAACTGAACCGGCTGCAGCCTAAGCCGGATGCAGACGGGGCACAGTTGGCCTCGCTGCGCAGTGGAATTGCCGAAGCGCGCGCGGGTATGCAGGCAACCCTCACCGAGGTCGAGGCCTGATTCCAATGCCTGCCGTGCCAGAATCAACCCTAGCCGCCCCATTCGACGCGATCGCAGACCGATATGACGAGACCTTCACCTCGTCGCTGATCGGAGAGGCCCAACGCGGCGCTGTTTGGCGAAGATTGGCGAATACTTTTCGACGTGGAGACCACATCCTGGAAATCGGATGCGGAACGGGTGTCGACGCCTGTTTCCTCGCGGAGCGCAACATCAGAGTGACCGCGTGCGACCCTTCGCCTCAGATGATCGAAGTCGCGACGAACAAGATTCGCCAGAGGGGTCTGCAGAAGCGGGTGCAACCATTTGTAATGCGCGCCGAAGACATCACCACTTTTTCGGCGGACGAATTATTCGATGGGGCATTCTCAAACTTCGGCGCACTGAATTGTGTCGAGGATCTGAAGGAGTTAGCTCGCGGGCTCGCCAGATTGCTCAAACCTGGCGCGAATGCCATGTTGTGTTGGATGGGACCGTGCTGCGCCTGGGAAATCGGGTGGTACCTCGCGCAACGGAACAGAGACAAGGCATTTCGCCGGTTCCACTCGGACGGAGTCTGCGCCAGAATTACTGACAGAACATTCGTCCAAGTCCGCTATCCTTCTGTCGGATTTCTATCCCGCGCGTTCGCTCCTGATTTTCGTTTGACATCTGTGCAAGGTATCGGACTTGCCGTTCCCCCCAGTTACCTCGAGCCGTGGGCCCGGCGGCATCCGCGCCTGCTCCAGCTTTCGCGGCAGTTCGATGCGTGTTTCGGACGTTTCCCGGGAATCCGATTGCTGGGCGATCACGTGTTAGTGCGCTTGCAACGCAAGCAAACTGGCTTGGGCGGTGTTGAATCGTGAGCGCGCTGGTATCCATAGCGCCTCGGGCGGAACCAGTGCTCGCCTCACACCAGATCCACGCTCTGCCGGTGCTGGTCATCTTTCCTCATAGCCAGTGCAACTGCCGCTGCGTGATGTGCGATATTTGGCGCACTCGCCAGGCGCAGGAGATCACTCCTGCAAATCTCGAGGCGCAACTATCTTCGTTCCGAAGCCTGGGCGTGCGCTGGGTGGTTTTCTCGGGGGGTGAACCCCAGTTAAATGAGAAGTGGAGCTCGCTGGCACAAATCGTGCGCTTGGCGGGAAGTCGGGTTACGCTTCTGACGGCGGGACTGTTGCTGAAATCTCAAGCTCAAGTTGTCGTCGACTGCGTCGACGACGTGATCGTATCGCTCGATGGACCTCCTGCTTTGCACAACGCCATCCGGCGCGTTCCGAACGCCTTCGAGCAACTGGCAGAAGGAGTAGAAGCTTTGCGCCGGATGAGGCCTGCACTACCGATTCGTGCGCGCTGTACCGTACAAAAAGCAAATCACCAGGCGCTTCGCGCAGCCACCGAGTCGGCAAAGAAGATCGGATTGAATTCGATCTCTTTTCTGGCGGCGGACCTCATGTCGTCGGCCTTCAACCGCCCCGAGGGTTGGCTCCCCGATCGAGCGGATCGAGTCGCCCTTCTGCCCGGGGAAGTGGATGCACTGGGCGCCGAGGTAGAAAAGCTCATCGAAGAGTGCCAGGCCGACACGGAATCAGGTTTTGTCGTCGAGAGCGCTGGCAAATTGCGCCGCATCGTCCAACACTTTCGTGCTCATCTGGGTCAAGCCGAGAACGTGGCGCCGCGCTGCAATGCGCCGTGGGTCTCGGCAGTGATTGAAGCATCGGGAGACGTGCGGCCCTGCTTTTTCCATCCTGTGATGGGAAATATTCACCGCCGTGCATTCACAGACATTATTAACAGTCCGGAAGCTTTGGCTTTTCGAGCAAGCCTCGATATCGCAAGCAACGAAACCTGCAAACGGTGCGTGTGCTCTTTGCATCTTCCGCCGCAAGACGTCCCGCATCGAGATGCCATGCAGCGGGACGTCTCGGAACAAGACGAGCACAATACAATCAGAGGCTGACTGAGCTTACTGTTTGAAAGTGAAATCCAGCGATTTCGTTTCACTCGCTCCCACGGTCACCTTCTGCACCTGCGTCCCCAGCTTCTCCTGCCACGCCGTGATCGTATAGGTGCCGGGCGGCAGGTCTTTCAGTTCAAAGCTGCCATTCGCGTCGGTCACAGCAAAATAGGGGTGCTTGAACACCGCGATGTAGCCCTTCATCCAGGGATGCACGTTGCATTTGACCGGAATCGCGACTTCTTCACGCGCGAATGTCTGTTCGAGAGGCGTGCCGTGAGGCTGTGTCATGTTCCATTCCCGGTTGTTGTTCGGACTGGGATGGATGTTGTGGGTGGTCTCGTCGCTGTTCACGACATCGAGTTTCTGGTGGGCTTCCAGAGCCAGGACATGCGGCTTGTATTGGCAGCCCTTCTGCTCCAGAACGGCCGGCTGTTGAGGAGGTTGAAAGTCGTGCGCAGCGAGTCCGTCGGAAACGTAAACTACCACATTGTCCAAGCCTCCGCCGCTGCCGACCACAATGTCCTCGGTGGTCGCGGGCGTAGGGTGCTGCTTGGCGCAGAGTGGATCTTGCGACATGTCAATCTTTGCCATTTTCGGTGCGGCCCCATCGAACTTCACGGTGCCTTTCACCGATGCCGGTGCATCGACCGGGGCTGCCCACCCCCCAATCATCGCAACCGATACTACCAAGGCAAAAAGAGTGCTTCCAGAAATGAGTGCCGATTTTAGTTTCATGACTTCTCCTTCCATGCTAGAGACTTTAAGGTTTTCATTTTCCTGTCGGTTCAACATTCAACTTTGCATGTGTTTTATGAGCGCTGAGAGAGCGGATGTAGTGCACCACGTCCCACCTCTGGTCCGCGGTCGTGGCCGCGGCAAACGAGGGCATCGGAGTTCCATCAAGCCCAGTGACCAAATCGCGAAACATATCTCGATCGGATTCTCCGCACTTGAACCGCGAGCCACTGGTAAAGTCGAACGGAGTGATCGAGTAGCCCTTGCTGTCGGTAAGAGTGGCGGCCGATGGACCGTGGCCCCGACCGTCTTTGCCGTGACAGGACCAGCAATTCATGCTCTGGAACAGCGCGCTGCCGCGCTGGATGCTCTCCGCTGAATTCGCCGGCTCCGCCGGAATCTCGACTGGAGCTCCCGGCTTCTCCTCCTCAAAGGCGGAAGAGAAGGTCTTTATATAGGCAACCAGGTCGACTCGCTCCTGCCGCAGGAGAGGCTCCCAAGAAGGCATGCCGCTGGCATGAACGCCTCGGCTGATCGTGTCGTACAAATCGCTGTCGAGCGGCAGAGTCCCGCTGGGCGTAGATCGGCACTTGAACAACGCTTTAGTAAAATCACGCGGCTTCGGATCAAGATAAGGCGCGCTCTCCCCCTGCCCATCCCCGTTTGGTCCATGACAAAAAATGCAGTAACGTACATAGAGCGCCTTGCCCCGCTTCGCGTTGCCCAGGAGTTTACCGACATGGCTCTCTTGCGCGGCGCCGTTCACGGTCCAAAGCAGGAAAACAAGCATCACCGCAGCGCCCGTCCATTTGAGTTTTATGCGCACGCAGTGCCCTCCTAGAAATCGAAATCAAAGCCCATCAGATAGCTATTGTGAATTTCGTCTTTGCCTGACAAAGGGGCGGCTCCGGAGTTGACGATCCTTGAATATTCCTGCGTCCAGGCCAGCCCAGCCCGCGGGCTCATGATTGGATACCAACGGTAGCCCGCCGTCCATGTATCGAGATTCCCCGCGTCGCTGCGAATTCCAGGGTTGGCCTGCCGCGACATGCGATCCAGTTCGTACTTCCCGATCAGGATCAGGCGGGGGTTCGGATTGTAGTGTCCTTCAATGAAGCCGCCGTTCCACGTCGGACCGACTGCACCTGCCGGCAAGTTGAACGGCTGATTCGACGGCACTGCATTCCCGAGAAAAACATTGTCATATCCGTGCATGAAGAAGGTATAGAAGTCAGTCTTATGCACGTACCAGTGTCCATAGGCGCCGATGCGATAGAAACTGCGGTTGCCAGTGCCGGTCCCGGGGATACGGTTCCCGTTTTGCGTTTGAAAATACGTCGGCGACTCTCCGAAAAACCCGTAAAGGCCAACCTGCTGCTTGCCGAACCATGGCATTTCGAAAGCCTGATTGAAGTTGGCGTAGACGTCATAATCCTGATTGCTGGGTAGGCCTGCCGAGCCGTTGGTGTCGCTGACAACGGCAACGGAATATCGGGTGTAATCGTTAGCCGAATGCCCCAGCAACTCGACGCCGAGTTGAGGAAGGCCAATCCCTTCGAAGAAATTGATGTCGCCGGGCGGAGTGAAGAAATAAGTATAGTAAAGTCCTCCCGTGTTATTGGTAGTGAGAGCACGCTCCTGCGAGATGGGTTCGTCCAGTTCGAACCTACCGATCTTGAGGTTAAGCCAGCGAGATCCTGCCAGATTGTCGAACCGGGCCCAGGCCTGCTCCAGATCAATGCTGTTGTTTCCGATGAAAGGCTGAATAAAGAACGAGATGTTCTGGTAAAGCGTACCGGCGGTGATCACGTCGACGCCACCCAAGTCGAAACCGGATGTGGTTACTGATGCTTCCATCTGCCCGCTAGCGGCGCTGCCCGGAACGATGTCAACGGCCTGGCGGTTGTTGTTCTCACGATGCCACACCGCGGTCGTCCTGAACATGATCGGCCAGTAAGAAGGTTCCTGGTAGATTGGCGCATCGCGGCCATTGCCCAGTTGGTATCCATTGTCTTTGAAAGTCTGGCCAAAATTGTTCAGCATGGGCCATGCTTCATGACACGCGGAGCATGGCAGTCCATACTTCCGCGCGAAGGCTGGAACACCATGCGCGGCGGGGACGCTCGCCAGCAGGAGTATCAGAGCCACCGATCCCGGGGCGATTCTCTTGAAGACTCCGATTCTCATTTTTCCTCCGTGCCCTCAGTCAGCAAAGACGTTCCAGCGGTATAACCATCTTCCTGAGGGACAAACTTGTAGCCCACCCCGTGCACCGTTCGAATAAAGACGGGACAATCAGGATTGCTTTCGATTTTTTGCCGCAGTTTCGCAATGCAGTTATCCACCGTGCGGTGACTGGACAGCTTTCGTTTCGGCCAAACGGAATATAAGAGCCGTTGACGGGAAACCACGATCCTTGGCCGTGACACGAGAAACCTCAGCACTTTGAACTCCCGAAGCGTGATCTGAACCGGCCTCCCTGCGCGGGAGAGTTCCATCTTGCGGAAATCCAGACACATCTCGCCGAACCGCTTCACCTGCGTGTCACTCTTGATTTGCCGCGAGTCGCTCTTAATTTGTAGGTCCGGCATGTTCAAGGTTTTAAGGCCGCCGTCGAATGTAACTCCCGTTTACGTTAGCTCCGGTAGCGTGCTGAACTTGTCACCGAACGGTCACATTCTTGTTAAATTCGTGCACATGAAATCGGCGTTCATCGCCTTCCAAATTCCCTGGGAAGATTAGATAGACTGGATTTGCGCGAGACTGCTGTTTCAAGAGTTAAAGAAGAATTTCGGTTGACACGGCTCAGGGTCGTTTTATAATAATTCTCATCCGATAATCACCCATGCGCCTCAGCCACCAAGAGTTCCGTGACCTGGCCGCCAAGCACGGTTTGGCGGTCACGCATCAGCGTCAAGTGGTGTTTGAGGCTGTCATCGCTTCGCACGGGCACTATTCCCCGGAGGACATTTATGCTGCGGTCCGGCGTCGCATTCCATCCATTTCTCTCGCCACGGTTTACAACAATTTGCGGCTTTTCATCGAGTGCGGATTGCTGCGGGAGGTCACTCCTCATGCATCCACGTTACGCGTGGACGGCAATCTCAAACCTCATCACCACCTGGTGTGCTCCCGCTGCAAGTCGGTGCAGGACATCGAAGGGGAGTTCATTGACATCAACCGACTGGCCCGGCACGCACCGGACGGCTTTGATCTAACGCAGCCTATGATCGAGGTTTTTGGCCTTTGTCGGCGCTGCAGTGCCAAGAAATAGAATGGTTCACGCAATTTTTAGTCAACATTAGAAGGGAAGAAGACATTATGGAAAATACACTCGCGAATTCATCGGGAAGTGTTGTCCCCGAAGCTAAGCAAAAGAGCACCGCAACCGAATCGAGGTGCCCTGTGGCCCACGGCGCTCACAACCCTTATACGAATGTTGATTGGTGGCCGAACCAGGTGAACGTGAACGTTCTGCACCAGCATTCGCTGAAGTCCGATCCGATGGACAGGGAGTTCAATTACGCGAAAGAGTTTAAGAGTCTAGATCTCAAGGCCGTGATCAAGGACCTGAATGTCTTGATGACGGATTCGCAAGAATGGTGGCCGGCTGACTTTGGCCACTATGGTCCGCTTTTCATTCGTATGGCGTGGCACAGCGCGGGCACCTATCGCATCGGTGACGGCCGCGGCGGGGCCGGAGCCGGTCAGCAGCGCTTCGCACCGCTCAATAGCTGGCCCGACAACGTGAACCTCGACAAAGCGCGCCGCCTGCTCTGGCCGATCAAGCAGAAATATGGGAAGAAAATCTCCTGGGCTGACCTGATGATTCTGGCCGGCAACGTCGCCCTCGAGTCGATGGGTTTTAAGACCTTCGGTTTTGGCGGCGGACGTCCCGACGTCTGGGAGCCCGAGGAGCTTAACTGGGGCCCTGAAGGCAAGTGGCTGGCGGACGAACGCTACAGTGGCGATCGCGATCTTCAAAAACCGCTTGGTGCAGTGCAAATGGGTTTGATCTACGTGAATCCGGAAGGGCCAAATGGAAAGCCCGATCCCATCGCCGCGGCGCGTGACATTCGCGAGACTTTCGCCCGCATGGCGATGGATGACGAAGAAACCGTAGCGCTCATTGCCGGCGGTCACACCTTTGGCAAAACCCACGGTGCGGCCGTTCCCGCTCAATATGTGGGCAACGAGCCAGAAGGCGCCGACATCGAGGAGCAAGGCTTAGGCTGGAAGAACAAATTTGGCAAGGGCCACGGCGGCGACACTATCGGCAGCGGCCTGGAAGTCACTTGGACCACGACGCCGACGAAGTGGAGCAACAACTTCTTCACCAACCTGTTCAGCTACGACTGGGAACTGACGAAAAGTCCAGCCGGGGCGCATCAGTGGACGCCGAAAAATAGCGCCGGCAAAGGTACGGTGCCGGATGCACATGATCCGTCAAAGCACCACGCTCCATCCATGTTGACCACGGACCTTGCGTTGCGGTTCGACCCCGCTTACGAAAAGATTTCCCGGCGCTTCTACGAACACCCGGATCAGCTTGCAGACGCGTTTGCCCGGGCCTGGTTCAAGCTGACCCACCGCGACATGGGACCGATTTCGCGCTACCTTGGCCCGCTCGTTCCCAAGGAGCCTCAGATCTGGCAAGACCCGGTCCCCGCCGTGGATCATAAATTGATCGGGGAGAAAGAGGTTGCCACTCTGAAGTCCAAACTCCTGGCGTCCGGGCTGTCGATCTCGCAGCTGGTCGCGACTGCGTGGGCGTCGGCTGCGTCGTTCCGTGGCTCCGACAAGCGCGGTGGCGCGAATGGGGCGCGCATTCGCCTTGCGCCTCAGAAAGATTGGGAAGTGAACCAGCCGGCTGCGCTGGCGAAGGTCCTCAAGAAGCTGGAGGCGATTCAAAAGGAGTTCAATAGCTCCCAATCGAATGGGAACAAAGGGAAGAAAGTTTCCCTGGCTGACCTGATCGTGCTGGGCGGCTGCGCCGCAGTCGAAGAAGCTGCGAAAAAGGCCGGGCACAAAGTGAAGATCCACTTCTCGCCTGGACGCACGGACGCTTCGCAGAAGCAGACGGACGTGCACTCTTTCACAGTAATGGAGCCGGTCGCGGACGGGTTTCGCAACTATCTCCGCAGCGGACAGGTTCTGTCGGCAGAGGAGCTTCTGGTGGATCGGGCGCAGTTGCTGACTCTGACTGCTCCCGAGATGACGGTACTAATCGGCGGGATGCGTGCCATGAATGCGAACTATGATCATTCCAAGCACGGCGTCTTCACCAAGCGACCCGAGACGCTGACGAATGATTTCTTCGTCAATCTGCTCGATATGAACACGAAGTGGGAGCCTGCCTCTACATCCGAAGGTGTTTATGAGGGGCGCGATCGGGCGACGGGCAAAACCAAGTGGACCGGCACGCGTGTCGACCTTGTCTTCGGCTCGAACTCCCAGCTACGGGCACTCGCAGAAGTCTACGCATCTGACGACGCGAAGGAGGCGTTTGTGAAGGATTTCGCGGCTGCCTGGAACAAAGTAATGAACCTTGATCGCTTCGATCTCGCCTGAGCCCAGTGAGAAAATCCCTGCTCGGCGTCCAGAGCGCCGAGCAGGCCTCCCGGGCGACTGAGAATTTCGTTTCCGGCGAGAATCGGCGTCGCGCCGATTGCGATTTCAAGTTATCATTGTCGATAAAGCCGTACTGGAGGGCTGGCGGGAATCCGGAATCGGTGACCAATTTGTGGGAGGGAATTATGACGATTAACTTTGGGCCAACACTTGACGGAGGCGACGACTCCCTGCGCTTTCGGGCGATCGAGCGATTAAAGGTTTATCTTTTTGGGGTCACTGTGCTGTTCGCCTCGTTCGGAGCCGGCGAAGCCGTCTATCGGCTTTTGTTTTCGGAGTATGACGGCGCCACCGACCGGATTCCGATTGAGGCCTTGTTCGGTTTGATTTTCGCCTGGCTCGCGGTTAAGTTCGTGGGCGATGTCTACCGGAACCGGAAGCAGAGGAGAGCCCGGCTCACCTTTATTTGTGATCGAAATCGTCAAATTCGTGGCGCTCTCGAAGCGATCACTCCGCTAGCCCACCCGATGCAGAACCAGCAGTCGATCCGGGTCATCCGTGAAGAGGTAGATCGGATTGAGTGGGCGCTAAAAGAGATCCTGCCGAGCTAAGCTTGTCGGCCAGGACGAAGTTCGTTCTTGCTGCTCAGCTGACCTTTTGCCTGCTGGTGGCGGTTCCCCCGTCTGCCCAGGCGCCAACGGCTGCTTCCGGCACTGTACCGACCGTGGCGGGGCAGTCCCGCCGAACCGCTACTGGAAGAGCATCGCCAGCACAATCTGCGCCAATCCAGTTTGAGAATGTCATCGAACAATCGAAGATCAGGTTCAAGCTGAGGAATAGCGTCAGTCCGCATCGTTACACGTTTGAAACCATGGTGGGCGGAGTAGCGCTCTTTGATTACAACAACGACGGTTTGCTCGACATCTTCTTTACCAACGGCGCGGCCATCCCGTCGCTGGAAAAAACCGATGCCAGTTATTCGAACCGACTGTTCCGCAACAACGGTGACGGCACTTTTACCGACGTAACTGAGAAAGCCGGCCTGCAGGGCATCGGCTATTCCATGGGAGTAGCCGCCGGCGACTACGACAACGATGGCTTCGTTGATCTCTACGTGACCGGCGTCAACCGCAACCAGCTTTTCCACAACAATGGCGACGGCACCTTCGCTGACGTGACTGACAAGGCGGGAGTCGGCGGTTTCGTTCCGAAGCTCGGCAAGGCCTGGTCGGTAGCCGCAGGGTGGTTTGATTACAACAACGACGGGCTGCTCGACCTCTTCGTCGTGAACTACCTGAATTACGGCATCAAGACCGCCGTTCCCTGCGTTCAGCAAGGGCTTCCGGCCTACTGCTCGCCCGTTGACTATCTGGGAACGCCGAATATTCTCTATCGCAACAACGGCGATGGCACGTTTACCGACGTCTCCGAGCAATCGGGCGTTTCGAAATATGTGGGTAAAGGGATGGGGCTGGCATTTGCCGACTATGACAACGATGGGTTCACCGATATTTTCGTCTCCAATGATACCTTCGAGAATTATCTTCTGCACAACAACGGAAATGGCACCTTTACCAATGTTGCGCTGCTGGCTGGAGTCGCCTACAACGCATTCGGCAAAGCCATCGCCGGAATGGGAGCGGATTTTCGCGACGTCGACAACGATGGCAAGCCGGACATCTTCGAAACTGCAATGTTCGGGGAAGGCTTTCCTCTCTACAAGAATCTCGGCGACTCTCAATTCCAGGATGTCACAGCCACCGCGGGACTGAGCGCCCCGACCAGCCGTTCGACCGCATGGGGAGCGGGGATCGCTGATTTCGACAACGACGGAAATAAAGACTTGTTCACCGCCAACGCCGACATTCTCGACAATGCCATGGAACTGGCGCACCGGCCTTTTCCGTTACCTAATCGGGTATTTCGGAACAAGGGTGATTTGAGATTCGAAGACGTGAGTTCCAAAGCTGGAGCGTCGTTCCAGGTTCCGGCCCCGCACCGGGGAGCAGCGTTCGGCGACCTTAATAATGACGGCAGGATCGACGCAATCGTGTCGGTTCTGAACGGCGCGCCGGAAATATGGATGAACCGTTCCGTTCAGAATCCTGGCAACCACTGGATCCTTCTGAAGTTGATCGGCGTCAAATCTAACCGTGACGGTCTAGGAACGAAGATCGAACTAACGACTTCGCTGGGCAGCCAGTACAACCATGCCACAACCGCGGTGGGCTATAACTCTTCAAGCGATAAGCGCGTTCACTTTGGGCTGGGCGGGGCCGCCGTCGTGGATACCATTGAACTGACCTGGCCGAGCGGAATCAAGCAGACTTTGAAAAACGTGAAAGCCGATCAAATCGTCACCGTGACCGAGAGCGCTTCGCCCGCCCACTAAGGCAGCTTGACACTGTGCTCGGCCGGCTTGCCCGAGACAACTCCCTGCCCCTCCCGCATCACATAAAATCGGTCCGCAGCAAGATCGGTCAGCGTCTCCTTCTTCCCGTCCGGCCATAACACTTCCACTTGATCAAGACGCTCACGGCTGCCCAGCCCGAAGTGTACGCGCAGGTCGTTCTGTGACAGATAGCTTCCACCGCTGAGGACTTCGCCCGTCTGCACCAGGTCTCCGGCGGTGGCTCGCACTCGCGCGTTCAAGGCCAGACGATTCTTCAATCCTTCCAGTTGAAAACTGACCCAATGATTCTGCGGTCCTCCTTCGGGACGCAGAATCATGGGCTGGCCCACCAGGTTTTCAACCACCGCTTCCATTTTCCCGTCGTTGAAAAGATCGCCCACAGCCATACCACGGCTCACCTGAGGAAGCTGAATCGCTTCTCCTACAAGTTTGCTGGCGTTTCTGAAAGTTCCGTCTCGTTGATTAATGAACAGAAGCTTGGGCTCCAGGTATCTGGTGGTCGTGTGAATGCCATCGACCTGCGGGTACACATGTCCGTTGACCAGAAAAAAATCTTCCCAGCCGTCGTTGTCGAAATCGACGAAAGCATCTCCCCAACCCACATAGCCTTGCGTGCCGCGAGCAATGCCGGAGGCGATCGAAGTGTCGGTGAAGTTCGTCTCTCCATTCTTCCCCCCATCGTTGCGATAGAGCGCGGCGTACTCAATATCAAAATGCGAGAGTAGCAAAGACATGCGACCGGTATGCAGATAATCGCCGATAGCAACTCCCATATTCGCCTGTTCCAGGCCGTCTTCGTTCGCCGCCACTCCCGAAACCAGCGCCACATCGGCAAACTTTCCCGCGCCGTCGCCTTGATAAAGGTAGTTCGCCTGTCCGTCGTTGGTCACGAATAGGTCGAGCTTTCCGTCATTGTCGAAATCCGACCAGATGGCAGTCAGGCCATAACGGCGTTCGGGATCGTCGACCCCCGATTTCTTCGATACATCAGTAAACGTGCCGTCCCCATTATTGTGGTAAAGATTGTCTGGGACTCCCTTCAGGCCGCGCGGGCCGCACTGCACATCGAGTCCCATGTATTTGCAGGTCTTGCCGGACCCAAATACAGGCAGATTGTCCAGATGGAAATCCACATAGTGCGAAATAAAAAGATCGGCCCATCCGTCGCCGTCATAGTCTCCAAAGGCTGCTCCTGTCGCCCATCCGGAGTCGGAGGCCAATCCGCTGGCCTTGGTGACATCGGTGAAGGTCCCGTCGCCGTTGTTGCGATAAAGCACCACGCCGCTCAGACACGTGACCAGCAGGTCGGGCCAGCCGTCGTTGTTGTAGTCGCCCACCGCCGCGCCCATGGCCCAGCAGGGATAGCCCACTCCAGCCTTATCGGTGACGTCGGTGAACGTTCCATCGTGGTTGTTATGGAATAAAGCACTACGCGCTTTAACGCCGTGCAGAGCCATGTCCACGCTCTGCGCATTCGTGAAGTAAATGTCAGGCCAGCCGTCGCGGTCGTAGTCGATCAGCGCAACTCCTCCGCTCATCGACTCCGCGATGAATTTCGCCTCCGGACTCGATTGGTGGTCAAAATGAATGTGGGTTGATTCCGTGATGTCGACGAGCCGTGGATAGTTGGCCAGAGCGCCGGTCGTCTTACTCTCAGCCTCCGCTTTCTCGCGCTCTGCAGGTGGCAGCGGGGTGGCCGTTCCCATTTGTCCCAACGCTCCGGTACTCGCGAAGGCGAGGAACAGCGACGCGGATGATCGGAGAATTGTAGCGAGCATCTTAGACACCGCTGTTGGACTTCGAAGTCCGTTCCTATCGTTCATTTCCTATTGCTCATCCGGCTCGTCCGCACGAATTTCCTTGGGCTGAACCTGCAACTCTTTATAGAGCGCGTTCAATTTCTCTTTCATCTCCTTAAACTTCTTGTAGAGTTCCATCTCGCGCTTAGAATCGTCCGCCCGCCCCATCGTGCGAAACAGTGTCGCTAGGCGATAATGCGCGGTGGCGTTGGTAGGCTCCAGTTGCACGGCGCTTTCGAGCAGGGGCAACGCATTGTCCGCCTGATTCATCGCAATCAAAGTCTTGGCCAATCCCAGCTTTGCATCAGCATCGGACGGCTGGAGCTCGACGGCTTTGGTGTACTCGTCGTATGACTGCTGCGCGTTGCCTTTCTTTGCGTCAATCTCCGCAAGCCTGAGAATCGATTTCTCGTCTTGAGGATTCTCCCGCAGCGCGGTGCGATATTCCTGTTCGGCCTCTCTTTCTACGGCCTCGTCTGTCGAGGTATTGAGCAGTTCGGCCAATTCAAAATGAATGCCCGGAAGATGCGGATTGATAGCGATCGCCTTGCGATACTGCCCAATGGCCGCCGTGGTATTTCCTTGCCGGGTGTCTTCGTGAGCCAACAGCTGATGCATTTGGGCGGAGTCCGGAGCCGCCAGCGACAGCGCGAGCATCGACTCGCCCGCAAGATCGGAATAAGTGCGAAAGGCCGCATAGAGGACCTCCGCGTTACCGGGGTCTGCCTTCTGCAATTGCGCGATGACGGTTGCGGCTTTTTCCAGGTCGCCGCTTTCCGCATCGAGCCCGACGAGCTCCAGCCCAAGTTGTACCTGAAAGCGCATGTCTTCAGAGCGTTGGCCCTCAACGCTTTGACCTTGGGTCGAAGGGAGAGCGAGCGCGGTCAACGCCGCTTCCATATCCTTGCGCGCATCGGCGAAGTCCTGTGTGCGGCTCTCCGCCATTCCCAGCAGCCCTTGGATCTTCGCCAGACCGGGCTGCCCAACTTCTTTGCGGCCAGCCAGCGCGGCACGAAAAGGACGAATGGATTCGGCAGCCTTTCCCTGAAAGTACAGCAGAACGCCCAGGTTGGCCTGCGCATCGACATTCTCCGGATCGATGGCCACGGCCGCCTGAAACTCCGGAATCGCCAAGGCAGGCTGCTTTGCGACGAGGTAGCCGCGCGCCTTCTGAATGTGCTCCGCAAACTCCTGCTGCTTGTCGTCCGGTATTCCCGAATTCGCTTGAGATACAGACGACGCAGCTGCCAGCACGAGCACGAATCCAGCCAAGGTAATGCCAAGCTTCGCCATCATGGGGAACCACCCAGATTATATCGTCGGGCAAATCATAGAGCATGCAGCCAAAAACAAAGAGACGGCGAAAAATCGCCGTCTCTCCAAGGGAAGCACAAATCGATCAAAGTTAGAACGTAATGCGAGCCCCCAGCTGCAGGTTGCGACCATTAACGGTTACCGTATTGAGGGCGACATTCGCGGTCGTGTAAGGCGTGCCAGGCCCTGAAGATCCGCCAAGGCCGATGTCGCCGGGTACGCCGTAGCTCGGATGGTTGAATACATTTTGGGCATCGCCGCGGATTTGGATCTTTACTCCCTCCCACGGCACAGAGAAGCTCTTGCTGAGCGACATATTCACGACATTGAGTCCAGGCCCGTAGAGGCTGTTCCTCGGTACATCGCCGAAGGTCCCATTCTGCGGCTGCGCGAACGCGCCTGGGTTAAACCAGTTGCTGATATTGCGATTCGTGGGCTTGGTGCTAACTCCGGGGACCCAATCGGGGTAGGATGTGCCCGCGAGAGCGTAGGTGTTGTTTTGGGAATTCGTCACGGTAAACGGATTTCCGGTAGACAGCACAAGCGTACCGGAAAGCTGCCAGCCGCCAACTATCTCGTCCAGTAGCATGTTGTTGTTCCCGAACATCTTGCCCCTGCCGAAAGGAAGTTCGTAGACCGCGTAGCCCTTGAAGGCGTGACGGACATCGAAGTTGGAGTTGCTGTAGTTTGCTCCAGGGTTGAATGCATCCTGAAAATCCTGCGGGCCGGCGCGGTTGCCCCATCCGGAGGAATCCATGTCGTCCAGCATATGCGACCAGACATAGTTGAAGCTGAGGCTCAGTCCGTGGGTCATGCGTTTGGTGATGGACGCTTGCAGTGAGTTGTAGTTGGAGATGGCGTTATTGGTGCTGCTCACGTTGTCGCAGATGCACTGGAAGTTCGGATAAGGGCGATCTCCTGCATCGTTGGTCGACAGCAAATTCCGAGGCACCTGGTTGAGATCGGTGGGGAAGTTGAGGTTCGATCCGTGGCTCGCAACATAGGCAACCTCCACCACGTAATCGGTAGAGAACGAGCGCTGAAGTGACAGGTTCCATTGAGCAATTTTGGGTACGGGGGTGTGGTATTGGATATAACCCACTCCTTGACCATTGTAGGCAGTGGGATCGGTCGAGGCCTGCACGTACGGCAGAGCGCTGGAGGTTCCAAAGACGGTACCTGCGCCGTCAAGCTTGGTGATCGGAGTAATGCCATTGGTCTGATCGGAGACATTTCCAGAGGAACTGATCTCGGCGCCCATTCCAAACCCGGTATTATTTCCGCCGTAAGTATCCAAGCTCCAGGTATAGGAGTAGAGTCCAAACCCGCCCCGCACAACCGTCTTGGGGTTTAATGCCCAAGACAGGCCCACGCGTGGCTGCCAAGTCTTGAAGGTATTCGCCTGTAAAGACGTGCGGCCGTTAGCGTGAGTAGTGCCGAACCAGTAGGCGCCTAGCGTGTTGGTCGCTGGGTTGAGCACAGTCGGATCAAAGCTGGACATATTTTCGTGGACTTCATTCCAGCCATGGTTGATCTGGTAGCGCAGGCCAAGGTTTAGGGTGAGATTCGGGCGCACCTTCCAATCATCCTGAAAGAATACCTGCGGTGTCTTCATGCGCGCGCCGTACTCAGGCGAGGCTCCCGCGTTCCAACCCTGCGCGTAACCTAGCAGGAAGTCGGCGTACTCCATCCCCGTTCCCGCTTGTGGGCTAGCAACCCCTGTCACTGGGTCCGTCTTCCATTGCTCGGTGTACTGGCCTGTGAAAGAGAGAGTACCGGCGTTTGTATTACTCCAGGCCGTGGAATTGTTCTGGTAGGTCAGGAGTTCTCCGCCGAAGTGAAGAATGTGTTTACCCCGGATCATGGTCACGACGTCGGAGGGATCCCATGTGAACTCCTTGTAAATTGAGTTGGACTGGGGGTCGATCCAGGCGTACGGGTACGAGCCGCCCGTGAAATTGACCGCTGGAAAATCATCCGCCTTGCCGAACTGCCACCCCAGTTGGCTCGCGTAGCCTTTGTTCAGGGCCAAGTCGGCAAAGAAGTTCAATTGACTCGTGAACCCCATTCTGGCTTCGTTGATCACGGTTGGGCTGATGTTCCACACATCTGTAATCTGCGCGTTGTTGTTGTCCACGTCGCCGGACTGGCAACCGACGGGGCAAGCGGTCACGGCGCTCGGGTAGTGCTGCGGCGTGTCGCTCTGCGTGTCGGACATGGTTATGCGGTTGTTCGACCTGACGTCATAATCCAACCGGCCGAAAAACTTTCTGTACGGTGCCGACTGCTGCTGGCTCGAGTAGAAGTTGTTCTGCGGTACTCCTTCAGAGTTCGTACCGTGGGGGGCGACAAACGTGCCTGCGGAAATATGGTTGGTCGGGGTCGGGTAAAACAGCTGAAATTTCGACGCGACCTGATCGAACAGAGTCGAGGGGATGGCGTTTCCGAGCGAGGGATATTCCTGGGCAAAACTCTGCCGGACTGGGTAAGGGTTGCCCTTGGAGTCGTAAGCAATGGTTTGCGTGGTCGGATCGTAGATAGTCTGCGCGTCGGTGTTAAAGTTTCCCGCCAAGACGTCGGTCGTTGGAACGCTATCGGTAGCCGTGCTGTTGCCGTGGCTGACGATCTGGTCATAGTCGAAGTAGAAGAACATTTTGTTCTTCAGCATGGGGCCGCTGACGGCAGCGCCAAAATTGTTATAGCGAAGGAACGGAATCGCTCCGGTTGTAAATTGAGAATGGGCGGTCAATGCGTCATTCTGGAAGTAGTCGTACACGGCTCCATGGAACTGGTTGGTCCCGCCCTTCGAGATCTGGTTGAAGATGACTCCGCCAACGCCGTATTGAGCCGAAAATGTCGAAGTGTTAACTTGAAGTTCCGAAACCGTCTCAAAGACCGCAGGATTGGCATTCTGGCTATGCGAGAGCGTAGTGGATGCTCCGTCTGCAAGGATGTTGCTGTAAGGCAGGTTGCCGTTGATCGCCACTTCTTGACCCGGATTAGACGATCCCTGCGATCCACCGACGGTGCCAGTGGCGCCGGGAAGCAGGATCATGAAGTTTTCCCAATCCTGCGTGACCTGGGGCAACTGCGACATCGATTTGGACTCAAGTGTGGTGCTCTGCTCCATGGTCTCTGTCTGCAAGAGGGTGATGTCGGCCGTGACCTCTACTGTCTGTTTGCTCGAACCCACCTGCAGTCCGGCGTTGACCGTGGTGTACCCGACCTCCAGGCTGATGGGGCCGCGTACCAACTGCTCGAAGCCTTGCTTGGCGAACGTGAGTTTGTAGCTCCCCGTAACGATCGAGCCTGTGTCGTACAGACCGTCCTGATTGGTCGCGTAGTCCTTCGAGACGCCCGTGTCTACATTTAGGACAGTAACCGTCACGCCCGGGACCAATGCTCCCGTGGCATCGGTTACGCTGCCTCGAATATCGCCCGAGTTGGTGCTCTGCGCTACACATACCCCGCTTCCAAAAATCAGAAGCATGGGCAGGACCCACCGCTGCATGTTCATCATGGAACAGCCTCCAGAATCGCCAACCGCGCTCAATTGTTCGTTCTTTCCAGCCGGAGAAGCACCATCCAGACCGCAGGGGACAGGAACCTGTTGTGCTGCAATCCGGAAAATCGATTTAGCCAGCGTTCTTGAGACCCAAGCTAAATCAAACGTACTAATAGAAAATAATTAGGCGGGGGTGTCAATACTACTTTCGTACAGCTGGGGGCGAGCGGCAATCAGGCGTCAGTCAATTCCGTCGTCAGTCGAGCGAAATGATCCCGCGCTGCAGTGCCACGGTCGCCGCCTGGGTCCGATCCTTCACGTTCAGCTTTTCCAGCACGTGACTCACGTGCAACTTCACGGTCACTTCGGCGATATTGAGCATGCTCGCGATTTCCTTGTTACCCATGCCCTTGGCCACCATGCGCAGCACTTCCACTTCGCGGACACTCAACGAGCGATGCGACCGGCGCTCGGCCAGGTGCGAGGCCACAACAGGATCCACGTACTGCCGGCCTTCATGAACTTCCCGCACCGCTCGCAGGAGTTCTTCGCGGATGATGCTCTTGACGATGTATCCCCTGGCGCCCGCCTGCAGAGCGCGATAGATTTCTTCCTCGCCGGAGTGCGTGGAAAGCATCAGGATGCGGGCATCGGGAAATTCATGAAGAATCGCGGTGGTGCAGTCGGTGCCGCTCACTCCCGGCAGTCGAAGATCCATCATCACGAGATTGGGACGATGTTTGCGATAAGCCTCGATCGCGGCCTTGTCGTTGCCCGCTTCGGCCACGACTTCCATGTCGGGTTCCACGTTCAAAGACGCAGACAGGCCCATGCGGACCATGAAGTGGTCGTCAACGACCAGAATACGTATTGGCTTTGAGCTCTTCATCCATCCCTTCCGAGGGATGGACGGGAACTTCCACGGCAATGCGCGTGCCGTGCCCGAGCTCGCTGTCGACCCTCAAATGGCTGCCCATCGATTGCGCACGCTCCCGCATATCGAGCAGTCCGAAATGTCCGGTCGGCGATTCCCGGTCAGCCGCAAAGCCCTCGCCGTCGTCGGCGACCGTCAGGCAAACCGACGCCGGCTCGTAGCGTAAGTCGATGGACACGTGCCGCGCCTGGCCATGTTTCACCGCGTTGGCCACGGCTTCCTGCCCGATGCGGAGCAAATTCATCTCCACCGGTCCCGGCAATCGCACCGGAGTACCCTGAACATTGAAGTCGACCTTGGTTTGTTCGCGCGGCACCAGCGGTTCGACAATCTGCGCCAGCGCAGAGACCAGGTCTCCATCTTCCAGCAATTGGCAGCGCAGGTCCCAGACCGAGCGGCGAGCTTCTACCATGCTGTGACGGCTCATGTCGCGTGCAGTTTCCAGTGCGTGCTGGGCCACGTCCGGCGCCTGCTGCAGGCAGTCGACCGCCAGGTCAAGCTGCATCGTGATCCCGGCGAGCTCCTGTTCCAGCGTATCGTGCAACTCGCGGGCGATGCGATTGCGCTCCTCGAGCACGGCTCCGCTTCGCAGCTTCTGTCGAATGATTGCCATCTGTTCCTGCAGCCGCCGTCCCAGCACCACCACCCAAACCACGACCGCCAGAAGAACTCCGCCGGTAATCTCCAGAACCCACAAAGTGTGACTGGTAGTCCACCACGATGGAGTCGAGAGAACGACGATATCCTGCGGCACTCGCAGCAGCATGCGAAACGACTGCGGAGTCTGCCACAGGCCACCGCTGCGAACCAGACAAATGCCAGTGACCCGTACGGCGCTGTTCAGGGGGATGGCGCGCAGACGCTCGGCTAACGCTCCCTGTGGCACAGTGGCATCGAAAAACATGTCGTCGCGCTGCAGCATCAACCGAAGGCCATCTGGCTGCGCCTGGCGGTTCAGCAACTTCGCATCGGTGGTTACGACCGCGCTGTCGAACTGCTCCCAATGTACGTTGAGATTCAGTTCGACCGGTTCTGGCGCCTTCTCGTGGCCCAGACGATGCACCACCGCGTCTTCTAACATCGGCGCCGAGTCGCCCATGCTGGCAAATCCCAGCACGTCGACAAGGTCGCCGATTTCAAGAGGCGTGCTCTGCTCGGTTAGCACACGGAGTCCCTTGCCCTGGCTCTCAAGAAACAGAGCGTTACCCTGCTGTTGGAAACCTACGATTCCGCGCACTCGCACCCGGTGCCGCGTCCCCTCCGACGGCTCAAACCGAAGCAATTCCGACAGAGGTACTTCTTTCGAGGGAGCCTCTACTCGAATAAAACTCAAGCGCGGAACATAGAACAGAATGCCAGTGAGTTGCCGGTTGGCGTTGTACAGGCTGCCGCACACGCCCTCAATCAGTACTTCGCTGTCGACCCACGAAGAAAAATCCTGTTCGTGGGCGATGGGTACACGCACATTGAACTCGCCCCCTTCCGACGCTACATGCATGGCCAGAGTGCTCTCTCGCCATGAGCTTCGATCAACCGCGGCAGACCGCACAATGCCTCGCACCTGCGCCCACTGGCTGTCCCGCTGTCCGTTGGCGAGTTCGGTGAACGGAAAAAGCTGAGCCTTGGGAAGTGCTCCTTGGCCGACCACCCGGAACTTAGTCTCGCGAATTACGGGCGCGAACTTGCCGGGTCCGGTCACTCCCTCAACCTCGACGAGCTGGCCCAGCTGGTGAAGATACTTCGGCGAAACGCTTCCTTCCACGTAGATGCCGGCGGTCGCATCCTGAACAAAAAAGTCTGGCGCCGGAGCATCCATGGTGATCACTCCCCGAACCAGCACCGGATAGCCCAGCGACGCCTGCTCCGGACTCAAGCGGCGTATTTGATCGGCGTGAGTGAGAGTGGGAAGTGGCTTCGCAGCCGGCATAAGCTGCGCCTGTGCCGTCACCACAACGAGCGCCCCCATCGCTAACGCTGCCAGCACGATCAAGCGTAGCCCCTGTGTCGCTGCTGCCCTCACGCCCCGGGTTTGTATTTCTCGATTCAGATGCGAGGTCAAACTGAAGCCTGCCTTTGCGACGGCACAAATCCCGCGCTGGCCCTAGGGTAGCCCAAACCGGTGGGCGGGGCCAGTGTTTCAAACGTCCGATCAGCTTCTTAGCCTCGCTGCGCACACAAGAGGCTTGCTAGTTTTAGGTGTTACCCATGGTAACGACGATCACGCCATTTGACACGCATGAGATTCTTGTCGGTAACGTCCGCCCCGAGTTCATCATCTGGGATCGACGGGGATCGAGAGTGATAAATGTCAGAAGCATCGAGACGCGAGTTTCTAAGATTATCCGCCGCAGGACTTGCCGTTAGTGCAGCCGCAGAAGCGCTGCCGGTATGGAGTTCCACTGCTGCAACCACGATTGCCCCCGATCCCGGCAACGGTGAAATCACCGTTCGCGTGACCGACGAGAAGCGACGTTTCGCAAGCGCGCCGGCTCTGGCTTGGCGGAAGAGTCCCAGTCCGCCGGCCGCTGAGACGATCGTACTCAATCCCGAAAAGAAATTTCAGGAGATTCTGGGCTTTGGTGCCGCCTTCACCGACGCTTCTTGTTACATGTTCAGCCAGTTGTCCGCAGAGGCGAGGGAACAGTTGCTTCACGAGCTGTTTCATCCTTCTGAGATGTCGCTGAATGTCTGTCGCACCTGCATCGGCGCGAGCGACTACTCGACCGAACTGTACGGCTTTGACGAAGGCGAACCGGATCCGGAGTTGAAGCGCTTTTCCATCGATCACGATCGCGCCTATTTCCTGCCCGCATTGCGGCAGGCGCGCAAGGAGAATCCCGACCTCTTTTTGTTTTCGTCGCCGTGGAGTCCGCCCGGTTGGATGAAAGCCGGTGGCTCCATGCTCGGCGGCTCGATGCGCCAGAAGTATTTTGACAGTTACGCGCACTACTTCTTGAAATTCCTTCAGGCCTACGCCAGCGAGGGTGTCTCGATCCAGGCCGTGACTTCGCAGAACGAAGTGGATACCGATCAGGACGGCCGCATGCCGGCCTGCTTGTGGGGGCAGGAGTATGAAATTGGTTTTGTGAAGAATCACCTGGGCCCTTTGCTCAAAGCTAACAATATTCCCGCGAAGATCTGGCTGCTTGATCACAACTACAACCTGTGGGGTCGGGCGATTTGCGAACTGGATGATCCGGAGTTGCGGAAGTACGCCAATGCAATCGCGTGGCACGGCTACGTGGGCGAGGCCGAAATGATGTCCAAGGTCCACGACGCCCATCCCGATGCCCAGATGTACTGGACCGAAGGGGGGCCTGACATCACCAGCCCTCACTACGCCACTGATTGGGCTGACTGGGGCCACACGTTTACCGGCGCGTTGCGTAACTGGTGCCAGTCGGTGACCGGTTGGAACCTCGCGCTCGATGAGAAGGGTCGGCCAAACATCGGCCCCTTCCCGTGCGGAGGACTGGTCACAATTCAGTCGCAGACAAAGGAAATCACGCGGAGCGGCCAGTATTGGGCTTTCGCGCACTTCTCACGCCTGATTCGCCGCGGCGCGCGCCGCTTCGATTCGCGGGCGATGCTGCCGCAGATCGATCATGTGGCCTGCGAAAACCCCGGCGGCCAGAAAGTTCTTGTGCTGACCAACGCCGCTGCAGCGCGCTCGGTCGTGTTGCAAGCCGGTGACTCGGCACTCGACCTATCACTGCCCGCTGATTCGATAACTACACTGGCATGGAAGTGAAGGTTCGAATTAGCGTCGCGCATGCTTTCCGCCGTCCACCGGCGTGTTCGGGGACTCAATGATTCTTACTCATGTTCTAGACCGTCTTCGCAAGGTGTCCAGGCTGTTCCTGTTTTTGTCGACCTGCGCCGCGTGCCTGGTCCTGACCAGTTGCCCCGGATCGAGCGGGCCTACCAAAACCACGCACCCCGGGCCGACGGTGCAGATCGTCGAAACCACCGGTGATCAAACGATGCTGCTGCAGTCGCAGCCCAGCGTTTCTTTTGCTTCGGGAGGAAGTTCCAGCAGTCTCGTCATCACCGTCGACGCCTCAACCCAGTATCAGCAAATGGATGGAGTTGGCGGTTCTCTCACCGATTCTTCCGCCTGGCTGATATGGAACGAACTCACCCCGTCGCAGCAAACCACTCTGATGCAGCAGCTCTTCAGCCCGACCAGCGGCATCGGTATTAGCTTTCTACGCCAGCCCATGGGCGCTTCCGACTTCTCTGCCAGCGGCAACTACAGTTACGACGACATGCCCGCGGGCCAGACCGATCCGAATCTCACGAACTTCTCGATAGCGCACGATGCCACTTACGTCATTCCGTTGATCAAGCAAGTTCTCACCATCAATCCAAACATGAAAGTAGTCGCGCTGCCCTGGAGTCCGCCGGCATGGATGAAAACCACGGGAACCATGAATGGCGGGAACATGAACACGACTTACTTCCCGAGCCTCGCACAGTATTTCGTCGATTTCGTGCAGGCTTACCAGCAGCAGGGAATTCCCATCTATGCCTTATCGGTACAGAACGAGCCTCTCTACTCGACCACCGGATATCCGTCCGAGTCTCTCGCCGCGACGGACGAATCCAACTTCATCGCCAACAATCTCGGACCTGCCCTGAGCACCGCCGGACTTGGAAGCGTAAATATTTTCGGCTACGAACATAATTGGGACAACACGGCGTATCCGCAGACTGTGCTGGGAAGTTCCGCCGCGCCATACGTCGCAGGAAGTTCGTTCCACTGTTATGCGGGCGATCCCAGCGCGCAATCGACCGTGGAAGCGGCTTTTCCGGCCAAGTCGATCTGGTTCACCGAGTGCTCAGGAATTACTTCGAGCACGTTTTCAGGAGACTTGGTATGGAACGCCGAGAACCTTCTCATTGGCGCCACCCGCAACTGGGCTCGTAGCGTTTCCTTGTGGAACCTGGCCCTCGATCAGAACTCCGGGCCCAAGAACGGCACGTGCACCAATTGTCGTGGCGTGGTGACCATCAACGACAGCGTTTTGCCCTCCACCGTAACTTTTAACGTGGAGTACTACATCCTTGGACATCTCGGAAAATTCGTGGTTCCCGGTGCGCACCGGATCAATTCGAACACGTTCGGTTCCGGCAGTATCGAAGATGTCGCGTTTCAGAATCCCAATGGATCGGTCGTCCTCTTCGTCCTGAACTCCGCCAACAGTTCCGGCGCGTTTGCCGTGAGTTTCAATGGCCAGTCGTTCAATTACACGTTGCCAGCCGGAGCGGTTGCGACGTTTACATGGAACTAATCTGCGTTCGGGTTCGGTTGCTTCAAATCTACCGCTCCAGAGTGAACTTGCCCCGCAGTTGGATGTTGTCCGACGACCCGCCTACTAGAATGCTGAATTCTCCGGGCTCAGCACTCCAGTCTTTCTTCTGAACGTCATAAAAAGAAAAGGCCCTGCGGTTCAGCGTGAGTGTTATGCGGCGGGTCTCGCCAGGCTTCAGATTTATTTTTGTGAACGCCTTCAATTCCTTGACCGGCCGCGGCACGCTGGCGTGCGAGTCGCCGACATATAGTTCCGCCACTTCCGCTCCCGCACGTTGGCCTGTGTTTGTCACTTCAAACGAAACTGAAACCGGCTCGTTCAAATTTCCCGTCCGCGGCGTCACCGACAATTTTCCATACCCGAACGTCGTATAGGAAAGGCCATAACCGAAAGCGAACAGCGGCTTCGTCTCGGATTGGTCGTAGTGCCGGTACCCCAGAAAAATGCCTTCGGAGTACTGTACCCGGCTACTGCCCTTTTCCGGATAGTAGCTGTGAAATACGGGATTGTCTTCCCAGCGTCGTTCAAACGACACGGGTAGTTTTCCAGACGGGCTCGTATCGCCAAAGAGAATTTGGGCTAGCGCCGTTCCGCCCTCCTGCCCCGGATACCACGCGTGCAGAAGCGCTGGAACATGGTCAATCCATCGCGTCATGTCAACGTTGCCGCCGGCGGTGAGCACAACGATCACATTCTTATTGACGGCGCTGATTTGTCGAATGAGTTTATCCTGCCCGCCTGGAAGCTGGAAGGTTCGATCGAAACCTTCCCCCTCCGTCTTCGGATCGAACCCTACGCAAATAATCACCGCATCCGCCTTCGCAGCCAGAGGCTTCGTTTCGCGACCGACAAATGCCTCGGCCCGCGTCACCCCGAAGCCGACGATAGCGCTGCCCACCGATTCGAAATATTCCAGGCGAATCTTGTAGGCCTGACCGGCTTCCAGATGCCTCGCCGCGATATCCAGTGTCTGAGAATGTGGAAGCCAGTCATCAATCGCAATCTCGTCGCCGACGTAAAGCCGAACGCCGTCATCCGCCGATGTGTAGAACTTGTAGTCGCCAGATTCTTTCGGCACGAAATAACCCGTCCAGCGGATTGCAAAATGATCGACAGGTTCGCCCTCGGCAAAACTGCCTTCGCCCCAGTCAAAGTGAACGTGCTTGTCGGTGCGGACCAGAGCCGGCGCACCCTTCAATTCTTCATTGGCGAAATATTCCCCCTTCAATCCGCTCTCGCCCCCAGGAGCGGTGACAAACTCGGAGCTCTCAAATACCTCATCGAGCGGAGGAACGTCGACCGCATACAACACCTTAACCTTGGTTCCCAGCCGGTTGCTGATGCCCTCGAGATAGCTGACTGCATTGAACGGTTTCGTTTCCGAGCTGCCGCCTCCGCCCACGACCGCTGGGTACGCGTCGGGACCAATGACCGCAACCGTCTTCAGCTTGTTTTCATCGAGCGGAAGCAGATTGCCCGAGTTCTTCAGCAGAGCTATGCTGCCCTGCGCCATTTCGAGTGCGACCTGCCGTCCTTCCTGACTCAACGTAGGAATGCTGATATCGGCCTGCGGTTGGTCGAGGAATCCGAACTCGATCGCCTTACGCAGAATTCTTCTCACTTTGTCCTCGAGCGTAGTGACTGGCATCGTGCCTTGATTGAGAGCGGGAAGAAGAGCCTCGCGATTCATGAACGTCGGAGACGGCATCTCGAGATCGAGGCCACCTTTCGCGGTGGCGATGCCGTCGTGGGTCGCACCCCAGTCCGACATGACGATGCCGTCGAAACCCCACTCCTTCTTCAGAATCTCGTTATTCAAGTGCTCGTTCTGGGTCATGTAGGTGCCATTTACCAGGTTGTAGGCATCCATGACCGCGCCTGCATGAGCTTCCTTCACGGAGGCTTCGAATGCCGGCAAATAAATTTCGCGCAACGTTCGTTCGTCGATGTCGGAGCTCAGCGTCATGCGCGCGAATTCCGAATTGTTCCCGGCATAGTGCTTGGCCGTGGCGATGACTCGCTGCCCCTGAATGCCTTCGATCACCGATACCGCCATTCTTGATGCAAGAAATGGATCTTCCCCGAAGTATTCGAAGTTGCGGCCATTCATCGGCGCGCGGTAAATATTCATGCCGGGTCCGAGAATAAAATTCACGCCGCGCGCTCGTGCATCCTTGCCCATTGATGTGCCAAAACGCTGTGCGAGCTCGACATCCCACGAAGCCGCCAACGCGATTCCCGCCGGATACGCCGTCGTCAGTCCATAGTCGTGTACGCCCATGGACCCGTCCGACATTCGAAGAGAGGGGATCCCTAGCCGGGGAATCGGTCGAGTGTAGAAGTCGTTGATGCCGCCGATGATGTCAATCTTTTCTTCGAGAGTCATTTGGCTGAGAATCGAATCGACGCGCTTCTCCACATCGGCTTTCGATGGCGTTGCTTGTGCGAAGCAAAGTTGCGGAGCAAGAACAAGAATAAGAACGATTGAAACTGAGAAGCTTCGGCCACTCAATCTTGGCGTCATAGGAATTCCCTTCTGGATTCGCGAATCAGCATAACTCAATTGCGCCTTCAGGCTTTTCCGTTTGACACTGGAACTGCCGGGCTGATTAACTTCATGCGGCAAACCTGCACGGGCACTTCACAAATGTCTTCTCGCCGAAAATTTGTCGCCGGCTCCGTCGGTGCAATTGTCGGGGCATTGGCCCTGCCCAAATTGAATGCAGCCGAAACGCCCGGCCTCGCAGGCTTCTCGAAAGAAGTGAACCTCTGCGGGGAATGGCGATTTCGTACGGATCCAGACAATCTCAGCGCGGACAACAAATGGTATGGGGTGAATGTCCCCGGCGAAAACTGGCGAGCGGTCACAGTGCCGCACACATGGCAAGTCGAGGGTCCACTCACCGACTATCGCGGTCTCGCCTGGTACCGGCGCACTTTTGATCTCCCTGACATCGCTGCAATCAAGACGGAATGCGCCGTGCGCGTGGAGTTCGAGGCGGTTTTCCACACCGCGTCAGTTTGGATCAATGGTGAGTTCGCAGGAGAACACGTCGGCAAAGGTTACACTGCCTTCACGCTCGACATCACAAAACTGATGCACTGGGATCGAACGAACACGATCGCAGTCCGCGTGGACAATGCGTTCAACCAGCACATGGTCCCGCGGGGCAGGTCGAGCGACTGGGCGAACGACGGAGGCATTTTTCGCCCCGTGCAGCTACTGATTACACCCAACACATTTGTAGAGCGCATCGACGTCGATGCAGTCCCAGACCTTGCCAGCGGTAGCGGAGAGCTCACGATTACCGCACACATTCAAAACACACGTGCTGAGGCCTGGACTGGCAAGGCTTCTTTTCATATCACCGAAGAAGATGAGGCGCTGTCAGTGCCGAATGGTTCTTCAGAGAGTGATGTCACCATCCGTGCCGGCGAAGTCGAAACGCTAACGCTTCACGCAACTCTGCCCAAGGCCACGCTTTGGCACTTCGATCATCCCCACCTTTATCGCCTCACTTTCTCAATTGCCGATGGAGACAGCGAGCACTCCGTCACCACGACTTTTGGCGTGCGCAAGCTTGAGATTCGCGATGGCGCCTTTCACCTCAACGGCGAACGTGTGCGTTTGATGGGCGTGGAACGCATGGCTGGCAGCAATCCTGAGTTCGGTATGGCAGAGCCGTCCGAGTGGATCGCCCACGACCACGCTGATATGAAACATCTGAACTGTATCTTCACGCGAGTTCATTGGCCGCAGGACGACCGCGTTCTCGATTACTGCGATCGCCACGGAATCCTGATACAGACTGAGGTTCCCGCCTGGGGACCAGACACATTCGACGGCATGACGGCGCAGCCCGATTCGGACATCATGGAAAATGCTCTGGAGCAACTGCGCGAGATGATTGCCCGTGACCGAAACCATCCCTCGGTCGTGGTCTGGGGACTGTGCAATGAAATCGGAGGACAGAACCCGCCCGCGTATCAGTTTGCCAAGCGCTTGCTAGAAGAAGCCAAGCGACTCGATCCAGGCCGGCTCTGCTCGTATGCTTCGAATTCTTTGGACACCACCCCGCAGCGCGACGTCGCCGGGCTCATGGATTTTGTTGAGGCCAACGAATACTACGGAACGTGGGCTCCCGGGTCGGCGGCAGACGCGGCGCGCTACCTTGATGAAATTCACGCCGCGTTCCCCGGCAAGCCGGTTGTAGTTTCCGAATACGGGTACTGTGCCTGCACGCCCGACCGGCCGGAAGGCGATGAGCAAAGAATAGAGATTCTGCGCTCGCATGACGCCGCCATCCGCTCGAAAGACTTTGTCGGCGGTGCCATTTTCTTCTGTTACAACGACTACCGCACCCATGTCGGTGATCGCGGCGTAGGTTCGTTGCGGCAGCGAGTGCACGGCGTCGTGGACATGTTTGGCACGCAGAAACCGTCCTATGCGCTTCTCCGCCAAGAATCCAGCCCGATTGAATCGGTCACAGTCGAGCAGCAGTTAAACGAGTTCCAAATCCTCATCCGAACCCGGCGCGATCTACCGATGTACTCACTGCGTGGCTACAAACTGCGAGGTGTTTTCTACGGACAGGGGAACATTCCGGTCGAACAAAAGGAGGTTAACTTGCAGGACGCAGTACCCGGGAGTGAGACTAGGTTAGAACTGGTGTTCACTCAGCCCAGGGCTCCAGTTCACGTCCAGCTTGATATTCTGCGCCCCACCTCGTTCTCGGCACATTCCATGGATTGGAAACCCTAGGTGCTTTCTTACTCTCGGCTACCTCGTGCCAGCGCGACGCCGGATAGCTGGGTGTTCACGGTTACCTTAACTTACCCTCCGCTCACTGCCCGGTGCGACCGAAAGAGCCGCCAAAGTCGTCTTCGCTTCCGCTTTCGCTCGCTGCGTCGCCCACACATACGCACCAAACGCAAAACCGTAGCACAGAAAACCAATCCAGAATGTGCTGGCGATTCCCGCGTTCATCGAGATTGCCGCCGCCAGCACCGAGCCACAGATCGACGTTGCGCCATTCACTCCCCAGAACGCCGGCGTGAGCGCGTCGACCTGGCTGGCCGCCAGCTTCAATCCCAGCGGAAACGCCATGCCCATAAAAAATCCCAGCGGAAAAAGAATTCCTGTCGCGACCGTGATGCGCACCGCATTGGTCGACGATGAGAAGGCCGCCGTCGCATAAGGCGTCAGCGCCCCAAAGACAAGCATCGCCACCAACAGCAGCAGTAGGCGGACCACAGCATCCCGGCCCGCATAGGTTATGTTTCGAGTCGTATAGCTTCCAAATCCACTCGACAATAAGAGCGAGAATAGAACCACCGACAGTGCGTAGGTGGGATGTCCCAGGAAAACGATCAGCCGTTGCATTTGAGAAATCTCGATCAGCATGAAGCCCATGCCAATCGCCGCGAAGAACAGAAGATGGGGCAAAACGCTGCGCACCACCGCCTTTTCCATGGAGCGCAACGGCAGCCAGATGCAAATCAGAGTCGGCACGGTTATGAACAAAAGCAACACTCCGACCACGGCGCCGGACGTGGCATAAATCGCCGCGTTGGGGTCTTCTGCGAGTTGCCGCAGCCGAAGTAAGTTGCGAAACTTCATCATGTAAAAAAAGAATGGCGAATCGTCGGTCGGGGCAGATAGATTCACGGGCAACGATGAGACGATCCCTCCCGGGTCCTGCCCCGTGGCCAGCGCCGCGAAAACCGGATCGAGAGCAAACCGCGGACTCAGCACTATGTCGAAATGCATCTGCCTGGAGATCTCCTCCACGCGATCGATTTCGGCAGCGCTGAAAGGTTTCTTGCCAATCAGAATGGTGACCGCTCCAATCGGCTCGCCTTCCGCACTTCGCCGGGAGTTTTTCACCAGCAGAATGTGAGAGCGGGGATCCTCCACGCCACTGGCGCGCAAGCTGGCAGCCGCCAGAGACGTGAGCCGGTAGGCTTCAGCCGGCAACCCTGGCAAGTACCAGCGAGAGAACGACAGCACGCCATCCGGTGTCAGGCGATGAAGAAACATGTTCCAACACTCGACGGTATAGAGCGAGTTCTCCGTTAGAGTCAAAGCGCCCGCGGCCGTCGCCGCCCAGGTATCAATGAACGAGGCTTCCAGAATGTCGAAGCGCTCCGGTGTGCGGGCCAGATAACTACGCGCTTCATCGTTCACGAAGGTTACTTTTGAATTTCGATCCAGGTGCCCCGTGAAATCGCCAAACCTGCCATTGACCGTGTTGATGATGTTTTGATTGATCTCCACCGCTCGCACAGACTTCTGCCTGAACAGCAGAGCCGACAGTACATCCCGGCCGCCGCCGGCGCCGACGATCAGCACATTTGCGTCTGACCGAATGTAGTGCACGAGATTTTTTACGTCGTACTTGAGATAGTCCAGACTGTCGATCGAGACTCCGCTCGCTCCATCCAATGCTGTCAGCGTCGTTTCAGCGTCAGAGTCTATCTTCAGGTGCAGTTGCCGGAAGAACTTGTCGGGGGGATAGGTTACGCTAATTCCCTCAGTAATCACCTTGGATGGAGTATTCGCGTCACCCCGCACCGTCACTCGGGAGAACGAATTCCATTTTTCGTAGAGGGCAGGTGGTTCGTGTTCACCCTTGGCCCAGGTGATCCGCAGCAACGAAGCCTGGTGTTGCGCCAAAACCGTGTTGACAAAAACAAAAACCGCGAACACGGCCCCTAGAATGAAGGCCGCTCTTCGGAACCGATGTTCCCCTGCGTCGATGGAAAACAAGACTGCACCCACGCAGCCCAACAGGCCGACCAACACCACCGCAGTGGGCGCATCCGTTGCCCGTAAGACATAAATGAGGGCGATGCAGCCCGTCGCGGCGCCGAACAGATCAGCGGCATACAGCCCGCTGACGCTGCGGGGGAACTTAGTCAGCGCGGCGCAAACACACACTCCACTGAAGTAAAACGGGACTGCCAGTACGAAATAAGTAACGGCAATCCAAATCACTGCCAGTGTGGGCTCGGAACGAAAAGGCACAAGGATGTGCGCCAGCACGCTGATGATCACAGTCACTGCGAACCAGAACGCACTGCGCGCCATTTGCTGCTTCGTGGTGGTTTCGTTGTAGAGTTCGGGATGCCGGTAGACTTTCAACGCGCCCACGGTCATGCCGAACATCGCCAGCGAAATGGCGACGAAGGCAAAGTGATACCACATGGTCACGCTGAAGATCCGCGTCAGCAGGATCTCAAGCATCATGGTGGCAAGAGTGATGAAGAACAGGCCAACCAACGTCAGGCGCGAGGCGCGCTCAGCCATCATCGTAGATTCGACCCCTTCAGAAACCTCGGTGTGATTTCACGCGCCGCCATCGCTTCGACGTCGAGATGGGGACCAAAAAGCCTTGCTCAATCCGGCGCTCTATTTGCCTTGGTTCAATCCGGTTTTGGTCCGAGTCGGTTTGGCCCCTCACAGCGCCTTGACCGGTACAAACTCGAATGTTAGTTTCGCTTCCACGCGTGACTGTGGGAGGGATATTACTCTGACCTGGGCGGGAAAGCCACCTCAATCCGTCGATCATCACTCCATCGATCTTCAAATCGACGATCTTCATTTCGTCGATCCGCATTCCGCCGATTTTCATTCGACCGATATGCGCCGACGTGAATTTCTGATCCGCTTCTGCCAAGGCGCTGCCGTCAGTTTGGTTCCAGCCAGTTTGTGGGGACTGACGTTCCCCGCCCGACACTCGGAATCTCGCAGCCAGGACGCCGCCGCATCCTCCGCCGGATTCCATCTGCACCCGCACTATCGAAGCGCCCGCCTGCTCGATGCCACGATGCTAAAGGTGCAGGCCGGCCTTGACGACTTCATCACCGAAAAATACGCCGACGAGATTGCCGCGGTTCTCGCGAAGTGGAGTGCCAGCCTCCTGCAGTCTCCCCGAGAAACGCAGGCGGTAGCGAAAATTCTCGCCGCCGATTTCTCAGCTGCGTCTCTCCAGCCCTCCGGGTCGCGGGTCGTGCGTTCCAGTTCCACGTTGGAAGTGCGCCAGAACAGATTCGACAATCAAGCCGCTCTGAGCCGCGGCGAATTTCTCAAAGAATGGCAATTCGCATTCACCGGCTTCTCCAAGATAGTCACCGCCGAATTTCAAATCACAGCGATGGACTTGACGGACAGGAAAGGCGTGGCTTCATCTGCAACTCTTCAAGGTCCAGGCAACGTTCCAGCGAATGTCCAAACCCGCGTTCGTTATGAAATTGTGGGCACGGGCGCAGGCTTCCACCGCGAACAGCGTGTCGGTCAATGGGACTTGACCTGGGCCACATCCTCTTCCGGTGAATTTCGTCTGCGCGGTTGGCGCGTCCTCGACGAAACCCAATCCCGGTCCTCGTCCCCCGTTTATGAGGACGTGACATCCGCCGCGCTCGCCAGCAACTCTTCCTACTCGGCCCAATTGCTGCATGGCACCGATTACTGGCGCACCGTGCTCGACGGCGCCTCTGGCATCGATATCTACGGACACAATGGCGTTTCGGTCGCTGACATCGACAACGACGGCTTCGACGATCTTTACGTTTGCCAGCCCGCGGGTCTTCCCAATCGCCTCTATCGCAACCGCGGCGATGGAACGTTCGAAGACATCACGGAAGCGTCCGGCCTCGGGATCCTCGAAAATACAGCCTGTGCGCTCTTCGCAGATTTCAATAATGATGGCCGCCAGGACGTGATCGTAGTGCGCGCCAACGGTCCGCTGCTCTTTCTGAACGAGGGCAAGGGAGAGTTTCGCGAGAAGAAAGACGCATTCCAGTTCGCGAATCCTCCACAAGGAACTTTCACCGGAGCAGCTGCCGCCGACTACGACCGCGATGGTTGGCTCGATGTTTACTTTTGCCTGTACTCCTATTACCAGGGAACCGGGCAATACAAATATCCTTCTCCCTATCACGACGCCGAAAACGGTCCGCCAAATTTCCTGATGCGCAACCAGCGCGACGACACATTCCGCGACGCAACCGGCTCGGCGGGATTGAATCAGAACAACACGCGCTACAGCTTCTGCTGCGGATGGAGTGACTACAACCGCGACGGCTGGCCCGATCTTTATGTAGTGAACGACTTTGGCCGCAAGAACCTCTACCGCAACAACGGCGACGGCACATTCACCGATGTAGCTCCTCAGACGGCGGCCGAAGATGTCGGCGCAGGCATGAGCGTTTCCTGGCTCGACTACGACAACGATGGCGCACAAGATCTCTACGTCGCCAATATGTGGACCGCGGCCGGCGAACGCGTCTCGACGCAGGAAAACTTCAAGAAAGATTCACCGCGCGAAACTCGGGCGCTCTTTCAAAAGCACGCCATGGGAAATTCGCTCCTCCACAATCGAGGCACACTTTTCGAAAACGATACGAACCCCGCCGGAGTCGGAATGGGCCGCTGGTCGTGGTCGAGCGACGCCTTCGATTTCGATCACGATGGCTTCCTCGATCTCTATATCGCCAACGGCATGGTCTCCGGCCCGTCGCTCGCGGAGCAATTGTCCGAAGATTCTGCGCCCAGGAATTCGACGCGTGAAGACCTCAACAGTTTTTTCTGGCGGCAGGTGGTGGCGTTGTCGCCCGATGAGGCCCGTCCCTCGCCCGAGTACGAGCAGGGCTGGAACGCCATCAACGAACTCATCCGTGCCGACGGCACCTGGAGCGGTTACGAACGAAATGTCTTCTACGCCAACAATCGCGATGGAACCTTCTCCGACGTCTCCGCGGAGGTTGGCCTTGACTTCGTCGAGGATGGCCGGGCATTTGCCCTTGCCGATTTCGATCACGATGGCCGCCTCGAAGTATTTCTCAAGAACCGTAACGCCCCGCAGTTGCGTATCCTGAAAAACGTACTGGAGGATCTGCCACCCTCGATCATCTTTCGTCTGCAAGGCACAAAGAGCAACCGCGACGCTATTGGCGCCTCCGTAACCATTGAGACCGCCGCTGGACGCCAGACGCGCATGCTTCAGGCCGGGTCAGGTTTTCTTTCCCAACACAGCAAAGACATGTTCTTCGGCCTGGGCGAGACTAAAGGTCCAGTACGCGCGTCAATTCGGTGGCCCAGTGGATCGACGCAGCAACTGAAAGACCTTTCCATCAATCACAGGATCTGGGTCGAAGAAGGCGCTGAACCTTCGCACATGGAGCCGTTCAAGCCGCAGCCCACACAGCGCAGCTCCGTACCGCCGGAATCCACGCGAGAAGTCGAGTCACTTCCGGATAAGGTTGAAACCTGGCTGCTGGCACCCATCACCGCTCCGGAATTGTCGCTTCCAGATTTGTCAGGGAAAGTTCACGTGCTCACCGCCACGCGCGGCAAGCCAACACTTCTGAATTTCTGGACCGCCAAGTCATCGAATGCCAAGGAACAATTGCGGCAGCTGCAGAAATCCTGTGTTTTTTGGCAGACGAAAGGCTGGCAACTGATCTCGGTGAACGTGGACGATCCCGCCGATGACTTAACCCTCGGCGTTGCTAAGCTTGCTTTCACTCCACTTACGTTTCCGATTCTGCGCGCATCAGAAGACGTCGCGGCCATCTACAACATCCTCTACCGCCAGTTGTTCGACCGTCACCGCGACCTGAGCCTTCCCACATCGTTCTTGATCGACGGCAACGGCGACATCGTCAAGGTGTATCAGGGCGCGATCATCCCCGAGCATGTGGAACACGACTTTCAGCACATTCCCAAAAACGAAGCGGAGCGATTCGCAAAGGCGCTGCCGTTTCCGAATGCAGCCTACACTCTCGAATTCGGCCGCAACTACCTCTCCTACGGCGCCTTGTTTTTTCAGCGCGGATATCTCGACCAGGCCGAAGCTTCATTCCAGCAAGCCCTCGGCGACGATCCTGCCAGCGCCGAAGCTCTCTACGGAATCGGAAGTGTCTACCTGAATCAGAACAAAAACGCGGCGGCACGCGAAAGTTTTCAGCGCGCAGTAAAACTCACGGCGAACTATCCTGGAACTTTGCCCGATGCCTGGAACAATCTTGGCGTGATCGCCACGCGCGAGGGCCACGTCGACGATTCAGTCGCTTGTTTTCTGCAGGCATTGCAACTGAATCCGGATCATCTGCTGTCGCTTGACAACCTCGGAAACGCCTATCGTGTGCAGAAACGTTGGGAAGATGCCCGCAAAGTCCTGCAGCGCGCGCTGGTAGTTTCTCCCGAGGACGCCGAGGCAAACTACAGCCTAGGTATGATATTTGCGCAAACCGACGACACGGTGAAAGCGGAGGAGCATCTGCAGCGCGCGTTGAAGTCTCGCCCGATTTATCCGGAGGCCTTGAATAACCTCGGAGTGCTCTATCTGGTTACGCAGCGGCGCGATCAGGCCGTGGGCAGCTTCGAACAGTGCATCCGTCTGGTCCCGTCGTTCGATCAGTCGTATCTGAACCTGGCGCGTGTTTACGCTCTGGAAGGCGCGCGGGATAAGGCTCGCGGCGTCTTGCTCGATTTGCTCAAACAGCATCCTGGCCATCCCCAGGCGGCGCAGATGCTCGAGCAATTGCGGCAATAATCGGCGTAGTGCAACTCACGGCTTCGGCGTCGGCGCGGTCAATAGATCGACGAACATCTTGTAGAATTTTTCCGCGTTCAGATCAACCTGCACTTCTGCTAGCGGTCCAACGATCTTTGGCTTGTCACCCACGATCCAACTCAGAGTACTTCCATAACCGGCGCCGCGATTCAGATCGACATCGAGATAACGAGTATCCTTCGCTGTGATCAAACTCGGCTCAAGCCACGCCAGCGCCGCCAGTTCATCCCACAAATAGTTGTATTTGCCCGACACGCGTGAATACGAAGTAACATAGCGGGCCGCCGGAGTATTTCGTGCTTTGACTCGGTCGATCAATTCCTGCGTCAGCCGCGTCTTCACGGAAATGTCGACGGTCGTGCAGACGATTCTCTTCCACGGCGCCATGAGCACGACGTGCGCCGCCTCCGGATCGAACCAAAGGTTGAATTCGCGCCGCGGCGTGTTCACAAATTCAGGATCGTCCGTCTTCGGATTCAGGCTTCCACCCATGAACACCAGTTCTTTCGCCAGCCCGGCAAATTCAGGATCAATCGAGATGGCGAGTGCGAGGTTAGTCATCGGACCGCCCTCGTAGATCGTGATATCGTGCGGATATTTTCGTACCATCCGCACGAGAAAATGCGCTGCGTCTTCGTCCAGAGGCTTGGTGGCTGGCTTTCCCTCAGGCATCTCGCCCAAATCGTCCGCCGCGTGATACCGCCGCGGAGTCCACGCTCCGACCCACGGCACGGAGCCGTATTGCTGTTCCCACAGTTCCGTATCTTCCCTGCGCCGCACTAGCGGATACTCAGCTCCGGGCACGACCGGAATGTCGGTCCGCCCAATAGTCTCCAGTAGACGCAACGTGTGCGCGACTTCCTCTTTGAGCCAGGCATCGCCGGTTACCACGGTTACGCCGAGAACTTCCGTCCGCGGCGACTGGACCAGCAACAGAATGGATTGCTGATCGGTCCCCCCCGGTCCAGCCGCGTCCTGATCGATAATGATCTTTCGTTTGCCGGAGGACTGCTGGCTCCAGCCGGACACGCACGTCAGCAACGGCACTGCGACTATCACTATCCACAACCGAACCAATCTCATCTCGTCGAGTCTCCCTGATCTCATTATGCGGAAGGGTCTCATGCGCAAAGCAATGCATTCTATTTTGCGCGCGAGCCCAGCGCCAGCAGTTTTCTCATACCGCTGATAGAATGGCGCCCTAGGCGCGCGGACTAGTTTCGCCGAATCTACAAAAATCGCGCCCTCTTCATGGGCCGTTTCTACGGAGTCTCACAGCAACTCAGGCCGGCATCGCTCTCCAGTCGCGGTATGGCTGCGCTCGTCATTCTTTTATTTCTTGCTTCGCCCCTGCAGTCGCAAGGCACGGCATCATTACGCGGCACGGTTAGCGACTCGCAAGGCAAGCTAGTCGCCGGCGCAACCATTCATTTGCAGCTCAAGGATTCAACTCAGACTCAAACCGTTCATACCGATCAAGAAGGGAAATATATTGTTCCTGCGATCTCCGGCGGCGTGTATTTCCTGAGCGCCGAGATGGCCGGGTACAGCGACGCGGAAATTCCGGCCGTCTTCATCGCTCCCAACGAAGCGAAGACTTTCGACCTCACTCTGCTCGCGACAAAAACAGAATCGCACTCGGCTTCCGCGCGATCCCCGCAGTTCTTTGACGAGCCGCAATTCACCGTCGCCGGTGTGACCGACACCACCAGTCTCGGCGGCCACGGTTCCGACACCGTCGTGCGAACCCGCGAAACGATCGCCAAAGAAACAGTTTCGCTTGGCAAGCCGCGAGCAGGCACCGCCCATGCAGGCGATTACGAGAAACAACGCGATCATCTGTTGGCACTCGTGGCTCACGAGGATAAAGCCGAACTCCACCACTCGCTCGCCGATATTCAGGAGAAACTCGGCGATCCTCTCGACGCGGTTCGCGAGTACCAGCGCGCGGCCGAACTGGACCCCAGCGAAGCTTATCTTTTCGACTGGGGTTCCGAACTTCTGCTGCATCACGCCCCAGAGCCGGCCTCAGAAGTTTTCGCCCGTGCTAACCGTCTGTTCCCACAGTCGACCCGAGTGCTGATCGGGCTCGGTGCCTCCTGGTTTGCCCGCGGATCAATCGATCAAGCGGTGCGGCGAATCTGTGAGGCATCCGACTTGAATCCCGCGGATCCGATGCCCTACTTGTTTCTGGGAACGATACAAAACGCAGAGACCTCGACTTCAGAGCAGGTCGTCGAAAAAATGCACCGCTTCGTGACTCTGCAACCTAAGAACGCAGAGGCAAACTACTACTACGCCGTCGCCCTGTGGAAACAGCGGAAAGGCTCACAGGACAAGGCCACCGCCGCGCAGATAGAGTCTCTGTTAAGAGAGGCGATTCATGTCGATCCAACGTTCGGCGCAGCCTACCTCCAGTTAGGCGCTCTCCATTCCGACCAGAAAGATTATCAGCGGGCGATTTCCGACTACCAGCAGGCCATTCAGGCGAACCCGCACATGACAGCCCTGCAGGCGGAAGAGGCACACTTCCGCCTCGCCCAGGCCTATCGTCAGGTCGGTGACGCGGCCAAGGCTGAAGCCGAAATCCAGGCTCGCAACCAGATCGACAAAGACTTGAACAAGGAAGCCGAACGCGAGCGTCACGAGATCCGGCAATTTGTGTATACCCTGCGCGACCAGCCTCCGCCACAAGCTCCGTAGACCGCGCTCTGCTCTCCCTGCGGCGAGTATCGCCGCCGTGTAAAGCTTCCCCACCAAGTCTCCGGACGACGCCTCCACTGGGCCTCTCGGTGTGTTACACTTTTTGCTTCATACTGACAAACAAAAACAGCTGGCACGCAGGACGCTCAATCCACACATGCTTTTTTCCAAGGAATATGTGGGCTATCTGGCCCGCGAAGTCACCAAGAAACTGATCGCTGGCAAGTTCATCGAGACCTCGGCGGTTCCGGAGGTTACCGCGCGCGTGAACGCCGCGCTGGTCGACGAACTTTCGCTCGAAGACCGCATCAACGACGAGGTGCGCGTCATCCTCGAAGCCTACTCAGAAGAGATGAACAAAACAGGCGCCAACTACCAGGAAATGTTTCGCAAGGTGAAAACCCAACTGGTGAGCAAGTACAAGGCGGTGCTGTGAGACTCAGCCGCGACAAAGTCAACGTGCTGGCCCGAGCCGCTTTCGACGTGCTCAAGGAGATGGACGAGGTCGAGTTCATCGAAGACCCCAACGCCATCCGGCAGCAAATCCGCAAGATTCTGGAAGAACTTCTCATGCAGGAAGCAAGAATCGACGTCGCCGCCCGCCAGAAAATCGAGAGCCAGAAGCGCACCATCCTCGAAGGCTCGCAAGAGTGGGACATCCTCTACCGCAAGTACTACAACGAAGAAGTGAAAAAACTCGGCGTGTAGCGAGTCCGTACCGTCCGACGCCGGCCCCTCCGAGGTGATGGTTGCCGACCCAGATCAGCGAGGTAAAGGCGATCGTAAAACGCGCGGCCGAAGAAGCCGGCTTCGATCTCGGGGGCATTGCGCCCGCTGCCGATGCGCCCGATCTTCAACATTTTCCTGAGTGGATTGCCGCCGGCCACGCTGGCGAAATGAAATACCTGGAAGCCCGCGATGACCACGGCGACCTCAAACGCTCCTCGCTCGCCCGCGTCGCGCCATGGGCTCGAAGCGTGGTCGTCTGCGCCATCAACTACAACACAGCGAATCCCTACTCGACCGAAGTCGACGACCCGGATCGCGGATGGATCTCCCGCTACGCCTGGAGCCGCGAAGACTACCACGACGCCGTACTCCGCCGCCTCAAACAGGTAGAGGCCGCTCTGCAGGCCACGTGTGGCGGGCACTCCTGCCCACCAACTCTAACCACGCGCAGTTACGTCGACACCGGTCCGATCGTTGAGCGCGTCTTTGCCAAATACGCCGGCGTCGGCTGGATCGGCAAGAACACCTGCCTCATCAACCAGAAAAAAGGTTCGTGGCTTTTCCTGGGAGTAATCCTCACCTCGCTCGAACTTGCGCCCGATCTACCCGCTCCGGACCGCTGCGGAACGTGCACTCGCTGCATCGAAGCCTGCCCGACCGACGCGATTCTCGCACCCTACCAGCTCGATTCCAACAAATGCATCGCATATCTCACCATCGAAAAGCGGGGCTCAATTCCCGAAGATCTTCGCGCCGGCATGGGCCGCCACGCTTTCGGTTGCGACATTTGCCAGGACGTCTGTCCGTGGAACCGCAACGCCCCGGCCTCGACCGCGCCCGAATTCCAGCCCCGCCCCGGTCTGGTAAACCCCGCCCTCGCCTGGCTCGCCGAAATGTCCGCGGAAGAATTTCGCGAAGTTTTCCACGGATCACCCATTCGTCGAGCCAAGTGGTCCGGACTTCGTCGTAACGCCGTCATTGCCATGGGCAACAGCGGCAACCGCGAGTTCCTTCCTCTTCTTAACCAATTGGCGACCGACGAAGATGGCTCCGTCGCCGACACTGCCCGCTGGGCCAAGGCACGATTGCTGACGCCGAAAGAATAAGAAGTAGCAGCCTTCCGAATGGCTTGCCCGCGTCGTTGACACAAAATTCGCATTCCCTTTGCTCTGCTCTGTTGGTTCTGTTGCCCGGTTTCTTTGACCTTCCGTCATTTTGTTTCGTCGATTCCCGGCAACTATTCTTCGGCCAAAGGGTTCTTACTAGACGGGTTATCTCTACCGTGGGGTGATCATGTCTCTACGCCACATCCAAACAATGCGGCGCGTTCTCTTGCGGTTAGCTCTAATGGTGCTGGCCTGCACTACTTTGGCCTGTGCATCCGCGACTCTTCTTCTTGAAGAGCCCTACGGCAAAATGGGATTCTTCACGGCGACCGGTCACGCCGCGGTTTATCTTTCCGGTGTATGTGCCGATACTCCCGTTCACCTGCGTCCCTGTGCCCGGGGAGAAACTGGTGTCGTCCTCAGCCGCTACGATGGCGTCGGTGGATACGACTGGGTCGCCATTCCGCTTGTCCCTTACCTCTATGCGGTCGAGCGCCCCGAAGATGTACCCCTGTTTGCCGACGCAAAAATGACCGAGTTCCTGCGCGACCGCTATCGCCGCAAGTATCTGGAAGACGTTGCACCCGATGGCAAAGACGGCGAAACTCCCAGCGGAAACTGGTACGAACTTGTTGGGTCTTCCTACGATCGCACGATCTACGGTTTCAAGATTGAAACCAGCCCGGAACAGGATGACGCGCTGATCGAGAAATTAAACTCGTCGCCGAACCAGTCTCATTTCCACTTGGCCTCGCGCAACTGTGCCGATTTCGCCAAGGACGTTCTCAACTTCTACTATCCAAAATCGCTGCACCGCAGCCTGGTTGCCGATGTTGGCATGACTACGCCGAAGCAGATGGCGAAGACGTTGACGAAGTTCAGCGACCGCCATCCTGAACTTCAGTTTTCACGGCTCATCATCTCGCAAGTGCCTGGCAGCATGCCTCGCAGTTCGACAGTGCGGGGAGTGGTCGATTCCTTCTTTCGCTCGAAAAAGTACATCGTGCCCAGCGTAGTCTTCAGCCCCATCTTTGCCGGCTGCGTCGGCGCGGTGTACCTCGGCACGGGTGCGGAACGCTTCGCACCGGCGACCAATGCCATGGTTTTAGTTGCCGGCCGCGACCCCGAGCGCACGCTTGATCGCGAAGATCGCCGCGCCTACCAGCAGCAACTGAAACACTTACTCGCCGACGCTTATCCGCAAAAGGCCGAACAGAATATCGACAAGATATGGGCCAAGCTGCAATCCAATGCGAAAGCAGGCGTCGATGAGCGGGGCCGCCCAGTTCTTCGGTTGCAGGTCGGAACAAGTTTCGTTCAGGTCGGCGTGGCCGCAGACAATGTCCTGAGCGCCAGCGCCCCTCCGCAACTAGTGCGCCAACTCCTCGAAGCTCGCCTGCAGTCGGAATTGCGGCGCCGCTCAGCCCGCGAAGTTTCCGAATCCGAAGTGGCCCGCGACTGGGACCTTCTGCAGAAAGCCATTGCTGAGAGTGACCCTCCGCTGGTCGCCCGCACCACGCTGCGCTCGGAGAGTGTCCGCGGCAACCGACCCTGACCATGCAGTGGTCCAGTTCCACAAACAGGAAGTCAAATCTGCCCTTCATTCGGTTCGTTCCTGTGAGTTACAGATTCTGAATTGCAGAATTGAAAAGGCCGCATCGTTCGACGCGGCCTTCTTTTATTCGATTGCCAGGTTGATCGTTGGACCTATTGCTGATCCGGCGGCGGCTGAAGCGGTACGCCCGTACGTGGACCAGGGGGTTGCCCAGGGTTCGGCTGCTGCTGAAACTGCAGTTGCCGCTGCTGCATCTCCTGCAACAATTCTTGCGGCGTCTTTACCCCGGGCGGCGGCTGCTCGGCAGGCTGGGCAGCCTGCTGTTGCTGCTGTTCCGCTTCTGCTTCGGCTGCCGCCTGGTCCGCGGCATCGTCCGTGTTGTCGTCCGCGGCTTGCGCTTCGGCTTCCGGTGTCGCCTGCACCCTGGCATTCGGCGGCATGTTCCCAAGGGTTCTTTGTTCCGCGACCGCCGCGTCATTAGGCAGATTCGCGGTATCTGGCCCGGTCTTTGGCACCAGCACCACGCGCGTCAGCGTCGCGTCATTCGCCGATGACCCTAACAACACATAATTGAAGCGCGATCCATTCAACAGTTCAGCCATCACTTCTCGCGCTGGCCCCGGCCCCAGATGAGTGACCACCCGTTCTGCCGCCGCGGGCACCTCGATCTCAGCCCCAGTTTGTTTGCGTACGGCTCGCAAAATGTCGCCCAGCGTCGAGTTCGGCGCGATAATCGTCAGCTGGTCGTTCTGATAACTCACTTGCGGCGGCACGGGCGCCATCGAATCCAGCGGAATCGGCTGCACCGGCCCGGTCGGCCCGGAGGGCAACGGGGGCAGCGGCTGGGGCGGTTTCTTCGTCTTATGATGAGTCTGCGTGGCAGAATCCGTCGCGTTCGCGATCCCCAGGCACAGAGCGGCGGCACACACCAGCACGACACCCGCTGTCTTGAGCTTCCATCTCGTGCTCATCACTACTCCTCCAGCCATCATGCGGGGAACACCGCCAGAAACACCGTTACCCCAATTTTAGCATCGTACGGGTTTCAAGCGCGGGCATTCACTTCACACACAGAAGGAACGAGTTCAGACTACTCTCTTGCACGCGTGCCCGGCTATGGCACGAATCGGGCACCAGCAAGTCGATTGCGGTCAACCATTTCCGGCGATTTAAAATCTTAAGAGCGCGTTGCCGCCACCAGCGTAAACTGTGCCACAGACTTTGCTCTATGAAAGTAAAAGCGAAATTCTGTCATGAATCCCCGTCTCACAGCCCCGCGGCGATCTTCCGCATAGCGCTGTGCGTTGTGGCCCTTTCGACCATGAACGCCCGCGCCCAGAGCTGTCAGACATCCGGCGAACTCGAAGACGCCACATTGGCGGGCATCACCGCTGCGGGCCAGCGCTATTTCGGCTTGGCTGCCAAAGCCGATGTCGCGTCAATCCGGCAGAACTCCATCGCCAGCCTCGCATCCGATTTCTCGGGAATCGAGACCACCATCAAAGACCACCAGCAAAGTCTCGCCTCCGCCCAAGCGACGGTGAAGTCGATTTTCCTGCTCGAGTCCCAGGGCAAAGACCCGGCCCCTCACAGCGAATTTTACTGCGGTGTTTTCGGCAAGAACGGCCAGACCGCCGGCAGTGCCGTCTTTGAAATCGACAATCTGTCTCCCGGCAAGTACGCCGTCGTTCTGCTCGAAGCAACATCGCCCAAGGGTCGAACCATGTTTTCCCTGATTCTGCAACAGGCGGGAACCGACTGGAAATTAGGCGGCCTCTACCTCAAGCCCGCAGTCGTCGCCGGACATGACAGCGACTGGTTCGTCGCTCGCGCCCGCCAGTTCAACACGAAAGCCCAGCAGCACAACGCGTGGTTTTATTACCTGGAAGCGACCAGCCTCGTTTCGCCACTGCCTTTTATGGCAACCTCCGCCACCGACAAACTTTCCGACGAATCCCAAACCTTGCGCCCCGCTGACCTTCCCGCCGAGGGAAAGGCGGTCGACCTCGCCGCCGCAACTGCCGTCTACAAACTCACCGCGATATTTCCTGAGGCCGTAGGTGACGACCTTGACCTTATCGTCAGATATCAGGCTGCCGACATTTCGAACACCAACCAGGCCTACCAGAACAACTCGGCCGTGATCAAAGCGCTGGTGGCGAAATATCCCGAACTGCGAGATGCTTTCGCCGGCATCGTGGCCCGCGCCGTCGATCCCGCTGGCCGCGATTACGGCACGCTGCTGGCGATGAAAGATATCAAATAAGACGATGGGAATGGGTTGTTCTGGGGCCAGCGGAGCGAAGGAAACGCTAGACTCGAGCATCCTCCAGCACACACTCTTTCGGATCTTTGTCGTCGCGTAATCCCAGGAACACCGGAGCGCGCAGCTTCGGCCCGCTGCCTTCGTTCGTCCCGCCCGTCCACTGTGCATATTCAATCTCAGCCACCAACTCCGGCTTCACCCAAAATACTCTCCGCAGCGCCTCAACCTCGCCGAAGAACGGATTCTTCTTCGTCTCCAGCTTCTGTAATACTTTCCAAAGCTCGTCCAGTAATTTCTGATCGAACCCGCTCCCCACCTGCCCCACGTGAATCAATCGCCCCTTCTTGTCGTACAGCCCCAGCACCAGTGATCCAAAATGCGCGCGGCTACCCTCGGGCTCAGTGTAGCCGCCGATGACGCACTCCAGCCGTTGCCGGAGCTTGACCTTGAGCCACTCGCGGCTGCGGCGTTCCTCGTAGAAACTGGCGCGCTTCTTGCCAACAATCCCTTCCAACCCTTTCTTCCGCGCCATTTCAAACAGCGCCTTACCGTGTTCCTCGTAGTGATCGGAAAAGCGCACAACGTCGCCCGTTACCACCAGCTCTGCCAGCTTGCGCTTGCGTTCCTCCAGCGGCACACGCCGCCAGTCGTAGCCATCCAGATACAGCAAGTCGAATGCGTAATACAGCACCGGAACATCGGCGTTCGCGGGCGCGCCCTTTCCTCCGGGACGAAATCCCGTCCGCTGCTGCATCAGGCTGAACGACGCCTTGCCCTCGTCATCGAGCGCGACGACCTCACCATCCAGAATCGCCGTCTTAGCCTTGACGAACCGGGGCAGATCGACCAGTTCCGGGTAACGCGGCGTCAGATCATTCTGGTTCCGCGACACCAGCCGCACTTTCGCGTTCGCGATAAACGCGATCGCACGATATCCATCCCACTTGATCTCAAACAGCCACTCCGCCCCATCAAACGGTTTCTCCACCGACTCCGCCAGCATGGGATGAATCGCAGCCGGCATAGCTCGCTTTACAGGCGCTTCAAAGGCTTTGACCACCGAGGCCACAGCGGTCGCTGAGGATTCCTTCTCTGGGGCGCTATCGCTCTTCCCGTTTTTTTTCCTTCCTCGGTGTTCCCCTGTGCCCTCGCCGGTTAACTTTTGGAGTTTTTTTTTCTGATCGAGCTTCGCTACCGCATCGGCCAGCCACGCGGCCTTCAGCCTCCCTCGTCCCGCCGGACGGCTCTTCCACTCAGCCGATCCCGCATCGCCCGCAACCTGCTCGAGCGTACGCCCGCTCAGCACCGACGTGTCGATGGCCGCGATGTCGTATCCCTCGACCACATGATCATCGTGCTTTTTGATCATCAGCCATTCGTTGCCCTTGCCTCCCGGACGCCGCCCGCGCATCTTCACGAGCGCGAAGTCTCCCTTGAGCCGCTTACCATTCAAGCGAAATTTCAGATCTCCTTTAGCGAGCATTGTCGCCGCTTCCGCCTCCGTCCCCGGCACATACTTCCCGTTCACCGCGACCGGCGAGAGCGGCTGCCACGTGCCTACATCCCACACGATCACAGTTCCAGCGCCGTAGTTGTTTTCCGGAATGTTGCCCTCGAAATCAAAATACGAAACCGGATGATCCTCCACCTGCATGGCCAGACGCTTATCCGCCGGATCGAGCGACGGCCCCTTCGGCACCGCCCACGACTTCAACACACCTTCCATCTCCAGCCGAAAATCGTAGTGCAGCCGCGTGGCGTCGTGCATCTGGACGACGAACCGGTTCCCGCTCTTGGTCTCCAGTTTTGGCGGAGGTTCGGGCGTCTCTTCAAACCGCCGCTTCCGTTTGTATTCTTCGAGTGCCATAGCGAACGCTATTTAACCACAGAGGCGATTTGCTCGTATGGGAACGGGCGCCCTCGCCCGTTCATGCCAAGCGAAGCTCGGCTGTTGCCTGCTCCGCCACAACTCCAAAAATTCGCTTTAGAATGCTTCCACTATGGACCGCGAGTACCCCGAAATCCCGCTGGTCGGCGTCGGCGCCATCATCATCGAAGATGCCCGTGTCCTCCTCGTAAGGCGCGCGCACCCGCCGCTCCAGGCCCAGTGGTCCATCCCCGGCGGCGTCCTCGAAGTCGGAGAACTCGTCCGCGAAGCCGCCATCCGCGAGGCCCGCGAAGAAACCGGACTCATCGTCGCCCCAGCCGATTTGCTCGGCGTGTACGACCGTGTCCTTCGCAACCCGGAACAGCGGGTGCAATATCACTATGTATTGATCGATTTTCTCTGCCGCAGAGTTGGCGGCGAACTTGCGGCCGCCAGCGACGCCGCCGAAGTCCGCTGGTTTACCCGTGAAGAATTACCCGCGCTGCACCTCGCCGAAGATACGCAGGATGTGATCCGCAGAGGATTCGAAAAACTTGCGAACATCTAAAGGCAAAGCGAAAGAGCGCGCCAGGCGAAAGTGTGGCCGCAGCGCAGCCGCTTTGGAAGGCGGCGCCCGAGTGCGCCAAGAGCGCGGAAAAGCGCGCCAGGAGCGTGGAAGAGCGGCGCCCTAACGCCGCGTCAGCGCTCTGGAATTCGCGGGCTTTAGCCTTGGGCCACATTCCTCTCCGACGGCTGTGGATAAAAGATGTCGCCCCTATTCGGTTGAGTCTGGCACTTCCGCAGCGGCAGCGCTGGAAACCCTTTCGTCCAGGACTCGGTTGGCAGCCTCGACATTGCTCGCATCCACGCGCAACTTCACACCGCCGAGCGCATTGGCATTGAACCAGTCGAGCCGCACCATGTTGTCGTCAAACAGAAAAGCCTCGATCCCAGCGGAGTCGAGCAAGCCCTTCGCCAACTCAGCCTCCAACAAATTCCAAAATGTACGAATCACGACCAGATCGCGAAATTCCGCATCGTCTTGTTCCGGTGCGTCTTCTTCGAGTTGTCCAGAGTAGAGTCCTCGCTTGGCCAGTTCCGCTCGCAGCGCCTCCCGGGCCGGATAGGTCAATTCGTGCGCTTGCTTCGCCACCTGCTCCAACTCCTCATCCGTCTGTTCAGAGTAAAGTTCCGCCAGCCGCTGACGTTCCTGCTCCGGATCGATTTTAGCCATGGCAGCGAAATCATACTCCTCTATTGACCCCGCTGTTTTTTCTGTCGCACCTGCTTGCTACGCCACTCAGTCGGCGCTATACTCCGCCACGCTTCGTCGTCGTGATCGATGAGCCTTCTCTGTGAGGATCCCATGATCAAAAACTTACTGCTCGGGTTTGCAGTCGCCTTCGCTGCAGGCATAGGTTTCGGTTTGCTCGACTACTTCAGCGGCTCCTCGTCGTCAACTTCTGTGGTCCTGCCAATGGTCCTTGGGTTCTTAACGTTTCTCGTATTGCAGGCGCTATCGGGCAATCGCAAGGAGGCCCGCGTAGACGATGCCACCCGCCAGTCTTCCCTGAGCGCTCCAGCCCCGGCGGGCCAAGCGCTGCTCTATATCTATCGCGAGGGATTTATGGGCAAGGCCGTTGGCTGGAATGTATCTCTCGACGGCAAGGCACTGGCGCAACTTCGCAGCCCCCGGTTCACTCATACAACCATCAACCCAGGAAGTCACACCCTGGCAGTCAGTTTAGGTGGTTTCGCGGGGACCCAGAATAAGCCCGCGGAGACATCCTTCGACGCGCAAGCCGGCGAAGTGATCGTCTTCGCCATGAAGACGAAAATGAGCGCGCTCAGCAATACACTTTCTTTCGTTCGGGAGCCCGATACGGCCACAGCCTTACAAAAGCTCTCCAGGATTCCCATGGTGGCGGCAGAACCAACCGTACCCGGCGTTGCCGCCTGAAGTCATGCCGCAGAAGAAGCCTGCCTTCCAAGTTCCGTCCTGGAAAAACTTCGGGGCCAGAAAGTCAAAAGAAATAGAACGGCCCGCAAGCACTTGTCCGTGAAAAACAAGGCCTGCGGGCCGCCCGGTGGACTGTTTGGGATTGACCAAGAGGTGGTCACTCTAACGTGGCCTCTACGGCAACTCCGGGTTGCTGAAGAAACGACTCGTCTCATCAGCGATTCCTGACCGACCTGCGCCAGGCGGAATTGAATCCTTAAATCACCGGTAGTGTGCGGGCTGTAGCTTCCGGCGCGCGTTTCTTGTCCGCGCCCGAAGCCCCGCTTAGAGCAACCGCTCTAAGTCTCAGCCACCTCACCTGGTCTTTGAGAATCCCAACTACTGCCTTCAGAACTTGTCATCCGACCACCTCCTTTCCGGTGTATTCGCACATTAGTACGAAAATGCCCTGTGCGTCAACCGGCACGAAAGTGGGTATCGGAGATGGCAACAGAGGACTCGCTCACTACGGCAGCCCGAACGCGTAGACCGCGCTGCCCGCCGCGATGGCCACATATTCTTTCCCGTCGACCGCAAACGCCATGGGCGCGGCATAGACCGCGCCACCCGTCTGGAAGTGCCACAGGACTTTGCCCGACGCCGCCTCAAAGGCGATGAAGTTTCCTTCAGCGTCTCCGGAGAACACCAGCCCGCCCGCTGTCGACAGCACTCCTGACCACGTCGGAGAAGTGTGCTCAAACTTCCATTTGATCTCACCCGTCGCCGGATCGATCGCCTTCAGGAATCCGCGATAAGGCCGCGCCTCCTCCGACGGAAAATACGCGCTGCCATAAAACGCGTGCCCCGGCTCATACGGCTGCGGAGCCGTGCTGAAAATGTCGCATTGATCGCGCGCCGTCACATAGAACAATCCAGTTTGCGAGTCATAGGTCGGCGCCATGAAGTTCGTCGTCCCCAATGCGCCTGGACATACCGTATGCCCTTCGAGCGTTGGTGAAGCATTCTGGTTTGCCATCGGCCGACCATCGGCATCCTTCGCGTCGCTCCACGTAGTCTTACCGTATGCATTCGCCGACAGCAGCTTACCGGTGGTGCGGTCGAGCACATAAAAATATCCGTTGCGGTTCGCCTGCGCGATCAAGTGCTTCCCGCCCGCTTCGAGCATCACCGGAACCTGCGTCGCGTCCCAGTCATGCTCGTCATGCTTGGTGAACTGGAAATACCAGTTCATCTTGCCCGTGTCGGCGTTCAGCGCCAGCAGAGAATTGCTGTAGAAGTTGTCGCCCGCTCTGCCTTCGCCGCGATTCGACGGCGCAGGATTTCCTGTCGGCCAGAAAATCTGATTTGTGGCCGCATCGTAAGTTCCCGTATTCCACGCCGGAGCACCGCCGACCTTCCACGAATCGCCTTCCCAAGTCTCATGCCCTGGTTCGCCCGGCCCCGGCACGGTATAGAACCGCCATTTGCGTTCGCCCGTGTCGGCGTCGTAGGCGTCAATGAATCCGCGCACTCCATATTCGCCTCCGGAAACGCCAAGCACGACGAGATTCTTCACCACCAGCGGCGCGACCGTGAAGCTGTACCCGATGCGATAGTCCGCCGCGACGACATCCCACACCACGGCCCCAGTCTTCGCATCGAGCGCGACGATGTGCGCATCGAGTGTCCCAAGAAAAACCTTGTCCCCCAGAATCGCCAGGCCGCGATTCACGTGCCCGCAGCACGGACGAATGTCCGCAGGAACCTGGCGTTGGTACATCCAGATCGGCCGCCCGGTGCGGGCATCGAGCGCAAACGCCCGGTTATCCTGTGCGGTCGCATAAAGGATTCCATCGACGACCAGCGGTGTCGTCTCCAGCTTTCCCGTCGCCGCCGTTTGGTACACCCACTTCGCAACCACAGTGTGCACATTCGCAACGTTGATCCGATCGAGCCCGCTGAACCGCTTTCCAGAATAATCGCCCGAGTACGTCATCCAGTTTTGCGGTTCCTTCGCAGAATTCACTAACCGCTCAAACGTAACCTGCGCATGAGCGCAGACCACCGCGCAATTGGCAAGCAGGGACACGAGTAGGATTGCCCATGGCCTGGCCACCCCGTGGAAGAGCGGCCCTTTGAGGGCCGCGTTGCGCCTACGCGAAGCGATGGCCTTTAGGCCCTGTGGGCCCGTGGGGCTGAAGCCCGCGCCTGCGTGAGTCTCTTGACGCGGCGCCAATGCGCCGCTCTTCCACGCTCGTCCCGACGTCTCAGCCGACTCGAACCAGCCTCGCTCTCTCATTTAGCCCCCACGCTGATCAGCCAAGCCACAATGTCCTCCAGTTCTTTGTCGCTCAACACTTCCACCTCGTACTTCGGCATCGCCGACTCGCGGCTCTTCTGATACGACTGCAACTTGTCCTTTTCCAGAAGATGAATGTGCTCCCCCGCGTCCATGATCTGCACGCTGAAGCTGTCTTCATTGAGAGCCACGCCGGTGATTTTCTTCCCATCGGCCGTGACCGCGGTAACACTCTCGTACTCCTGCGGAAATTCCTTCGTCGCCTCGGTAAGCCCCCAAGCCAGTCTCCGGCTCGGATTGCGCACCGAATCGATAATCGCCTCGCGAGTGCGCGACCCGCCCACGCTGGTCAACTCCGGCCCCAGTCGCCCTCCCCTACCCGCAACCATGTGGCACAGCGAGCAGTTGGCGTCGCCATAAAACAATTCTTTTCCGTGCCCGGGGTTGCCCAGCGCTTGGGGCGGTGCCTTCACCTCCTGGCTTCGAATGTAGGTGATGATCTGCCAGATCTCTTCATCGGTCATCCCCACGCCCTGTCCGTTCGTCCCGTTGGCCGGCATCGCAGTCCCGGGAATGCCGTTGCTGATCACCTGAAACATGTCCGCATCGGAGTGCGTGTGCTTCTTGACCGCCCGAGTCAAATCAGGCCCGCGCCCGCCACCGTGTGCACCCAGCCCATGACATAGGGCGCAGTTGATCCGAAACTCATACTCTCCCGCCTTCGCCGCCTTGGCGTCGCCTGCCAGCGGATTCTGGCAGTATGCCGCCGCACCCAGAAACACGAATCCCGCCAAACCTACGCTCCACCGTCTGAACATGAATTCACCCTTTCAGGAATTTGCCGAATTCTACGCTATCGCCTCGCGATCCGCGCTTCGGAAATCTAGGCCAGATTGAGAAAGACGGATCGAGAAAATGGAATAAGAGAAAGGGTTGAGGAGAAGCGCACGTCCCCGCAAGGTCATGGCCGCCGGATATCTGCCCCGCGACGCCTTCGACTCTCTACACTGAATTCATCCCCCGAAGTGCCGATATCCCTTAGGTAGGCGTCTTTATTGCTTTACTGGCTAAGTCGCTGAGGCGTCAGCCCTTCCAGCGGAAGGCGTCGGACTGCGGCAGACCCAGGTGAGCCAGCACGCGATAGGCAAATTCGCGTGCCATCTCATCTAAAGAAGCTGGGCGGTAATAGAACGCCGGAATCAACGGAAAGATCGTCGCACCGGCATCAGCGGCTCGGTACATGTTGCGGATGTGGATTTTATTGAGCGGCGTTTCCCGCACACACAGCACCAGCGGACGCTTCTCTTTGAGCGAGACATCGGCCGCACGCTCGATCAGTTGCGCGGCCACGCCGTTGGCGATACGGGCCAATGTGCCCACGCTGCAAGGGATGACGACCATGGCGTCGGCGGGATAAGACCCGCTGGCCACGTTCGCCCCGATGTCGGCGTTCGATTGCTCTTTGATTTTTTTTACCTGAGTTTCGGAGGCGCCAAGAATTCGCTCGACGAGGTTGGATCGTCCTTGGATGTCCAACTCTTCGGCCATAACGCGCAGCGCGCTGTCAGAAGCGATGAAGTTCACCGCTTCGATCCGCTCATCGCGTGCCACAGCCAGCAGCAGCTGCCGCAGGAATATCGCCCCGCTAGCGCCGGTAGTGGCAACGGTTAGATTCTGCGGTGGATGGTTCAGCAACAACCTCCGGCGAGCCAAACTGCACCACGGCCTCGAATCCGGAGCATAGGGAGTCAATGAACAGGAAGTCAAGATGAACAAGCTAAGAGCTAAGAGCTAAGAGCCAGAAGCTGACAATGTCCTCGACCACCAATCTCCGATCCCGCCGCAGCGCAGCCCAGTTACACGCGCTGGCGGGAGTGGAGCGCGAAATCCGCGCCCAGGATTCGCACAACCGCCGCAAATATCTTCGCGAATTCAATCAGGCATTTCGCAGCTACGAATCGCTGCTTGACCCTCATCAAATTCAAGAGACTCTGCACTCCGCCGACGTGGTTCTCATCGGCGACTACCACGCTCTGCCCGCCGCTCAGCTCCATGCCGCTTCCCTGATCGAACAGCGCGCGCTCGCCGGGGATCGTCCGGTGGTGCTGGGTATCGAAACCATTTTCGCCCGCGACCAGCACATTCTCGACGAATGGTGGCGCCGCGAGATCGACGAGAGCGAACTCCGCCAGCGCATCCGCTTCGACCTCGACTGGGGATACGACTGGGCACCGTTTCACCAATTGCTCGTCACCGCCCGCGACCACGCCGAAGCCGTTTGCGGCCTGGACTGCATGCCGCGTGAAGATCTGCGCAAGATCGGCGCCCGCGACCGCCACGCCGCTGCGAAACTTGCGGAGATCCGCGAGCGCCACCCCAACGCCGTCATCTTTGTGTTGTTCGGCGAATCGCACTTGGCGCCCGGCCATTTGCCGCGCGCGCTGCGCCAGCAGTTGCCTGAAGAAAAAATCCTAACTGTGCTGCAGAACATCGACGCGCTCTACTGGCGCGCCGCCGGAGAGCGCGCCGACAAAGTAGAAGCCGTCCGCGTGAACGACGATGTCCTCTGCGTCTTCAACGCCACGCCGCTCGAGAAATACGAAAGCTACCGTCTGTTTCTCGATCAATGGAGCCGCTGCGACGACGCTCCCGACTTCGCTCCCACCATGTACAACCTGATCGACAGCCTGGCCCGCTTCCTCGAAATCGACCGCTACTCGTCAGAGAATGGCACGCAGCCAAAGTTCCTGATCGACATGGTCCCGGAAGTCTATGGCGGCCCGTCCGATGCCATGCTGCGCCGTCTGTTGTCACGCAAAGGCATCGGCGAGGCTGAGCGCGAATCAATGTTGACCCGGGTCAATGAGCGCGGCAGTGCCTATCTGCCGCAGGTCAATGTGTTCTACGTGGGCGAATTTCAAATGATCCACGCCGCCGAAGATGCCGCCCGTTTTCTGCATCAAGCCTGTCAAGGTTTGCCGCAACGGCTCAGCGGAAATTCCGAAGGCGAAGCCGCACGCGACGCTCGCGGCCGCAACGCTGCAATCGACGATTTCTACGCTCGCGTAATCGAGCACGCGATCGCCTATTTCGGTTCGCGCGTGCTCTATCCTTCAAGGCCCACTCCGGCCGATGCGCCGCCACTGTCTCGCGCCGCCCTTGAAAAAGCAGCCCAGGCCGCCATTCGATCCGAGAAGAACAAATTCGACTCAGCCGCGCAAGAGTTCGGCTATCGTATCGGATGCCGAATTTACGATGCCTACCTCGCCGGCACAGTCACGCCCAGCGGGCTGCGCCGCCTCTTCCTTGCTCATCTCAACGAACCCGGACTGGCCCGCAAAGTCTGCACGGCCGTACTTGCCAAACTGCGTGCAGTCTCCCCTCCGCTCGCCCGCGCTGCTCACGCCTGAACTCATCGTTCCCCGAAGTGCTAATCTAGACTTCGCCCGGCTGACTGAATGAATGCTGGGACCTGAATGCCGACAGTCGCTTGAACTCCGAATCCATCCGCCAGCTTTTCGAACGAGTGCGCAAGGGCAAGCTCAAGCCCGACGAAGCCGTCGCTCGCCTGCGCCATCTGCCCTTCGAAGATCTCGGCTTCGCCAAAGTCGATCATCACCGCGCCCTGCGCGTGGGTATGCCCGAGGTCATTCTAGGAGAAGGCAAAACTCCAGCGCAGGTAGCAGAAATCTTCGCGCGCCTCGCCAAACACGAGGGCAACATCCTGGCCACGCGCACCAACGAAAAGCAATTTGCCGCGGTCAAGAAAAAAGTTCGCTCCGCGGAATATCGCGAGCTCGCTCGCGCCGTCGTTCTGCAGCGCGATCCCGCAAAATACGGCAAGGGAATCGTCGCCGTTGTCTCCGCCGGAACCAGCGATATCCCCGTCGCCGAAGAAGCCGTCGTCACCGCCGAAATCATGGGCAACGAGGTCGAACATTTTTACGATGTCGGCGTCGCCGGTATTCATCGCCTGCTGGCCAATCGCGAGGCGCTGTCTCGCGCCCGCGTTGTCATCGTTTGCGCTGGCATGGAAGGTGCCCTGCCCAGCGTCGTCGGCGGCCTGGTCGGCGTCCCCGTCATCGCCGTACCCACCAGCGTCGGCTATGGTGCGTCTTTCAAGGGAATTGCCGCGCTGCTCGGCATGCTCAACTCGTGCGCCTCGAACGTCAGCGTGGTCAACATCGATAACGGATTCGGTGCCGGCTACGTCGCCTCGCTCATCAATCGTTTAGCATAACCCCCGGTTTACCATACCTGTGAAGGAGCCAGTCATGCCCAACGCACTCTCCCCGGAAGTAAAACAACTCGTTGACCGTCCTAATTTCGCTCACCTGGCCACACTCATGCCCGACGGTTCTCCGCAGTCGGTGCCCGTGTGGATTGGTCGCGAGGGCGATCATCTCGTCATCTGCACCGGCGAAGGCTCGCTCAAGGCCAAGAACACGCGCCGCGATCCGCGACTCGCGCTGTCGATCGTCGACTCCACCAATCCCTACGAAGAAGTCCAAATTCGGGGCCGCGTCATTGAACGCCGCGCTGATCCCGACTTGAAGACACTGGATCCCATCTCACATAAATACACCGGAAAGCCTTTCCCGATGCGCAATCCCGAAGGCCGAGTCGCTCTGATTATCGAAGTAGAAAAAGCTCGCTACACCAAGCTGCCCTTCGAACACACACCGCCGAAATGAGCCGGAGCTACGAAACCGGCATCCTGCGCCGTTGCCGGATCACCTGGAATAGTCGAAAGGTCAGCGCAGAGCCGCTGATTGCAAGCCAGATCGCGCTCCACACAGCCAGCAGCGGAGAGTCTCCTCCGAACAGGAACACCCCCGCTAGCAGAATCGAACTTGGAACGACCAGGAGTGCAAAGGCGAGGTCGCCGTTATGTTTCTTGGGCAGTACTCCGCTACGGCGCCAAACCAGGCAGTCATCCACCAGCCGCCCGACCATGTACCAGCACAGAAGCCCGACAAGCCAGAATCCGAAGAACCTGAAGTTGAGGCTCACCCACGGTTGCCCTCTTCGAGCCGCAAACTCAATCGGTACGACAACGGGTACCGCCGGAAGATTGATGCCCTGTGCCAAATCAACCGCCTCAGATCCCGGAACGAGGAACCATGTCTTGCCCTCTCTGCCATCACGGAGCAAGACATCGACCTGGTGCGATCCCGGTGCCCATGGCGCCCATGTAATCAGAAACATCGCGACGCTTTGAATCGGAGGCAACCAGAATCGGAACCGCATGGCGTCCGATTAGAACATATGGTCGCGCAAGAAAAAAGGCGCGGCCATGCACTGTTCAGTGCCGAGCCGCGCCCTCTTCCTCACCGCTACATCAACTCGCCCGCCTTAGCCCTTCACAACCTCGAGCTTGTTCTCCACGCTGAAGACGCCAGGGATCTGGCCGGCCTTGAGCCCGGCAACGGTTTTATCCATTGTGCTGTCGACCGCGCCGTAAAGCGTAACGTGCCCGTTCGTCACGATGATCCGAATCGGGCGCGCCGGATCCATGGCATACCTGCTCAACACCGGGTCGCTGTAGATGGCGCGCACCGCCCGCAAACGGATCCCGTCGTCGAACCGCGAAACCGGGGCGAGGGAAACATTGTCGACCACATCCTTCACGCCAGGCATGTTCGCGATGTCAGTCAGAGCTTCGTCGCGGCCAACGCCAGTTCGATCCTGGCCTGCCACCGTCACCACGCCGTCCTGCACTCCGAGCGCGAAAAAGTCGAACGTGCTGTCATAGCCTTCCCGCACATACGTTAGCTTGGTCGCCAGTTTCTGCTCCAGCTGCGCGTCGGGCACATTCGGACCAGCCACGGTGATTAGGTTGCGCACGCCCTGCGTGTTCGCAATCTTCCGCGCCAGCTTGGCCGCGTCCAGTTTTTTCTGATAAAGATCCACTGTACCCGTCAGGGTCACGATCCCATCTTCCACGTTAGCCGTCACATCGCGGAACTGGCTCTTCGCCGCCAGTTTCTGCGCGGCCGTAGTTTGAATTTGATTGTCATATCGGGAAGCCCCAGCGGAGTCCGCCATCAGCGTAGCGCTCAATAACCCGATGGTCAGCAGCGCTCCCAGCATCTTCACGAATCCCTTTTTTTCTGTTCCGATCTTTTCTTTTGCCATAAAGGTCACCTCCGACCCATTGACGAATCTTTACGAATTAACCACCTGGTTAATTCAGTAGATGCGGAGGGGCCAGCGTGGGATGCACGCGCGGAAACACTGGGCATGAGCGCCAACAGGTCATGCGGTGCAGACGAAACTTTTTGTGCAGTGGCGGGTTTCTATAAGCAGCGGGTAGAGGTCTGCCTCGAGGACTCCAGTTTATTTTCGGGCCCGGCCCGAACGTACCGGAACTCTATTCTTGGCCTTGTTCTTGAAGGCCGCGCCGCTGAAGCACCAATAGCCAGCCAGCGATCCGCCCGCGAACACCGACCACAATACCGTGTCCGCCCAGGAGTTGTAGTTCTCCGCTCCAAGGCTCGTTAGATCCCAAAACGTAAGCGGCCAAACGATAAGCACGTAGACGCCCACCACGGTCAGCACCGCTGCCATTCCGACTCCCACCGCCAACACGCCCGCCGACAGGCTTTCAAACAGCAGCATGGTCCAGTGCTGATCGGCAGGGTCCGGCTTCCGAGGAGAACCGGCAGGTCGCGATCGTTCGACAATTGGAGACACGAGTCCTCCGGAAAGGGCGTTCTTCGCGACACGCTCCTCCAGAGTAGAGCTTAAAGATCATGTGGCCTGGGTTCCAAGTTACGAAGGGCTAGGGGATCGCTCCCAATTCGAAATCTGCCATTTCGGGATTACCCCCGTAACTTTCAGCTTGGTACTCCAGGGCTCTACCATGCCCATGGACTGCGTATTTCGAGGGGGAATTCGCGGATGGGTGATCGTGTCGCCCGATCAGGACGGTCAGACATTTCTCGCGCCAACCGGCTGAAAAAAGCCTTGGAGCGCGGAGCCCCGCCTGCCTTCATTCCGCCCGAAGATTCGGCGCGAGATGTTTCCGACAGCGCGAGGACGCCCAACCCCACTTCTCCCACGAACGGTTCCTGCTCGGAGCATTCCTGCCCGTTACCTCCGCTCTTGGAATCTGTCCAGCCGGCCCAGCCTCCGCTGCAGTTTCTGCAGCAGATGTTTCAGGCGTCGCCCGATGGATTGAGCATCGCCGATTGCGATCACCGCGTGCTCTGGGCAAATGAGACCTTCGTGCGCATGTTCCATTACGAGGCCGCGGAAGTAGTCGGGCAATCTCTGGAAAATCTGGTGGTGCCTCCCGAGCGCCAAGCGGAGTCGCGCTGGGTAACCGAGGCGCTCATGAAAGGTGACCGCATCATTCTCGAAACCCAGCGCAGAAAAAAAGATGGAACCCTGCTCGACGTTTCCTTGTCCTGCGCGCCCCTGCTGCTGAATGGGCAGATGGCTGGCTTCTACGCTGGATACCATGACATTACTGACCGACGGCGAGTCGAGGCCCTGAGCTCCGCGCTCTACCGCGTCGCCGAAAAAAGCAGCAGCGCCCACGAACTGCAACAATTTTTCGCCGCGGTACACAGCATTGTCGATGAACTGATGTACGCCCGTAACTTCTACATCGCGCTTTACGATTCCGCCACTGAGTTGCTCAGCTTTCCGTACTTCGTCGATGAACGCGATTCCGCGCCGTCGCCCAAAAAACTCGGCCGGGGACTGACCGACTATCTCATCCGCGTGGGCGAACCCCTGCTGGCGACGCCCGAGGTCCTTCAGGGCATGGAAGATCGCGGCGAAGTCGCGCGCAATGGTTCGCGTTCTCTCGACTGGATGGGCGTTCCGCTCAAAGTCAACAACCACACTTTCGGCGGTCTCGTGGTTCAGACTTACTCCAAGAACATCCGCTACGGCGAACGCGACAAAGAAATTCTGACTTTCGTGGCACGGCAAGTGGCCAGCGCGGTCGAGATCAAGCGCAACGAACAGGCCCTTCGCCGCTCCGAGGCTCGCTACCGTTCTCTGGTGCAGAGTTCGGTGTACGGCATTTACCGCTCGAGCCTGGAAGGAAGATTCCTCGACGTCAATCCTGCTCTCATCACCATGCTAGGCTACGGTTCGGCCGAGGAAGTTCTGCTGCTCGATCCCGAACGGGATGTATTCGCGCACTCCGAAGAACACACGCGCCTCATCGAAGAATTCCGCCGCACCGGCCGCCTCGATGGAATCGAAGTAAAGTGGAAGTGCAAAGATGCTCGGGCGATCACGGTCCGCATCAGCGGCCGAGCCGTCAGCAACGTCGATGAGCCGGCGGATGTGCTCGAGGCGATCGCCGAAGACGTCACCGATCGCCGCGTCCTCGAAGACCAGTTCCGCCAGGCGCAAAAAATGGAAGCTGTCGGCCGGCTCGCCGGCGGAGTGGCCCACGACTTCAACAACCTACTGACCGTAATCAGCGGATACGCCGAAGTGATTCTCGCGAACCTCAGCCTCGATCATCCCCTGCATGAAAAGGGACGCGCCATCCAGCAGGCCGCCGACCGCGCTACCACACTGACCCGCCAGCTCCTGGCTTTCAGCCGCAAGCAGTTGCTCGAACTCAAAATCGTCGACGTCAACGCCATTGTGCAGGACATGGAGCGTCTGCTCCGCCCCCTCATCGGCGAAACTGTGGAACTCTCGACCGCCCTGGCTACCGACGCAGCCCACACCCGCGCCGACGCCGGACAACTCGAACAGGTCCTGATGAATCTCGTGGTGAACGCCAAGGACGCGATGCCAGGCGGCGGCAAGCTCTCCATTCAAACCGAAAATCTGATCGTGGATGAGAATCATCGCCGCGGCCAGACCTTCATCCGCCCCGGCCACTACGTGCTGCTGACGGTCCGCGACACCGGCATCGGCATGGACAAAGAGACTCAGTCGCGAATCTTCGAGCCGTTTTTTACCACCAAAGAAAAGGGCAAGGGCACCGGCCTCGGCCTCTCCACCGTCTACGGCATCGTGAAGCAGAGCGCCGGATATGTCATGGTACAGAGTGAAGAAGGAGTCGGCACCGCATTTCACATTTATCTGCCTCGCGTCGATGGCGTTGCCGAGCGCCATTCGATTCCCGCGCCCCACGCTGCCGCCGGAGGCACTGAAACCGTGCTGTTGGTGGAAGACGAAGCCCCCGTCCGCGAACTGGTGCGAGACACGCTGACCGCGAAAGGCTATCGCGTCCTCGAAGCCGAGAACGGCGAGACCGGACTTGCTGCCGCTGCCGGCCACAAGGGCACAATCGACCTCGTCATCACCGATGTGGTCATGCCCGGAATCGGCGGCCGGGAATTGGTTCAGCAACTGGCCAAGGCGCGTCCCAAAACCAAAGTCCTTTACCTCTCGGGATATACCGAGGATGCGATCCTCAGCGACGGCACCATCGAAAAAGGCGCTGCCTTCCTGCAAAAGCCCTTCACCCTGCAAAACCTGTCCCGCAAAGTACGCGACGTGCTGGGCTAGCTCAAGGTCGTCCGTCTTCCCAACAGAGCAAAGCTACGCCTAAGATTTTGGGAGGGCACGACTTCAGTCGTGCCGTTAGCGACCAAACACGATGCGGGCTTTAGCCCCTGAGGGACGCTTTCGTCCAGAGCTCTGTCGGATTCCTCGTGCAACTTTTTCCCCGCCCCAGCGTCCTATCTGATTGAAAATAGAATTCTCCAATCCGCCTGGGGCGGATGTGCGTATACATAGATAGGGGTTTCCGAATGCTGATCAAGAAGTCGGACGACATTCCTTCATCAGAAATCACGCCGAAAAACTTATATCTGAACCGCCGCAAGTTTCTGGCCAGTGCGGCACTCGCCGGAGCCGCAGTCGCCACTGGGGCAGGCCTGCGCGAAGTCATCTCGCCCTCAACCGTGGCGCTCGCAGGTAACAAAATCGATGGCATCCAGAAAAGCCCGCTCAGCACCACCGAGACCGTCACTCCCTATAAAGACGTCACGACCTACAACAACTACTACGAATTCTCGACCGACAAAGATGGCCCTGCCAAACTCGCCCAGAAATTCCGCACCCGTCCCTGGAAAGTGAAGATCGACGGCCTGGTCGACAAGAAACAGGAACTCGATATCGATACCATCCTCAAGATGGCCCCTCCCGAGGAGCGTATCTACCGTCACCGCTGCGTCGAAGGATGGTCCATCGTCGTTCCCTGGGTCGGCTTCTCGCTCAGCGAACTTATTAAGCGCGTCAATCCCACCAGCAAGGCGAAGTTTGTAGAGTTCACCACCATTTTCGATCCTTCTCAAATGCCCGGCCAGCAGCGCAACGTGCTGCAGTGGCCCTACGTCGAGGGCCTGCGCATGGACGAAGCCATGCATCCCCTCGCCCTTCTCTGCTTCGGCATGTACGGCGAAGACCTGCCCAATCAGGACGGCGCTCCGCTCCGCATCGTCCTGCCCTGGAAGTACGGTTTCAAAAGTGCGAAAGCCATCGTTCGCATTCACTTCACCGACCGCCAGCCGGAAAACACATGGAACATTTCCGCCCCCACGGAGTACGGTTTCTATTCCAACGTGAATCCCAACGTGGACCATCCTCGCTGGAGCCAGGCCAAAGAGCGCAGGCTCGGCGAATTTTTCAAGCGCCCCACCCTGATGTTCAACGGCTACGACCAGGTCGCCAGCCTCTACACTGGCATGGATCTGAAAAAGAATTTCTAGGCGGAAGTGGGAAGGGCACGGCTTCAGCCGTGCCGTCACAGCGACCAGACACGACGGGCTTTAGCCCCTGAGGGACTTCGAATACCCAAACCGAGCTATGATTTTCACTGACCTCTGAGCACTAGCTACTAGCCACTGCCCTTATGCTCCGCTACCTAAAACCCGTAGTCTTCCTAGCCTGCCTAGCACCCCTGGCCTGGCTCGTCTGGAGGGCCCTGCACAATGCCCTGGGCGCGAATCCCATCGAAGCCATCACCCACTTCACCGGCGACTGCACCCTGACTTTCCTGCTGATCACGCTCGCCGTCACCCCGCTGCGCAAGCTCACCCGCCAGTACTGGCTGATCAATTTCCGCCGCATGCTCGGCCTGTTCGCCTTCTTCTACGGCACGCTGCACCTGATGACCTGGGTCGGGCTCGACAAATTCTTCGATGTCCACGAAATGCTGGCCGACGTCGCCAAGCGCCGCTTCATCACCGCCGGCATGACTGCCTACGCCCTAATGATCCCCCTCGCGCTGACCTCGACCAAGTGGTCGATCCGCAAATTAGGCGGCAAGCGCTGGCAAGCCCTGCACCGCCTCATCTATTTCAGCGCCGCCGCCGGAGTCATCCACTACATCTGGCTGGTCAAAGCCGACCTGAAAAAGCCCCTAGAATACGCCGCAGTCCTGACCGCGCTCATGCTCTATCGAGTCGTAGCACGGTTCAGGTCGAGCGCGAAGGCTGGTGAAGGGGCGAGGCTCTCAAGGATAGAAATTCCGGAGAAGTGACGATTGTGGCGGCCAAGAAACAAGGGCGCGGCCCGGTGAGCCACGCCCTTTGTTTCTGCGTAACTGCCAGGTGCCTACTTCTTCTGCTTGTGAGTTGTGTTTGCCCGCACTAGCGGTCGCGGAACGAACATGTGCGCGCGGGTTGCGGCCGCGGCGCCGCCGGTTGAACTCTGCTCCACGACTACACCCGTCGCTATCTGGCCGCCGTCAGATTCGATGAACGGGAAAGTTATGCCATCCGTGGTGTATAAGGTGAGGCCGAACCCTCCGTTCAAAGTGCTGCTACTGCTGGTCCCGGCGTTGGCCGAGATCCCGACTCGGCCGTTGCTGTCGATGGCACCGAAAGTGCCAGCCAGCGCCAGGTTAGCAATCGGGCTCCCGCCGGGGTCGAAGTTTTCACCGATGATGCCGCAGACCGTGGAGCTTGCGGTGCCGTTGCAAGTTGCCGCGGTGCTGGCCGCGGTAAACTCGGCGATGTCGTCGACCTCGACGTCGTTCCCAATGTTTAGGCCGGTTAGGTTGAGCCCGTAGCCCTCCGCCGATGCAAACGAGGGCAGTGGCGTACCCTGCGGGTAGGCCGCGCCGGTCATGATACCGTTATTGTCCGTCTCCAGCAGCAGCACTCCGCCGCTCGAGGGATAGGCCGCGTATGAACCGCCGGATACGGCTCCGAAGAATCCGGAGAAATTGTTCAGCGTGAACCGGCCGTTGCCCGTGGAACTGTAAGCGGCAGAGAATGGGATCGGTGCCGAAGTTGGGGTCCCAACGCCGTTCAAGATCTCGACCGCGTCCTCGGTCGAGGATGTGGTGATATTACCTCCGCCATCCGTAACCATGAAGCCGCCAGCGGCGGCAGGGTTTCCCTCGAAGGAACCGACAAGAACGAAGGCCATGGTCCCAGAAATCGTAGCGCTCGGTTGAGAATAAGCATCGCCGGAGACGATGGGGAGCGCGTCCATTTCGATAAATTTCAGATGTGTAGCGTCGATTGCGTAAACGTCAAACGTGAGTGAGAAGGATCCAGTGCTAAGCACTGTCGAGGGGGTGGACGACGGCCCTAACACCACCTGCCCTCCGAGCGACTGATTCGCATAGGCAAAACCGCCGTCGTTGAAATCTTCGGCCCCCGAGTTGATGCCTCCGGTCGCATTGGTCACGAAGGCGCCCACCGTGGCGAACGGAGCAGCGTCATTCGCGTCGATTCCGGAAAAGGTGAAGGCGTACGGGCCGGCCAGCGAAGCTTGGGTCAAGCCGGAGGTCTGCAAGTCGAGAGTGCCGCTGCCGGTGGCTATATTGTCGAATTCGGTGACTAGACCGTGGGAGTTAGACTGCAGGACGAAGCTAAGGACGATCGTGCCGAACGGCGTGGAAGTGCCGAGTTTTGCCGTACCTCGGCCATCCTTGCTGACGGAGTAAGTGCTGCTGCTGCTGATCGCCGCGTTGGGTATTGGAGCGGTAACCGGGGTGGTGCTCAAGAATGCCGCGTCATTAATGTCAATCGTGCCGCCCGTAATGCCTCCGTTGCCGTTCCCTCCGGTGCCATCGGCCGTGAGTGTGCCGAGAATCGCATAGGGCTGCCCGCCGCTGTCGGTTCCCGACACGGAGAAGACATAGGTCCCACTCAGATCGCTGTTGTCGAAGCTGCCGCCTGGAGGCGGCGTGATCGTCGTAGAGCTGCTGCCGCAGCCCGCGAGCACGGCAAGACCGGAAAGTAGGATGGGCAGAACGAGGCGATTGCGTAACGACATAACTTCCCCCTGACGAAATATTTGGCGTGGTGACTGGGTCTTCTGAAGCAAGGTTAGCACGATTGGTTGCCGCTAGAATCAACCCGTACCAAGAGATTAAGTAGCGCGGAAAAAAGAAAAAAATCGCAGTCTTTACAACTCTTTACGTTGGTCGGTGGGATGAGCGATAAAGAGCTCAAAGCGAAAGAAAAACCCTACGGATGCGCCTCCGCCTCCTGCCCCGCCAGCCCGCGCAAAGACTCCAGGTAAGGTGCGCGCGCGATGCCTTTTTCCGTGATGATGGCGGCCACATACTTCGCCGGCGTCACATCAAACGCCGGATTCTCCACTTCCACCCCATCCGGCGTCATCTGCTTGCCCGCGATGTGGGTGATTTCCCTGGCGTTCCGCTGTTCAATCGGAATCCCGCTGCCGTCAGCACAAGCCAGATCGACAGTCGAAATCGGGGCCGCCACATAAAACGGAATCCCGTGCTCCTTTGCCAGAATCGCAACCGTATAAGTCCCAATCTTGTTGGCCACGTCGCCATTGGCCGCAATCCGGTCGGCGCCCACCACGATCGCTCCAATCTTGCCCTGCTTCATCATCACCCCCGCCATGTTGTCGGAAATCACGGTCGTCGGAATGCCGTCTTTCATCAGTTCCCAAGCCGTCAGCCGCGAGCCCTGCAGAAACGGACGAGTCTCGTCCGCGTACACATGAATTTTCTTCCCCTGCTCAACCGCCGCCCGGATCACTCCCAGCGCCGTCCCATATCCCGCTGTCGCCAGCGCCCCGGCATTGCAGTGCGTGAGTACTCCGCCCGCGCTCGGCATCAGCGTTGCCCCGTGCTGTCCCATGGCCTGATTAGCCGCAATGTCTTCCGCGTGCATGCGCTGCGCCTCTTCAATCAGATCGCGCTTGATGTGCGGAATCGGCCGCACCCGGATGCGCTCAAACTTCTCCTGCATGCGCCGGATCGCCCAGAAAAGATTCACCGCCGTAGGCCGGGTCTTGCCGATCAGGTCGCAAATCTCATCGAATTCGCGCTTCAGATCGCCCTGCGACTCAGCCTTGGAATTGTTCACGCCCAGCGCAATACCCAGCGCTGCCGCCACGCCAATCGCCGGCGCCCCTCGCACCACCATGTTGCGGATCACATCCGCCACCTGCTCATGCGTCTTGCAGGTCACATAAACTTCTTCGGTCGGCAGCTTCGTCTGATCGATAAAGCGCACGCCCTCGTCGGTCCATTCCAGGGTTTGAATCATAGGATTGTGTGATTAAGTGGTTAAGTCATTGAGCGATTGAAACGCTAAATGGCTCAATCACTCAATGACGCAATGATCTCAATTCTTAAGCACCGGACTGCGTCTCGTCGTTCTGGAAAATATGTTCTCTCCGCACATCGTTCGCCGTGAAAATCGAAACGAACGGTGCCGCCCCCGCCGCCTTCTCCACGTTCGGACGCCCGTTCGCTTCTTCGCGCTCCACCAGGCACATCACGCCAACAATTTCGAATCCAAATTCGCGCGACGCTTCAATGGCCTGCACCGTCGATGCTCCCGTGGTACAGACGTCGTCCACAATCACCACCGGCGCGCCCTTCTCGCGGAAGCCTTCAATGCGCTGCCCGGTGCCGTGCTGCTTTTCTGCCTTGCGCACCAGAAAGCCGTCCAGTTCCCCGCTCACCACCGAGACCGCGACCACGATCGGGTCCGCGCCCATGGTCAGCCCGCCAATCGCCCGCGCCTTCCATCCCCGCTGCCGGATTTCTTCCAAAAACACTTCCCCCGTCAGCCGCGCGCCTCGCGCGTCGAGCGTAGTAGTCCGGCAGTCGATGTAGTAGTCGCTGATCCCGCCCGAAGAAAGTTTGAACTCGCCCAGCCGGAACGATTTGTGAGCCAGCGTGCTCAGCAGTTTCTGGCGTGGCTGGGAAATCACACTGGAAGCCATGAAAATCTACGATACCACGAGTCCACCATCACCCGGCCCGACGAAGCGCGCCCCGAATCTCCCGATTGCTCAAGACCACGGCCAGCTTGTCCTTCATATATCGCATCGAGATTTCGTGATGCTCGCCATCGTACGAGTCAATGCAATCAGAGGCCAGGATCACAGCCCAATCTCTCTGATAAGCATCGACAGCGGTCGTGCGAATGCACGCATGCGTATTAATCCCGGCCAGAATGATCGCGTCGGGGCGAATGCGCGCCAGTGCCTCGTCCAGCGCCGTGCCAAAAAAGGCGCTATAGCGTTTCTTTACGATCACGACGTCCGTCGCAGCGACATGCAATTCGGAAATAATCTGACTACCTCGCGTCCCTTTGATCGTTGATCGTATCCCCTTAGCTTTCATCTCCAGGAACGCGTCGCTCAAGTCCGGCTCGAACTCCTGCCGAATCCACATGACGGAATGCCCGTGCCCGCGAATCATCTCCGCCAGTTCGTTGATGGATTGTATGAGCCTGGCTTTCCGCGCCGGTTCCCATTCCGCCAGGAAGTCATTCAGCATATCGATAACGATCAGCGCCGGCCGTTCCATGCGCAAAACAGTACCAGAGGTTCCCCGCGAAACGCACGCCGCTATCTCGACACGCGGGCACCCTCCGCAACCCCTGTTCCCTGGGCGTGATAACCTGAATTATTCTCCGCCGACCATACTTCGAGGTTAGCCATTGCCGAGTCCGCGAAAGTTCCAGTTCTTTACCCTAAGCTGCTTTGCACTCATAACCGTCGGGATCTCCAGCCTGGTCACGCCCGCCGTTGCCGACGGCACCCGCACCTGGGAACAATCGAAATTCGACGACCTGACCAAGGGCACGGCCACAGGCGTCGCAATTCGCAGCGCTGGCGGTCTGGAACTGGCCCCCTCGTTCAAACTGCTCTACGCCACGCCGTCGACCTACATCTGGGCCATCGCCGCCGATGATGCTGGCAATGTCTATGCCGCCACCGGATCGCCCGCGCGCGTCTACCGCATCGTTCCCGACGGCCATGCAACCATCATTTTTGAGCCTCAGGAACTGCAGGTGCAAACCCTCGAAGTTGACTCCCACGGCGCGATCTACGCCGCCACCGCCCCCGACGGCAAAGTCTACAAACTCGAGCACAAGCCCCGCGAGAAATCCGACACGCCAAAATCCGAAAGCAAAACCGAAAATAAGTCCGACAGCAAGTCGGACAAAGACGCGAAAGACAAAGACCCGGCCAAGCCCGCCCTCGATCCCGCGTGGACTTCCACCGAATATTTCGCCCCCGGCACCAAGTACATCTGGGATCTTGTTCTCGACAAAGCCGGCAACCTCTATGTCGCCACCGGAGATCATGGCGAGATTTACAAAGTCACGCCAAAGGGTGAGCACTCGGTCTTCTTCAAGAGCGACGAAACTCACATCCGGGTGCTCGCGCTCGACGCTCAGGGAAACCTGATCGCCGGTACCGACGGCAGCGGCCTCGTCTACCGCATTTCTCCCGCGGGCGAAGGCTTCGTGCTCTACAGCACTCCCAAGAAAGAGATCACCGCGCTCGCGCTCGATCATCAAGGCAACATCTACGCCGCGGGCGTCGGCGAGAAACGCGCCGGCGCCGCCACGTCTGCACCCGGCGTCACATCGGCGATGATGACGATGGCCGCCAATGCCGCAGCGAATCCAACTCCTCAGACTCCGGGCATGACGGTCACCATGGCTCCCGCCAACCCTCAACCGGGCCCGTTCCCATTTCCCGGTGGAGGAGCGAGCAATGGTTCCGACGTCTATCGCATCGCCCCCGATGGTTCGCCGTCGCGCATCTGGACGTCGCACGAAGACATCGTCTACGCGCTGGCTTTCGACTCGCACGGCCAACTGCTGGCCGGAACCGGAAACCGTGGCCACGTTTTTGCCATCGAATCTCAGAATCCCGAATCCCAGGACGAATTTTCCGATCTGCTGAAGGCTCCTGCGTCGCAAGTCACTGGTTTTGCCAAAGCGCCCGGCGGCGCTCTTTACGCCGCCACCAGCAACCTCGGCAAGATTTTTCTGCTCGGTCCTGGTCCGGAGAATGAAGGCACCTACGAGAGCGATGTGTTCGACGCCAAGATTTTTTCCCGCTGGGGCCGAGTCGAGTTCCGCGGTGCCGGCAATGTAAGTCTGCTCACCCGTAGCGGCAACGTCGACAATCCCGACCGCAACTGGAGTCCATGGAAGCCGGTGAACCTTACCAAAGATTCAGACATGGGAGTTCCGCCCGCCCGCTATGCCCAGTGGAAAGCCGTGCTGCACGCAGGCAGCGCGAAACCTGCCGTCGACACCGTCACCCTGAACTACCTCCCGAAAAATGTCGCTCCCGAAATCGATGACGTCTCGGTGCAGGTGGGCGTGCGCTACCAACCGCTCCCCAAGTCATCCGGATTGAATCTCGGCGGCGACATCAGCGGTTCGTCCGGCGTCCACTTCGAGTCGCCCATGCCTAGCAATCACGATCGCGACTCGATCGGAGTGAAGTGGAATGCGCACGACGAGAACGACGATCAGCTCGTGTATGCGGTCTACTACCGCGGCGACGCAGAAACGCGCTGGCTCCTGCTGAAAGACAATTTGTCCGACAAGGCGTATTCCTTCGACGCTAGCCTGTTGCCCGACGGCGGCTACACCGTCAAGGTCGTCGCCTCCGATGCGCCGTCGCACTCGCCGGGCGATGCGCTGACCGCCTCGAAAGAAAGCCGCCGCTTCGAGGTCGACACCACTCCTCCTCACATCGAGAACCTCTCGGCGTCGCTAGAGGGCGCACAGATTCGCGTCCGCTTCCGCGCCGACGACGGATTCTCCACCATCAAGCGCGCCGAGTATTCCATCGACGCCGGCGAATGGAAATTCGTCGAGCCCACTGGCCAACTTTCAGACGCGAAGATGGAAGACTACGACTTCCTCTCGCCCGTCGGCCCGGGCAACGAATCTGCCGCTGAACACGTAGTCGTCGTGCGGGTCTATGACAAGTACGACAACCTGGGCGCAGCCAAAACGCTTGTAAAAGGGAAGTAGTGCGCTTCGGCCTTTACTCCGGCGGCGCGAAATGCTTTGAAAGGGCGCGGCTTAAAGCCGTGCCGTGAGCTGTTCTCAATGGAACAGCGGCTCTAGCGGCGGTCTCAGCCTTCGAGCATTCTAAGAATCCGGACATGTCCAAAAGACCTCTTTCCGCCTACCCTCGCCCCCGCTGACAATTGTGCCTACGATGCGCTGCCGCTGTTCAGCCCGAAAACTTGTTCCTTTTCTCTCCGTGCTCTTTTTGTCCGCCTTTTTCTTAATGGCATGTTCCGGCATATCTCATCCCGGCGGAAACAACGGAGGCGGCGGTAACGGAGGCGGCGGTAACGGGGGAACCGGCGCCAGCAACCTGGCGTGCAACGTCATGTCGGCAGGGCAGGGAGCAAGTCTCAACGGTTTCGTTCCGTTCACCAGCAGCAGCTTGTGGAACACCGACATCTCTTCCGCGCCCGTCGATCCAAATTCCAACTCGATAATCAGCAACTGGGTCGGCTCCGTAAACCTTCACCCCGACTGGGGCACCGATCCCACCTATGGTATTCCCTACGTCGTGGTCAACGGAAGCCAGCCCCTGGTCAACGTAAATCTGGGCGCCTACCCCAGCGAAAGCGATCCCGGCCCCATGCCGGTCCCGGCAGACGCTCCAGTCGAAGGCGGTTCGTCCAGCACCGGAGATCGCCACGTGCTCGTACTGGACAACGGCAACTGCTTTCTCTACGAACTGTATAACTCATCGGTAAACTCCAACGGCTCATGGAACGCCGATTCCACGGCAGTCTGGGACTTGCTCGGCAACGAGCAACGCCCCTATACCTGGACGTCCGCCGACGCTGCCGGACTCCCGGTTTTCCCCGGCCTGGTGCGCTACGACGAAGTCGCCGCTGGCAAAATCCAGCACGCCTTCCGCTTCACGCTGCCAAAGACGAGCGCTGCCTTCACTCCGCCGGCGTCCCACTGGGCCGCAACCTCCAGCGATCCCACGTCGCCGCCGATGGGCATGCGCTTGCGCCTGAAATCCAGCTACGACATTTCCAGTTTCGACACCCAGATGCAGGTCATCCTGACCGCGATGAAAACCTACGGCCTCATCCTCGCCGACAACGGCAGCGCGCTCTTCGTGACCGGAGCATCCGACAGCCGCTGGGGCTCCGACCTGGAGTCGTTGAAAACCGTGCCCGCTGCGGCCTTCGAAGTCGTCCAAATGAATCCGGTGTACACGAACGCGAACTATCCCACGGGCGCGGCGCCGGCGATCAGTTCATTCATCTCGTCCGCCACGCACGCCTCCTCTGGAGGCAGTGTGACCCTGTCGTGGACCAGTTCCAGCGCCGACTACATCATCATCTCGCCCGGCCTAGGAGCCGTCCGCGGAACCAGCGCCACCGTCAATCCCACAGCTACGACCACGTACACGCTCTACGCGACCAATCAATACGGCCGCACGTCCGCAACCGTCACCGTGAACGTCCCGGAGCCCGTACGCTCGTCATGGCCCGGCCTTCGCCTCGACTTCATCCTCCAAACCGCCTACCTTGATCGAAGTTAACTCCCCCGCCTGCCGCAGTTCCGGAAACAGCCACGCCCACACCGCAATCACCACCAAAGTCCCAATCCCTCCGAGCACCACCGCCGGCACGGTTCCAAACCACTGCGCGGTCACGCCCGACTCGAATTGTCCAAACTCGTTCGACGTTCCAATAAAAATCATGTCCACCGCGGTTACCCGTCCTCGCATCTCATCCGGCGTCGCCAGCTGCGTGAGCGTAGCGCGGATAATCACGCTGATCATGTCGCTCGCGCCCAATAGCAGCAGCGCGATCAGTGACAGCGTCAGACTGTGCGACACGCCGAACAGAATCGTAAAGATTCCGAACCCCGCCACAGCCCATAGCAGCGTCGGCCCCGACCGCCCGCGCAGCGGCCAATGCGCCAACGCCACAGCCATGATCGCCGCCCCCACTCCCGGAGCCGTGCGCAACAGTCCCAAACCCCACGGTCCCGTGTGCAGAATTTCCCGCGCGTACACCGGCAGCAGTGCCACCGCCCCGCCCAACAACACGGCAAACAGATCCAGCGAAATCGCCCCCAGGATCAGCTTTTTGCGCCAAATAAAATGCAGCCCCGCGAAAACCGTTTTCAGCGTCATCGGCTCTCGCGGCCGCGCCTTTACTTCGGGCTTGATCTTGAACGACGAGAAGGTTGCGCCCACGGCCGTCACCAGAGCGATCCCATACACAACCGCCGGCCCGTGGAACGCCGCGTAAAGAATGCCGCCAAACGCCGGCCCCAAAATCGTAGACGCCTGAAAAATGCTCGCGTTCCACGCAACTGCATTCGGAAAATGTTCCGGAGGAACCAACTGCGGCAGAATCGAACGGCTGGCCGTGCTGTTAAACGATCGCACAACGCCGATCAACACCAAAACTACGTAAATCGATCGGATGGACGGCACGCCGCGCTCGACCAGAGCGAGTAACAAAGCGAAGCAGACCGCATATCCCGCGTAACAGGCCGAAAGCACATGGCGCCGCTCAAACCGGTCCGACGCGTGCCCGGAAATCGGAAACAGCAAAATGGCCGGCAGAAATTGTGCCAGCCCAACGTAGCCCAAGTCGAGCGGCCGCTTCGTGATCTCGTAAACCTGCCAGCCCACGGCCACGGCCTGCATCTCGACCGCCGCCACAATCAGAAACCGAGCAATCTGGAACAGCACGAACCCGGGATGCGTGAAGGCGGCGCGTCCAGCCCTGGCGTCGGCGGTCGTAGGCATGAGCTTCTAATGTGCCATAGAACCCCGCAGGTGTGCAGCAGATGTGCAAGAGAAGTCATCCAGTGTGCAGATGATGATCACACTGGAAATGTGAGAAGGAATCGTCTACGAGTGTGCAGCGCTCGATCGCGCCGCCGGCGCAGCAATCTCGATGCGGTTTCTGCCGTTCTTTTTCGCGGCGTACAAACTCATATCCGCCTCATGCAGAAGTTCAGCTACCGTTCCGTCGCGAGTCAAGCACGTCGCCGTTACGCCCATGCTGACCGTTGCGGACGTCGTCCCGAACGGAGTGACAATGGGATCTTTACCAACCAGTTTCCGGATCTCATCCGCCCGCCGCGCCCCAACCTCGAGTGAGCACCCCGGCAGAATCAGAATAAATTCCTCGCCCCCGTACCGCCCGACCAGATCGTAAGGCCGCAGGGTTTGCTTCAGCCGCTGCGCCACTTGCTTCAGAACTTCATCTCCCGCGCCGTGACCCATGGTATCGTTGACGCGCTTGAAGTGGTCTATGTCCGCCAAGATTATGCTGGCCGGCTTGTCCTCGCGTCCGCTGCGCGAGAACTCCCGTTCCAGGGCCGTAATAATTTCCGCCCGGTTCAGCAGGTTGGTCAAAAAATCGTGAGTCGCCGCAAAACGCAACGATTGCTGCAAGTCCAGAATTCTCTTGCCGACCATAATCCGCGAGCGCAACTCGGCAGGGTCGACTGGTTTCGACAGATAATCGTCTGCCCCCGCCTCCATGGCAGTCAGCAAATCTTGCTTGCGATTCTTTGCCGTCAGCATCAAAGCGTAAATATATTTTCCCAAGCTCTGTTTGCGAATGCGCCGCAGAACATCGATGCCGTCGAGACCCGGCAACAGCCAGTCGAGGATCGCCAACTCGGGGGAGTCGGGAGACTCCAGCAGTTTGACGGCTTCCGTGCCGCTGCCGACGCTAACATGATCGAAGCCCCAGTCCGCCAGGTAGCCTCCGATCTTGCGCCGTTCGATGTAGGAGTCCTCGACCAACAAAATCTTCATACTCGCCCCGTTCGCATGTTTGCAGCCGAGCGGGGCAATAACAAGGTTACGAGGAAGGAACGAATGGACATGTCCGGATGATGCACTGGATTCCCCTGCCGGATTTCCGTCAGAAGATGCTTGCGCTCACGCTATCACCGGCGCGTTGGCGATTCCAGCCGTCCCAAACACGCGCCGATAGCGCTCCACCTCTGCCGCCGGTCCCAGCGCCTTGGAATAGTTATCCGAGAGCTTCACCGCCGGCCTCCCCTCGACGTCAGACACTTTGCAGATCAGGCTGATCGGGTCAAACCCCGCGCCGTTGTTAGGATTGCATCCTCGAAAATCATTAGTCAGCAGCGTCCCCCAACCAGCGCTAACCCGCACCCGCCGCCCCGGCGTCCATTTATTGCGATTCTCGAAATCCTCGGCACTCGCAAAATCATCCGGCCCCACGTCCTTGCCCATCGTCCCGCCAAAATACGCGTGCAGTCCAAGGATCGTCTCCACATCCAGCGTGTCGGAAGCAATCAGAAGTTTCTCCCGCGGATCTCTCCCATGCGCCTCGAGCCACGCAATGTATTCGTCTCCCGCGACGTAGGGATTCTTACTGTCCACACGCTGCCCAGTCCAGTCCGCGACCCACTCGGGGGCGCCAGCCAGAAATTGCGTCGTGCCAAATGTGTCGGGCAACATCACCCGCAACGCGCCTTCATAAGTCTGCTGCCACAATTCCAGCACACGATATTGCGATGCCTTCAGCGCCACGTCATCCGGCGCGAGCGCCGCCATCACCATTGGAATCTCATGCGCATTGGTTCCAATCGCTTCCAGATCGTGCTTGTGCGCCAAAAACGCATTCGATGTCCCAATGAAATTGCTCCCTAGATTCGCCGCCATCGCTACAACCACATATTCCTGCCACAGGAAACTATGCCGCCGCCGCGTTCCAAAATCGGCCACGCTGAGTCCCGGAACCCCCCGCAGCCGCTCGATCTTGCCCCACAACTTGGTTTTCGCTCTCGCGTACAGAATGTCGAGCCCAAACTCGCTCAGAGTCTTGAGGTGTGCCCGCGTCTTTAACTCATCCAGAATCGCCAGCGCATACAATTCCCACATGGTGGTCTCAGTCCACCGGCCTTCAAACGTCAGGTGGATCTGTCCGTCCCGCACAGCCAACTGATAATCCGACAGGCGAAAGTCCTGTTCCAGCCACTCCAGAAACGCCGGCTCGAAAATTCCACGTCGCCCATAAAACGTATTGCCCGCCAGCCACACCAGTTCCGATTTTCGAAACCGCCGTCCCCGCACGTGCTGCAACTGCACCTTCAGCTCTTCAATATGGATGACGTCCGCCATCCGCACCGAAGCGTGCCGGTTGATCAGCGAAAACTCGACCCGCGTGTTGGGGAAATGTTTCCAGATAAACTGCAGCATCAACAGCTTGTAGAAATCCGTGTCAAGCAGCGACCGCACCACCGGATCCAGTTCCCAGTTGTGGTTATGCGCCCGTTCTGCAAAGTTCACAATCATCGCGAAGAATGCCGCCCTCCCGCCAGTCTAGAGGAAAGCCGCCCGAAAGATGAATAGTCTAGCAGTTTGGCCAACGGGGCCCGGCGCCCATGAGCCAAATACCAGAATGCGTGCGCAACCGTGGAAGAGCGGCGCTTAAGCGCCGCGTTACGGCAACAATGAATGTGGCTTTAGCCCCGGTGATTGCAATCCTTGCCGACGAGCGCCCCCCGCTTCTCCTTCTGCCGCCGAAGACATGACCTTCGGTGTAGCTTCCTACGCGACAATCTCATGGATAATCGCTATGCCCGAATCGCTTCACCTCCGCGGAGACCACCAACCATGAAACGCCTCGTACCCGGTTTCGCCCTGTGCCTGTTTCTGTTTTCCAATATCGCAACCTTTGCGCAAGACAACAAGCCTGCCCCTGACGACTCCTCCGCCGTGCGTGCCACGGTTACCGACTACATTGAAGCCTATTACACTGGCGATGCCCCCCGCATGCAGCAGGCGCTCCATCCCCACTACCTGAAGCACATGATTCGCCGAGACATCCCGATGAGAGATAAAACCGGTTCGCAGATGGTGCAAGAAATCCGCTCGCACGGCGCACCTGACATCCCGCAGGCGGAACGCACCGAGCAGGTCACCGTCCTGGATGTTGCTGGAACCATCGCCTCCGCGAAACTCGTGACCCCCGGCTGGGTGGACTACATGACGCTTACGAAATCCGACGGCGTGTGGAAAATTCTTTCGGTCGTGCAGCGCATCGACAGGTAACCTTCACTCGCCAGCGGCGGCGAAACGCTCGTTCCCTGCAACGAGCGTTTTTCTTTCTTCGCTGCGCCTGCCCGCAATGACTTTCGTTACCTCACCTGCGCGCTTTGCAGTTCCCCTGCACCCGTCCCCCCGGTACGCTCAACCATCCTTAACTTTTGTGGTTGGTGTCCTGTGGCAATAGCCCGGTTCTGTCTCCGAATCTCGCTGGTTGGCCTGATGTTCACTTCCGCAGCGTCACTGCCAGCTCAAAATAGTTCCGCCAGCGTTGCGCCCCCTGCGCCCACAGCTTCGGATGCGGAACCCCTTTTCCCGAAAATGTCGACTCTGAACGTTGCGACGGCAAATGCGATTTCCACCAGCACTCTGCCCATGACGTCAGACCAGAAGTACGAGTTCGCGCTCCATCAGGCGCTCGACCCCAGCGCGCACGTGGTGAATATGTTCCGCACCGGCCTGGAGCAAGCTGCCAACGCCCAGCCCCACTACGGCCAGGGATGGGGAGCCTACGAAAAACGTTTTGCCGCCGGCGAACTCGATCAGATCACCGGCAGCACTCTGATCTACGGTTTTCTGCCATCGGTCCTGCACCAAGACCCGCGCTACTTTCCTCGCGGTCGCGGATCGGCCATGGTCCGCGCGTGGTACGCCGCCAGTCGCACATTCATCACTCAAAGAGATAACGGCACGGCAGGATTCAATACTTCCGAAACGCTCGGCCAGCTGATTTCCTGCGGTATCTCCACCAGCTACTATCCAGCGCGAGACCGCACCCTGCGCTCCATGTCAGCCAACTGGGCAGTCGATCTCAGTACGAACAGTATCTTCAACGTCTTTGCCGAGTTCTACCCCGACCTCAAGCACGCCATCTTTCGCGGCCACAAACAGCCGTCCGGAAACTAACTCTTCGTCTCAACAAATTTCCGGTCCAGCCCCTCGAACACTTCCTCCGCACGCTGCAGCGCGTCCTGCACGTTGTCGCAGATATTTTCTTTGCCGATCACTTCCGCGAACTCCGCCTGATGAATCAACTGCGCCGGCTGTTCCCGCGCCCCGCATAGAATCAGCGTCCGCTGGCTCGCGTGCAGTTGCCGGGCCGTCTCTTCGATGGCGAACAGCCCCGTCGCGTCCAGCGCAGTCATATTCCGCAGCCGCAAAATAACCACCGGCGGCAGCGTGTGCAGATCCTCCGTCACCACTGACATCTTGTCCGTGGCTCCAAACAGAAACGGCCCATGAATGCGGAAGATGGTGCAGAAATACGGAATGTCTTTCCCCTGCAGAATATGTGCGCGTCCGTCTTCCACATAGTCGTCGGTCACCTGTGACACGGTGGTAGTCGCAGCCACGCGGCTGATGAACAACAGAGCCGCCAGAATCATTCCAGCTTCGACGGCGACGGTTAGGTCAGCAAACACAGTCAGTGCAAATGTCACCAGCCAGATGCTGATGTCAGTCTTGGTCAGCTTCAGCAGTTGCGGAATCTCGCGCCACTCGCCCATGTTGTAGGCGACGACCATCAGTATCCCCGCCAGCGCCGCCATCGGCACATAACTGACCAGTGGCGCCGCAAACAGCAAAATGCACAACAGCGTCAGCGCATGAATCATCCCCGCCACCGGCGTCTGCGCCCCCGACCGGATATTCGTCGCGGTCCGCGCAATCGCCCCCGTCGCCGGCAATCCTCCAAACAGCGGCGAAAAAACATTAGCCACGCCTTGCCCGATCAACTCCACATTCGGATTATGACGGTCGCCACTCATCCGGTCCGCCACCACCGCCGACATCAGCGATTCAATCGCGCCCAGCATCGCCACGGTGAACGCCGGTCCGAGCAGTCCGTGGATCAAGTCCGTGCGGAACTTCGGAATCTGCAAGTGCGGCAGCCCGCCCGGAATCCCTCCAAACCGGGTCCCAATCGTTGCCACCGGAATATGAAAAAAATAAACCGCGCACGTTACAAGCAGCAACGCCACAATCGGCCCCGGAATGCGCGACGACAACCCGCGGCAAATAATCAGCGTCAGCAGCGTAAATATAGCGAGCGCAGTCGCCTCAAACGAGATCGTATGAAAGTTCCCCGCCAGCGCCTCCACCCGCAGCCAGAACACGCCCGGAACTTTATCGAGATGCAGCCCGAAGAAATCTTTCACCTGCGTGCTGGCGATCAGCACGGCAATCCCATTCGTGAATCCAATTACCACCGGCCGCGGAATAAATTTCACCGCCGTGCCCAGTCCGGTCGCACCCATGATCACCAGCAGCACCCCGGCCATCACCGTGCACATGAACAGCCCGTCCACCCCGTGCACCGCGACGATCCCCGCCACCACCACCACAAACGCCCCGGTCGGCCCGCCAATCTGCATCCTCGACCCACCCAGCGCCGAAATCAGAAATCCGGTCACAATCGCGCAATAAATTCCCGCCTGCGGTGTCAGTCCCGAAGCGATCGCAAACGCCATGGCCAGCGGGAGCGCGACCAACCCCACCGTGACTCCAGCAATCAGATCCAGCAGAAATTTGCGACGGTCGTAGTCACGAAGACAAAGCACCGACTTCGGAAGCCAATTGTCGTTCAGGGAAATGTTGAGGAAAGCACGCGCCATTGTTACATTATCGTCCCACCCGCCCGAATCGAGTAGATGACCGAGGTACGCGGCATGTGATTTCGGTCAGCACAGAGCAGGGTGCCCCATGTCTCGCCGTCCTTTGCGAGACGCGGGGACTTTGTTCTTGCACGCAGAATCAGCCGGCGATTCGTTACCCCTGTAAAATCCACACCATGCAGTTCCTCCGCACTCTGGGATGGTTAGCCTGCGTCATCTATTCCACCGTCCCGCTGTTCTGGCTGATGATCCATCCCGGCGCCCATCGCTGGCGCACCCGTCAGGCCTCACCCTTCCGCATCCTCGTCCCCGCGTGGATCGCCATGTGGATCATCATCGCCGCGCTGACCACCCCCTGGCGACGTGCAGTTGTCTATTCCACCCCGTGGACGTGGCTCCCCGCCGCCCTCCTGTTCGCCGCAGGCATCATCATCTATTCGAGTTCCGGGGCCCACTTCAGCTGGAGGCAACTTGGCGGTCTACCCGAACTCCGCTCCGGCAACGACGATCAGCGCCTCGTCACCACCGGCATCCGCTCTCGCGTCCGCCATCCCATCTATCTCGGCCATCTCTTCGAAATGCTGGCCTGGAGCGTCGGCACCGGCCTGGCCATCTGCTGGCTCCTCACGGCCTTCGCCATCACAACCGGCGCCGTAATGATCCGCATGGAAGACGCGGAGCTGGAGAAACGCTTCGGCGCAGAGTTCATCTCTTACCGTCGGACCGTCGATGCAGTATTCCCGAAGCGCCGCATATGATCCGCTGGTTCCCGGACTTCCTCCGGTAGTCGTTATAATCCGACTTAGCTGAAAGCTCGCGGCTGAAAGCTCACAGCTCATAGCTCATGCGCTTCGAACTCTTCATCGCGACCCGCTACCTGCGCGCAAAAAGAAGACAGGCCTTCATCGGCATCATCACCGGCATCTCCATCGCCGGCGTCGCCGCCGGCGTCGCCTCGCTCGTGGTCGCCATGGCCATCACCAACGGATTTCGCCAGGACCTCCAGCAGCGACTGCTCGGCTCCACGTCGCACATCAGCCTGCAGCGCATCGCCGACGACGGCATCAAAGACTGGCCCGCACTCATGGACCGTCTTTCCAAACAGCCCCACGTTGTCGCTGCCGCGCCTGCCATCTTCGAGCAAGTTCTGATCTCGCGCGGCCCCCGCGCCCGCGGCGCCGTCCTGAAAGGCATGATCCCCAAATACGAGCGCCAGGTCGGCGACCTGTTAACCACAGTAAAGGAAGGCTCGGCACAAGCGCTGGAAGATGCCAGTGTGGAGCGGGCACTCTTGCCCGCTTCTTCGGACGGCGCCACGCAATCAGAGTCAAAACCAAATTCAAATTCAACAGCAGCGGGCAGGAGTGCCCGCTCCACACAAACTGGCGCGGCCGACTCTCCTGATTCCCTCGCGTCCGTCGCCCAGCGCATCTCCGCCATGCCGCCCATCGTCCTCGGCCAAGACATGGCCGACAACCTCGGCGCCAAAATCGGAGACTCCGTCCTCGTCACCAGCCCCCAAGGCGAACTCACTCCCTACGGCATGGCCCCGAAATACACGCGTTTCCGCGTCGTCGGAATTTTCAACTCCGGTTTCTACGACTACGACTCCAGTTGGGCGTTCGCTCGCCTCTCCGATGCGCAGCGCCTGTTCGGCCTCGGCGACTTGATCTCGGTGCTCGAATTCAAAATCGACGACCTCGACCGCGCCGACGCCGTCACGACCCAGATCGAAGACGCCGCCGGCAAAGGTTTCATGGCCACTAATGCGCTCCGGCAAAACAGCGCCCTCTTCAAAGCGCTGAAGACCGAGCGCCTGGTCACCTTCATCACCATCGGCCTCATCGTCTTCGTCGCCGCCCTGAACATCCTGATCTCACTAATCATGATGGTCATGGAAAAGACGAAAGACATTGCCGTGCTCATGTCCATGGGCACACGCCGCGCTCAGGTCCGCAACCTCTTTATTGCGCAAGGCGTGCTCATCGGCGTCATCGGCACCGTCATCGGCCTGGTCGTCGGCTACGCCATCTCCTTCGCCGGAGGCCATTACCACGTGCTCTCTCTTTCGCCCGAGGTCTACTCCATCGACTACGTCCCCTTCGCTCCTCGGGTGATCGACGGCGTCTGGGTCGCCCTGTTCGCGGTATTGATTTCGTTCGTCGCCACGCTCTACCCGAGTTGGTCCGCCGCCCGCATTCTCCCGGCCGAGGCCCTGCGCTATGAATAAGAACCCCTTCTTTTCCGGCCGGTTGGTTTTGGGAAGGGCCTGGCTTCAGGCGTGCCGCTCAAGGCGAGGAATCATGCGGGCTTTAGCCCCTGAGGGAGTCGCCGCGCAGCAAGCCCGACGCTCTAACTGCAATCCCTTCGTGCTCACGCTACTGGCTTTACTGCTTCTCCCCAGCCCTTGGAACGAAAGGCCCGCAACTTGCATCTAACCTCACAGGAATCGATGCTCCGCGTCGAAGACCTGAAAAAGGTTTTCCGGTCCGGCGAATCGGATCTCGTGCTCTTTGAAAATCTATCGTTCGAAGTCAAGCGTGGAGAAATGCTCGCCATTGTCGGCGAATCAGGGGCAGGGAAGAGTACCTTGTTGCACATCCTGAGCGCTCTTGATCGCGCTTCCGCAGGTGACGTATACTGCGCCAACTTGCGATTAAATTCCTTATCGCACGACGAAGCCGCTGACTTCCGCAACCGGGAAACCGGCTTCGTGTGGCAGTTCCATTACCTGCTGCCGGAATTCACGGCCGCGGAAAACGTTGCCATGCCGCTGCTGCTTCGGGGGCAGTCGTGGCAGCAGGTCGCGCCAGAAGCGGCACGCTGGTTACGCGAGGTTGGACTGGAGCAGCGCGCGCACCATCGCTCCGGCGAGCTTTCAGGCGGCGAGCAGCAGCGAGTGGCTCTGGCCCGGGCGCTCATCACCGGCCCCAAGCTCCTGTTGGCCGACGAGCCCACGGGCGACCTCGACGGACACACGGCGGAAGCGGTTTTTGAATTGATCGCTCGCTTGCATCGCGAGCACCAACTCACCTCCCTCATCGCAACGCACAATTTGTCATTCGCCCGCCGCTGCCATCGTGTCTTAAGGTTGCAGCGCGGCCGCATGGAAGAGATTCCGCCGGACTCGCTCCCGGCATGAGGTTTAGTGGGAAGGCGCTTCGTCGAAGGGCAGCGCCTTCGCAACAACGAGCAGTCTGATTCGTCGCAGGCGAGGTTATAAACGACGCGTGGTTGGTTTTGATGGAAGGGCTCGGCTTCAGCCGTGCCGTCAGCGATCAGAGGACGAACCGGCTTAGCCTTGCGGTTGGAGAAAGATTAGAAGCGCACAGAACAGTTTCTTTGGTAACGTGATCAAAGGTCTGTAGAATCGTTTCAGAGCTTGGGTTTTAAGCCCAGTTGATTGCATAATTATTAAAGATAGCTTTTCGCTGCTCCAGGGATCGGTTTGGTAGGTCGGGCAAGCACAGTTCTTCTCGACCAGGAAGGTCAGGGGGAAGGGCATCATGTTTGAACGCTATACGGAGAAAGCCAGGCGCGTAATCTTTTTCGCACGCTATGAAGCCAGCCAGTTCGGGTCTCCTTATATCGAGACGGAGCATCTGCTTCTCGGACTCCTGCGCGAAGACAAAGCCCTCACCAACCGTTTTTTGCGATCGCATGCCTCGGTCGAATCCATTCGCAAACAGATCGAAGGCCACACCACGATCCGCGAGAAAGTTTCGACCTCGGTTGATCTTCCGCTGAGCAATGAATGCAAGCGCGTGCTCGCCTACGCCGCCGAGGAAGCCGAGCGCCTTTCGCACCGACACATCGGTACCGAACATTTATTGTTGGGCTTACTGCGCGAAGAAAAATGCTTTGCCGCCGAGATCTTGCACGAGCGCGGCCTGCGCCTCTCGACCATCCGCGAAGAACTGGCCCGCAGCACGCAGGAAAAAGCCCAGCCCCAGCGCCAGCGTGAATCCTCGCTGCTCGCAGAGTTTTCTCGCGACCTGACCCAGGCCGCCATGGACAGCCAGCTCGATCCGCTGGTCGGCCGCGAAGGCGAAGTCGATCGCGTCATCCAGATCCTCTGCCGCCGCACCAAAAATAATCCCGTGCTGATCGGCGAGCCCGGCGTCGGCAAGACCGCCATCGTCGAAGGTCTGGCCCAGCGCATCGCCGACGGCGAAGTCCCGTCGTTCCTAGCCGACAAGCGCATCCTCGCCTTGGACCTCTCGCTCATAGTCGCCGGCACCAAATACCGTGGCCAGTTCGAAGAGCGCCTCAAAACCATCATGAAAGAGCTGATGGAAAACCAGAACTCCATCATCTTCATCGACGAGCTGCACACGCTCGTCGGAGCCGGATCCGCCGAAGGTTCTCTCGACGCCGCCAACATCCTGAAGCCCGCTCTATCCCGCGGAGAAATTCAGTGCATCGGCGCCACCACACCAGGCGAATATCGCAAGTCAATTGAGAAAGACCGTTCGCTGGAGCGCCGCTTCCAGGCCGTAAAAGTTCCGCCGCCGAACGAGACCGACGCCATCAAAATTCTCTTCGGCATCAAGGATCGCTACGAAAAATTCCACGCCGTCACCTACACTGACGACGCCATCAATTTCGCGGTTTCGCATTCCAACCGCTACATCCCGGATCGCTTCCTGCCCGACAAGGCCATCGACTTGGTCGACGAAGCCGGAGCCCGCGTAAAGCTGCGCCAGACGTCGCTGCCCGAAGAACTGACCGAGGTCCAGAAGCGCATCAAGTTCATCGTGCATCGCATGGAAAACGCCATTGCGAACCACGAGTTCGAAAAAGCGCGTTTCTACTCCGACGAAGAGCGCAAAGAGCGCGAGAACCTGCGCGCCCTGCGGGAAAAATATCATCTCGACGAATCTTCCACCGGCGTAGTCAACCGCGAAGACATCGAAGACGTGGTCTCGCGCTGGACCGGCGTTCCCGTCACTTCAATCAAAGAAGAAGAAACGCAGAAACTCCTCCGCATCGAAGAGGAACTGCACAAGCGCATCATCTCGCAGGATAAATCGATCAGCGCCCTGGCCCGCGCCATCCGCCGTTCCCGCGCCGGCCTGAAGAACCCGAACCGCCCCATCGGCTCGTTCCTGTTCCTCGGCCCAACGGGCGTCGGCAAAACCGAAGTCGCGCGCACCCTTGCGCAATTCATGTTCGGCACCGAAAAAGCCCTGGTCCGCTTCGACATGTCCGAGTTTATGGAGAAACATTCGGTCTCGAAGCTGATCGGCTCGCCTCCCGGCTACGTCGGCTACGAAGAAGGCGGACAGCTCACCGAGCGCGTCAAGCGTGCTCCCTACTCCGTCGTCCTGCTCGACGAAATCGAGAAGGCGCATCCCGATGTGTTCAACATCCTGCTGCAGGTTTTTGAAGACGGCCAGCTGACCGACGGCCTCGGCAACACCGTCGACTTCAAGAACACGATCATCATCATGACCTCGAACATCGGCGCGCGTCATCTGCAAAAGCGCGAGGGTTTCGGCTTCCAGTCGTCCAAAGAAGACGTGATCTCCGACAAGGTCGAAGAACTAGTGAAGGGCGAAGTCAAGCGCACCTTCAATCCCGAGTTCCTGAACCGCCTCGACGAAGTCATTCTGTTCCTGGCCCTGGGCGAGAGCGACCTCATTCAGATTCTCGAGCTCATGGTCACGCAGCTCAACCAGAACCTGGCGCAGAAAGCCATCACCGTCACGGTGGCCGACGACGCCAAAAAGTGGATCCTCAACCAGACTCTCACCGACCGCAGCTACGGCGCCAGACCGCTACGCCGCGCCCTGCAAAAATACATCGAAGACCCGCTGTCGGAGGCGCTAATCCAAGGCACCATCACCACCCGCCCCGCTTTCATCGAGGTCTTCCTGGAAGACAACAAACTCTTCTACCGCCCAGTAGACGCGGAGAAGACCGAAGGCGTCCTGCTGTACGAGAAGTAGGCTTTGCCTATGTGAGGCGGGCACTCCTGCCCGCCAGCCGAGCGCAGCTCGGCAAGGTTTTCCGCCGTCAGCCCAAAGCTGGCGGCTTTTCTTTTTGACAGGGGGAAACTTCCTGATTGACCCCGGGTTCAACCTGTGTTTAGATGCCCAAACAATCGCGGGCTCGGCGCCAGAGTCCGCCAGGCACTGGGGCGTGCCACACCGAGGTGAAGTTATGAAGTCCACTCTGCATGCGGCCCTGTCTGCGACCGTGCTCGGCCTTCTCGTTCTTGCCTTGACCCTAACCACATTGACCCAAAGCGCCAGCGCGCGGGAGATGGTCCTGCCCGCCGGCACTCTTCTGCAGTGCACGATGAATGAACCCAACTTCTCCTCGGCCACGGCCGACGTGGGCGATCCCGTGCTCTGCCACCTGCGCGGCGTCACCGAGTTCGGCCAGCAGGCCTTCCCGCGAGGAACCTATCTGGTCGGCCACCTCGAAGCCGAAAAAGATCCCGGCCACTTCTGGGGCAAAGGATATTTGAAGCTGCAATTCGATCGCATCGGCCTGCCCAACGGCGACTTGCCGCTCGACGCCAAGATCATCGGCACCCGCGGCTACAAAGTCGACAAAGAAGGCAAGATCGACGGCAAAGGCCACGCCGTGCGTGACGTCGTCGAGTGGATGATCCCGCCCCTATGGCCCTGGAAAGTGATGATGCTGCCTGCCCGCGGCCCGCGTCCCACCCTGAAAGGCGAGACGGTCCTCAGCCTGCGCCTGATGGATGATGTCCAAATCCCGCAACTGACACAGACCATCACCCCCGGCTGGCACTTCTTTGGCCACGTCCAGAACGGCTCCTACCATGACGGGCAGCAAAGCAACTCCCAGTTCCAATTCTCCGTCACTCGAGCTGGTCTTGCCAGCGACGGCGCGGCCAGCAACGGGATTGCAAACACGGCTCTGAATACCAACGTTCTCAACACTAATGTTCTAAGTAACGGCGATCAGGTGCTCCACCCGGCGCAAGCCTCGTACGCGACCTATGTCTCGCGCGATGCCCCAGTGCAGAACGCGGCAAACGTCGCCAGCCTGCCCGGCATGCCCGTCTTCGTCCTCAACAGCGGCGCAGTCCTGTCGGTCAGCGGATACGGCTATCAAGCCGATCGCATCACCTACTCCCTGATCGGCGGCGGCTCCGGCGTGATCAGCACCAACGATGTCGACTGGAACTCAACCACTCAACTCAACGCCCAGCGCGGCCTCCGCGTAACGCTCCATAACAGTCATGCGAGTACCGGAACCCCCGGTTTCTAACTGAGAGTGTGGACTTGCTCCTGTGGGGCGGGCACTCCTGCCCGCCCGCCGAGCGCAGTTCGGCAGCTTTTCAGCCGTCAGCCCCAAACTGACGGCTTTTTTGCGCCCGAACCGTAAATCTCCCTTCCGTCATCCAATGAGAAATACGGGCCACGATCGTTCTAGCTGTGGCCGCATATCATCGGGAGATCTCTAGTATGAAGCGATTCGAAGGCAAAACGGCAGTCATTACCGGAGGCAACAGCGGCATCGGCCTGGCCACGGCAAAGCAATTTCACGACGAGGGCGCAAAAGTCGCCATCTCCGGCCGCGATCAGAAGACTCTGGACGCGGCCGTCAAAACCATTGGCCCCAACACGTTGGCCGTAAAAGCCGATGTCGCCAAACTCGCCGAACTCGACCGATTCTTCGCCCAGGTCTCCGCGAAGTTCGGCAAGATCGACGCCCTGTTCGCCAACGCCGGCATCGCGAAATTTGCTCCCGCCGCTGACAGCAGCGAGCTGTTATTCGACGAAACTTTCGATATCAACGTGAAGGGTCTGTTCTTCACGGTGCAGAAGGCGATTCCCTTGCTCAACGACAATGCTGGCATCGTTTTGAATGCTTCCGTAGTCACCACCAAGGGCAGCCCCGCAACCAGCATTTATTCGGCCAGCAAGGCGGCAGTCCGTTCCCTGGCCCGCACCTTCGCCGCCGAACTCGTAGACCGCGGAATCCGCGTCAACGTCGTCAGCCCTGGCCCCATCTACACTCCAATTCTCGAAAAGGGTGGTATGCCGCAAGCCGGGCTCGATGCCTTCGCCGAGCAGGTCAAAACGCGCGTTCCGATGAAACGCCTTGGCGCTCCCGAAGAGGTAGCTCACGCCGTCCTTTTCCTCGCCAGCAGCGAAGCCTCCTACATTACCGGAGTCGACTTGAACGTAGACGGCGGTTTCGGCCAGATTTGACGCGCGTATCGCCAAACTAGACAAGCGGCCCCCCGAACTGACGCGATCAGTTCGATAAAATATTCGTTGGAGTCCCCATGCCCAAAATCAACATCGCCGAAAAATTCTCTAAGATTTCCGAATACTGGAAGCCCTACATCGCCGCCGAACTCAACGGACAGTCCGTCAAGCTCGACAAAATCAAAGGCGAGTTCATCTTCCACCATCATGAGCACGAAGACGAATTATTCCTCGTCGTCAAAGGCCGCTTCCGCATGCATTACCGCGATAAAGACCTTCGCGAACATCACGAATGGATCGAAGAAGGAGAGTTCGTAGTCGTCCCTCGCGGCGTGGAGCACAAGCCCGCAGCCGATGAAGAATGCTGGTTCCTGCTCTTCGAGCCCTCCTCCACGCTCAACACCGGCAACGTCATCAACGAGCGCACCCACTCCCAACTGGAGCGCGTGTAAGACAAAGAGAAGAGAAGGCTGAGGGCTGCCCTTTTTCCCCATATCACGATACGATTAGAAGAACTCATGGATCTCACCGTCTACTCCGCCGCCTGGTGTCCCGACTGCCGAGAAGCCAAGCGGTTTCTCGACAAACACCAAATCCCCTACAAAACCATCGATGTCGAATCCACACCCGGCGCCATCGACGAAGTCGTCAAACGCACCGGCAAGCGCGCCATCCCCCAATTCGTCATCGACGGCGAATGGGTCCAGCCCTACGATCCCGGCAAAGGCTTCCTCTACGAAAAAATGGCCAAGCGCCTCGGAATTAAAACCCCGTAATTTGCCTCAATCTCCATAGACCTACGACCCTCAGTGCACCCCTGTGCCCTCTGTGGTTAAAGCCCTCGTCTGTCACCCTATCGCACGTACATCGCCTTCAGTACCGTGGCAAACCCCCGCCAGACGGGCGAAGATACTCACTCCAGGGAATCAGCCTCGCCGCCACTGGTCACTCAAAAGGCTGAAACAGAACCACTTGGAGCGAGTTCCACGAGGACGCTGCTTTCACCCCATGGCCGATCCAGAAAACGATCTAGAAATCAACGATTCACCCGCCGCGAAAACGTCGGCACCCGAATCCTCGCAGCAAGTAAGCCCAGTCTGCGACTATTGGCAACAAGCGGTGCAAGCCGTCCTGGGAATCACGCTGCTCCTCGGAGCGCTCGCCATGGTTCACTACTACCTGCCCACCACCGCGCAGGGCGAGCCGCCCACCGACCTCCAGCAACAAGTTCACGCGCTCACCGCGCAGGTCGAGCAACTCAAGCAAGATCAGGCCATGCCGGCCGTTGTGCTCAATCGCTATCGGAATTCCATCGGCTACATTTATGGCGTCTATCAGGTCGGCTTCGCGAATCAGCGCCCCGTAGTTCGCGCCCGCGTTTCCGGCACAGGATTCTTGGTCGGCAAAGCTCTCATCGCCACTAACCGCCACGTAGCGGAGCCCTGGTACGGAGACTCCGAAGCCCAGAAGCTAATCGATCACGGCGCCACCGGCATGCTCGAAAGCCTGGTGATTTTCTTCCCCGGCTCGCCCACGCCCGTGAACTTGTTGCCCGCGTCGGTTTCGAAGACTTCCGATCTCGCCGTCTTGCGCACTGAAGATCTGCAATCTGACCAGCACCAGTCCGACGTAGTTCGCGGTCTCGCCGTGCTGCCCCTGGCGAAATCCCCAGGCGCTCCCGGACAGCTTGTTACCGTCATCGGCTACCCCATGGGCATCGCCGGCATGGTCGCCAAATCGCCCACCGGAATTTACGAGCGCATGGCCTATCGCCACAACGACATCAATGCGGCCAGCGAGCTAGCCGCCTTGTCGCTGATTCGTCCCTCCACCACTTGCGGACATCTCGGCGACGTAGTCGGCGACAAACTCATCTACGACGCTCCCACCGCCCACGGCGGCAGCGGCGGCCCCGTCTTCAACACCAAAGGCGAAGTCATCGGCGTCAACTCCGCCTACATGGACGGCTTCTCTGGTGGCACCCTCGGCGTTTCCGTCGACTCCCTTCGCCCCCTGCTGCTAGAAGCACAAAAGTCACGCTAGAGCGAAGAATGAAGACCGAAGCGGGTATGGACCCCTAGCAGATTGCGGAGAAACTCCCGCTCGTGCAGGTTTTGGGAAGGGCTCGACTTCAGTCGTGCCGTTAAGTCGTTTGAAAATGAGTACTGCGCTTCAGCGCCTGAGGGTCGCCGTTGCTCTTCGTGCGGTTTTTTCCGCAACTCGCTAGAGCTCCGTCTGACACACTCCGCGTTCTACTGCACTGTCTGGATAACCGAAGCTGAACTCTTGGCGACGTTTGAGTCTCCGTAATAGGTCGCCGTGACTTCGGTCGAGCCCACAGCCAGCGACGAGATGGTCAGCGTTGCTTTGCCGCCGCTGATTTGAGCCGTTCCCAACACCGTCGTCCCCGCAGAAAAAGTGACCGGCCCGGTCGGCCTCACCGTCGGCGACGCAATCGTCGCGGTGAACGTCACGGCCTGAACCGTCGTGGACGGATTCGGCGACGAAGTGAGCGTGGCGGCGCTTGTGGTCGGCAACACCACCTGGTTCAGCACGCCTGACGTGCTGCCAAGGCTGTTCTCATCCCCCGCATAAACTGCCGTCAGTGGGTAGGCGTCGGCATTCAGGTTGGATCTGGTGAGAGTCGCCACGCCGCTGCTGTTGAGTGTTGCCGAACCAATCGTGTGGCCACTCCACGTGAACTGCACCTTCCCCGTCGGAATGGTTGAACCGGAGGTGTTAACCGTCGCCGTCCACGTCACTTTCTGGCCGTAGGTGGAAGGATTCAGGCTCGAACTAAGCGAAGTTGATGCAGTGGATTTGCCGGTCGTAAGCTTGAACACAATTCCGTCGCCGAAAGTGCCGCCGGCAGAGGCGGTGGTGTAAAGATTACCCGCCGCGTCCAGAACCAAAGACCCCAACGGATCTCGGGGATCCCTATAGTCGTTTCCAGCCGGGAAGCTGTACAGCACGGTCACCGTGCCCGTCTGATCTACCTTGAACACCGTCCCGGCTTCGGAAGGTCCGCCCTGCCGCGTGGTACCGTAGAGGTTGCCAGCCACGTCCCGAATCAAACCCGCTATCGGATTCCACCCATCTACTTGATTGAAGGCGTGTACCACGGTCTCCGTACCTGTGGCGTCCAACTTGAACACGGTGCCACAAGTGTCGAGCACGCATGCCCTAGATCCGCCACCGTATATTGTCGTGCCGTAGAGGTTGCCCTCCGTGTCGCGCACTAAGTTGGCGTACGGATATGCTCCGTCCACTCCCCCGGCGAAGCTGTAGAGCACGGTTTCACTGCCGGTCGTATCCAGCTTGAACACCGTCCCGAGGTTCGAAGCGCCGCCGCCCTCGGTCGTGCCGTAAAAGTTCCCCGACGCATCCTGGACCAAACTGGCGGTGGGATTTGCCCCGTCGCCTCCGCCAGCGAAGCTGTGAAGAACCGTCTCTTTCCAGTAGCCTGACGTCGTCGGCGTCAGCTTGAAAACCGTTCCACAACCTCCGCCACACGCAGTCGAGGTGCCACCTCCGACCGTCGTGCCGTAGACGTTGCCAACTCCGTCCACGACTAAGGCGGCCAGGGGATATTCCCCGTCCGCTCCGCCAGCGAAGCTGTAGAGCACCGTCTCCTTCCCGGTTGTATCCACTTTGAAAACCGTCCCGAAGTTATAGGCACCGCCCTTCTGAGTAGTGCCGTAGAGGTTGCCCGACGCGTCCTGGATCAAACCGGCCTGGGGCATGGCTCCGTCCCCGGGTTTCCCAAAGCTGTGCAGCACCGTCTCGTTGCCAGCCGTATCGAGTTTGAACACGGTTCCGCAATAGCCACATTTTTTGGTGGGCACCCCGCCAGAGGAAGTGGTGCCATAGAAGTTACCCGCTGCATCTTGGACCAGGCCGCCTGCGGGATACGCGCCATCCCAGCGAATGTGAGGCCCTGCGAAGTTGTAGAGGACGGTGAATGTCTGCGCATGCGCCGATTGGGTCCCAAGGACCGCTTGCACGAACACCGCAAGTAACAGGGTGGCGATTGCCTGTGTGGGAGCTGTCCTCTTGGCAAACGCGCTCAGCACCCCGACGAAAAACATCTTCAATTGTGTGTGAGTCTGCATGGCGATCTCCTTCTAGGCCCACGAGGATTGGGCACGGGCGTGTTCGTGGACTGCCCCGAAGAACAAGAACGGCCTGATCAGACAGAATCGGCTTTCTGCGGTTGATTCTGGAGTCCGTTGCGACGTACTTCAGCACAATGCTCGCTCCCGGAGGGGTTGTCAAGGAGAGGCGGACGAAATCTGTACGCCTAGGCCGGCAACTGCCGACAAATGGCAATTACACTCATCAGCCCGGATTCTGGGCTAGGAATCCAACATCGAGAGCACACGTGATCTTGCCCTCCCGCATCTCGCCGTTTCAGTGGATAATCATCTCGTGGCCCAACTGGAGAATCTCCGTCTCAAGAACGGCATGAGTCAAACGGCATGGGCCAGACAGCATGAGTAAGATCGTGTTCGTCCTGGCGCTGCTCCTCTCCGCCAGCGGCCTGATCTCGCCGCCGTTCGCCCTCCTCGGCGGTCTCGTCTTCGGACTCGCTATCCCGCATCCGTTTCAACTCGAAAGCAAACGTCTCTCCAGGTTCCTTCTGCAAGCCTCCGTCGTCGGTCTCGGCTTCGGCATGAACCTGCACCAGGTCCTCGAAGCCGGACGCTCCGGCTTCCTCTACACCGCCGTCAGCATCACTGCCGTCATGTTCCTCGGTCTCGGCCTCGGCTATCTGCTCAGTGTCGGAAAGAAATCCGCATTCCTCATCAGCGCAGGCACCGCCATCTGCGGCGGCAGCGCCATCGCCGCCGTTGGCCCCATCGCCGATGCCAGCGAAGAAGAAATGGCCGTCTCGCTCGGCGCGGTCTTCATTCTGAACTCGGTCGCGCTATTTCTCTTTCCCGTCATCGGATCCGCATTCCACATGACGCAGTCGCAATTCGGACTCTGGTCCGCCCTCGCCATTCATGACACCAGTTCCGTCGTCGGCGCCACCGCCAAGTACGGCCCCACGGCGCTCGCCGTCGGAACCACCGTCAAGCTGGCGCGAGCTCTTTGGATCGTTCCTCTGTCTCTGGTCACGGCCGTTACGCTGAAGAGCAAAGCCCGCATCCAGTGGCCCTGGTTCATCCTGTTCTTCTGCCTGGCGGCGCTGCTCAACACTACGTTCCCGGCCTTCGGTCCAACTTTCAGCATCCTCAATAGCCTGGGCAGGATCGGCCTCACCGTTACTCTGTTTTTAATCGGAACAGGATTGAGCAAAGAAACCCTGAAGCAGGTCGGCGTCCGTCCACTCGTTCAGGGCCTGGTCCTCTGGATCATCGTCGGCACCAGCACGTTGGCCCTCATCCTATTCCATTGGATCGGTGTGTAGACCAATCCAATCATCCCGACTGCCGCGGAGCCATCCCTCTTTCGCGGACAACCAGCGTCGCCCTACTGCGGTCGAGATGGAGGTTGTGATTTTGGGTGGCGCAGCGTTCAAGCGCTGCGATCGGAGCCCTTCTACTCCTTCGAGGGCTTTAGCCCCGGAGAGACATTCTGCCTTTCACTCCGCCCCGCCGATCCATCCCCGCTCCCGCACATGCTCGTCATTGAACCGCCGCAGGCGTGCCGCCAGAATCGCGGCCCGTCCCAGGTATCCCACCACCTTGCGCTCGTCCGTGCGATCCACCACCGGCAAGCGCCCAATGTCGAACCTCAACAACTTCGCCGCCGCTTCCGAAACCAGTTCATCCGGATACGTCACCACCAGGTGAGTCTTGCCCGCCTCCTGCACCGTCATCGCTCCTGAAGGATCCTTATCCAGCGCGCGCAACACATCGCCGCGGGTGATAATCCCAACCAGGTTGTCGGTCTTGTCCAATATCAGCAGAGCCTGCCGCCGCACCACCGCCGGATCATGTTGCGCAATCCTCTCCGCCAGCACGCCGACCTTGGTGTCAGCCGCGATAGTGGGTGGATCCTTCTCCATCGTTTCAGCTACCGTCACCTGCGTCAGCGCATCCGCTTCGTAATCCTGGTGCACCCGCAGCCCGCGCCGTGCCAGCTTCTCCGTCATGATTGAACTCGAAGGCATGAACAGCATGGCGACCCCGTCCGCGATCACCGCCACCAGCATCAGCGGCAGCACCGCGTTGTAATCCCGCGTAATCTCAAACGCGAAAACGATAAACGAAAATGCCGCCCGCGCCGCCGCTCCAAACACCGCTCCCATCGCCACCAGCGCAAACGCTCCCGGCGAAAGATGCGCCGACGGGAACACATGATTCGCCACCATCGCGAACAGCCCGCCCATGGCCGCGCTCCACAAAAATGTCGGCGCCAGCAGCCCGCCCGACGTTCCCGATCCCAGTGAGATCACCACCGCCGCGAACTTCGCGATCATCACCACCAGCAGAATTTTGAACGCCAGCTGCCCGTTCAGAATGTCTCCGATCGTGTCATACCCCACGCCAAACACGCGCGGCACAAAGTATCCGATCACGCCCAGCGCCACTGCTCCGATCGCCGGCCACCACAATTCATCGAACGGAAGTTTCTCGAATAAATCTTCCATTCCATACAGCGCCTTGCTCAATCCCACCGCCGCGAGTCCGCAAATCGGCCCGAGCAGCAGGTAAAACGGAAGCGCCCGTGGAATTCCGAAATCCATCGCCCCCACCTGAAACATGGGTCCCCGGCCCAGCAACTGCATGTGCACCGCCGCGGCCAGCGTGCTAGCAATCACCAGCGGGATAAACGACCGCGACTTGAATTCGAACAGCAGCAACTCAATCGCCAGAATCACCCCCCCGATCGGAGCGTTAAACGTCGCTGACATTCCCGCCGCCGCTCCGCACGCCAGCAGGACCTTCCGCTCCACGGCCGTCGTTCGCAACACCTGCCCCACCAGCGACCCGATCGCTCCGCCAGTTTGAATAATCGGCCCCTCGGCCCCAAACGGACCGCCCGTCCCAATCGCAATCGCCGCGGAAATCGGCTTCAAAATCGCCACCTTCGGTTCGATCCGGCTGCGGTTGATCAACACCGCCTCCATCGCCTCCGGAATCCCATGCCCCTTGATCTTCGACGACCCGTACTTGGCCATCACTCCCACGATGAGCCCGCCGATCACCGGAACCAGAATCACCCACGCCCCCAGATGATTCGACCCCACGCTCCTGAAAGTCGTCGACCACTCATGAAAAAAGAAGAGATTAGTAAACAACCCAATCAGCTTGTACAAAACATAAGCGACGACGCCGGCGATCAGCCCAACCCCAGCGGCCAGAAACGAAACCAGCACCATCCGAAACTGCGCCGGTTGCTGAATCGTCAATGTGGAATCTGCAGATGTGTTATTCGTCATTTCTTTGAAAGATTTTCTCGAAGGGTGGCAATTGCAATCGCAGTGAAATCACCCCCGCAGCTTCGCCTCGGGCGTCAACCGCCGCAGCGCCGCCACCAGACTCGGTGCCGCCCGGCTCAGCTCATCATGATGATGCACCGCCAGCTCCTCCAGCACCCGATCCCCCTTCGGCGTCAGAGCCAGCAACACTTCCCGCCGGTCGTCCCGCGCCCGTTCCCGACGCACAAACCCTCCCGCCTCCAGCCGGTTGATCAACTCCACCGTGCTGTGATGCTGCACCTGCATGCGGTCGGCCAGCTCCCGAATCCGCGGCCGCACTCCCTCCGGCATTCCCTTGATCGCCAGCATGAGCTGGTACTGCCCCCGCTCCAGCCCCGCCGCCTCCACCGCCTGCTCGCTGAAGTGCAAAAACTTCCGAATCTGATACCGGAACTCAGCCAGCGCCTGGTAATCCGACAAAGTAAGCTTCTTCATCTCCCCGATTGTATCGTCCCGCGATAGTACTTAATCATTATATCGTGAAGCGATATACATACAAACTCCCTCTTCCCACGCCGTGTCATCCTGAGCGCAGCAGGAAGCCGAGCCAACCGAGGCGTCCCGCGTAGTCGAAGGATCCCTACGTTCTTACCTGCTGCAGCAGGTCTTGACCTGCGAGCCTGAGACCCATCCGCTAGCCTCTTTCCCGCCCTCCATTTAGAATCCTTAGTCCAGAAATTTCGGGTGCCCCATTTCCCGCGCGCTCTTCGCGCGAGAAGTGGGAACTGTCCAAGGAGACCACGTGATCCCGCGCTACACCCGCCCCGAGATGGCCCGCATCTGGAGCGACGAAAACCGCTTCCGCACCTGGCTCGCCGTCGAAGTCGCCGCCACCGAAACCCTGGCCGAAGCCGGACTCGTCCCCAAAGAAGCGGCCAAGGCCATCAAAGAGCGCGCCGACTTCCGCGTCGAGCGCATCCACGAAATCGAAGCCGAAGTCCGCCACGACGTCATCGCCTTCACGACAGCCGTCGCCGAGTTCGTTGGCCCAGAGTCGCGATGGTTCCACTATGGCCTCACCTCCAACGACGTAGTCGACACCGCGCAAGCCCTGCTGATCCGCCAAGCCTCCGAGGTCATAGAAAAAGACCTGCAGCGTCTCGCCGAAGTCCTCGAACGCCGTGCCTGGGAGTTCAAAGACACGCCCATGGTCGGCCGCACTCACGGTATCCACGCCGAGCCGATCACGTTCGGATTCAAGATCGCCAACTGGTATTCCGAAACCCAGCGCAACATCGCGCGCTTCCAGGCCGCCGCCGAAGACATGCGCGTCGGCAAGTTCTCGGGCGCGGTAGGAATCTTCGCGCACCTCACGCCTGAACTCGAAGAGAAAATCTGCGCGCGTCTCGGCCTGAAACCTGCGGCGGTTTCATCGCAAGTCATCCAACGCGACCGTCACGCCGCCTATCTCGCGACGCTCGCGGTGATCGCGTCGACTCTGGATAAGATCGCCACCGAAGTCCGCCACCTGCAGCGCACCGAAGTTCGCGAGGCCGAAGAGTTCTTCAGCGAAAAGCAAAAAGGATCGTCGGCCATGCCGCACAAGCGCAATCCCGTGAACGCCGAGCAGATCAGCGGCCTGGCCCGCGTGGTCCGCGGCAATGCGCAGGCGGGCTTCGAGAACGTTGCTCTCTGGCACGAGCGCGACATCTCGCACTCGTCGGCCGAGCGCGTCATCCTGCCCGACTCAACTACGCTCGCCGACTACCTCTTAACCAAGACCGCCAACCTGATCGACACGCTGATCGTGTATCCCGAGCGCATGCGCGCCAATCTTGAAAGCACGCACGGCCTCATCTTCAGCGGACAACTTCTGCTCGACCTGGTCGAGCATGGCGTCAGTCGCGAGGACGCTTATCGTCTGGTGCAATCGCACGCTATGCGCGCCTGGAAAGAAGGCCTGAACTTTCACGACCTGATCCTCGCCGACAAAGAGATCGCCAGCAAAGTTCCGCGCGCGCAGATCGAACACGCCTTCGACCTGCCACGCCAGCTGAAGAACGTCGACAAGATTTTCGGGCGTGTGTTTGGGAAGAAGAAAGACGCCGGCAAAAGGCCAGCGGGAAAGAAAAACGCGCGCAAGAAATGAGCCGCAGTGAGTTCGTCCGTCTGGGGCGGAGGGCGCACATTTTTTTTTCGTGCCCCTGGCTAAAATACTTGTTTTCTTTGGTTTACGGTTCGGAGATCGGGTGGAGTCCGGGCAAAATATTGAGCCGGAAGGACTATTCGGCAAAATATTGCTGGACAAGGAGTTACGTCCAGGTCCGTGCACTTCGCGGCTTATTCTTGCGCGGCTCATTCTTGGACTTTCAGGCCAGCGGGTCGATTCTGGTTTTGCCGTCATTTCGAACGATACTCGGAAGTCTGCTTTCCGCTCCTCCCTCCACTATTCACGCTTTGAATTTCTCAGTAAAGGTTGTGTGTCACACGGCTTGCTGTGGAAAACTTGCAAGTTCTGTGGAAAACGAAAGGGTCTAGTCCCGTGACTTAACGAAGGCACGACAGGCGGCAACCTCATTTCGGATGCGAGCCAGGAGGGCGGGCGAACCCTCGGTATCCGGGAGGTGTCCGGATAGGCTCAAATCTGGATGAGTTCGTTAGCCGCCGTGCTCGCGAGTACACAGAGCTCTTTAAAAACCCGGGCGTTGAACGGATCGTGCGCACCAGCTCTTTTCAAAACGCTGGGAATCTGCGTGCGCAACACTCGATAGATCTGTGACATTTCGGTCACCGTCGGCTGGCGGCGGCTGCCGACAAAAGCGTTGCCCATTTCACGAAACACACCGGCGATGGTTCCGCCGTGAATATATGGGTCTGTCCCATCCAAATCGCTCAGCGACTTGTTGATTCGACGCCGCACCGTTTCACACACAATCCAGGAATGGTCGGGGTGCGCGGTCCGTTCCAATGCGACGGTGAGTCCAAGCTCGAACGGCATATTAAAGCGCGGCGTGGTCGGCGTCTTTCGATCAAGCTGTACCCGCGAGAGATCGTGGATGGAGTACTGCGATTGGTGAATCAGCGTGAGAATGCGGTCGAGGCGGCGCTGGCCGAAGGGTATTTCGAGAGTCGCGCGTGGGGAAAATCCGTAGGCGCTGATGGCGGCAATGTAGGCGAGAAGAAGATTCTCAAAAGCTGCGTCGTAGGGCACATTCAGAAAAACCGAACTGTCCTTAGCGCGAAGCTTTGCGACGTTTCGAATTCGTTTTGCGGGCTTTCGTGCTGCCATTGCGAGCGCTGTTCTTGGTCCGAATCACGAATTCCCCAGTTCTGTCATCTTTGTGAATCATGCGGCGCACCGCACGAATGAGTTCGTCGGTACGGCTCTTCGAAACGCCTAGGAGCCGCGCCGTGTCTCGAACTGTCGCCGGCCTGCTGTTGTCGACTCTGATGGGGTGCGCCATGGTTTGATTATATGCGCGAGATGGAGCGCGAAAGCTGCATTTGTTCCCACGATTCGAGGTCCGTGGTTCCCACCTGTCGAAACGCGGGACAGGTGGGGCAGCCTTGTTTCGGGAGTAGAAACTAAGGGTGGGCCAGCGCCATGCGGTGACGTGGAAGAGCGGCCCTTCAGGGCCGCGTTGCGAGTTCTTTTAAAGAGTTGGGCTTCAGCCCCTGTGGAACCGGGTCGAGCCGCATGGTGCATGCGGCAGACGAGTAGGGATATTTCTCTGGTCGCCCTACTAGCCCTGCGCGCACGGGATTCATTCGGATGTACTCGCGATGACTCTCATAATCCTCAAAATTGCGGATGCGGTGATTGCTGAAACTTGGCTGCCAGACCGGCCCGTGTGCCTTCAGGCGGAACGAGAACCCGCCCTTGACGAATTGCATGGCGCGTTCCAGAGAGATTTCCTCTGCCGGAGTGAAAAGCAGATGGATGTGATCGGGCATGATGACGAATTCGTGCAACAGATATTTCCGCTGGTCGCGATAGTGAGCGAGGGTATCAATCAGAAGGTTGGAGGTTGCTTCGCGCCGGAAAATCGGCTGGCGGTGTGCGGTGATGGTGGTGATGAAGAAGGTGCGGTCGGAGTCCATTTCGAGATGGTCGTTAGGGCGGAGAGTTTTGTCTAGGAGAGATGTCACGATTTGCGGTGGGCGATTCCAAAACGGAACACGGGGCCTGAAGGCCTGCTCAGGTTTGTGGGCTCGTGACGCGGCCCTTAAAGGGCCGCTCTTCCACGGGATTATCGGCGGCATCGCTCGTCGTGAAGAGAATGCCGGCGTGAGCGGTCGGGTCTGCGTGCCAACGTGCCGCATGCAGTGACGTGGAAGAGCGGCGCTTCAGCGCGGCGACAAAGCGCCTCAAGAGGAACGGGGCCTTAGCCCCAGTGGAACCGGCTTCCCTGCGTCCAATCCCAGTCTTTCGAAAGCGCGAAGCGTCTCAACGGAACACAAGGCCTGAAGGCCGGTTCCGTTTATGGGCCCGCAACGCGGCCCTTAAAGGGCCGCTCTTCCACGGGATTATCGGCGGCATCGCTCGTCGCGAAGAGACTGCCGGCGTGATCGGTCGGGTCTGCGTGCCAACGTGCCACGTGCAGTGACGTGGAAGAGCGGCGCTTCAGCGCCGCGTCGAAGCGCCCCAAGTGGAACGGGGCTTTGGCCCCTGTGGAACCGGCTCCCGGCATCTGATTCCAGTTTTTCAAAAGTCCCGAGGCGTCTCAAGAACGGAACACGGGGCCTGAAGGCCGGGCCCGATTTATGGGCCCGTAACGCGGCCCTTAAAGGGCCGCTCTTCCACGGGATTATCGGCGGCATCGCTCCTCGCGAAGAGAATGCTGGCGTGAGCGGTCGGGTCTGCGTGCCGATCTGCCGCATGCAGTGACGTGGCGCTTCAGCGGCGCGTCAAAGCGCCTCAAGGAGGCACTGGGCTTTAGCCCCAGTGGACCGGGCTTCCTCCCGTCTGAATCCCGATCTCCACAAAGCCGCCAAGAGCCTCAAAGACGGAACACAGAGCCTAAAGGCCTGTTCAGATTTGTGGGCTCGTGACGCGGCCCTTAAAGGGCCGCTCTTCCACGGGATTATCGGCGGCATCGCTCCTCGCGAAGAGAATGCTGGCGTGAGCGGTCGGGTCTGCGTGCCGATCTGCCGCATGCAGTGACGTGGAAGAGCGGCGCTTCAGCCCGAGGCGTCAAGGCTAGAAGCCGAGTTCAGACACAAAGGCTCGCCACGCGTCATAGGACTCCCGCGTTATGCCGTGACAGAATCGTTTCCTCACCCCCTCAATTGCAAAGTACTTCCGCGCAGCTTCAAGCTTCCGCCACTGTCTGCCTTCAATATAGACGAGCGGATTTTCTACGATTAATCTTGCTCGTTCATAGTCGGTCACGGCACCCTCCTCCTTGAATTCATAGTGATGCACGTTTACGAACATCCGCTCGTGCTGCCGCAGCTCATGCAGCGGTAGCAGCTGCCGTTTCTGGTCATGATGCTGCCGCAGAAGCTGCAGCTGGGGGCGTCGCCTAGGTCGACGATGCTGGAGAGGGCGTCGGCGGCGTGGATCGAACCGGCTTCCGGCTTCCGGCTTCTGGCTTCCGGACTGCGGGGCGTGGACGGCGCCTCCTCAACGTCTAACGGCTGAGAGCTGACCGCTGACAGCTTGGGTCGGAAGCTTTCGAACAGCATTTGCTGCTGGCCGGTTAGGAAGCGGAGTTGGAGCCAGCGGAAGATGTAGTCCATGATGCTCTTGGCGTAGCCGATGTCGGGATTGCCGGACCAGCCGCTGGGTTCGAAACGGGTGTGGGCGAACTTTTCGCAGAACAGTTTTAGGGGGACGCCGTGTTGCAGGGCGATTGAAACTGCCAGCGCGAAGCTGTCCATCAGTCCGCTGACGGTGGAACCTTCTTTGGCCATGGTGATGAAGAGTTCGCCGGGCTCGCCGTCGGGATAGAGGCCGACGGTGATGTAGCCCTCGTGGTCTCCTACTTTGAATTTGTGGGTGATGGAGGCGCGCTCTTCCTGCAGCTTGTGGCGGACGGCGCGGGGTGGGGCGTTGAGATTTTCTTCTTCGACGTGGACGTGGGGCGCGGCGGCGGCCAGACGGGCATCGTCCTTGGTGGAGTTTGCGGTCTTGGTGCCGGCTGCGCTCAGCGGTTGCGATTTCTTGCAGCCGTCGCGATAGACGGCGACTGCTTTCAGGCCTAGCTTCCAGGCCTGCAGGTAGGCTTCGGCGATGTCTTCGACGCTGGCGTTTTCGGGGAGGTTCACGGTCTTTGAGATCGCACCGGAGATGAAGGGCTGAGCGGCGGCCATCATTTTCAGATGCCCCATATACGCGATCGATCGTGTCCCCTTCGACGGCTTGAAGCTGCAATCGAAGACGGCGAGGTGATCATCTTTCATATGTGGCGCGCCTTCGATGGTTCCGGTGGCGTCGATGTAGCTGACGATGGCGTCGGCTTGATCGTGGGAGTAGCCGAGTTTGAAGAGGGCGGTGGGGACGGTGTTGTTGACGATTTTGATCATGCCGCCGCCGACTAGTTTCTTGTATTTGATCAGGGCCAGGTCGGGCTCGATGCCGGTGGTGTCGCAGTCCATCATGAAGCCGATGGTGCCTGTTGGCGCTAGGACTGTTACCTGGCTGTTTCTGTAGCCGTGTTTTTCGCCATGGGCCAAGGCTTCGTCCCAGCATTGTTTGCTGGCTTCGTAAATGCTGGCGGGGACGTTTGATTTGTTGATGCCGTTGACTGACGCTCTGTGCATTCGGATTACGTCCAGGAACGGCTCGCGGTTGATGTACCAGCCGGGGCAGGCTCCGCCGGGCATTACGTTGGAGCCGAGATTGGTTTCGGACAAATTCTTCTTGGTCGCTTCTGTGGCTGGGACTAGCGGGGGGCATTGTTCGGCGATGCGGCTCGACTGGAGATAGGCTTCGCCGCACATGATTGCTGTTACGCAGGAGGCGTAGTCGCGGCCGGCGTCGCTGTCGTACGGTAGGCCGGCGGCCATCAGGAGAGCGCCCAGGTTTGCGTAGCCTAATCCTAGGGGCCTGTAGTCGTGCGAATTTTTCATGATCGATTCCGTGGGATATCCGGCGTTGTCGACCAGGATTTCTTGCGCGGTGATCAGGATGTCGACGGCGTGACGGTAGGACTCGACGTCGAAGGTGCCGTTGGGGGCGAACTTCAGCAGGTTCAGGCTGGCCAGGTTGCAGGCGGAATCGTCCAGGAACATGTATTCGCTGCAGGGATTGCTCGCGTTGATCCTGGCTGTGTTCTTGCTCGTGTGCCAGCGGTTGACCGTGGTGTCGTATTGCATGCCGGGATCGCCGCAGTGCCAGGTGGCTTCGGAAATTTTGTTGAGCAGAGCTTTGGCTTTGTAGGTTTTTACGACCGCGCCGTCGGTGACGGTTTTGGTGGAGAAGTCGGTGTCGCGGACGACCGCGTACATGAAGTCGTCGGTGACGCGGACGCTGTTGTTCGCGTTCTGGAAAAAGATGCTGGAGTAGGCGTCGGAGTCGGGATGCGAGCCGTCGTAGCCTTGCGCGACCAGGGCGTGGGCCTTGGCTTCCTCTTTCTGTTTGCACTCGATGAATTCGATGATGTCGGGATGGTCGACGTTGAGGATGACCATCTTGGCGGCGCGGCGGGTTTTGCCGCCGGACTTGATGACGCCGGCGAAGGCGTCGAAGCCTTTCATGAAGCTGAGCGGGCCGCTGGCGGTGCCGCCGCCGGAGAGAGTTTCGGTGGATCCGCGCAGGGGCGAGAGGTTTGTGCCCGTGCCTGATCCCCACTTGAAGAGCATGCCTTCGGTTTTCGCCAGCGTGAGGATGGAGTCTAGCGAGTCTTTTACTGAGTTGATGAAGCAGGCGGAGCACTGGGGCTTGCTGTATCCGGTGACGCCGAATTCGACTTGCTGGGTCTGCTGGTTCCAGTGCCAGCTGCGGCCGTCGGAGTTAGGCTCGATGCGGTCGCAGCCTACGTTGAACCACACCGGGCTGTTAAAAGCTGCGTACTGGCGGACGAGGATGTGGACGAGTTCGTCGTGGAAGGTGGCGCCGTCATCGGCTGTTTTGAAGTAGCCCTGGGCCATGCCCCAATCGCGGATGGTTTCGGCGACGCGGGCTACGAGCTGGCGGACTCCGGTTTCACGCTCGGGGGTGCCGATTTTGCCGTGCAAGTATTTGCTGGCCACGATGTTGGTGGCGGTCATGGACCAGTCTTTGGGGACTTCGACGTCCTTTTGCTCGAAGATGATGCCGCCGTGGGAATCGGTGATTTGGGCGAGGCGGAGTTCCCATTCGACCTCGGAATAGGGGGAGACGCCGGGCTTGGTGAAGAAGCGGCGGACGGAGAGGCCGGAGGGCTTCTTCTTTGCGGGGGTCGATGGTGCAGCGGATTCGGTTACGGTTACGGTCTTCAGTTCTGCCATGGGCTCTCCAATTAATTAGATTCTATGCGTGTTGCGCCGATTCAGGCGTCCGGGGGTACGGGGAATCGGGGTGGAACGGGTCTTTCAAAGATCGTGTCTTGCGCCTCAGCGGCTAAAGCCGCAGCTCGTCTAGTGCGACTTACGGCACGGCTAAAGCCGTGCCCTGATACGAAGCTTCCCGTCCTTTCTGCGAAGCTTCTTCAAAGAACATGCGATCGCAGCGCCGGAAGCGTTGCGACAACCCAACAGCCTCCGGTTAGAAACCGGAGGGGATGGGGGTAGGACAGTGAAGGTTGGTGGCGGCACCGGAGTCTAGCTGCGGGGACGTCGGGACAGGGACTGCAGCAGAAAGACCAGGTTTTGTGCCCAAGCCTCTCGCTTCGCTCGCCGGACGGACGAATGCGTCCGTCCCCACATGGGTGTTGATGGTGTCGGCATTGGCGGACAGGAGTGTCCGCCCCACATTGGTATCAGTGGCGGGGAAGAGGGATTGCTGGCGGTCGTCTGGTTGGGGGATGTATTCCGTGGCGGGGGTCAGCTCCAGGGAGGTGGCAAAGTGGGAGCCGATGCCGGTGGCTTTTTCGGCGGAGGAGACCATCCATTGATTCAGGGCGTTACAGATGCTGTGGCGCTGGGTTGGGTCTTCGACTACGACGAAGCGGACGAAGTAGCGGCCGGAGGCCAGGCGGTCGTACATGGGATTGCGGCGGGAGAGCATGCGGTCGAGGACGAAGGCCATGTCGTCGTCTTCGAAGAACTGGGTTACGGCGAGCATGCGGCGGTTTCTGATGTCGCTTCCGGTGGTGGATCTCTCGGCGGCTAAAGCCGCAGCATTTTGTGGGGCGTTGGACGCGGCCCTGAAGGGCCGCTCTTCCACGGATGCGCTCGCTGGACGGACGAATGCGTCCGTCGCCATATGGATGGTTGCCACATCCGCAGAGAAGTCCAGCACTTCTTCGGCTACAGCGAAGACGCCGGGCTTGCTAGGGACGAACAGGAGGCTGTGGGGGGAGTCGCAGCGGAACCAACGCGACCAGTGGAGGCGGCGATAATCCAAGGGACGATCGAAACCGTGGCGCGCCAAAGACTCTGTAACTAAACGAGTTAAACCTTCCATTGCGGGGCTCCTAAAATCTGTGTTGCCGGGTGGTGCTGCTGCGCCGGAGACTGGAAATTTTCCTGGGTCTGCCGGTGGGCAGGTCTATGTTGACTTCGCCTCCAGTTGCTGGCTGTACTGCAACGGCGTACGTCATACTCGCTAAAGGCACTTACAATGCGCGCTTCTAATGTCGTCCCCGGGGGAGGGTCGGGGAACGGCCACCGCACTTCTATTCGACACTTCTATGTTGGGCTTCGGGCTTCCCGAGAAGCCTGAAGGTTGAACTCCCTGGGTTAAGGCTGTAGGCGCCGGGCTTACGGATCTGGAAGCCCGGACGCCTGGAACCTTCTCTGTCCGCGGAGGGCGCCGAGTCACCTCTGGCTGGGCACCGGACCGCGTCGCTTTCCTGTACTGCTCTCCTGCTTTTCAATTCCGCCCCAATTCCCGTTGAGTCGGAATTTTGTGTGCTTGGGATTGCAAAGTTACTCCCGCAGATTGTGCATGTCAAGAGGGAAACACTACAGGTTGTATCCCTAGCAATGACGGGCTTGGTGCCGGGTTAGGGCCTAATTTTCCACATTGTGGAAAACGGAGGACGGGTGGGAACGGTTGAGAGCGCGGGTGGATTCCTGTTTTGGGACCGCATCTTGAGGCAAGGGTTAGGGTTGCGGCGGAGGAAATTCTGAGCTCGGAGATCAAAATGGCTCCTTTATTCTGACGTTTAACTCGAACCATCGGGCTAAAGCCCGGATGAATCGGGCGGGCCGTTGACGCGGCGCTGAAGCGCCGCTCTTCCACGGTGGCGCCAGCGATCGCGGTGGCGTCGGCGATTGTGTGGTGCCGACGATCGCCTTGCGCCAGCCAGTGTAGCGTCGGCAATCACTGCGGCGGGCCGCGTTTACATCAGGTGGAGGCGCGGAGTGGACGCGCGGCGGTCGTCGCAGGGCTGGGGAAGTTTGCGGCGGGCGCGGGCGGGTTCGACTTCGCGGACATTGTTGTGCCGGACGATGAGATGGTCATCGACACGGCGGCTGCTTGCCGGCGGTTTGCCCAGCTTTACTCGGTCGAACTTTGCGCGGTCGAACTTTGCTCGGTCGAACCTGGTTCGTTTGAGATTTAAATGTTCGAGTTCTGCTTCTTCGAGCGTTACTTCTTCGATTTCCAGCGGCTCAAATTTCTGACGGTCGAGTTTGGGATCGCGGATGGCTTTTTCTGCGATGGCTTTTTCTGTGAGCGAGTTTTCTGCCAGGGAGTTTGGTTCGGCAACGCCCTGTTCACGGGAGTGGGACATGGAGACATAGATGTCCTCGAAGATGCGGCGAGGTGCGATGCTGAGCACGCCGTCAGAGGATTCGACGAGGTAGTCGCCTTTGCGTCCGCAGTGCTGGCGGCCGAGGTGATCGACGAAGCTGAGAGAGGAGCTGAGTTGTTTGGCTTTGACCAGGAAGCGTGTGCGGTATGTCGTCCATTGCTCTGATTTCATGTGGCGCGGACCCGAGTACGAAATCTTTCTGCTGAAGTTTTTGAATGCAGTCGACAGCCGGTGGCCATCCGGTCTGCGCGACTTAATTTTTTATGAAGGCGAAAGTGACTGTACGAGCGAAACGGGCGCGGGTCAATTCAGTATTTTTGGTGCAGTTGAGGAAAAAAGCGGGGATGGATTTTCCCGGGTTGGAACGGGTGAAATGGCCTAACAGAAGCGAGCATTGCTGCGCTGGATGGCGTTGTTTTTGCGTGCGATGCATCGTGCTGGGAAAATCTGGTGGAGTGGCGCGTCGGAATGTCCACAGGGCGTGCACAGGAAATGCAGAAAGGCGGGTGCGATCGCTGGGTGCGAGTTGAGGTTGCTGGCAAAAAGACACCCGGCGCTACTTCTTGCTGAACCAACTGAGGAGGCGGCTTTCGAATTCTTGCGGCGCAGTGCTTAGCGCGCCGCAGTGGTCGGCGGCGGGGACTTGCCAGAGTTGGGTGTTGGGAGCGTGGGCGTGGATGCGGAGGGAATGGCGGAGGGGAATGTTGCTGTCGACTTCGCCGTGAATGAGGAGAATTGGGATTGTGGTTGCGGCGGCGGAATTCTGTGGGGAGATATTTTGCATGTCCACGTTGTACTTGAGGCGCGCGCGGAGGAAGGCGATTTCGACTAGTGGGCGCAGGACAGTTTGTCCCACCCAGGGACCTAGGTGGAAGGGTTGTCCCATGCGGTCGTAAGCGATCTCGCGAAAATTGGCGAAGGGTGATTCGGCCGCTACGGCGCAGAAGTGGGGATGAGTGTCGAGCGATTGCAGGAGTTGTGCGGCGCCCATGGATTCACCCAGGGCGAAGATGCAGGGTGAATGCTGTGGCCCTTGTGGAATTTGGGCTTCTAGAAAGTCCGACCACTGGCGAATGTCGTTGCGCTCGAGAAGGCCGTAGGTGGCGAGTGTGCCGTCGCTCAGGCCGTGAGCGCGGGCGTCGGGCAGGAGGAAGGTGAAACCGTGGGCCAGGAGGAGTTGGGCGTATCCGAGCATGCCGAGGCGGTTGTCGCCTACGCCGTGGAGGAGTAGGACGGCGTCGCCGTTGGGGTGGTGAGGATGGATGAGCCAGGCACGGAGGGTGGCGTGGTCGCGCGTGGTGATGGAGACGTCGGTTAGGTCAGCGTCTTGGGCGCGGGTCTGGTCGCGGACGGCGGCGATTTCGTCTTCGGTGAGCGGGCGGCGGGCGGGGCGGAGGGTGGCGTCGGCGAGGGTGACGCCGCCGATGGTGCAGAGGGTTAGGTAGAGGATTAGGGCTAGGAGGACGTAACGGGAGCGGCGGGACAGGGGCATGGTCTGAGGGATTGTACGGGGTGGGAGGTGGGGTGGTTCCGGGGAATGTTTGGGTCCATCGTGAAAACTAAATCAAAATCAAAAGCCCCACTTCTCGCTAAGTGCGCGAGAAATGGGGCACCCGGAAATCACGGTCAAAAGCGGCGGACAGGAGTGTCCGCCCCACACGGCAACGTCTAGTGGTGCGCTAGCGCGGGTTCGTGGGCCGTCTTGCCGGATTTGAAGGCGGCATAACGTTTGTTGACTTCATCCCAGTTGAGGACGCTCCACCAGGCGGCCAGATATTCGGGGCGGCGGTTGTTGTATTTCAGGTAGTAGGCGTGTTCCCAGACGTCGTTGCCGAAGATCGGGTAGTGGCCCTGGGTGATGGGGCTGTCCTGGTTGGGGGTGCTCATGATGTGGACTTCGCCGCCAGGCTTGCCGGCGAGCCAGACCCATCCGCTGCCGAACTGACCGACGCCGGCGGCGTTGAACTTGGCCTGGAAATCTTTGAAGTTGCCGAAAGTTTTTGTGATCGTGTCGGCGATGGGGCCGGTGGGATCGCCGCCGCCGTTGGGCTTCATGATCTTCCAGAACATGGAGTGGTTGACGTGGCCTCCGGCGTTGTTGCGGACGGCGCCGCGGATGTCTTCGGGGATGGCGTTGAGGTCGCGGATGAGGTCTTCGGCGGACTTGCCGGCTAGTTCGGGATGCTTCTCGATGGCGGCGTTCAGATTCTTCACGTAGGTGGCGTGGTGCATGTCGTGGTGCAGGGTCATCGTCTGCTTATCGATGATGGGTTCGAGTGCGTCGTACGCGTACGGTAGGGGGGGTAGTTCGTGAGCCATTGTGTCCTCCAGAAGTTTGAGATGACGGGACGCTGGGTTTCGATGCAAGTGAATGGGGAGATTATAGCGCGGGGGCTTGCCGCTCGCGTGGGGTAGAAGCAGGCTGATTGACGGGGGTAGGGATGCTTCGACTGCGCGGCGAGGATCGCTTTCGCTCTCCTCGCTGCTTCGCTCAGCATGACAGGGATTTGTCGTTGTCATGCTGAGCGGAGAACGAACGGCGCGAAGGCGACGGTCGTTTGTAGTCGAAGCATCCCTACGGCTACACCGCTTTGTCTGAGGCCATCCATGGATACCATTCTGACGCGAGGTCGATCCAGTGTGGGTTTTGGCGGACGATGAGTGCGACTTTCTTGGCGCGGGTCCAGCCTTTGACTTGCTTCTCGCGGGCCAGGGCTTTGTGCACTTCGTCGTACGATTCCCAATAGAGCAGGCGGACGACCTCGTAGCGGTCTGTGAATCCTTCGAAGTGGTGGAACTTGTGTTGGAAGACGCGGCGGTGAAGATTGCCGGTGACGCCGATGTAGAGAGTGCCGGAGAGGCTGCCCATGATGTAGGTGCAATAGTACTTGCGGTCGCGGGGCATGGGATATTGTCGGAGGATTTGAGGGGCCTGGCTACGGCGATTCTTGCGAAATTGCGTTGTTTTCCCTGGATGGGAATGTGGTGAGGGAAGGGATGCTTCGACTGCGCGGGGGAGGATCGCTTCGCTCTCCTCTCCGTTTCGCTCAGCATGACAATGGCAACATTTATTTGCGGCCCAGGAGGCGGATTCTTGAGGTGAAGGAGCGGCCTTGGCAGGCGGCGAACGTGGGTTGGGGGTTGGTGGCGTCGATGACGTTGTCGACTACGTAGGGGTTGCAGCGGTCGGTGATGTTGTCGAAGCCGCCGCGGAGGGCCAGGTAGTAGCCGAAGAGGTGGAAGCGTTTTTCTAGTTGCAGGTTGAGGGAGAAGTAATACGGGTAGCGGTCGGCGCCGGGCGGGGTGATTAGTTCTTGCTGGTCGTTTAACTCAGCGAAGGGGAATCCGGTGCGGGCTTCGGCGGAGTAGGCGAGTTCGAGTTCGTGCAACACTGGCAGCTTGAAGAAGGGGACGTAGCCCCAGGTGAGGAAGCGGTTGGGAGTGTCCCAGGGATAGGGGCCCGGCTGCTGGGGGCTGAGGATGGGGCTGTCGACGTTGAAATCGAGAGCTTGATTGGAGTGGGCGCTGGAGCGGGTGTAGGAACCCATGATCATGTAACTTTCGCGGAAGTTGTGGCGGAGGCTGAGTTGGAGGGCGCGGTAGTGATCGTCGCGCGCGTTTTCCAGGGTGAAGTTGCCGCCGAGGGTTGAGCCGGAGGTGTTGTAGGCAAATTCGCGGCTGCCGTGGCGGTCGAGGAACTCGGTTTTCATGTAGATGGCGGCGGGAAGTTTGTGTTCGAGGCCGAGGCTCCAGTTGATGAAGCGCGGGGCCTGGAGTCTGCCGCTGTTGACGGTGAAGGTCGTGTTGAGGGGGCCGGTGGTGGTGACGCAGGTGGGAACGCACTGTGGATTGACCGTGAAGATCGTGTCCTGGCGGGTGCCGGCGTAGGGGCGCGCGATCAGGAAGATGGGGGTGGCGTCGTAGACGAGGCCGATGCCGGCGGAAAGTTTGGTGTTGCCGGAAGTGTCGAGGACGTAGGTTCCGGCCAGGCGCGGAGAGACGATAGGTTGACGGATGGTTTGGTCCCAGTCCAGGCGGACGCCGGGCTCGATGAGAAATCTGTTGGTGATGCTCCATCGGTCTTCGGCATAGGCGCTGGCTTCGGTGTTGTACTGATCGTGCAAGGGAGCGGGGCCGAAGGTGGAGTAGCGGGTGCAGGGGAAGGTTGCGTCCCGCGGGGCGGTGAAACAGATGTTAGCGGGTTGAGCAGTGGTGATGGTGGAGATCAGATAGGAGATTGGCTGGCGCGCGAACTCCGCATCGTAGAAGAGACGGTCGAGATCGACGCCGAATTTGAAATCGTGGCGACCGTGCCACTGGCGCGGGGGCAGGTAGAGATTGGACAGGGCCTGCCAGCGGCGGGCGCGGGTTAGTTCGGTTAAGTAGTAATTGCCGAAGGCGGTGTCGGGCGTGGGTTCGTAGGCTTCGTTTCCGTAGGGAGTGAGGTGCGCGTCGTACTGGTCGAAGGCGAATCCGGCTTCTAGGAGTTCGCCGCCCGGGAAGTAGTGTTGGTCTTTGGCGCTGGCGATGTAGGCGGAGGCTTCATTCTTTGGATTGGTCAATTGCGGGCTGAACGGAGAGAGGAAGCCGTAGTCGTCGTGAATGTGGTTGACCAGGAAACTGCTGGTGAGGATGTTGCGGCTGGTGAGGTTGGTTTGAAATTTGGTGAGGTTGCCGAAGCGCAGGACGTGGTCGTTGTCGGCGCCGACTGGGAGTTCGGTGTAAATGATGTTGTCGTATTCGCCGTCGAAGGCGTTGTAGAACCAGATTTTTCCTTTCACGATGGGGCCGGAGAAAGTGACGTGCGGGAGGAACTGGTCGAAACGCCATCCGTGCTTGTCTTGCGCGGAGGGGATGAAGTCGGTGGCGAAGAAACGGAAGTGATCGTCGCCGATGCCGGTGTTGAGGCTGAGCAGGCCGCCGGATCCTTTGCCGGCTTCGGCGGGCTCGCGGGAGGGCTCGACTTTTATGGAACGAAACGCGTCGGTGCTGACGCGGACCAGGAGCAATCCGTTGGCGGGTTGGGTGACGTTGAAGCCGTCGAGCAGGGTGACGGTCTGGTAGGTTTCGGCGCCGGCTACGTGGGGCTGGCCGCCTTGGTCCTGCACGACGCCGGGAATAAAGTTGAGGGCGTTGCGATAGTCATTGGTCGCGGGATAGACGATGTTGAGAACATCGAGGCCGCTGATGGTTTCCTGCGCGGAGATTTGTGCGGGATCGATGGCGGGAGGAGATTCGTGGACGTCGACGACTTCGCGTATCTCCTGCTGGTGCGAGATTGCGACTTCGAGGCTCGAAGTTTGCGTGAGTTCGACGCTGGGCTCGACTAGCGCGTAGAAACTTTCCTTTTCGACACGGAGTTGATACTGGCCGGGGGGGAGTTGGGGGAACTGGCAGCGTCCGGTGAAATCGGTCTGGCAGTGAGCGGGCGGCTGCGGGGACGATTCGAGTTGGACGCGGGCGGAAGGGACGGCGACTCCGTTTTCGTCGACGACCGTGATGGTGGGGACGGATTGGGCGGCCGCGGTCGAGAGCAGGGCGAGCGTGAGGAGGAGGGCGCGCATTCTAGGTTGATAGTTTAACGGCGGTCCGGAGAATGCAGTGGTGGTTTTCGGCAGGCAGCCGAGCTTCGCTCGGCTTTGTTCTGGTTTGAAACCCGGACCCGCACAAGAACGGGCGTCTGTCGTGGCGGAGGCGGGGGAAGCAGGTTCCTCGACTCGCGCGAAATGCGCGCTCGTCTCGGAATGACAACTTTTGAGTGGAGTCGCGGGTTCCGCTGCTCGGAACGACAAGCTTTTTGCGAGAGTCGGAGGTTCTTCTCGCTCGCAATAACAACTTTCAATTTTTTCAAAATTGACTCCAGGAGAGACTCAGGCGCGGCTGGCGAGGTATTCGCAGACGCGGTGGATGGTGTCGCGCTGGCCTTCGTTCAGGGTTAGGAATTCGAAGCCGTAGCGCAGGCCCTGGCGGTAGCGGACGATGGCGCGAACTTTGATGGGATAGGGTGAGAGGGGCAGGGGAATTTCGAGAGTGACGATCTCGCCGGTTTCGAGACTGCCGGTGAGAGTGGCGCCGATGCCGTCCTGGCCCATTTCGGTGGAACGTCCCCAGCAGGTGCGGAACTCACCGGCCTGAAACATTTTGACTTGCAGGCGGACGTCGAGGATGAAACGAGGGAAGCGACGGGTGAAAGTGACTTTGCCGGCAGGAGCGCTGGCAGGTACGCGCGTGCCGCTTCCGGTATCGCCGCCTGCGGTTGCGCCGGCCGCGGCTGCTTGTGCTTTTTCTTCGGGAACTTTTTCTTCTTTACTCATGACTCCTGCAAATCTGGACCGATGTAAATCGTTGTGCGCTAATTCCCATGCAGAGGGTAGCCGGGCTCGAGCGGGAGTTTTCCGGAAACCTTCATGACTGCGACGCTGCTGTTGATGGCGTAGACGTCCACGACGCCGATTGCGCCGGGGATGGATGCGACTTTCTCGACCAGATCTTCATCGGAATCGACGATCATGACGGCGGGATGACCGGCGCGCCCGTGATTGGCGGCAGCGATGAGATCTTTCACTGGAGCTTCGGGGAGCTCAAATACTTTTTCCAGAAGTATTTTCATTTCCGGCGCCGACGGATTGCGCATGATAAAGGTGACGGACTTGCCGTCAGGCCAGCGGCCGGTTTGTCCTTTGCAGACCTTCACAAGATCGGGCAGAGTGATGGTGGATACGGAGTTGACTTTGTTGGAGACGACCGCGAGATCGCGCGCCGCCGCGCCTGCGACAGCGGCGATGAGAAATAAGACGACACTTAAGGTTCGACGGTGGAACACGCGCTCTCCGGGCAAGGCGAAATGGGCCTTGCAGTGATTTTCATGGAAACGGGTCACCGGCTCAACGTAACTAAGGTCATGTATCTGGAAGGGTAATGGTAATCGAGGGTTCGGGACAGGATCGACGAAGAGTTTCGGTATTCGGCTGGGGCGAGGAAGCGGACCGTGCCGACCCATGCCAAGAAAGTAAACCCCTGCCACAAGAATTTCATCCTAACTGCCAAAAGTTCCCGGGGGCTTGGCAAGTTGCGGAGGATAGGGTAGGCTATGCCTTCTTCTTGGTACAAGACCATTCGGTACGAGGATCATTGTCCCCATGACCAATCGAGTCGCCTACGCTCCACATGATTTTCAAAAGATGTGCAAGCAGGCCGAGAGAGACCACGAGTCGAGAAAACTTGTGGTGCTGATGGAACGCGTGAAGAGGCAGATCGAGGAGCGCCAGAACCCGGGCGGAAAGCCGGAAGTGGCGAAACTCCCGATGGGGGCGACCAGTGTTGAATCCGGGGTGTTGCGGCTGCCGAGCCGTTCCGTTCCGCTGGAGAGATGATCGCCGGAACGGCTGCCGCGGATCCTTATTTCTTTTTTCTCTGCTCGGCCGCTTAATTCTTCAGCCCTGATTCTTGAGGCCTGATTCTTGAGCCCTTGATTTTTCCGTGGCGCGGTGAGGAAAACTTTTCTCTTGCGCGGGGCGGTTTTGCGCTAGAATGAGCGGGTTTTCCGCGGGCTCGTTTCTTGCTGTCGGCGAGCCGGCCGTGCCTTCCCCCAGGAGGTAGTAGATGTACCGGTCTTACTCGAGTTCCCAGCCGGACTCGCGTCCTTTTCTGGACGTGGAGTCTCAACTCCGCAACCTTTCCCAAGATTTTGCCATGGCGTTTAACACCGGAAACTACGATCAGGCCGCAGGCTTGTTCGCGAGTGAAGGCGTGCTGATGGCCACACACCGTGAAGGGGCGCACGGGCAAAAGGCTGTGGAGCGAACGCTGCGCCAGCTCGGCGAGGCGGGATATTGCGATCTGCGGCTGGAGACAACGCGAGTGGAGCACTCCGGGGATATGGCGATGGAGATTGGACGCTTCTCGGTGGTAGTGCGGAAGGCCGATGGAACGATGCTGCCGGAGCGGGGAAATTATGTGAAGGTGTGGAAGCGGCTGGGAGCGTGGCGGCTGATGGCGGACTGCTGGAGTGGAACTCCGCTGGCGGTGAGCGATCGCGCGGCATAATGCGGGCGAGAGTTTATTCGGGAATCGAAACTTGCACTTGCATTGCGGCGCGGGTGGCGAGTACGGTCGGTGGTCAATGAGCCAGCGGACGGCGGCAACGGCGGGGATTGAGCGCGGGCATGGGGCGGGAGCGAACCAGGCCGATTCGATTCAGATTGATCGGATTCAGGCTGATCGAGTCCGGGCTAATCGAGTCCGGGCAGATCCAGGGCAGTATTGCCCGAATTGCTCAACGAAATTGCGGGAAAGCCGGTGCAAATTGAAGTGCCCGCTGTGCGGATTCTATTTGAGCTGCTCGGATTTCTACTGAGTCAGGTGTTGCACATCAGTCGGCGGATCTCGGCCAAGATCAAAATCAAGAATCAACAACAGATCGTTCGGCCACCACGGGCCCCTTTCGAGCAGGTCCGAACCGGGTCCGACTACAATCGCCACAATATTTTCGGGCATCATTCGCCGAGGAGGAGGACTCCCTGTGGGTTTACTGAGTTTGCGAGGCGCGGTTTTGCTGCTGATCCTTGCCTCTGGCTTGACCCGCCTGGCGAACGCCGAAGAGCACTGCCACGTAGCGGCTGCGCACGACACCCTGCCCGCGGATAAGGCGTATCTTGCCGGCAAGCTGAGCGAGGCCGAGGGGCTGTATCGCGAAGCGGTGAGCCAGACTCCGCACGATGCGGAGTTGGACGCGGGGCTGGTGCGCACGCTGCTGCGCGAGCACAAGGTTGACGACGCGAGTTCGACGGCACAAGCTGCGCTTGCGGCCAAGCCCGATTCGGTTCCGCTGCTGACGGTGCTGGCTGAAGTGCAATACCGGCAGGGCAAGATTGCCGAAGCTGCGGGCACGGCCGACCAGGCTTTCCGCGCCGACCGGTGCTACGGGCGGCTCTATCTGCTGCGCGGGCGGATTCTCCGCCTGAATTCCATGTACGCCTCGGCGAATCGGGCGATTGGCATTGCGCATCAGCTTGATCCCTGGGACGCGGAGATTCGCGGGGCGTGGGTGCAGACGCTGCCGCTTGAGAAGCGCGTCGACGAGCAGAAACAATATCTTGTCACCGCGACCAGCATTGAGCCCGGGGAGCGGGTGCGCGGGGAGAAGTATCTGAAGTATCTGCTGGCGGAAGCCGCGAACCCTGGGAAAAACTGCCACCTGGCTTCGTCGACCACATCGACCGAGTTACAGCTGATTCCGCTGTGGTCGGACGATAAGTTCACCTGCGATCGATACGGTTATTGCGGACAGACCGGCAAACATATTCAGGGTTGGGGACTGCACGTTTTTTTTAACGGCAGGGAAGGGCAACTGGAAGTGGATAGCGGAGCGTCGGGACTGTTGCTCAGCCGGGCGGTGGCGGACCGGGCTGGACTGAAGCCGGACGAGCGAATTCAGATGGGAGGGATTGGAGACCAGGGCGCGCAAGGTGGATACACCGCGAAGGCTGATTCGATCAAGGTGGGAGGGCTGGAGTTTCGCGATTGCATGGTTGAGGTGACCGACCGCAAAGAGATCATCGGGATTGACGGGCTGATTGGCACAGACGTGTTCAGCAGCTATCTGGTAACGCTGGATTATCCGATGCGGAAGTTCAGCCTGGCACCGCTGCCGCCGCGTCCGGGGGATGATAGCGCGCCAGTACTCAATACCGAAGCCGCCAGCCAGGGTGCGGGAGCGAGTTCAGGAAGCGGCGCGGGGGCGGCTCAATCGGCGGGGCCGCAGGATCGCTACATCGCGCCGGAGATGAAGGACTACGTGCCGTTTTTCCGGGCCGGGCACTTTGTGATTATTCCGGTGACACTCAACCACCAGACCCAACGGCTGTTCATGGTGGATAGCGGAGCGTTCAGTTCGAGCATCTCGCCGGAAGCGGCAGCGGCCGTCACGAAGGTGCATGGATCGCTGGTGACCATTCAGGGGCTGAGTGGAGAGGTGAAGAAGGTTTCGACGGGCGACCAGATCGTGTTCAATTTCGGCGGCATTCAGCAGACGAACAATAATCTGTTTGCGTTTGATACTTCGAACATGACTCGATTCGCGGGGCTGGAAGTATCTGGTTTTCTGGGTAATACGATTCTTCGCGAACTGGCGACGCATATCGACTACCGGGACGGGCTGATCAAGTTTGACTATGACCCGCGGCACGGGAATCGGGATTTTTCGAAATGACGAGTAATGGTGCAGCTTGGCTTTCGCGCCAGGGCAGAAAAGCGAGAGATCCCTCGCTCCGCCGGAAGAACGGCTCCGCTCGGGATGACGGCGCAAAGCTAAACGCTATTCGACGGTGTATCCCGCGACAGGTCTGCGAGGTTCCGTCTACAATTGGGGCGAGCTTGAGGAAATCATTACCAGGAGAGAATCATGCAACGCAAGGCTAGTGCGGTTTGGAAGGGCGGGTTGAAGGATGGGAAGGGCGTGATTTCGGCGCCGGGCGGGGCGCTGAACAATACGCAGTATTCGTTCGCCTCGTGATTTGAGAATGGGGCGGGGACGAATCCCGAGGAATTGATTGCGGCGGCGCATGCGGGATGTTTTTCGATGGCGCTGTCGGCGCAGCTGGGCGGGGCGACTCCTCCGTTGACGCCGGAGAGCATTTCGACCAGCATCACGCTGACTATGGAGAAGCTGGATTCGGGATGGACGATTACCGAGAGCCACATTGACGTGGTGGGGAAGGTGCCGGGGGCGGACGCGGCGACGTTTCAGAAGTATGCGGAGGCGGCGGAGAAGGGATGTCCGGTGTCGAAAGTGCTGAATGCGAAGATTACGATGACGGCGAAGCTGGAGTAGGGCGGACCGGGCCGGGGAAACGATGAAAACGAGTGTCGGGCCGCGGTTGATTATCGTATGCGGCTTGCCGGGTTCGGGCAAAACAACTTTAGCCAAGGCAATTGAGGGCAGGCTGGGCGCGATTCGATTTTCTCCCGACGAGTGGATGGCTGATCTTTCACTCGACCTCTACGACGAAGAAAGACGTGCGAAGATCGAGGGGTTGCAGTGGAAGCTCGCTCAGCAACTGCTGGCGTTGGGTCAGGTTGTAATCATCGAGTGGGGTACGTGGGGAAGGTCCGAGCGGAACGCGTTGCGGCTTGGGGCCCGGGCGCTGGGGGCGACAGTCGAACTGCACTACCTGTCGGCGCCGGAGCAAGTGCTTTTCGAGAGGATCGCACGCCGCGGGATGGAGAATCCGCCGATTGAGCGGGAGATGTTGCGGCGGTGGTCCGAGATTTTCCAGGCGCCCACGCCGGAAGAGATGGAGCTCTACGATAAACCTGTGATTGCGGATCTTGGGTAGTGGTGCAGTTTGGCTTGCCGCGCTAGGCCGGTCAAGCGGGAGATCCTTCGCTACGCCTGAAAAACGACTACGCTCAGGATGACAAGGTTCGTGTAAAGGTCAAACTGCACCACTAGCGGAGCTTGAGTCTGGTTTGACAGGCGGCGGCGCGCCTGTAGAATAGATGTCGTAGGTCTTCCTGACACGGCGACTATAGGTCGCCGCTGCTATGTAGGGTCACTTGCCATCGTGGCGGAATTGGCAGACGCGCATGGTTCAGGTCCATGTACTCGCAAGGGTGTGGGGGTTCGAGTCCCTTCGATGGCACCAATGATTTTTCTTTCGCCCCTTCGGGGCTGATTTCTTCTTTCCAATTGATCGACCCACGGCTTACGCCGTGGGCTGCATTCTTGCGCCGCTTCGCGGCTTGTGGGCGGAGCTCTTCGAGCGGTGGCGAAAACAGCAGGTTCCTCCACTGCGCCGTCGCTGGCGCTCCGGCTTCGGTCGGAATGACAAAACTTAAGAAGAGGCGCGGGAATCAGAATGACAGAGCTGTGGAGAGGGGAGGGAAAAGATTCGTTACAGACGTGAAAAAGGCGATCTCTGGTTGGAGATCGCCTTTTTGCAATAAGGGGTATGGTCTACAGCGGCTGGACGTTCTCAGCTTGCCAGCCCTTGGGGCCCTTGGTCACGTCGAACTGCACGGTCTGGCCCTCTTGCAGGCTACGGAAGCCGCCCGCTTGAATCGCCGAGAAATGCACAAAAACGTCTTCGCCGGACTGGCGGCTGATGAAGCCGTAGCCCTTCGCGTCGTTAAACCACTTTACTGTTCCTTGTTCTGCCATGGTGTTAGGTGTTCCTTTTTATGTGAATCGATTTTACGCTGGAGAGAATTCGGAGGTACTGCGAGAGGTAACTGGCTGTTGAGGCAAGTGCTACTCACGTCCGATTCGGACTAACGTACGACTTCATAGTACGCGTAGAATAGAGGAATAGCAAGCTGGAAGTGAGCCGGGCCAGGTTTGGATAGGCAACTTCCCGCTGCCAAGTTTGCATCAGGAGCGATTATGCGGAAACTTCAGTTCGCCCTCTGCTTTGCCGCTTTGTTCGTGGTTTCCTCGGTGGTGTTGTCCTGCGGAACAAATTCGCAGGGGCCCGGGCAACTGCAAGCCATCACGCTGAGCCCCGCTTCGGCCGACGCGCAGAATTATCCTGGCGGGCAGGTGCCGTTTGTGGCGACGGGTGTTTACATGAATCCGACGCACAAGGTTACGCCGCAGCCGGCGCTGTGGGGCGCGTGCCACCAGAACGCGCCGACGAGTGAAGTGTCGGTGACAAAGGCGGGCGTGGCACAGTGTGCCAGCGGAGCCAGTGGCTCGTATATGGTGTATGCATTCCAGTTGACCAACTGCACCGTGCTCACCGCGTGTGGTGGAGGATGCACGGTGGTGGGCAGCGCTCAACTTACTTGCCCGTAGTTGTGAGCGTCGCTCACGCGCAGGATGCGGCGTAGCGCGTTATGGGTTTGCCCGGCAGAATGAGGGCAAACAGCGTATACTTGAAATACTTAACCTCGAAGACCTAAGCCCTATTTACGCCTTCGCGATTGAGAGATCGAGAGGCGTCTTTTCTGCGGCGAGGGCGCGTTCCTGAACAAGTCAAGTCTAGACCGGGCTGGGCAGGATGGGTCTGCTCTGTTGTTGGAAGTAGATTGTGACGAAGATGTTTTGATGAGGGCAAGGCAGGTTTGTTTGCGGTCCTTTTCGGAATGACAGGAGTTTAATTATGTCCAGGGTTAACGGCGATAAATCGAGATTCAACCGAATACGCAAGCAGAACGCTGCCAAGCGGATGCGAAACCGCAAACTGCTGAAGAATGCGGAACTGCAAGCCAAGCCCGTTGCCTCGGCGACTGAGGGCAAGTCAGCCTGAGTGCGATCTGAGTCACGGCAGGGCAGGTCACGACGAGTTTTGTGCAGGATGATTTTTTGAAAGAGGAATTGCGATGAAGAATCTATACGTTGGAAATTTGCCCCACGGCACGACCGAGTCGGAATTGCGAACGGTATTCGAGGCGCACGGTGCGGTGGAAAAAGTGAGCATCGTGACCGATCGTGAGACCGGGCGAGCCCGAGGTTTTGGGTTCGTGGAGATGACCAATCCTGCCGAAGCCGATAAGGCCATTGCGGCGCTGAACGGAACCGAGTTGGGCGGGCGCGCGTTGAAGATCAACGAAGCGCAGCCGAAGACGGACCGTCCGCGGGGCGGGGGGGGAGGCGGTGGGGGCAAGAAGTTTGGTGGTGGTGGCGGCGGAGGACGCGGGCGCGACGACTATCAGGGGCATGCCCGGCAGCCGCGCGAACCTCGCTGGTAGTTTTTTTGGAAAGACTGCGGTGCGGGACAGTGCCGGACGCATTACTTCAGAACCGAGAACAGAACCAGGAGGAATTGTGAATGCCACGAGGACGATCAACTTTTACTAAACGCCAGAAAGAACAGACGCGGCAACAGAAACAGCGTGACAAGGCCGAGCGCAGGGTGCAGCGGAAAGAGAACAAGCCGGAGGGCGAAGCGGTCGACGAGATGCAGGAACTGCGCGAGCTCGCGGAAGCGCAAGCGGCGCTGTTTCGCATCGGTTCCGAGGACGAGCCGGGAGCGCCGGAAGTGTTTTTGCCCAACGGTAAGATCGGGCGGTAGGTTTCAAGGTTAGAGGAATCGCCGGAGCTTTGGCTCCGGCGATTTTTATTTGGAATGCTTTCTTACGGCGCCAGCAGAGCGTGCACCTGGGTTTCGTTGTCGGTCGCCCCATTGCCGCTTCTGGCGTAGATCACAACCATGCAATCGCCGGCATTTACGGTCACGGGAACAGAGAAAATATTCTCGACCTGGCCCTGCAGCGTTGCCTCACCCGTGGCTCCGGGCGCAATCCGATCTACCAGCGGCACACTGGCAAGATGCAGCGCATCGTGAGGAAGCCACCCGTGCAGAGTCGACAGCGGCGCCGGATTCGGGAACCCTTGTTCATTGAGGTTCCTCTCGAATATCCCGCATCCTCCGGGCAGCAGATAGAAGTCATTCGCTGCGCCCCATGCCGCGCCTGTGGGAATCGGGCCGAAGTTGTTGGTCCCATCAAACGAACTGTCGCTGATATTTCCATAGAGCTCCAGCAGATGCCCGGCGGTCGCCATCGGGATAGGGACGGCGAATCCCTCACCGTCAATGTCCGTGGCGTTCTGGCATCCCCCAGTCTGGCCAAAACAATATTCGCCTCCCACATCCAGCACCGTATTCGGATTTGCATTGGTCACCGGCTGGTAGGTCAGGCTCAGGTCAGCCGACATCGTAGCTTTGCCTTCAAGGAGCGGGCCGCCGCCGAAGTAGAGACCCACACATCCGGTCATCGGCAGGGGATTCGGAAAACTGAGATTTACGGGAAACGATGAGTCCGACTGCGAGGGGTTCTTCAGAATGTCGCTCCAAATAATCGTGGCACCGCTTAAGCTGATGTCATGGACGGGGCATTTGCCCTGCCAATACGCCAATATCCACAAGACTTCGCTGAAAGTTGGATCGTAGTTCTTCAAGGAGAGGGTTCCATTGAGCGACAGCAACTCGGCCGGCGACTCCGCACCGTTGAGCACTTGATACATGGCTAAATAAGTCGGGAAGCCATTCTGTGAGCCCTGTGCAGTCGTACGACTTTGCTGAATGTGCAGCACGGGATTAGGGCTGCTGCCCTGCGCCCGCAGGTCGGACATCCCTAAGCCAGCCAAAATGAATACTGCGCAAAGAATTGCTTTCCAATCAGTCTTCATGTCTCCTGTTACCCTGTCCCTTTCAATTTTGTGAGCCAGCTCGTTTAAGTTGGCCATACTTCGCACCCGATTCTGTAACCCCGCAGGTTGGTAAAAGTCGCCTGACTAGCGGTGGGTTCCGCCGCGGCTGTTTCGCATTGGGGTCGAGGACGAGCCTGGAGCGCTGGAAGTGTTTTTGCCCAACGGTAAGATCGAGCGGTAGTTTCAAGGTAAGAGGAATCGCCGGAGCGCCATGCTCCGGCGATTTTTGTTTGGGCGGGGTCACAGAGACGAATACCACGCCATGTGGAGTCGACTGAATCGTTCCGGCAAATCTGCTGTCGACTTGAACTCTATTGACAACTTCCAGAAGACTGGAGGTTTGCCGTGTTGTAAAAGTGGTTTACCTTCGCAAAACCGGCGGGCACATCGGTTATTCCGAAGCTAGCGTCGTGGTTTGACCCTCCCCTTATCTGCAACATGTTATTGCTGACGTTCCCCAGGAAGCAGTGCAGGTCGATGCCTGCCTCTGTTCCTCCGGCCGATAGGATATGGTTGGAGGTGACAATTACATTGGCGGTCAGAATACCGATCCCGGTTACTTCTTGCGTAACCCTGTTGCCCGTGACTACGGCATCGGGAGCAGCATCCATTACGCCGACACTCGGCGAATAGGGATAAACGATAACGACACTGGTCGGGGAAGCCGGAGAATCGATGCTGTTATTGCTGACCGTTCCCCCGATATCCGCTATATAGATCCCATACTGAGCGTGCTCCACTTGGTTGCCAGTGATGGTCGCCAGCAAAAGGGGCGCCGTGTCCACCTGGTGCGGTCCCCCACCGGCGAAAATGCCATAGAGATCTCCCCAAATCACGCTGTTTTCTACCTTCACCATGCCGCCGCCCAGATCCGACGAATTCTCCAACCAGACTCCGGCGCCACAACCAATATTTGCGGCCACATTGTTCAGAGTTCCCGACGAGCCGTTCCCGAAGTAAAAGCCGACGTTGAGGTTGGAGACCGGCGTAGTGCTTTGACACAACACGCCGGTAGCGTAGTTGCCTACCAGGATGTTGCTTACGTTCACGGACGCTGCCGCCACCCAAATGACCGGCGTCAGCGAGTACCCCGTCACGGTGCTGATTGTGCTTTCGGAGTTTCCAGCGGGATTGACAACCTGAACCAAACCTTGACCGCTAATGGCCATCCCTTCCAGGGTCAGCGATTTCGAGATGATTACTTGCTCGTCGTAAAGGCCAGGGCAGACCTTAATGACGTCTCCCGCAGCTGCCATCTTAATCGCGTCATTGATCGCTACGGAGCTGGGTTTGTGACAGGTTCCAACATACTGCGTTGCTGCCGAAACCTGGCACGTCCACATCATTAGCGCTGCCGCAGACCACAATAGCTGAAACCACAATCGCTGACGTGTCATGACTCTCCTCCTTGGAAAGCTGTCGATTTGCTCCGTCGCTTGCTCGAAGGGCCACAAGTGGCCGCCCGTCATAGTGTGGGGTCACCCTGAGTGCTTAGTCCCATACGGACCATTCGTGGCATCCTTCTATCTGTAACAGCGTAAAGCCTGCCCAAAAACTGTCACCGCCACGAGGTTTTTTGCAGTGGGCTGGTTGTTTAGCGAAAAAGCTTCATTAGGATCATTGAACCGGGTGCGGTTGTGGGCAGGGAGGTTGTGGACGCGAATCCAAGCTGATCAGCGGCCGATTCGGGAGGTAAGCTTCAAAAGCAGAAATCCCCACTTCTCGCGCAAAGAGCGCGCGAGAAATGGGGCAACCGGCTTCTTCAGCTTTCCACCGCAGCGGCTAAATCCGGTTTTAGATTTATGGCGCGGCTGGAGGCCGCGCCCTTTCAAAACAGGACCACAATCTTCCTAAACAAAGACCTCGCCGGGCAATCTCGTCAGGGTGCGCGAGGCCAGGGTGTTTTGGACGGAGCGGCGGGGCTGGGTTGCACCCGAGGGGTCCATTTGCATGCGCTCGATGCGCAGCTTCAGGGTGCGCTCGATGTTGCGGAGTTCCACGATTTCTACTCCGGCGGCCAGGGTGGTGGCGCGGCCGGTGGATCCGGCGCGTCCGGTGCGGCCTACTCGGTGAATGAAGTCTTCTGCCATCTTGGGCAGGTCGTAGTTGATGACGTGGGCGACGTCGTCGCAATGCAGGCCGCGAGAGGCGATGTCGGTTGCGACCAAGACCTGGAAGCGGCCTTCCTGGAATCCGCTGAGGGCGCCGTTGCGCTGGGACTGCGAGCGATCGCCGTGAATCATGGTGGCGGTGAAGCCGTCGCGGGCCAGTTCCTGGGCGAGGCGCTGAGCGCCGCGCTTGGTGCGGGTGAAGATCAAAGTCTGTCCTTTTTCGTTGTAGAGAAGCTGGCGGAGTACGTCGAGCTTTTCGCCTGGACGGACTTCGTAGGCTTTGAGTTCCACGCTTTCGGCCGGCTTCAAGACCGAGCCCAAAGCTACGCGTACGGGATCGCGCATGTATTCATGCACGAGTCCGGCGACGGAGGCTTCGAGCGTGGCCGAGAAACACAAAGTCTGGCGATTTTTCGGTAGCAACGCCAGAATGCGGCGGATGGCTGGGAGGAATCCCATGTCGAGCATGCGGTCGGCTTCGTCGAGCACGAGCAGTTTGATGTGACGCAGGTCGGCGAAGCGGCGGTCGGTAAGATCTTGCAGGCGGCCGGGAGTAGCAATGATAAGAGACGAGCCGCGCAGGCCTTGGATTTGAGCCTTCTCGGAAACGCCACCGATTACGAGCGAGGCCTGGGGCATATTCCGCGAGCGCAGGCCTTCATATACTTCGTGAACCTGCATGGCCAGTTCGCGCGTGGGCAAAAGCACCAGAGCGCGGGCCTGGGCCGCAGGTTCGTTGCGAAGCATTTCGATGACCGGGATGAGGAAGGCGAGAGTTTTGCCGGTTCCGGTCTGGGCGGTCCCGATTACGTCTTTGCCTTCGAGCGCGGGCTGAATGGCGCGCTCCTGGATCGGGGTTAAGGTGATGAATTGAGCTGCCGCTAACTTTTGCTGCAAGGGTGCAGACAAGGGCAGTTCTGTAAATGTGGTCATTCTAAGTTGTTTCTTTCTGGAGGGGCCTGGTGCTGGTGCTCATTGTGGACGTGATCTACACGTCGATACACGAATACACGGGAAGCGTTCATGCCGCTCGCATTCAATTTTGGATTTGGCGCTGGAACTAAACGGCGGGCAGGAAAGGCGGAGATGAATCTGATCCAACAAGGGACCACCGCGTCACGAGCAAACCGTGGAAAAAGCGTCAACGACAGTATAGCACAGAGCGCGGGCAGGGACAGTGACGACGGTAACTGAGTAGTGGCTGGCATGATGCTAAAACATAACGTCCGTCGATTAATCTTGTGCGAGTGGGAATGCAATCATCCGGGTTCCCTTCTTGGGACAGGTACCTGCAAAGAAAGATCGCTAAGTAAGCTGTCCTGGATTAGAATCGAAGTTCCCGTACTCCAGACAATTGCGAATGGCCGAAACAAAACTCTCTTGCTTCTGGCATAGACCGGACCTTGGCCGGGATACGCGGGCCGCGGTTTCGCTACACGGTCACACCAACCGCTCCAAAGAAAGCCTTCGTTTCATACCGGAGCTGGCCCGCAAGGGTCCCATGCTGTATGAAGCCCTGGAAAAGCAGTGCAAGAAAGCCAGATTCGGGGTGGATTTCTCACGGGCGTACTGGACTCCGCCGCTGAGCCCGAAGCTGGCGTACGAGACGGAAAAGAATCAGATTGAGAACACGGTCGGGCTGAAGAGCATGGTTTCGCTGACCGATCACGACAACATAGAGGCGCCGCTGATGCTGCGCGCGGAGCGGGAAACGAGGAAGACGCCGATCTCGCTGGAGTGGAGCGTTCCGTTCTCAGGAACGATTTTTCATCTGGGCGTACATAATCTGCCCAGCGGGCAGGCGCAGGCGGTCATGGACGAGCTGGCGGCGTATACGCGGGAGCCGAACGATCGGCGCTTGCTGGAGCTGCTGGCCATGCTGGATGGGTTTCCGGATGTGCTGGTGGTGTTCAATCATCCGTTGTGGACGCAGAGTTGCGTGGGAGTGCACCGGGACGGCCAGGTGCTGGATCGATTTCTGCAGTGCGCGGTGCATTTTCTGCACGCCTTTGAAATCAACGCCGCGCGCAGCGCCAAGGAAAACAATCGCGTGGGAAAACTGGCGGAGCAGTGGGGGCGGCCGCTGATTTCCGGCGGAGACCGGCACGGGTGCGTGGCCAGCGGAGCGCTGAATTTGACGGCGGCGGAAACGTTTGGCGAGTTTGTGGGCGAGATCCGGCAGGAGCAGCGCAGCCATGTTCTGCTGATGCCGCAGTATTCCGAGCCGATGAGCTTACGCAACACGCGGACGGTGCTGGATGTGATCCGCAATTATCCGGAGTATCCGATTGGCTCGCAGCGGTGGGATGAGCGTGTTTTTCATCCCGACGGGGTTGGCGGGCCGGATCGGCCGGTTTCCTCGCTGTGGAAGGCTCCGCCGGCATTTCTGGAGAAGATTTTGTCGGGCATCCGGTTGCTGGAAAATGCGACCGTGCAACGCGGGATGCAGCGCCTGTTTCGGACCGAGGTTTCGGACCAGCCGCTGGAGTTCGCTGCAGAAATCATTTCGGCCGAGGAAGCGGTTTCGTCTGAGGCGCTGTCGTGAAGAAAGAAAGTGCGCGAGTCGCGTATTTTCCCTGTGTCTACCATGAAATAGACGGCGTGGCCCAGACGAGCCGGCACTTTGAAGCATTTGCCCTGCGCCAGCAGAGGCCGTTTCTGATGGTGCATGCGGGGCCCCAGCATGAGATCGTCACCTCAGGGCCCGTCACGCGCGTGCAGTTCGAGCGCGGTCCGGTAAAGTTTCCGCTCGACCGGGCGCACGATTACGACCTGCTGTTTCTGCGACATTATCGAAAACTGGAACCTCTGCTGCGCGAATTTCGGCCGGACGTGGTGCAAATCACGGGGCCGAGCGATGTGGGCACGCTGGGGGCGTATGTTGCTTACAAGATGAAGATTCCGCTGGCGGCGTCGTGGCAAACTAATATCCACCAGTTCGCGCGTAGGCGGATGGCGGCGGCTGTGTCGTTCCTTCCCGAAGCGGTGGCTGGGAAAATTGCGGAGGTGACAGAACGGTTGAGTTTTCGGGCATCGGCGCGGTTTTACAAAATTCCACGGCTGCTGTTTGCGCCCAACGCGGAGATGATTCGCGTGCTGGAGGCAGCAACGGGCAAGCCTTGCTACTTGATGTCGCACGCCGTGGACACGGCGGTTTTCAGGCCGGAGAATCGCGACCGGAAAGAGGGACGGTTCCAGATCGGTTACGTGGGGCGGCTCACGCCGGAAAAAAGCGTGCGCACGCTGGCGCGGCTGGAGCAGGCCTTGCTTGAACGCGGATATCGCGATTTTCATTTTGTGATCGTTGGGGAAGGCGCCGAGCAGGAATGGCTGCGGAACAATATGCGGCAGGCGGAATTCACGGGCGTGCTTACCGGAGCTGAACTGGGGCGTACATTCGCCAACTTCGATATGCTGGCCTTTCCGTCGGAGACCGACACGTTTGGACTGGTCGTGCTGGAGGCGTTTGCTTCGGGAGTGCCGGCGGTGGTGACTGATCGCGGAGGGCCGCAGTTTACGGTGCGGCACGGGCAGTCCGGTTATGTTGCGCGCGACTTTGATGAGTTCGTTGCCTACACGGCGGCGCTGATGGCGCAGCCTGAATTGCTCTCGACCATGCGGGTGGCGGCGCGGCGGCAGGCCATGGAAACTTCGTGGGATCGCATTTTTGAAGGTATGTATGAAGCGTATGAGCGCTGCTTGAGCAGCGTGCCGGTCGAAAGCCATAGTGTGTTCGACGTCGCGACTACCTGATGATCGTCATCGACTATGGCGAGACGCAAGATGGGCCGACAGTATGGCTGGTGATCGACTCGGTGGCGGAGTTCACAAGCTTCCACGAGCTTGTAGCACAGTTGAGCCACGGGGATGTAGTAATGGTTGATTGCCGGAAGAGCGCAGGGCTTTTTTCTCTCATGCCCGATGTTTCTAATCTGCTGCTCAATGTGGTCCCAGCGAATCAGAATAGCCGCGTCGAACTCGCCAATGATGAGCACGGTAGACTGATCTCATGGAAGCTGTCACGCGATGGCTGGCAGGAAGCGCTCGCTCTGATGGAGGGGCTGGCTCCCGCCTCGCATCAGTATTTCGACTATCCAAAGGCCACGGTAATCGTCTCGATGATGGAGGATCTCAAAAGGGGCTAAAGCCCCGCTCATCTCAGGCAAGGTGATCGCGACGCTAAAATCCCTGCGCCACCGAAAATCCCTGCGCCACTCTCAGAAGCGCCGCGCCACCCAACACCAGGCTTTTCAGCAAACTCGAAAGTCCCCGCTCTATTCCTGTTCCCGTTTTGGCGGCACGGCTGAAGCCGTGCCCTACCAAAATGAGTGGCTAGGCAAGGGGCTGGAAATGGGGCACAATCAGGGCGGCACGGAGAAAAGGCGGTTGATTTGAAGATTTCGCAGAAGGGGCTCTACGCGCTGCAGGCGATGATGACGCTGGCCCGGCGGCATGATCAGGGCGCGATCAAGATCCGGGAAATCGCGGCGGAGAGCGATCTGCCGGAGAAGTTTCTGGAATTGATTCTGCTGGAGTTGAAGAATGCACGGATTGTCGACAGCGTGCGGGGAGCGCGCGGCGGTTACCAGTTGAGGCGCGATCCGGCAGAGATTCCGTTGAGCGATATTATCCGGTTGATTGATGGTCCGCTGGCGCCGATGGGGGATGCTGAGCAGTTGCGCAGTCTGATCGCGAAAGATGCCGATCACCGGGCGCTCTATGAAGTGTTTTTGGCGGTGCGGGACGCAGCGGCGCAGATTCTGGAACACACGACCATCGCGGATATTGTGGGTGGCAGCGCGAAGAAAGGTCCAGGTGCGAAGACCCGGGCAGCAAAGACGAAATCCACCGGAGCGTAACGTGCACGTTGCGCAGCACGCTCCGGTGACATGACTCGACAATCCAAAGTTAAATCAGAATTCAGATCATCCCCTCCAGGCGGACGTAGCTGGCTTCCATGCCGTTTTCCATGCCGGTGGCCAGCATGGCGGCGCGAGTTTTTGCATCGGGCAGCGTCATGCGCATCGTCATCAGCGTTCCGGTGCCGTCAGGGTCGAAGCGCGTTTCAACGTGGTTGTCGGGGGTGGGGTCGGGTAGGTGCATGCGCTCGATGTGGACGATCTTGCTGGGCGGTTGCAGTTCGACGAACTCGCCGGTGATGTGGAAGCTGCCCTGTTTGGGATGAACCCACTCGTAGCGGAATTTTCCGCCGGGGCGAGCGTCGTTGATGCAGACCGGCATCGTCCAGCCCTCGGGGCCTAGCAGCCACTGCTGGATCAGTTTGGGATCGGTGTGCGCGCGATAGACGGCCTCGGGTGGCGCGGCGAAGCGCCGGGTCACCACGATGTGGGTATCGCCTTCGGTTTTCAGTGTCATCTTCGTCATCGTCATAGTCATAGTGTTCTTTGTTTCTTCCTCTTTTTAGTTGGTTCAAGTTTTGAATTTGCTTTCGTCTCTTCGCTTGCTTTCATGGTGGCCAGAACTTCATCCAGCCGGTCGTAATTCTTTTCCAGAGCTTTGCGGAGCATGGCCAGCCACTGGTCCATCGCGTCAATGCCGGCTTTGGCCAGGCGGCGCGGGCGTCTTGCGCCGTCGATTCGCTGGACAATGAGGCCGGCTTCTTCGAGCACCTTCAGGTGCTGGGAGATGGCGGGCTGCGTCATTTCGAACGGCTTCGCCAGTTCCATGACCGTGGCTTCTCCGCGGGCCAGACGCGACAGGATGGCGCGCCGAGTGGGGTCGGCGAGGGCGGCGAAGGAGGCGTTCAAGCTAGTCATAAGTGATAGCTTATATAACGCTATACTTACCCGTCAAGCGAAATCTATGGGTCGCAAGTCGAGCGATGAATGCAATCGCCTTCGTCAGGGTGTTAACCTGCTACACTCTCGCCCATGTCGACGTTTGTTCTCGTACACGGCGCATGGCAGTCGACGGGCACATGGGATCGGTTGGCTCCCCTGTTGGAAGAGCACGGCCATCGGGTGATCACACCAGTCCTCAGTGGCCTGGGCACGGACCAAAGCCGACTGTCTTCCGACGTTACGCTCCAGCAACATGTGGAGGACGTTTCTGCCGAGGTGTCAAAATCTCCGGAGCGAGTGATTCTTATAGGGCACAGCTACGCGGGCATGATCATCAGCGGTGTAGTTGAGACAAACCCAGCGCCAGTGCAGCGGCTGGTTTTCCTGGATGCGTTCATTCCAGAAGACGGACAGAGCGCATTGGATTTGCTTCCGGCTGAGGTTGGTGCCCATTTTCGCAAGGTTGCGCAGGAACATGGAAACGGTTGGCGGCTACCGGGCGGCGAAGGACAGCTCGATCTCTGGGGACTAAAGCCAGGTGAGGCGCGTGATTTTGTGCGTGCGAGGTTGTGCGATTTTAGTCTGCGCTGCTTTGAGGGGACCATCTGGCTTCCGGCGAATCGGAAGGCCGGCATTCCATCGACTTTCGTTGCCAGCGTTGCGGAAGGCTATCCAGCGAGGCCGTTCTTCGCTCCGTTTGCAGCAAAAGCTCGTGCTTCGGGCTGGCAAGTCGCCGAACTGCAGACTGGCCACGACTCCCATGTCGAATGTCCTGCCGAAGTCGCCAACATTTTGCTGGCGGCGACGTCGTCGCGATGAAATGTGAGGTCCGCTTGATCTTCCAAGGCTCCCGCGCAAGTGGCGATCCCGCGGCTTACAGCGGCAGGGCGCTGGGGAAGCGCGTCTGAAAGTCCAGAAGGCCGACCCATTCAGGCGTGATCGTGATTCGCACCATCTCGTGAATCATTGAGGCAAGCTGCGCTACCCAGGCTTTTCCTTGCTCGGCTCCGAAATACCGCTCCGCCGCTAATGCGTATTCGGGGACGATTCCGTTCATAGGTTGCAAGCGCGCAACACCGCGCACCAGCAGCACCTTGTGGGGGAAGTTGTTGTCATCAATGGTGAGCGCCACTTTTGGATTTTTTGCCAGTGCGCGAAGCTTCGGAGCTTTGGGAGGAGTTCCCAGCACCAAATCCCGTCCATTCCAGTGGAACCAGATCGGGATAACTCTGGGACTGCCATCGGTCGAAACGTAGGCTAAACGCGCGGGAATTTTCGATTGCAGGAGTTCTTTGGATGCGGGATGCTGCAACAGCTCAAGACTTCCCTGCTCGACGGGCATGGATTGCTCCTGTGGGGATTTACGGTATGCAAGCAAGCTGGGCCGGAATTATAGTCTGCGGAGTAGCCGCCCGATAGTGGATTTTTTGGTCGGGGATGGGTTCGTCGGCGACAAGTCTCTATTGCACTCGTTGGCCGCCACACCGACCAAGGCGTTACCGGCCTGGGGTTCCGCTTCATCGCGGGCTGTAGGGGTGCGGCGTCGGCAACCGCATAGCAAGAGCGGTTTCGAAACTCCTTGCCGGACGCGGGGAGTGCGCGATATTCACAGGCGGGCTGCGGTTGCGGTCGGGAGGCTGAATATTGATTGCCGCGGATGAATGCAGCGGAAAGCCGTTTGGGGCGCGGGTTTCTGAGAAAACGGATTCGATGCGCTGCACAATTTTCGGTCACCCGCTTGTGGACGGCGTGCACTCGATTGAAAAATCAGATAGTTACAGGAGCGTATTTTCGATTGACGAAAAAAATAAGAAGAGTAGAACAAGATTGTTCTTTGACAGCTTCTTAAGTTTTTCCGGTTGGTGCGGCGTCCGGGGCTCAAGCGGAGTCACTTTCCTGATCGAAAGATCAGGAAGGAGGGTGAGCAAGGGTCTATAGCAAAGCGCTGGTCGAGGCGAACGAAGAAGAAA